>Ga0256409_1000004_pt1 | contig 578828 bp, 511 predicted proteins | sample PhySR1_FD_185981 | JGI IMG/M metagenome (GOLD analysis project Ga0256409, IMG submission 185981) | Leaf surface microbial communities from sunflower plants in UC Gill Tract Community Farm, Albany, California, United States - DLSL S.R1 | ecosystem: Host-associated > Plants > Phyllosphere >... | reverse complement strand
CAAGCAACAAATCAGAAGAGAATTGGTCAGCTTGCCTTATTTGTTTTATTACAACTACAACTGTCCAATTGGGTTTCTCCACTGAAATTTTGGCTGAGTATAGTGACGTCGGGTAATGAAGTAAAGGCTAATTTATTAAACGAAAAATAAACTGGAATACGGCGTTTATATTTCGATGTCACAAATAGAAGATGGCGACATTGGGTGACACTGCGCTTATCGGTAAACTGCCCTCTTTCATCTTCCAAGGACGCCCCTGATGAAACAACGGTTTTCCCCGCTCGCGCTGGCGCTGCTCATCAGTTTTCCCGCCGAAGCCTTACTGCTGCAGCAAGGCGACGTGCAATTTGAACTCGACCCTGCCACGCTGCATATCGCCGCAGGCCCGGTGCCGATCAATCTGGCGCAGCCTGCGCAGCAAGTAACGGATCTTACCGCAACGCCACGACGCGCCAGCTGGCGATGGCCGCAACGCGCAATCAACGTCAGCGCCCGTCTGGAAGGCGGCGATCTGCGCCTGAGCTTCAGCAGCGATCGGCCGCAAACCCTGAACTGGTATCGTATGCCGCAGGGGGAAACACTGCTGCTGCCGATCGGCGAAGGCAGCCGCATCCCGCTGGACAACGCGGTCTGGCGTCATTACCTGACGACGGAAATGACGCCGCTGGATACCAACTGGGATCTGAAACTGCCGCTGTGGAGCCTGCAACACCAGGGTAAGGTCTACAGCTGGCTGATGTTGACGCCGTTCAGTAACCAGATAGCCTTCGCCACCGCGCAGGAAAAGCTGGCGATGCGCGCCAGCCACCAATTCAATCGCTTCAATCAACAACAGGCATTCGAGGTGCTGCTGCACGTCGGCGATGCCCCGCTGTCCGGCGCCCGCCGTTACCGCGACTATCTGCAACAAAACGGCCGGTTCAGCAGCCTGCGCGAGAAGATCAAGCAGGCGCCCGAAGGCGAAAAGCTGATCGGCGCTACCCATATCTATCTGTGGGGCGACCAATTGCTGGCGGCGGAAGATGTCAAGGATTGGCCGGGATTACTGCACTACTTCGCCTCTCCCGCCGCCGAAGCGCTGCGGCAGAAGATGGACGCCGAGAGCAGAAGCTTGCTGCTGCGGCTGGCGGGAAAAACGCCGGAGGGCTGGCAACAACAGCCCCTGATCGACGGCATCAACCGGGCGTTGACGGCGCAGTTCGCGCTTGGCGCGACGCCGGATGACGCCAACTTTCTGCAGGCGCAACAGCGCCAGGCCGCCGCAGTGCGGGCGCTGGCGCAACGGGAGCTGGGACGCTGGTTAACCCCAGCGGACGGTTGGGGGCAAGGGTTGGCCAAACCGGTGATCGACGCGCTGCGCCAGGCCGGTTTGCCGCGCCTGTGGTTGGGCACCGATAACTGGACCGCCACCTTCCTGCACCCGCAAGCGGTAGCCGCCGCCAAAGCGGCCGGTTATCTGATCGCCAGCTACGACTCCTACGATACCGCCATCGCGCGCGGCGTCAACGACAGCTGGCTCACCGCGCAGTTGCCGACGACGCTGCGGGAATCCTGCGCCATCGTGCGTGCAGACGGCAGCAGGAAACCCGGCTTCGGTAAACAGGGTTATTACCTCAATCCAGGCTGTGTCCTGCCCTATTCTCAACAGCGCATGCGCGAACTGGTGCAATTGGCCGGGTTGAACAGCCTGTTTCTCGATGTGGACGGCACCGGCATGGTGTCCGACGACTATCAGCCCGACCACCCAACCGGCGCGGCGCAGATGGCCGAAGCCCGCAACGCCCGGCTCGCCTGGTTCAGCGCCACCCTTAAGTTGCCGCTGGGCTCAGAGGATGGCAACGCAGTGACCGCGCGCAGCCTGATGTTCGCCCACGGCATGGAAACCTGGGGATTCGGCTGGGGAGATAAACAGATGAATCAGGATAAATCCTCGCCCTATTATCTCGGCGCTTGGTGGCCCAACGCCCAACCGGCGTTTTTCTTCCGCCCCGCCAAAGTGAAACAGCCCTACCGTACCGTCGAATTCGATCCGCGTTACCGCCTGCCGCTGTACCAGGCCGTTTTCCACGATGCTATCGTCAGCAGCCACCACTGGAATTACGACAATCTGAAGTTCAGCGACGTTCAGACCACCCGCAGCCTGCTCAGCCAGCTGTACAACACCGCGCCGATGTTCCACCTGAGCCGCACCACTCTGGCGGCGCGCTTACCGGCGATAAAACGCGCCGATGCCGCCTTCCGGCCGCTGCATCAGGCCTTGTGGGACAAAGCGTTAACCGACTTCCGCTGGCTCGATCGGGACGGCTGGGTGCAACAGACGACGTTCAGCGACGGATCGACCCTGACCGCCAATTTCAGCGCGCAGCCTTTCGGCGGCGTGGCGCCCCACAGCGTACGCGCCAAACTGGCCGACGGCCGCACTCTCGACGTCGCACCTTAGCAAGGCCGCCGACAGTGGGCTACGCTAGGCTATATTTCCGTTTACCCACAAGGAGCGGCCGATGACTCCCCTGATCCACACTCTGCTCGACGAGATTTGGCAAAGCCTCGGGCAATGCCCCGCCCCCGCCGACCGCCTCACCGTAAGCGGCACCGGCGCATTGCCTTCGGCTTTTCCCGTGACCGAATTGGCCACCGCCGCCTGGAGCGCCGCAGGTTTAGCCTGCGCCGAGCTGCTGCGGCGCGAGGGCGCCGCCGCGCAGCAGGTTTGGGTCGATCAACGCCTGGCCTCGCTTTGGTTCGGCTGGACGCTACGCCCGCTGGGTTGGACGCTGCCCGCCGCCTGGGACGCGCTGGCCGGCGACTACGCCACGGCGGACGGCTGGATACGCCTGCATACCAATGCGCCACACCATCGGCGAGCGGTGGAGCAGGTGCTGGGCCCGGCATCGAAGAAAGGCGCGCTGGCGGAACGTGTGCTGGCCTGGAAAAAAAGCGAGCTGGAGGAAGCGGTGATCGCGGCCGGCGGCTGCGCAGCCCAAATGCGTTCGGCGGCCGCGTGGCGACAACATATTCAGGGTAAAAGCGTGGCGCTCGAACCGCTGATCCACACCGCATTGCAGCCGGAAGCGCCATCGCCCGGCTGGACGCTGCCCGTCGCCCGGCCGCTGCACGGCGTGCGGGTACTGGACCTGACGCGCATTCTTGCCGGGCCGATCGCCACGCGTTTTCTCGCCGGCTTGGGCGCCGACGTGCTGCGTATCGACCCTTACGGGTGGGATGAGCCCGGGGTCGAACACGAAGTGATGTTGGGCAAGCGCAGCGCGCGCCTCAATCTGACCAATGCGCGCGATCGCCATACGTTTGAGCACCTGCTGAGAAACGCCGACGTGATCGTGCACGGCTACCGCGCCGGCGCGCTGGAGAAACTGGGCTATAGCGCGGAGGAAAGGCACGCGCTGGCGCCGGGCCTGATCGACGTCTGCCTGAATGCCTACGGCTGGAGCGGGCCGTGGCGCACCCGGCGCGGTTTCGACAGTCTGGTGCAGATGAGCTGCGGGCTGGCGGAGGCGGGCATGGTTTGGCGCAGCGCCAGTTTGCCTGTGCCGCTGCCGGTACAGGCGCTGGATCACGCCACCGGCTATTTGATGGCGGCGGCGGTGCTGACCGGTATGACGCAGCGCCTGTACCGCGGCACCGGCTATCGCGCGCGCTTGTCGCTGGCGCGGACGGCGCAGCTGCTGCTGGCGCATCCCTACCCGACGCATTATCGGCCGGAACCGCTGACACCGGCCGGAAGCGCCGACGAGAACCCTGAAACGGAACTGACTCACTGGGGGGCCGCGCAACGCCTGCGCGCGCCGTTGAGTCTGCAGGGCACGGCGCTGCAATGGGCGCTGCCGGCGACCACGCTCGGCACCTCGCAACCGGAATGGCTACGCCGCTAAATCGCCGCCAACTGCTGCTGAAGCCACTGCAGCAAGCGGGTGACCGCCGGCGTCAACCCGGCGGTCTGCGGCCATGCCAGATAAACGTCGTCATCGCTCAGGCGACAGGGCGCGGCCAAGGCCACCAGCCTCCCCGCGTCGAGGGCATCCTGCACCAGCAGCTTTTTCGCCAACGCGATGCCAAACCCTTGCTCCGCCGCGCGAATCAATAATCCGGCATCGTTGAACAACGCCTGTTGCCGCCCGCATAACGGGCGCCCCTGCGCGTTGAACCAGTCGCGCCAGGGACTGACGTCGTGCTCGAGCAACGGAATATCGCCACCGTTCTCGAAAGCCGCCCCCCATTCTCGCGCCATATCCGGCGAAGCGACAGGCAACACGTCCCCCGAGGCGATGCGCTGCGCCTGCAGCCCCGCCCATTGACCGCTGCCGATGCGGATCGCCGCATCCAACCCCCGCTGCGACAGATCCTGCAGCGCCAGCGACGCATCGATATCCAGCGCAATATCGGCACAGGCCTCATGAAAAGCCGACAGACGCGGCAGCAGCCAGTAATGGGCAAAAGACGGCAACACGCTGATGCGCAGCGTCTGGCTTGCCGCCGCACGCCGGGCGCGGGCGACGCCCTGCTGCAGCGCCTGCAGCGCCGGCTCTACCGCCGCCAGCAACTCTCGCCCGGCGGCATTCAGGCGCACACCGCGCCCGCGCCGTTCAAACAGCGGAGAGCCGACCGCCTGCTCCAGCAGCTGAATTTGCTGGCTGACCGCGCCGTGCGTCAAATGCACCTGTTGCGCCGCAGCGCGCAAATTTTCCAACCTGGCGGCGATCGCAAAGGTCGGCAAGACATGCAAGGGAATGCGTTCACTCATCATTGGTTAACCAGGCTATCCAAAAAGGTTATTTTTCATCGATTTTGACCGGCAGGCAAATGTTCTATGTTTACCCCATCATCCCTGACGCTTTCGGAGCCGCCATGCACCCACGTTTACAACAGGACCTCGCACAGTTTCCGCAGATCCTCGATCGCACCCGCCAACTGGCGGAAGATTTCCTGGCTGGGCTGCAGCAACGCTCGGTCTGCCCACCGCTCGAGCATCAGCAGCTGCAACCGGGCGACGATCGGCTCGACGAAAACGGCGAAGGCGCCCTGGCGGCGCTGGAGCGCTTTTGGCAACGTTATCAGGCCGGCATTTCCGCCAGCGCCGGCCCGCGTTATTTCGGCTTCGTCACCGGCGGCGGCACCCCGGCGGCGGTCGCAGCGGACTGGCTGGTTAGCGTGACAGACCAAAATAGCCTGCTCAGCCATGATACCATCGCAGCCACGATCGAGCTGGCGGCCGTGACGCAATTGAAATCTCTGCTGGGCCTGCCGGAAACGTTCAGCGGCAGCCTGGTCAGCGGCGCGACCATGGCCAATTTCACCGGGCTGGCCATTGGTCGGCAGTGGCTGGGGCAACAGCGCGGCGTGGATATCGCCCAACAAGGCCTGGCGGCGCTGGGCCCGATCCGGGTTCTGGGAGCCAATCCGCATTCCAGCAGCGTGAAGGCGCTCAGCATGCTCGGTATCGGCCGCGAGGCGTTGACGATCGTCGCCAGCCTGCCGGAGTCTGAAGCCATGGATATGGCGGCGCTGGAGCGGCAGCTCGCCGCCGGCGCTGGCCAGCCAACGTTGGTACTGGCCAGTGCCGGCACGGTCAATACCGTCGCTTTCGACGATCTGCCGCAACTGCTGGCGCTGCGAGAGCGTTATCCATTTTGGCTGCATGTCGATGCGGCATTCGGCGGCGTGGCGGCCTGCTCGCCGCTCTACGCCCCAAGGCTCGAGGGCTGGCAGCATGCCGATTCCATCACCGTCGATGCGCACAAATGGCTGAACGTGCCTTATGACAGCGCGATCCAATTTACCCGCCATCTGGATCTGCAGATACAGGTATTTCAGAACCATTCGGCCTACCTGGAAGCACCTACGCTGCGGCCAGACAACTATCTGCATCTGACGCCGGAAAATTCGCGCCGCTTCCGCGCTCTGCCGCTTTGGCTGACGCTGAAAGCCTATGGCCGCAGCGGCATACGAGATATCGTCGAGCGCAATGTCGAACTGGCGCAGGCGCTGGGAGCGGCGTTAGCGGCCGAGGACGGTTTCCATCTGTTGGCGCCCGTGAATATGAACGTGGTGTGCTTTGCCCTCAGTCATCCACAGGGCGACAGCGAAGCGGCGCGAGATCGCTTTCTCGAACGCCTTAGCCGGCATGGGGTGGCGCGTTGCACCCCTACGCGTTATAACGGCCAGCCGGGGATCCGCGCCGCGCTGGTCAACTGGATGACGGAGGAACAGGACATTCGCCTGACGCTGGACTCGCTGCGCCATTGCCTGGCGGAGACGGCCTAAACGCCTGGCGCGTCACCCGGGCTGGAAGGCCTGCAAACGCCGTTCTTGCCGCCCGTCGTCGCCGATGTTATCCGGCGACAGCCAGGCGGCAAACGCCGAGCGCAGCGCCGGCCATTCTCCATCGATGATCGACAGCCAGTCGGTGTCGCGCGTGCGTCCTTTGACGACGACCGCCTGACGGAACGTGCCCTCATAGCGAAAGCCAAAACGCTCGGCGGCCTGACGCGAAGGCAGATTGAGGCTATCGCATTTCCATTCGCAGCGCCGGTAACCCAGATCGTCAAACAAATGGCGCAGCATCAGGAAAATGGCCTCGCTGCCGAGCGCACTGCGCTTCATCAGCGGGGACCAGTTGATGGTGCCCAGTTCAGCCGCACCGTTGGCGGGATCGATGCGCAAAAAAGCGCAGGTTCCTACCGCGCGCCCGTTCGCCTGATCGATCACCACCATCGTGCGCCTGTCGGCGCTGGAGGCCAGGGCCTGCAGGTAATGCTGAAAATCCTCGCGCGTCTGCGGCCGCGCCCAAAACAGATAGGTCCAGTCGCGGTCGTCCTCGGCGGTTTGATAAGCCTGATAAAGCTCGTCGCCCCAGCGTTCGAGGTTCAGCGGTTCCAGGCGGCAAAACCGCCCTGACAGTAACGCTTGCCCGGGCATGCCTGCCGGCTGCCAATGAGGGAGGGCATCGCCTATCGGCTGCCCATATTGATTTTGTCTCACCGCGACATCCTGTTTTTGAAAGGTGCAAAAGCAAATTAAAACCGGCGCGGGTCAGAAACAACTCCGACCTGCCGCCGCCCCTGCCGACCGGCTGGCAAGACGATAGTTTAGAAAAATCACTCAATCACCGATAAACATTCACACAAATGATTTCATGTGAAATAAATATCCACATAACCTATTGTAAAATGGTGATTTATGGCAACAATTAAGCTACACATTCCAGCAATAATGTTAACTTTTGTTTGTTGTTATGATAAAAACAGAAGCGCTTATCATTATCGAAAGGTACCAAGACAATCATAAGGCAATGATTTTTATGATTAAAAATAGAAGAACCCAGGAGTGAGTGCTTTTTGAGCACTTAAAAAGCACGCTAAAAGACTTCAAAAAAACGACACATGAATTTTTTTTAAGACTTTTCCTAGCAAACTAAAATTTTGTTTCGTGACATGATGAACAGATTATCAGCAGACAATGCCGGCAGGCGCGGGCGCCAAGCGCGAATCAGGCCCATCATGCCGACGCCGGGCGAGTAGCGGATCGCTCTGACTTAAGCCAAACTTATAGATTCATGCGATTAATAAGTTTAGTATGAAAATATCATTGAGTGCCGTCGTGTTTATTGATAGAACACTCGCTACACTGAATTATTGTTCCATTTTGCCTTTCGGCTTTTTAGGCTTTTTCTCATATTACCGCAGTAAAACGGATTTAAGTGGGGGTGCGATATGCCAACGATTATCATGGATTCATGTAGCTATACCAGATTGGGGTTAACCGACTATCTGACTTCGCATGGCGTGAAGAAACGCCATATTAATGCCATCGAGGACATTGACAGCCTGCATGAAAAATGCAGTAAGTTGAATCCTAGCCTGGTGTTTATTAACGAGGACTGCTTCATCCATGAAGCAAACGCCACGGAGCGAATAAAACGGGTGATTTCACTGCACCCGGATACGTTATTCTTCATCTTCATGGCTATTACCAATGTACATTTCGACGATTATTTATATGTTCGCAAGAACGTCATCATATCGTCAAAATCCATCAAACCAGAGACTATGAATCAGCTACTTAGTCATTATCTCGAGAAAAAATCCCTACGGGTGGAGAAATCCTCTCTGGATCAAACGCCGGTGACGCTGAGCCAAACTGAATCGAACATGTTACGCATGTGGATGTCAGGGCAAGGCACCATCCAGATATCAGACCAGATGCAAATAAAGGCCAAAACGGTCTCTTCCCACAAGGGAAACATCAAGCGGAAAATAAAAACGCACAACAAGCAGATCATTTACCACGTTGTCCGTTTGACCGACACATTGACTAGTGGAATATTCGTCAATAGCCGCTGAACCGTAGAGAACGCCCCCACTTTGTTTACCCATCGTTAAATATCCGGTGATAACGTAATCCGGTTCTCAAACGCTGGGATAACCAAAAGAATACCTGCTGCGTTATCCCCCGCTGGCGCAACGGGTATTTTTATGTCGTCGATAAAAAAATTCTTACCGCATTGAAATAATCTCAAAATAGACAGTTTCGTTAGCAAATTAATGAGATTATTCGAAGTTACTGCCCGGGCGCGCCGCAAGGCTCCACAAAAGTGCCGTCACGGCTGTCGATTTCATTAAAAAACCACACGCCCGCCGGGTAGTCCTCAAGAGACACCAGATACATGGTACCTTCGTTGAAGACCTCTACGGCCAGAATGACGCCTTCGCGCCGTGGGCCGCCATCTGTTTTTACCGTCACTCGATCGTTAACCTGCATACCCTTCCCCATTCTTTGCGATTGGCATCAGTGTATTACAAAACCCCGGGTGAAGGACACCGCCCCAGCCCTGCCGGTCTATGCTATCAGCGTAGCAGCCGCCTGGATTTTCACTTTCTTAACGGTTTGACCGCAGAATCTTAAGCCGGCCTCGCGTAACCTGTCTTCAGGCGTTTCCCCCCCAGAGAAGCGCTTGCAAATGAAGAAGTAACAAGGAACTTTTGCCCGCAGACTTGCGGGCTTTTTTTTATGCGCCGTCAAATTGCAGGCATAAAAAAACCCGCCTCGGCGGGTTTTATTCAATCAGCGGTAGACGCCAATTAGATAGCGGTAACGTTAGCCGCAGATGGACCTTTAGCACCGTTCTCGATAGAGAACTGTACGTTCTGGCCTTCAGCCAGGGTCTTGAAGCCTTGATCCTGGATAGCAGAGAAGTGTACGAATACGTCTTTGCTGCCGTCTGCTGGGGTGATGAAACCAAAACCTTTAGCTTCGTTGAACCACTTCACTTGACCTTTGATCATGTTGGACATGTCTAATTTCCTTCAATAATAATGTTAGCCGCCATGGGCGAGATAGCCGGTCATCAGTTACTTATGGAGGCACTGGAAAGGAAATTCGTCAGAGAAGGGCTATCCGGGATAACGCTTTAAATTTGAACTACTTTACTCAAAATGTCGTGCATAAATAGGTCTGTACCACAGGCCGACATCATTAACTCACGAGCGAGCGGCAATAGCAACCTTTTTCGCCGTGCAGGGGCGTTAATCTCGGCTAAACGCACAGGATTTGACCCCGTCTGCCTACGGGATCGCCAGCTGAATCCCCATTACGCCGCAGGCAAATGATAGTAATTCTCGTTTTACTGTTTTATAGTTGCTCGGCGTAATCATCCAGGGAGACCCACCATGCCGAGATGGCTCACATTACCGGCCGCCAGCGCCGCCGCCCTGCTGGCCTTTGCCGCTTACAGCGCCCCGCTTGGCGCGCTGGAGCTGAATTATCAAGCCCCCGATCCCAGCGTCGCCCCCGCGCCCAAGCCGCCGGCGTCGCCTGGGCCCGCGCCCAAGGCCGAGAAACCGCCGATCACCTGGGCAGAGGCGCGAGATAAAAACGGTTTTCGCGTCGACATCGAGTGCGATCATCCGGGCTGCAGCAAGCCGCGCACCAAACCTTATCCCGCGTATGACGGCCCGGTGAAGAAAACCGATCGCCGCCGCCAATCCGATCCTTATTCCACCAACCAGGATCCCGATTACAACATTCAGTTAGGCTATGAGTGGTAATGACGCTTTCGGAGAATACCTATACCTCACGCAATCACGGCCGCTTAGAATGGCGTCAGTTCACCACTCCTCCTGGTGTTGAACATGACAAGCTGTGTTGCAAATCTTTATGCGCCTCCCTATAGGCGCTTTTTTTTTTTTTGCCCTTCTCGCATCTCGCCTTTCCGATTACAGATTGGTCTCATTGCCCTGCAAAGTGATGAATGTCACAAATACGCCTCCTTGCCATTCTTATTCGGAGGTGATGTTCATGGCCACAGGATCTCTTGCCCTCCTGGCCGTCTTGGCCGGCATTGCGGGCTATGCGCTCTATAAACACTTCAAATCTCAGAAGAAAAGCGCATTCGTTCGCCCGCACGATCGGTAACCGACAACGCATTTTCACCGCAAAGGCGCGGCACGCCGCACGCCGCGCCTGCGGTTACCGTCATCCTTTCATCACAAAACTGTCACAATATGGCCATATGATGATTAGCGATTATCCGTTCTGGCTTAACACCAAGGATTTCGCCCATGACCATAATTAAAGCTGCAAACCACCAGGAAGCAGAAAAGCTCATCCGCGCCGGCACAGCCAAGAAAATCGAACTGGCTTACGACATCGGCAGCGACGATTTCTTCCAGCTTGCCAGCCTGTGGTGCGATAAAGGCGCCAAGATCTCCAAAGGAAAAGAACACTTTATCGTTTCATTGAAAGGGTTCCGCATCCCCCCTAACGATTGATGCCCAGCCGCCCATCGCGGCGGCGTCTCCTCCTCTTCCTCGCAAAACCGCTCTATTCGACCACGCGCACCTCATTCGATTTCGCTAAGCTAACAGCAGACTTTATTGTGGACGCGCCACCTGATAACCGCGTCCGCCACGATGAGGAGTGTAACCATGTCAACGAATGCACCGCTGCCCGACACGATGAAAGCGATTGAGATCAGCCAACCCGGCGCCCCCGAGGTTCTGGTCGTCGCCGAACGTCCGGTGCCGGTTCCGCAAGCGGGCCAACTTCTGGTGAAAATCGCCGCAGCCGGCGTTAACCGCCCCGACGTGCTGCAACGTCAGGGGAACTATGCGCCACCGCCCGGTGCCTCGGATATTCCCGGCCTCGAAATTGCCGGCGAAGTGGTAGCCATCGGTGAAGGCGTGACCCGCTTCGCGATCGGCGATCGGGTTTGCGCTCTCATCGCCGGCGGTGGCTATGCGCAATACTGCGCCGTGCATGAAAGCAATGCGCTGCCGGTTCCGGCGGGCCTGAGCCTGACCGAGGCCGCCGCGCTGCCGGAAACCTTCTTTACCGTCTGGGTCAACGTGTTCCAGCGCGGTCACCTCAAAGCCGGCGAGACCGTGTTGATCCACGGCGGCACCTCGGGTATCGGCACGGTCGCCACCATGCTGGCGAAAGCCTTCTGCGCCCAGGTGATCACCACCGTCGGTTCAGAAGAGAAGCGTCAGGCAAGCCTGGCGCTGGGCGCCGACGTGGCGATTAATTACCGCAACGAAGACTTTGTCGCCCGCACCAAAGACGCCACTAACGGCAAAGGCGCCGACGTGATCGTCGATCTGATCGCCGGCGACTATGTGGCCAAGAACTATCAGGCCGCAGCGATGGAAGGCCGTATCGTGCAAATCGGCACGCAAAACGGCGTGGTAAAAGAGCTCAACCTGATGCCGCTGCTCTTGAAACGCTTGACCCATACAGGTTCGACGCTGCGTTCGCGCAGCGTCGCGGACAAAGCGCAGATTGCCGCCGAGCTGCACGAGAAAGTTTGGCCGCTGCTGGAGCGCGGCGTGCTGAAACCGCAAATCTTTAAAACCTTCCCGCTTGAGCAGGCGGCCGCCGCGCATGCGCTGATGGAATCCAGCGAGCACATCGGCAAAATCATGCTGACGTTCTGAGGCCTTTCCCCGCAGCGAGGCTGCGGGGAAATTTATGCCGCATTCAGGGAATGATGCGGCGACGGCGGAATGCATCGAACAGCGAGAAAAACATGGCTTCGGTTTCGACAAACTGATGGAAACCGAAACGCCGCGCCTTGCTGCCGTCCGCGAACATGTCGTAGTCCCAGGAAAAGACGAAATCGGCGAAACGCCAGCCGGCCACCGCTCGGTAATCGGGCTCGGTCAAGGAGTGCCGTTGCACCAGCTCGCGCCACAGCGGCGCTTTGTCCGCCATCATGTTTTCCAGCGTCATCGGCAACGGCGGCGCACATTCCAGCCCGAAGTACGCGGCGATTTTCGGCCACATTTCGCTCCAGCGAAACAGATCGCCGTTGTTGATATTAAACGCCTGATTGGCTGCCGCAGGTTCGGTCGCCGCCCAGAGCGTGGCGCGCGCCAGCAGTCCGGCGTCGGTCATTTCCAACAGGCTGTGGTAAGCGCCCAGCTTCCCGGGAAAGCGCAGCGGCAGCCCGAGCGCTTTACTGATCGAGGCGTAAACCGCGATGCTTAACGCCAGATTCATCGGATTGCCGAGCGAGAAGCCCCCCACGACGCTCGGGCGAATGGCGCTCCAACGCCAGCGCTTGCCTGTTTGGCACTGCTCCAGATACTGCTGCTGCGCCACGTTAAACTCCGGCGGCATATGCCCGGCATCGCTTTCACGCGCCGGCGTTTTAAACGGCCCCAAATGCGCACCATAAACTTTATAGCCCTGCATCAGGCTGATATGTTCCAACGCCGGCGCAATCGGCTCCAGCCCTTCGACAACGTGTTGCAACATTTGCAGGTTCGGCGCCACCAGCCCCGCCCAATCCGGAGCATCCTGATAGGCGGCATAGAAAACGTGGCTAATCGCGCTCAGCGGCCGCAGCGCGTCCCGCGTCGCCACCGCATCCAGCAGGTCAACCTGCAGGTGGCGCACCCCAGGCGCCGGTTCGCCGCCCCGGCGCGAAACGCCCACCACTTGCCAATCTTGGTCAATCAGCTCCTCAATCAATCGGCGCCCAATCACACCATTGGCGCCGATCACCAGCGCCTGTCGCTTTGCGTTCATTTTGTCACCCCCTCGGATTATCGATACCCTGAGTGTTATTGATTAGCGATACTTGCGGTAGATGAGGGTTTCCACTAACACTAATAAGAAATATCTATAGGTAAAATCGACATGGATAAGCTGAACGCAATGAAAACCTTTATGCGGGTGGCGGAGTTGGGCAGCCTGTCGGCCGCCGCGCGCGATCTGCGTTTGACGCAGCCGGCGGTCAGTCAGCAAATCGCCGGTCTGGAACAGCAGTTGGGGGCGCAGCTACTGTTTCGCAGCACGCGGGCGGTCACCCTGACGGAGGCCGGCAATGATTACTATCAGCGCCTCAAACCGATTATGGCGGCGGTCGACGAAGCGGAAGAGGCGTTGCACGGCCAGCACCACCAGCTGCAGGGCAATTTGCGCCTGCATGCGCCGACCGGATTCGGGCAACGGCATATCACCCCTTTGGCCATCGCGTTCCAAAAGCGTCATCCGGATCTCACCATCGAGCTGCTGCTGGACGATCGCCGCGCCGACGTCATCGGCGAAGGCATCGACGTGGCACTGCGCTTCGGTGAATTGCACGCGCCCGGCATGGTGGCGAAACGGTTGGGTGAGCTGCAACGCCTGCTGGTCGCGTCGCCAGCCTATCTGGCCAGGTATGGCGCCCCTCGTTCGCCAGCGGATCTGGTGAAACATGCGCACATTCGCTACAGCGGCCTAAACGATGGCGATACGCTCACCCTGCTCGGCCCCCACGGCGCCGAGATGGTCGCGCTGCGGCCCACGTTTCGCGCCAACAATACCTTATCGCTGCTGGCGGCCATCGAGGCCGGGGCCGGCATCGGTGGCGCTCAGCGGCCGCTGATCGGCGAACAGCTGGCGACGGGCGCGCTGGTTCCCGTCTTGCCGGAATACCGCTACCCGCCCATGGCGCTGCATGCGGTCTATCCCGCTTTACGTTTTATTCCGCAGAAAGTGCGCGCCTGGGTGGCGCATTTGCAACAGGCGTTGACGGCGATCGAGGGAATTAGCGGAGTGAATGCCCCCGGCCAGACGCCGGGAGCATAATCATTATTTGAACAGTTTGCCGACCATGTCGCCCAGTTCATTGCTGTCTTGCTGCACTTCACCGTTTGGCGAAGCGGCATCCGCTACCGTCGGCAAGAACTGTGCAATGGTGCTGGACGCCTGGGCCGGATCGACGCCCAGCTTTTCAGCCAGTTGATTGATCGCATCGCTGCCCAACGCCTGCTGCACATGATCGCCGGTAATCGGCTGGTTTTCGCCGTTACCGAGCCAGGAACCGACGATATCGCCGAACTGCCCCTGGCGGAACTTGTCCAAAATGGCCTGCAGGCCGCCTTGTTGCTCGACCCACTGCATAATGGCGATGTAGTCGATGCCTTTGCCGTTGGCGCCGCCGCCCAGAATGTTACCCAATACGCTATCGAACAGACCCATGATATTCCCCTTTCAGCCGCTGCGGCCCGCGCCGCACAGCCGGATTGATTTCACGAAAAAGGGCCGCCGCGGCGACCCTGTTGAGCAACGGCTGCTTAGCCTTTGATCTTCCTGTAGACAAAAAGCACCACCAGGGCACCGATGACCGCCACCACGAAGCTGCCCAGGTTAAAACCGTCAACGCGCCCCATACCGAAGAAGGTGCTGATATAGCCGCCGACGACGGCGCCCACGATCCCCAGTATAACGGTAACAATAAAGCCGCCGCCGTCTTTGCCCGGCATAATCCATTTAGCCAGGATACCGGCGATTAAACCAAAAATGATCCAGGAAATGATGCCCATTTTTACTCTCCCTATTGCCTTTTGCCTAACAGAAATCCTATTACCAGGCCCACGACGGCGCCGGCGCCTACCCCTGCCCAAGGGTTATCCTTGATGCAGGCACATGATTGCTCGAGCGCTGCCTTTACGCCGCTGCGCACTTCGCAGGCGGTGGTTTTCACGTAGTCGCTCGGTTGCTCAACACCGCTTAGATCGTCATTTTCATATGACATGTCAAATCCTTACAGACCCGCCCTCTGAGAATTTCGTCACCTGTTTCACGTCCGGCGCCGCCCGTTCCGCGATCTTGCTCTGGACACTCTGCCCACAGCCGTTCAAGACGGGGCGTGCAGCGACAAACGCACAACATCACACTATGACTATAGTAAAAAATCAGCGGTTTACCCATTTCCGTCCGTCTGAATTTCACCGCTTCAAAAGCGATCGCATTTCATCCCATTGTCATCTGGGCAGGCTAAACTTTAAACACAGCCTCCTGGAGGAAACGCCGATGTTCAATGCCCCTTTTGTCCTGATTCTCGCGCTGCTGTATGCGCTGGCTGCCGTTTGGGACGGTTCCGCCGCGTTGCTGTTTCTCTAAGGTTACATAGCGGTTGTCACTTTTACGATGCGCTGAATTGTGTCCTTATTTTTCAATGTCGCCAGCCGGTTGAAATAGCGGTGAATATCCGCCCTTCCCTCGGTAAAAATCTCATTTCGTTCCGTTTTCCGTCTGCGCTTAAATAAAGCGTAAAAAAAAGCATGAATGGAAAACCCGGTCTCACAAAAAATGCTCTATCATTTCGCACATAACAATTTGGGTTAAGGTCCCATTGCGAAATTAAAGGAAGAACAGAAAAAATGATTTTAAACCAACGCTTTGAGCGCGAATTCTTGCGCCCTCGTTATTGGTTGCTGTGGATAGGGCTGGGAATACTCTATCTATTGGTGTTATTGCCCTACCCGCTCATTTATCGGCTTGGACACGGCCTTGGCAGAATCGCCATGCCCCTGATGAAACGCCGGGTAAAAATAGCGCGCCGTAATTTAGAACTCTGTTTCCCTGAGATGCCCGCCGCCGAACGAGAGGCGCTGATTGTCAAAAATTTTGAGTCCGTCGGCATGGGCCTGTTCGAAGTCGGCATGGCCTGGTTCTGGCCTGACTGGCGCATCGCCCGTTGGTTTAAGGTGAGCGGCATGGAAAACATGCAGTTGGCGCGTCAGGACGGGAAAGGCGTGCTGCTGATCGGCCTGCATTTCCTCACTCTGGAGCTGGGCGCGCGCATCTTCGGCATGCAAAACCCCGGCATCGGCGTACACCGCCCGCACAATAACAAGCTGATGGAATGGGTGCAGACCTGGGGCCGGCTGCGCTCGAATAAATTCATGATCGATCGTAAAGATATCAAAGGCATGATCCGCAACCTGAAGCAGGGTGAAATCCTGTGGTACGCGCCGGACCACGATTACGGCCCGCAAAGCAGCGTGTTCGCGCCGTTCTTCGCCGTGGAAAACGCCGCCACGACGACCGGCACCTATATCCTGGCGCGTATGGGGCGGCCGTCGATCGTGCCATTCGTGCCGCGCCGTCTGCCGAATGCCCGCGGCTACGAGCTGATCGTGCAGCCGCCGCTGACGGACTTCCCGCTGGACGATGAAACGCGCGCGGCGGCCATGATGAACCGCGTGGTGGAAGAACAGGTGCTGCTGGCGCCCGATCAATACATGTGGTTGCACCGCCGCTTTAAAACCCGCCCCCCCGGCGAACCTTCGCTGTATTAACCGCCTTCGTGCCTTCGCCCGCCCTGCCGGCGGCGAAGGCGCTCACCTCGCACGAGCATTCTACGTCAGGGGGACTACACTAATAAGTCACCGACGGCAATTATTGCCGCCAGCAATCATTTCTTCCCGCCCGAGGGCCGGTCGTTGCCTGTCGGGCCACAACCGAGGTCAATGTCATGCTGGTACAACCCTATTTGTTCTTCAGCGGTAACTGTGAGCAAGCGATTAACTTCTATGTACAGCAGTTGAATGCCAAAATTGAAATGGTCATGCGCTTTAAAGACATGCCCGAAGAAGCCCGCCAAGGCGGGCCGCAGGACGTCAATCCTGAAGCGATCATGCATGCGCGTCTGCTGATTGGCGACGGCGTGCTGATGGCCTCCGACGGCTGTCCGCAGGATGACAGCGGCGGCGCTTCCCATAAAGGCTTCTCACTGTCGCTGAACCCCAGCGACGCGGAACAAGGACGCAAACTGTTCGATAATCTGGCGCAGGGCGGCCAGGTGACGATGCCTTATCAAGCCACCTTCTGGGCCAAAGGCTTCGGCATGCTGACCGACAAATTCGGCGTCAACTGGATGATCAACGTCGAATAACCCCGCATGGCGCCGCTAGCTGTAGCGGTGCCAGTCATACGCCGCTTTGGCGAACAGCGCGAACAACACCGTCAACAGCGCCAGCCCCAACCGCCAGTAAGGCGACCGTCGCCGCCGCCAGGCGAAGAACATCATCACCGCCAGCGCCCCCAGCGTGAGGGGGTAATACACCGCCAGCGTCAGTAAAGCGATAATGATGTAATCCGACATGGCTCTTTTACTCCTTCGCGTTCACACCGCCGCAAATGCGGGTTGCGAGGCGCCTTTCTCCCTATCGCCACGTTAAGGGCTAGAGGTCTGGCGCATTTATGCATAAAATATAAGATTGCTCTTAACTCAAATTGAATAGTAATCAAACAACAAGGGTGACATGACTCAGCAGCAACCCATACAGGATGCCGCGGCGCCGCGCAGCGTTAAAAGCTCCCCATTATTATTTCAGGCCGGCGTGTTTGTCATCATCGTTGCCGCCACGCTGATCCTCTTTAACAGCTGGCAAATCTGGAACGCGCACCAGCGGGATCTGCGCAGCGCCGAGCATGAATCCGCCAACCTCGCCCGTTCGCTGGCGCAGCATGCCGACGATACCTTCATGCAGGTAGACGGCAATCTGCTCGATCTGACCGAACGTCTCCAGAACGACGGGCTGGGGCCCTCGCAATTGACCCGGCTGCAACGGGTGATGCAAACCCAGGTCGGCAACCTGCCGCAGCTGCACGGGATGTTTATCTACGATGCGAGCGGCCGCTGGCTGGCGACCTCCTCGGGCAAATTCATCAAGAACGCCAACAACGCCGATCGCGATTACTTCAAATATCACCAAAACCGCGATGGCGGCGGTCTGTACATCGGCGAGGTGATCCGCAGCCGCACCACCGGCGATCTAATCATCCCCGTTTCGCGGCGCTTCAACAACCCGGACGGCAGCTTTGGCGGCGTGGTGCTGGCGACGTTGTACGTCGATTATTTTCGCCAGTTTTACGACAGTTTCGCCCTCAACACCGACGCCTCGCTAAATCTGCTGCTGGCGGACGGCACCATCCTCTACCGCCGCCCTTACTCGGCGGCCTCGATCGGTAAAAATATCGCCAAGGGCGTGTTGTTCAGCGAAATATTGCCGCATTCGGAATTCGGCAACGCCACCATCACCTCGCTGTACGACAAAGTGGAGCGCATCTACGGCTATTCGCGGGTCAACCGCTTTCCGCTGGTGATCGCCGCCGGGCTGTCGAAACGCGACGCGCTGGCGGACTGGCGCACCGACGCCGGCCTGTTCGCCGCCGGCGGCCTCTCTCTGCTGATGATCCTGCTGGCGATGGGCGCGGTGCTGCTGCGGCAAATCAAGCACAGCATGCAAACCGAAGCCGAGCTGATGCGCACCCGCGATCAGCTGACCAGCATCAACCAGATGCTGGAAGAACTGGCGCTGCTGGACAGCCTGACCGGCCTGGCCAACCGCCGCCAGTTTGATATCGCGCTGAAGAACGAGCTGGCGCGCGCCTCGCGCAACTACCGCAGCGTGGCGCTGCTGATGCTGGATATCGACTACTTCAAGCAGTACAACGACAGCTACGGCCACGTCGCCGGCGACCAGTGCCTGCAGCAGATCGGCCAGACGCTGAAAGGGTTGGCGTGCCGCAGCAACGATATTCTGGCGCGCTACGGCGGCGAAGAGATGGGGATTATCCTGCCGGATACCGACGTGCAGGGCGCGCTGATTTTCGCCGAACGCGTCATCCAGGCGGTGCGCGATCTGAAGATCCCGCATCAGGGCAACCCGCACGGCATCGTCACCATCAGCATCGGCATCTGCGCCAAAGTGCCGCATATGTATAACGATACGCCGATCAGCTTTATCAATGAGGCGGACAGCGCGCTGTATCAGGCCAAGAAAAAAGGCAAAAACTGCATTTACGGCGCTTAATCACTCATCGGGCCACCAAAATTGGGCGGCCCGATTTATTCCCACGACAAAAATGAAATAATTTCCCGCCGAAACATTATTTCCCCAATTTGCCCCGCTCTCGGAATGAAATAACGCCAATAAATAAGCAGCATATTTATTTCCATTACAATTCAATAAGATAAAAAATGCGCTATTCAGCGGACAATTCGTGCCATTTTTGATTATTCGTGCCTACGCTGAGCCTCGTTTAGCCTCCGTTTACTTTTCATTGGCATTGCCGGTGATACCCTTATCAGGACTATTCTATATATCAGGAAGCCATCGCACGCTTCGGCGCACTGCGCCCTGCTGATACATCCATAATAGAACCCATAAATTTCACGTTGCATTTGGGCGACCGACGCAAAGACTTTTGGCGTCGCTCCAGCCAGCTACGGCGCAAGCCAGTGCAGCCAACCACGCGGCAACCTGAAAGGCGGGAATAAAGCGATATAGATTTGCGAGGAGATCTCATGCCTACTGGCGATATTATGCGTGAAGAGGCCGTCCTGACGCTGCCGTTGCGACAATGGGCGGCAGCGGAAGCATCCAGCGCGGTCAGCGAACTGGAACAGGGCAAGGTGCTGTTTCTGCCCGAACTGGCCTTCACCCTGTCTGAGCAGGAAATGCCGCTGCTGGATCCGGCGCTGGTCGATCCGAAGCGCAAAAACATCAGCTATCAACCGCTGTCCGGCAAGCTGACCGGCGTCGCCGTCGCGGAGCGCCGGCAGCAGGTTCAGCAACTGCTGGAACGTTATTACCAATCTTGCCGCCAGCTGATCGCCGGGCTGTTGCCCGAGTATCAGGAGGCGCTGCACCATCCGACCGGCAGCCTGCGTTTGCATCCGGTTTCGGCCTGGCGCGCAAGCAGCTCCTGGCGCAAAGACGACAGCCGGCTGCACGTCGACGCTTTCCCGTCGCGCCCGAACTACGGCGAACGCATTCTGCGCATTTTCACCAACATCAATCCGCACGGTGAACATCGCCAATGGCGCGTCGGCGAACCGTTCCCTGAGCTGGCGCAACGCTTTATGCCGCGTCTGGCGCGCTACTCCGCCTTCAGCAGCTGGCTGCAGCACCGGGTACGCATCACCAAAACCCGCCGCAGCCATTATGACCACCTGATGCTGCAGTTGCATGACGCCATGAAGGCCGATGGCGATTATCAACAACAGGGGCCGCAGCTGGCGCTGGCGTTTCCGCCGGGCAGCAGCTGGATTTGCTTCTCGGATCAAACGCCGCACGCCGCGATGGGCGGCCAGTTTATGCTGGAACAGACCTTCTTGCTGCCGGTGAACAAGATGCAGGATCCGCAGCGCTCGCCGCTGAAAGTGCTGGAACAGCTGCGCGGTCAGCCGCTGATCTGAATAGATTGCCGCCGCCGGCAGCTCCGGCGGCGGCAAGCGCGCATCACGCCTCGAAGTCCCCCTGTTGGCGCGCCACCAACGTCAGGATGCTGTACAGCGCCACCGGCTGCTGTTCCTGATTCAATACTTGCACATCCCACACCACCACGCCGTGCGGCCGATCTTCGGCGGTTTTCTGCGGCTTGCGGATCTTCTTCTTGCAGGTCAACCGCACCTGAATGGTGTCGCCGATCTTCACCGGTTCGATAAAGCGCAGATTCTCCATGCCGTAGTTGGCGATCACCGGCCCGACGGCGGCATCGACAAACAGCCCGGCCGCGGCGGACACCACAAAGTAACCGTGCGCCACCCGCTCGCCGAACAGCGAATCGGCGGCGCCGATCTTGTCCATATGCGCGTAGAAATGATCGCCGCTCAGGCAGGCGAAGTTGACGATATCCGCTTCGGTCACGGTGCGGCGCGCGGTCAACAGGCTGTCGCCCAGCTGCAGCTGCTCGAAGTATTTCCGGAACGGATGTACCGGGTGCTCGGCGACCGGCGCGCCGCGCACCCATTCACCGCCGATGGCCGCCAGCATTGCCGGGCTGCCCTGGATCGCCGTGCGCTGCATATAGTGCTTCACCGCGCGCAGTCCACCCAGCTCTTCCCCGCCGCCGGCACGCCCCGGGCCACCGTGCACCAGCATCGGCAGCGGCGACCCGTGGCCGGTGGACTCCGCCGCCGCCTGTTCATTCAGAATCAACATGCGGCCGTGGGCGCAGGCCGCCGCGCGAATGAAGCGCTTTGCCAGCGCCGGGTCGGCGGTCACCAGCGAGCCCGCCAGGCTGCCTTGCCCCAGCAACGCCAGCGCGATCGCCTGCTCGGTATCCGCATACGGCATCAGCGTCGCCACCGGGCCAAAGGCCTCGGTGCCGTGCACCGCCTGATGGGTGAACGGATCGGCGCAATACAGCAAGGTCGGCGGATAAAACGCCCCGCCGCGCGCGCCGTCGCCCAGGATTTCCAGCTTATCCAGCGACGCGCCGCACAGCGGTTCGCAGCCGTTGCGCAGCAGGAACTCCACCTTGCTTTGCACATCATCACGCTGCTCGTGGCTGACCAACGCCCCCATGCGCACCTGCTCCAGCTGCGGGTCGCCCACCGTCACCCCAGCCAGGCGCTGCAACAAGGCCTGACGCACCGCAACCACCTGCGCCGCCGGCACGATGATGCGGCGGATCGCCGTGCATTTCTGCCCCGCCTTGGCGGTCATTTCACGGCACACCTCTTTGATAAACAGCGCAAACTCCGGCATCTCCGGCGTTACGTCTTCCGCCAGCACGCAGCAGTTGAGCGAATCCGCCTCCATGGTGAAGGCGATCGATTTCTCCAACAGCCGCGGGTGCGCGCGCAGCCGCTGCCCGGTCTGCGCCGAACCGGTGAACGTCACTGCATCCTGATAATCCAGGTGCGCAAACATGTCGCCGACGCCACCGCATACCAACTGCAGCGCCCCTTCCGGCACCAGCCCGCTGTCGACGATCAGCCTGACCATCGCCTGCGTCAGCTGCGCGGTGGCGGTGGCCGGCTTGATGATGGCCGGCATGCCCGCCAGCCAGGTCGGCGCCAGTTTTTCCAGCATGCCCCAGCAAGGGAAGTTGAAGGCGTTGATATGCAGCGCCACGCCCGGGCGCGAGGTCAATACGTGGCGAGCGGCGAACTGCGCCTGTTTCGACAACGGGATCAGCTCATCCTCCGGCCACAGGGTATCATCCGGCAGATCGCGGCCGGCCATGCCGGCATAGGCGAACAGCGTGGCGATGCCGCCTTCGATATCGACCCAGCCGTCGCTGCGCGTCGCCCCGGTTTGATAGGAAATCTGATACAGCGCCTCTTTGTGCGCCAGCAGGTGTTTCGCCACCGCTTTGAGCATCTGGGCGCGCTGCTGGAACGTCATTTGCGCCAGCGCCGGGCCGCCGTGGCGGCGGGCATAGCTCAGGCTCGCCGCTAACGGCAGGCCGTCGGAGCAGACCTGGTACAGCGCCTCGCCGGTCACGGCGTGGCGGATCTCGCGGCCCTCTCCCTGCCCATACACCCAGGCGCCAGAAAGATAACTGTGTAACTGCTGCATGTGCCCTCCAAAATTCATAAATTTTCACCATACAGCTTAATTACGTATCATATAAATGCCAGTTTACGCCAAGCCAAATTTTAACAAAAAGAGAACAAAACGCACCACCAAGCCACTCACCTTGCCATTAATGCGGAGTTGAACGCTTTAATTATTAAATTAAATCAATAAATTAACTGCACACCCTGTGATTGAGCTCGCAAAACCACATAAATCTCGTTTGATCTTTTTGTTATCAGTTTGTAGCCTTATGGTTAGTTAAAGTGATTCACATTTTTATATTCAATGTGAAAAACACGAATCACCAAGAGGCAAGCATGACAACTGAAGCACAGTATCAGCAGCATTTCGACGCCAAGATCGCGGCGGATATCGCTATCGAAGCCAAAGACTGGATGCCGGACGCTTACCGTCAGAACCTGATTCGGCAGATTGGCCAACACGCCCATTCGGAAGTCATCGGCATGCTGCCGGAAGCCAACTGGTTGACGCGCGCCCCCACGCTGCGCCGCAAAGCGGTGCTGCTGGCCAAAGTGCAGGATGAGGCCGGCCACGGCCTGTACCTCTACAGCGCTGCCGAAACCCTCGGCTGTTCGCGCCAGGACATCTACCAAAAGATGCTCGACGGCAAAATGAAGTACTCCTCGATCTTCAATTACCCCACGCTCAACTGGGCGGATATCGGCGTGATTGGCTGGCTGGTCGACGGCGCCGCCATCGTCAACCAGGTGGCGCTGTGCCGCGCGTCCTTCGGCCCCTACGCGCGGGCGATGGTGAAAATCTGCAAAGAGGAAAGCTTCCACCAGCGCCAGGGCTACGAAGCGGTGATGGCGATGGCCCACGGCAGCGATGCGCAGCGCGCGATGTTGCAGGACGCCATCGATCGCTTCTGGTGGCCGGTGCTGATGATGTTCGGCCCGAGCGACGCCGACTCCCCTCACAGCGCCCAGAGCATGGCCTGGAAAATCAAACGCCACAGCAACGATGAACTGCGGCAAAAGTTCGTCGACAACACCGTGCCGCAACTTGAGGCGCTGGGCATGACGGCGCCGGACCCGAGTCTTACCTGGGACGAGGCCGCCGGCCACTATCGCTTCGGCGAGATCGACTGGAGCGAACTGCATGAAGTGATCAAAGGACGCGGCCAATGCAACCACGAACGCCTGCAGGCCAAACGCCGTGCCTGGGAAGACGGCGCCTGGGTACGCGACGGCGCCATGGCCCACGCCGCGAAAAACGCCGCTTCCGCCGCATAGCCAACATAAGGAACCGAGATCATGAGCCACGTTGAATGGCCGCTGTATGAAGTGTTTATCCGCAGCAAACAAGGGTTGGCGCATCGCCACGTCGGCAGCCTGCACGCCGCAGACGACCAAATGGCGCTGGAAAACGCCCGCGACGCCTACACGCGCCGCAACGAAGGCTGCTCGATCTGGGTGGTGCAATCGCGCCATCTGATCGCCTCGCAGCCGGAAGATCGCGGCGCGTTCTTCGATCCGTCCGAAGACAAGATCTACCGTCATCCGACGTTTTACACCATTCCCGACGGCATCAAGAACATGTAGAGGCGACCATGACGGTTAACGATCCGCGCATCAGCTATTTGCTCCGCCAGGGCGACACGCCTTTGATCCTCGCCCAGCGCCTGTGCGCCTGGTGCGGCCACGCGCCCGAGCTGGAAATCGATCTGGCGTTGGCCAACATCGGTCTCGATCTGCTCGGCCAGGCGCGCCACTTCCTGGGCTACGCCGCCGAACTGGCCGGCCCGCCCTGCAGCGAAGACAGCCTGGCCTTCGGCCGTGACGAGCGCCAGTTCCATAACCTGCTGCTGGCGGAACAGCCGAACGGCGGTTTCAACGACACGTTGGTGCGCCAGTTCCTGCTCGACGCCTACCACGTGCAGCTGCACCAGGCGCTAAGCCGCAGCCGCGATGCGCAGATCGCCGCCATCGCCGCCAAATCGTTGAAGGAAGCCGATTACCACCTGCGTTTCAGCCGCGGCTGGATGATCCGCCTCGGTGACGGCAACGATATCAGCCACCGCAAGATCCAACAGTCGCTGGATAACCTGTGGCGTTTCACCGCCGAACTGTTCCATGCCGACGCGCTGGAGCTGACGTTGGCGGAACAAGGCATCGCCGTCGATCCGCGCGAGCTGCAGGCCCCCTGGCAGGCGCTGGTGGCGGAGACGCTGCGCCAGGCGACGTTGGCGCTGCCTGCCGAGCAGGCGTTCCGTCACGGCGGCAAGCAAGGTCAGCACAGCGAACACCTCGGCCCGCTGCTGGCGGAGATGCAGTTCCTGCAGCGCGCCTATCCAAACAGTCAGTGGTAGGAGGCCGCGATGAACGTCACTCGTTTGCAACCCGCCGAAATCCCGCAGATTTGGCACTGCCTGCAGCAGATCAGCGATCCCGAACTGCCGGTGCTGTCGATCACCGATTTGGGCATGGTGCGCGACGTGGTGCGCGACGGCAGCGGCTGGCGCGTGACCTTCACCCCAACCTATTCCGGCTGCCCGGCCACCGAATTTTTGCTCAACGCCATCGAGCAGCGGCTGACGGCCGCCGGCTTCAGCCCGGTGCGGGTGGACATTCGCCTCAGCCCGGCCTGGACCACCGACTGGATGAACGCCGACGCCCGCGAGCGGCTGCGGCAATACGGCGTAGCACCCCCGCAGGGCCACACCTGCGATCGGCCGCACGCCCACGGCCCGGTCGCCTGCCCGCGCTGCGGCAGCACCCACAGCGAGAAGATCAGCGAGTTCGGCTCCACCGCCTGTAAAGCGCTGTACCGCTGCTGCGACTGCCGGGAACCGTTCGACTACTTCAAATGCATATAGGAGCGCTGACACCATGACGGTCTTTCATCGCCTGAACGTCGCCGCCATCGAGCGCGAAACGCCGGACGCCGTAGCCATCACCCTGCGGGTGCCCGAAGAGCTGCAAAACCAATACCGCTACACCCCCGGCCAGCACCTGACGCTCAAAGCGCGGGTCAACGGCGAAGAGCTGCGGCGTTGCTATTCCATCTGCAGTTCACCGCAGGAAGGCCTGCTGCAGATCGGCGTAAAAGCGATTGATCAGGGCCGTTTCTCCGGCTTCGTCAACCGTATGCTGAAAGTCGGCGATGCGCTGGAAGTGATGGTGCCGCAGGGGCGCTTCGGCTATCAGCCGCAGGCGGAACGCCGCGGCAATTACCTGGCGATCGCCGCCGGCTCCGGCATCACGCCGATGCTGTCGATCATCAAAGCGACGCTGCAGCTCGAACCGGGCAGCAGTTTTACCCTGATCTACGGCAACCGCAACAGCCGTTCGATGATGTTCAAAGAAGCGCTGTCGGATCTGAAAAACCGCTACCCGCAGCGTTTTCAGCCGCTGTACCTGTTCAGCCAGGAGAGCCTCGACAGCCCGCTGCTCAGCGGCCGCATCGATCGTGAACGCCTGACGGCGATCGGCGGCGCGCTGCTGGATTTCCGCGACTATGACCACGCCTTCATCTGCGGGCCGGAATCGATGATGGACGACGCGCAGACCGTGCTGGAACAGGCCGGCGTTCCGGCCAACCACATCCACAGCGAACGTTTCAACACCAGCGGCCTAGTCGCCCGCCCGCGCCACAGCGGCGATCGCAACGCCGCCAGGGTGACAATCCTGCTCGACGGCCGCCGGTTGGATATCGAGCTCGGCGAACAGGACGACAGCATTCTCGACGCTGCGCTGCGCCAGGGTGCCGACCTGCCCTACGCCTGCAAAGGCGGCGTATGCGCCACCTGCAAATGCCGTCTGAAGGCCGGCCAGGTGGAGATGGGCGTCAACTACAGCCTGGAGCCGGATCAGTTGGCGGCGGGCTATGTATTGAGCTGCCAGTCGTGGCCGAAAGGCGACGGCGTGGTATTGGACTTCGACGTCTAGGAGCCGCGATGGATACCCCCTTTATTTTGCGCCAGCAGCAGCACCGCGTGGTCACGCTGACGCTGCACCGCCCGGAGGCGCGCAACGCCCTGAGCACCCCTTGCCTGGAACAGCTGGTGTTTCTGCTGGAGCAGGCCGATGCCGACAGCGGCGTGGGCGCCGTGGTGATCGCCGGCGCGGCGCGTTTCTTCGCCGCCGGGGCCGATCTGCACGAGCTGCAACGGCAGGATCTGCCGGCCGCGCTGGCGGATCGCCGTCCGCAGCTGTGGCAGCGGCTGGCGCAGTTCAGCAAGCCGCTGCTGGCGGCGGTGAACGGCTATGCCCTGGGCGCCGGCTGCGAGTTGGCGCTGGCCTGCGACATCGTTATCGGCGGCGAAAGCGCCCGCTTCGGCCTGCCGGAGATCACCCTCGGCCTGATGCCGGGGGCCGGAGGCACCCAGCGCCTGATCCGCTGCGTCGGCAAGTCGCGCGCCAGCCAGATGGTGCTGACCGGCGAAGCCATCGACGCCCGCACCGCGCTGCAGGCTGGCCTTATCAGCGAAGTGTGCGTCGATGCCCTGACGCTGGAGCGCACGCAGCAGATTGCCGATCGCATCAGCCGTCAGGCGCCGCTGGCGCTGCGCGCCGCCAAGCAAGCGCTGAAACAGGCCGAGGAAACCGGCCTTAGCCAGGGGCTGGCGATGGAGCGTCAGCAGTTCGTCACCCTGGCCGCCACCGACGATCGCCGAGAAGGCATCGCCGCCTTTTTCGAAAAACGTACACCAAACTATCAGGGGCGCTGATTTATGGATAACGCATTGATTCTCAGTCATCTCAACGCCGGCGTGTTGACGCTGACCCTCAACCGGCCGGATCGGCTCAACAGCTTTAACGACGAGATGCATCGCCAACTGAGCGAAGCGCTGACGCAAGCCGAACGCGACGACAACGTGCGCTGCCTGCTGATCGCCGGCGCCGGCCGCGGTTTCTGCGCCGGGCAGGATCTCAACGATCGCAACGTCAGCGCCGATCAACAGGCGCCGGACCTCGGCCTGTCGGTCGAACGTTTCTACAACCCCCTGATCCGTCGCCTGACCGCCCTGCCCAAACCGGTGGTGTGCGCGGTCAACGGCGTGGCGGCCGGCGCCGGCGCCGCGCTGGCTCTGGCGTGCGACATCGTCATCGCCGCCGACAACGCCGGCTTTATTCAGTCGTTCTGCCGCCTGGGGCTGGTGCCGGATTCCGGCGGCAGCTGGTTCCTGCCGCGGCTGGCCGGCCACGCCCGCGCGATGGGCATGGCCATGCTGGGCGACAAAATCAGCGCCCAACAGGCGCTGGAGTGGGGCATGATCTGGCAGGTGGTGCCGGCGGATGAATTGGCCGACCGCACGCAAACGCTGGCGCGCCATCTGGCCACCCAGCCGACTTACGGTCTGGGGCTAATCAAGAAAGCCATCTACAGCTCGGCCACCAACAGCCTCGATCAACAACTCGATCTGGAGCGCGATCTGCAGCGATTAGGCGGCCGCAGCGACGACTACCGCGAAGGCGTCAGCGCGTTCTTCGCCAAACGCACGCCAAACTTCAGCGGGAAATAGCCATGAACGCGCCCCTTCTTAACGGCCAGGTGGCGGTGATCGGCGCCGGCACCATGGGCATCGGCATTGCGCAGGTGGCCGCCGCCGCCGGTCACCCGGTGCGGCTGTTCGATATCGCCCCCGCCGCCGCCCAGCGCGCGATCGACGAACTCGCTCGCCGCCTGCGGCAGCGGGTCGACGGCGGCAAGGCCGACGCAAACGCCACCGAGGCGCTGCTGGCGCGTCTCGAACGCGCCGATTCGCTCGAGCAACTGGCCGACAGCGCGCTGGTGATTGAAGCGGTGGCGGAAAATCTGGCGATCAAGCAGAGCCTGTTCCGCGATCTGGAAGCGATCTGCTCGCCCACGGCGCTGTTCGCCAGCAATACTTCCTCGCTGTCGATCACCGCCATCGCCGGCGCCTTGCAACACCCGCAGCGCATGGCCGGGCTGCACTTCTTCAACCCGGCGCCGCTGATGAAGCTGGTGGAGATCGTCAGCGGTCTGGAGACCGGGGCCGAGACCCTCGCCGCGCTGCAAGCCCTGGCGCAGCGCTGGGGTAAGCAGAGCGTCGTGTGTCGTTCGACGCCGGGATTCATCGTCAACCGCGTGGCACGGCCGTTCTACGCCGAAACCTTGCGCGCACTGGAGGAACGGGTGGCCGACGCCGCCACCCTGGATGCGGTAATGCGCGACGCCGGCGGTTTCGCCATGGGCCCGCTGCAGTTGACCGATCTGATCGGCCAGGACGTCAATTACGCCGTGACCGACTCGGTGTATCAGGCCTTCTACCAGGATCCGCGCTTCACCCCCTCGCTGGTGCAGCAGGAGCTGGTGGCCGCCGGGCGCCTTGGCCGCAAATCCGGCCGCGGCTTCTACCGCTACGACGCGCAACGCCCCACCGCAGAGATGATCGCCTTTGCGCCACCGGTGCAGGCCGCGCTGCCGCAGCGCGTTACGCTGCACGGCGACTGGTCTTCGCTGGCCGATTTGGCGCAGCTGTTAAGCGAAAATGCGGGGGCGATCAAACAACCTGGCCAGACCAGCCCGCACGTCACGATCGACGACGTTACACTGATGTTAACCAATGGTAAAACCGCCGTCCAACTGGCCGACGAACGTGGAACGCCCGTGGTGCTGTTCGATCTCTGTGCCGACTATGCGCATGCCTCTGCCATCGCCATCAGCTGCGCGGCGCAAAACGGCGCGCAACACAATGCCAAAGCGATCCGTCTGCTGCAGTCCCTCGGCAAACGCGTCATCCCGTTGCCGGATTACCCCGGCCTGCTGACGATGCGCACCCTGGCCATGCTGGCCAACGAAGCGCTCGACGTGGTGAACAAAGGCGTCGCCGGCGCCGAGGATACCGATCTGGCGATGCTGCGCGGCGTCAACTATCCGCGCGGCCCGCTCGCCTGGGGCGCCGCACTCGGCTGGCGCCACATCCTGACGACGCTGGAAAACCTGCAACGCTATTACGGCGAGGCCCGCTATCGCCCGATGCCGCTGCTGCGCCGCTACGCTTCCCCCGCCGCTTTCCCAGGAGCCGAACAATGAACGCCAATACGCCGCGCGCGCTGGCTCAGCGCTGCGCCGAACAGATGTTCCAGCAAGATACCTGCGCTCAGGCGATGGGGATGCACATCGATGCCGTCGACGTCGGGTACGCACAGGTCAGCATGACCGTCGGCCCGCAGATGCTCAATGGCCACCAGACTTGCCATGGCGGCCAGCTGTTCAGCCTGGCGGATACCGCCTTCGCCTACGCCTGCAACAGCCAGGGGCTGGCGGCGGTGGCTTCCGGCTGCAGCATCGACTTCGTCCGCCCGGCGCTGGCCGGCGATCGCCTCACCGCCAGCGCGCAGATGCGCCATCAGGGCAAAGCCACCGGGCTGTATGACGTCGAAATCGTCAATCAACAGGGCAAAACCGTCGCCTGGTTTCGCGGCCGCGCGCACCGCCTCGGCCACAGCATTTTAGGAGATCGGGCATGAATCAGGCATTTATCTGCGACGGCGTGCGCACCCCGATCGGCCGCTATGGCGGCGCGCTGGCCCAGGTGAGGGCCGACGATCTCGCCGCCCTGCCGCTGCGCATGCTGCTGGAGCGCCATCCCCAGGTGGATTGGGCACAGCTGGACGACGTGGTCCTCGGCTGCGCCAACCAGGCCGGGGAAGACAACCGCAACCTGGCGCGCATGGCGCTGCTGCTGGCCGGGCTGCCGGTCGGCGTTTCCGGCACCACGGTGAACCGCCTGTGCGGTTCGGGTCTGGACGCGCTGGCGATGGCGGCGCGCAGCATCAAAGCCGGCGACGCCGGGCTGATGCTGGCCGGCGGCGCGGAATCGATGACCCGAGCGCCGCTGGTGATGGGCAAGGCCGACAGCGCCTTCAGCCGCCAGGCGCAGCTGTACGACACCACCCTCGGCTGGCGCTTCGTCAACCCGCGCATGCAGGCCGAGTTCGGCACCGATTCGATGCCGGAGACCGCCGAAAACGTCGCGGCGCAGTTCAACATCAGCCGCGCCGATCAGGACGCCTTTGCGCTGCGCAGCCAGCAGCGCGCCGCCCGGGCGCAGGCGCTGGGATACCTGGCGCAGGAGATAGCGCCGGTCAGCCTCACCGGTAAAAAAGGCGCAGTCACCCTGTTCAGCCAGGATGAACACCCGCGCGCCGACACCACCTTCGATCAGCTGCAGGCGCTGAAAACCCCGTTCCGTCAACCCGGCAGCGTCACCGCCGGCAACGCCTCGGGGCTGAACGACGGCGCGGCGGCGCTGATCGTCGCCTCCGAAGCGATGGCGGCGCGCCAGGGCCTGACGCCGCGCGCGCGCATCCTTGCCACCGCCACCTGCGGCGTGGAGCCGCGGCTGATGGGCATCGGCCCGCTGCCGGCCACCCGCAAGGTGCTGGAGATCGCCGGGCTGAGCCTGGCGCAGATGGACGTCATCGAACTGAACGAAGCGTTCGCCGCCCAGGCGTTGGCGGTGATGCGCCAGCTTGGCCTGCCGGACGATGCCCCGCAGGTCAACCCCAACGGCGGCGCGATCGCTCTGGGGCACCCGCTGGGCATGAGCGGCGCGCGCCTGGCGCTGGCCGCCCTGTTTGAACTGGAACGGCGAGCCGGCCGCTACGCTCTGTGCACCATGTGCATCGGCGTGGGCCAAGGCATCGCCATGATCATTGAGCGTGTCTGACCCCTGAGGCTAACCATGACAATAAATCCACAGCCCCTCGAAACGATCGAATTCGCCTCGCGCGATGAGATTGAAGCGTTGCAGTTGGCGCGTTTGAAGTGGACGCTGCACCACGCCTACGACAATGTGCCGATGTACAAGCGCAAGTTCGATCAGGCGGGCGTACACCCCGACGATCTTAAGCAGCTGAGCGATCTGGCGCGCTTCCCCTACACCACCAAGCAGGATCTGCGCGACAACTACCCGTTCGACACCTTCGCGGTGCCGATGGAACAGGTGGTGCGCATCCACGCTTCCTCGGGCACCACCGGCCGCCCGACGGTGGTGGGCTACACCCAGCGCGACATCGATAACTGGGCCGATATCGTCGCCCGCTGCCTGCGCGCCGGCGGCGCCACCGCCAAAGACAAGGTGCACGTCGCCTACGGTTACGGCCTGTTTACCGGCGGCCTGGGGGCGCACTACGGCGCGGAGCGGCTCGGCGCCACGGTGATCCCGATGTCCGGCGGGCAGACGGAACGCCAGGCGCAGCTGATCCTCGATTTCAAACCCGACATCATCATGGTGACGCCGTCCTACTGCCTGACGCTGATCGATGAACTGGAGCGCAAAATGGGCGGCGACGCGCGCGGCTGCTCGCTGCGGCTCGGCGTGTTCGGCGCCGAACCCTGGACCGAAGCCCTGCGCCACGAAATCGAAACCCGCATGGGCATCAAGGCGCTGGATATTTACGGCCTGTCGGAGGTGATGGGGCCGGGCGTGGCGATGGAATGTCTGGAAAGCGGCGGCGGCCCCACCATTTGGGAAGACCACTTCCTGCCGGAGATTATCTGCCCGGAGACCGGCATCGCCCTGCCGGACGGCGAGCACGGCGAACTGGTGTTCACCACCCTGACCAAAGAGGCGCTGCCGGTGATCCGCTACCGCACCCGCGATCTTACCCGGCTGCTGCCGGGCGACGCGCGCCAGATGCGCCGCATGGGCAAGATCACCGGCCGCTCCGACGACATGCTGATCATCCGCGGCGTCAACGTCTTCCCGTCGCAGGTGGAAGAACAGATCATGCAGTTCGAGCAGCTGTCGCCGCACTATCAACTGCAGGTCAGCCGCAGCGGGCATTTGGACACGCTGGCGGTGCGCGTCGAGCTGAAAGAATCGGCGCTCAGCCTCAGCCATCAGCAACGTTGCGATATCTGCCACCAGCTGCGCCACCACATCAAATCGATCGTGGGCGTCAGCACCGACGTCAGCATCGCCAACTGCGGCGATATTCCGCGCTCGGAAGGCAAGGCGCAGCGCGTGGTCGATCTGCGGCCGCGCTGAGGCGTACGGCGTCACGGATGACGCCGCCCCAAATTAGGCGTAATGTTGTGGCTCATCGAAGGCTAACCCATGGAAAAATATGGAACATAAACTGGATGAGTTCATTCGCCATGCCGTCGACGCGCAGCCGATCAGCGGCACGTCGCTGATCATTTCGCTGTACGGCGACGCGCTCAGCCACCGCGGCGGCGAAGTGTGGCTCGGCAGCCTGAGCGCGCTGCTGGAGGCCTTCGGTTTCGGCGATCGCTTCGTGCGCACCTCGGTGTTCCGCCTGCAGAAAGAGGGGTGGCTGGCGGTGGAGAAAATCGGCCGCCGCAGCTTCTACCGCGTGACCGAGCAGGGAATGCGCCAGTTCCGCCACGCCGAATCGAAGATCTATCTGCGCGAGCAGCCCGCCTGGGACGGCAAATGGGAGCTGTTGCTGCTGGAATGCGCCGAAAAAAACGCGCGCGCGCGGCTGAAAAAAGAGCTGGGCTGGCTCGGGTTCGGGCAGATCGCCAACAACCTGATGGCCGCCCCCACCCATGCGCAAACCGACGTGACGGCGCTGCTCGGCGAATTGAACGCCAGCGAGCAGGTGATCTACTTCCGCGCCGATTACCCCTACAACCGCTCCGAGCAAACGCTGCAGAAACTGGTGGCCGACTGCTGGTCATTGAGCGAGGTGGCGGCCGATTATCATGAGTTTATCGTCTCTTTCCGGCCGCTGATGGCGCTGCTGCGCGAAGTCGACCCGGCGGCGCTGACGCCGCTGCGCTGTTTCCAGATTAAGCTATTATTGATTCACTTCTTCCGTCGCGTGGTGTTGAAAGATCCGCTGCTGCCGGACGCGCTGTTGCCCGCCCAGTGGGAGGGCCAGATCGCCCGCAATCTGTGCATCAATCTCTATCAGCAGGTCGATCGCGCCGCGACGGAGTACGTCAGCGCGCTGGCGGAGACCACCATCGGCGCCCTGCCCGCGCCGGCCGCCGGCTACTATCGGCGCTTCGGCGGCCTGCCACGCGACCCTACATGTTAAGGAACTCACGCTATGCCTGTGTATCAGATTGACGGCCTGACGCCGGTCGTTGACCCCAGCAGTTACGTGCACCCGACGGCGGTGCTGATCGGCGACGTGATCGTCGGCAAACACGTGTATATCGGCCCGAACGCCAGCCTGCGCGGCGATTTTGGCCGCCTGGTGATCTGCGACGGCGCCAACATTCAGGACAACTGCGTGATGCACGGCTTCCCGCAGCAGGACACGGTGGTGGAAGAAGACGGCCATATCGGCCACGGCGCCATCCTGCACGGCTGCCGCATTCGCCGCAACGCGATGGTGGGCATGAACGCGGTGGTGATGGACGGTGCGGAGGTCGGCGAGAACACCATCGTCGGCGCGATGGCGTTCGTCAAAGCCGCGGCGGTGATCGAAGCCAACAAGCTGGTGGTCGGCAGCCCGGCGCGCGTGCTGCGCGATCTGACCGAACAGGAGCTGGCCTGGAAGATCGCCGGCACCCGCGAGTATCAGGATTTGGTGCAGCGCTGCAAATCCTCGCTGCACGAAGTGGCGCCGCTGACCGAAATCGAACCGGGCCGCCGGCGCCTGAGCTTCGGCGACCACCTGATCCCGAAAAGCCAGCTTTAGTCTCAGGGGCTGAAGGCGCGCCTCAGTCCCTTCTCATTACTCCACTTCCGGCGCCTTGAGTGGCGACGGCGCAACCGCGCGGCGGCTCTGGACGTGATAAGCCACCACCAGCAGCAAAGTGAACGGAATACCGAACCACAGCGTCATGCGGAAGAATTCGGTAAACGCCGTCGAGATCATCAACGCCGCCATCAGCCCGGCGCCCAGCAAGGTGGTATAGGGGAACCCCCACATGCGGAACTTCAGGTGAGTCTGCCGATGCCGGCGGCGGAAAAACAGGTGGGTGACAAAAATCATCAGCCAGGTAAAGCAGGCGCCATACACCGAGATAGACATCATGGCGGCGAACGAGGTTTCCGGCGCCACCAGGCTCAGCACGATAGACACCACGATACCGATGCACGACATCGCCAGCGCATTGACCGGAATACCGCGCCGGCTGACGCGCCCCAACGCCGCCGGCGCCTGCCCGGCGCGCGACAGCGAGAACATCATGCGAGTGGTGATATACAGCTGGCTGTTCATTGCCGACAGCGCCGCTACCAGCACGATAAAGTTGAAAATACCGGCGGCGGCGGGCAGATGGATCACGTTCATCGCCATCAGGAACGGGCTTTCGCCGGTGCCGGACTGGCGCCAGGGCACGATGGCCAGCATCAGGGCGATCGACAGCATGTAGAAGATGAACAGCCGCACGATGGTGCCCTTGAACGCCGCCTTCACCGCAATCACCGGATTCTTCGCCTCGCCGGCGGCCACCGCGATCATTTCAATGCTCAGGTAGCTGAAGATGGACACGATCACCGCGAACCACATGCCCTTGACGCCAAACGGCATAAAGCCGCCGGCGGTCAGGTTGCGCAGGCCGTAGGCCGGGTTGCCCGAGAACGCCAGAATGCCGATGCCGATCAGAATAAACGCCACGATCGCCGTCACTTTGACGGTGGACAGCGCGTATTCCACCTGGCCGAACGATTTCACGCCGATCACGTTAACAACGATCACCGCCGCCGAGAACAGCAGCACCCACGGCCAGGTCGGCGTCGCCGGGAACCAGAACTGCATGTACATGCCGATGGCGGTGACTTCGGTGCCCACCGCCAGCACCACGCAAGACCAGTAAGAGTAACGCACCAGAAAACCGAACAGCGGGCCGAGATAGAATTCGGCGTAGTCGCCGAACGAGCCGGGCGTCGGGTGTTCGGAGGTCATTTCCGCCAGGCTGCCCATCAGCAGCAGCGCAATGACGCCACCGATCAGGTAGCTCAGCAATACCGACGGCCCCGCCATCTGAATGGCGTAGGCGCTGCCGAGAAACAGCCCGGTGCCGATGGCGCCGCCGATCGCCAGCATCGACATCTGCCCGGCGGTAAGATGCTTGTTCAACCCGCCCTGGCGGCGGGCGATATGCTCAAAATCATTCATCTGTGGCATGGCTGGGTTCCCGAGCGGAGTTAGGCGGTGCGGGTGACGTCGAGGATCGCGGCGGTCACATAGTCGATGTTGCCGGGGTTAAGCCCCGGCAGACACATGCGGCCGGGCGAGACCAGATAGATGGCATAGCGCTGCCGCAGGGTCTGCAGCTGCGCTTCGTTCAGGCCGGTATAGCTGAACATGCCGCGCTGCTCGCGAATGCGCCGGTGATCCAGCGAAGAGCCGCCCTGCGCCAGCCCGGCGGCCAGCTGTTCACGCATTTGCTTGATGCGCGAGCGCATTTCCGCCAGCTCATCGCGCCAAAGCTCGCCGAGTTCGGCGTCGCCGAGCAGGGTTTCCACGATCTGGCTGCCGTGCGTCGGTGGGCAGGAATAGCTGCGGCGGATCAGCGTTTTTAACGCCCCTTTGACGTTGGCGGCATTTTCCGCGTCGGCGCAGCGCACCGACAGCGCGCCCAGACGCTGGCCGTACAGCGCGACGTTTTTGGAAAACGAATTGCAGACCAAAAACGGCAGATCGGTTTTCAGCGCTTCGCGCAATGCAAAGCAGTCCTCCTCCAGCCCGTCGCCGAAGCCCTGATAGGCGATATCGAACAACGGCAGCAGGCTGCGTCGCTGCAGCACGGCGAGCGTGGCACGCCACTGCTCCGCCGTCAGATCGGTGCCGGTAGGGTTATGGCAACAAGGGTGCAGTAAGACCACGCTGCCGGGCGGCAGGCTGTCCAACGCGTCGAGCATGGCGGCGAAACGCAGGCCGCCCGCCGCTTCATCAAAGTAGGGATAGGTATTCACCCGCAGCCCGGCGCCTTCGAAAATCGCCCAGTGATTGGCCCAGGTAGGATCGGACACCCAGATTTCACCGCGCGCCAGAAAGTGGCGCAAAAAATCCGCCGCCAGCTTCAACGCACCGGAGCCGCCGACGGTCTGCACCGTGGCGATCTCGGCCGCCTGTTGCTCACCGAACAGCAGCGCCTGCACCTGGCGGGCGAACTGCGGCGAACCTTCGATCGGCGGATAACCGTGCGGGCGGCGCAGCGCCAGCAACCGCTGCTCGGCCGCCTCAACCGCCTGCATCAGCGGAATATTCCCCTGCCGATCGTAATACAGCCCAATGCCTAAATTCACTTTTTTCGGATTGGGATCCTGCAAATAGGCTTCCATCAGCGACATAATAGGATCGGCGGCGGAAGGTGCAATCTGTTTAAACATGACGCATCCTTAACTCGTTATTGAGTTAGTATGAAGACAGGCTTAAGGAGAAATTAAATCAGGCGATAGCGCTGACGGTAATTTCTATTTTCATTCCGGGCACCACCAATTTCTCGACGATAACCGTGGAGCGATTGGGATAAGGATAATTAAAGTATTTCCGGTAAATATCATCGAGCCATTTAACGTCGTTAACGTCGGTAAGATACACGATCACCTGCAGCACCTTATCGCTGTGGCTGCCCGCCGCCTTCAGCGTCTGCGCCAGGTTATCGAAGGTCAGCGCAATCTGTCGCTCCGGCGCGCCGGTGTCGATGCTGCCGTCCGCCCGCACCGGGCCGTGGGCGGTAAACAGCATGCCGCCGCCCCGGGTGGCCCAGGAAAAAGGCTGGCCGATATCCGGCAGCCCGGTCTCTACAATCTCGCGCATGTCAGTGGTTCCCGTGGTGGTCAAGTTGGCGAAGCAGCGCGCCGTCGGCGGCGAACAACGCATCCAGGATGGTGAAATGGTTGGCGCCTGGCACCGCGACCAGTTCAGCCGGCAGCCCGCGTTGGCGCAGCGCCGCATGATAGTGTTGCGACTGACCTCTCAGTTCCGGCAGCTCCAATGCGCCGTAATACAGCGTAAGCGGCTTGCCGCGCGTCGGCAGGCGGCGCGCCGGGCTGAGCGTTTCAATTTGCCGCGTGGTCAACTGCAGCGCCCGATTGACATAGCTTTGTTGCAGCGGCGCCAGCTCGAACAGGCCGCTGATGGGAAAGACGGCATCCACCAACGCATGCTGCTGCCAGAGCGCCGCCAGCTGCCCGCCGGCGGAATGGCCGCACAGATAAACCGGATGGGCGTAGTGCGGCGGCCGGCGGCGCTGAATGGCATCCAGCGCCATTCCGATCTGTCGGCATATTTCGTCGAGATCCACCGCCGGCGCGAGCGCATATTCCACCAACACCACGTCAAAACCCAACGCCAGCGGCCCGGCGGCGATAAAGGCGAAATCCGCCTTATCGCAAAATTGCCAATAGCCGCCGTGAATAAAAATTAACGTCCCCTGATACTGCTTTGCAGAATAGAGCCAATCAAATGTTTCGCGTTCGCCGTTGCCATAAGCAATATTATTTTCATGGCGCGTCTGTTTATAAACAGCCGCGCTGCGGGTTTGAAATGAAGTCAAAATAGCCGCTTCATTATCCACCGTGGCGCCGTTGTCATAACTCCCCGCAAGTGGTTTCATATATTAAACTTCGTTTATTATTTAAGATGTGAATTAACTATTAGCACCGACAAAATTATTGTCAAGACGGGCGCATCAGCAATGCGCGCCCGGTAAAATAAAACCTGATGAATAATGAAAAAGTTTAACCCATGAAACTTGTTGCGTTTATTTCCCCCGCCCGTCCAGCTGAATTTGCGGCAAGGCGCTGAGCCGTTCAAATGCATAATCCCAAAAGGCGCGCACCTTCAGCGGCATGTGCTGCGCCTGCTGCGCCACCAGCTGTACCGGCATCGGCAACGGCTCATGATCCGTCAACAGCCGCACCAGCGTGCCGGCGGCCAAATCGTCCGCCACCTGATACGAGAGCAACCGGGCGACGCCCTTGCCGGCGCGCACCGCCAGCAATTGCGCTTCCACGTCGTTGAGCAACAGCCGGGGTGTCAATCGCACGCGCTCACCGTTTTCTTGCGGGCCGAAGCGCCATTCGCGCAGCGACGGCCGCTGGGTGCCGACGATGGTGGCGTGCTCCGCCAGCTGCGCCGGCGATCGCGGTTCACCGCAGCGCGCCAGGTAATCCGGGCTGGCGACCGTCACCCGGCTGACCTGCCCCAGGCGCCGCGCCACGCGGGAAGAGTCCTGCAGATGACCGATGCGCACCGCGATATCCAACCCTTCGTCAATCAGATCGAGATTGCGATCGTTCAATACCATTTCGATCTGCATCTGCGGGTAATCATCGAGAAATGCCATCACCACCGGCGCCACGTACCGGCGGCCGAACTGCACCGGCGAGGTAACGCGCAGCAAGCCGCTCAGCTGCGCTTCGGCGGTATCCTGCACCACCGCCTGATAATCCTGCAGCAGCCGTTGCGCGCGCTCCAACAGCCGCGCGCCCGCTTCGGTAGGCGCCAGCCGCCGGGTCGTGCGCTCCACCAATCGGGTGCCGAAACGCTGTTCCAGCGCGGCGATGGCCCGGGTGATCGCCGGCGCCGAACGCCGCAGTTTGCGCCCGGCCGCCGCCAGGCTGCCTTGCTGCACCACCGCCACGAAAATCGCCAACTCGTCTAACCGATCCATAGATTCTTCCGAAAAGTGAAATTATCAATTTCCACATTGCCGGATTTCGCTCGTTCAACGCAAGAGTATGCTGACAAAAAGCACTGAGGAGAAACGCCATGTCCACCATCACACTCTACGGCACCCCGCTTTCCGGCCACGTTCATCGCGTGGCGTTGCTGCTGCGCATGCTGGCGCTGCCCTATGCATGGGTCGAAGCCTCGGCGGACGTACGGCAGAGCGCAGCCTTCCGCCGGCTCAACCCGTTCGGCCAGATCCCGGTCTTGCAGGATGGCGATCTGACGCTGGCCGACAGCAACGCCATTCTGGTCTATCTGGTGAAGCGCTATGCGCCGGACAGCCACTGGCTGCCGGAACAGCCGGCCGCGGCGGCGCGAGTGCAGGCCTGGCTTTCCAAAGCCGCCGGTGAAGTCCGCTACGGCCCGGCGGCCTGCCGACTGATCGCCCAATTCGCCGTGCCGGAGGACTATCAGGCGGCGCGGGCGGTCAGCGATCGTTTCCTGCCGCAGATGGAACAGCACCTGAGCGAGCGGAACTACCTGGCCACCGAACACCCCACCATCGCCGATCTGGCCTGCCACAGCTACGTGGCGGTCGCGGCCGAAGGCGGCATTTCGCTGTCGCCTTACCCTGCGATACGTCGCTGGGCGGCGCGCATCGCTGCACTGCCCGGCTTCTTTGCCATGCCGGCCCTGCCGGAACCGACGGGGAGCTGACGCCATGATCCCGCAACTGTTCCATCCCGATGAGCTGCGCGCGCAGACGCTGGCCGGGTTTGGCGGCGTAGGCGGCGGCATCTACCCCGCGATGCCGGATCAGCATCGCGCGTTTTTCGCCGCGCTGCCCTACCTGTTCGTCGCCACGCTGGATGAACAAGGCTGGCCCATCGCCACCCTGTTCACCGGCCCGCCCGGATTTTTACGCACGCCGGACGACACGCATTTACGCATCAGCGCGCCGCGCCGCAGCGACGATCCCGCCCAGGCGCTGCTGCTGCCCGGCAAGCCGGTCGGCGCGCTGGGGCTGGATTTCAGCAACCGGCGGCGCAACCGCGCCAACGGCGCCGTCGGCCGCACCTACAAAAACCGAGTGGAAATCCTCGTTCAGCAAAGCTTCGGCAACTGCCCGCAGTACATTCAGCGCCGCGAACTCTACCCGGTGGACAGCCGGCCGCAGCCGGTTGAGCATTTGGCCGTGCTGGATGCGGCGGCGCAGGCGCTGATCCGCGCCGCCGACACCTGCTTCGTCGCCAGCTGCGCGCACCTGGCACTGCCGCAGGGCGGCGTGGACATTTCCCATCGCGGCGGCCGCCCCGGCTTTATCCATCTGGAAGGCGACACGCTGTGGATGCCGGACTTTCGTGGCAACCGCTACATGAACACGCTGGGCAATCTGCTGGCCGAACCGCGGGCGGCGCTGCTGTTCATCGATTTCGATCGCGGCGACGTGCTGCATCTGCAGGGGGAAACGCAAATCCTCTGGCAGGCGGAAGGGGATCCCGGCGTCGAAGGGGCGGAACGCTATTGGCGATTTGACGTGCGCCGCGCCTGGCGTTTTGCGGCGGCGCTGCCGTGGCGAGGGCGCAATCTGGAGTATTCGCCGGCGACGCTGGCGACCGGGGTGTGGCGCCGCTGAAATGAAAAGCCCCGCGGCGGCGGGGCTGGATCGGAAATTACAGGCTGTGTTCGGCCGCCGATGCGGCCTGATAAAGCTGACGAAAATAATTCAACCGCGCAAAGAACAGGCGGCTTTGCTGCTCCGACATATTGCCGGCCACCTGCCCGGCGTCAATCTGCCGCCCTTGCCATTCCATCAGGGCGATGCTCGACGCCAAAAAATCCATTTCGCTGCCGTAGGCCGCGAGATGTCTGTCCACTGATTTCATCATTCGCACACTCCTTTTAATCACATCGAAAAGGGTCATATGCCTGCTCTTTCAGTATCGACCCGACGGCGGATATTTTTTGTACAGAAGATGCGCAGTGAGAAAACGGCCATCTTGTCGTCGCGTTGGCAAACGGCGGCGGCAAAGTTTGCTAGGGTAAAGGGTAGCCGTATGGAATAGACCACTCCGTTGAACTCAGCAAAGGAAGAGACTCATGAGCATCAGTATCCGCGCCACCCTCAAGGATCCCACGCTGTTCCGCGAGGCCAATTACATCGACGGGCAATGGTTGCCGGCCCAGGAAGGCCGCACGATCGCCATTCATAACCCCGCCAACGGCGAGCGGATCGGCCACGTGCCGGCCTTCGGCGCCGAAGAAACCGCTCGCGCCATCGCCGCCGCCAAAAAAGCGCTGCCCGCCTGGCGCGCGCTGACCGCCAAAGAGCGCGCCGGCAAGCTGCGGCGGCTGTTTGAGCTGATGATGGAAAATCAGGAAGATCTGGCGCACATCATGACGGCGGAACAGGGCAAACCGTTGGCCGAAAGCCGCGGTGAAATCACCTATGCCGCCTCCTTTATCGAATGGTTCGCCGAGGAAGGCAAGCGGGTGTATGGCGACACCATTCCACAGCCGCAGGCCGGTCGCCGCATCATCGTGCAAAAAGAGCCGATCGGCGTGTTCGCCGCCATCACCCCGTGGAACTTCCCGGCGGCGATGATCACCCGTAAAGCCGGCCCCGGCTGGGCCGCCGGCTGCACCGGGGTGATCCGCCCCGCCAGCCAAACGCCGTTCTCGGCGCTGGCGATCGCCGTGCTGGCGGAGCGCGCCGGGTTGCCCGCCGGGGTGTGCAACGTGATAACAGGCCCCAGCAAAGGCATCGGCGGCGAACTCACCGCCAACCCGGATGTGCGTAAACTCTCCTTCACCGGCAGCACCGAAGTGGGGGCACAGCTGCTGGCCCAGTGTGCGCCCACCATCAAGAAAACCAGCATGGAGCTGGGCGGCAACGCGCCGTTTATCGTGTTTGACGACGCCGATCTGGACGCCGCCGTGGCCGGCGCGGTCGCTTCGAAATACCGCAACGCCGGCCAGACCTGCGTCTGCACCAACCGTTTTCTGGTGCAAGACGGCGTATACGATGCCTTCGCCGCCAAACTGAAAGCCGCCGTCGCCAAGCTGAAAGTCGGCAACGGCCTGGATGACGGCGTCACCATCGGCCCGTTGATTAACCCGGACGCGGTGGAGAAAGTGCGCGAGCATATCGCCGACGCCGTCGAGCACGGCGCCTCGGTGCTGCTGGGCGGCAAGCCTGACGCGCTGGGCGGCAATTTCTTCAGCCCGACCATCCTGACCGACGTGCCGCACACGGCGAAAATCTTCCGCGAGGAGACGTTCGGCCCGGTGGCGCCCCTGATCCGCTTCAGCCAGGAAGCCGACGCCGTCGAACTGGCTAACGACACGCCGTTCGGCCTGGCCGCTTACTTCTACAGCCGCGACATCGGCCGGGTGATGCGCGTGGCCGAAGCGCTGGAGTACGGCATTGTCGGCATCAACGAAGGGCTGATCTCCACCGAAGTGGCGCCGTTCGGCGGCATGAAACACTCCGGTTTAGGCCGTGAAGGCTCAAAATACGGCATCGAAGACTATCTCGAGATCAAATACCTGTGCCTCGGCGGCCTGGGCGCCTGATGCGGTCGCTATCCATATCAGCTGCCGCTGACGCGCGCAGAGGAAAGCGACCGCGTTAGTCCTCGCCATCCTCGGCCCCTGCGCCGCAATGCCTGGCTTGCCGGCTCCGCCTGCCTGTACGGAGCCGGTGAGCCAATCAGGCGTCCTGATTGAGTACGTTGCCGATCGCCTCCTCACACTGCAAGATATTATGGTGGTGACAAGCCAGCGGGATAATCTTGAGCTGCGCGCAAACCGCGCCCAGCCCATTATCTTCCAGCGCCAGCAGCGGCGCCGTTATCGCCTCCGGCAACTGCGGATTACCCTCCATCGCCTTGAACAACGTCACCTTCGTGGTTTGCAGCCTGCGGCTCAGACTCCCCTCAGACAGCCGCCGCTCCGCCTGCCCGGCGGCCATGGCGCGTGTCGCCGCCTCGCCCTCGATGCCCAGCGCAGGCAGCAGTTGCTCCAGCGGCAGCTCCGCCGTGGTCTGCCGGTAGAAGCTGTCCAGCAGATACAGCCGCACGTTACGGCAGCCGCGCGCCTCCAAGCGAGCGGCGATCTCCAGCGCGATGATGCCCCCCAGCGACCACCCGAGAATGCGCACCGGCCCGGCGTCTTGCAGCAGGCCGGCGGCAATCATGTCGTTTAAATACCGTTCGGCCAGCTCACCGAGCGAGTCGATGGTCGGTTGATGGTAAAGATTGTGGTTATCGACGCCATAGCAATTGAGTCGCCCTTGCAACGGCTGAGCGAAAGCATGAAACGCCTCCGCGCCCACCAGCGCCGGGTGGATCATCCACACAGTGGGCACGCCGTCTGTCCGGCGGTTAAGCGGCATGACCAAACGGCGCTCGTTGGCGGCCAGCAGATTTTTTAGGGTGCGGCTTTGCAACAACTGCACCACCGGCACCGGCGCGGCCATCAGCGCCCCCATGCCGACGCACAGGGAGATCGCCTTGATCGAGGTGCCGCCCAGCAGGAAGAAATCGTCCGTCATGCCGACCTGCTCGCACTGCAGCGCCTCCTGCCACAATGCGCACAACTGCTGCTCCAGCGCGTTCGCGGGAGCGACATAGGCCTGCGGCTCATTCGCCGTCGGCGCCGGCAACGCCTTGCGATCCAGCTTACCGCTGGAGTTGTACGGCAACGCTTCCAGCCGCACCAGGGCCTCAGGCAGCATGTATAGCGGCAATTGCCCGCTCATAAAGGCCAGCAGCGCCGACTCCTCCAGCGGCGCCTCACTGACGTAATACAGCGCCAGACGCTGCCGATGCGCCTCTGACAGCACCACGGCGCAGCAGGATTTGATCGCGCCGAACGCCAGCGCACATTGCTCGACCTCCCCCAGCTCGACGCGGTAGCCATTGATTTTCACCTGAAAATCCATACGGCCGAGGAACTCCAGATTGCCGTCCGGCAAATAGCGCCCGGCATCGCCGGTGCGATAAAGCCGCTCCCCCAGTTCCGGATGGTAGATGAATTTTTCCTCGGTCAGCGACGGATTGCGGTAATAGCCGCGCGCCACGCCGGCCCCACCGATGTACTGCTCCCCCGGTAAGCAGGGCGGCAACACGCGCAGATGGCGATCCAGCACATAGAAACGCTGATGGGCCATCGCCCGGCCATAAGGCACGCTGGGCGCCAGGATCGGCGTTTCCGGAATGTCGTACAAAATCGACCAAATGGAGCTTTCGGTCGCGCCCCCGGCGCTGACTACCCGGCACCCTGGCCGCCATTGGCGAATGCGCGCCGGCAGTGAACGCGAGATCACCTCACCCACCAGCACCACGTTGCGCAGATGCGGCCACTGCGCCTGCGACGCGGCAGACTCCAGCTGCTCCACCAGCAGCGTCATCACCGAAGGCGCGGAATTCCAAAAGGTCACCCCCTGAGTCATCAACAACCGATGCCACGCCTCCGGCTGATAGCGTTCGGTTTCGGACGGCATCACGATGGCGCCGCCCACCGACAGCAGGCCGAAAATATCGAACACCGAAATGTCGAAGCTCAGCGCGCTGAGCGCCAACCCGCGATCGTCCGCGCCGAGTTCCAGCTGGTGCAAGGTATCGATGATGCTGTTCACCGCGCCGCGATGTTCTATCGCCACCCCTTTCGGCGTGCCGGTAGAACCGGAGGTGAAGATCACATAGGCCAGCGCGGAAGGCGCCGGCAAGACCGGCTCACCCGGCGCCGCCGGCGGTAACGCGTTGACCGCACCTTGCGGATCGATCGTCAACAGTCTGGCGTTACCGTGGGCCGCCCACGCCCGGCTGCTGAGGATAATCCGGGTCTGCGACTGCGCGACGATATCCAGGCGGCGGCGTTCCGGCCAGGCGCCGTCCAGCGGCAAATAGGCCTTGCCGGCCATCAGGATCGCCAGCACCGCAATGATTTGCGCCCGTCCTTTGTCCACCATCACCGCGATGGTGTCGGCGCGCATATCCGCATGCTCGCGCAGCTGCAACGACAGCGCCAACGCACGCCGATACAGCTCACCGTAGTTCAGCTCACCCCATTCATCGACGATCGCCACCCGCTGCGGATCGCGCTCGGCCTGACGGATAAAATCATGATGGATGGCGCGTTCGAAATCGTAGGCCGGCGGACAGGATTGACGCAAGGCGCGCTGCCGCGCCGTTTCACTCGCCGATACCAGCGCCAACTGACTGACGCGCTGCTCCCCGTGATTGACGATCTGCGTAAGGATCGTCAGATAATACTCACCCAACAGCGCCAGCGTGGCCGGTGCAAACAGGGCGGTGGCATAGTTAAAGATCGCCCTGCCGCCTTGCGGCGCCGACTGTATGCTCAGCGTCAAATCGAATTTGGCCGCCTGATAGTGTGTCAACAGATCCTGCGGCGCCAGCCAGGCCGGCGCTTCACCCGCCTCTTCCAGCGCGAACAGCGTCTGAAAGAGCGGATGGCGCGACAGATCGCGCGGCACCTGCAGCAGCTCAATCAACTGATCCAACGGTAAATTCTGATGCCGCTGCGCCTGCAGCACGCCATCAAAGACCCGATGCACATAATCGTTCAGCGACGCCGCATCGTCTATTTGCGAGCGCAACGGCAGCGTATTGACGAAGAATCCGATCGCCGAGCGGGTCTCCGCCACCGGCCGGTTAGCGACCGGCGTGCCGACCAGAATGTCTTGCTGGCCGCTGAAGTAACCGAGCAGCAGATTAAAGGCCGCAAGATACAGCGCAAACGGCGTGACGCCTTGCCGCCGGGCGAACTGCGCCGCCTGCATCGTCAGGGCCTCCGGCAGCGCGATGACGTGATTGGCGCCGCGATGATCGAAGCGCGCCGGCCGCACGAAATCGAGCGGCATCTCCAGCGCCTGCCACCCATCCAGCGCTTGTCGCCAATACGCTTTCGCCTCATCCGCCAGCGCCGAGTCCAGCCAGCGCCGCTGCCAGACGGCATAGTCGCCATATTGCAACGGCAACGCCGCCAGCTCAGCCTCCCGCCCTTGCCGCTGCGCCTGATACAGCGCATCCAACTCCTGCAGCAGCACCGGCTGCGACCAGCCGTCAAACGCCAGGTGGTGCACCAGGATCAGGCTGTAAGTCACCCGCCCGCCATCAGGCTGCACCACCTGGTAAACGCTCGCTCTGATCGGCAACTCCGCCTCCAGGGCAAACGGCCGATCGATATCCTGCCGCAGTCTGTCCGGCCAGCGCGCCGCCTCCAGCGCCACGCGCTCCAGCGAAAGCGTTTGTTCACAGGCCCGGGCGACGGCAATTTGGGACGGCTTCTGGGCAATCAGGCTGTGCAACACCTGATGCCGGGCGACGACCGCCTGCAGACTGCGCTCGTAAGCCGTCAGACAGACATCGTCGCCGAGACGGAACAGCATCGGCACATGATAAAGATTGCCGCCGCCGTTCAGGTTCTCGATAAACCACAGCTGCAGCTGTGAAGCGGAGAGCGGATACTCGCGTTGCCGCAGCGGCGGGATCGACATCGGCGCGGCGCCCTCCCCCTGCCGCAGCAACGCACGGCACAATGAACGGATCGTCGGGAACCGGCCCAGCTCGCTCAACGTCACCTCGATCCCCAACCGTTGACCGAGCTGGTAACAGGCCTGGATCGCCAGAAGGGAATTGCCGCCCAGCGAGAAGAAATTGTCCTCCACGCCGATATCCTGCCGCTGCAACAGATCGCGCCACACCGCCAGGCAAGCGTTCTCTCGCTCGTTCTGCGCCGCGACGAACTCGCGCGCCGTCCTTTTCGGCGGCGGCAACGCCTGTCGGGCTATCTTGCCGTTTTCGGTCAGCGGCAGCTGTGCCAGCTGCATCAGCGCCTGCGGCACCATGTAAGGAGGCAGTTGGCTGCTCAAATGCTGCGCCAAATCCTGCGGGGCGATCGCCTCATCGGCAACGAAGTAAGCGGCCAGACAGGGCTGAGGGTCGGTGACGAGCACGCAACAACAGGCGGTCACTCCCGGATAGGCAAGCGCGGCATGCTCTATTTCACCCAGCTCGATGCGGTAGCCGTTCAGCTTGACCTGCTGATCGAGACGCCCCAGGAACTCCACATTGCCGTCCTCGAGCCACCGGCCCGCGTCGCCGGTGCGATACACCCGCTCCTGCAGCTCCTCATGCCAGAAGAAACTCTCGGCGGTGCGTTGCGGATCGCCGTAATACCCGCGCGCCAACCCTTCACCGGCCAGATAGATCTCCCCGCGCACGCCCGGCGCCGCGGGCCGTCGTCCGGCATCCAGAATGTAGCAACGCTGGTGCGGCAACGGTTTACCGTAAGGGATGCTGACCGAGCGAATTTTCTCGCCTCGCGGCGCCTCATACAGCATGGTGAAGATCGCCGCCTCCGTAGCGCCGCCGGCGCTGCAGAAGCGGACGTGCGGCGCCCAGGCCAGGCAGCGTTCCGGCAGCGAGGTGGCGATCCAGTCGCCCCCCACCATCACCGCCCGCAGCGCCGGCGCAGGCCCGGCCGCCAGCCCCGCGCCGTTTACATAGTCCAGCAACAGCTCCATCAGGGCCGGTGCGCTCAACCATTGCGTCACTCGATGTGTCATCATCAGCTGATACCAGGCTTGCGGATTGACCCGATCTCGCTCGGCCGGCATCACAACCGCACCGCCCGCACTCAACGGGCTGAAAATATCGAAGATCGCCAGATCGAAGCTCAACGCGCTGAGCGCCAGGCTACGATCCCGCTCGTTGAACCCGAAATACCGCCGAACGCCTTCCAGCATGTTCACCGCGCTGCGATGTTCGATCGCCACGCCCTTGGGCGTGCCGGTCGAGCCCGAAGTGAAAATGATATAGGCCAGGCTGTCAGGACCGGCCTCCACCGCCGGCAGGCGCCTCTCCGGCAGCGGCAACTGCGCCGCCAGCCCGCTGGCATTCAGTTCGACCAGGTTGATCTCGTCGCAGGCCCAGGGCGCATCGCTGAGCAACGTATTGATGCCGACCTGCGCCATCACCTTCAGCCGCCGCTGCGGCGGCCATGTCGCCTCCATCGGCAAAAACGCCTTGCCGCACATCAGCGCCGCCAACAGGGCGATCGGCTGCCGGCGCCCCTTGTCGGCGACGACGGCGATGGCGTCGCCGGTCATCTTGCCCTGCACACGCAGTTGAGTGGCCAGCGTTAACGCCGCCTCGTGCAGTTCGCCGTACGTCATTTCCCCCTGCGCGTCGATCACCGCGACGGCCTGCGGATTGCGCTGCGCATGCCGCACGAAATCCTGTTGCAGGCAGCGTTCAAACGCATAGCTAAAGGCCGGCGCCGCAGGCAGCGCCGGGCTCTGCGGCTGCAGACGAATATTTTCCAGCGGCCAGTCATCGTGGCGCGCCATCTGTTGCAATAGGGCGAGATAGTAGCCGGCCAACCGATCCATCGACGCTTTGCTGAACAGCGCCGACGCGAAGTTGAAGCGCGCGCGCATCTGCTCCCCCTGCGGCGTCAGCGTGAGCGTCAAATCGAACTTGGCGGTGCGCTCATCCGCGCTCAAATCGACCACCGACAGCCAGTCCGGACGCGCCGGTGCGCCGCTCTCGCCCTCCAGCGCGAACATGACCTGGAACAGCGGATGCCGCGAAAAGTCGCGCGGCAGCGCCAGAGCGTCCACCAGCGCCTCCAGCGACAGCGTCTGATGCTGCTGCGCCCGCAGCGTCGTGGCCGCAACCTCTCGCACAAACTCGGCAACGCCCTGACGGGGGTCGATCTGCCGGCGTAAAGGCAGCGTATTGACAAAGAATCCGATCAGATTCCCCAGCTCAGGGCGATTGCGGTTCGCCAGCGGCGTACCCACCATGACATCGTTCTGGCCGCTGTAGCGGGCAAGCAACAGCATGAACCCCGCCAGCATCACGGCATGCAGCGTCACGCCCTCTCGGCGTGCCAAGGCCTCCAGCGCCTTCACCAGCGCCGCCGGCAGCGGCACTTCGCTATTGTCGCCGCGTACGTCGAAGACCGCCGGCCGCAAAAAATCCACCGGCAGCGAGAGCGGCTGCCAGCCCGCCAGCTCTCGCTGCCAAAAGGCCAATTCATCGGCCCGGCGCTGCACATTTTCCGGCGCGTGTTGCCAGCAGGCATAGTCGAGGTATTGCAGCGCCGGCTCTGTCGCCTTACGCCACGTTCCCCGATAGCGCGCGTCCAGTTCCTGCAGCAGCACCTCAAGCGACCAACCGTCAAAGACGATGTGATGGAACACCAACAGACAAACGGCCGTTTCCCCGCCTGCCGCATCGCGGTAACGATAGCGCGTGGCGCGCAGCGGCAGCTCGCACGTCAAATCCATCGGCCGGCTGCAGGCCTGCGCCAGCGCCATGTCAAACTCAGCGCTGCTCACCGTCAGCAAAGGCACCGGCAGCACGGCGTCGCTGACCCACTGGCTGGCTTCGCCCCGCTCATTCTGGCGAATCAGGCTGCGCAGGATCTGGTGGCGCTCGACGATCGCCTGCAGACAGTCCGCAAAACGTTGGTCATCGATGTCCGGCGCCAGCCGCAGCAGCACCGGCGACAGATAGTGCGTGGCGTCCGCCGACAGTTGCTGAACAAACCACAATCGCGATTGCTGAAGCGACAACGGCCCCTCCCGCAGCCCGCCGGCGAGGATGGGCGGCTCATCCGACGGCGCCTGCCGTTGAGCGGCGATATGCTCGCTCAGCGCGGCCACCGTCGGATGCTGATTCAACGTCAGCACCGAGATCTTCGCCCCCGGCAATTTATTCACTTCGTGACACAGCCTGATGGCCATAATGGAGTTGCCGCCGAGGCGGAAGAAGTTGTCGTCCATGCCGACATGGCCGCCCAGCAGCCGATTGAACAGTGTAGAAAGCTGAGTCTCCAGCGGCGTGCCCGGTTGGCGAAACGCCGTTTGCCGCTCGACCGGCAGCGGTTCCGGCAATGCCCGGTGATCGACCTTGCGGCTCACCGTCAGCGGCAGCGCTGACAGCGCCGACAGCGCCGACGGCAACATATAATGCGGCAGCTGCGCCGCCAGGCGTTGCAAGAGGTCGCCGGCCTGCGGCGTCGCGCCGGGCTTCGGCACATACCAGGCCGCCAGTTGGTCCGTCGTGCCGGGGCGCAGGGTCACCACCGCCTCGGCCACCTCGGGCAGCGCGCGCAGCTGCATTTCGATCTCGCCCAACTCGATGCGATAGCCGTTGATCTTGATCTGCTGGTCGTGTCGTCCGAGATAGTCCAGGCTACCGTCGGCCAAGCGCCGTACCCGGTCGCCGGTGCGATACAGGCGCCGGTAAGGCTCACGCAGTTCAAAAGGATTGGCGACGAATGCGGCTTCCGTCAGCGCCGGCAGGTTCAGGTATCCGCGCGCCAGGCCGACGCCGGCCAGACACAGCTCGCCCTCCGCCCCCAGCGGCATTAGATTGTCATGCTCGTCAACCACATAACAACGCATATTGGCGATGGCGTGGCCGATATTGCGCGCGCCGTTGCGGCGATAGATATTCAGACTGGCGCTGACCGAAGCCTCGGTCGGGCCGTACAGATTGGCAACCTGCATGCCGCAGGCCAGGTAATGGTCGAGCGCCTCCTGCGCGGTCGCCTCGCCGCCGGTCGCGAGATAGCGCACCGAAGCCGGCAGGTCAGGCAAAGTGCCAAGCAGCGCCGGCGGCAGGAAACAGGCTTCGATGCCCCAGGCCGCCATTTGGCCGCACAACAGCGCCGGATCGCGCCGCTGCGCCTCGCCCGCGATGAACAGCCGGTGGCCGTTGCTCAGAGCCATGAACACTTCAAACACGTGCGCGTCAAAGGCCAGCGACGCGAACTGCAGGCAGTTGAGCGCGCCCGATTCATTGCGCAGCAAACGCTGCGTATGACCCCACACCATGTTGGCCGCGCCCCGGTGTTCGCACAGCGTGCCTTTCGGCCGACCGCTGGTGCCGGAGGTGTAAATCACGTAGGCCAATTGCCGGGCTTCGACATTCGGCAGACTCGCGGCATCCGCATCGGCAAGCGGTTCATCTGCCGCCAGGCAAGCGCCGTCCGGCGCCAGTCGCTGCGCCGCCCCTTGCAATGCGCTTTCCGTCAGGACGATGGGGCTGTTCACCTCTTGCAGAATATATTCCAGGCGCTGCGCCGGCGCCGCGGGATCCAGCGGCACATAGGCGCCGCCCGCCTTCATGATGGCCAGCATCGCCACCACCGCTTCCGCGCTGCGCTGCAGATACAGCGGGATCAGCGTCTCTGACGGCATGGCTGCGCCGCGCAACCGGCGATATTCTTCCCGCAGCCGTATCGCCAGGCGATCGCTGCGCTGTGCCAGTTGGCGGTAGCTGAGCGAACCGTTGGCATCGGTTACGGCGATGCGTTCCGGATGACGGCGCGCCTGGCGGGCCACGCCGTCGAGCAGTGTCGCTTCTGGATCGGCCGTGTCCGGCTCGCTCTCCCAGGCGTCGCGGCAGCGTAAAACCTGCTGCGCCGTGAGCTGCGGCCACGCGGCTATCGGCGCGTCCGGTTCGGCTAGCGCACGCTGCAATAGCCCGAGATACTGATCCGCCATCTCCGCCATTTGCGTGGCGTCGAACAGATCGGGCCGATAACGCAGGCGAAACTCAAAGGCCTGCTCGGTCGGCTGATACTCCAGCAGCAGTTCCGAACCGGCCAGATCGACGTTGTAACGGTGATTAACGCCGATGCGGCAACCGTCAAGCGCCAGCGGCGCATCTTTCAGGTAAGCCTGAGTGAAATTGACGTTCAGCTCGCGCACCGGGCTGAGGTTCAGCATGTCATAAACCGGCAATTGGCTGTGCCGCAGCTTGCCCGTCGCCTTGAGCGCTTTGCTGTAGGCCAGCGTCGCGCGGTACAGCTGGTTGAACGTGGCTTGCGGGGCGAGCGTTAAGGGAAACACCGCGGTGTTGACCTGGGCGCCGAAGAACAGCGGCTCGCCGCCGTCCGGCGCGACGGGATAACCGATATGCACCGTGTCCTGCGCGGATTGCCGGGCGATCAGCAACGCCCACAGCGTTTTGAATATCAGGAATGGGTTGGCATATCTGACGCCAGACTTCAGCGCCTGCCACTCGGCGAACGGCAACGTAAAGCGCACTTCGCCGGCGCCGGGGGCTTCGGGGGCTTCACCGGGGAGATAAGGCAACGCTACGCGCGGGGCGCATTCGGCCAACCGGTCGCCCCAGAATGACGCGGAAGCGAAGTCCTGCTTCAACGCCGCGATATCCGCCTCATAGCGCCGGTACAATCGACAAATGTCCGTTTCATCCGCCTGCGGCGGCGCCACGGCCGCCCCGCGATTGTAATAGGCGGAAACGGCGTTGTAGAACTCCTGGCCGGACAGGCCGTCGATCAGGATGTGATGAACGACAATGATCAAATTATAGCGCTGCGGTGCCAACTCAATCAGGTAGAAGCGGCACAGCGGCCCCTCCCGGAGATCGAACGGCGTATTGATTAATTTGCCGACATCGCAATCGGCATCAAGCGTTTCCAACGCAATTTTCTTCTCCGTCTTTACCCAGCGTAATTGCGGCGAGCTGTCGTCGAGGACATGGTGAAACAGAATATAGTCCCGGCACACCCCGTCGATCGCCGCGCGCAGTCGATCGACGTCCAGCGCCCCCTCAATGGTCTGATCCAGCACCAGGTTGTACTCGCAGGAGTGTGGATTGAGGACGTATTCATTCCAAAACGTGTGGGTATAGGGTGAAGCGATGATCGCGCCCATGAATCAATTCCCTTTTAATATATTCCGATAATATATGAATAGATATTTATGCATGGCATAAATACCGTGATGGTTATGCGATTGAGCTGTTAGGCGAAAACTTAAAAAACATAATAGCGAATATTATTTTATTTTTATAAAAAATAAAGCCACAAAAAAATAAATAAACTAAAATCATTAAAAACAATGACATAAAAAAATAATTTATCATTTAAAAATGACTCCTTGCTTTACATTCATAAATAAAATAACTATTGTAAATAAATTAAAATCAAGGATGGGAATATATTTAATATAAATAAATCTAATTTAAAGGCATCGCAGGAAAATCGATAAAAAAGAGAATCTTCTTAAATGAAAACACGCATCTTTCAGTTGCGCTATTCCAAAGCGTACGGTGTCGGAATATCCTATACTCGTTGCAGGATGCAGTTTCCCTCCCATTGAATGCCAGTACAGGGAGTCACAAATGGCTATTTTCGCCCACTTGCGGGCAATTTTTTCAGCATTATTGGCAGAATTATCTGATGAATAAAAAACGTCCCGTCTTGACCCCGGCAACCCTGTTATTGCTGCAGCCGGTCTGCATCGGTTCGGCCCTGGCGGCGGATCAGAAAGACAGCGATACGCTGGTGGTAATGGCGCAACCCATCGGATTGACCGAGCTGGGATCGCCAGTGTCCGTCAGCGTGATCGACGGCCAGGACCTGCGCAACGCCGCACCGCAGATTAACCTGTCGGAAAACCTTGGCAGCGTGCCGGGCCTGCAGCTTCAAAACCGGCAAAACTATGCGCAGGATCTGCAGCTGTCGATACGCGGATTCGGCAGCCGATCGATGTTCGGCGTGCGCGGGGTGCGCATGTACGTCGACGGCATTCCCGCCACCATGCCCGACGGCCAGGGGCAAACCTCCAATATCGACATCAACTCCGTCGAGCGCATCGAGGTGCTGCGCGGCCCCTATTCCGCGCTGTACGGCAACGCTTCAGGCGGAGTGATCAACGTTGACACCCAGACCGGCGCCCAGCCGCCAACGCTGGAGGCCGGCGGCTATTTCGGCAGCGACAACACCTGGCGCTACGGGGTGAAAGCGACCGGCGCCACCGGCGACGGCACCCAGGCCGGCGACATCAACTACACTATCTCCGGCACCCGCTTCACCACTCAGGGCTATCGCGATCACAGCGCCGCGCGGAAAAACCTCGGCAACGGCAAGCTCGGCGTGCGGTTGGACGACGTCAGTACCCTGACGCTGATGTTCAACAGCGTCTCCATTGACGCCGGCGATCCGGGCGGCCTGACCGAAGCGGAATGGAAGGAAAACCCGCGCCAAGCGCCGCGCGCGGATCAATACAACACCCGCAAGTCGCTCGATCAGACCCAGGCCGGCCTGCGCTATCAGCGCCAGATGAGCGAGCGCGACGAACTGACGCTGACCGCCTACCACGGCGAGCGCCACACCACGCAGTACCAATCCATTCCACGCGGGCCGCAGCTCAACCCTACCCACGCCGGCGGGGTGATCGTGCTGGAAAGAAAATATCAGGGCATTGACACTCGCTGGAAGCATGAGGATACTCTCGCCTCGTTACCGGTAACACTGATCGGCGGTCTGGATTATGAAACAATGACCGAACGCCGGCAGGGGTTTGAAAACTTTATTCTGCGAGACGGCACAGTGGACTACGGCGAGAAGGGCGACCAGCGGCGCAACGAGAAAAACCGCATCTGGAACCTGGATCCTTACCTGCAAACCTCCTGGCAACTGACGCCGCACTGGACGCTGGACGCCGGCCTGCGCTACAGCACGGTCAGCTTCGACTCGACCGACTACTACATCACGCCGCGCAACGGCGACGACAGCGGCAGCAAACGCTACCACCAGTGGCTGCCGATGGGCTCGCTCAACTATAAAATCAATCCGGCGTGGAACGTTTATCTCTCAGCCGGCCGCGGCTTTGAAACCCCGACCATCAACGAACTCTCCTATCGCCCCGACGGCCAGGCCGGCCTGAACATCGGCCTGCAGCCGTCCACCAGCGACACCGTCGAACTGGGCAGCAAACTGCGCCTCGGCAACGGCCTGGTGAGCGCCGCCCTGTTCCAGACCGATACCGACAACGAGCTGGTGGTGGCGGAAAGCAGCGGTGGGCGCACCAGCTACGCCAACGCCGGCAAAACACGGCGGCGCGGCCTGGAACTGGCGCTGGATCAAGAGTTCGCGCTGGACTGGCGCCTGCATATGGCCTGGACGCTGCTGGACGCCACCTACCGCAGCGAGATGTGCGGCAAAGCCGTTTGTACCCCGGCCCAAACCATTCCCGCCGGCAATCGCCTGCCGGGCATCGCCCGCAACATGGGCTACGCCTCGCTGGCCTATGCCCCGCCGGAAGGCTGGCACGCCGGCGCGGAGCTGCGCTACATGAGCGACATTCAGGCCAATGACGCCAACAGCGCGCAGGCTCCCGCTTACACCGTGGCCGGCGTAAACGCCGGTTATCGCTTTACCTGGAACCGCTGGGCGCTGGACGTGTTCAGCCGGGTGGACAATGTTTTCGATCGCCGATACGTCGGTTCGGTGATCGTCAACGAAGGCAACGGCCGCTACTTCGAGCCGGCGCCGGGGCGCAACTGGGGTGGCGGCGCCACCTTGTCTTATCGCTTTGAATAAGGCAAAGCACCTTAAGGTTAAAAAACGGGATGGGTTTTACGTCACCCTAGCGGCTTCTCGCTGAAATAATAGGGAGAAACCGCGTGTTTTTTCCGATTTGGCTTAATCTCTAAATCGGGGACTTTCATTTTTGGTAAGGGTATTGCTATGCAAAATAAAGCGTCACTATCGCCGCTTATCGTCATAACGGCGCTGTTTGCCGCGCTAAGCGGGCTTTATCTGCTCGGCGGCGGCATCTGGCTGGCCAAGTTGGGCGGTTCGCTGTATTACATCATCGCCGGGCTGGTGCTGCTGGCGACTTCCTGGCTGCTGTTCCGCCGCCGCGCCACCGCGCTGCTGCTGTACGCGGTATTCCTGCTGGGCACCACGATTTGGGCCCTGTGGGAAGTGGGCCCGGACTTCTGGGCGCTGACGCCGCGCCTGGACGTCACCTTCTTCTTCGGCCTGTGGCTGGTGTTGCCGTTTATCTACCGCAAGCTGGTGGCCAACGGCAAATTCGCCTACGGCGCGCTGAGCGCGGCGCTGGCGATCACCGTCATCGCGCTGGCCTATGCCGTGTTCAACGATCCGCAAGAGATTAACGGCACCCTCGACGCCGCCCAGGTACAACCGAAAGACGCCACCGGCGCCGACTGGCCGGCCTATGGCCGCACCCAGGAAGGCACTCGTTACTCGCCGCTGAGCCAGATCAACGACAAAAACGTTGGCCAGCTGCAAGAGGTTTGGCGTTTCCAGACCGGCGATCTGAAGACCGCCAACGACCCGGGTGAGATCACCAACGAAGTCACGCCGATCAAGATCCGCGATACCCTTTACATGTGTACGCCGCACCAGAAGCTGTTCGCGCTGGATGCCGCCACCGGTAAAGAAAAATGGAAGTTTGATCCGCAGCTGAAATACAACCCAACCTTCCAGCACATCACCTGTCGCGGCGTGTCTTACCACGAAACCGCCGCAGCCGCAGGCGCCGCCGGCGACGCCGCTCCGGCGATGTGCGCACGCCGCATCATTCTGCCGGTCAACGACGGCCGTCTGTTCGCACTGGACGCCGAAACCGGCAAACCCTGCCCGGACTTCGCCAACAACGGTGAGCTGAACCTGCAGAGCAATATGCCGTATGCGACGCCGGGCCACTACGAGCCGACCTCACCGCCGGTGATCACCGACAAAGTGATCGTCGTCGCCGGCGCCGTGACCGACAACTACTCCAACCGCGAGCCTTCCGGCGTGATCCGCGGCTTCGACGTCAACAGCGGCAAGCTGCTGTGGGCCTTCGATCCGGGCGCGAAAGATCCGAACGCCATCCCGGCGGACGAGCACCACTTCGTGCCGAACTCGCCGAACTCCTGGGCGCCTGCCGCCTATGACGCCAAGCTGGATATCGTTTACCTGCCGATGGGCGTTTCCACTCCGGACATCTGGGGCGGCGATCGCACCCCGGAAATGGAACGCTACGCCAGCGGCCTGTTGGCGCTGAACGCCTCCACCGGCAAACTGGCCTGGTTCTATCAGACGGTCCACCATGACCTGTGGGATATGGACGTGCCGGCGCAGCCGACCCTGGCGGACATTACCGACAAGAGCGGTAAAAAAGTGCCGGTCATCTATGTGCCGACCAAAACCGGCAACATCTTTGTGCTGAACCGCACCAATGGCGAACTGGTGGTGCCGGCGCCGGAGAAACCGGTACCGCAAGGCCCGGCCAAGGGCGATCGCCTGTCACCGACCCAGCCGTTCTCCGAGTTGACCTTCCGTCCTGAGAAGAAACTGACCGGCGCCGACATGTGGGGCGCGACCATCTATGATCAGCTGGTCTGCCGCGTGATGTTCCACAGCCTGCGTTATGAAGGCACCTTCACCCCGCCTTCCGAGCAGGGCACGCTGGTGTTCCCGGGTAACCTGGGCATGTTCGAATGGGGCGGCCTGGCCGTCGATACCGATCGCGAAATCGCCATCGCCAACCCGATCGCGCTGCCGTTCGTCTCCAAACTGATCCCGCGCGGCCCAGGCAACCCGATTGAGCCGCTGGAAGGCGACAAAGGCGGCAGCGGCACCGAGTCCGGCGTACAGCCGCAGTATGGCGTGCCGTTCGGCGTCACCCTGAACCCGTTCCTGTCGCCGTTCGGCCTGCCGTGCAAACAGCCGGCCTGGGGTTACATTTCCGCCGTGGATCTGAAAACCAACGACATCGTGTGGAAAAAACGCATCGGCACCGTGCGCGACAGCTCACCGTTGCCGCTGCCGTTCAAAATGGGCATGCCGATGCTGGGCGGCCCGGTGACCACCGCCGGTAACGTGTTCTTCATCGGCGCCACCGCGGACAACTACCTGCGCGCCTTCAGCGTGACCAACGGTGAAAAACTGTGGGAAGCGCGCTTGCCGGCCGGCGGCCAGGCGACGCCGATGACCTATGAGGTCAACGGCAAGCAGTACGTGCTGATCTACGCCGGCGGCCACGGTTCCTTCGGCACCAAGCTGGGCGACTACGTGGTCGCTTACGCCCTGCCCGATCAGAAGTAACCACCGCCGTTAGTACCCCGCAAAGCACGCCGCAAGGCGTGCTTTTTCTTTTCCCGCCCCGCCGGCTGCCCCCTCGCAATACCCTTAATTTTTTCACTCTCATTATTGATAATGGTTATCATTCGCAATATTATACCTCTGCGGCCCCGGCAGCGGCTGCGATCCTCTCCCGCTTAATGGGCAATACAACGATCGGCCGCCTTCGGGCGGCCCTATTCGGAGGCGCATGGTCGACCATACTCGGAAGCATCGAAAGAAGATTTTGCAAGCGGCGGTGAAAACGCGACGCGCCGGCCTGACGTTCGCGCCGGCGTCGCCAGCCACGTCGCCCTTTATCGGCCAGCACCGCCAGACGCAAGCCGTACTGATACACCTGATCGGCCATGATGACGCCCAGGAGGAACATGAATGAACCTGCAGCCCTTTACCGCCATGCTGATGTTCGCCTATGTGCTGCTGATGGTGCCGCTGCTCTACGTCATCGACAGCCGCCTGAGCGCCAGCAAACTGGTGCGCAAAGCCACGCAAAACCTCATCATCATCGCCTTGACGCTGTTGTTCTTCAGCGCGATGACGCTGCTGTATTGACCTTGCCGCGGCTGTCGGCGGCGGATCGTCACCCGGCGTCCGAGCGCCTGGCCCGCGGATATTTCCACAGCCAGCGCCCGCTGACCATGCGCCAGTAGAATAAGGCGCCGCGCACCGCCCAATCGAGGAACATCCCCAACCAGACGCCCACCACGCCCATGCCCAGTTCGATGCCCAACGCGTAGCCGGCCACCACGCGGCACCCCCACATGCCGAGCATCGTCACCCACATGGCGAAGCGGGCGTCGCGCGCGCCTTTCAACCCGGCGGGCAAGACCCAGGAAGCGGCCCAGATCGGCATAAAGGCGGCGTTGAGCCAGATCAGGGTTTTCACCACCGTTTTCACATCATCCTGCGAGGTATAAAACGCGGCGAACACCCCGGCCAGCGGCGCGGTGCCCCAGGCGATGGCGGTCAGCCCAAGGGTCGACAGCCAGAAAATATGGCGCAGCTGCCGCTCCGCCTGGCCGATCTCGCCTTTGCCGAGCCGCCGGCCGACGATAATGGTCGAGGCCGATCCCAACGCGTTGCCCGGCAGGTTGATCAACGAAGCGATGGAGAAAGCGATAAAGTTGCCGGCGATCACGTTGGTGCCCATGCCGGCGACAAACATCTGCGTCAACAGCTTGCCGCCGTTAAACAGTACCGACTCGACGCTGGCGGGAATGCCGATCCCCAACACTTCCCACAGGATGCTCATCTTGAGCGGCGTGAAATAGCTTTTCAACGTGATGTGCAGCGCCGGATTAAAGCCGATCGCCAGCACGTAGAGGATAGCGATGGCGCCGATATAGCGGGAAATCGTCAGCCCCAGCCCGGCGCCGACGAACCCCAGGCCATGCCAGCCCAGCATGCCGTAAATCAGGATGCTGCTGATGATGATATTGAGGATATTCATGCCGCCATTGATAAGCAGCGGGATCTTGGTGTTGCCCGCGCCGCGCAGGGCGCCGCTGCCGATCAGCGCAATCGCCGCCGCCGGGTAGCTCCACACCGTGGTTTGCAGGTAAGAGAGCGCCAGCGCTTTCACCTCCGGCGAGGCCGCGCCGGCGATCACATCAATGATAGGCTCGCCCGCCAGGTGAATGCCCGCCGCCAACAGCAGCGCCACGCCGGTCATCAGCACCAGCGACTGACGCGCCGCCGCTCGCGCCCGCCGGCGATCGCGCTTGCCGAGGCTGAAGGCCACCACCACGGTGGTGCCGAGATCCACCGCGGCGAAAAAGGCGATGATCACCATGTTGAAACTGTCCGCCAGCCCTACCCCGGCCATCGCCTCTTTACCGAGCCAGCTCACCAGAAAGGTGCTCAGCACCCCCATCAGCAGGACACAGGCGTTCTCCAGAAAGATGGGCACCGCCAGTGGCGTGATCTCGCGCCAGAACAACACGCGGTAGCTTTTCCGTTTGGCGTACCAGCGCGTATTTTCCACGCGCTGACGCAGTGCGGCATACAGGTTCAAGATGGGCTCGATGGGTAAAAGTGAAACATCATTTCAAATGATGATCGATAAATCGTTATCCTGCAAAGAATTTTGGGGCGCCCATAAAGCGCGCCCGAAAGGCATGCCGGCGCGCTACTCCATGTAATCTTCCTGATCGGCCTGCGCCGCCGCGATAAAGCGGGCGGTGCTGCGGCTGAGCGCCGCGCATTTTTCCGTCAGCAGCTGATTGTCCTGTTGCAGGGTCAGGTAACGCGCCTGGGTAAGCGCCGGCAACTGCCGATACCCTGCCGCCTGCGTGTCCCAGCCGCGGCGCTGCGCCGCGCGCATTGCGGTGCGCTGCAGCTTCACGTCGTCCGGTATCTCGCTGCGCCCGCAGTCCACGCGCAGGAAGTGTCCGCCGGCCAGCATCGAAGCGATGTGATCCAGCTGCGCCTGCAGCGGCGGCGCCGGTTTATGCGCCGTCTGCTGACAACCGGCGAGCAGCAGCAATGCCACCGCGCCGCAAAGAGACGTGCGAAACAGAGTCAACATGGGGGCTCCGGGAAAACCTGTGGGTGATGAGATGATCTTAGGTGAGCGGACGTCGGGCGGCAAGGCGAGCAGCACGTGCGGCCCGCTTAACGTCGGCCGCTGCTGACCTTGGTAGCGCGGGCGGGGTTGCCGGCGACGAATTCCAGCGTGGGGGAATAGTAAAACGGCAGCCAAGCGTTATAGCCGCTCTCCCACTCCCATTTGACCGGGCAAGGCCACAGCATGTCTTCATGCAGGATGTAATAGATCCACCGCCCGGGCGGGCGGCGCGGTTTGCGCGTTTTCATAGCGGGTTCGACGGCCTGATGGAATGCGATAGGGTCAACTGCTGCATTTTACCGCGATTTTCGCCGTGGGGACAGCCTGCATTGCCGGCTTCACCCCGGCGCCGGCAAGCGCCCTTTATTCACCGCCGCCTGCCGGCGCGCCGCTCTCGGCCCCCAGCACCACTACCCTGTCGGCCGAGTCGATGGTCGACTTTCTGTGGGCGACGATCACGCGCGTAATATTCAGCGAAGATATCGCCCGGTTGATCGCCGACTCATTCTCAACGTCCAGATGGCTGGTCGCTTCATCCATAAACAGCACGCTCGGGCGGCGATAGAGGGCGCGCGCGATAAACAGACGTTGCTTTTGCCCGCCGGAGATGCCGTTGCCCAACTCGCCGATCAGGGTTTCGTAGCCCATCGGCATCTGCATGATTTCATCGTGGATATTGCTGTGTATCGCGCAGGCCATGATCAGCTCTTTATTGGCATTGACCTCAAACCCGCTGATGTTTTCCGCAATGGACCCGGAGAACAGCCGGTCGTCCTGCAGCACGCAGGCGATCGCGTTACGGTAGTTATTCACCCCGACTTTATGGATATCCATCGCGTCGGCCAAAACCTGGCCGGAAGTGGGGCTGAGCAAACCGCACATCACCTTCAGCAAGGTGGTCTTGCCCGCGCCGGAGGCGCCCACGACGGCCACGCTTTCGCCGGCCGCAATGCGCATGTTCAGGTCTTTGAAGATCGGCCGCGACAGCGCGTCATATTGATACGTAAGATTTTTTACCTCAATGGCAATCCCCGTGCCCGAGGGGAAAACCTGTCGCGGCGCGGACTCCGTCTCCGCATCGGTAAAGACGATGTCGGATATCCTCTCATTGTGCAGCGACAGCATGCGCAAGCCGATCGCCAGGTCGATCAGGCTCGAGGCCCGCTGAGAAAACTGGCCGCGATAGGCATTGAACGCCATGAACATGCCGAGCGTCATGGAATTGTCGATGACCATCATGGCGCCAAGCCACAGGATCGCCACCTGATCGAGCGTTGTGATAAAGGTATTGATCCCGCCGAACATCATATTGAATCGGGTGATTTTGATATTGGTATTGGCGGCGTCGACGTTCAGATTGAGCCAATAGCTGGAGCGCGTTTCCTTGATGCCCAGCGCCTTGACGGTCGAGATGCCGTACAGCGTCTCCATGAAATGCGAGTTGGCCTTGGCCGCCTTGACGATCTGCTCCTCCGAGAATTGACGGTAGGTTCTGTAAGTCATCATCCTGATGAGGATGTAGATCAGAGTGAAGCCCGCCACGACCCAGACCAGCCAGCCGCCGTAGACCATCATCATCGCGAACAGCCCGACCGTCATGATGCCGTCGATGATCCCGCTGACGATATTATTGGTAAAGGTGGTTCTGATCGCATCCAGCGAGGAAAAGCGCGATTGAATGTCCCCCAGGTGCCGTTTCTCGAAAAAATCCAGCGGCAGTTTCATCAGGTGTTCAAACAGCGTCGTCTTCCACTGAATATCGGTCAGCGTCCCGAGCACGATGGAGATCCAGGCCCTGGCGATGCTGACCACCGCGCGGAACAAGGTGAAGAAGATCAGCCCCAAACAGATGACCGTCAGCAGGCTGTAGTCATGCGCCTGAATGACATGGTCGGTCACCAGTTGCGTTCCCACCGGCAGCAGCAGGTTGACCGATTCGATGACTATCGATAACGCAAAGATCTTGAGCAGCGTCCCCGGCAGGCCCTCGATGTTTTTCATCAAATCCAGCAGGCGCAAACGGGTCTTGAGGGTCTCTTTTTGAAAGGCCCTGTCGGGCCACAGCTCCAACGCGATGCCGGTAAAATGATTCGACATCTCCTGCAGCCCGATCACTCTGCGCCCGAAGGCCGGATCGTGAATGACAAAACCGGCGCGCTGCACCTTAACCAACACCACGAAGTGATTCATATTCCAGTGCAGTATGCAGGGCGTTTTCAGCTGATTGATTTCGTCGATGTCCAAGGACAAGGCGCGCGTCTTCAGCTGGATTTGCGACGCGATTTGAGAGATCGTCCCCAGGGTCGCGCCCTGGGTGGAAATGCCGAATCGCTGCCGCAGGCTCAGCATATCCACATTAAACCCGTAATAGGAAGCGATCATGGCGAGGCATGCCAGGCCGCATTCCGATGACTCCGACTGCAAGATGCTCGGCACCCGCTTGCGCAGTGAGAATGTTAACTTCTCGTTGATCCGTTCAAAGAGATTATTGTCCTTCATCGACTCGCCCCACGACGCTGTTTTTTATGTCATACAAAGGCGCGATCGCCCACTGATAAAGCGGTTTCTTATCCAGGAAGACGATGACCCTGGCCTGCAGCCCGCTGCTGATTTCGAGATATTTGCCTTTATCGCTGAATTGCGTGTCGCTGATGGACGCCAGCACTTTGTAGTAGGCGTTCCTTTCCCTTTTATTTCCGCTGCTGTATTCCGACATTTCCTGCGGAGAGGCGGGGACCGACGAGATGGATTCTATTTTTCCCGGAAACTGACCGAATTTATCCGACGGGAAGGCTTCATAGCGAATGTTGATGCCATCGCCGATTTTCACGTAGGGCAAACTGTTATTCGGCAGCCATAAAACCAGATAATATTTGATGTTATCAATCGGTTTGATTTGCGCCAGACTGCTGCCGCTCTCGACCACCTGCCCGGCGGTCACGCTCAGCGACTCGATTTTCCCCTTGAGCGGCGCTTTGATAATGACCTGGCCGCCGGCATTGGACTCCGCCAGCTGGCGTTGTAAATCACTGCGTTGCGATTCGCTTTGCGATATCTGATTGTCGTAATCGGCGGCGCGAATCAGCAAATCGCTGCGCAACTGCGACAGTTGAATATTTTGCTGGATCTTTTGGCTGTAGAGCGCCTGATACGAACTTTGCTGTTGTTGAAAGAGCGAGCGCTGATAATTTAACTGATCTTTGGTGATCAGGCCTTTCGTCAAATAGTGTTCGTAATTTTTCAGGCTATCGCGCATTTTATCCATCCCCTCTTTGGCGCTGAGGTTCAGTTTCTCGGTTTCTTTATAGGCGTTTTCATAGCTATTGATCTGTTTGCGCAAATTATCCAGCATGGCGGTTTTATTTTTATTCAGCTTGCTGATTATCGAATCCAGATTGCTAATCTGTTTGCTTATTTCGCTGGCCGCGATATGGCTGACATTGCCGGACGTGGTGCTTCTCGAGACATCAATCACATACAGCGGTTCGTCCTTTTCCACGACGTCACCGGCTTTATGGAATGCCTGGCTCACGTAACCGTATTGGGAGGAAAACACATTGGTGGAATGCGGGATGCTGATCACCTCGCCTTCAACATCGACCCGGCGCGTGTACTCGCAAAAATAGAGTGCGCCCGCCAGGATCAGAATAAAAGTGAAACAGGTGGCGGCAATCACATGGCTCGACGCGCCGGAAATTAACAGCGCCCTGCCGGTCCATCTTTGACGTTGATAATTGACCGCCTCCTGGCGGAAAATATTCCTGCTCTTATTATCACTCATAGGAAGAACCTGCGCTTGCCTGACCGGGAGACAGCCGCAGCGAGAACGCTGCGGCTTTGGACCGCGTATGGATTTAGCTGATGGTGCCGTTAATCAGCCCATCGAGGCCTTTTTTGGAGTATTCCAGCGTGGTGTCCCAGCCAATAACGGCTGCGGCCACGCCGCTGGCTACGCCGCCCAGGATGCCGCCGGCGACCATGCCGACGCCCTGGCCAATCGAGCCGACGCCCAGCAGGCCGCCGCCGTCGCCGCCGTGCTTACCGCCGATGACGGCGCCCGCCATGCTGCCCACGGAGGCGCCCAGAGCGATGGATGAAACGGCTTCCGCGGCATTGGAGACGGCGCTGCCAATCAGCCCCGACAGTCCATTGCTCATATCCCAGGAATAAGCGCCTGACACTTCATTCATTTCGATAACAGACAGTTCTTTCATTGGTTAATCTCCATATTTAAACGGACAAACACTGCCATACATGCGTGTTGTCATTGCATTGGCATCGGCCTGCAGCGCCTGATGCCACCAATAATGTCGCGCGAACAGACGACATTATATTTTTAATGGGGGTCTCTTTAATTCTGCGTAATGGTGAATGTCATCACCGCGTCGGCCTGTCCGGGGCTAATGGCTCCCGTTTGCTTATAGCGCGCCATCAAGGGGATCCTGATCTCTTTTTCAGCCGCGGTGTGGTAATTGATCGGTCTGGAAAACGTTAATGGATTACGGTTCTCATCCAACACTTCCACGGCGACGCCCTTCGCCGCATCGGCGCCGTCGGCGATATCAATCATTCCCACGCCTGGAGAATTTCCGGCCGCCTCGAACGTGACCTGAACCGGAATATTGTCCTCCTGACATTGCAGAACCACGGAAAAATTGCGTTCGGAAGACGCCGCCGTGCTGCCGACGCCGTTAAACTCGCTGCGTTTAGGGCTGCCCAGATTTACCGTTTGATTTTTATAGTTCAAATCAACCAGGCAACTTTTCTGAATGACCTTCATGCCGGAAATACTGATATCCAAAATGGAGGTCGAATCCAGATAATATCTGGCGATAATTTTCCCGCCCATATCGCCGCCGGTTTTGATCGGGCCGGTTTTAATAAACGTCAGCCGAACATCGTTTCGATTGATCCACGGCGTCAGCAAGTTGGGCGAAATCGCCGTGTTGACGGGCACGTTCTTATTGCTCTGCCATAAGTCTGAAATCGTCACCCCCACGCCCTCGATGCCCGTTTCAAATACGCCGGGCAGCGCGCTCGGCGTCAGCGGCGACATGGAGCGATAGGCGACCGAACCGGAACAAAGAAAAGAAAACGTCGTGCCGTTAATGCTGTTCTCGGTTCGAACAGCCAACTGCTCGCCGACTTCAATGCGCGGATCCACGGCCAGCGTCAGCAACCCCATACGGGCGGTTTTCGCGTTGGTGGTACAGGTGCCGGCATAAACCGCCGTCGTGAGCGTCGCCAGCCACACCAGGGCGCCGTAACCGAATATCCTGAGAAAAACGTTCATTTTCACTCTCACTTAAAAGTCATGATGGAAATAGAGCGAGATCTATTGGCAAACGCCGTTTAGGGTTTGAAGACCCGCTGACGGCGGCTCCGCCGGCAACTGGTAACGGATGCGGCATTGGTTCTCGCCATTCCTGCCCCACTGCGCGATGAGCAGGCCCTTTTCCGCCATGCCGCTCAGATAGACCACGCCGTCGCCGCCGACCAGGAACGGCTGAGTCGCCTCCTCGGCAAGACGCAGGCTGGCGCCCAGCGGCAGAGGTGCCCCCTGCGAGTCCGTCACCTTCATCAAAATTCGTCTGCCGACGTTGGCTTTGAAATTCGCCCGGCTCACCGCGCCGCGAGTCGGCGTGACCGACTGGTTCGTCAACTCGAGATCGACATCATCCGGCAAGCTGTCGACATCGAGGCGAATCGAATTGTTGCGATAAGGCGTGGCGTAAGGAACGATCGCGTAGCCGCGCCAGTCGGTTTTCACCCCGACCTGATTGCCGACCGCCACATCGCTCGCGCCGGCCGCCTGTACCAGGGCGACGGTTTCGCCGAACGGTTGACCGAAGGTCACACCGTCTTCATGGGCGATCACCCCGCCCTTCACCCCGTAGTTGACGCGCTGTTGACTGCGATCGTAGGCATAGCCCGCCGTGAGTTCGCCGTACGTCGCGCGCCAGTCGGCGTTAGCGTTGCCGCTGTTGCCCTGGCCCTGGCTGCCATACCCTTCCTGTACGCTCCAGCTGAGGTTGCCGCCGGCCAGCGCCGTGCCGTTGAGGCCCGCCGTATGGCTGGTATTGCCTTTTTTGCTGGTGTTGAGGTTGTAGGTGGCGTAGGTGTTGCTCAGCCATTTCTCTAATGGCACGCTGATGTTGAAAGCGAAGATCTGATCGCGATCGTAAATGCGCCCGCGGTTCGAATCGCCGTAAGTAGCCTGTGAATTCCGGCTGTAGCTGTAGTTAAAACCGTAGCTGATGCCATTCCAGCTATTGTTGTAACCCGCGCTCAGCGACTGCATATTGCGCTCGGAGCCCCAATAGTCTTCGGAGACCGCGCTGAGTGAAAGCGACCCCGCCCCTTCCCATAAATTCTGGTTCAGCGTGATTTCGCCGCGATTCTTGCGGCGGTCTATCGGGGCGTAACGGTTGCCGCTGCGATAGGTGTCCAGCACTTCCTGCAGCCCATAGTAGCCGCTGGTCGAATAGCGGTAGCCGGCGATGGCGAAGTTCGTCCCCGTCTCGACGATATTTTTGCTGTACCGCACGCGCCATGACTGACCATCGCTTTTCGGTTGATGCTCCTGCTTTGCCCACGCCTGGGTGACGTCGGCCGACAGGGCGCCGAACTCGCCCAGGTTCTTGCCCAGACCCAATGCCAGCGATTGATACGGCCCGGCGAATTGGCCGCCGCCATACAAGGTGAAACCGGCGGGCAAGCCATAAATCAGGCTGGCCTGCGAGAAGATCTTTTTATCCACGCTGTGATCGTAACTGCGGTATTGCCCCGAGGTCAGCGCATATTTCAGCCGCCCTTCGCGTTGCAGCACCGGCAGGCTGGCGAAGGGAACGGTCAGGTGCTGTTCGCTGCCGTCCGCCTCCTTGATAGTCACCTCCAAATCGCCGCTGCCGCCGGTCGGGTACATGTCCGAAATTTCAAACGCGCCCGGCGCAACGTAACTCTGGTAGATGACATAGCCGTTTTGGCGAATGACCACTTGCGCATTGCTGCGCGCGATGCCGCGCACCACCGGCGCATAACCACGCAGGCTTTCCGGCAACATGTCGTCATCGGAAGCCAGCTGCGCGCCGCGAAACGACACGCTGTCAAACACATCGGACGGGCTGCTGCTTTCGCCGAGCGTCAGCAAGCTTTTCAGGCGGATGATATTGCGCTGGGCGTAGGTATAGACGGAGTCCCAACGATCCTCCGACGCTCGCCCGCCGCCGGCGCTGTTGTAGCTCCAGGTGGTGTAGTTCCGCACTCGCCAGGCGCCCAGGTTGAAGCCCGGCCGCAGGTTAAGGTAATAACTGCTTGCGCTCTGGGTGAATCGATCGCGCCCCTTGCTGTTGCTGCCGGTGAAGCCATAGTTCAGCAGCATCGCCGGCAGGCCTTCATCCCATTGTTCCGGCGGAACGTATCCGCGCACCTTATTTTCCAACGCCGCCTGGGGGATACTCAGCATCAGGCGTTGGCGGTTAAATTGAAATTGCGCCGAGGCCTGCGGGATCGCGGCCAAATTCGCGCAGCGATCGGCACCGGCCAAACCGGGAAACAGCTCAACTTTCACCCCAAGCCGTTTCAGATCTTCCCGCGTCAGACAAGGCTGCAGATCGGCCTTCTCGTCGCTGCCGGCCCGCAGAGCGAACGACACCTCGCGCGTTTCCAGCAGCATGTCGTTCACCCAAATATCGACCCGATACGTGCCGGGAACCTGCTGGCCATTTTCAAAGATCGACAGATCGACGTGCTGCTGACCTGAGCGCCCGGTTTCCAGCAACGCCGGATTAAAATAGTCACGAGAGAAGGCGGGATTAGCCATGTTGCCGCATACCGCCGTTGTTGCCGTGAATAAGGCTATGCGTTTCAGCCAAGCATCCCGCTTCGCTAATATACGCTTTTGAGTTATCATTCATTAGCTCCATTATTGAAATGTTTTATCCCTCTGTCTGCCTTCCCTTACAGATTAAATACCTGACTGATGTTCTTTCCCTGTGCCGCCATAATCATTAATTAATCTCCAGCTTACCGACGTTGCGCCCGCCACGGGCAATGCAAACATTTCGCTGCTCATCGGCGCGATATACGCCACCTCTTTCATTTCCCGCCCCCCGATGCGGACATAATGAAAGTTCATATAATAAGGCGTTGGGTTGGTGAGTTTTAATTCTGAACCGACACGCTGCCATTTCAGCTGCTGCGTCACTTCTTCGGGCACCTGGCGGAGCAACGGCGCCGGCCGATAAATCAATTTAATGCGGGTCTTGACCGCTATTTGCAGCGTATTCGATTTACCCGCCTGGGTTGTTGAAGGAATGGATTTAATATTCATCCAATACAAGCTTTCTTTATCTTTCGGTAAGTCATCGCCCACTTTCACGATGCGCAGCATATTTTCCTGGTTGCCGTCCAGCCGAAATAAAGGCGGCGTAACGATAAACGCGATTTTATCCACCCCGCTTTGTTGATTCTCCAGCCAGGACTGAATCAAATACGGTTCTTTATCCGGATTCTCCACGCTGATTGACGCTTCTTTTTTTTCGCCGTTGAATATCACCCGCGTCCCGCCAATCACCACGCCGGCGTGAACCGTAGACGCAAACAATAAAATAATGAAAGCCGCTAAGGCGCCGTAGCGATTAAAACGCATAATATTATCTCCGAGGCAATACAGCCCGCTGTGAACCAGCGGGCAAGAAAATATTATCAGTTATAATTCAGCGTAAAGGTGGCGACGCTATTAGCTTTACCGGCGGTAACATCTGCCTGCGTGGAAATATAGCGGGCGGTAAAATCGAGGTTATTTTTCACGCCGCTGCCGGAAGCCAACGGATAAGCCGTCGACGCCGTGTAAAGCGGCAGAACACTGTTAGAAATATCAGACAGTTGGATACCGACGCCGGTAGCGACATCCGTTTCCTGGGTCAGCTGCAATACGTTGCTGTCGCCGTTATCGGCCGCGCCGTCGAACTTAACGGTGGCGCTTTTTACCGTATCCGGACAATCGGTGACTTCCAGCGTGAATTTTGTCGCGCTGGACGTTGATCCCTTGCCACCCGCAAATGCCGTTCGGGCCACATCACCCAAAACAACATTTAATGGATTACTCAAGTCATTCGTGACCTTGCACGCAGCATCGACAATATTCCCGGTAAAATTAACCTGACCATCTGCTGCCAGAGCAGGTAAAGCGCTTGAACACGCTGCCGCGACAAATGCCAACATAATCACTTTTTTTTCCATCATGGGTACTTCTCCTTTTGATTAGACAGACTTCAAAATATCCCCGCCACGGAGAACCCGGACAGGGAGAATAGGAGCTCCGCTCCTTTCACAGTTAATTATGCTTAGCTTTCCCCCTTAAGCAATACATAAAATCAATGTAAAGATGAGAAAAGATAATTACCCCAAATAGAATTAGCATCATTCTTAATTTTATTTTGAAAAAACCGCCAAATCGGCGTTTCTTGATTCAATCATCTGGCCGCCAGAGAATTTATTCTCGCGCTATTCGAAGGCGCTTTCGCCAGATCCTCCTCATTTCCCCCTCAGCCGGAAAATCTGGCGACATCGCCGTAAAATGAAAGCCGGGCGATAAAACCCGCCCTGAAATAAATGACAGTTATATTACGAAAGGCATCACGACGCGGCGGCAGAAAGAGGAGCAGAAGAATAGGAAAAGCATGGCGATAACGGTTTATCGAACAGGAAGGAGAATAAGGCATTCGCCGTTCGTGAAACCGGCGCGGTCATGTGACAACGAGAAAATGGCGTTACGCAGAAATATTCTGTCTGACGCCGTTCACTATTTCGAAAACAAGGCGGCAATGCGCTCTGTCGCGCAGAATAACGCATTGCCGCCTTATTGTTATTCGGCGCCGCTAATTAATCGTCATGGCGATAATCTTCCCCCAGCCCTCTGCCGGGTAGGGTTTCACACGCCAGACCATCGCCCGCGGGAACGGCGGACGGATAGTTATCGTCAGGCGTGATAAAGACCGGCGTGGTCGCGATAAACCCATCGTTGAACACCGCCTCGATAAAGGTGGCCTCCCAGCCTTGCGCCGGGGCGGCCAGACGAAACTCGCCGCGGTCGGCCTCCGCTGTAGCCAACGGCTCCGGGGTAAAGCGTACGCCGCACGAATAACGAAAATCTCGGGCCGTGCGGTTGTGCGCGCTCCAACGCCGCACGGTGGCCGGCGGTTCGGAAAAACGCAGCGTGCGCACCGCAGCATCCGCGGCGCTGCCTTGCACCTCGATCGTCGGCAACGCGATATCGCGCTGGCGGCGCTTGATCATCGCCAGTATGGCGCGTTCGGCGGCCGGCCGGCTTGCCGCGCGATCCCCGTCGGCAATCGCGCGCAGCGAAGCCTCTCCCGGTGAGGCGCTGAGATAGAATCGCGTGCTGTCCGGCGGATAACGTTCGTCGCCGCTGGCGATGATGACATATTTCGCCGCCGCTGGCCGCTCTCCCGCCGTCGGCGGCGGATAAGCGGTGGGATCCGCTATTTGCATCAGTTTGTCGAACGCCGGCATCTCTATGCGCCGATCGATGCCGAGTTGGTAATAAGGATGAAACGCCAACGGCCAACGGCCGCCATACGTACGATAGGTATGCTTCAAGACCTGCCGCGCCGCGACCCCATCCGGGAACATGGCGACGACGGCATCGATGCGCTCATCCGACAATGACGCCAGCCACGCCGCGGTTGCGCCGCTCGCCGCGCCCGCCACGATGAATTTATCTATCCCCCATCGGCTCAATTCGCGCTGCGCCAGCGTCATGGTTTGCGACAAGGCCGCCGTCATGGGGATCGCCAGCGGCATCATCAAGTATTCATCCGCATCGTCCAGGAACAATCGCCAGCCTCGGGCCTGGCTGTCCTCCCCCGCACGACGCCGCCCCTCATTTTGATATTCCAGGTACGGATAAGGCAGCCGGTTGACGACAATCACGATGGTGTGACTTTCCGCCGCCAAGGCCGCCGGCGTAGCGACGGAAAACGCCGCATTTTGCTTGCCTGGCCCGCTCGCCCCTGCGGCGGCGCAAGCGCAGTCATCGCTCATCAGCACCAACGCTTTACGGGCAAGCGCCCCGTTGGGGATATAAATATCCACATCGTGCCACCATTGCGTCGGCCGGATGGCGTCTTGCGGCGACCAGGATTGCGACATCAACCGATAATGGCGTATCGACACGTCATGGCCGTTATCCACGCCCTTTAACGAATATGACAGAGGCAATATGGCCAACTGATTGTTATAACAAGGAATAACGGTGTGCAAGGCGGGATGTTCGTCCGCAAAGCAGCGGTCTTCCTCTGCCGCCATGGCCTGCCGCCCGCCGATTAAGGCCAGGCAAATCAGCGCGATGTATCCGATGCGTTTCAGCATTTTTTCCTCCCCCTTTGTCCGTGGCAAATCCCTTTTACGCCGCCTGGCGGCAGGAAACCTTCCGCGCGCCTAGAGCACCTGATGAAAGCGTATCGGATAGCCAAAGCTGTCCTTTTCGAACGCCACGTCTCTGTCGTTCTCGCCCAGCAATAGGCTGTAAACGCCGTTTTCCTCATAACGGCTCATGGCGATATACAGCACCACCTCCCGATGGTCAGCGATCGTAAACTGTTTGCGCCTGGCGTTGATTTCCAAGGTAAACGCCACCACAGGATTGTTGTTCAGAAATACCGAAGTCTGCTGCATGGAGACGATCCTGCCCTGCGCTTTCTCGGTCACCTGAAAGGGCGTGGCGTCATTGGGGGCGCGTATATCCACCTTCTTTTGGATATAGATAAAGTTAAACACCGCCAACGCCACCGCCACGAACAGATTGATGACCATGATCAAGATGATTTTATTCGCCATGAACTCTCCCTTTGCCGTTCTTCCGGCTCCCGACATGAGCGAGGTAAAAGTGCCCTTGCGGGCACTTTTCATTAAGGGCCGGGCTTATGACGATTTACGGCCAAACAGCTGCGAGAAGGCGCTAATCCCGGCATCGATGACGGCGCCAATGCCCTCACCGAGTTTGGCGCCGGCGCCCGCCGCATCCGCGTGGATCCCGAATAGACCGGTACCGGCATCTACGATGGCGCCAATGCCATTGCCCAGGATTTTGCCGGCATCGGAAGCGATGCCTGCGCCGGAAACCGCCATGACTTCTGCTTCAGTCAGTTCTTTCATACTGTCTCCTTTGTATTTATCGACATGTTTAGTAATGAAAAAATGAAACCCTCACTGTTTGTTCACCTCCTTGTTATCTGCCCACGAAAGACCCTGTTGCCAATGCGTTCACCCGCGCGGCGGTGACAATGTCAGAACAGGCCGAACTCACGGCAGAGATAATCGGCGACGCCATTGCGGCTGTTGGGCAGCGCAATCGGGTTAAACGGCAGCGCGCGCTTCAATTCGCCCATGGCATTGCCCATCACCACCCCCGTTCCGGCCCAGCGCAGCATGTCCAAATCGTTCATCGCATCGCCGAAAGAGAGGCAATCGCGCATCGCTATCTGTTTGGCGCTCAGATAGTCGGCCACGCTTCTGGCCTTGGAAATATGCTTATCCATGATGTCTATCGTTTCCGCAGAGGACTTACAGATGGACAGCGTTTTTCCGAAAGCCTGACTGACCTCGTCGTAAAACCGCTCGATCAGCGCCGCTTCACCCTGCAGCAGCACTTTCAGGATCGGTTGCCGTTTCATCGCCTCCGGTTCGACATAGCGGCAAGCGACGCCCGAGGTTTTGATATAGTCGGCAAAATGCGGATTCTCTTCGGCCATCATCCATCCTTCCTGGGTGAACAACGTCACGTGGAGCGGACAGGCGAAGAGGTAATCCATCAACATCATTTGGCTGTCGCGAGGCAGGAAATAGCGTTTATCCGCCACCGGCCGCCCCTCGATATTGACCATCGCGCCATTGCAGGAGACGATCGCCGGCGAGAACCCCAAGCCATCCACAATCCCGCGCGCATCCGCATCGCAACGGCCTGTCGCGATGACGATTTCCAGCCCGCGGGCATGCAGGATATTGAGCGTTTCCACCGTCAGATCAGACAGATTCCCGGCAGGATCCAGCAAGGTTCCGTCAAGATCGCTCACGATCGCCCGGTATTTTATTTTGCCGTCGATAGCAAGCCACATATCACGCCTCCTCCGCCTGGATAATCCCGTCTTCGGCGCGGATTTCGCTGTCGGGCGGAAGGTGGGCGATCGCGAGCGCAATGGCCTGAAAACGGCGTCCTACCGCAACGATGCTCTCCTGAGCTATCTCATGAGAATCATAAAACAGTGAAATGGCGAGCCGTTCCGCTTCGGGAAACAAGCACAGCACCGTCTGGTGGTTGCTGCCGCTGACGATATCCGTCACCCGGAACGTAAACGGCAAGCGCGGATCCTTCTGCGGTTGCGGCATGTTTTCAAACACAAACAGGCTGCCGAACGGCGAAGTGGGCACCCATTGTTCGTCGTAGCGGTTCAGTTCGGAAAAGGCGTACTTCTGCCTCAGCGTCTGGGAATCCGCGATATCGGCCAGCAACGCATAAATGGGCCGGCGGCGAATCGCCTGCAGGCGCAGCACCGGGCTGGCGACACACAGGCCAAACAGCGTCTGCACCTGCTCAATGTCCGCCGGGCGCTCGCTCATGGTCGTGCCGATCGCGATATCGTCACAGGCCAGCGCTTCGGCCAGCGCCAGCATCCAGGCCAGCTGCGTCAGTTGATTGACCGTGATCCCCTGGCGCCGGCAAAACGCGGTGAGGCTTGCCACCTGTTCCGCGGTGAATTCCGCGCCATATTGCCGCATGCGTCGCCCCTGCGGCGCGGCATCCGGCGAAGCGCTCAACGGCAAACGTTGGTTGACCGGCGCTCCGCGCAAATAGTCCGTCCAGAACGCCTGCGCTTCGGGATCGTCGCCGTGCGCGCGCACATAAGCGGCGAACGGCTCAAATCGGTTAATTTCCAGCGCCGGCGCGCCCCCTTCCAGCAAGGTGAGGTAGTCGTTGAACCAGTGTTCGAACAGAACGCCGAGGGACCAACCGTCGAACAAGATATGGTTAAAGGTCTGCACCAAATAGTGCTCATCGGCGTTCAACTTGATCAGGCGCCAGCGGATCAACGGCGGCGCATCCAGCTCAAACGAGGTTTCTCGTTCCCGGGCCAACAGCGCTTCCATCCTTTCTTCCAGCGAGGACGGCGGCGCATCGGTCCAATCCTCGATCGCGATCGGCGCCTGCAGCGTCTCGCAGATGAAGACGTTGGGCCGCCCACGGCGGGTTTGATCGCCAAACCCGGCGCGCAGCATTTCAAATCGCTGCAGCGCCAGCGACCAGGCCTGGTTCAACACCTCCGGCTGCAGCGGGCCGGCCACCTCATAAACGGCCTGATCGATCTGATACTCGCAGTTAAGCCGGTTGAAATACATCAGTTCCCGCTGCGTAACCGTAGCCTCGAAAACGGCGGCGATGCGATGACGTTGCTGCCAGTGGTCCAACTCGGCGAGGCTGACGTCGGCATGGGGGAAGTCCCCCGGGCTGGCGAGGCGAACGCCCTGGCTCGCCTCGTGGCAACAGTGTTCGACCAGCGCCGACACGCTCGCCCTATAGTGCGAACCGATCCGGGCCAGCGTCGCCTGCGGCAATAAGCCCGACATCACGATGCTCAGCCGGTCGCCGTGCACGTAGAGCACCAGATCCAGCACATTGTCGCTCGCCGGCAGCGCGCCGTTTTCCAGATCCGCCGTTTGGTCGATCAAGGCCCACAGGGCGTCGTCAGTCTGTTCGTTAAAGACGCCGAGATAGTTGAATGAAATGGCCGGCAAGCGGTGGCGCCGCAGACAGGCTATCGCTTCGTCGTCCGACGCTGAACCGTATTTCAGCGCCGAATAGCCGATGCCGTGATCCGGCATCTTTCTTAATGTGTCCTTGATGGCGCGCAGCGTGTGTTTTGGGCTCTGATGCGCGGTGATGCGCAAAGGCAGTAAGGCGGTGAACCAGCCGACGGTGTCGTCGAGCTGGATCTTATCGTCATTGATATCGCGGCCATGGTGTTCGAGCGTCAGGTAACTGTCCGCACGGCCATGCCAGGCCTGCAGCACCGGCGCCAGCGCCGCCAGCAACACCTCGCGGGTCGAGGTGCGGTAGGCCTGATGACAGGTGTCCATCAACAGCGTCGTCAACGCCGCGTCGCACTCTAAGCGGCAAAACGCCGGACTCTGCGCCCCCTCGCTGAGCGTGGCGTAATCGGGTTGCCCGGCGATCATCGCCAACCAGTAAGCGCATTGGTCATGCCGGCTCGCCGCGTAGTGCCTTAACGTCTCGCCCCACTGCCGGTAGCTGGTGCCTTTCGCCGACAGCGATTCCCCCTGATGCAATCGTCGCATGTCTCTGACAATGATGCGCCAGGACACCACGTCGATGATCAGATGATGGAATGCGCAGAACATCAACGCGTAGCCGGGCGCGCTGCTGTCGAAAATGTAGACGAAGCGGCACAGCGGCCCTTCTACCGGATCAAACCCCGATTGCCATTGATGCAGAAGTTCGGCGCGGCTTTGGCGACAAAGCGCCAGGTCATAGTATCCCCATGAAGGGCCGCCGTCGGCCACCGACAGATAGCGCTGCGCGACCAGCGCGCCGGCATCGTCGGCGCTAAACCGCGCGCGCAGCATGTCATGGCGCGACGCCAGCCCGTTCACCAGATCGGCCACGCGCTCGGCGGACATCGGCGGCACCCGCACCAAAAAAGTCTGGTTGAAGAAGGCACGATGTTGCGGCGGCTGCTCGTTGTACCAGCGCTGAATCGGCAGCAATTCGAATTCGCCCTGCAGCTCGCCCTGTTCATTGAGCGGCGCAATCGCGTCCCGTTGCTGCAAGATGCGCTTGGCCAGCGCCCGCGCATTCCGGGTTTCGAACACCGCACGCGAGTTGCTGTGATAGCCCGACTTGCTTAATTCGCTGGTGAACACGATGCTTTGGATCGAATCGCCGCCCAGACGAAAGAAGTCGTCATCCACCCCAACCCGTTCAACGCCGAGGATCTCCGCCCACAGGGCGCAAATCAACGCCTCCAGCGCATTCTGCGGCGCGGCATATCGCTCGCTTTGCGCGAATTGCGGAGCGGGCAGCGCCGTGCGATCCAGCTTGCCGTTCACCGTCAGCGGTATCTCGTCGAGCGCGACATAGCTGGACGGCACCATGTAATCCGGCAGGATCCGCTCCAGCCGGGCGCGCAAATCGGCAGGATCCAGCGGCTCGCCCCGCGCCATCAGCACATACGCGGCAAGGCGCTTGCTATCGCGATGGACGACATCCACCACGACGCATTTCTCGACGCCCTCCAGCGCATTGATCGTATTTTCTATTTCGCTGAGTTCAATTCTGAAACCGCGGATTTTTACCTGGCAATCGTTTCTGCCGAGATACTCCAGATTGCCGTCGCGCAACTCTCGCACCCGATCGCCGCTTTTATACAAGCGTCGCCCGTTCAACGTAATGAAACGCTCTTGCGTCTGCTGCGGCTGGTTGAGATAGCCGCGCGCCAGCGCGTCTCCGCCGATATACAGCTCGCCGGCCAGCCCTGGCGGCAACGGCTGCAGCCAGCGATCCAGCACATGAAGTTCGCGCCCCGGTATGGCTCGCCCAATCGGGATGCTGCTGCGGGTTTCATCCGCCGCGATGGCGTACATCGTGGTGAACGTGGTGCATTCCGTCGGGCCATAGCCATTGATGACCTGCTGCGGGCGGTTGGCTTGCCGCACCAGGCGCTGCATCAGCGTGGCGGTCAGCGCCTCCCCGCCCACCAGCAGACAGCGCAGCCCGGCGAACAGGTCGGGGTGACTGAGGTAAAGATGATCGAACAGGCTGCGCGTCGCCCACAGAATCGATACCTGCTGCCGACGCAGCAAGGCCTCCAGCTGCGGCACATCGCCGGCGATATCCTCCGTGTCGCGCACGACGACCAATTTGGCGCCGTTGAGCAATGCGCCCCACACCTCGAACGTCGCCGCATCGAACGCCGGACTCGAGAGGAAGAGCAGCACATCATCGGGCGTGACAGCGATGCCGGATGCGGTCGCCAACCCGCACATCGCGTGTTGCTCGAGCATCACGCCTTTCGGGATCCCCGTCGATCCCGAGGTATAGATCACCGCGCCGAGCCGGTCGGCGCCGGTGACGGCCGGCAAATTCTGCCGCTCGTGCGGCAGGCGGTTCAGATCGCCCAGCGTGAGGACGGACACGGCGTGCGGCATCATCGCCGCCAGCGCCTCGGCGGCCGACTGCAGGCTTTCCCCGGCGATGAGCACCGGCGCGCGCGTTTCTTCGAGAATATGCCGAATGCGCGCCTGAGGATAATTGCAGGAGAGCGGCACATAGGCCGCACCGGTTTTCAGCACCGCCAGCAGCGCCACCACCATTTCCAGGCTTTTCTCGCTGTACAGCGCAATCAGCGTGTCCGCCTGGGGGGCGACCCCGGTCAGCGCTTGGTAGCGGAGCGTAATTTCGCGCGCCAGGCTATTCGCCATGCCGTTCAGCTCACGGTAGCTGACATGCAGCCCCTCAAACTCCAGCGCAATCTTATCCGGATAACGCAGCGCGATCGCCTCAAACCGGGCGCTGAGGGTTTCTCTCGGCAACGCGGGGGCCGCGTCGTCATCTGGCGGCATATCGGCGGCGGGATAAAAGGCGAGGTGGCGTAAAGGCGCGTCAGGCGCGCGCATCGCCGCTTGCATCAAGCGCATGAAATGTTTCGCGCAGTCGCGCATGTCATCTTCGTCAAACATATCCTGACGAAAACGCAGCCGGAACTGCAAGGCATCGCTGTCGGCCCGATCCTCATATTCCAGGGAAAGCGACGCGCTGGCCATATCGTGGTTGGCTTCAAACAACGGCGAAGTGGCGCAATCGGCCAGCGCCAATGCCGCATCGCGCAGGTTGGTTTGGGCAAAGGAAATCGGCATCGCGCGGATCCCCAGCGCCTGCACCACCTGTTGCGTGGGCAGTTGGTTAAACCGTTGGCGCGAGTGCGGCGCCGCGGCGGTAATAAACGCCATCGCGCGTTGATAAACGGCGGCGAAGCCTTCGCCGTCACGCAGCGAGAGGGGCATCACGCTGGTGTTGACATGCCCGCCAAGCGCAAATCTTTGCCCCTTTTTTATCGACACCGGATAGCTGATATAGACCGTTTCCTGATTGCCGCTGCGCGCCATCAAGATGCCCCACAGCACCAGCAACGCCAGAAAGTCATTCATTCGCCGTATTCCCGCGCCCTGTTTCAGCGCTTTCCATTGCGCTTTGGGCACCTGGAAACGCAGCTCGGCCGCCTCATCGTTTCGCACGGCGCCGCTTTTCTCAAAGGGCACGTCTATCGCGCCCAAATTTGCCGCTTCGGCCCGCCAGTGCGCCAGCGCTCCATCGGCGGCCAGTTGTTCCACCTCGCGCTGCAGCTGCCGGTTGATGGCGGCAATCTCGGTCGCCTCGAGGCGGGTCGATAGCCGCTGTTGACCATAGTACTGGCTCACCAATGAGAAAAACTCGTCGGAAGACGCGCCGTCGATCACCAGATGATGGCCCACCAGCGCCAGGGTATAGCGCCCCGGCCCCTCGGCGAAAAGCGCCCAACGATAAAGCGGCCCGCGGTAAATGTCGAAGGGCTGGCGAATCACTTGGGTCAGCAGCGTGCGGTCCGTGTAATGCTGCAAAGGATGGATTGCGTCATTGCGACGCCAATACAGTTCGCCATTCCGTTCATGAATATGGCTGTTCAGCAGGACATGATCTTGCACCAGCGCATTCAGCGCAGCTTGTAATCTGATGGGATCCAGCGCGCCCTCAATACGCTGCAGCACCAATACGTTGTAATTACAGCCCTCTGGATGGCGGTCATATTCATCGATAAAAACTTTTGAATAGGGTGATACAGGAATCTCTTCCATGACAAACACTCCATTTAGAATACACGTGCCCTGCTTAACGGCGATCCATGCGGCATACCCAAACCTCTTTCGGCATCAGCTCGCTTATCTTTTCTGAGTAATAACCGATCAGCATGTTGATGCGCTTTTCTGCAATGACCTCCGCCGCCTGAGCGCAAATCGACTTGTAAAAACCAATAGGGATCATCACTTTGCAACGGCTATGCAGGTGCCGACAAACGCCGATGGCCCAGGAAAAACACTCCCTGGAGGGATTGGAAATATCCAAAAGTTCGGCACACTCACTGGAACAGCCAATCACAGCGTAGAGATTGCCTTTATTAATATAATGAATTTTATGATACAGAGGATGTTTTTCAATATATTCAAATGCGCGATGATCTTTTTCTCGCCCCAGATTATTGATAAAGCTGGCCTGCCGCGCTTGGTCGCCCTCGGTAAAACGAAAGGCCATAAACTTATCAGGCTTTAAGGTTAATTCGACGAAGGGATAGATTTGCGTATTGGTCGTTAAATACTTTCTAAAAATCTTTTCATAAACCCTGATCTTCCTGTCATCGGAAAAGCAGATATCCGCCGCCACATCCGAACGCCTGGCCTGCAGGAAAAAATCTTTCAAGACGGTGGAGGATTTGACCTGACGGTGGATCCCAAGATCGCCAAGCATATTGACATTAAAGGATAATTCATTGATTTTAAAAGGATAAAAACTAGATACAAACATCCCGAGATAACGTTCTTGATCCTTGTAAAATATGCCCGTTTTTTCCATCGGCGCCCCACAATGCGGATCGAGCAAATGCTTCCAGTGCAGGAAACGCTCCCCGCCCAAATCTCTGCCATAAAGCTCTTGCAATAATTTGAAATGATTATGAGAAACCGCTTCTCTCACAAAGACAGCCATGTTTTATCTCCCTATAAAACCGATTCCATGCCGGGCGGAAATCAATAAAAGATGACCGCTCAGCGCCGCTGATAATACGGCGCCGGACCGTTCGCTTCCTTTCCCTGATTAACAAGAGTCGCTGTGCATTTTTAACCAGCGCAAGAATTCAATATTATTATCGATGTTCAGTTTTCTCATGGCCGAACGTTTATGAATGCTCACCGTTTTCGGGCTGATGCCGAGCAACATCGCCGTTTGGTTTTGTGAATAGCCCAGATGGATTAAACGGCACACTTTCCCCTCGCTAAAGGTCAACTGGGTACGACAACGCGGGCAATAGCTTGAAACCAAACTATTTTTCTTGCGATAGCAGAACATGACCTTGTCCACGATCGCCGCCACGCTGTCTTTGCGCGTAATACTTCCGGCTTCCAAATTGCAATGAATTTTAGGGAATGTCTTTTTATGCTCCAATATTGAAAAATAGAGCGGAATAGAAGAAAAGTTGCCCTGCAAAAGCTGGGTATGACAAAAATTTATGGACACCCGCTTGTCCGGCGCCCTGAATATGATGTTGGCACGTTCTTCTCCCGTGATCTTGGCCTTAATGCCATTCGTGAGAAAACCTTCTTGCAAGGCAAGACTCAACCCCAGCTTGAAGAATTGATTTTTATCCACAATAGCGATATTGACGCGCTCCATTAACAAACCTCCCTTTTGACTACGCTTGCTCACTCTCCTTACTGCAATATCATTGCTGTGATTATTTTTTGTTTTAACGTGCTTTTTAATAAAAAAGCGTTATAGGCGAAGCAAAAAAGACCTTGCCTCGCAAAAGTGCATTTTATATATAGGGTTATATAAATCATCTGCCCTGGAGAGCATACAAAAGCAAGACGCGGTAAGCTGCCGCGCTTCGCAAGGGAAATTGCTATCGTAAGATATATTTATAAGGCATCATTGCCATCAGCATCACGGTGCTAAGATTTTTCTCTGATACGTTAATTTTACTCCAAGAGCGCAATATATCCAGATAAATATCGAAAAAACACATAATATAGAACATAACATTGCGCGACATTGATTGTTAAGAGAATCCGTTTATGCATTAGGAATTTACTTATGATAAAGGCAGGATAATGCTTTTTTCGCACGAGGCGGCGGGGTCATCGCAGACCCTATTAAACAGAGTATAACCATATTCATTTTATTGTAAAAAAATTGCATAAAAAAAAGCTACACTTTATGGCAGTAAGTGATTCCCGCCCTTTCATGTAGACGGCAACAAAAAAGAAGAAGGCGAACCCATCGGCCGCCCGCGCAAGAAATGCCTGGTAGGAGTAACGACTTTTCAGGAGTGATGCGCAGCGTAGAAAGATAACGCGGCATCGTTGACGAGCGGGATGAATTATATTTTTTTGATCCTCATCAATTTTTTAGCCTCCAGGCAGGAAACCAACCCGAGGTGATCTTTTTTTAGCTGCTTGTCGCTCCCAAGAGGAAGAATGACTTTGAACGTTTGCAACTTACCGTGATTATTATAGATATCAAAGACTATCACCGGCGGGCCATAACCCAGGATCATGCAGTCTAAAAACCGCAGAACGGCGCAGCCCAAGCGGCTCCTGGCCTCCCGGATGATTTTATCCGCAAGCTCATCATACCGGAAAGGTCTTTCCGGCGTCGTCAATACCTTCATAAGGTCTCCCTTCTGGTATATATCATTCCGATTTAAAATAATAACCTCATAAAACCGCCGCCGTTCAAGGCAAGTGAGATATAAAAACCCAGGCTTCGGCAATATATAATCTAACGATGCAAAATCAATCTAACAAAAAACACAATAGTATAAAAAAACAGCGCGAGTTTTATTGAAAAAATGACCTGATTTGCAATAATGAAATTGCCTGAAGTAAAGGGCTAACTGAAAAAGGAGTTTCAATCATGAAAGAACTATCCGCAGTAGAAATTGAACAAGTTAACGGTGCTGGTTTTTTTGGTGACGTAGGCACACTGATTGGCAGTGCGGTAGGTACAGGTATTGATACCATTTCCGCGATTGCCGGTGTTAACCCGGATGCCAAAACCGTTGTCGGCACCATCGGTAAAGGTATTGGTCTGGCCGTCGATGCGCTGATTTCCAGCGGATTGCAGATCATCTCTAAACTGTAATAACAACTCATAATCATCCCTTCCTATTTTTTAATTCGCTTCATTTTAAGCACCTTCGCAGGTGCTTTTTTTTACATCAAAGAATCAAAAAATAGATAAGGTCAGAAAAACCAATATCCAAAAAAACAGGCTGGGTATCACCATGATAAAAAAACCCATGCGTTTATTGGCGTTTTTGAGCATCCAGTCATAGATCATCGCAACACTCCTTGTGAATACCAGGAGGCATTTCCGCCTCCCGGTATTTTATCCATCGAGTTTTTGATTACAGTTTCGGCACTTTGGAAAAGAAGTCCGCCATTTCGTGCGGGAACCCTTTCGCAATCGCCGGACGAAGATCGTCCATGGAAACATTAAAATCTTTCGGCTGCTCGCTCGTTTGCATTTTTTGGTGTGCGTTCACATTCGATTGCAGACCATTAAAAATGCCCTTCATATTGCCGAACATATCATCGCAAGATTTTGTCACATTACTCATGACCGACTTGGCCGCATCCGGCCCAGACATTTGAATATTGCTGACGCCTTGCATAAACGGTTGACTCAGCGACGATTGGGAATTGGTGCCCAAATTGCCGCCGGCCTTCATGGTTTCTAAAATTTTGGCTGGATCTAACATGTTTATCACCTCTTTACGGTTGTGTTTACATCGCTTTCGGGCACGAGAATCCTCGCAACGCCCGTGACCAAAGTGGGAAATCTTTCATCGTCGAGCGCAATTCCAGTTTGAGCACGCCCACCACCGACGACATCGACATCGTCAGCTCTCGCCTGTCGCTGGCGAGCGGCACGGGATTGCTGGCGTCGAACATTCGGAACAAGGCCCAAGGCCCGTCGAAACTGGCGACCTGGATCTGGCCGGTGCCGGTGCGGAAGGTGAGTCGAACATAGCTGCCGCCTTTCGGGCCCGGCCAATCGATACGGGTAGGCTGGCTGAAGCCATGGCTGTAGTTAATCACCTGCCCATCGATATCCAGGGTCGCTTCCGTAATGGTCGGCGTCAGGGACAACGGCCTGATGAACATGGAGAAGGACAGCTTGTCGCCGGCGGTGAAGAAGGTATCGCGGATCAGGCGGGCATTTTCAAACGCGCCCAGCGTGCTGGCATTGACGATCCCCTCTGAACCCGGTTTGGCATTCCATTTCTGCGCGTTGACGTCCACATAAGGGGCCAGGTTCTCATCGAAGAACTGCTGCATCGCGCCGCTTTGGCCAAACATGCGCGAGAAGTCCTCGATGCCGACCTCCGCTCTGGCGTTGCGCGAGAACGGATAACGCCCGCTGATGCTGCTCTTGCACAAGCCGGAGGCCAGCGACGAAGCGCCTTTGCTCAGGTTCTTTTGGCTCTGCTGAATAGTCTGGCTGTCCCCGACCTGCAACAGATCCATCATCACGCTGCGCACCGGTTCCGGCTGGCGCGCCGCATCCAACTGCAGACGCTTCAGCGTGCCTCCGGCGGGCACCACCTGGCCGCCGCGCAGCGAGGTGGACAAGGTGGTCAACTGGCTGTACAGCGCTTCGAAACTGCGGCTCAGCGGATCGTTGCTGGCGTTGGTAGTCTGCAACAGCTGATAGCCCAGACGGCGCAGCAGCTCGAAGCGATCTTCCACCGCGCGTTCCGGCGTGAGACGAAAACGCGCGCGCTCGCCGGAAATCTCGCCGAGGATGTCGCGCCGCTGCTGCTCGATGCGGTTGCGCTGGCGATCGAACCAGCTTGCCGCATCGCCCTGGTTGGTGCCGGTCATGCTGGTTTCGCGCGCGGCGAAGCGCACCAGATTGGCCAGCGGGGAAGAAGGGTCGGACAGTTGACGCGCCAGGATCGCCGCATCCTCAAGCCCGTTGACCGGCCGGGCGCGCACGTCGCGCATGAAAGCATCCCATTTGTCGGCATACTCGATGAGGTATAGCTTCCTCGCCTCGTCGGCCAGCTTCTGCGCCGATGCCAGCGAGTTCACCGCGTTTTTCCCTTCCGCGCTGTCGCGCAGCACCCAGGACTCTTCTTCGATCATGTCCTTGGCGGCGTCATCGAGCTGCGCCAGGAAAACGTCGCGATAGCTGGCGCGGGTATAGAACCCCGGCACGGCGGTATCGGTGACCGTCGCCTGGCTCTTGCGGCGCAGCATCAAGGAGACGTTCGGCCCGGCGGCGTCGGCTAACGAAATATCGTTGATCGCCGCCGGCAACGGTTTCTCTTCGATGCGGCGCACCACCCGCACCTGCATCGGAATGTTCATCGCTTTCACCCGCGCCAGGCGCAGCAGATCGCCGTTCATCTTCATGACCGGCGCGTCCGGCAAAGAGAACATCTCCCGCAGATGGTAAGCGAAGATGCCTTTGTTCATGTCGGTGTAACCCTGCGGCATAAAGGTTTCCCAGCGCGCCATGAACCAGTCGACCAAGGCTTCGGCGGAGCGGTGCGAAGGTTCGCCCATCATCAGGTACACTTTCAGGGTGCCGTAGACGTCCTTGTTGGACGCCGAGACGTCATTCTTGAGTTCGTCCGCGATATAGTTTTCCACCGCCGGCCAGAAGATCTGCAGCAAATGGCGTTGGTAGGTTTTTTGCGCCGCGCTGTTGATCAGCTTGTGCTCGAAATAGGGATTCGGCACCGGCGACACTTCGCCGCCCAATTGCGCGTTCATGTACCCCAGCTGCTCATAGGCGGAAATGACATCGTCGCTGACGCGGTTAGTCACCGGAATTTCGCGCACGATGCGCTTTGTCTCATCGAAGCGCGCCGCAATGTAGGAGATGTAATCGCTCTCCCACAGGTAACGCATCGCCAGCAGGTTAAACGAGACCGCCAACAGAATGAGCACCAGCACATAGCGGCCCAGGGAGCTCATGCGGCTGCCGAGCGGCCTGGCGTGCGAAGACTGCTGCATCACCCCGCGTTCTTGCCGGGCGTAATCCAGCTCCGGGTGATAAATGCGCCCGGTCGGGCGAGCTTCATAGATATCCGCCGCTTCCGCGTTGTAGATCGCCCCCTGCGGCGGCAAGGCGATGGTGCTGCCCAGCCACACCTGCTGCAGATGGCAGGCGTAGCCCACCGGCGTTTGCGGGAAGATCTGCTCTAACAGGGAATACAGCGGGTTGCCCAGCGACCCCAGCGATTCGGTGAAGAACAGCAGCTGTTGGCGGTTTTGGCCGTCCGGCGCATCGTGCAACAGTTCGAGCACGTGATGGCTGACGCGCGCCACCATCTCCCGGTAGAGGGTTTCATACTGCTCGAAGGGGGTTTCTCCCTGTTCGGCGCGGTTCAGGCTGAAGCCCATGCCTTTTTGCAACAGATCGTCGCCCAGCATGGACAGGAAGGTCTCGCCGCCGACCAGTTGATCGAGGTGGCTGATGGTGAGATAGACCGGCAGCTCACTGCGGAACCACGAGGCCATCTCCAGCAGGCGAACGCGCAGTGCGTCGGCGACCGACTTTCTCTCCGTCAGCGAGGCGTGCAGCAACCAACGCGCATCCAGACACAGCATGATGCCGTCGATGCCCGGATGGCGGCGATGGCGGCGGATCAGTTTGAACAGGGTGTCGCGCGCCCTGGCGCCCTCTTCCCCCAAGCCGTTCAACTGCAGCCATTCGCCGGAGGTGTCGACATACACCGAATTCTCCGCCAGCCACCAGTTGCAATCCTGGGTCGGCCCGACGTCCACCGTCTGCTGCAGGCCATAGTGCTCGGCCAGCAAGAAGCGTTCGCCGCTTTCGCCGATCAGCGAGGTTTTGCCGCTGCCCGGCGGCCCGATGACCAGAAACCACGGTTTTTCGCTGACGTAACGGCGCGTCAGGCGGTATTTGAAGCGCTGCCAAGGGGTGCGCTGCTTCGCCGTGCCGACGTACTGCAAGGTGCGCAAGGCGTCGTAAAAGCGCGAGGTCACGCGATCTCGCTGGGCGGTCTTGCGTTTGGCCGGGGCCGGCGCTCGCGCGTGGCGGAACACCCAGGATAAGAACGTCGCCACGAACGGCCACAGCGCCCAGCACAGGATCAGCGCGATGATGATGCCCCTGACCCAGACCGACAGCAGCGGCCGATAGGTGCCGATGGCGATCAACGGCCCAATCCACCACACCACCGCACACAGCAGCAAGGCAATCACCAATATGAATGATCTACGTATCATATAATTTCCTTATTATCTCTACGCCGGCGGATGTCTTAGTTATCCTCGGGGACCTCGGCGGCTACCCCTGCCTGATTTAACGTTGCAGACGGTGAAGCCATCTCCCTCTCGCCGATTTTCCAAAGGATGTCCACGCGGCGGTTGCGGCGGCGCCCTTCTTCCGTCGCGTTGTCGTCCAGCGGTTCCTGATCGCCCTTGCCGACCGATGTCACGGTGCGGTTGTATTTACTGTTGGCCAAGGATTCGCGCAGCTTGTCGGCGACCGTCTGCGCGCGAGCCTCGGACAGTTTCAGGTTGGAGTTGTTGGAGGTGTTGCGATACGGTTTGTTGTCGGTATGCCCGATGACCTCCAGATCGCCCGGCCACGGCGCCAGCGCTTCCCCCAAACGCTCAATGTTGCGTTTCTTTTTAAACTCTTCCGACAGCTTCGACTGCCCGGTGGCGAACGCGCCGTCGGAGGTGAAGATCAACAGCCAGCCGCGCGGATCGGCGCGCACCTCCAGCCACCCTTCGCTGAGGATTTGCGGCAGCGGCTGCGGCAGCGTCTCCATGATGTTGATTTTGCGCGGCTGCGGCGGCGTCCAGGCCAAAATGGCGTTGCGCAGCGCGCGGGACTGATCGTGCAGATACCAGGCGGCCGAGGCGTACGCCAGCAGCGCGATGGCCAGGCCGTAGCACAGCAGCTTCAGCGGCGTGATGCGGGTCGCCTTGCGCACCACGTTGCTCGGCTCGGCATCGGCCAGCGTCTGCGTCGGGTTCTGGCTATACAGATAGCCGTCAAGACGGTTGCGCACGTCGGCCAACAGCACCGCGCCGCGCTCCATTACGTGGTATTGCCCTTCGAAGCCCAGCGACAGGATCAGATCGTAAAACGCCAGGATCTCCTTGTTGCGCGGCGAGGCGGCCAGATAGGCCTGCAGGTGCTCGAAGCACTTTTCCCCGCCCCAGGCGTCGCGATAAAACTCCACCAGCAGGCTGAGATTCAGTTCGCCGGATTCGAGCGTGCTCATGCAGCACTCATCCACGTAGGAGCACAGCAGATAGGCCAGCTTGTCCACATCGCTCGGCGCAACGTGATCCGCCAGCAGCGTCTGCTGGAATTGTTGGATCTCGCGCACGATCTGCGCGCGCACCGCGCCCGGATTCAGCTGTTTCTGATCGCGCACCCGCTCCACCTGCAGCAGGACCGGGATAGCGGCGGCGATCAGCGGGTTGTCCCAATGGCCCATCATCACGCCGGGCTTGCTCAGCGCGGCGCGGCCAAACAGCCCGCTCGAGGTCGGCGCCGCCTCGGCCGGGCGCTCGCCCGGCGCGGGCTCGCCGTTTTCCGGCGCAACGCTTTCCGCTTCATAAGGCTTGGGTTCGGGGGGCGTCGCCACCCCGGCGCTTCCCGGCCGCAGCTTGGCGGCCAGCGCCCGCGCGCCGAAGGACAGCGCGGCGATCTCCGCCGTCGTTTTGCCCACCGAGCCGGACGCGGGAAGGCGCGGCGTCGCGTTGTTGCGCGTTACCGCCATCGCCTCGCGTATTTTTCTCTCGAATTCGTTCATCCCACCCTCCCTTGCCTTAATCCCCAGACGTCAAAACGCAGGTCGGGGAAATCACCCACGATGCTGAGCGCCATCGCCGAGCCGGCCATCATTTCCTTATAAATCGGGTCGGCATGATCAACCTCGAAATAGATGCTGTTCGGGTAATACGGTATGTGCCGCGGCGGCGAAGCCATCGGCAGCAAGCGAGCGCCCGGTAATTGCAGATCGATCAGCTGAATGATTTTCTCGACCGGCCCCAGTTTGACCTGCGCGGGGAAGTACGAGCGCAGATGCTCGATGGACAAACCGCAGCTGACGGCAAACACCAGTTTTTCCAGCCGCAGCTGCGAGTCGTTCGGGCACAGATAAATGCTGTCGCCGCGATCGATAAACGGCAACGCCACCGCCGGCGCTTCGATCACCAGCGACAGCGCGCGGCGAATCGAGGCGAACAGTTGGAAGTAGCAGTTGTGCGGTTCATCGTGCAGATACACCAAATCGGCCCGATCCCAGAGGCGTTCGCCGCCGGGAATGATGCTGAGCCGCCCCAACAGGCTCAGCAACGTGTCGAACAGGGTTTCAGGATGCACCTGCGGGCTGGCCAGCAGTTGGCTGATGCGCAAATTGAACTCGCTCAAGGTTTGCAGCAACAGCAGTTCCAGCAGCTCGGAAAGCCCGCCGATCGTCATATGCACGTCCGGGCGGAAAACCGACTCCAGACGCTGGCTGATCAGCCCAAGCAATTCGGTGGTGAAAGCGGGCAGCCAGCCGATGGCGCGGAAATCCAGCATCGGCGGCAAGGCGCGCTCATCCAGCAGCACCCGACGATCGCTGGTCAGCTCGCGCACGAAACCGACCGGCAGCACGCTTTCCGCGCTGCTGACCGCGTCCTCCAGGCTTAGCCGCGTCACCAGGCTGCCCAGTTGCATCGTGCACACGCGCGGGGTCCCTTCCAGGCTGACGCCGTGGTTGCGATCCGGCACCTCGGCGTCCATGGTGCGAAAACGGCTGCTTTTTCGCGCATCCTGGATAAGATCGATCTGGGCATTGCCGGCGATATCCATCAGCACGGACAGGCACACCACTTTCCCCTGGCAGCCTTCTCCCAGCACCAGCGGCGGCGGCAGCGGAATATCCTCAGGCATGCTGAACGCCGTGCCGTCGGGGAAAACGCCCTTGGCTTTCTTCAGCGCAAACTTGCCCTGTTCCAATAGCCCGTTGTCGATCTCCAGCGTCAGGAACCCCCAGGTGAAGGTTTCGACGCTGCGCAAGCGCGCTTCAATCAAGTGCTCGAAAAAACGTTCCTGCTGCTGGAAATGCTGCGGTTCCATCAACATGCCTTCTACCCAGGCGACGCGTTGTTTAGGTAACATGTCATTCATCCATTTTGTCGTTAGTCACTATGCTGAGTGACGTCATCCCCACCATCACCTTCATTTGCGAATCAGCCTGCGCAGGGGACTTTTGCTCGGCGAGCGGCAACACGCCGCTGATTTGCTGAAACTCCGCCCCGACGACGACCCATCGCTCTTGCCCCGCCGGCACCTCGAAGCGATAACGCAACGTCTCCCTCGGTTGCAAAATGCTCTGGTGCCGGCTCAGCGCCCCTTCCGACGGCGCCGTCTCGCGGCAAGGGGCGCCGTCGCCAATCCCCTCAGGCATCCACCCCGAGCGATTGGTTTCTATCACGCACACCTTGACCGGCTGCGCCTCCCCGGCGGCATTCGGGTTCACGTTGTCGTTGGCGGTCACCTCGACGTCGATAAACCGCAATCGACGCCCCGCATCCGCAGCCTCATCGTGAGAAAACCAGCTGCATCCGCCGAGCATCCCCACCGCCAACAGTCCCCCTGTCGCCATCCCCCGGAGCGTTTTCACCATGCTGAACTCCTATGCATTAACGAAACATTTGGTCTGGCTCGGCGCGACCTGAGTGCAGACCATGTTGTTGTTGTTCGTCGTGCTGGAATCACCTAACCGCGTGACCGGCATGCCGCCGGTGAAATACTTTCCCGATCCCTGCACCGGCTGCATCTGCGCCGAATGCGTCCCCGAGGCGGCGCCGATCACCCCGCCCGAATCGACGGTGGCCGCGCGAATGCTGCCGAGGTTCTGTTCATTGCCGCCGCAAAGGAAATAGTTAGGCACATTCGGTATGCCGGTATTGTTGGGCGCGGTATTCGGGCCCGGCGCCGGGATCATCGGGTCACAGCCGGCAAAGCTGATCCCGGCCGTGTTGTTGTTGGCTGCGGTCATGATGACTTACCCCATATGTATCTGGCCGCCATCGATCTTCAGCACCGCCGAAGACTTCAGGGAACCAATTTCACTGTTGATGACGAGGGATTGCCGCGCATCCTGAATGATGTGCTTCGCCAGCACCTCGTCGGTTTCCTCCACCCGCCGGCTCGCGTGCTTGCTGCGCACAAACAGGCGTTGAGAGATTTGGTGCAGCGTTTCGGCGACCCAACGGCTGCTGCGCGTCAGCAGCGTGAAGTGCGGGCTGCGCAACGTCAGCCGCTTGCCGCCCTGCAGTTCGATCTCCGGCGCCACGATGCGCAAGTTGGCGCAGCGGCTGTCCAGCGTCATAACGGCGTTCGCCTGTTGCCGCGACAAGATCTCGGTGATGACCAACTTGTCGCCGTCGGCGATGACGCAAACGCGATCGCCCGCCAGCGGCTGAACCAGGCAGCTGGTGGCGACCGCCAGACAATGGGCGCGCATGCCGTCGACATACAGACCGCCGTTGGCGTCGGCCGCCAACGTCACCACCTTGCGCCCCCCTTGTTCGGGAAGCGGAGCGCTGCGCACCAACTGCAAAGGCGTCACCCTGGCGTTGGCATAGACCTTCTGATGCTCTCTTCTGGATTTATACATATCTGCTTACTCCTGTTGGCCGTTGATACGACGGTTGCCGCGGCCCCGGTTGTTGATGCGCATACCAGGCGTCGATCGCACTCAAGAACGGATCGGCGGTAAGCGGCACGTTTTCGGCGCGATGACGCTGCGCGCCATGCAGGCGAGCGCTCTGTTGCTGAGCGGCGGTCAACGGCTGTTCGATCAGGTTCGCTTCCCGCAGTTCGGCCTGCTCAAGATTGGCTAACGCCAGATCGCACGCCCTGAATTCCGCTTGCATCAGCATGGCGCGCCCCCAGTTGGCGCCGCCCATCGCGCATTCGCTGAACCGGGCCTTCTGCCCCTGCGCCAGGGTCAGCGTCGCGCGTTCGAAATCGCAGCGCAGCGCCTGCGCTTCGGCGAAGATCGCCGAGGTCAGATCGCTGTCGGCGAACGAACACCCCTCCAGCTCGCTGCGGTGAAAACTGGCGCCCTGCAGCTGTAACTGAGCCAAGGTGCAGCCCGACAGGCGGCAGGTGAACCAGATGCGCGCCTGCCCCGCGATCGTCTGCCAGCTGCATGTCTCTAGCCGGCAGCTCCCCATAATGTGGCGCTCGAGTGTCGACGCCTGCCACAGGCACTGCGTGAGTTGGCAGGCGTACCAGTTGGCGTCCTGTATCACGTCCTGATGAAACATCAGGTTGGTCAGGGTGCTGGACTGCACGGCCAGATGCCCCAGGCTGCTGCGTTCAATTTCCGCGCCGTTGACCTCGCACCGGATCAAACCGCAGTCATCCAGCAGACAATCGCCGACGTAACACCCCTGCAGCGTGGTGTCGTTGCACGCCAAATTGCACAGCAGCCCCTGTTGCAGCGTCAGGTTCTCAAACCGGCATTCGTTGAACGACAGGCGCATCAGGCTGCCGCCGACCACGTTGACCTGCTGCAGGGTGCATCCCTCAAAGCGCACCGCCCGCAAATCACAACCTTCAAACGTGACGCGTTCGAAATGACAGTCGATGAAAAAGCAGTCGCTCAGCGTCAACCCTTTCAGCTCGCGATCGTGGAACCGGCGTTTCTTGAAGAGCCGCGGCATGGGTGGCGTCTGCGCCACCGCCTGGGCGACTTCCAGTTCGATCGCCTCTCGATCAGGCAGCGCCTGTTGAATCACGCGGCGTTCAGTTTTCATGCGCATAGTCCCCCTGAATAATTCTGCGCGGCACCCAACACGCGCGCTCCAGCAGGCAACCGCTGTATCGCGTGCCGGCGTCCTGCCAGGTCATCGCCAGATTTGCCGCCGCCAGGTTGCACTGGTCAAATTCCGCATCGCGCAGATCGGCGTTATAAAACAGACCTTGCTGAGCGCTGCTGTTTTGCCAACGTGAGTGCGTCAACAGGCTGTCTTTGAACCGCGCGCCGGCCAGGTCGCAGCCGGCGATCGCGCAGGCCGTCAGATCGGCCTCGTCAAAGTTGCATTCAGTGAAAACGCTGTACAGCAGTTGGCACCTCTCCATACGCGCCGCTTTCAACCCCACTTTGGTGAAACAGGTATCGCTGAACACGGCGTGGGAAAAGTTCGCCTGCATGCCCGCCGTCAGGCTCTCGACGCGGCAGCGTTCGAACCGCACGCCGCGCCAGTTGCCGCCAAGGAACGAGTTTTTGGTGAGCGTCATCTCCAGCGCAACCGCCTCTTCGGCGAGGCAGCGGTTAAACACGCACGCGTCCAGCTCGCCTTGCAGAAACTGCGCGCGGATCAACGTCGCGCCATTAAACATGCCGTTACCGATCGCCGCGTGTTCAAAGCGGCTCGCGGTAAAATCACCCCGCTCGAAAACGCAGTTATCCAGCTTCACGTGGTCGGCGCGCAGACCTTGCCCCTGAGGCTCCGCCAGCGTCACCCGTTCGAAGACCGCCTCTTGCCACACGCTTTCCGCCAGCAACGGCTTTTGCAGCGTGCACGAGATCATGCGGATCTGGCGCAGCGCCGCCTGCGTCAAATTGACCGCATCAAAAACGCAGTTTTCGAAGGTGCAGTTCTCAAAAGAAGCCTGCGAGAAATCGCAGCGCTCAAAGCGGCACTGCAGAAAATGCCGGCCCGACAGCGCCTCGCAGCGCAAACCGCTGAAGGTCTTTCCTTCCACGGTCGCGCTATCGGGGAAAAACGCGTCATTGCCGTCCTCGGCGGGAAGCTCCGGCAAATCGGGCAACGTCACGGAGACAGGCTCCGCCGCCGCTTGTTGCTGGTGCAAGGCGATCGCCTCGCGGATGCGTTGATAGAACACGGCGGAATCGCCCAGAGAGGTGGGCGACGGCTCATAACGCAAATCGCTGGGGTGATCCGACACCGCCTGGATGACGTTCAACCCCATCTCCGCCGGCATCAGATCCGGATCGAACAGAAACTCAAAGGGCGAGGCGTCCTCGTCGCTGCGCTTGCGGAATACTTGTTGGAAATAGTCGAACGAGCGCGGCGCATCGCAGCGATCCAACGCCAGCATGACGGACTCGATGGACTCGTCCAGCAGATGCGTCAACGGCACATTGCCGGTGAAGATAAGCAAAGCGATGTCGCTGTCGGGCAGGAACCACAGCGTTTTGCGCTGCAGCTCGATTTCCTCGAGGCTGTCGCTATCGTGACGGCGGATGAATGCCCGCCCGTGCACCGCCGGCAGCTCGCCGCGAATCGCCTCGCTTTGCGCGCCGACGCCCTGCAGCTCGAAGGGCACCCGATCCGGCCACGCCGCTTCCGGCAACCACTGCGCCGGCGGCGCCATCTGGAAATAACGCCGATCGATAGTAGCCGGCAGCCCGGGGAAGGCCGTCTCGAGATAGGCTTTGCCGGCGATCTGGCCCGCCACCTTATCGATGTGCGCCTTGCGCAGCGCAAACTCGTGCGGCACCGGCGCCGGCGCCGCCAGCGGAGAGCGCTCCTGCGCGGTCCCCTCGGGGGACAGCGTCATCAGCAGCGGCCGCAGCCCGTCATTGCAGCCACGGCCAAACGGGTTCTCCTTGTTGTCTTTGCCGCCCCAGGCGGAGGTGTGATCCAGCGGCACGCTGAGGAAGGGTTCCACCTCCATCGCGCCGCGCCGCCCCTCGCCCTCGACCCGCCAACGGCGTTTCAGCCCGCCGATGTCGGCGCTGACATTCAGCGTTTTTACCGGCTGACCGATGCCGGCATGGCCGGCGATCAGGTATTCGGCGAACGGCTTCGGCTCGGCAACATCCAATATCGGCAGGCTGAGCGGCACGCGCTTCCACGCCTCCCAGATTTCGGCTTCGTTCACGAAGTGTTCAGGCCGGGACAGGTAGCACCCGGCCACGACGCTGATGCCGAGCCGGCTGTCTGTCCCGATCTGGTAACTTCCTTTAATCGCCACCAATTGCTGTGGCCGTATGATTCTCATTGCCGCGCCTCGTTAGTTTTTGCTTTGCATCCCGACTTTTTTCAAGTCGACGCCAGTCTCGGACAGTGACGCGCCGGTATAGCTGATCGACACCCCTGTCATGCTGGTGCTGCTGCCGGTATTGCTGACGCTGCTGCCGGTATTGCTCACGCTGCTGCCGGTGCTGCTGACGCTGCTGCCGGTGGTGCCGACGCTGCTGCCGGTGGTGCTCACGCTGCTGCCGGTGGTGCTGATGCTGCAGCCGGTGGTGCTGGTCGACGATCCGGTGGTGCTGATGCTGCAGCCGGTGGTGCTGGTCGACGATCCTGTGGTGCTGACGCTGACGCCGGTAAAGCTGGTGCTGCTGCCGGTCTGGCTGGTGCTGACCGTGGTGTAGCTGTTGCTTTCGCCGGTCATGCTGTTGCTGATGCTGGTGAAGGAGTTGCTTTCACCGGTCATCGAGTTCGACACGCCGGTGCAGCTGGTGCTCTGCCCGGTAAACGAGGTGCTCAGCCCGGTGAACGAGGTGCTGACGCCGGTAAATGACGTGCTCACGCCGGTGAATGAGGTGCTGACGCCGGTGAACGAGGTGCTCACGCCGGTGGCGGAGAGACTGACGCCGGTCAACGACGCGCTGACGCCAGTGATCGATGCGCTGAACCCGGTGATGCTGAAGATGTAATCCTTGTAAGAAACGTGGTTGGTGAACCAGTCGGTGAAGGTGCGGCGGATGATGTCGAACTTGTCCATCCCCACCTCGGTGGCCTGGTTGCGTTCCACCGTGGTTTGCAGATCGCGCTCGGCGTGCAACATGACGCGTTCGTTGTTGCGGTTGTCATCGAAGGTCAGCTGGCTGGCATGCTGCGGCTTGCCGAAGCGCAGCGAACGCGACACCATGCCCGAGTAGTTGATGTATTCAGGCAACTGATAAGGCGGCGGGTTATCGCCGTTATAAACGATACCCGTTACCATCGGGCGATCGAGATCGCCGTCGACATAGGTCACCAACACTTCCTGGCCGACGCGCGGCATGGCGATCACGCCCCAGCCTTTCCCGGCCCAGGCCTGCACCACGCGGATCCAGCAAGAGCTGTCCTCCTCGGTGGTTTTGTAGCGATCCCAGTGGAAATGCACGCGGATGCGCGCAAATTTGTCGGTATGCACTTCGGAGTTGGGCGCGCCGACCACGGTGGCGCTCTGGATGCCCGGCATCTGCGGCTTTGGCGTTTCGCGCAGCGGGCGGAACGGCACGTCGTCGTTCAACGCATTGAAACGGCAGGTGACGTTGCGGCCGTCGCTGCTGCTGTCCGGGCCGTCTTGCACGAACACATAGTCGCAGCGGGTCAGTTTAAAGCGGCGGTTGCGGTTGGCGTCCGGGTGCAAAATCAAGGAGAAATCCTTGCCGGCCATCAGCCCGACGGCGTTACTCTCGCCAAACAGCAGATGGCCGTCGCTTTGCATTTCCTCAAGGCGCAGCCGCGCCAGGTTTTCACCGCGTTCGGTATCTACATAACCCGCCGCGTAGTCGTACCATTCCAGCGGGGTGTTCTGCAGGCCGAGGCGGCTCTCTTCCACCTTGGTTTGCAGGTTCTTGCGCGGGTTCTGGAAGTCAAAGTCGCGCAGCACGATTTCATTCGGGCGCACTTTGCGGGAGCGCTGGATGCGCTGGATCCCTTCGCGGATGGCGCGGTTTTCTTCGCTGTCCGGCATGAACGGCAACACGGCGTAACCGAAATCCAGATCGTCGAAATTCTGCCGGTCGGTGATCACCAGCGTGTGTTTATCCTCGGCGTGATCGAAGTAATACCAGATGCCTTCGTCTTCAAGCAGGCGGCTGATAAACGCGAAATCCGTTTCGGAAAACTGCACGCAATATTCACGCGTCGGATAAGTGCCTTGAATATCCAGACGGTAGTCGGCAAAACCGTAGCGCGAGAAGATTTGCTCGATGATGTCGAGCACGTTCAAATCCTGAAAAATGCGGCTGTTGCGGTTCTGCATCAAAAACCACAGCCAGGTGCTCAGCTCCAGCTTATAGACGAACTTATCCTGATGCTGCCCCGAATCGGAGGCGCCGATCACGTAAGCGTAAAACGGCCGCGCGCCGAAATCCGGCCTTTCTATTTGAATGCTGATCCCTTGACCCAGCAGAGTTTCATAATCAACGTCCGCCTGTTCACATTCGAATTCGAGCGTATATTGCGAGTTGCTCGACAACCCTTCTTTGGTGGTGAAGCTGAGTGGAAACGCATTTAATTCGGCTAACACCGGGTTATCAATTTCGATTAAAGGCATAACAACCTCTCTGATCCGATATCGAACCCCGCCCCGCGTTTGCGGGCCGGCGGCAAATTAAAAATCAGTCGAAATAAACACTTAAACTATCGTTCTCGACCATGAGTTGGATATTCTGCAGTTCCTGTCCCGTCCGTTTGCGCTGCAGCACTTCATTGCTGATGGGCGGCAAAATCGCCTGCTGCAGCAGCGACTCGACCGCTCTGCCGCGCGAAGGATGGGCGCTGATGCGTTTGGCTATCCAGCCTGGAATGTCGCCTTCCAGCACCAGCGACACGCCCACTTCTTTGTGCAAACGCTGTTGTAAACGCGAAATCTGTTTGGTGGCGATATGGGTTATCGCTTCGGTAGAAAGCGGCACGTAGGGAATGACGTTCATGCGCGCCAACAGCGCCGCCGGGAAGAAGCGCGCCAGCACGTCGTGCAGCATCGGCCGCAGCGCTTCGGTTTTCAGATCCGGCGTTTCCGCCAGCGTCGCTTCTATTTCGCCGGCGCCGATATTGCTCGTCATTAAAATGAAACACTGGCGGAAGCTGATCATGCGGCCCTCACCGTCTTCCATCACGCCCTTGTCGAAGACTTGATAAAACGCCTCGTGGATATCGGGATGCGCCTTGTCGAATTCGTCGAGCAAGACGATGGAATAAGGTTTGCGGCGCACCGCCTCCGTCAACTTGCCGCCCTTGCCGTAGCCGACATAGCCCGGCGGCGCCCCTTTCAGGGTGGAAACGGTATGCGATTCCTGAAACTCGCTCATATTGAAGACGATCAGGTTATGCGCGCCGCCGTACATCGCCTCCGCCAGCGCAAACGCGGTCTCCGTTTTGCCGACGCCGCTCGGGCCGGACAGCATGAAAACGCCCAATGGCCGATCGTGCGCCTGAATGCCGGCGCGGGAGATGCGCACCGCCTGCGCGATTTCATCGATCGCCGTCTGCTGGCCGAATATCTGGCGGCTCAGCAGTTGGTTGAGATTGAGCGCATTGTCCAGATCGCTTTGCAGCATGCGGCCGGTGGGGATGCCGGTCCAATCCGACAACACCTCCGCCACGACGCGGTCGTCCACCCACGGATACACCAACGGCAGGCCGCCGTCTTGCAAGGCTCCCAGCTCGGAGGCCAACTGCGGCAAGCGCTCCGGCGACTGCCGCTCCGCGTCGAGCAAGGTGGTGACCGCCTGTTGCTCCTGCGCCTGCCGCTGACGCAGCGCATCCAGTTCGCCTTCCATGTCGCTGAGGGTCTGCTGCAATTCAGTGATGCGGGTAAGCGCCAGATCGTCGAATTTGCTTTCCTCCTGCAGGCCGTTCATTTCGGTGCGCTTCACCGCCAACCCGGCCTCGAGCGACTCGATTTTTTCGGGTAGCGCATGCTGGCTCAGCGCCACCCGCGCGCAGGCGGTGTCCAGCAAGCTGATGGCTTTGTCCGGCAGTTGCCGTGACGGCAGATGGCGCAGCGACAAATGCACCGCCGCCTGCAGCGCCGACTCGCGGATCTTGACGCTGTGGTGCTGCGCAAAATGCGGGGCGATGGCGCGCATCATGTTCACCGCATTCTCTTCGTCGGGTTCAGAAACCAACACGTACTGGAAACGGCGCGTCAGCGCGGCATCCGGCTCGATGAACTGTTTGTATTCCGACCAGGTCGTTGCCGCCACCATGCGCAGCGCCCCCCTGGCCAACATCGGTTTCAACAGGTTGACGGCGTCGCCGGTGCCGGCCTGCCCGCCGGCGCCCACCAGCGTATGCGCCTCGTCGCAAAACAGGATCACCGGCACCGCCGAATGCGCGATGGCGTCGATCAGCGCTTTCAGGCGCGATTCGAATTCGCCCCTCATGCTCGCCCCGGCCTGCATGCGCCCCAGATCCAAAGACAGCAGCCGGGCGCCCTGCAGCAGCGGCGGCACCTGCCCCTGGGCTATCTTGCAGGCCAGCGCTTCCGCCACCGCCGTTTTGCCGACCCCGGCTTCACCCACCAAAATCGGGTTGTTCTGCCGGCGACGCAGCAAGATGTCGATCACCTGGCGCAGCTCCGCTTCGCGCCCAATCACCGGGTCGATTTCACCGTCGCGCGCCTGGCGGGTCAGATCGGCGCACCATTTATCGAGAATATCGACCGTCTCGGACGCCTCCGGCGCATCGCCGTGGGCGCTGTAGACCTCTTCTTCCTCTTCCTCATGCTCGACGGACTCCGCCAGAATCGCCGGATAATCGTCGAATAGCTGTGGGATCGGCAGTTTTTTGAACTCGTCGCTCAGCCGGTACAGGCTGCGCTGCAACGTGGGATCCTGCAGAATGCCGACCAGGATATGAATGGTGCGCACCCCGCCGGACGGCGTTTCGGCGAGCTGGCTCATCAGCAGCCCTCTTTCCACCACCGTTTCCAGTTGCGTCGACAGATCCACCACCGCATTCGTCCGGTTAGGCAAGGTATGAAGAATGCGATCCAACGCATCGCTGATGCGCTGACTGTTGATGGCGTAGTGCGCCAGGATCATCGGCAAGTCGCCGCGCTCCTTGTCCACCAAGACTTTCAGCCAGTGTTCCAGCTCCACGTATTCGTGCCTGAAGGTTCGGCACAGCTTGGTCGCTTCGACGAACGACTGATAGGCAAAGTGGCCCAATCGCGAAAAAAGACGTTCTCGTTGATACACCTTAAATTTCCTTATATTAAGTTGTTGATTGATAAACCAGCTGCCTAAACGTCCCTGTCTTAGGTTTCAGCCAGCTGTCTTTACTCAGCGACTTGCCGCCCAGCTGCGCCGCCATGCCCGGCTCCGTGGCAATCGGCAGGCTGACATCCAGCATCAGCTGATGGCTCGTAAAGTCATGACAGATGCTCACCAGCGCCTGCAGCCGCCGGCTGCCGCGCTGATACTGCTGATACTGCGGGGCCCCCAGCGGGCCGATCTGAATATGCGCGCCGTACTGGGCATCGAAAAAGCGGCTGCCGATGCGCGTGCTGCCCAACTTGCCCAGCTTTTGGCTGCCGCTTTGCTTGCCGTCATCGATCCACTTGGCGTAGCGCGGCGTAATCGTGATGGGAACGGCGAAATAGGCCGCCAACATCTTGTTGAGCTGCCGCAGCGAGCGGCGACCGGGCAGATAAGTGCCGGGGTACGCCTCGCGCAGGCGCTGGATATGCGGGTTCACCGTCAGCGCCGTATCGACGCCCACCGTCTGGCGCAAATGGCGCAAGAACGGGTTTTTGTCATCGTCATGCTCATGGCCGATCATCGCCTTCAGCTGCGCCCAGGCCCGGTAGTGCAATACGGCGAAGCGCTGGCTGACGATGCCGACGAACTGCTGGAACGCCTGGTTGCGTCTGGCGATGACTTCGGTGCGCGCGTGCTCTGTCACATGGATCGGCAGCGGGCCGTAGGGGGCGAACATGCCGAAATGCCGCGCCTGAATCAGCACTTGCTTAGGGCGCTGCACGATAGAGGCGATTTCACGCGAAGCGAACGCCATATCCGCCGGCTGGGTAATGCAGAGCCTTTCGCGGCTGCGATCGTTGGAGACGCCGAGCCGCGGCGCATCCGGCTGCGCACGTTCGATACGCCGCAGCAGCTCGAAAAAATCCTGTCGATTGGACAGCCCGCGGATTTCGGCCTGGCCCGCGCTTTCGCTTTGCGCCCCCGGCGTCGGCGCCGGCTCCAACGAGAGCGCCGTTTCACGCATCAACGACATATCAGCCATAGTAGAGCGCCCCCCAGTCGGCGTGGATTTCCCCATCTAGCAACAGCTTCATGCTTAACGTTTGGTTCAGGTCGCCGTATTGGCTCAACGCGTGGTGCAATATTTTGCCGAACAGATAGGCGCCGTGGTCGGCATGATGGTTGGCGCTTAAGTTGACGGCGATCTCGGCTCCGCGGATCCAGGCCAGCGGCCCCGGCCCCTGATTGCGTTCGAAGTGGTGCTCCACCCAGGCGTTTTTGATGCTGGCGATGCGCTTGCGCTGGCTGGAGTCATCCTGATGGCAGAACAATGACAGCCAGTCGCGCAACAGCGCCGAACAATCCTGAACGTCGGGGCGCGCATGGCGCAAAGGATTGGAGGCCAGCATCTGGATCGCCTGCCACGCCTGGCTGATGTTTGGCACCGCGACCGGGTTGCTCGGGTAGCGGACGATCTCCACCTGGTGGATCGGCATCGCCGTTTCCAGCTGGAAATGCGGCTGCTGAAGGTGCGCCGGCACCAGATGCCGTTCGCATACCAGCGCCTCGACGCTGAGCGACGTGATGTCGTCGATGTCGATGCCGCTTTTGCCCGGCGAGATGGCGATGAAGGTATCTTCGTTGGGCAGGTGCGGATTATTGTACTTGGAGGGCGACGGCTCCCGGCGACGGTGCAGCGTATAACCGGCCGGCTCCCGCTCGCAGTCGTACTGCACGTCGGCCTGCAGCGAAGAGAAAATCACCGGATTGCCGTCGGGCAGCATGCTTTTCACTTGTTTTACGCTGTGTATCTCATACAGCGAGGTGTTCAAACGATCGACCACCAGCTGGTGCTCCGTGCGCTCATCCGTCAGCAGCACCGGCGAGCAATGGCGGCGATACAGGTTGATGACCGGGGTCGCGAAAAGATGAAAATCCCTGGCGTTGACGCGACCGATCAGAGTGAGTGGGCGTTGCTCCAGCGCGAACAAGATCTCGAACTCGTGAACGCGTTCACATTGGCGCAGAAAATCCTGCACGCCATGCAGCTCCAGGCTGAAGAAGCGGCTTGGCGCGGCGAAGTATTCGCGCATCAGCCGGTTGCCGGGCAATTCCCCCACCACGGTGGGCAACAAGGCTTCTTCATCGCTGACGCCGCCCAGGCGCAAGCTGTCCGGCTGCAAGACTTTGACGATTGGCCGGTCGTCGCTTTTCGCCCATAGCACGATGCGCAAGGTGCGATTAAGCAACGCGGCCAGCAGCTGATTGGCCCGCACCGTATCTTCCGCCAGCGTCAGGTGCAACGGCTCGAGATCCAGCTCCGAGACGGGCAGCACGCCGTGCGTCGTCAGGCATATCCTGACGTAGGCCGAACAATCCTGCATGTGTCTGGCGGCGCCGTCAGGCAAATGGTGCGGCGGCAAAATCTCGCATTCCGCCAGTGAAATCTCAACGGGCTGCACTTTAATATGCCGCGCCGTGGTAAACGTGGCGGGTTTGTTGTTCAGCGAGATATCGTTGAGGGTCATGCGGCTCCCGCGCGGCAGGTCAACCTGGCTGTGCCACTGGGGAAAAGAGAGATCGGGCTTAATCGCGACGGTGGCGATCGCGGGAACCGGCGTATACCACAGCGGCGCCAGGCGTGAGAGCATTTGCAGGGCAAATTCCGGCTGCTCATTGTTCAGCTTTTCCTGGATGCGGGTGCAAAGGAACGCGGAGCCCTCCAACAGACGCTCAACGAAAGGATCCAGCACGCCGTCGATATGCATGCCTAAATGCTGGGCGACCTGGGGATGAGAAGAGGCGAACTGACGACCGGCCTCGCGAAAATAACGCAGCTCATCATTATATAATTGGAGAAAGCGCTCACTGAACATAGTCACCCCTATTAATCAAATACGTGTACGGCGCCACAGGAATAATCAAGAGCGATGCGCAAATTAACCAGCATTTCGTCACCCGGTAATGAGCAGGTGCCATAAATATCGAATAAAATCGCCAGCACATACGATTGGCGTTCATTCACTACAGGCACCACACGAATCGTTTTCGGATCCAGACGCGGCTCAAACGAAGTAATGATTCTTTGTATATGTCTCGCCAGCGTTAACGGATCGGTATTAATCGGTATGCGTTGGCTCAGCGACGGCAGGCCATAATTCAATACCGAACTTTCGCTGTGCGCATAATCATGAAGTTTCAAATCAGCGCTGCGCGATGCGTCATTCAGTAAAAATTCGATATCACGCACCAAAACACGCCGCCAATTATCGGCGCTAGCGCTTTGATGTCTCACGCTGAGCTTATCGAATAGCATGGGCAATGACGCTTTCATTTAACACCTCGCGATAAGGCTTATGTCTGCCCGCAATCGCTGCGGGCAGACAGCCTGCAATTAGTGTTGTGACATCAATGATCAGATACGGGCATTAAGCTTGAGGTCATACCCCGTCTTAATTACCGCACCCATGGAGCCATCATTGTTTTGCTCTTTGTACTCAACTTCGATACGTGCGAAATTCAGCTTGATAACGTCGGTTGGCAGCACGGTATCGATTTCAGTACCGATGGTGGAATTCAGCGGCATATTACCCACGGTCTTGAATGAAGAAACCAGGCAGTTGCTGAAGGTCACGGCAATGAAGTCTTGCTGACCCTGGCCTGATTTACGGCAAACAAGTTTTGCCTGAGGAATATGCTCGCCGGTGGCGCACATCAGGAACAGTTTCGGCGAAGCCTTATTGCTCACCATGCGAAACTCAAAGTCTTTCATCTCGACTTTGCCTGAACCGCCGCCGCTCCCGAACCCCCAACGGCCGGCGTTTTCTTCCGCCCATTGCCAGGCTTGCAGCTGAATCCAGCCAGGGTAGGTTTGGTCGGGTGATTCACCATCAACACCCTCAATTTTCAAAAAATAGTCTACTAAAGCTTTCGTGCTCATTTTTTGTCTCCTTGACTGATAGGTCTACTTCGTTAATTGAAAAGTCTATTCAGATAAGTCGTTATATTGCCTACGCGATCATTGAAATAGCGACAATGAGAACCCATTAGCCATTAATAAATAGCAATAGCGTAAAAAACAGCGCCACTAAATTTCAATGAAATATCAATTCCCACCAACGCCATTTAATAATTAACGTCGGCAATATCCAAACCAATGACCAGCCGTAACTTATCTGCTCCCATCTTTTTTGGCTGACGGAAGTTTTGATACAAGTCGCAAGGACACGGTCATGCCTTCCAACTGGTAATGCGGGCGCAAATAGAAATGCGCGCGGTAATAACCCGGATCGTCTTCCACATCTTCAACGCGCACCTCGGCGGCGGCTAATGGACGACGCGCCTTGGTCGCCTCGGTCGATACGGAAGGATCGCCATCGACATAGTTCATCAGCCAGTCATTCAGCCACAGCTGCATATCGTCCCTGGACCGAAAAGAACCGATTTTGTCGCGCACGATGCATTTCAAATAGTGCGCGAATCGGCACGTGGCGAAAATATAAGGCAAGCGCGAAGACAGCTTGGCGTTGGCCGTCGCGTCGGGATCCTCGTATTTCGCCGGCGCGTGCATGGTGCAAGAACCGATAAAAGCGGCGAAATCGGAATGCTTGCGATAGACCAGGGGCAAGAACCCGGCATCGGAAAGCTCTTGCTCGCGCCGATCGGAAATGGCCACTTCCGTCGGGCACGTCAGTTCATATCCGCCCTCATCGGAAGGAAACGCGTAGGCGGGCAGTTCTTCCACCGAGCCGCCGGATTCGATGCCGCGAATCTTTGAACACCAGCCGTACTCATGGAACGCGCGGTTGATGTTGACGCCCATCGCATACGCCGAGTTGGCCCAGGAAAAATCATCATCCACATCCGGCCTGACGGACTCCTCGAAAGCGAACTCTTCGATCGGGTTGGTTTTCGCCCCGTAAGGCAAACGCGACAGGAAACGCGGCATCGTCAACACCAGGTAACGCGAGTCGTTGCTTTCGCGCAGGCGGCGCCAGGACGCATATTCCGGCGTGGTGAAAATCTTGCCGATATCCCGCGGGTTGCCCAGTTCGTTCCACTTGCTCATCTGCAGCAGCGACGGCGACGCGGCGGAAATGAACGGGCAGTGCGACGCCGCGGAAATTTTCGCCAACTCGGTCAGCAACGTGACGCTCATCGGGCTGTGATCGAATTCAAAATCGCCGATGATGCAACCGAACGGCTCGCCGCCGAACTGACCATATTCCTGTTCGTAAATCTGTTTGAACACCGGGCTTTGATCCCAGGCGGAGCCCCGATAGCGGCGCAAATTGCGCGTCAGCTCATCCTGACTGATGTTCAACACCCGGATCTTGAGCGTTTCGCTGACGTTGGTGTTATCGACCAGATAACTCAGACCTTGCCAGGCGGACTCCAGCTTCTGGAACTCCTTGTGGTGCAAGATATTGTTCATCTGTTGCGAAAGCTGTTCGTCGATCTGGGCAATCAACGATTCAATGGTCAATACGACATCCTGGCTGACCTTGACCTTGCCTTTATTGGCATATTCGGACAGCGTGCCGATAGCCCGACGAACCGCTTCCGAAGCCTCGTTCGTTCTGGGCCGGAATGAACGCTTGAGCAAACCGTCAAGCTCATTTTCCGTTTCCTGCGTTTCAACTTCAGCGACTGCCGTAGCCTGCTGCTTAGCCGAATAGCGTCGTTGCCTCGCTCTCATTCCTCATCTCCTTTATTGCCGGAATCCTGCACATCCTGTTCCGCATCCGCGACCGTTTTACGCGCATCCGTCACCAAACGATGCAGAAAATCGGGTTTCTCCAGCAGATTCTTCACCACTTCTTCCGCGCTGGATTTACCATCCATATAGGTGATCAGCTCCGTGAGATGCTCCCGGGCTTCAAGCAGACGTTGCATCTGCGGAACCCGTTTGGCGATGGCGCCAGGCGTGAAGTCATCCATCGATTCAAACTCCAATTCCACATCCAGCAACGCATCGTCTTCGCTCAGGGTGTTCTCTACGTAAAATTGCAGACGAGGCTTGATGGCGCGCATGCGATCGTTGAAGTTGTCCTGATCAAAGGTCAGGAATTTCCGCTCTTCGATCGGCAGCAAAGGCTTTTTCCGATGCCCAGAGAGATCGGACATGACCCCCGTAACAAAGGGCAACTCCACTTTCTTTTGTGAACCGTATAGCTCTACGTCATATTCAATTTGCACGCGCGGCGCGTTATTTTTACCGATAAATTTCTGAGAGCTTGAGTCCTTAGCCATTGGAAAACTCCTTTGTGATAAAAATTACTTCCCGGACAATTGATTTAACGAGGCCAGAGATTCCGGCAAAAGCTCCTCAACAATCGTCGCGAAGTCCATACCGATCATTTTTTGTGAACGTCGAATAAGAATGGGGGCCGGATGGCTGGGCTCATAGTTTTGGAAATAGTCCAAAACCTGATCCAACAGCAAGATGACATCCTGCCGGGAACGGATATATTTGCCGGGCATGGCGACAGGCGCGTCAGCATCCGGCGAGTCAATCTCCGCGTCATCCCGTTCAGCCGGCAATTCCTGCTGTTCCAGTGAAGCCAGCTGGCGGTTGAACTGTTTCAAATAGTCGCGCACCTGCCGGCAGTCCAAACGATAATCTTCGGCCTGCAGATTGGCGTAATTCTCGACGCGCTCCAGCGCATCGATTTCCAGCGCCAATTGCTCTTTCAGCGAAGGCAGATTTCTGCCGGCAAAATAACTGTCGGCTTGCCCCAGCACCTTTACCACCTCCGAAAAATGCAGGCTTTTGCCTTCCTGCTCGTCAAGCCGCATATTCAGCAGCTCGTCGGTGGTTAACGGCGTGTCGGGAAAAATCTTGCTGTTCTTGATTTCGTGCAGGCAGGACGATGTGGCGAGCCACCCTAATGCGGCCGCATGAAAGCTGTCCGATGAGGGTTCCATATCCGCCTGAGGGAAAATGGTGGCGCCCTCCTCGGCATATTTGGCGTCAATATCCTTAATGCCCTGGTAGAAGGCCGAAAAACCGTCGATATGAAGATTAGCGCGCATAAACCACAGCACGACATGTAAATCGAAGCACTGTTCCAGCAACGCGGCAGACTGCTCGCGAATGGCGTGCCAATTGATATCACGCGCATTGTCTACGGCATTAAGCGGATCGGTTTGGCTGTCATATTCCGAAAGCGTGAATTCAATTTCACTGTATCGTGGATCAAATTCGACGCCATTCACTTCCGTTGAGATGACTTCATTCATGGCCTGATATCCTTTTCAATCAGCACTAGAAACATAAAGCCTAATAAAGCGGGCTTTTACGTTCGCCAGTCTTTCCCAGAGTCCTTTTAGCGTAAGTTAGTCGTCACCAAGCTCGCAAATTGTTTAGATGTATTAATATTAACAACAATAATAGATTGAACCTATCAATAGAATCACAGTGATCGGTTTAAACTATTTTACATTTACATATTTATTTTTTCCTTTTAAAATCAATAAATTGCAAACGATAATTATGCAAGCTAAGAATAGGAAAAAAATCAAAAACTGCCCTAAAAACAACGTTTCATCCTTGGTAGGATAATTCCAGTAATACCACTGGATACAAATAATTTAATTAGCAAATGATAACCACAGTAAATAGTGAAATTTTTTCATAAAACCATGACAGCCAGTCGTTTCTTGCAAGCGGGTAGCACGCAATGATCAATAGAAGACGATGGCAGTGTGACTTTCATTTCCAGCACTCGGTACTTACACATGCGAAACCTGGTGTGAAAATAAACAATTTGGCGAGAGTTTTGATTATTAATTTTAAAGCTAAAGCACAGATTAACATTCCGCCGTGGTGCACCGAATACCTATTGGTACACAAACAGCCTGGTGGATAAAGCATCGTTCTTTTATAGTTAACTCAGGGCAATGACCAGAATAATTTAAGATTCAATTCCCCTTCATGTGCGTTCTCATACGGCTTACCGCGGCAAAAGCACCACTGCGGTAAAAGGTCTCGCAGACTAAAGTGGCATCAGAGATATCATTTACTATAACCGCGAAATAACCACGTAAGCGCTGCAACGACAGTAACCGTGTTAAGACCAGCGATCTGTTCCATATACAAGAAATGTTTCCCTAACTGATAAGACCACTAATTTGATACTAGCAAAGGCAAAACCAATATCAAGAAAAAATATTATTTTTTTAATAAAAAAATAACAAATCAATATACATAAAACAAACAATTCAATAACTTAAAACAGCGCTGAATCGATTACTTTTACGCCAGGAAAAATAGTTCATGGAAATTTACACCCACTCATAACCCCCTCAGTCAATCTCACTCATTCTCTTCGGCATTGAATTGTCATCAAAAAATAAGAAAATCTATAAAAATAAAACCCGCCACTGGCCGTGCGTCCCACAGGATCAACTTTCGCAAGGCAAAATAAGCAAGATAATTCCCAATAAAAAGGCCGAAAAAAAGCGTTAATGATTTAGCGGTTCAAAATAAAAATAAAGGTAACTCTATTGGGTTATTAAAGCGAAAACACGCACCTGTTCATTGCTACAAAAAAACCTTATGAATCTTTACGTTGCCCGTCCTTTGACAATCATTGATGAAAACGCAAATCAGGTAGCCAACACATACAGAAAAGAGATGGGCTGCGCGGCGGGCCAACCCTGCCGATGACTTTTCTCATCCCCGGTTCGGCCCGTGCGCACAGGTTATTCCGCCTAAAAATCAGACCGCATCGCTGGCCTCGTCCGGCAATTTAACGCCAAGCCCGCCGTTTTCCTGATCCAGAACAGCTTTCGCATTCACCCGACTGATATATTGATTGAAAATCATTCCTATTCAGGAGAAAAAGCCATGGTTAAGTCACTCAATGCGGCATTCACTCGCTTTTTTGACCACCCGGACGCAGGCAAATTGGCGCTCAGGCTAACCTTCGGCGGGCTGATGCTGTTTCACGGCGTCGCGAAAATTCAGCATGGCGTCGGCTGGATCGCCGATGCGTTACAACAACAAGGGCTGCCCGCCTTCATCGCCTATGGCGTATATGTTGGGGAGATCCTGGCGCCGATACTGATCGTTTTGGGGCTGTTCACCCGCCCCGCCGCAGGGGTTTACGCCCTCACGCTGGTGGTGGCGTTTTTGATGGTGGGCACCGGCAAGGTCTTCACCGTCACCGACGTCGGCGCCTGGGGCATTGAAAACGAACTGGTGTTCTTTATGGGTGGGGTCGCCATACTGCTGTTGGGCAGCGGGAAGTATGCCATCGCGCGCAATGAAGCCTATCGATAAACCGCGCTATCAATAAGGAGGTTCCCGTCGAGCCTCCTTTTTTAGGCTTTAAGGTTTGCCGAGCAACGTGTTAGCCATGAACGACAATAAGGCGGTCGATTGAGGGTAGGCCGCACGGTTCTCAGTGACCTCGCGATCAAACCGCCAGTTCATGATGTAAACCACGGGCGCATTGGGATATTGGTTAATAAAATCCCAATACAATTGAATTTGCGCATGCAACTGCTGATCATTCATTCCTAACGATGCCGTCGAAGGCGGCACCAACACCCACTTCTGCCCGGCTGAGCTCATCGGCGCCAGATGATTGTATGTGCTCCACATATCCGCCACCGACCAGTTGTAGTTGTCCACACCAACCCAGTCGAGCGTGCTTTTTACATTGCTCGGACACGCGGTCGCGGGTGCACCCTGCTGCATTTCACGGATCAATTCAGCGTTATTGGCATGCCGGTAGGACAAAATGGTGTAAATGGGGATCGCGATCCCATACTGCTGCATAGCCTGACGCAGGGTGCAAACATAGCTGGAATATTGGTAAGCGTCATATTTTCCCGCCGTCTGTAAGGCCGGAACATCGAACGGCTCATCGATAAAATAAATAGCGCCGGGTTTATATTTAGCGGCGGCGATCTTCTTCACCACCGTCCAGATCGCATTCCAGGAACCTGCGGCCTGACAGCTGCTGTTCGAGTCCGCGCCAGAGCAGATATCGATAAACGGCGATCCCGAGAGCGCCCCCGAGCCGGCCTGTATGTTCACGGCGCATGTTCCCTCGGCGCAAACGGGCAGATTGAGGCTTTCCAGGGTGTGCACCACGTTCAGATTAGTCATACTGAAACCGGTGCCGGAAATGGCCTTGAGCGCCTCTGTAGCGCTGAAAGACGGCGTGGCGGTTTCATAAAAATCCAGCCAGTCATAGCCGTAATGCTTGATATTGGCGTTGGGGTCGGCCGCCAGCGCATGGGCACCGAACAGGCACCCGCACAGCAACGCAAAACGTTTCAACATTTTCTTCTCCTTCAAATCTTCATCGTTGTAAGCCAACGGAGGACAGCAAACGGTGCCATCAACCGGAGACGCTATCGTGACACCCGCCATCGACGACGGCCCGTCGTTTGCGTTGTGCTGCAGCCGATCGAACGGTGAGGAGGGTTTGAGAAGAAATCGCGCCTATTTTCTTATCGAGCGACGAGGAAATGCGGGTAGAAAAAGAGGAAGCCACCGCGGGGTCAGACTGTCCCCGCCGGAAATCAGGTTTAAACCAGCATAATGAATCGCCAGTCATCGGCCATTAACGATCGGCCAGCCGGTAAACCGGTACCTTGCGCGTCGTGCCGGTCAGGGTGTCGAAAATCTCCGTTTCCGCCGTCACGATCGTCATGCCGGTTTTTCTTAGCCTGCGCACTTCGGCGGCGATGCGTTGTATGCCGAACCAGAACAGTCCGTCCAGCGCCGTGACGCGCAGCCCCTGCTCCAGCGCCAGCTTAAGCCGCTCACGCGGCGCCTTGAGCGCCTTGGCGATTTCCCGGTAAGGCAGCGCGTCCACGCCCGACGCCGATGTTCGGTGAATGCGGGTCGACAGACCGTATTGGAAGGCCTCGGGCACGTCGCTTAAATCGCGCTTCAGGCTGTAAACGCAGCCAAAGCGCTTGCCGTTGAACACCACATTTTTTTGACTGATCGACAGCTCATCGCGCAGGCCGGCAATCAGCTGCGGTGCCCGCACCAGCAATAAGCGAAACGGCAATTCGAAACTGGTCACATAGTCCACGTTGAGCAACGCAATGCGCAGGCGCTCTTCCGCGCCCGCCTGCGTCTGACGACACTCGTTCAACACCTCGCTCCACTGGCGCGCAAGCCGCGGGGCTTCATCCAGCGGCGCGAAATGGTATTTCTCGATGTGGTAGTCGATTCTTTCGTTCATGTCCGTTGGCCCCCGCGTCAGTCATCATGCCCTCAGCAAATTACCTTACCCGCGGCCCACAATACAACACCGCATCGCGCCGCAAGACGCGGAAAAAATCGGCCGCATACGCCCCCTGCGCGCTCGCTCAAGGTGAGTCGTGCAGCAGCAGCGATATCTCTTCGGCGGCCGAGCGCAACAAAGGCAGGTGGTGCTGGTGCAAACGCTCTGCGGAAACCTGGCCGGCATGCACGCCGACGTTCAACGCCGCGGCGATGCGGCCGTCCGGCGTGGTGAGCGGCACCGCCAGTGAACGCAGGCCAATCTCCAGTTCCTGATCGTTGATGGCATATCCCTGCTGACGCACGCGCGCCAGCTCTTCCCGCAATGCGCTGACGCTCACCAGGGTATGGCTGGTGTAACGCAGTTGAGTCAATCGCGCCAAATAGTCGTTCAACGTCTCACTGGCGAGCCCGCTGAGCAGCACCCGCCCCATCGACGTCGTGCTGGCGGGTAAGCGACTGCCGACGTGCAAATCGATGGTCATGATCCGCGAAGTTGATGCGCGGGCGATATAAAGAATGTCATCGCCGTCCAATATGGCCATGGAACAGGACTCATTGAGCGTCTGGCTGAGTTGCCTCAACACCGGCTGCGCGGCGTTGGCCAACGGGGAAGCCCCCAGCCAGTTGTGACCCAGCGACAAGACGCGCGGGCGCAGCTCATAATTCTTGCCGTCTTCCGCGTACACAAAACCCAGCTTACTCAGGGTGTAAAGGCAGCGGCGCACCGCCGCGCGCGGAATGCCGGTACGCTGGCTAATCTGCGACACCGACATCAGCCGCCGCTGCGGCGTAAAAGCCTGCAGGACCTCCAATCCTCGCGCCAAAGAGGCCATAAAGTCGGGATCCCCCTTCCAGGGATCGGTGCTGCTGCGCGTAATTTCCTGTTCTTTTTCCATTCTCGTTACCCCGCTGTCTGCCTGAAATATCGGTGTGCCGACGATCACAACCTGCGAATGCCCCTCAAAGAATAGCCGATAATCGCACACTTTTTCGATAATCGGTATTGTTTGCCTGAAAGGGACGATCTACTTTTCCCATTGACGATAAACACTCCCCCGGCGGGCGCCGAATGAAAGGAACAACTGATGATCGATAAAAGTGTGGCCACCCTGGAAGACGCCGTGTCCATCATTCCGGACGGCGCGAGCATCATGATTGGCGGCTTTGGCCCCGCGGGACAGCCGCTGGAACTGATCGATGCACTGATTGAACACGGTGCCCGCGAGCTGACGGTAATCAGCAATAACGCCGGCAACGGCGACAGCGGCCTCGCGGCGCTGCTCAAGACCGGCTGTGTGCGAAAGATGATTTGTTCCTTCCCGCGCCAGGCCGATTCGTGGGTCTTTGACGACCTTTATCGCCGCGGCGCGATCGAACTGGAACTGGTGCCTCAGGGCAACCTTGCCGCCCGCATGCAGGCCGCCGGCAGCGGGTTGGGCGGCATTTTCACCCCAACCGCCTTTGGCACGCCGCTGGCGCAAGGCAAAGAAACGCGTGAAATCGACGGACGGCATTACGTGTTTGAAACGCCCTTAAAGGCGGATTTCGCCTTGATAAAGGCCCATCGGGGTGACCGCTGGGGCAATCTGGTTTACCGCAAAGCGGCGCGTAATTTTGGCCCGGTGATGGCGATGGCCGCCGCCACGACGATAGCGCAGGTCGCTGAATTGGTGCCGCTTGGCGCACTGGATCCGGAAAACGTGATAACGCCGGGCATCTTCGTCCAGCGCCTGGTGGCGGTGGCGCACCCCGCGACCTTTTCCCTCTCTGCCTGAGGAGTCATAACATGCAAAAATTAACCCGCGACCAATTAGCCCAACGGGTAGCGCGCGATATTCCGGAAGGCGCCTACGTCAACCTCGGGATTGGGCTGCCGACCCGCATCGCTAACTACCTGCCCGCCGACAAAGAGGTGATTCTGCACAGCGAAAACGGCCTGCTCGGCATGGGGCCGTCACCCGCGCCGGGCGAAGAAGATCCGGAACTCATCAACGCCGGTAAAGAACTGGTGACCTTGCTGCCCGGCGGCAGTTATTTCCATCACGCCGACTCTTTTACCATGATGCGCGGCGGCCACCTCGATATCTGCGTGATGGGGGCATATCAGGTCTCGGCTGCCGGCGATCTGGCCAACTGGAGCACCGGCGCCGAAGACGCGATCCCGGCGGTGGGCGGCGCCATGGATCTGGCCATCGGCGCGCGCAAAGTCTATGTGATGATGGACTATCTGACCAAGACCGGCGAATGCAAGCTGGTGGAACAGTGCAGCTACCCGCTGACCGGATTGGCCTGCGTCAGCCGCATTTATTCGGATATGGCAATCATTGATATCACCCCGGACGGCCCGCAGGTGCTGGAGCTGTGTCCGGGGCTCACCTTTGACGCGCTGCAAGCGTTAACCCCGATACGTTTACTGCAATCTGACTTGATCCCCGCTTGAGGAAATCGCCATGCAACAGGCTTTTATCTGCGATGCCGTTCGTACGCCATTCGGCCGTTACGGCGGCGCATTATCCGCGCTGCGCGCCGACGATTTGGCCACTCTGCCCCTGAAGGCGCTGCTTGCCCGACTGCCGCAGTTGGATCCCCACGCCATTGATGACGTTATTCTGGGGTGCGCCAACCAAGCCGGTGAAGACAATCGCAACGTGGCGCGAATGGCGCTGCTGTTGGCCGGATTGCCCCACACCGTGCCGGGCACCACCCTCAATCGCCTGTGCGGTTCGGGATTGGACGCGGTAGGCATGGCGGCGCGCGCCATTAAATGCGGCGAAGCGGAGGTCATCATCGCGGGCGGCGTGGAAAGCATGTCGCGCGCGCCCTTTGTCACCGGCAAAGCGGACAGCGCCTTCAGCCGATCGCTGAAAATGGAAGATACGACGATGGGATGGCGCTTTATCAACCCGCAGATGCGCGCGCGGTTCGGTGTCGAAACCATGCCTGAAACCGCCGAAAATGTGGCTCGCGATTTCGCCGTCAGCCGCGCCGATCAAGACGCCTTTGCATTGCGCAGCCAACAGCGCACCGCCCGTGCTCAGGAGCTGGGCCTGTTTGATGAGGAACTGATCGCCGTCAGCATTCCGCAACGCAAAGGCGAGCCGCTCAGCCTGGTTCGCGACGAACATCCCCGCAGCACTTCTTTGGCCGCGTTGTCCGCCCTGAAAGGCGTCGTGCGCCCCGAGGGGAGCGTCACCGCCGGCAACGCCTCGGGCATCAACGACGGGGCCAGCGCCCTGCTCATTGCCAGCGAACGCGCGGCGGTGCAGTATGGACTCGCCCCGCTGGCGCGTGTGATCGGCATGTCCGCCTGCGGCGTAGAGCCGCGCATCATGGGTTACGGGCCGGTTCCCGCGATCCGCAAAGTGCTGGCGCAAACCGGTTTGAGCCTGGCGCAAATGGACGTCATCGAGTTGAATGAAGCCTTTGCCGCCCAGGCGCTGGCCGTGACGCGCGCCCTGGGACTGCCGGATGACGCGGAACAGGTCAACCCTAACGGCGGCGCTATCGCGCTGGGGCATCCCCTGGGGGCATCCGGCGGCAGGTTGGCCATGACCGCCGCTTATCAACTGCGGCGCACCGGCGGGCGTTTTGCCCTGTGCACCATGTGCGTCGGTGTCGGGCAAGGCGTCGCCTTGATTCTGGAACGGATATAACGAATGTCTCTCTATAGCGCAATGTTTATGGCTTCGCCATTAACGCCCTGCTTCAGCGACACGGCGCTGCTGCAGGGCATGCTTGATTTCGAAGCCGGCCTGGCGCAGGCCCTGGCGTCTGCAGGGATTATCGATGACGCGTCCGCGCGGATCATACGCAGCCACTGCCAGGCGGAAAAGCTCGACGCCGCCGCGCTGACGCAGTCCGCCGGATTGGCGGGCAATTTAGCCATTCCCCTCGTCAAACAATTGACGGCGTTGGTGGCGCAAACCTCACCGGAAGCGGCGCGTTTCGTTCACTGGGGGGCGACCAGTCAGGATGCGATTGACAGCGGGCTGATGCTGCAACTGCGCAGCGCGCTCGATAAAACCGACGCGCTGCTCAATCAGCTGATTGCGGCGCTGACGGCGCAATGCCGGCGCCATAGCGCAACGTTAATGGTGGGCCGCACCTGGCTGCAACACGCTTTGCCAACGACGCTGGGGCTGAAGCTGGCCGGCACGCTGGACGCCTTGCTGCGCTATCGGGCGCGTCTGGCTGAAATGCGGCCACGCGTGCTCGCGTTGCAATTCGGCGGCGCGGCCGGCACGCTCGCCTCGCTCGGCGAACAGGGTGAGCGCGTTGAGCGGGCGCTGGCGCAAGCGCTGGCCCTGCCGCGCAGCGCCACGCCGTGGCATACCCAACGCGATCGGTTGTTGGAGCTGGCGAGTTGGTATGCCGGTCTGACGGGCTCGCTCGGCAAGCTGGCGCGCGACATGTCTTTGTTGATGCAGACCGAAGTCGCTGAAATCAGCGAGCCGTCGGCCCCCGGACGCGGCGGCTCTTCCACGATGCCGCATAAGCGCAATCCGGTACTCTGCGCCGCCATCCTCAGCGCGGCCAACCGTCTGCCTGCGTTGATGTCGGGATTGTATGCCGGCCTGGTGCAGGAGCACGAACGTGCGCTGGGCGGCTGGCAGGCCGAGTGGCAAAGCCTGCCGCAGCTCCTGGTGCTGAGCGGGGCGGCATTGGCGCAAAGCCTGGATCTCATTAACGGTCTGGAGGTGCATGAATCGGCGATGAGGCGCAATCTGGCGCTGACGCAGGGGCTGATCATGGCTGAATCGGTTACCCTGGCCTTGGCCCCCACCCTCGGCCGTCAACAGGCGCACCATCATATAGAACTGTGCTGCCGGCAAGCCCTGGCCACCCAGCAACCCCTGTTAACCCTTCTGTGCGCCGATGCGGAAGTCTCTTCCCGACTCAGCCGGGAAACCCTGGAAACCTTGCTCGATCCGGCCAATGCCACCGGCAGCACGCAGCGTTTCATTCAACAAGTCCTGGCGATGGCCGAGAGGGAGCAATCATGTTGAATTATGTCCTTGAGGGGCCTGAAAACGCCCCGGTTATTCTGTTTGGCAACTCGCTGGGCACCTCATTGGCAATGTGGCAGCCGCAGCGCGACGCGTTCATCGCCCACTATCGCATTCTGCGCTACGACGTTGCCGGCCACGGCGACTCTGCGCCCGATGAACAGCCCGGCTCGCTGGCGCGACTGGGCGAACAGGTGCTGTCCCTGCTGGACACTCTGGCGATTGATCGGGTGCATTTCTGCGGCATCTCCATGGGGGGGCTGACGGGGTTATGGCTGGCGCGCTTTCATGCCGATCGCTTGCTGACGCTGACGATCGCCAATAGCGCCGCGAAAATCGGGGTGACGGAGCATTGGCGAGAACGCGCCGCGCGGGTACGCCAGTGCGGCATGTCCGCCGTCAGCGATGGCGCGGCAGCGCGCTGGTTCACCCCGGCATTTTGCCAATCCGCCCCCGTCAAGGTGCAAACCGTCGTGCAACAGCTCACCGCCTGCGATCCCGAGGGCTATGCCGCTTGCTGCGACGCGCTGGCGACCGCCGATTTACGGGCCGAGCTGGCAGGCATCCGCGTTCCGACGCTGGTTATCGCCGGACATGAGGATGCGGTAACGACCGTCGACGATGCAAAAGCCTTGGCGGCAGGCATTCCCGACGCGCAATGCGTCATCCTGCCCGCCGCCCACCTGTCCAGCATCGAAGCCTGGCGGGCATTTAACCGCGCGTTCCGGGCCTTTTTGGATGAGCAGCTCACGCAGCGGCAACGTTATCAGCAAGGCCTGACGGTGCGCAGAGCGGTGTTGGGCGATGAGCATGTCGATAATACCCTCGCGGCGCTGTCGCCGCTCAACGAGGAGTTTCAGCATTTCATCACTCGCTACGCCTGGGGGGAAATATGGACGCGTCCGGGCTTGTCGCGCCATACCCGCAGCCTGATCACCATCGCGATGCTGATCGCCTTGAATCGCGAAGCTGAGCTGAAAATGCATATCCGGGCCGCCTTCAATAACGGCGTCACGCGTGAAGAGATCAAAGAAGTTCTGATGCATGCGGCGCTTTACTGCGGCTTACCCGCCTCGAACGCCGCTTTTCATCTGGCGCAGTCCGTCTTTGCCGAATACGACGCCGGGCGGCGATCGGACGACTAGAAGACGCGGTTATACCGGCACATCCAGCACCCTTTGGCGCAGCGCAGCAATCAGGCGCTGCTGCTCAGGGGACGAGAGTGCCTCTTGCCGGGTAATGATGCCCAGCGGCTCGGCCATGCCCTGGGTAGGCAACGGCAGCGCACGCAGGTGATTGCTGAACAAGTCGTCACGCACCGCGCCGTAAGGCACCAGCCACACATAGCCATACTGTAGCGTCAGGCAGCGCGCCAGCGTGACCGACAACGTCTCGACGCACCCTTCCGGCACCGCCAGCCCATGGCTGACAATGAGCGCCTCCGCATTCTGACGCGGCACGGTACCTCGCGGGGAGAGCACCAATGGCCAGCTCAACGCCTCCGCCAGCGAGACATCCGAATGCAACAGCGGATGATGAGGAGCAACCACCAGCCGCAGCGTTTCATGGTACAGCAGCTCGAAGTTGAGCCCTTCCATGCGGGAGGGGTCTGACATGCGCCCGATGCCTAACGTTAATTGCCCCGACCTCACCGCCATCATCAGCGCATCGTTGGCCAGCGTCGTAACCTGTATGCGCCAGCCGGGGGATTGCTGCTGCAACCCCACCACGACCGGTGCGACCAGGCTCACCAGCGTGGTGGGCAGCGCGCCGATATGCAGCGGCGCCGGCAGCGCCTCGCTGTCCGAGGCAAGCGTGCGCCCCAACACATTCAGCGCATCCAAAACGCGGCTGGCATCCTGCAGGAAACGCGTTCCGGCGGCGGTCAGTTCCGCCCCCTGCCGATTGCGCGAAAAAAGGCGCTCGCCGGCCAGGCTTTCCAGTTCGTTGAGCGTTTTAGAGAGCGCGGGCTGCGTGATGCCCAATTGCTGTGCGGCGCGCACCAACGTCCCCTGTTGCGCGGTAGCGACAAAGGCGTGCAGATGACGAAGGCGGATGCGTTGGCTAAAGCGAGAAGTCATGTTCATGATTTATAGTATTAACTTGCCGCCGGCGCGGCAAGCTCATTGTCAGGGCGAACGGAGGATCAAATATCAAAAAAAACGGTTTCGTTCTCGCCCTGTAACCAGATGTCGAAATGGTACACCGTCTGACCCCCTCGCTGCCGCCTTTGCGCCAATAACGTGCTGCGCCGTTTTTCCCACTCGATGAGATTCAACACCGGATCTTCGGCATTTGCCGCCTGTTCGTCGGCAAAGTAGAGACGCGTGTTCAATCCGATGTTGATGCCGCGGGCCACTATCCACAGATTGAGATGGGGCGCCATCGACCGGCCGTCGCGCCCCGTCACGCGCCCCGGTTTAATCGTCTCGAATTGCCACAGGCCGCTGGTGAAATCCGAACAGGTTCGCCCCCAGCCGCGAAACGCCGGATCGTCGGGCTTATCCAACTGGCCGTCGGCGGGGTGCTGATATCGCCCGGCGGCGTTGGCCTGCCAGACTTCGACCAGCGCGTCTCGAACCGGCGTGCCGGAGCCGTCATAGACATGCCCTTCCACCACGATGCGCTCCCCGCGCGTCTCCGGTTGCGTCAATACATGGGTAAAATTACGCTCGAAAATATCAAAGCCGGCGGCATGCGGCGCCAAACCGATGTGCACATAAGGCCCGGCGGTTTGCGAGGCCGTTTCAGCCAAATACTTTTTCATCACGCGGCTCCCTGTGTACGGTTCTCAAACCACGTGGCTCGATGGCCCCGCAGCACCAGATCGAAGCGATAAGCCAGACTGTCCAGCGGCACGGCGGCGTGCATATCCAGCTCGGCAATCAGCGTGCGCATCGCATCGTCACTGCCTACCGACTGCAAGATGGGGCAGCGAACGAGCAACGGATCGCCTTCGAAATACATCTGCGTGATCAACCGCTGCGCGAACGCCTCGCCGGAGAGCGAGAAGTGAATATGCGCCGGACGCCAGTCGCTGACCTGATTGCGCCAGGGATACGGGCCCGGCTTGATGGTACGAAAACAGTAATACCCGTTGTCGTCGGTCAGCATCCTGCCGCAGCCGCCAAAGTTGGGATCGATAGGCGCCAGATACTGATCTTTCTTGTGACGATAGCGCCCTCCCGCATTGGCCTGCCATACCTCGACCAGAGCGTTGCGCACCGGCGCCCCGAAGGCATCGCGCACAAATCCATGCACGATGATCCGCTCGCCGATCGGTAAGCCGTCTTTGGCGTAATTCAGAATCAGATCGTGATCCATCGGGCCGATATCCGTTGGCGTGAAGACGGGAGCGGTCAGTTCAGACAGCGAGTTTTGCAATGAAATTAATGCATTGCGCGGCGACCGCAGCACGCTGGTTTTATACAGCGGCGCCAGCGCCGGCGGGTGATGACTGTAATCGCGATGCACCAGTTCTCGCGCCATCCAATCACTTTTCATCCCGGTATCCTTATTATTTGAGGGTACATGTCGTCAGAGTGTAGGAAGCGCAATATGTAAAAGTAAAGTGAGAAAACCGATCGATTTATATAACCAAAAGTAATGGAATGTTCTGAATTGACGAAACATTTCATTTGGTCCATAACATGATTCAATTCCCGTCGGTGGTCCGCCTCGCTGCTGAATGGTCGCTTTCAGGTCATCCATGACCGCTTAACTGGAGGCAATGATGAAACGTTCTATCGCGACGGTCTCGGTATCGGGTTCGCTGCCGGAAAAACTGCGGGCTATCGCCGCCGCAGGCTTTGATGGCGTCGAAATTTTCGATAACGATCTGGTCTACTACCCCGGCTCACCGGCGGAAATCCGTGAGTTGTGCGCCGAACTGGGCCTGGAAATTTTACTGTTCCAACCGTTTCGGGACTTCGAAGGAGGCCCGCGCGAAACGCTGGCGCAGAACCTTTCCCGCGCGGCGCGCAAGTTCGAAGTCATGCAGCAACTGGGCTGTTCTCGCATGCTGCTCTGCAGCAATGTCTCGCCCGACAGCAGCGAAGACATGGCCACGCAAGTGAGCGATTTGCGCGCGTTGGCAGAGTTGGCCGCCGAGTATGATATTACTGTCGGTTATGAAGCGCTGGCCTGGGGACGTCACGTGAATATGTGGCGCGACGCCTGGGCGCGCGTGAAGGCCGTAGATCATCCGGCGTTGGGGATCATTCTCGATAGTTTTCATATCCTTTCGCGCGGCGATAACCTCGATGGCCTCGAGGACGTGCCGCCCGAAAAAATCGTGTTTGTCCAACTGGCGGACGCCCCGCTGTTGAAGATGGATGTGCTCGCCTGGAGTCGCCATTTCCGCTGCTTCCCCGGCCAAGGGGAGCTGAATCTGACCCAGTTCATGACCCAACTTTCCGCGCATGGCTATCGCGGCGCCTGGTCGCTGGAGATATTTAACGATGGTTTCCGCGCCTCGCCGGTGCTCCCCACGGCCCAGGACGGTTTCCGATCGTTGTTGTGGCTGGAGGAGCAAACCTATGACTGGTTGGCCAAACAGCCTCTGCTGCCCAACGCCATGGCCTCGCTCATGGAACGTTCCTTATTCCATTCGCAGCCGCATCCGCCCTTGCTGGCGCTGGAGTTTATCGAATTTGCCGTCTCGCACAACGACGGGCTGGCGATGGGCCAATGGCTGACGCAGCTGGGATTGGTTCACGCCGGCGAGCACCGCTCCAAAAGCGTCGCCCTCTATCGCAACGGCAAAGTGAATGTCATTCTGAATGCCCAGCCGGAAAGCCAAGCCAGCGGCTATTATCACCTGCACGGCATTTCCCTGTGCGCCGTGGCGTGGCGGGTGCGCGGCGTAGCGCGTTTACTGCAACGGGCGCAAGACTACGGGTACGCAATCTGGCAAGGCGAAACCGGCCCCAACGAGCGGCAAATCCCCGCGCTGTGCGCACCGGACGGCAGCCTGATTTATCTGGTGGAAGCGGACGAAGATCCCAAGAACGATATTTATCACGCCGATTTTCATCTGACGCATCGCAGCGCGCCGCCGCCCGCGCTGCAGAGCATCGATCACTTGGCGATTGCGCTGGCGGATGAATCGAGCGGCAACTGGATCATGTTCCTGCGCAGCGTGCCGGGTTTTGTGCAGGACAACGAGTGGGAATTGCCCGATCCGCTGGGTTTGGTTCGCAGCCGCGTCTTGCGCAGCCCCAACGACGCCATCCGGCTGCCGCTGAATATGTCGGTGAGCCGGGAAACGCAAATCGCCCAGGCGTTAACCGCCTATCAGGGCGCAGGCTTACAGCACGTCGCCTTTGGCTGCGAGGATCTGTTCAGTATGGTGAAAGCGGCGCAGGCGCGCGGATTAAAAACGCTGCGTATTCCCGATAACTACTATCACGATCTCAGAGCGCGTTTCGATCTCGACCCCGCTTTCCTCTCACAGCTGCAAGCGGGCAATGTGCTCTACGATCGAGACGATCAGGGCGGAGAATTGCTGCATGTCTACACCGTGCCCTATGAAAAAGGCCGCTTCTTCTTCGAACTTCTGGAGCGCCGAGGCGGCTACCGCGGCTTTGGGGCCGCCAACGCCCCGGTTCGGCTCACCGCCATGCGTTAATCGCGCGGGCCATCACGGCCCGCCTGTTCTTCCATCTTACTGAAAAGGTTAATGATCGCGCTCACACTCTCAGTGGCCTCCGGCGCAGCCATTCTCACGGCAATCCCTTTTTATAACATAAAGTTAACACTGCCTCGTCACTCACCGCCGGCTCAATTGTCCGATAAACGCACATTTTTTCGATTATCGCCGTTTAATGTCCCCCCAGGGGCTGCTTATAGTGATGACACTCAACTACTGCACCGGGAGCACCCCATGTCGGGAAACAACGCAATCAATGTTCGGGCGCTGATCGACGACCGCCCGTTAGGCAAATGGCAAAAGATGATCGTGCTACTCGGCTTTTGCATCATTGCTCTGGATGGATTCGATATCGTTATCATGGGATTTATTGCGCCAGAGCTTAAGGCGGATTGGCAAATCACTAACCGCGAACTGGGGCTGGTGATCAGCGCGGCGCTGATTGGCCTGTCGCTGGGCGCGATGCTATCCGGACCATTGTCAGACAGATTCGGCCGCAAAGTCGTCATCATCAACAGCGTATTCTTTTTTGGCGTTTGGACGCTGGTGACGGCGTTTTCTCAAAATATGGAGCAGATGATGTTATTTCGCCTGCTCACCGGATTGGGGCTCGGCGCCGCCATGCCGAATGTCGGCACCCTGGTGGCGGAGTTCGCGCCCGCCCGACGCCGCGCTTTCTTGATTACCGTGGTTTTCTGCGGCTTCACCTTTGGCGCCGCCTTGGGCGGATTCGCCGCGTCCTGGCTGATGCCGCGCTTCGGCTGGCATGCCGTGCTGCTGCTCGGCGGGATCTTGCCCCTGCTGTTCGCGCCCGTGCTGATGGCGGCGTTACCCGAATCGGTGTGTTTCCTGGTGGCGAAACGGGCAGATCAGGGCGGCATTCAGCGCATTCTGGCGAAACTGGCGCCCGATCGCGATTTTCGACATTCTACCGTCGTTCTGCCCCCGCCGGGCCAGGTCTGCACTCATCCGGTTAAACTGGTGGTGAGCGCACGGTACCGCTTCGGCAGTTTAATGCTGTGGGGCGCGTATTTTAGCGCGCTGTTTCTGTACTACACCTTAGGCAGTTGGCTGCCGCTGCTGATTAAAGACAGCGGTTTCAACATCGCGCAAGCGGCGGTCATCACCGCGCTGTTTCAGGCGGGCGGGACATTAGGGTCGCTATTTTCCGGGTGGTTGATGGACAGATCCGAACCGCATCGCGCGTTGGCGTCGATTTATGGGTTGGGGGCGCTGTTCACTCTGCTGATGGGGATGGCGATGGGTTACCCCCTCCTGATGGGCGGCTGCGCGATGGCCATCGGGTTCTGCATCGGGGGCGCCAACACCGGCATGAACGCGTTGTCGGCCAGCTTTTACCCCACCGAAGCGCGAGCCACCGGCTCCAGCTGGATGCACGGCATCGGCCGTTTGGGCGCTATCTTAAGCGCGCTGGCCGGGGCTGAAATGCTGGCGCTCGGTTGGAGCTTCAGCACCATTTTCGCCGTCCTGGCGCTGCCCGCCCTGCTGACGGTGGCGATGATCGTCGCTAAACGGCGTCATCAGGCGCGTCAAGCGACAGAGCATCAATATGCCGCCTATCTGGATGCGCGTTCGAATGATGTTTGATTGCGTCGGGAAATAATCGAGAACAAAGGGGAAGGCGTGTCGGCCTGCAGGGCCGGGGCGCTTTAACTGTGATGGGGATCGTTGAAAGATTTTTTCGTAAGTGATTGAATAATGGCGGAGAGAGGGGGATTTGAACCCCCGGTAGAGTTGCCCCTACTCCAGTTTTCGAGACTGGTCCGTTCAGCCGCTCCGGCATCTCTCCTGACAACGCTTGCTATCATGCCCGCTTTTACGGCATTTTTACAGCATTAGCATACCGCTGAACGTTCAAGTGACGACTTTACGAGCAACCTGATGATTAAATGGCCGTGGAAAGCGACTCAACCTTCTCACCCCGAGGCGGATACCCAGGCACAGTGGCGGGACGCGCTGGCGATCCCGCTGCTCTCGCCGCTGAATGAGCAAGAGCGGCAGCGGCTGGTGGCCGTCGCCGGGCAGATTTTGCAGCAAAAGCGCATCGTGCCGCTGCAGGGGCTGCAGCTCACCTCGCAGATGCAGGCGCGCATCGCCCTGCTGTTCGCCTTGCCGGTGCTGGAGCTGGGCGCGGAATGCCTCGACGGCTTCAACGAAATTCTGCTCTACCCCACCCCATTCGTGGTGGAAGACGAATGGCAGGACGAGATCGGCCTGGTGCACTCGGGGCCGGTGGTGCAGTCCGGCCAAAGCTGGGAACAGGGGCCGATCGTGCTCAACTGGCAAGACGTGCAGGACTCTTTCGACCTTTCCGGTTTTAATCTGGTGATCCACGAAGCGGTACACAAGCTGGATATGCGCAACGGCGGCGTCGCCACCGGCGTGCCGCCGATCCCGCTGCGCGAGGTGGCCGCCTGGGAGCACGATCTGCACGCCGCGATGGAAAGCCTGCAGGACGAGATCGACATGGTCGGCGAAGAGGCCGCCAGCATGGATGCCTACGCCGCCACCGATGCGGCCGAGTGCTTCGCCGTGCTGTCGGAGTACTTCTTCAGCGCCCCCGAGCTGCTGGCCGAACGCTTCCCGGCGCTGTATCAGCACTTTTGCCGCTTCTACCGCCAGGATCCGCTGGCGCGCCTGCTGCGCGCCCAGGCAGAAAACGACGCGCAATGGGCTGATTGACAGGCTTATTGCTCAGATACCGAGCAGTCGCACCGCCTGGGGCAATTTAGCGTTGACACACCTGGGGCAGCTGGATATGATGCGCCCCGTTCACACGATTCCTCTGTAGTTCAGTCGGTAGAACGGCGGACTGTTAATCCGTATGTCACTGGTTCGAGTCCAGTCAGAGGAGCCATATTTAGAAAAGCCCGCTTAAGGCAACTTAAGCGGGCTTTTTGCTGTTGGGCGTTTACAGCCCGCGCTTTTCCATCAGCAGCGCCAGATCGACCAACCGATTGGAGAAGCCCCACTCGTTGTCATACCAGGCGAGCACTTTCACCAGATTGCCGCCGATCACCAGCGTGGACAAACCGTCGATAATCGACGAGCGCGCATCGCCCCGGTAGTCGCTCGACACCAGCGGCTCATCGCTGTATCCCAGGATCCCTTTCAGCGGGCCGGACGCCGCCGCCGCGCGGAACGCCGCGTTGATCTCCTCCGCCGTCGCCGGGCGTTTCAGCGTCACCGTCAGATCGACGATGGAAACCACCGGCACCGGCACCCGCAGTGAATAACCGGTCAGGCGGCCGTCCAGTTCGGGGATCACCTTGCCGAGCGCCTTGGCCGCACCGCTGGAGTAAGGCACGATAGACTCCGCCGCCGCCCGTGCGCCGCGCAGATCTTTTTCCGGCTGATCGTGCAGCGCCTGGCTGTTGGTATAGGCATGCGTGGTGTTCATCAACCCGTATTCGATGCCGAACGCCTGATGCAGCACCTGTGCGGCGGGCGCCAGCCCGTTGGTGGTGCAGCTGCCGTTGCTGACCACCTTATGCAGCGCCGGATCGTAGAGGTGATCGTTAACCCCCATCACCAGCGTGATGTCATCGTTCTTGGCCGGCGCCGAGATAATCACCCGCTTGGCGCCGCCATGCGTGATGTGCACTTCCGCCTTGGCCTTGTCGGTAAAGAAGCCCGTCGCTTCGATCACCACGTCCACGCCCACGCTGCTCCAGGGGATCTCGGCGGGATCGCGCTGCGAAAACACCTGAATCGGCCGGCCGTCCAGCAGCAGCAGGTTGTCGCCGGCTTCGACCCTGGCCGCCAGCGTGCCGGAAAGCGTGTCGTATTTCAGCAGGTGCGCCAGCGTCTTGCTGTCGGTCAGATCGTTGATCGCCACCACTTCAAAATCGCTGCGCCCCAGCGCCGCGCGCAGCACGTTGCGTCCGATCCTGCCGAATCCATTAATGCCTACTCTCACCATGATGCACTCCTCGTTTTGGGCTTTGCCTCAACTCTAGCCCTGCCCCGAAGCGGCGTAAATGACGTTTACCGATCAATTTACGCCAAATTGCGCGCATGAAAGCGTTCGCGGTATTCGCTCGGGGTCAGCTGCAGTTTTCGCTCAAACACCCGCCGCAGGTTAAGGCCGTTGCCAAAGCCGGTGGCCAGGGCGATCTGTTCGATGCCTTGCGCACTCTGCTCCAGGCGCTGTCTGGCGGTATGCAACCGCCCTTCTTCGACGAATTTGGCGGGAGAAATGCCCGTCTCGCGGGTGAACACGCGGGTAAAGTTGCGCGGGCTCATCGCCACGCGTTCGGCCAACCGTTCAACGCTGAGATCGTCGGCGAGGTTTTCCAGGATCCAGGATTGCAGGTCGCGGATCGGGCCCGGCGATTTGGCCTGGTTAAGCGGGTAGCGGCTGAACTGCGCCTGCCCGCCGGGGCGGCGCAGAAACATCACCAGATCCTGCGCCACTTCGCGCGCCTGCACGAAACCGTAGTCGTCCTCTACCAGCGCCAACGTCAGGTCGAAGCCGGAGCTGACGCCGCCGGAGGTCCAAATCGGCCCGTCCTGCACGTAGATCGGGCCGTTTTCGACCTGCACCTGCGGGAAACGCGCCTGCAGTGTTTCCGCCAGTCGCCAGTGGGTGGTCGCCCGCCGTCCGTCCAGCAACCCGGCTTCGGCCAGCAACAGTGCGCCGCCGCAAACGGAGGCGATACGGCGCGTCTGCGGCGCCGCGCGGCGCAGCCAATCCGCCACCAGGGCGCCCTCTTCTTCGCTCGCCCCTTTGCCGGCGACGATCACGGTATCGCGCGGCAGGAACGGATCGAGATCCGCCAGGCGATGGTCGGCCAGCAGGCTCAGGCCTGACAGGCCGTGCACCACTCGGTGAGATTGCGTAGTGGCGACCGCGATCTGATACAGCGGCGTCTCGGCAGCACTCAGGCGATTAGCCTGCATCAGGATATCGGCGATGCCCGCCGCTTCGAACAGCATGCCCCCTTCAGGGACGATAATCAGGAATGTGTGCATGGCGATAATAGAGAGAACGGTCAAAACAGGTCAGGAAGCCACTGTATAAGAAAAGCGCCGCCGGTTCACCCTGCAGGCATAAAAAAGCCCGCCGATAACCCCGACGGGCCTGGAAGGAATAGCCATTTAAACCTGCGGCAAGATCACCCCGCCGGCGCGCGCCAATTGCGCCAGCAGCGCCGTTTGAAACGCCTCGTCGTGTACCGCCGCGTGAGGCTCGAACCGCTGCTGATGATGCCAATAGCCGCCGGACGCCAGGGCCTGTGGTTCATCGCTGCTCACCAGCCATGCCTGCGTCACATGCCCCAGCGCCAGATCGTCGGGCGCGTCCGCGCCGCCCATTTTGGTCGGCACCCAGCCGGGATCGACCGCGCTGCTGATGACGTCGGGCCACAGGCGCGCCACGGCGGCGGCCAGCGTGGTGACGAACAGCTTGCTGTCCGAATAAGAACCGGCGGCACCGCCAAGCCAGTCTACGCCGTTCAGCTCCGCCACGCCGTCAAAGTGCATACTGCTGCTCAGGTAGACAATACGCTTGGGACGTTCGATCAGGGCCGTCAGCAGGTAGGGCGCTATGACGTTCACCGGCATCACCTGCGGCCCGGTGAACATGCCGGCATTGTGGATCACCGCGTCCGGACGGCCGAGGCGATTGACCTGCTCGGCAAGCTGCCGAGTCTGCTGTACATCGGACAAATCGCCGATCGCCGCCTGTGCACCGCGATCCAGCAGATCGCGCACCGCGTCCAGACGGCCGGGTGCGCGCGCATGCAGAATCACCTGATGCCCTTCGTCCAACAGCGTTTGCGCGGTGGCGCGGCCCAGCCCGTCCACCGAACCGGTAATGAAAATGCGTGACATGCCATCCTCCGTTTAGCGCCAGCCGAGCGCCGGCGCGACATGGGTTAAAATCGATTCGATGACGTGCGCGTTGTAATCCACGCCCAGCTGATTAGGCACGGTCAGCAGCAACGTATCCGCTTCGGCGATGGCCTCGTCCTGCGCCAGCTGTTCGATCAGCGCGTCAGGTTCTGCGGCGTAACTGCGGCCAAAGATCGCCCGGGTTTGCGCATCGATATACCCCAGTTGGTCGCCTTCCTTACCGCTGCCGCCGAAGTAGTTGCGATCCCGCTGATCCACCAGCGCGAAGATGCTGCGGCTGACGGAAACCCGCGGCTCGCGCGCATGGCCCGCCTCTTGCCAGGCCGCGCGATAGGCGCGGATCTGCTTGGCCTGCTGGATATGAAAGGGTTCGCCGGTTTCGTCGTTCTTGAGCGTCGAGCTTTGCAGGTTCATGCCCAGCTTCGCCGCCCAGACGGCGGTGGCATTGGAACCTGCGCCCCACCAGATGCGGTCGCGCAGCCCGGCGGAAAACGGCTCCGGCCGCAGCAGCCCGGGCGGATTCGGGAACATCGGCTGTGGATTGGGTTCGGCGAACCCTTCGCCGCGCAGCGCTTCCAGGAACACTTCGGTATGGCGGCGGGCCATGTCCGCATCGGTTTCGCCGTCGGCCGGGGCATAGCCGAAATAGCGCCAGCCGTCGATGACCTGCTCCGGCGAGCCGCGGCTGATGCCGAGCTGCAGCCGCCCGCCGGCGATCAGATCCGCCGCGCCGGCGTCTTCCACCATGTACAGCGGGTTTTCATAGCGCATGTCGATCACGCCGGTGCCGATCTCGATGCGTTGGGTTTTGGCGCCGATGGCGGCCAGCAGCGGGAACGGCGATCCCAGCTGACGCGCGAAATGGTGAACGCGAAAATAGGCGCCGTCCGCGCCCAGATCTTCGGCGGCGACCGCCAGATCGATGGACTGCAGCAGCGCATCCGCCGCGGAACGGGTGCCGGACTGGGCGGAAGGCGTCCAGTGGCCAAACGAGAGAAAACCAATCTTTTTCATCGGGCATCGTCCTCAAAGGCAAAACATGGGCCTACAGTGACAAAAATCGCACGCTTTGCGCCAGCAAAATCGCCCCCGATCGCACTAAACGAACCGATTGCCGCCGCGCCGCCCGGCGATTGTAATCAAAAAACAAATGTCGTATAACAGGCAGCTCCGAGGGGTGTCCTGTTACGGGCTGAGATGGCGTAAGCCGAACCCTTTGAACCTGATCTGGGTCATGCCAGCGAAGGGACGGTTAGGCAACCGCGCGATCACCCGTTGCCTGTTCATACCTCAGCGTGCCCGGATCTCCACTGACTCAAGGAGGTCCCATGTCCATCACCACCCTGTTCGAAAGCGGTCTTTACGGCCGGCTGCGCCAACAGGCCGGCTGCCACTGGCAAAATTACGTCGATCACCCGTTTCTGCAGCAGTTGGCCGCCGGCGCCTTGCCTGAACGCGCTTTTCGCCGTTACCTGACCCAAGACTACCTGTTCCTGCTGCACTTCGCCCGCGCCTATGCGCTACTGGTCAGCAAGCTGCGCGCCCTGCCGGAAATGCGCGCCGCCACCGCCTCGCTCAACGGCATCATCGCCGAGCTGCCGCTGCACGTGGCCTACTGCGCCGAATGGGGGCTGAGCGAAGCGCAGATCGCCGCCCAGCCGGAGGCGGCGGAAACCATGAACTACACCCGCTACGTGCTGGACATCGGTCATGCGGGCGACGCCCTCGATCTGCTGGCCGGCCTGCTGCCCTGCGTGGCCGGTTATGCCGAAATCGGCCTGCGGCTGCTGCACGATCCCGCCACCCAAATGGAGGGCAATCCTTACGCCTCCTGGATCCGCAACTACGGCGACGAGGGCTATCTGGCCGGCGTGCGCGCCGCCATCGAACTGCTGGAAACCGTCGGCCACCAGCGCGGCGCACAAAGCCGCTTTTCCGAGCTGGCGCAGATTTTCACCACCGCCACTCAGCTGGAAGCGGCATTTTGGCAAATGGGGCTGAACGCCTCATGATCTCCCCCCGCCTCCAGCCCGGCATCCAGGTGCGGGATCTCACTCTGCGCTTCGGTCAACAGACGATCTTTGAGCGGCTGAGCTTCGACATCGCCGGCGGCAGCTTCGTCTCCCTGCTCGGCGCCAGCGGTGCCGGCAAAACCAGTCTGCTGAAGATCATCGCCGGGCTGGCGCAGGCCAGCACGGGCACGGTGAGCGGCAGCGACGGCCTGCCGATCGCCGGGCGCATCGCCTACATGGGGCAAAAAGACCTGCTCTACCCGTGGCTGAGCGTCGAAGACAATGTCGCCCTCGGCTCGCGGCTGCGCGGCGAAGCGCCGGATCGGGCATGGACCGCGCACCTGCTCGAGCGCGTAGGCCTGGCCGCGCATAGCCGCAGCCTGCCCTCCGCGCTGTCCGGCGGCATGCGCCAGCGCGCCGCCATCGCCCGCACGCTTTACGAACGCCAGCCGATCGTGCTGATGGACGAACCCTTTTCCGCGCTGGACGCCATTACCCGCGCCGAGATCCAGAGCCTGGCCGCCGAGCTGCTGGCGCAAAACACCGTGCTGCTGATAACTCACGATCCGATGGAGGCTTGCCGCCTGAGCCACCGGCTGCTGGTGCTGTCGCCCTGGCCGCTGGGCCTCGACGATACCCACCGCATCAGCGGGCAACCGCCGCGCGCGCCGGATGACGCCGACCTGCTGAAAAGCCAGGCCGAGCTGCTGCTGCAAATGGTGAGGGCGGCGCAATGAATATCGCCAAAGAGCGCGGCTTCACCCGTCTGCGGCGTGGGTTGACGGTCTTCATCGGCCTGCTGCTGCTGTGGTGGCTGGCGGCGCAAAGCGGCATTCCGGCCTTTCTGCTGCCCACGCCGGGCGCGGTGGCGCAGGCGCTGTGGGACGGACGCGGCTATCTCGCCTGGCACACGCTGGTCACGGCTTCGGAGATCGTCAGCGGGCTGGCGCTCGGCGTGCTGCTCGGCGCAGCGTTGGCGCTGTGCATGATCTTCTCGCCACGCCTGCAGCGCTGGCTGATGCCGCTGGTGCTCACCAGCCAGGCGATACCGGTGTTCGCCCTGGCCCCATTGCTGGTGCTGTGGTTCGGCTTCGGCATGAGCGCCAAAGTGGCGATGGCGGTGCTGGTGATCTTCTTCCCGGTGGTGTCGGCCTTTTTCGACGGGCTGCGCCGGGTCAACAACGACTATCTCGATCTGGCGCGCACGATGCGCGCTTCGCGCTGGGCGCAGCTGCGGCACGTGCGGCTGATGGCGGCGCTGCCGGCCTTCGGCTCCGGCCTGCGCATGGCCGCCGCCGTCGCGCCGATCGGCGCCATTATCGGCGAATGGGTCGGCTCGGCCGAGGGGCTGGGCTACGTGATGCTGAACGCCAACGCGCGCATGCAGACCGACATCTGCTTCGCCGCGCTGTTTATTTTGGTGCTGATGACCGTGCTGCTGTGGGCCGCGGTGGATGCGCTGCTGCGGCGCCTGATCGCCTGGGCGCCGGAAAACGACTGATGATTGCAACCATAACCAGGGATAAAGGAACGACCATGATCAAACAAACCCTCTGCGGACTGCTGCTCGGCGCCGCCCTCACCGGCCAAGCCGGCGCGGCCGACAAGCTGACGCTGGTGCTCGACTGGTACATCAACCCCGATCACGCGCCAATTATGGTGGCCGAGCAGATCGGCGCCTTCAAGGCCGCAGGGCTGGACGTCAAGATCGTGCCGCCGTCCGATCCGGCGCTGCCGCCGCGGCTGGTGGCCGCCAAACAGGCCGACCTCGCCATCACCTATCAGCCGCAGCTGCATTTCTTCGCCGATCAGGGCCTGCCGCTGATGCGCGTCGGCACGCTGATCAACACGCCGCTGAATACGGTGATCGCGCTGGATAAAAACATCACCTCGCCGGCGGATCTCAAGGGCAAGACGGTGGGTTACTCGGTTAGCGGCATCGAACAGGCGACGCTGGCCACCATGGTCGAGCACGAGCACCTCAAGCCGCAGGACATCAAGCTCATCAACGTCAACTTCCAGCTGACCAGCGCCCTGCTGGCGGGCCAGGTCGATGCGGTGATCGGCGGCTACCGCAACATCGAAGCGCTGGAGCTGAAGTTGCAGGGCAAGACGCCGGTGGTGTTCAACGTCGAAGATTACGGCGTGCCGGCCTACGACGAGCTGATCATCGTCGCCAACCGCGATGCAGTGAACGAGCCGAAAATCCGCAAGTTCCTCGCCGCGCTGAAGCAAGGCAGCGACTACCTGCACGCGCACCCGCAGGACACCTGGCTGGCGTTCGCCAAGGCGCACCCGGAGCTGAATACCGAGCTGAACAAACAGGCGTGGCAAGCCAGCCTGCCGCTGTTCGCGCGCGATCCGGCCAAGCTGGATCGGGCACGCTATGAGGCTTACGAGCAATTCCTGTTCGACAACAAGCTGATCAAGAAAATCACCCCGGTAGACCAGTATGCGGTGGAGTTGAACTGATCACGCCGAGGCGGCCGGCGGCGCCACCGTCACCTCGCCCTGGCCGCTGCGCTGCAAGGCCGCCTTCACCAGCCCGTTGGCCTTGCAGCGTTCGATAAACGCGTTCACGTAGGCGGCGCCCTGCGTTTTTTGCCTCGGCACCGCCATCGCCTGGCGAATGGCGGTGAAATGCCCATCCAGCACTCGGTAGCCGGGATGGGCGGCCGCGGCGGCCAGCAGCGGTTGACGCACGCCGGCCGCCGCCTCCAGCCCGCGTTCGAAAAACAGCGCGATCGCCTCGGCGGAAGTTGCCGCCCGCACCAGCTGCGCCTGCTGCAGCGTGCGCGACAAAAACAGATCGTACGCGGCACCCTGGCCGACCGCGATGCGCACCTCCGGCCTGTCGAGCTGCGCCACCTCAGAGTAAGGCGCGTCGTTCGCCACCAGGTAAGTCCCCTCAATGATCACGTAGGGTTCGCTGAAGGCGATTTGCGCCGCGCGCACCGGCTCGATGGCCATAAACGCCAGGTTCCAGGCGCCGCTGTCCAGGTCGGCGAACACCTTGCCCGCCGCGTCATAGGTGACCAGTTCGAGCGCCACGCCCAGCTCCTGGGCCAGAGCGGTGGCTAGCTCCACCGAAGCGCCTTGCGGTTTGCCACCGGCCCCGGCCTGCGCCAGCACCGGATTGCCGAGATTGATCGCCGCGCGCAACACGCCTTGCGGGGCCAGATCGTCGAGTACCGCTGCGGAAATCGTCTGCATACTTCCTCCTGAATGGCTGATGGACGCGCCGTCGTGGCGCTCATTAAGCGTAGAGCGAAACCTCCGACCAGCAAGCTTTCGCCGCCGAGGCCGCCGTCGGCGTGATTAACGTCACACTATTGTCATAAAAATGTACAATAGCCGCCGCTCGTCGGCCGTAGCGGGAGATCGCGCGTTGTTCCGCCGCCGGCAATAGGCTATACCCTTCACTTTTCGCGCCGCGGCACACTCGGCGGCGCAACCCAGGGCAGCAACGGTTTTATTTCAATCAGACAAGGTTTGGCGGATGGTTTTAGCAGTCGTTTCGTTTGTTCTCTTTTTGGCGTCGATTTTGATTTATCGCACCCGGGCCGCCGCCAACCGCTGGTGGTTCGCCATTCTGCTGACGCTGCTCGGCAGCTATCTGGTGCTGAACGTCATCCTGATCGCCAGCAACTACTTCACCGGCGACGGCATCACCGACGCGGTGATCTATACCGTCACCAGCAGCCTCAAAGGCGCGGGCATCAGCAAATACGTGCTGCCGTTTATCGGCCTGCTGGCGGCGCTGGGACTTATCTTCGCGGTGCTGGCCCGCAGCCTGCTGCGCCGCAAGGCCAAAGGCAGCAGCGTGGCCTACAGCGTCGTCGCCGTGCTGCTGGCGCTGTTCTCGGTCGGCACCACCCCGGCGTTTCAGGACATCTCGCTGCTGGTCAAGAGCCAGATCGTCGGCGATACCGCCGATTTCACCACCTACTACAAGGCGCCGAAAAAGACCGTGCAGGGCAAACGGCCGAACCTGGTGTACATCTATGCCGAGAGTCTGGAGCGCACCTACTTCGATACCGAGCTGTTTCCCGGCCTGGCCGACGAGCTGAACGCCCTGCGCACGGACAGCATCGATTTCAGCAACACCCAGCAGCTGCCGGGCACCGGTTACACCATCGCCGGCATGGTCGCCTCGCAGTGCGGCATTCCGCTGTTCGCCCCCTTCGACGGCAACGCCTCCAGCGCGGTCTCCACCTTCTACCCGGAGAACGTCTGCCTGGGCGACGTGCTGAAGGCCGCCGGCTACAGCAACTATTTCTATCAGGGCGCCGAGCTGGCGTTCGCCGGTAAAGACACCTTCCTGAAATCCCACGGCTTCGACCACGTTTACGGCTTCAAAGAGCTGCGCGAACAGGTCGCCGATCCGAGCTACAAAAACGACTGGGGTTGGTACGACGACAGCGTGCTGGACGTGGTGTACGGCAAGTTCGTCGAGCTGTCCAAACAGCGCCAGCCGTTCTCGCTGTTTACCCTGACCGTCGATACCCATCACCCGGACGGTTTTATCTCCGCCGGCTGCAGCAAGAAAAGCTACGCCTGGCAGAACAAGGAAAACCGCTCGCTGAGCGCGGTGGCCTGCAGCCAGCAACACATCGCCGCGCTGATCGACAAAATCAAACGCTCGCCCTATTTCAGCAACACCGTGATCGTGGTGTCCTCCGATCATCTGGCGATGAACAACACCGCCTACGACATCCTGACCAAACAGAAGCGCCGCAACCTGTTCTTCATCATCGACGGCACCCGGCCACTGGCGGAACAGCGCAACGAGAAGCGCAGCACGCTGGACAACGGTGCCACGGTGCTGGACGTGATGGGCGGTGACAACTATATCGGCCTCGGCCGCAGCAGCCTGTCGGCGCCGTCGCTGTCTACGGTGTTCCTGAATATCGAAGAGAAAATCAACGGCTGGAAACCGGCGGTGATCAATCAGTGGGGCCTGCCGAACCGCATCAGCGACTACAGCGTGGATACGCGCCAACGCAGCTTCAGCTTCTCCGGCGTCACCTACAAGGTGCCGTTCATCCTGCGGGTGGGCGACAACCGCATCGAACCGATGTTCAACGTCTACCTCTCCACCCCGCTGCGCAAGCAGCTGGCCGGGCTGGGGGCGGGGGAGAAATTCGTTTGGGTCGATAAATGCTACGAGATCGGCCGGGTCTGGGCGCCGCAGCTGGCGCTGAGCACCGACATCTGCGTGGCCTCCGGCACCCTGGCCTCGCCGCCGCAGATCGCGCAGGCCAGCGGCGAACGCTTCAACGGCAAGGTGAACTTCACCGGCCCGGCGGCGGACAGCGTCGCCGATTATCAAAACGCCGTCGCCCGCCTGCAGGTGGACGACGCGGCGGTGAAATACCGGGCGGACGCCATCGAATTCATGCTGCCCGGCATGCCGGAGCAGGTGAAGGCCATCACCGGCGTCTCCGCCGTCGAGGAATGGGGCCGCTGGTCCGACGCCAATCTGGCGCCGGCGGTCGACATCGATTACGTCGATCCGCTGCCGAAGCGCTTCGATCTGGTGCTGCGCGCCCGCGCCTACGGCAACAACGCCGGCGAACCGATTTCGGTGCGCGTCGGCGACGAAGAGCGCTTCGTGTCGCTCGGTGAACAGGACAGCACCGTCACCCTGCGCTTCGACAACCCGCGCGGCGCGCAGAAGATCAGCATTACCCCGCCGGCGCCGACCGAGCCAAAAGAGAGCGCCAGCGGCGGCTTCACGCCGAAGAAGCTGGGCATCGGCCTGGTGTCGCTGAAGGTCGAAGCGGCCGCTCCCGCCTCCTGATCCCCCGCCTTCACGGGCGCGGTATTTTCTTTGCCGCGCCCGTCATTTCGACCAAGCTTTTACGCCCTTCTTCGGCTAACCTGTGACGGTAAAACGCCGCAACCCCGCCACAGAGCCGGGACATCCAAGGAGAAAGTATGAGCTATGCCCCACCTCGCAGCGGCCTCAGCGCCGATCAGGCACTCGATCAACTGGAAGCCCTGTATGACGCCGCGGTAGACGCGCTGCGGCAGGCGGTCAGTGACTTTATCAGCCACGGCACACTGCCGGACCCGCAGGCGCGCGCCGCCGGGCTGTTCGTGTATCCCGAACTGCGCGTCAGTTGGGACGGGCAGCAATCCGGCCCGAGCAAAACCCGCGCCTTCGGCCGCTTTACCCATCCCGGCAGCTACAGCACCACCGTGACCCGGCCGCAGCTGTTCCGCCACTATCTGGCCGAACAGCTGGCGATGCTGGAACACGATTACGCCGCCCATATCGAAGTGGCGCCGTCGCAGCAGGAGATCCCGTTCCCTTATGTCATCGACGGTTCCAGCCTGGCGCTCGATCGCTCAATGAGCGCCGGCATCGCGCAGCATTTCCCCACCACCGAGCTGGCGCAGATCGGTGACGAGACCGCCGACGGCCTGTACCACGCCACCGACAACCATTTCCCGCTGTCGCATTTCGATGCGCTGCGCGCGGATTTCTCGCTGGCGCGTCTGCGGCACTACACCGGCACGCCGGTGGAACATTTTCAACCGTTTGTGCTGTTCACCAACTACACCCGCTATGTGGACGAGTTCGTGCGCTGGGCCTGCGCCCAGATCGCCGATCCGGCCAGCCCGTACATCGCGCTCTCCAGCGCCGGCGGCACCTACATCACGCCGGAAACCAGCGCCCCGGAGCAGGCGGTGTCCGATCTGGCGTGGAAAAACCACCAGATGCCGGCCTATCACCTGATCTCGCGCACCGGCCAGGGCATCACGCTGATCAACATCGGCGTCGGCCCATCCAACGCCAAAACCATCTGCGATCACCTGGCGGTGCTGCGCCCGAGCGCCTGGCTGATGATCGGCCACTGCGGCGGCCTGCGCGAAAGCCAGGCGATCGGCGACTATGTGCTGGCCCACGCCTATCTGCGCGACGATCACGTACTGGATGCGGTGCTGCCGCCGGATATCCCGATCCCGAGCATCGCCGAGGTGCAGCGCGCCCTGTATGACGCCACCAAGATGGTCAGCGGCATGCCCGGTGAAGAGGTCAAACAGCGTTTGCGCACCGGCACCGTCGTCACCACCGACGATCGCAACTGGGAGCTGCGTTACTCCGCTTCGGCGCGGCGCTTCAACCTCAGCCGCGCGGTGGCGGTCGACATGGAGAGCGCCACCATCGCCGCTCAGGGTTACCGCTTCCGGGTGCCGTACGGCACGCTGCTGTGCGTCTCCGACAAACCGCTGCACGGTGAAATAAAACTGCCGGGCCAGGCCAACCGCTTCTATGAAGGGGCAATCTCCGAGCACCTGCAGATCGGCATCTGCGCCATCGATCTGTTGCGCGCTGAGGGCGATCGCCTGCACTCGCGCAAGCTGCGCACCTTCAACGAACCGCCGTTCCGATAACGGTGCTCAGGCCCGCTGCTGCGGGCCGTTTTTTCCTCAACGCACCAGCGCCAGCGCGCGCTTCTCCTGGCTGCGGCCGCCGGCGATCGACAGCAACAGGTCTTTCACCAGCAGCGCCGGGGCGGACAGCGACTGTTGGCCCGACATGCACAGCGACAGCGGCACCGACATCGTCGGCGCATTGATGCGCGCCATCCAGGCCTTGGCTGGGCCGATCATCGCGCGCGCCACCGACTCCGGCAATACGGTCGCCCCCAACCCGCCGGCGATCGCAGCGCTCAGCGCGCCCGAGGATTCGATCTCCCCCACCACGTTGACAGCCAGCTTGCGCAGCGCCATCGCCTCCTCCAGTTGGTTGCGCACCGCATCGCCCTCGCGCGGCAGGAACAGGTTCAGCCGCGCCACGTCCAGTAGCTCGACGCTGTTGCCGGGATGCGGCACCGCGCGCGTCGCCACCAAATAGAGATCCTCTCGCATCAGCGCGACGGTGTGCAGACCGGCAGGCATTTTGGCGCCGTAGACCATCGCCATGTCCAGCATCTGGTTGGCCACCTGTCCGGCCAGCGCCGCGCCACTGTTTTCATGCAGGCTGAGCAAAATGCCCGGCTGCTGATCGCGCAGGGTTTGCAGCAGCGGCAGCGCCAGCTGCGCTGCGGTGCTCCCCGACGCCAACCCGAGAGACACCTGGCCGCTCATCGCCTGCCCGGCGCTGTTGACCGCGCTCTGCGCCTGCTCGCACTGGCGCAAAATGGTTTGCGCGTGGGCATACAGAATGTTGCCGGCCTCGGTCGGCTGCACCCCGCGCTTGGTGCGGATCAGCAGCTGTTGCTTCAGCTCCCCCTCCAGCGTCGCCAACTGCTGGCTGAGCGCCGGCTGGGCGATATGCAACACCTCCGCCGCCTGGGTCAGGCTGCCGACATCGACGATTTTCACGAAGTACTTCAGACGTCTGAGATTCATAGTGCCTCCAGCGAGCCGCTAAATTGAGAATGGCGAAATCCGGTCATGCAACCGCAGCAAGATCCAGGCCAGAGTCGTCAAAAGGCCAAAAACGGCGACAAATGGCCGTTTATCGGGCGAGGCGCGCCACAACGCAGGGCACGCGTTGCACCACCGGCAGGCAACGGCGCCGCCTCAGCGGGCAATCCGGCAGCGCTGCGCGTGAGGTAAGCGATAAAAGCGAGAAAAAGCAGCAGGTTGGGCAATCTTGCAGCAAACGCGCGCGCCGGGCGTTTTCGCGCTTTACAAGCCGCAACCGCCCCGCTATTATTCGCCCCGTTCACACGATTCCTCTGTAGTTCAGTCGGTAGAACGGCGGACTGTTAATCCGTATGTCACTGGTTCGAGTCCAGTCAGAGGAGCCATATTTAGAGAAGCCCGCTCAGGGAAACCTGAGCGGGCTTTTTGTTTTTCTGAGTTTTCAATCACATCAAGAATATTGGCTCAAAGTGGCTCGCTATATGAACAGCACTTCATTCACTGTAGCATCAGGTATACGCCCGAGACACTAGCTGCTAGAGGTTTCCATATCAAGGACTCTGGGCTGCTAACAGCAAATAACTCCCGTTTTTATATCTTTCATCCACCAGCGAAGAGGCAAAACCCATTGCGTGAGTAAAGATTCCGCCGCTGATGATGGGTACAACAAAGGGAAGCCTAGTTAACTGATTAACTAATGCCGCAGTTAGCCAATAATAGCAAGCGAAGGGTTCAGGATGCATATCACAGGCAATAAAAACTCCGTAGACAAGGCCATCCTAACAGGAAAGATATAATGTCTGTTAGACAGCATATCGTTGCTGCGGAATGTGATGAATGTCAATAAGTTGTATAACGCGGTCAGCAGTTGATAAAACAGTCCCCAATAAAGAAAAAATACCTTACTATCTCTGGTAGAAGTAAGAAAATCAGGCGCAGCGCTCCTTTCTGCTGGAATATTTGGGCTATTCAAAGCGAAGCATTTTGTAACTATGAATTCAATCTTCTATCTTGAACGTAATTTTACTCACGGTGACAGGACGTACACAGAGACAGAGTTGCTGGCTGCATCAACGCACATTGTTGTGTTAGCAGAACCCGGTGGCGGGAAAACAGAGCTGATGAAAAGTATCGCTCAGAAACTGAACACTTCTGTCTTAAATGCCAGCGTATTCGCTTACGTGGGAGCAGATAAAGAAAATAGCCCACTGGTAATTGATGCCGTTGATGAGGTCGCTAGGATCGATCAATCAGGTATTCATAAACTCCTTGCGCTAGCCAGAACATCAAAGCCAACTCGCGTAATCATGTCGAGCAGGTCAAGCGAATGGGGGCTGGCCTCTACCGGTATTTTTGAGAAATTTCTTGGTTTCTCCCCTATGATTGTCAGGCTGAGAGAATTCGATCAAAACGAACAACACGCCATCTTTAAGCACCATGCGCCAGAAGAAGACTTCTTTACATTCCAGACCGAAGTAACACAGTTTAGTTTAGAAATGTTGTTACCAAACCCTCAGTTTCTGAAAATGTTCACCGATGCCTACTTAGAAAGTGGCAGGCGATTTGCTGACAAACGTTCAATCTTTGCTTTAGCGGTCGAACGACTGGCTAAGGAAGTCAACCCAGATATGCCGAAAGCCTCTATACCTCTTTCAGTTGCACAGAAGATTTCATTTTCTGCCGAGGTTTATGTCAAACTTCTGTTGTCGGGCGCAGAGGGAGTCAGCACCATCGACGCGACGGCAAGCCGGATGTATCCCATGCTGCCAGCATTATTTAGCGGCAGTACTGCCTGTTACGACATATTGTCAACTCAGCTTTTCAAACCCGGCGATAAGGAAGATCAGCACCGCCCGGTTCATAAGATCGTCGCTGAATACTGCGCAGCGGATTATCTTATTAAACGAATAACCGACCCAGGGGATGTTCTCACTTTAACAACGTGCTTGTCTGTTATTGCACCGAACGGTACTGCCAGGGATGAGTTGAGAGGTCTGCTCGGATGGATGGCAGCATTGGGCAACAAGTCAGTACAGGAATCCATTATTGAGCTTGACGCCTATGCGGTTCTCGCAAACGGCGATCCATCACAACTTGAACGCTCATCGAAACGACAACTTCTTCATCGACTCAAAGAGATTGAAGCCGCAGACCCCTACTTTCGTCGGAGCGATTTCTGGCGTCGGTTCAGCGCGGCTGGTTTTTTCACGCAAGACGTTATTGAAGAAATAAAGCCTCTTTTAACAATGGGTAATGATGGTCATTTACGTGATTTAATTTTAGAGCTTCTGACAGACTCACCGGTAAACTGTCAGTTGACGCCTGAATTAAGTCTGCTTACCTTAAACCCTAACGAGTCTAAACACATTCGTACCTTAGCAAGCAAATGCTTACTAAATGTCAAAGAATACGATTTCATTGGCGCTTTAGCCATTTTGATTTTTGAGGCCAGTAATATTTCACTCAATATTGCAGCTAAAGCCATCGAAGTCACAGGGCCAGAAAAATTTAACCACACATATCTCTCTGGATTCTTACGCGTCTGTGCGAACCTCTACCCTGCTCACGAAGAACAATTTGAAAGAGTGGTCGGCTCTCGTTATTTTATTAAAAAGCTCATTTCCTGTTTTTCACAGCATACTCTCGAATCTCTTCTGGATGAGCTAACCCATAACCTTCATTGCCACTGTGGGAAAAAATCCTATGAATGTAATTGTCGCAATGGGATAAGCAAGATCGTCGGTTCAATGGTCGATCGCTATTTTGAACTGACTCAAGCACCGTTTGACCCTGTCAGGATCTGGCAATGGATAGGTAATCTCAATTTTCATCGCCAATGCCAACCCGATCAAAGCAAATCGGTACAGGTGCTTCGGGAAAATGACACACTTCGTCAGGAGATCATTGCTTATATATTCGGGCCATTAACGGATCGTAAAGAAATATTCAACATAAGAGTAGAAAAATTCGACGGACACCTGCACTCACATTCAGGCCTTTATTTATGGAGGAATGACTATAAATTCATCCTCAATCTGGCGTTTGAAACAGATAACGTTGACCTGTGGGCAAGTTTTCTTGTCAACCATCAACGTTACAAAAACAAGGAAGAATATGGCCCTGATGATTTGCGAACACAAATGCGTCAGCACGCCCTTTCCAAACCCGCATTTATGCGCGAATGGGCCCGATACAACAATGCAATGAAATTATCCGAACAGGAGCACCAGTTATGGAGATTCAGACATAGCCGAAGCAGGAAACGCCATGAAAAAAAACAACGAGAGATTCACGCTGAAAACATAAAATTTGTTAATGAAAACAAAGATGTTGTAGAACGTGGTCGTCACTGGAGTTGTCTGGTGCGTTTTGCAGAACTTGTGCTCATGCATCCAGAAAGAATTGAATTAGAATTTGGTGATGAGAAACTGGTTCGGACTGCGTTAAGAAATTGTCTGGATTTTATTACTCCCGTGGTTCCCACCCTACCCGAACTAGCGGCTCTACAATGTGAATCTAAGCACAGGTATTCTGAGACAGTTTTATATGCAGCCTGTCTGGAGATTTTACGTGCAGAAGGCAATCTTGAATGCGTCAATACCGAATTGCTTACAGCATTAAGAACCAACATTCACGTGGGATATGACTCAGTTTCGACGGAAGAACGTGACGCTCTACAGACTGAAATAGACCGCCTCATTTTTCCTGATAGTGAAAGTGCTGAAAAATATCTCCAGCAATACGTTGAACCCCAACTCGCTCAACCATGCCCTAACCCTGAAATCTGGATGTTAAGTGGAGAAGAGGTCTTTCGTGATTCACGCGCTAAACTTTCTATTGAATGGCTTCATCGTTTTACTGATTTATCCCTTAACTCAGTAGATACACTTTTTGAAATTGCTGCTCAATACGGCGATCGTGAGGATTTAAAAGAGATTATTGCAGAGCGGTGCTCGGATATGATGTCAGGTTGGCCCAATCCGACAGAAGATGAGGATTTTGAACGCAAGCGAATATTCTGGCTGATACGGGAGTTCTACTTTCTCGAGAGCATTACAGCTACTTATTGGGCATGGTTAAAATCTGCAAAAAATAACTTACTGCATTTTTATGAGCGTTCTGACCGCATGAGCCGAAGCGAGCATCGTGCCTGGCCGGAACTGACCTCAGTTAAAATTGAAGCCATTTTAGACACTTTCTTTGAACAATGGCCGCGTGTTGAACTGCCAAGTAGTTGGGACAGCGATAGTCCTGAAGAGGAAAAAGCCTACCGCTTTTTGACTGATTTAATTTGGTCAATTGAATCAGATATTCCTGACAATGCAATACCTGTACTAGGCCGCCTTCTTGCCGATCCACGTTTCACGAGCCAGAATAAAGGGCTGCAAAGTATATATGCTGGTCAGCTCAGGAAAAAAGCACTCAGGGATTTTGAACCACCTACGCCAGATGAAATAGTCCAACATCTGGATTGTGATTCAGTGGTCACTGTTGAAAGCCTGCGTCAGTTAGTTCTTCAGGAGCTTCATGATTTCCAGAAAGCGATTGATGGCGGGGAGTTTAACTCGGCAGATCGCTTCTATGAAAAAAATAAACGCCTTGATGAGGTAAAGTCTACGGAGATCATTGCTGAACGTCTCAATTTAAGACTCGAACCTCAGGGCATATCGATAACACCTGAGCATCAGTTGAAAGGTCAAAACAGGAGTGACTTCACGGCATCTAAGTTGATTGGTGGAAAAAGACGGCTGCTGGTTACGGAAGTTAAAGGCCAGTGGCACAGAGAGTTATATTCGGCCGCGTCATCCCAACTCTATGACCGTTATTCTATCCACCCAGATGCCGAGCAGCAGGGTATTTTTCTTGTTATATGGTTTGGAGAGAGTGAGACCGTTTCAGGCCGCAAGCTCCACGGCATCAAAACCGCTCAGGAACTTAAAATCAGTATTGAAGCAGTGTTACCGGTTGATCTCCGTGGTTTAATCGATGTTTTTGTTTTAGATGTTTCACGACAGAGTAAACATTAGAATTAGTAACATAGCCCCTACTTTGAATTTCTTGAGGGTGTTTTAAGTAATACACTATAAAAAAACTCAACAGTATTGTTACATCGAACATAAATATCCGATATCACCGCAGGTGTGATAGCAGGCATTTACCACCGAGAGATTAACAAAAATTTGTGGTCATTCTGGTGGTCTTGACAGGAAAGCGATTCTGATTTAGCTTGCTTATTAGCCAGTTACTGGCAAAGGCGATCCCAGTCAGAGGAGCCATATTTAGAGAAGCCCGCTCAGGGAAACCCGAGCGGGCTTTTTGCCTTTCAGCCGCCGTCAAAAGCTGCGTTTCGCCACCAGATAGGCGCCCGCCACCAGCAGCAGAGCGCCGAACAGCGCCGGCAGATTCTCGCGCAGCGCCGCCGGGCCGGCGCGGTAGACGTCCACCAACAGCCCCATGCACAGCTGGCTGGCGACCAGGATCGAGATGGTGGCCGCCGCGCCCAGTTTTTGGTAGCCCAGGATGCCGGCGAACACGAACAGCGATCCCAGCAGCCCCGGCAACAGCATCCACCACCTGGCGGCGCCGGTCACTTCCGTCACCGCGCCGAGGCCGTTTTTGGCCAGCAGCAACCCCACCAGCAGCAACAAACCGACGCTGGAGTTGATCACCAGCGTGATAAGGATGGTCGAGACGCTTTCGGTGATGCGCACCATCAACAGATTCTGCACCACCAGCCCCATCCCGGCCGCGATCAGCAGTAACAGCATATTCATCGCCCTGTCTCCCGGGATCAGCGCGCGGGCGGCGTCGCCCGTTCGTCGAGCCTCAGTTGCAGGAACGTCAGATCCAACCATTGGCCGAATTTGGCGCCCACCTGTTCCATGCGCCCCACGTCGCGGAACCCGAGCGCCAGATGCAGCTTAATCGAGGCCCGATTGCCGGATTCGATGCCGGCCACCATCACATGTTTGCCGATTTCCCGCGCCCGTGCGATCAGCGCCAGCAGCAGCGCCTTGCCAATCCCTGCGCCGCGATGCGCCTGATGGACATACACCGAATGTTCCACGGTGTGGCGATAACCGTCCCAGGCGCGCCAGTCGCCGAACGACGCGTAGCCGATCGCCTCGTCCTTGGCGTTCACCGCCACCAGCACCGGGTAACCCGCCGCCTGCCGTTCGCCGATCCACGCCGCGCGGTTGGCCGCATCCACGGTTTGTTCATTCCAGATGGCGGTGCTGTTCAACACCGCGTCGTTATAGATAGCGGCAATCGCCGCGCTATCGTTGAACGTCGCATTTCGTATAATCATGGTTTACCCCGGCCAATTGTCCACTATAATACTACGATATGAATATTAAATTAGACAATCTAAATCAGCTGATCGGCGCACGCATTCGCATTGAACGCGAAGCGCGCCACTGGTCGCTGTCCGATCTGGCCGAACGGGCGGGCGTCTCACGGGCGATGGTTCATAAGATCGAGCGCGGCGAGAGCAGCCCGACGGCGATGCTGTTGGGCAGACTGGCGGGCGCGTTCGGCCTCAGCATGTCCAAGCTGATCGCCCGAGCGGAAACGCAGGAAGGCCGGCTGCTGCGCCGGGAAGATCAACCGGTCTGGGTCGATCCCGAGAGCGGTTACGTGCGGCGCCACGTGTCGCCCCGCACCGATTTGCCGCTCGATCTGGTGCGCATCGAACTGCCGGCCGGCGCGGCTATCCCGATGCCGGCTTCGGTGTACGCCTTCAAACGTCAGCTGATCTGGGTCTTATCCGGCGCACTGGTCTTTATCGAGGGTGACGCGCGCCATGAGATGGCCGAGGGAGACTGCCTTGAGCTCGGCCCGCCGGCGGACTGCCGATTTGAAAATCAGAGCGACCAACCGTGCGTGTATATGGTGGCGGTGCTGAGCGCCGCCTGACGGCCGTCTGCCCTAACCCTGCGCCGGGCGGTTATAGCCGGCGCGGAAAAACTTCTCCGCCAACCGGCTGTCGCCACCGGAGAAGAACTCGCTCATCGGCTCGCTGCCAAGCCCATAGGCGCGGCTGAGCTGCCCGGCCTCGAACGCCGCCCGGTTCTCGTCGCCGCAGCGCTGCGCCAAATGGTGCGCATAGCCGAGCACGAAACCGCGCTTGTAGTCGGAGCAAAAGCGCGACAGCTCCGCCTCCGGTTTCAGGTTGTCCGCTTTTAATCCCGCCAACAGCCCTTTGCCAAAATGATCCCCCATCGGTTCCTCCTTATCACGCAATCGCTATATAACAAAATATACAGCGAATGGGCGAACGCGAACATACTCCCTAAGTTTTACTCGCCGCATAAAAAAGGCCCGCCAAGCGGGCCTCGGCGAGAACGCGCGATCACAGCGTGAAATTCAGCCCTTCGCTGACGGTGTTGCCCAGCGGCAGGCGGCCCGACGGCGCTTCTTTCTCCTGCAGGAAATCCGGCAGGCGGGATTTGTCGCCCGGTTTGCCGATCGCCACCATGGCATGCACCGCATAATCGTCCGGCAGCTGCAGCGCCGCCTTAATCTTGTCGTGGTGAATGCCGCTCATGCAGTGGGTCAGCCAGCCTTTCAGGTGCGCCTGATGCGCCAGGTTGGCCCAGGCGGCGCCGGTGTCGAACGCGTGGGTCGGGTTGTCCACCAGCCGCTCGCCGTTCAGGCTGGTGGTTTTGGAGACGATCACCACCAGCGCCGAGGCGTGTTGCGCCCAGCCGCGGTTGAAGTCGATCAGGAACTCCAGGTAGTTCTCCCAGCTGTCGGAGCCGTGCTTGCTGTAGGCAAAGCGCCACGGCTGAATGTTGTAGGCCGAAGGCGACCAGCGCGCCGCTTCAAAGAAGCTCAGCAGCGTTTGATCGTCGATGGCGTCGTTGGTCATCGCGCGCGGCGACCAGCGCTCGATAAATTGCGCGTCAATCGGGTAATCGGAGATTCTTGGCTGGCTCATGATAGGTTCTCGCAGTGAAGTAAAAACAAAAGTTCGCTGATATTCCCACAGCTTAGGACGGTAAAACTTTTATTTCGTGCCATTGTCCTGCGGCAGTTCCTGCTGCAGCCAGGCCAGAAACGCCCTGACTGGCGGATGCCGCTCGCGCCCCGGCGCGCACAGCACGCTGTATGCGGCGCCCGGTACACGCACCTCCGGCCGGTACGCCGCCAGCAGGCCGTTGTCCACCATCTCGGACACCATCACCGAGCTGGCGAGCACCCACCCTTGCCCGGCCACCGCCGCCTGCAGGGCGTAATGCTCCTCGTGATAGCTGCGCATCGCCGCATGGCGTCGCCACCAATCGACCCCGGCGGCCCGGCACCAGTCATGCCAGCCGCTGTCGTACAGCGCCGAATCCCCCCACTTGACGGTGATCAGCACCGGATTTTCCGGCTCGGCGGCGGCCAGCCCCGGCGCGGCGTAGACGCCAAAGCTTTCCTCCAGCCGCGCCGCCTGATGCAGCGCGGGATAGTGCGCGCGGCTGTAGCGCACCGCCACGTCCACGCTGGCGTCTTGCTGCAGATCGATCACCTCGGCGCAGGCCTCCAGGCGCACCAGATAGTGCGGATACGCCTGATAGAAGCGCCCCAGGCGCGGCACCAGCCACAGCGCCGCGAACGAGTGCGTCACCGAAACGCACAGCGATCCTGCGCTGGGCTGCGGCCGCAGGCCTTCGAGCGTGGTGGCGACGTCCAGCAGCGCGCCGTGCACCCCGGCAAACAGCGTTTCCCCCTTCGGTGTCAGCCGCACGCCGCGCGGCACCCGTTCGAACAGCGCAAACCCCAACTGCTGCTCCAGCGCTTTGATCTGGTGTGATATCGCCGTCGGCGTCACCGCCAGTTCGGCCGCCGCCAGCTTGAAGCTGCGCAGGCGAGCGGCGGATTCGAAGGTGCGTAATGCGTTGACGGGCAGCGTAGCGAACATGGCGAAGCCTCTCCAGGTGAGTTGAATTCATCCTGGCAGAAAAGCCGTCATTTGTCGCCCGCCGGGGTTTGTTTCTAGAGTAAGGCTGAATTCATTTCACACAGAGGAATATGACATGAATGCAACTCATCAACCCAAGCGTTTGGCGGTGCTGGTCGGCAGCCCGCGCCGCGACGGCAACAGCGCCACGCTGGCACAGGCGATCATGGCGGGCGCCGCCGAAGCCGGCACCGTCGCCAGCCTGCATTTTCTCGACGATTACCTGAGCGGTTTTCTGAGCGATGAGCGCCACGCGCCGCCGCCGGCCGATCGCTACGCCGAGCTGTTCCTGGAGCACTTCCTGCCGGCCGACGGCGCGGTATTCTGCACGCCGATTTACTGGTACGGCATGTCGGCGCAAACCAAGGCCTTTTTCGATCGCTCGTTCAGCTTCTATTCCAACGCCTACCCTCAGGCGGAACAGGTGCACCAGCGCATGAGCGGTAAACGCATCGGGCTGGCAGTGGCGTCGGAAGAGACCTACCCCGGCGCGGCGCTGGGCATCGTGCATCAGCTCCAGGAATTCAGCCGCTACACCCATTCCGCGTTCGTCGGCGTGGTGCACGGCGCCGGCAACCAGCGCGGCGAGATCGCCCGCGATCCGCGCAACCCGCTGCAGGCCGCCCGCGAGTTGGGGCGCGAGTTCTTCACCCGCCCCTATTCGGATTATCAGATGGACAGCCCGCGCAGCACGCAGGTGTGGGCGGACTGACGCTTGAATCTGCCGGCAAACCGCGCTGTCACCCTCCGGCGGCGATCGCCGCCAGCAGATGACGCGCGACGCTTTCGGCGTGTTCCGCCACCTGCGGCAGCCCCATCAGTTCGCCGAAGCGGCCGCGCGCCGCCGGGCCGGCCACCAGCAGGCGCGGGTTGGCCAGGCCGTCGCCGCCGATCGCCTGGCTGTCAGCATTGACCCACAGCCCCAGCCCCAGCGGATCGGCGCGCAGCGCCCCCTGCTCCGCCAGTGAATGGAGCAAGGGGCTGGCGGCGATCAGCCCGGCATGGGCCGGGCCCGTGGTGATCAGCAGCCGCTGCGCCTGCAGCGCACGCTCTGCGCCTTGGCGCGGCAGAATCGTCAACCTTACGCCCTGCGGCGTTCGCTCCGCTCTACGCAAACGAGCGGCCAATACCTGCAGCGTGCCTGCCGCCTGTTGATCCGCCAGCAGCGTGCTCACCTGCGGCGCAAGGCGATAGCGATGCACGTCCCAATAGGCGCGCAAATGCCGCAGAAAGCGCTGCTGTTCGGTCGGCGTCAACGCTTGCCACAGGCGCTGCCCCTGGGCGCGCACCGCGTCCAACACCGCCTGCCACGGCACCCGTTGCCGAGCGGCGCGCGCCACCTCAAGGCGCACCTGCCGCACCCCATCGCGCAGTCCGGCGGGCGAGGCAAACGACCATGTCGGGTACTCCCCTTCGGCATTGGGGCGCGGCAGCAGGCCGTGACGAGAGAAGGCGGTAATCGGCCCGCGATGCCCGCGGCGGTGCAACGCCGCCACCGTATCGGCCATCGTTAACCCAGTGCCGACGATCGCCAACGCCTCACCGGGTTCAACGTCGTCCAGCGCCTCCGCCGCCCAGGGATTGGCGATCAGACGCGCATCGCGCGCCAGCTCCGGGGCGATCTGCCGCGGCAGCGCGGGCGGCGGATGGCTGGTCGCCAACACCACATAGTCGCCCCACAGCCGTTCGCCGCCCGCGGTGATGACGGTCGCGCCCTGCGCCTGCGGCTGCAGGTGCAGCGCCCGATCGCGCAGGTGCCGCAAGCGGGCCCGGCCCGACTGCGCCGCCTGATGGAAACGTTCCTCGACATAGCGGCCGAAGGCGCCGCGCTGCGGATAGGCTTTACCGTCGTGCCACAACGCCTGCGGATCGGCCACCAATCCGCCGCCCAGGCGATACCAGCGGTCAAAATCCCCCGCCGGCTCATCCGCCAGCTGCATCCGATCGGCCGGGACGTTGATGCGGTGGGTCGGTTCAGTGGTCGAGTAGGCCACGCCATAGCCCGGCGCCGCGCGCGGTTCGATCACCGTGACATCCACCGCTCCGCGCGCCAGCTGGATCGCCAGCGCCGCGCCGGTGAAACCGCCGCCGATAACGATAATATGGGTACGCTTCGCCATCAGCCCTCCCGCTGTACCGGGCCGGGACGACGATCGCCGCCGATGGTTTCGCCGAACGGGCCGGTATTGATCGTGCGGGCCGTCTGATGGGCCGGCTGCGCCAGCGGCAACAGCGGCATCACCAGTTCGGTGAAGCGGTGGGCCTCTTCCAGATGCGGATAGCCGGAAAGGATGAAATTGTCGATGCCCAGCGCCTGATACTCGCGTATGCGCGCCGCCACCTGCTGCGGATTGCCCACCAATGCGGTGCCGGCGCCGCCGCGCACCAGGCCGACGCCGGCCCACAGGTTGGGGGCGATGCGCAGACTCTCGCGCGAGCCGCCATGCAGCTCGCTCATGCGGCGCTGGCCGGTGGAGTCCATGCGCGCAAAGATCTGCTGCGCCGCCGCGATGGTGTCGTCATCCAGATGCGCGATCAGGCGCTCGGCCGCCGCCCAGGCTTCGTCTTCGGTTTCGCGCACGATAACGTGCAGGCGAATGCCGTAGCTGAGTTTACGCCCCTGCCGCTCGGCGCGCTGGCGCACCGCCGCCAGCTTTTCCGCCACCTGAGCCAGCGGCTCGCCCCAGGTCAGGTAGGTGTCGATCTGCCCGGCGGCGATGTCGAGCGCAGCCGGCGAGGAGCCGCCGAAATAGAGCGGCGGGCCGTTTTCCTGCACCGGCGGGAACAGCAGTTCGGCGCCTTCTACGCGAATATGCTTACCGCTGAAATCCACCTTCTCCCCTTGCAGCAGCCGTTGATACACCGTGAGAAATTCCTGTGTCACCTCGTAGCGTTCGGCATGGCTGAGGAAGATGCCATCCCCTTTGTTTTCCACCGGATCGCCGCCGGTCACCACGTTGATCAGCAGGCGCCCGTCCGACAACCGGTCCAGCGTCGCGGCCATGCGCGCCGCCAGGCTCGGCGGCTGCAGGCCGGGGCGCACCGCCACCAGATAGCGCAACCGACGGGTGATCGGTGCCAGCGCCGCCGCCACCAGCCAGGAATCCTCGCAGCTTTTGCCGGTTGGGATCAGCACGCCGTAATAGCCAAGGTTATCGGCGGCCAGCGCCACTTGCTGCAAGTAAGGCAGGTCTACCGGGCGCCCGCCCTGCGCCGTGCCCAGATAGCGGCCATCGCCGTGGGTCGGCAGAAACCAGAAAACGTTGATGCGTTCTTTCGCTGACTCAGTCATTTATGCTTTTCCTATATAACTATTCCCAATATTTATCGATAGAAAAATCTTGCTTGGTTATAAAACGAAAAGCAGGATGCATGCCACAGTGGCGGATTTTAAAAAGCGATGCATATCAATGCGTTGAAAAGACATCACCGCCCAAGCGCTGCTGCATTGGCAGCAGGCGGCGACGAAAAGCTGTTGCCAATGCAGCACCGTGCGCCTTTTGCCCTCTCGCGGCCGCTCATGGGCTGGGATAAGATTTTTTTCCCCCTTCGCCGTCAGCCAGGAGACGCCCATGTACGATCCCCAACCGTTCGCCGCCGACAAACCGGTGCTGATCGATCCGGCGTCGCTCGCTCTGCAAAGCGTGCTCGATCGGCTGGCCCCTACCGATGCCACCGTACTGATCGTCGGCGAAACCGGCACCGGCAAAGAGGTGGTGGCGCGCTATCTGCACCACCACAGCGCGCGCCGCCATCGCCCTTTTTTGGCGGTCAACTGCGGCGCGCTGACGGAAAGCCTGGCGGAAGCCGAATTGTTCGGCCATGAGAAAGGCGCCTTCACCGGCGCCGTCGGCACCCATCAGGGCTGGTTCGAAGCGGCGGAAGGCGGCACCCTGCTGCTGGACGAGATCGGCGAACTCAACCTGTCGCTGCAGGTCAAGCTGCTGCGCGTGTTGCAGGAACGGGAAATCACCCGCGTCGGTTCGCGCAAACCGCTGAAGATCGATGTGCGGGTCATCGCCGCCACCCACGTCGATCTGGCCGGCGCAATCCGCCAACGACGCTTCCGCGAAGATCTCTATTACCGGCTGAACGTCGCGGCGGTGACCTTACCCCCGTTGCGCCAGCGGCCGGAGGACATTCCGGCGCTGACCAGACACTTTCTTGCGCTGTACGCCCGCCGGCTGGGACGGCCGCCGCTGCAGTTGACGGTGGAGGCGCAGCAGGCGTTGCTGGACTACCCCTGGCCCGGCAACGTGCGCGAGCTGGAGAACACGCTGCATAATGCGGTCTTGCTGAGCCAGGAGGGGCCGATCGCCCCGCAGCAACTGCGACTCACGCAACGCCTGACGGATCACGGCGGCGGCGGTGACGACGCCATCGATCGCTTCGTGCAGCAGCAGTTGCAAGGCGACGGTACCCAGCTCTACCAACGGGTGCTGGATGCGCTGGTGCGCAACGCCTTCGAACGCAGCGGCGGCAACCAGCTGCAGGCGGCGGCCTTGCTCGGCGTCAGCCGCAATACCCTGCGCACCCATTTGGCGCATCTTGGCCTGATCAAACCGCGCCGCCGCAGCGTCGGCGCGCCCGCGCATTCGCCGGCCATCAGCGCAGCGCCGCTGCCCGAACGCGAACTGCGCATCGGCTATCAAAAATTTGGCAACCTCGGCGTGCTCAAGGCGCGGCAAAGCCTGGAACAGCACTTCGCCGCACAGCGCATCAGCGTACTGTGGAGCGAGTTTCCCGCCGGGCCGCAGCTGCTGCACGCGCTCGACGGCGATGAAATAGACTTCGGCACCACCGGCGAAGTGCCGCCGATCTTCGCGCAGGCGCAGGGCAACGCGCTGGTATATGTCGGGTTTGAGCCGCCGGCGCCGCAAAGTGTGGCGATGGTGGTGCCGCAAGACAGCCCGATACGCAGCGCCGCCGATCTGCGCGGCAAACGCATCGCACTCAACAAAGGCTCCAACGTGCACTATTTATTGCTGCAGATGTTGGACGAACAGGGAATGACGTTGAACGATGTGCGCATCGTCTATGCGCCGCCGAAGTATCCACTGTCGGCGACCGACCTGCAGGCGGTGGACGCCTGGATGATGTGGGATCCGCTGCTCAGCGACGCGCAGCGCAGCGGGGAACTGCGCGTGATCGCCGACGGCACCCAACGGGTGCTCAATCAGCAATTCTATCTGGCGCGCCGCGACTTCGCCGAGCGCTCGGGCGATCTGTTGCAGCCGCTGATGCAAGCATTGCAGCACACCGGCCGCTACATTGCCGCGCAGCCGAGAGAAGCCGCTCGTCACCTTTCCGACGAACTGGGACTGGCGAGCGCCTCGCTGGAACTCGCGCTATCGCGCCGCAGCCACGAGATCCGCGCCATGGATTTGCAGGTGATCCGCCAGCAGCAAAGCATCGCCGACCGCTTCTACGCCCTGGGGCTGTTGCCCAAAGCGATCGCCGTGCGCGAGGCGGTTTGGCCGCTGGGATCTTAGCCTGGCTTCGGGGGGCGCAGCATCGGCCGCCCTTTCTCCTCTGCGCGCAAACTCATATCGCCGTCGGAGCCGGGCGGTAATGCCAATGCCGCAAAGACATTTTTAGGTAAAATATACCGCCGATGTCAGTGCTAGGATTAATTCGCTATCATTTTATGTGCACTTTCAATTAACGTTACCCTGTTATTTTCGCATTCGCCGGTCGTCACGACCGGCTTTTTTATTTCCCCGTCTCCCCTGCCAAAAATATCGTTTTTTGGTAAAAAAAAGCGCGCCAGGTAGGATTACATAGCAACTGCATGGACTTATTTCCCGTGTAGAGCCGTGCATCTCAGAGAGATTGTCGATGTTTCATTGGCCGGCGTTAATCGCCGGCTTTTTTTATCTTCATTTCATGACGCCTGCGCATCGCAGGCCCCACGTCTTATTGCCAAAGAGGATACGCGCATGCCGAGTCCATTGTTCCGTGAGATAACACTTTTCGGTAAAGACAAAACCTCAACGCGCGCTATTATTTAATTGCAGTGTTGTCATACCTATTGAATACCCCATGCTTACCGACCCTCGCGGTCGGTTTTTTTCTTCCTCACCAACCGTTACGTTGGCGGAAACAGGCTTATGGGGCGTCGACGGGAGCGCGCCATCAAAATATCGATGGCATAACCCAAGTTTTCCGTTGTGATCAGGCAACCTGCAGCCGCGCGCGATAAACAAAGCTCATTTTATCGGGATGAAATACCACATGCTGACGTTTTCCTTTTCACCTGGGCAGTGATCGTGAATTTTAAAGATTACGCTTTGCATGATGAAGATATCCAGGGAAGCCAACACCCCCTCATAGAGCGATAGGATGAACTCGTTTTCGCTCATCTTTTTTTCATTGCGTCTGATCGCAATGTACTTTGCCGATGCGTTGTACAGGCTACAGGTTATTGGATTCTTTACGTTTACCTTCATCTTCCCCCGGCTGATTACCGGCGAAAGCAGTTGCACGATCCTTTTATTCTCGTAATACTCATGCAAATTCAAGTACACGATGCTGCTGGGGAAAGGCTCTTTATCGAAGCCAATAATCGGTTGATAATTGAGAAAAGGCCAATCGCACAGGGTTCTGAATGTTCTTGGCGGGCAACCGAATTGATTTGAAAACGCACGGCTAAATGATTGCTGAGAACTAAATCCGGAGAGCAACGCGATTTCATAGATCTTCATATCGGTACATTTCAGCAATAACGTCGCGCGGCTTAGTCTGCGCTTTCTGATATAAGTCCCTATCTTCATCCCTTCATACAAATAGAACATCCGCTGTAAATGCCCGATGGAATACCCTGACTTAATGGATAGCGCCCTTATTGATACATGGCTTTGTGTATCAATGGCTTTTTCAATGATAGCGATTATCTCATCTAAAATATTGCGTCTGAACTTGTTAGAACAATCCATAGTAAAGCCTGTCATCTTGCTATTTTTATTATTGAATGCATCTCTCTTCTTGCGGAACCAAAAGCTGTCCGGCTTGCTTTCTTTCGAAGAATGGCATTCCCATATCCATTTAAATATATTCACGCATCACGTTGCACAAAAATCATTTCCAGGGCGAAAGATGCCGATTCACCTCTCGCACAAGATGAGATTCACAAAGAAGTCGTGTGGAAAAACGCTGATAAACCACGGACGCCAAGACAGAACAACGCTCAGCGTTTATCCTGCCTCAAAAAACGCAGGCCACAGCCAGAAGATAAATAGCAAACGCTATTTTTCGTGAAAATACCCCCCTCATACTCCTCCCTGAATGTCATTATCCTTGATACCCCCTTGGATTAACCATTATTTAATTGCACAATCCCCTGCCTGGCCTATTTTCCACTTAACCACCCACTCTTAAACATAGAATAGTTAATTATTTCGATTCGAAAAGATGTTACTGTCAATAAATTGACAGCCATATAGAGTTTTTATCTATCAATGAGCAAAAAATGTGCTCCCCCCACCTTGATTTATTCATACAAACCCATAAAAATCAATAGATTAACACAATTAAAATGTATCCCTGCACTTTCTCCTTCTTCGCCATACGCTGCTATCTGGTAAATGACACTTTTAAGTACATTTTTTTTAATTTACCGCGTTAATATTGCAAGCGCTCTATACTCAGGATATTGCCTAAAAGAACGGATAAATTGGGGGCTTATCGCTGAATACCGATAACGCGTTATTTTACCCAACGCAACCATTAGGCAGATAACCAAAAGGGAGCTCCTGCATGTTTATAACCAAAGTCATTGAGGAGCTGCTCGCCTGGGTGGAAGAAAGTGGGTTCAATGAGAAGCTCACCGTTGAGATGCTGTCAGAAAAAAGCGGATATTCACGCGGGCATATCCAAAAAGCGTTTAAAGATGAAACAGGGATGACTTTCGGGAGCTATGTGAGGGGCAGAAAACTCATTCGCGCCGCATTTATGTTGAAAGCGACGAACCTCTCTATTTCCGATATCGTTAAAGCGCTGAACTTTCAGTCATATCAATCCTTTGAACGGGCGTTTCGCAAGCAATTCAGAACCTCGCCGATGCAGTATCGCAAAAGTAAATCGTGGGACGTGTCCTCCGCCATCCCATTGCTGTTTCTCGACGGCATTCCCGAGCATCGCTATGTGCACCTGCCAAAATTTTTCGACGATTCAGGGGATGGCGTTGATGCAGAGATAGATCACTTCCATCCTGCGGTTTCCGCGCTGCGATTGGCGGCAATTGATAACATGAAAAAAACGGACAGCGGCGTGATTAACTTTTTCAATTTTGGCGCGAGCATCAAGAAAGAGAATCACGTCAGCATCTATTTGAAGACCCTTTATATTTCTGAAGAAGACTGTCTTGGCAGCGTGCTTGCCTCTCTGGCCGACGCCCAGGGAAAAAAAGACATGCAACTTTATGCAGAGTTCAGTTTTGACGGCGCAAGTGATGAGGCGCAAAAATTCACGAAAAGTATCTACACCAAATCATTCCCGATAAATAAAGTTGGCATGATCGATCGCTTTCTCATTGAAATTATCACCCCCAAAGGCGGCGATAGAATAGAGATGAAGACCTATATCCCCATTGTCTTCCCTATCAAGCACAGAGAGAAAGAGGTAGCGCCAGGGCCAGCGCGGTAATCCTATCACTATCGGCGTTGCTATTTATTAAAAAGGGTAATTATTTATATTTATCAATAAAGAGCCATGATGGATTTAGACTCAAAACCACTCATTACCCACTCGCCGCAAAGCGCCAACTTTAAGACTTATCCAATTGGAAAACACATCAATATCGCCCTGGAGTTCGCGCCAAGATGAGATTTTCTCGGCCCCACAAGGAATCACCGCTTATCCGTTAAGCGTTGACTTCGATATGACTTACGTACCAAAACCTTAAATATCAATGTGTTACCAACATTTGCTTTTTGTGCGACCGATTGGATAACTTATTGTTTTTATTACATTTACGCTAAATACCCCGCCTGAGCGCAACCGGCATTTTTCGCTTTATCCCGCCCGCTCGCTTGTAGACATCCCCAGGTAGTGACGATATTTTATTTCCACGAGACTTATTTTTACGGGTGCTATCAATATGCCTTAAACAAGAATAAAGCGCGTCAGGAAAATAGAATTATGAGTATTCAAGCATGGTCTAAAAACCTAAAAAAACACTATCCTAATGTTAATGTTGAAAAAGTCACCGTCGGCGAACGCGGGAAAGGTTATATTGTCTATGTCGATGGAGAAAGAATGGCATTGAATCATTTTTTTCGCCGCTTCTATCGACACCGGCTTGATAAAGAATGATGTTTCACCCTGAACTCAACGCAGGGTAAACCTCTACGCAACCTCGTGATTAAAAGCAATTCTGCATTCATCATCACTCTAAATAATTAGTCCAGAGAGGCTCTTTCATTCAATGCGCTTATCACTGCAATAAAATATCGGATTGCCCAGCGCACCCAAAACCGTATCTCTGCGAGACGGTTACAACCCGGGATTAAATAAAAATGTTGATGGTTATTTTTATCGCGCGCGTTCTGTCATCGCCCAATAAAAACCCCTTATCTTGGTCTGGCGACTGATCCAAGCCGCAATGGCCACTGTTGAAATGGATATCAAAACGACAACTCAATGCCCCTAAAGCGTTAAAGAATAAAAAGTCTCAAGGCGGGACATGCCTTGCCTTTCGCGCCGGCATTTTCACGCGTGGCAGCGATGGGATGGTGATCCAATGTGGATTTAAAAGTCAAAGGAAAACATATGATTAGAACATCATTTGGTAAGAGAGCCGCAATAATCACGTTCTTTTGCTTGCTGATTTTTTCTGGCGTCGCGTTAACCGTGGGGGGAATTTGGCTGATCGCCCTCGGCGGATCGTTCTACTATGCCATTACCGGGATAGGCTACATCACCGCCGCAGTGCTGGTCCTCAAGCGCAGCAAATCGGCTTGTTACTTAACCGGCCTGCTGTTTTTGATGACGGTGCTGTGGGCGCTTTGGGAATCGGGGCTTAACTACTGGGCCTTGTTCCCTCGCCTGCTGGTGCCCGCCGGCCTCTCTATTATCGCCGCGTTTTTACTTCCCTCGTACCTGCACGGCACCAAGAGTCAAAAGCAGGCTTACATCGCCGGTTCGGCATTATCCGTGGCCTTTGTCGCTTTCTTTATCGGCGCCTTCTTTCCCCATGGCGAAATTACCCCTGCTGGCGACGTGACGTTTATCGAGAGCAAAAGCGACAATGCGCCTGCCGATTGGAGCGCCTATGGCCGCACGACGGAAGGAACGCGCTACGCGCCGTTCAATCAGGTGAACCGTTCAACCGTCAAAGATCTGAAACTCGCCTGGGTGTATCGCACCGGCGATTTCCGGCCGGGCGTGGACCAAAATACCCCGCTCGCGATTGATGATGTGGTGTATAGCTGCACGCCCAACGGTCTTATCACCGCTATCGATGCCGATACGGGTAAAGCGCGCTGGAAATTTGACTCGCATTCCACCTCCCCCGTTTGGCAACGCTGCCGCGGGCTTGGCTACTACAAAAATGAGGATGTTGCGCCAGGCGCTCTGTGCGAGAAAACGATCGTTCACACCACGATCGATGCCCGCCTCATTGCGCTGGATGCCAAAACGGGCCAGAAATGCCCCGCCTTCGGTCAAAACGGTGAGGTGAATCTCGGCCAGCATATGGGGGAAGTCAAACCGGGTTATTACTTCCAAACGTCAGCGCCAACTATCGCCCGGGGGAAAATTATCGTCGGCGGTTGGGTCATCGATAACGTAATGAAAGGCGAGCCTTCCGGCGTCATCAGGGCGTTCGACGCCAAAACCGGCGAGTTGGACTGGGCGTGGGACTTAGGCAACCCGGGCATCACCAAGGCTCCGCCGGCCGGAAGCACCTATACGCGCGGCACCCCCAATATGTGGACTACCGCTGCCTATGATGACAAATTGGGTTTGTTGTACGCGCCGCTCGGCAACGCGACACCCGACTATTACGGCATGAACCGCCCTAAAAATTCGGATGAGTACAACTCGGCCCTGGTCGCCATTGATATTGAAACAGGCCGTGAGCGCTGGAAATTCCAAACCACGCATCATGACATTTGGGATTATGACCTCGCGTCCCAACCCGCGCTGGTAGACGGTTTTGATGAGCAACATCGCCCGGTACCCGCCCTTTTGCTCGGCACCAAACGCGGGCAGATTTTCTACCTGAACCGGGAGACCGGCAAACCGCTGGCGCAGGTTGAAGAGAAAGCCGTGCCGACCCAAGGCGCCGCAGAGGAAGAGCACCTCTCGCCAACCCAGCCGTTCTCCGTCGGCATGCCGGCCATTGGCGCCGAACGCCTGACCGAAGAAAAAATGTGGGGCACCACCCTGTTTGACCAGATGGCCTGCCGCATCCTGTTCAAACAGATGAATTACCAGGGCGACATGACCCCGATCGGCACCCGCCCAACGCTCGAGCAGCCCGGCAATATAGGCGGTCTCAACTGGGGCAGCATGTCGATTGATCCTGTGAACCATATGGCTTACATGAACGATGTGCGCATCCCGAATGTGTTTTGGTTAGTGGCGCGCGACAGCTATGAACGCGTCGCGAAGCAGTACCCGCAAAAAGTGATCGATGGCCACGGGCCTTCTCCCATGATCGGCACGCCATACGGCATGATCACGCTGATGTGGATGTCGCCGCTCGAAGTGCCTTGCAACCAACCCCCTTACGGCACGATCACCGCCGTCGATTACAAAAACAAAAAGATCGCCTGGCAGATACCGGCCGGCACCGCCGAAAAAATGGGGCCGCTGGGCATCAGATCGCACCTGCCGATGCCGGTTGGCATGCCCACCTACGCGGGCACCATGACGACCGCCGGCGGCCTGGTCTTCTTCGCCGGCTTCCAGGACTATTATCTGCGCGCCTACAACAGCAGCACCGGCAAAGAAGTCTGGAAATATGCGCTGCCGGTCGGCGCGAGCGCGACGCCGATGAGCTACGTTTCGCCTAAAACCGGCAAGCAATACATCGTTATTGTGGTCGGCGGCGCCGCGCATTCGTCAGAAACCGGCGATTACGTGATGGCGTTTGCGCTGCCTTAACCCTTTGCCCCGTTTGCCTGCGCCATTCCACAGGCAAGCGGGGCGAAGACCGGCCTTGCTCAACGGCGCTTTCTTTATCGACAGCGGCCCGCCGTGGCCGCTGCTCAGCCTTGGCCGACGAGCCGCCTGAGGGACGGCATGCAGAAAACCGTTTGATAACGGCGAGAAAAATTAAATCCACAAAAGGTTCACGATGGAAACATTCTTCACCATATTGATCTTATTGCTCACCGTCTCGTTGTCCGGCGTCGTGACGCGCATATTGCCCTTCCAGATCCCGCTTCCGCTGATGCAAATCATCGTTGGCGCCGTGTTGGCCTGGCCGCAGTTTGGGTTGCATATCGACTTCAATCCCGAGCTTTTCTTGATGCTGTTTATTCCCCCGCTGCTGTTCGCCGACGGTTGGAAAACGCCGGCGCAAGAGTTCATCCATTACGGCAGAGAAATCCTTTGTCTGGCCCTGGTGCTGGTGATCATCACGGTCGTCGGGGTGGGTTATCTGATTCACTTCCTGCTCCCGTCAATCCCCCTCGCCGCCGCGTTTGCCCTGGCCGCCGTTCTGTCGCCAACGGACGCCGTGGCGCTGTCCGGCATCGTCGGTAAAGGACGCATGCCCAAACCCGTGATGAGCGTAATTGAAGGGGAGGCGCTGATGAACGACGCCTCCGGGTTGGTTTCCCTCAACTTCTCCATCGCTGTCGCGCTCGGCGCGATGGCGTTTACCCTGGAGAGCGCCTTTCTGACCTTTCTTCAGGTATCGATTGGCGGGGTGCTGTGCGGCATCATTATTGTCTTTCTCTATAATCAAATGGTTAAGTTCATCCATAAATGGATGTATAACGATTCCGCCACCCAGATTATTTTCTCGCTGTTACTGCCCTTTTCCTGCTATCTGATTGCGGAAAGAATTGGCGTATCCGGCATCTTGGCTGCCGTCAGCGCCGGCATGATGATTGGCCAATCCAAAGTGAATCGCAGCATGCCGCTGGTGCGTTTACGCACCAATAATATTTGGGAAATGCTCGAGTTCGTGTTTAACGGCATGGTGTTTATTCTGCTTGGGCTACAGCTGCCGGGCATCTTGAACTTCACCGTGGCGCAAACCGGTATCGATCATTCCATCAGCCTGGAGACGCTGCTGGCTTACGTGGTGATCATCTATTTTAGTTTGATCGCCGTGCGTTTGATTTGGCTGTGGCTGATGAAGGTCGGCAGCGCGACCCTGATGCGCAAAGATCCGCTGTTATTTTCGAAATTCAGCACGCGCGATCTGTTCGTCGCCGCCTTTGCCGGGGTGCGAGGGGCGGTGACCCTGGCGGGCGTGCTGTCAATTCCGCTGTTTCTATTGGATGGCTCGCCATTCCCGGGGCGGTATCAGCTGGTGTTTATCGCCTCGGGAGTCATCTTGCTGTCGATCGTCGTCGGAATCGTCACGCTGCCCTTCCTGTTGCGCGGCAATCTGCCGCCGGAAGAAGATCAGGAAGAGGCTTTCTCCGTTTCAGAAGCCTTGGCGAGCGCGGCGACCAAGGCCGTCAACGAAACCAAGGAAAAGCTGCTCGTCGCCCCGCCGGACGACGCCACGCCGGAGCTGATTGAAGAAACGACGCGACGGATGCTGGACGTGCTGCAACGTAAAATCCTGACCAAAGAAGACGTTAAGAATATCGTGGCGCTGAAGCGGCTGGAAAAGCAGCTGTACTTAGCCTCGTTGCACGCAGAAAGAGAAGAGCTGTACCGGCTGCGCCGCATGAAGAAAATCAGCCATGAGAAACAGAGAAAGCTGCTGCATCGCATTGATATCACTGAGGTGCTGATCGCTGAAGACAGCGTTTAAACGAGGAGATGAAGGCGGTTTCGCCCGCCGCCTTCGGCTATCTGTGGTACCACGCCTTGAAATACTTCAAAAAGCTGTAGGACACCGCGTAAACGCCGGTCACGGCCCCGACCCGGCCCGCTTTCCAGGCGCCGCTGAAAATGTACCACTTGAAAAATGCGCCGATGGCGCTAATCACCCCTCGGAGAATCGATGGCCTTATCGCCTTGTATTTCACCACGCGCGCCGTATAGCTGTTCAGCTTGGCAAACACTTCCTCGATGGAGAAAAAAGTGTCGTGTTTAACGTGCCCGGCCAGTATCAAGGTGGATGCGCCCCCTTCCGCCGCATCATCTACCGGCGCATCATTGAACTTCACCACCTGGCGATGAAAAAAGCGAATGGGAAAATCCGGTGACGAGACGGGATAAAGCGTTCTGACCGCCTGTCCCAACACAAACCAATCGCGACGAATGCGATAGGCGTTATTTTTGTCGGGGCCTGGGGTGCGCTTGAAAAGCCGCATCGCGTCGACCGCTTCATCATCCATGATCTCATCGCTGTCCAGGCACAAAACCCAGTCATGTCGCGCGCGGGATATGGCGTAATTCATTTGCCGGCCATGGGTTTCAAACGGGTGATAAAGAGGCTTGATATTGAAGTCGTCGCAAATGGCCAAGGTGCCGTCAGTACTGCCCGAATCCACCACGATGATTTCATCGGCGAACGCCGCCACAGGTTGCAACACGTCACGCAGCAGGCGCGATGAATTAAACGTCAATAAACACACGGAAATCCGGTTACAAAAATCCATTTTACAATCCACGACACTGAGAAAATGCAGTCCATGCCAAAAACGGCGGGCGCGCCGTGCAAAAACGCGCGCCCAAAGCGCTTCTCCTGCCCCGAGCGCCTCTTCAATTAAGTATTTAGAATATTGGCTGCCCTGTCATGCCCTGGATGATGGCATCTGACTATTTCATCAATTTCAATAAAATCAATGAGTAACCTGAATTAAGCTCGGGCGTTCACCGCACCGGCTCACGCGCCGGCGGGCGCCGAGCGCGAGAGCGACGCTTGGCGGCGCTTTGGTTTTGTTATAACGTATCAAAAAAACAAAGGGAAGACGACGATGAAAATCCAGCTGTCGCTGCTGTTTCTCAGCCTGTTGGCCGGCAAGGCTGCGGCGTTTCAGTCAAAAGTGCCCGAGCCGCGCACCGAACAGGCGCGTGCGGCGGAACAGAACATCGAAAATCTGTTTTACGGCTTTCACGCTATGGACGCCCAGCCGGTGAATATCGGCCGCTGTGAGGCGGTGCCGGTGGCGGGATGCCAGTGCGCCTTCTGCACCCAGCTGCGGCAGGCCGGGCGCTGACGCTTTTATTCCAGCGCATACTGCACGATCAGCTGCCCTTTCTTCATCTTTACGCCGGTAATCGCGATCGCGCCCACCTCGCCCAACGTGGCGACATGCGTGCCGCCGCAGCCGTAGGCGGGCAGATCGCCGAAACCGATCTGGCGCATCCCGTCCACCGCCTGTTGGCGACGCGGCAAATCGGCGGCGATCAGGCGCGCCAGCTCCGCGTGTAAAAACGCCGCCTCCAGCGTCTGTACGTCCGGCCCCGGCGTGAACGTGATGCGCCCTTCTCCCGGCCAATGATGCGCTTTCATCGGCCGCCAACCGCGGGTTTCCCCCAGCCAGCCGATCAGATGGCCGCCGGAGTGCCAGCGGGCGTGCAGCCGGCGTTGCGCTTCGTCGACCTGCATATTGACCGGCCCGATCGGCAGCGGCGCCGCGGTATAGTGCAACACCCTATCCCCCTGCTGCTGCACCCGCAACACGGTGACGCCGTTCAACGCTCCCACGTCGGCCGGCTGCCCGCCGCCCTGCGGGTGAAACAGCGTGGCGTCCAGTTCCACGGCGTAAGCGCCCGCCTCGGCCGGCTCACAGCTCAATACCTGCGCCTGGCCCTGTAAATCGTCGCTGTAGTAATAACGTCGCTCGGTCATCATTTTTCTCCTCGGTTCGAAGAGCCATTATATTCATGTCATAATCGGAGCATAATCCGTCGCCATCACAATGGACCTTTGCGTCATGAGCACAAATCTTTCTTACGCGCTGTTGGCCGAAATGGCCGTTTTCGTCCAGGTCGTGGAGAGCGGCAGCTTTTCCGCCGCCGCCCGCAAACTGGGCGCTTCACCTTCCGCCGTCAGCCGCAGCGTGGCGAAGCTCGAACAGGCGCTGGCGCTGCAGCTGCTGCACCGCACCACCCGTAAACTGCGGCTGAGCGAAAGCGGCGAAGAGGCGTTTGCGCACTGCCGCACCCTGCTGGCGGCGGCCGACGCGGTGATGGCGATCGGCGGGCGCGGCGCCGCAGAGCCCGAAGGGCTGGTCAGCGTCAGCGTGCCCAAGGCGGTAGGCCGTTTCGTGCTGCATCCGCACATGCCGGCGTTCCTGCGGCGTTATCCGAAGGTGGACGTGAGGCTGCGGCTGGAAGATCGTTATATGGATCTGATCGACGACCGCGTCGATCTGGCGCTACGCATTACCGATCGCCCGTCGCCGGGCTTGATCGGCCGTCAGCTGATGCGAATAGACCACCTGCTGTGTGCCACGCCGCACTATCTGGCGCAGCACGGCGCGCCGCAGCACCCGCACGATCTGGCGGCGCACAGCTGCATCTATCTGGGAGAAACGCCGAGCGACGCGCAATGGAAGTTCCGCCGCAGCGGCAAAACGGTGACGGTCAACGTGCGCGGCCGCTACGCCGCCAACCACACCGGCGTGCGGCTGGACGCGGTGAAACGGCATATCGGCATCGGCAGCCTACCGTACTTTACCGCCCGCCAGGCGCTCGACGAGGGCGAGATCGTGCAGGTACTGCCGGAATGGGATTTCCTCAGCAGCTATCACGGCGGCCTGTGGTTGCTTTACGCGCCCAACCAGTATCTGCCGCCCAAACTGCGGGTGTTTATCGACTATCTCGTCGCCTGCCTGGCGCAGGAGCCGCAGCTAAAGCGCCTTGCGTAGCGTGATGTTGATGCGGTGCGGCCCCACCAGCGAGTGGTAGCCTTCCTTGACCGGGAGGATGCCGTGGAAACAGAGCCGCGACGGGCCGCCCCACACCACCACGTCGCCGTGCGCCAATGGGATGCGCCGCGCCCGATCGCTGCGCTGCAGCCCGCCGAACTGAAATACCGCCGGCAACCCGAGCGACACCGAGACGATCGGCGCGCCGAAGTCGTGCTCGTCTTTATCCTGATGCAGCGACAGCTTGCTGCCCGGATCGTAACGGTTCATCAAACAGGAATCCGGCACGAAGGGGCCAAAGCCCGCCTGCTGCGCGGCTTCGTCCGCCAACGCCATCAGGATCGGCGGAATGGCCGGCCAGCGTTTGCCGCTGCGCGCGTCGCGTTCCAAGTAACGGTAGCCGCGGCTGTCGCTGGTCCAGCCGTTGCCGCACCAGCTCATCGCCACCGACATCACATGCCCGCCGGGGGTGGTCAAATGCTGCCACGGCACCTGCGCCACCACGCCCTGCACCGCCGCCAGCAGTGCCGGCCCGTGATCGCGCACAAAGCCGTGCATCACCACCGCGCCGGGGGCGATCTCTTCACGCCACGGCGGCGGCAGCGCGTCTTCAAAAAGATCGATTGTCATCGCCAAAACCTGTATGAATACACAGTATCCATTGTAACCCGCCGCCGCCGATTGTCCAGCGCCCGGCTGCGCCATTGTCGTTGGCGGCAAATTTCTCTACAGTAGCCGCCATAAAATCAATCACTCACCAGGAATGCGTGTGATTAAGGGCATCACTCTTTCGGTCGTCGCCTCCATCTTGTTCGGCGCGATGTATTACTTCACCTCTACCCTCACCCCGCTGAACGGCGAACAGGTCTACGGCTGGCGCACGCTGCTGACGCTGCCGTTCCTGACGCTGTTCATGGCGTTGTCCGGCGATTGGCGCAAGGTGAGCGACACGCTGGTCGGGATAGGCCAACGGCCGCCGCGTCTGCTGGGCCTGCTGCTCACCTCGGCGCTGCTGGGAGTGCAGCTGTGGCTGTTCCTGTGGGCGCCGCTGCACGGCAAGGCGCTCGACGTGTCGCTCGGCTATTTTCTGCTGCCGCTGACCATGGTGCTGGCGGGCCGTTTTTTCTACCGCGATCGGCTGTCGCTGCTGCAAAAACTGGCGGTGGCGTGCGCCGTGGCGGGGGTGGGCAATGAGCTGTATCAAGCGAGCGGCGTATCGTGGCCGACGCTGGTGGTAGCGCTAGGGTATCCGCTCTACTTTATTTTGCGGCGGCGTTTCGGCACCGACAATCTCGGCGGCCTGTGGTGCGAGCTGACGCTGATGCTGCCGGCGGCGGCCTGGTTCGCCTTCGGCGACGGCGGCGCGGCGGCGCTGCAGATCAATGCCGAGCTGTATTGGCGCATTCCGCTGCTCGGCGTCATCAGCGCCGTGGCGCTGGTGTGTTACATCCTCGCCAGCCGCATGCTGCCGTTCAGCCTGTTCGGCCTGCTGAGCTATGTGGAACCGGTGCTGCTGGTGCTCGTCGCGCTGCTGCTCGGCGAGAGCATCAGCCAAAGCGAATGGCCAACCTATCTGGCGATCTGGCTGGCGGTGCTGCTGCTGGCGGCGGAGGGCGCGCGGCACCTGCTGCGCCGCCAGCGGGTCTGACTCAGGCGGCCAGCGTGGCGCCGCCGTCGATCACGATGTCCTGCATGGTGATGTGGCTGGCCAAATCCGAGGCCAGGAACAGCACCGCGTTGGCGATCTCGTCCGGACGCGCGATTTTACCCAGCGGGATCCCCAGCTTGAACATCTCGGGGAAGCCGGCGATGGTGCGTTGCTGCGCATCGTCGGTCTGCCACATGCCGCGCTGCATCGGCGTGTCGGTCGAGCCCGGCGACACCAGATTGCACCGCACGCCGAACGGCGCCATCTCCAACCCCACGCAGTGGTTCAGGCTGGTCAGCGCCGCCTTGGAGGCGCAGTAGGCCGCCATCTGCGCGCGCGGCACGTGCGCGGCGTTGGAGCCGATGCTGACGATCGCCCCGCTGCGCTGCGCCTTGAAGTGCGGCAGCACGGCGCGGAACAGGTAAAACGCCCCCGAGGCGTTGACGTTGATGCACTGGTGCCAGTCATCCACGCTCAGATCTTCGGTATTGCCCATGCGCAGAATGCCGGCGGCGTTGACCAACACGTCCAGTCGCGGGTTCTCCGCCAGCTGTTGGCGGCACACCGCCTCCACCTGCTCCGGCCGGCTGATGTCCAACGTCACGCAGGGGTAAGGCAGATCCGGATTGGCGAATTCTCGGTCAAACCCCACCACCTCGGCGCCCTGGGTCAAAAAGTGGCGGGCGATCTGCTCGCCGATGCCGCGCGCCGCGCCGGTCACCCACACGCGTTTGCCGGTGAAATCCATCTGAATGCTCATGCGCGCACCGCCATCCGGGCGCACCGCCGGGTCATGTTGTTGTTCATCGTTGTCTCCTGCGAAAGGCTATGACGCGGCGCGGACTGCGCCGCAAAGAGGCCTACAGCGCGCCGCTGTTCAGGCCGAAAGCGTTGAGCATGGTGCCCAGTTTGGCGGTGGTTTCCATCCACTCGGACTGCGGCGTCGAGGCGGCGACGATGCCCGCGCCGGCGAACAGCCGCACCCGGTTGCCGCGCAGCAGCCCGCTGCGGATGACGATCGCCCACTCGCCGTCGCCGTTGGCGTCGCACCAGCCAACGATACCGCTGAACAAGCCGCGATCGTGCGGTTCCAGAGCGGCGATCAGCTGGCGGGCGCTTTCGGTCGGGAAGCCGCACAGCGCCGGCGTCGGATGCAGCAGGCAAGCCAGCTGCATCACGTTGAGAGCCGGGTTCAGCAACTCGCCGCGAATGCGGGTGGACAGGTGCCACATGGTGCCGGTGCTGAGCAGCGACGGGCCGCTGGGTACGCTCAGGGTGGCGCACAGCGGCGTCAGATGCCGACGAATATCGTCGATCACCAGCTTGTGTTCGTATTTGTCTTTGGTCGAGCGCATCAGGCGCTCGCTGCCGAGGCGATCCTGCTGCGGATCGTCCTGCCGGCGCGCCGAGCCCGCCAGCGGATTGGTGTGGATCTCGCCGCCCTGCTTGCGGATCAGCAGTTCAGGGCTGGCGCCGATCAACACGCTGCCATCGGCCAGCGGCAGAGAGAAGTGGTAACCGGTCGGGTTCTGCACCATCAGGTTATTGAGGATCCGGTGGCCGGCCACCGGCTGCTCCAGCTCGATATCGAGGATGCGCGACAGCACCGCCTTGTCCAGCTTGCCTTGTTTAAAACGGCTGACCGCTTCCGCGACCGCGTGTTTGAATCGCGGCTCGTCCGGAATACTGGTGCAGGCGACCAGGCGATGCGGCTGTTGCAGCATCGGGCGCGCGGCGCGGATAAAGCTGTCGTTGGCGACGAATCGGCTTTCTTCAGGGATATACAGGCAGGAAGGCCGGCGCGTGTCGAACGGAATGGCGCCCACCACCACCGGGGCCGCCTGGCCGTTGGCTTTGGCGCGCGCCAGCGCCTGGCGAATATGCTGCGCCAGCGCGCTGCCTTCCTGCTCGCCGCCGAACGCCGGCGTCTCGATACGCTCAAACACGCCGTGGGCAGAGAGGGAACGGAATTCTGACCGGTACAAAAAGGTCGATTGTTCGGCGTACTCAAACCCGGAGAAGGTTTGGTTTTCTGTCGTCAGTGTCGCCACAAGACCACTCCTTTGTTGCGCCTCACCAATGATAATGTTTATGCGAATAATTATCATTAGCTGTAAAGGGTGGGTAAATTACACCGGATCCCCACCGTCGGTCAATCTCCGATGAATGAATCTTTCCGCACGCCGCGGCAAATTCGCGTTACGCCACAACAAGAAATAACACACTGTTATTATTGTGTTTTAGCAAAAAATAAAAGTCGTGACATCGTCACCTTCGCGCCAAAACCGCCCGGCGAAACGCCGTCCGGCGCAGCAATGCGGCGTCAACGTGGTGAGCAGCGCCAATTCGAACGTCTGCCGCTGCGCATCCACCGCCACCATCCGCGCATCAAGAAAATCGAAATATCGGCGCACCTGCGGGTACAGCGCTTTGAACAGGCTCTCTTTGGCGGAAAACGTCAGCGTCAGCAGCTCGTTGAACGGCAGCGTTTCGCCCAGCAACGTCTCGCGCTCCGCCGGTGAAACGATCGCGCTCCACAGCTCCTCTGCTCGCGCCACGGACAGCAGCGTCTCCACATCCAGCCCAACGCCGCCCAGCCCGCTCTCTCGGTGTACGGCACACAGCGCGGTATGCGAATTATGGCTCAGCGCCCCGGCGATGCCCGTCGGCCACTGCGGCGCGCGATCTTCGCCGCGCGCCAGGGTGAAATCGGCGAAACCGAGCGGCGCCAGCAGCTGCCGCGCCAGCACACGCCCGGCCAGATACTCCGCACGGCGTTTCGGCACCGCGCGCGCCAGATGGTCCGGCAGCGCAAATCCCGCCTCGGGAAAACTGTCGTCGCGATACTCCGCCAGCGCAAACTGGCAGCGCGCCACCTGCCCCGGATAGCCGTCCGGCGTGAAAAATTCGATATTGCGGATAAAAGTGGGCAACGGCGGTATCCATGATAAGCAGGCAGGCTGATGATGTTAGCCCCCGAAACGGCCTGCAACAATGACCCTGGGCAAAATAAATGGCGTTAAGTCCCGCGCGGAGGCGCGTTGGACGAAGTGGGAAAAGGCCTCACCCCCGCATTCGGGAGAGAGGCCGGGCATTACAAGATGCCTTTCATGGTCTTCTCGAAATCGCTCCAGGCGCAGAAGCCGTCTTTATCGATCGGGCAGCCTTTCAGCGCCAGCGTCACGCGCTGCGGCGGGGTTTGCAGCGTCAGCGGCGTCGCCTTGCGCAGCTGTTCGGTGGACTGATAGACGTACTCGATCTTCAGCAATTCACGGTCGTTCTGCGCGTCGCGCCAGCGCTGGAATACCAGTTTGCCGCCGATCGGCGTTTTCTCGTACTGCTGCGGCAGCTGATACGGCTGGAACTGCATGGCCGACAGCAGCGAGGCGATATTGGAGTCGTGGCCCACCAGCACCGTCAGCTTCGGCGCGTCCGGTTTACGCTCGCCCAGCAGCGCGTTGTTGATGTAGGTCAGCAGCGGCTTGGCGACGTTCTGCGCCACCACCGGCGAGGTGAACAGCGAATCCTGATAGCCGTCTTTCAACTGCGCCAGCTGCTGCCACTGGTGCGGCGTGGCGATTTTGCCCCAGGCCACCTCTTTCATCGGGAAACCTTCGTAGTATTGCAGCATAAAGGCGTCCACCAGCGAGTTGCCCACCCGCAGCGGGCCGGAGACGCCCGGCTCTTTGCCCGGCACCGCGCTCATCACGCTGGCTTCTTTGGTCAGGTCGCAGTGTTTGTCGGTCTTGCAGGCGGCGGAATCCTTGTAGTCGATGATCTTCGCCAACTGCTGATAAGAGGCGTCCAGCTTCAGCGATCCCAGCGCGGCGTTCATCGCGGCCAGCGCCTGCTGGTTGAAGGCTTCGCTGGTGTCGGTGATGATCGGGTTGAAGGTCGGATCCATCTCGCCCATCTTGTCCTGATGGTGCACGCTGACGTCGCAGCCCGGGAACGCGCCATTGCTGAAGAACTGCGCGGTGGCCACCGTGCGCTGCAGGCTGTTGGCGTAGACGTACACGCTGCCGGCGGTCGGGCAGCCCTCTTGCGGCAACAGGCCGGTCTGCTTCAGCCAGGCGTTGAAATAGTGCCCCATATACACTTCCAGCACCCCGCCCTTGGTGGTCAGCTGGCCGCCCGGCGTTTCCCAGGCCGGCCAAGCCTTCGGCGTGGACTGCGCCAACACGCTGCCGTTGTTGGCCAGCGGCGCGCGCAGGTTATGGCGGCTCATCACCAGCACCTGTTCCAATTGATAACCGCCGGCGTCCGCCAGCGCGTTCCCGGTGAATAACAAAGGCAGGCACAGCAATAACGTTTTTTTTCTCATCCGCAGAGGCTCCCGGAAAATGATTATTTTTAAGGTGTTAGCGTTTGCCTGCGTATGATGGCGGGGTTAGTGTGACAAGTGTGTGACAGGGTTCACGGGAAAAGATCGTACCAGCGGCCACCGGGCGGCGGCCGCTGTGCGTCAACTCAGTACCACAGGCTCATGATTGGCCAACCGATCAGCAACAGCGCGGCGATGTACACCACGCCGAGAATGCCGCCCAGGCGCCAGTAGTCTTTCGACTTCACATAGCCGCAGCCGTAGATAATCACCCCCGGCCCGGTGGCGTACGGCGTCAGCACGCCCATGATGCCGATCGACAGCACCAGCAGCATCGACAGCTGCTCCATCGGCACGCCCGGCAACCCTTTGCCGACCGCCAGGATCACCGGCAGCATGGTGGCGGTGTGCGCCGACAGGCTGGCGAACAGGTAGTGGGCGAAGTAGAACACCAGCACCAGCGCCACTACCGTCATGTTCGGCGAGAAGCCGTCCAGGTGGGTGCTCATGGTCTGGGCGAACCAGTCGATAAAGCCGGAGCGCGTCAGGCCGTTGGCCATCACCACCAGCGTCGCCAGGTTAACCAGCGTATTCCAGGCGCTGGAGTATTTGGTAATGTCTTTCCACGACACCACGTGCAGCGCCAGCATCAGCGACACCGCCAACAGGCACACCGCGGTGGCGTCCAGCACCTTGCCGCCGAACACCCACAGGCACAGGCTGAGCAGCACCAGGCCGATCAGGGTGTACTCCTTGCGCGTCAGCTTACCCATTTCCCCCAGCGCGGTATTCGCCCAGGCGGCCACTTCGCTGCTGTGGGTCACGCCCGGTTTGTAGAGGTAGTAGGAGATCAACGGCGCGATGATCAGCAGCAGCAGGCCAACCGGCAGGAACGCCAGGAACCACTGCATCCAGCTGATGTGCACCCCGGCTATCTTGCCGACGAACTCGATGCCCAGCACGTTCGGCGCGGCGCCGGTGACGAACATCGAGGAGCTGATGCTGGTGCCGACCACCATCATCCACATCAGGTAGCCGCCGATGCGGCGCGAAGAGGGATCGTTAGGGAAGGAATCGAACAGCGGCGGCAGGTTTTTCACCACCGGGAACACCGTGCCGCCGGTGCGCGCGGTGTTGGACGGCGTGAACGGCGCCAGCAGGATATCGATGATCACCACCGCATAGCCCAGCGTCAGCGTGCGCTTGCCCATGAACTTCACCAGGAACAGCGCGATGCGCCGCCCCAGCCCGGTGGCCTCGTAGCCCAGCGCGAAGATAAAGGCGCCGAACACCAGCCAGACAGTGGTGCTGGAGAAGCCCGCCATCCCCCATTTCAGCGCCTCTTTACCGGCCTTGAAGCCCGGCTCCGCCAGTTCCTGCGCGCCGAACAGCACCCAGTTGGCGCTCAGCACGCTGACGGTCACCGCGATAAAGCTGATGGCGGTGGCCGGGATCGGCTCCAGAATCATGCCGACGATCATCGCCACAAAGATGGCGAAATAGTGCCACGCCTGCGGCGGCATGCCGTCGGGCACCGGTATCAATAACAGGATCGCGAGCACCGCCAGCGGCGCTATCGCTTTCCAGATCTTTTCCTGGGTTTGGGACATAGGGACTCTCCTGAAGGCTTGGTTATTATTCTTGGGCACCCAGCTGCGCCAGCAGCCAGGTCACTATCAACAAGTCGGCGCTGCCGCCGGGGCTGAGGTTGCGGGCAATGCAGTCGGCATCGAAGCGCCGCAGGCGCGCCAGGCCCGCTTCCCCCGCCGAGCCGCCCTGCGCCAGCAGCAAGGCCGCCCGCCGCCGCAGCCAGCGCAGCCCGTGCAGGCCGCCGCGCGAGGCGACGTTGGTGTCATCGTTGTGGGCCATCAGCCACAGCAGGCTGTCCAGCAGCGCCCGCTGTTCGCCGCCGCCGGCGGCCAGCCGTTGCCGATACAGCGGCAGCGCGCCGTCAAGCACCAACCGAAAACCGGATTCCGCCTCGCCGCGCGCGCCGCTGAGGCCATACGCAGCGAACAAGCGCTGGCCGGCGGTCTGCCCGGCGTTGTTGCATCGCAGCTCGCTGTCCACCAGCCCTCGGCACATCGCCGCCACTTCGGCGCATAACGATGCGGCGCTGATGGCCCGGCCCTGCTGCTGCAGGCGGCCGAAGGCGGCGCACAGCAAACCGAGTGAGAACACGCTGCCCTTGTGGGTGTTAATGCCGCCGGTGGCACGAAACATCTGGTTTTCACAGGCCAGGCCGAGCGGCCGCAGCCGCGCCAACTGCCGCTCCGCCGGCCGGCAGGCGTCTTCGCGGCCACGCTGGATAAAACGCGGCAGCCACACGCCGATGGCGCGGGCGCTGCGGTAGAAATGCCCAAGATCCATATCGCGGTGGGCGCCGGTGTTATGGCGATCCACCAGCCCCGGTTTGGGCGTGAGGTTGACCTCCACCAACAGCGCGCGAAAGGCGGCGCGGGCGAAGTCGCAGGCCGGCTCGGCTCGGCGGGCGGGTGGATTAATCGGCAGAGATCGCATCGTTGAACATCCTTTCCATTTCTTGCAGCAGCTGCTCGCTGCCATGCCGCCGCTGGCGGGCGCAGATCTTGGCCGGCTGGCCGCACAGCAGGCAGCGCCGCGCCGGCAGGCCGATGTCGCGGCGCGACAGGATTCGCCCCTGAGCATCCAGCACGTCGATATCCCACAGCCGGCCGATCGGGCGGCTCACCTCCAGCTGCATGGCGCAATCTTTCACCCGTTGGGCGTCGGCGCGCAGCGCTACAAACCCTTCGCAGCCGGTGGCGAGCGCCAGCGCCTCGGCCTGCGGGCTCGGCCAGCCCTGTTCGGCGCACAGCCGCAGCAGCGCCGCCCACCCGAGGTTGAAAATGCCGCGCGTCAACGCGCTGTCCTTCACCGGGCCGGGCACCACCAGCGTCAGCACCAGCAGCGTGCACTCGTACTGCGCCAGCCACGCCTGCTGGCGCGCCTGGCGGCATTCGCGGCTGGTGAGCAGCTCCGGCAGGCTGACCGCGCGTTCGGCGGCCAGTTGAGGATCGACGGCGGCCATCGGTTACTCCGCCACCTGATGCACCACGTCGATCACCGAGCCGTCGCGGTAGCGCACCACCGCCACCACCTTGTCGGTAAAGGCGATCGGTTGCGGTTCGCCGGTCAGCTGCAGCGCGCGGGCGCGCAGCCAGTCGATGCTCACCACCTCGAGCCCGGCCTCCCGCAGGCGCTGCGCCAACTCGGGCCGCGCCGGGTTGACGGCGATACCGTGGTCGGTCACCAGAATGTCGATGCTGGAGCCCGGCGTGACGCAGGTGGTCACCTGCTCCACCAGCGTCGGGATGCGCCCGCGCACCAACGGCGCGACGATGATCGCCAGCCGCGCGGCGGCGGCGGTGTCGCAATGGCCGCCGGACGCGCCGCGCAGCACGCCGTCGGAGCCGGTCAGCACGTTAACGTTGAAGCCGGTGTCGATTTCCAGCGCGCTCAGCACCACCACGTCGAGCCGATCGACCGACGCGCCCTTGGAGCTGAAGTTGGCGTACTGATTGGCGCTGATTTCGATATGGCGCGGGTTGCGCGCCAGCGAGGTCGCCGCCGCCCGATCGAAGCTCTGCACGTCCAGCAGCTTGCCGATCAACCCTTTCTCGTGCAGATCCACCATGGTCGAGGTGATGCCGCCGAGGGCGAACGCGGCGCGAATGCCGCGGGCGCGCATCTTGTCCTCCAGGAACCGGGTCACCGCCAGCGAGGCGCCGCCGGTGCCGGTTTGCAGCGAGAACCCTTCGGTGAAGTAGCCGGAACCGGCGATCACCTCGGCGGCGCGGCGGGCGATCAACAGCTCGCGCGGGTTCGAGGTCATGCGCGTGGCGTCGGCGCCGATCTTGTCGGCGTCGCCCACCCGCTCCAACTGCACGATCAGATCCACCCGATCCTGCGCCAGGCTGGCGGGATGATGCGGATACGGCACCAGCTGCTCGGTCAGCAACACCACGGTGCCCGCCGCCTCGGCGTCCACCCGCGCATAGCCGAGCGAGCCGCAGCAGGCTTCACCGCTGTAGCCGTTGGCGTTGCCGAACTCATCGCAGGCCGGCACGCCGAGGAAGGCCACGTCTATCTTCAGCTCGCCGGATTCGATCAGATTGACCCGGCCGCCGTGCGAGTGAATTTGCACCGGCTCCGCCAGCAGCCCGCGCGATACGGCGTCCGCCAGCGGGCCGCGCAGCCCGGAGGTGTAAATGCGGCTCACCACGCCGTGGCGGATATGCTCAACCAACGGCGCATGGCAGTCGGTCAGCGAGCTGGAGGCCAGCGTCAGGTTGCGGAACCCCATCGCCGCCAGCGTCTCCATCACCTGATTGAGCGCCAGATCGCCGCCGCGAAACGCATGGTGAAAGGAGATGGTCATGCCGTCCTGCAGCCCGCTGCGGCGCACCGCTTCCTGCAAGGAGTCGCACAGCTTGAGATCGCGCGGTTTACGCGCCTGCAGATTGGCTTTGGACACGTCCTGATAGCCCGGCAGATCCGCCGGGTTGGCGAAGGTCATCAATCGTTGTTGGCGGTTCATCATACTTCCTCCCCGTGCTGCGCCGGTTCTTCCCGTAAGCCGGACAGCGCGGCGCGCTCCAGCACCAGCCGGGCGCGTTCAATCACCGGGCTGTCGACCATTTTTCCGTTGAGCGACACCACGCCGCGCCCTTCCCGCTCCGCCGCTTCGGCGGCGTCCACCACCCGCTGCGCGTGCGCCACCTCTTTGGCGGTCGGCGCGTACAGGTTGTGCAGCAGCTCAATCTGGCGCGGGTTGATCAGCGATTTGCCGTCGAAGCCGAGCTGTTTGATCAGCGCCGCTTCCTGCAGGAAGCCGGCCTCGTTGTTGGCGTCGGAGTAGACGGTGTCGAACGCCTGAATGCCGGCGGCGCGCGCCGCCTGCAGCAGCGAGCAGCGGGCGAACAGCAGCTCAATGCCCTCCGGCGAGCGTTCGGTGCGCAGGTTGCGCACATAGTCTTCCGCCCCCAGCGCGATGCCGATAAGACGCGGCGAAGCGTGCGCGATCGCCACCGCGTTGGTGATGCCCTGCGCCGATTCGATCGCCGCCAGCAGCCCGGTGCTGCCTACCGGCCGGCCGCAGGCCGCCTCGATGGCGGCGATCTCGCGCTCCATGTCAACAACGTCCTGCGCGCTGTCGGTCTTCGGCAGGCGCACGATGTCCGCGCCGCCGCGCACCACCGCCTGCAGGTCCGCCAGACCGTAGGCGGAATCGAGCGCATTGACGCGCACGATGGTTTCCACCTCCTGGTACAGCGGGTGCTGCAGCGCGTGGTACACCAGCCGGCGCGCCGCGTCTTTTTCACGCAGGATCACCGAGTCTTCCAGATCGAACATCAGCGCATCGGCCTGATAGATAAAGGCGTTGCTGACCATCGCCGCGTTGGCGCCGGGAACGAACAGCATGCTGCGGCGCAACCGGGTTTTATTCAGCGTTTTCATCTTTCGCCTCCCACGGCAGTTGGCCGCTCTCGCAGGCGCGCATCAGCGCGGTTTCCAGCCGGGCGCGCAGCACGCAGTCCAGCGCCCCTTTGTCGTCGACGATCACCTGCACCGGCTCCACCTCATAACGCTGCAGCACCTCCAGCAGGGTGCGGCGGATCGCCGCGCCGAACTGTTTTTCCACGCTGCTGGCGATCAACAGATCGTGCTGCGGCCCCTCGGCGGGCGCGATGCGCACCATGACATCGCTGGATTCCAGCGTGCCGGCCATTGCTTCTCGGATAATTTTCATCATTCACCTGATTGTGCGGACTCAAAAGGATGCGGGGCCGCCTTGGCCCGGCGCTGCGTTTGCAGATCCTGCAGGTAGTACAGGGTGTCCGGCGGCACCAGCGGCGCGGCGGCGTGAAAGTCCCCCGCCGCCAGCAGCTTGCGCACCCAGGAGGCGGAGATCGCCGTGCCCTGATATTGCAAACGCTCGATTTCCACCAGCGCGATCGGCGGGCTGGGCAGCGCCGGCGTTTCCAGCCAGTAGCGCATGTCGCGGTTGTACTTCGCGGTCACCGCGCAGAACGGCTCGTTGCCGACGAAGCGGTGGGTGATGCCCAGCGCGGGCGCCAGATACTGGCGGAAGATCTTCAGATCGATTTCGGTGTAACAGTCGTCGGCCACGCCCTGGTCCTTGATGAAGTAACAGGGGAAGGTGGCGCGCGAGATCACGTACTGCGAGCCTTCGTGTACCGTGAGGTTGGGGATATCGGCGGTGCCGGCCAGCACCAGCCGGCGCCGGTCTTCATAGCTGAAGCGCGAGGTGTTTTCCTTCACCAGAAACAGGTGCAGCCAGTCGCAGCGCTTGGCCGCCTGACGCACCAGATACTGGTGCCCGCGGGTAAAGGGGTTGGCGTTCATCACGATGCTGCCGATGGTGTCGCCCGGCCGACGTTGGCTCGCCAGTTGGGCGGCGTAGCGCTTCAGGCGGCACGGGCTGTTTTCCATCAGCACCACGATGCCCGGCACGGTGGCGATCGGGTAGAAACCGCACTGGCGGAACAGCGGCTCGTTCTGCACCTTGGTGTAGATAAACAGCTGGGTGTGATGGCGCTCGTAGGCCAGGTTCACCAGCTCGGTCGCCAGCGCCAGCGCCAACCCTTCGCCGCGCATCAGCGGGCTGATGGCGACGCATTTGATAATATTGTCGGCGATGCCGCCGCAGGCGACCAATTTGTCGTGCTGGGTAACGGTAATAAATATTTCAACCGTGGTATCGATATTCAGATCGTTACTGCGCAAGAAGGCGCTTATTTCCGAAATCGCTTTATGATCCGATCGCTTTACCCGATTAAATACGGCATCGCCTAACATAACACGCTCTCTGGGTTAACTGGCAAACAACAAATGAAATACAAAAAGGCATTTTAATTAACATCAGAAATGGCAATTAAAACCTTAAAAACCATGAAGATAAAATCACCCTCTCGTTCGATAAACCCATGGTAAGCAGAAAAAAAACGCGGATTATTGACCTATTTCACAAACCGATCCCGGTTAATAAGTTATTTAATGTTCTTTATTTGCTTAATTAATCTTATGGTGTTTATTATTGAGATAATCTTTATTTGGCGCCGCAATTCACTTACATTCACTTAGCATTTTTATTGCAATTACGGGTCGCACTATGGAATGGCTGAACATCCTGATCGTTGAAGACGAAACGCCGCTGGCGGAGATGCACGCGGAGTTTATCCGCCAGAACGGCGGCTGCCGCCAGATTTGGCTGGCCGGCACGCTGGCGCAGGCGCGCGCCATGACCGAACGCTTCAAGCCGGATCTGATCCTGCTGGACAACTTTCTGCAGGACGGCCAGGGCATCACCCTGCTGCGCGAACTGACGCTGAGCGGGTATCGCGGCGGCATCGTGTTCATCACCGCCGCCAGCGACATGGCCACCGTGGCCGAGGCGTTGCGCTACGGCGTGTTCGACTACCTGATCAAACCGCTGGCCTATGACCGGCTGAGCCAGACGCTGCTGCGCTTCAGCCAGCGCCGCGAAGCGTTGAAGGACAAAGCGCGCCTCAACCAGCGCCGCATCGACGAGATGTTCAATACCTACGCCCGCGGCGAGCAGCAGGCGGCGCTGCCCGCCGGCATCGACGAGCTGACGCTGGGCAAGGTCCGCGCGCTGTTTGCCGAACCCGCTGCGCGCCACACCGCTGAAAGCGTTGCGCAAAAAATGGGGCTCAGCCGCACCACCGCGCGCCGTTATCTGGAGTTTTGCACCGCCGCGCAGCAGCTGCGCGCCGAGATCATTTACGGCAAGGTCGGCCGCCCACAGCGGATCTATCGCGCCGGCGAACCGCATTAACGGTTATTTGATCGCCCTTGCAAGGTTGCGTGTAACCGCTTTACTTTTTATGCGCCGGTCAGCATCTTGGTGAGCATCACCTAGCCGACTGGACGATCGCCGATGCCCGCTGCGCCCCTAGCTTCCCTGACCGAGATCCTCGCCCGCCGTGACTGGCAAAACCCGACCTGCACCCACTACCGCCGGCTGGACGCCCACCCGCCGTTCGCCAGCTGGCGCACGGTGGAAGACGCGCGCGACGACGCCCCCAGCGCCAGCCGCCGATCGCTGAACGGCGAGTGGCGCTTCAACTATTTCCCGCGCCCAGAGGCGGCGCCGGAAGGCTGGCTGCGGCAGGATCTGCCGGACGCCGCCCCGCTGGCGGTGCCGGGCAACTGGCAGCTCGCCGGCTACGATGCGCCGATCTATACCAACGTGCGCTACCCGTTCCCGGTCGATCCGCCGCGCGTGCCGGAAGACAACCCGACCGGCTGCTACTCGCGCACCTTCAGCGTCGATCCGGCCTGGCTGGCCGCCGGCCAGACGCGCGTCATCTTCGACGGCGTCAACTCGGCGTTCTATTTGTGGTGCAACGGCCACTGGGTGGGCTATTCGCAGGACAGCCGTCTGCCGGCGGAGTTCGACCTCAGCCCGTGGCTGCTGCCGGGAGAAAACCGGCTGGCGGTGATGGTGCTGCGCTGGTGCGACGGCAGCTACCTGGAAGATCAGGACATGTGGCGCATGAGCGGCATCTTCCGCGACATCAGCCTGCTGCACAAACCCGCCGCGCACCTGAGCGATGTGCGCATCACCACGCCGCTGCATGACCGCTTTACCCGCGGCGAACTGGTGGTGACGGCGCGCGCCAGCCGGCCCGGCCCCCTGCAGGTGCAGGTTCAGCTGTGGCGCGACGGCGCGCGGGTGGCCGAACGCACCCAGCCGCTCGGCAGCGAGATCGTGGACGAGCGCGGCGCCTATGACGATCGCGTCACGCTGCGGCTGCCGGTGGAACGCCCGGCGCTGTGGAGCGCCGAAACGCCCACGCTGTATCGCGCTACCGTCGCCCTGCTCTCATCCGAGGGGGAGATTATCGAGGTGGAGGCCTATGACGTCGGCTTCCGCCAGGTGGAAATCAGCGGCGGGCTGTTGAAGCTCAACGGGCAGCCGTTGCTGATCCGCGGCGTTAACCGCCACGAGCATCATCCGCGCCACGGCCAGGTGATGGACGAGGCGACGATGCGCCACGACATCCTGCTGATGAAGCAGCACAACTTCAACGCGGTGCGCTGTTCCCATTATCCCAACCACCCGCTGTGGTACCGGCTGTGCGACCGTTACGGGCTGTACGTGGTGGACGAAGCCAATATCGAGACCCACGGCATGCAGCCGATGAACCGCCTGGCTGACGATCCGCTGTGGCTGCCGGCGATGAGCGAGCGTGTCACCCGCATGGTGCAGCGCGATCGCAACCACCCCTGCATCATTATCTGGTCGCTGGGCAACGAGTCCGGCCACGGCGTGAACCACGATGCGCTGTATCGCTGGGTGAAAAGCCAGGATCCGACCCGCCCGGTGCAATATGAAGGCGGCGGCGCCGACACCGCCGCCACCGACATCATCTGCCCGATGTATGCGCGAGTGGATCAGGATCAGCCGTTCCCGGCAGTGCCCAAATGGGCGATCGGCAAGTGGATCGGCCTGCCGGAGGAGCCGCGCCCGCTGATCCTGTGCGAATACGCCCACGCGATGGGCAACAGTTTCGGCGGTTTCGAGCGCTACTGGCACGCGTTCCACGCATATCCGCGCCTGCAGGGCGGCTTTGTCTGGGACTGGGTCGATCAGGCGCTGATCAAACGCGACGATCGCGGCGAAGAATTCTGGGCCTACGGCGGCGACTTCGGCGACACCCCCAACGATCGCCAGTTCTGCCTGAACGGGCTGGTGTTCGCGGATCGCACCCCGCACCCGGCGTTGTTCGAAGCGCAGCGGGCACAGCAGCTGTTCCGCTTCGCCTTCGACGCCGCCTCGCTGACGCTGACCGTCACCAGCGATTACCTGTTCCGCCACACCGACAACGAACAGCTCAACTGGCGGCTGGAGCTGGACGGCGTGGAGCGCGCCAGCGGCAGCTTCGATCTGGCGCTGCCGCCGCAGGGCAGCACTCGCTTCACCCTGCTCGACCGCCTGCCGATGCTGCATCAGCCCGGCGAGCTGTGGCTGAACGTGGAGGTGGTGCAGCCGCAGGCCACCAACTGGTCTGAAGCGCACCACCGCTGCGCCTGGGATCAGTGGCGGGTGCCGCGCGCGCTGCATCCCGCGCCGCCGCCGACGCAGGGCGTGCCGCCCACGCTGATTGAAGATGATGAAGGGCTGACCCTCACCCACGGCGACCAGCGTTGGCGCTTCGAGCGCAGCAGCGGCCACCTGACGCAGTGGTGGCAGAATGAGCAGCCGCAGCTGCTGACGCCGTTGCGCGACGGCTTTGCGCGCGCGCCGATCGATAACGACATCGGCGTCAGCGAAGCGGACCATATCGATCCCAACGCCTGGGTCGAACGCTGGAAGCTGGCGGGCCTGTACCGGCTGGAGGAGCACTGCGTGCGGCTGCAGGCGGATGCGCTGCAAAACGGCGTGCGGGTGGTGAGCGAACACCAGTTCGGCGTGGACGGGCAGATTCTGCTGATTAGCCGCAAGCAGTGGCTGTTCGACGCGCTGGGCGCGGTGAGCGTGAACGTGGAGGTCGAGGTGGCCGACGCCCTGCCGCCGCCGGCGCGCATCGGCCTGAACTGCCAACTGGCGACGGTGCAGCCGCAGGCGGAATGGCTGGGTCTGGGCCCGCACGAGAACTACCCGGATCGCCGCCTGGCCGCGCAGCACGGGCGCTGGCGCCTGCCGCTGGCGGATCTGCACACGCCGTATATTTTCCCCGGCGAGAACGGCCTGCGCTGCGACACCCGCAGCCTGCGCTACGGCGGCTGGCGCATCGACGGCCGCTTCCACTTCTCGCTCAGCCGCTACGGCCTGCAACAGCTGATGGCCTGCAGCCACCAGCATCTGCTGCAACCGGAAGCGGGCACCTGGCTGCACCTGGACGGTTTCCATATGGGGGTGGGCGGCGACGACTCCTGGAGCCCGAGCGTGCACCGGGATTACCTGCTCACCGCCGGCGTTTACCGCTATCAGCTGCGCCTGCTGCGGGCTCCCGAGGGCTAAATCTGCCAAAAAACTCAACGGGTTGCGCATTCTGTAAGCAAACAGTCACAGAATGTGTAATCCGCCTTTGACATGCCGACGGCGCCTCGCTATTATTCGCCCCGTTCACACGATTCCTCTGTAGTTCAGTCGGTAGAACGGCGGACTGTTAATCCGTATGTCACTGGTTCGAGTCCAGTCAGAGGAGCCATATTTAGAGAAGCCCGCTCAGGGAAACCTGAGCGGGCTTTTTGCTGTTGGCGTTAGCCATGGGCGGTTATGAGCGAAGAGCAGAAGTCCATCCAGCGAAAGAACGTAAAAAAACCGCCTCACGGCGGTTTAACTATCCAGTTAGGAAGTTGCGCTTGCAAGTCGTGCTGCAAATCCAATGAAGAACATACCTACCAGCGCGTTTCCGATGGCAGATAACCTACGGTTACCTTTTACACGGCTGAGCAGATAAGAGCCGCAGAAAACGAGAAAGCCGAAATAAACGAGAGTAATTGCGAACATCACTGCTGCAAGAATGATAAACGCCATCCAAGAGTGTTCAGCCTGAACATTGATGAACTGGGCGAAGAAAGAGATATAGAACAGCAGCGTCTTTGGGTTTAGTAGAGTAACCAGCATTCCGCGTCCGATGATCCCCCCGGCATCAGCTGAAGATTTCTTTTCCTCACTCGTTTCGACAGCTGGCTTAAAGATAGCGCGTAGCGTCTGGACACCGAGATAGAAAAGATAAGCAGCGCCTGCGTATTTGATGGCGTTAAACAAAGCAGGGGTTGAGCTTATGACCGCGGCCAACCCACACCATGCCAGCAGAACCAGAATAACGTCGCTCAGGAGAATGGAAAATATTGCAGCAAAGCCCCGCTTGATGCCGCTGGTGATGCTCGTTTTAATCACGAACATGGTTTCAGGGCCAGGCGCAAGGACTATCAGCGTCGCACCAAGCAGGTACGTCCAGAAATTCACGACACCAAAATCAGCAAACATTTTTACTCCAGTGTTCTCACTTTCAACGAGGCTATTCTAACGTAACCGGCGTTAATGAAAACACATCACGGCTGCATTATTCAGCCAATGTCTGCTGTTGGCTCAAAGCCAACCGTCAGATTACTCAGTCAACCTTTCCTACCCGTTTCGCCCCTGGGCAATCCCCTCCCTGCATCCATCACCGCAATGCCGCCAACGCTTGGCCAATCCCTCCAGCGAAACCCACTCTTTTATCTAAGAAGATTCCTAACCGAGCTGACGGAAATGCCTTCCTGACGCCAATACGCGGATTTACCCGCCGATTTACAGCAATAATCCTGAAAAAACAATCGATAAGCCAATCTCTCTCGCTCAGCAAGTTGCGTCTATCCTTTCGCTATGGGCGCCTGCCGCCCATCGTTCGCTGCAGATCGCGGCATGCGCGTTTCTGGCTGTTCGGGTTTCGGTTTTATTCCATCGCGCGCTTCCATTCATCATGTTGAATTTCACAGCAATCTCTCAGCAACAAGGAGTGTTTATATGGCTTACGTCATTACCGACCGAGAAAAACTGCAAGCGATTTGGGAGGCCGCCAAAGCCGGCGACTGGCCGGCCGTGTATGCCGCATCCGTCGATGCGCTCACCGATCCCAACCATGCCAACCAACCCATTGAGGGCGTGGATATCGCGGTGTATACCTGGATCAAAGGCGCCTATGGCGTGAACTCGAATCAGGGGGCGTTTGCCCATTACATTCGCGACCAAACCAAGCTGCAGTATGAGCTGCGCACCGGGCATGTGCCCGATGACTGGGAGGCGCGCATTCAGAATGCCTCCGACAACATCGCCAAAAACTTTGCCAAAACGCTGTTTGGCGTCGATCTGAGCAGCGATCCCAACGCGCCGCTGCCGGATGCCCCGCCCACCAGCGCCAAAGTGCCGGACATTCACGAGGTCGGCCTGATCGACGCCGGCGCGGCGGCGTCCGAAGTGTTCACCGATGCCTCCTCGACCGGCGCCCCCAACTATTCCCCCTGGGCCGGCACCACGCTGTTCTCTTATTTAGGCGATACCTCGTTCTTTACCGAATGGGTGGCGACCAACGACACCTCGGCCTTTAAGGTGGAAGGCGGGACTTACGATCTCATTGCCGCGGCGCAGGTCTCCATGCAAATGAAAAACCTCAGTTACGTGGTTGAAACGCTGCTGGCGGGCGAAGTGCCCACCTATTTGACCACCCTGGGCATTGGCCACGAGACCATCCGCCTCGCCGCCGAAGCGGCGCGTGATTTCTACACCGAATCCTACGGCAGCAGCGTGACCGGCGGCGGCAGCCTCATTCCCGGCAAGCTGGATATCGGCTCGGCGATTTTCAACGACATTGCCGACGTGCTATCTACGCCGAATCTGTACCGCGTCGGTACGCTGCATGACGACGATTTCACGCTGGCGTTCGGCAATATCGCCGTTAACACCGGCAGCGGCGACGACACCATCAGCGTGCCGCGCGGCTGGCAAAACAACGCCGGCAACTACGGCTGGACGGTGATCGACGGCGGCAGCGGCCACGATACGGTCGATTATTCCAGCCTGTCGCACGGGGTAAACCTGAAGTTTGACGCCCAGGGCAGCTACGGCGGACGCGGGGTGATCGAGAAAAACGGCATCGGGCTGTATGGCTTTAAGGACGGGCTGTACAACATCGAAGCGGTGAAACTGACCGACTTTAAGGATAACGTCACCTTTAACGATCGGGTGCTGACGCCGGCCAACGGCCTGGAGGTCAGCCTGGGCAAAGGCTCCAGCGAGATTCGTTTCGAGCACGGTTATACCACTGCGCCGGGAGGGAGCGCGCCGCAGGATTATCTCGGCGTGAACCTGAGCATGCTGTCCAACGATGTGCCTTTCCCCAACAGCCTGCTGAATATTCCCGTGAAGCAGACCCACAATATCTACATCGACGACAGCTTCGAGCTGGGTTTTTTACAGGCCTCCTCCCTGTCTATCGACAACCACCTGCTGGCCTTCGGCGCCGAAGGATCAAACAGCAGCTTCTCACTGAACTACAACGCGCAAACCCATACGCAGGATCTGTCGATATTCATGCAGGGCGAAAGCGCACTCAATCAGCACGTCGTCAATATCTACAATTGGGATCAAGGATACTTTGGCATCAATCTGGAGCAGCCGGCCATTCAGCTTGTCGGTTTGCAAACCGTTACGCCGCAAGAACTGGCGGCCGCCTAAGCGAAGCCCGCCGGTTTACCGGCGGGTTGTTTACCTGCAGCGCGACGGCTCAGGCCCCATCCCGCTCCGCCACCCGCGCCAGCAACGCCCCCAGCAACGCCAGATCGACCAGCAACGCCAGCGCGAAACAGCTTCCCCTCACGCCCGGCGCGGCGTAGGTTTGCACCAGCGAAGCGGCAATCACTACGGCCACGATAGTCACCACCGTCGTCAGCCTGCACGCCACGGCGAACGCCGCTTTCTCCTCCACCGCCGTGCGGTAGGCAACGCCCTGCCCCAGGCCGCCGAGGGCGAGACCCGCCAGCAGAGCCGGCCAGTCATGGCCGCCGAACAGCATCAGCAGCGTCAATAGCCATCCCGCCGCCGCCAGCAAAAAGCCGTGGCGGAGAATCGCCAGCGCAGGCCGGTTCCGCAGCGGCTGCCAGCGGGCCAGTGCGGCGCCGCCGAGAAACGCCAGCGCCAATGCCGTCAGCAGCATCAGGGTCGCGCCGATGCCCTGCAGGCTCTCCGCCTCCAGCAGCAAAGCGCCCGCCGCGACCGGCACGCTGAGCGCCAGGGCGCTCGCTGCCGTTCCCATGTGTGTCATGGCGCCCAGGGCGCCGTTGTTGATAGAAAGGCTCATCGCTCACTCCCGATAGGGTGGAAATGATGAAATAAATTCATTTCCCTGTTCACATGTCAGTAGCCTATCTCTTGTATAATCGGTCAGACAAACTCATAGTTTTCAGCCTTAGATGAGAATAACTCAGCCATGAGAAAACCCCGTTTGCCGCCGCTGGGCGCGCTGCGCGCTTTCCACGCCGTGGCCGGCTGCCGCAGCTTCAAACTGGCCGCCGAGGCGCTGGGCGTGAGCGCGACGGCGGTCAGCCACCAGATCAAGCTGCTGGAATCGGTGCTGGAATGCCGGGTGTGCGAGCGCAGCGCGCAGGGCGTCAGCCTGACCGAGACCGGCGAGATCCTGTATGCCGGCACCCAGCGCGCCTTTACCGCGCTGGAACAGTCCGTCGCCCAAATCACCCGCGCCCGGCAGCCGCCGGCGCTGACCGTCACCACCACCTCCAATTTTCTCACCCACTGGCTGGTGCCGCGCCTGGCGGATTTCAAGGCGGAGTTTCCCGCCATCGATCTGCGCCTGCACACCAGCGTCGAGCGGGTGGATCTCAGCCAGCGCACCGTGGACGTCGCCATCCGCTACCGTGAAACGCCGGAAAGCGATCTGCACTGCACCCTGCTGCATGAGGATCGCTTTATCGTGGTCGCCAGCCCGGCGCTGGCGCTGGCGCGCATCGAGGATTTGCAGCGGGTGACGTTGTTTCACGTGGCGCATCGGCAGGTGCCCGCCGACTCGCCGACCTGGGAGAACTGGCGACGGCGCTACGGGCCGGAAGGGTTGAACGTGGAAGCCGGGCTGACCTTCAGCGACGAAACCCATGCGCTGCAGGCGGCGGTGGCCGGCCAGGGAGTGGTGATCGCCAGCCGGCTGCTGGCGCGCGATTTGTTGCAGCGCGGCGTGCTGGCCGCGCCGTTCGAGATGGCGTTACCCGGCGCCAACTACTATCTGATGACCACCGAAGAGACCGCGCAGCGCCCCGATATCATTGCGCTGCGCGAGTGGCTGCTGCGGCAAATGGCGGCAGGCTAACGGCTCTCGGGGGCAATTTCGCCCAGGCGGATCGCCACGCTGATCGCCTGCGCGGTGGTGGCGGCGCCAAGGCGCCGGCGAATGCGGCGCAGGTGGTTTTCCACCGTGCGTTCAGACAGGCCGAGCATCGCGGCGATATCCGCCTGTCGTCGGCCGATGGCGGTCCAGCTCAGCACCTCACGCTCGCGCGCCGACAGCCGGCCTTCTTCTTTGCCGGCCGCCGGTTCGAACAGCCGCCGCGCCGCCAAAAAGGCCGCCGTGCCCACGAGCGACAGCGCCAACCGCACCGGCGGCGAGGCGTCGATGCGCTCGCCTCCCAGGCTGACGGCGCCCTCCAGGCCGGCGGGGCCGAACACCGGGATTTGCACGCCGTGCAGGCCCGCGCCGCGCGGCGTGCGCACAATCCGGTAGCGCTCTCCCTGCTGCGCCCGGGTCTTGGTCCAGAAGAACGGTTCGCTGGCCCGCAGCATGTGGCGAGTCACCGGGCAGTGCCGCACGTAGGTCAGCGCATCGACCGCCCCCCCCTCGCCGAACCAGTCGCCTTCGACCCAATAGATATGCTCGATCCCCGCCTCCGCCGTGGCGGAAGCGGAAAACAGCACAAAGCGATCGAAGCCGAACGGCGCGGCGAAGGCGCGAACCCGCCCCTGAATGGCGGACAGGGTTCGCTCGTGGTCCATCGCCAACGCCGTCTGGAAAGCGCGCTGCGCGATCTCGTCGCTCATCGCGCGGCGACGTCGGCCAGCAGCGTCTCCGCCGCCAGTTTGCCGAGGTTGTTGGAAGCCAGCGGGCTGTCGCCGGTCAGCAGGCGCCGATCTTTATGCACCTTGCCGGTGATGTCGGCATTGACGATCTTCACGCCCAGCTCACGCAGGCGTTCGCCCACCAGCCAGGGCATCGGGCCGGGGATATAGCCGATGTCGATGTTGGCGCCGGTATCGAGAGCATCCGGGAACACGCACATCTCATAGCCGCGATAGAGGAAATCGTCTTTGCTCTCACCGATGCCCGCCGCCAGCAAACCGGCCGGCCCGTGGCACAGCGAGATCACGTAGCGATCGTTGTCATGGGCCCAGTGCAGCGTCTTTTTCACCTCTTCACTGAACGGGATATCATTGAGCACGCCGTGGCCCCCGGGAATGAAAACGCCGAGGTAGTTGCCGCCATCCAGATCCTTCACGACTTCCGTCAGCTTTTTCGGCTGCTTGAGTTGGCTGCGGTACTTCTCATAGGTGGCCTTGACCGCTGGGTCTTCATGCGGGAACGCCCACATCTCCAGCTTCACCGGATCGCCGGACGGCGTGGCGATGTCGATCTCGAAACCGGCCAGATCCAGGTGATACATCGGCAGCAGCATCTCGACCGGATGGTTGCCGGTGGAGAAGAACTTACCGTTTTGCATCAGCAGGTAGCGCTCCTGCGAGGCGATCATCAGCACCTTCCACTTGCCGCCGCGATAGGCGTTCGGGTAGCTGGCGCCCGTGAAGTCGGTTTTGGACGAGGTGTACTGGCTGAGGGAGTAAGGTGATGGGAAGAACGCGTTGTCTTCCGCCACATCCGGGGTGGGATTACGATCGTTGGATACTGAATCAGTCATGATTATCTCCATATTCACCGTTGCATTTCTCTTTCAGCTTAAATAACCGCCGGCGGTGCCGCAATGAGGGATATCCCTCAATCGCCCTCGCACTGGCGGCGCTCAAGCGGGGTGCCGTAGCGCGACAATGAACGTTTCTTCGCTGACGCCGGCATATTCGTACCGGCACTTTCTCACCGGCACCTGGAAGTAGCGCTCCAGGATATCCTCTTGCAGCAAGGCGTTTTTATCGCCAAACATGCACTGTCGCTTATTCATCAGCAGGCACTTGTCGGAGATGCGATCGGCGTAATGCAGAAAATGCGTATTCAGCACGATCGTCATCTGCCGCTCTTTGGCGAGGCGCCAGAGCATCTCGATCATTTTAGCCTGATTGTAAAAATCCAGGTTCGACTCCGGTTCGTCGAGGATCATGACGTCGGGGTCCGCCGCCAGCGCCTTGGCGAAATAACACATCTGCAGTTCCCCGCCGCTGATCTGATTGATGTTTTTCTGCGCCAGCGGCGCGATCTCCAGCGCGTGCAACACCGCCTGCGCCTTGGCGAAATCTTGCCGCCGCGGCCCGGCGAACCACCCCGCCTGGCGGGCGCAGCCGAAAGTGACAAAATCGAGCACGCCATACGCGAAATGCGGCGTTTTCGCCTGCGGCACATAGGCCAGTCGGGCGGGCCGATTGTCGATATGGCCGATCTGGCACACGCCTGACAGGGGCCGGCACAGGCCCGCGACATGTCTCAGCAACGTGGTTTTACCGGCGCCGTTCGGCCCGAGCACGCTGAGGATCTCACCGCGTTTCAGATGAAAACTGACGTTGTCGAGAATGGGCTCGCACCCTTTGAACCCCAGGGTCAACTGGCTAACGGTGATCATGTTTGCTGCTCATAATAAAAAGGAGGGCGAAAAGCGGCGCGCCGATCAGCGCGGTCAGGATGCCGATCGGGATTTCAGCGTAGGTGGCGCCTCTGGCGATATTGTCGATCACCAGCAAAAACAGCGCCCCGCTCAGCGCCGAAGCCGGGATCAGGCGACCGTGGTTATACCCCAATACGCTTCGCACCAAATGCGGGATCACCAAGCCGACCCACCCCACCACGCCGGCCAAGCTCACCGAAGCGGAAACCAGCAGAGAGGCGGCGATCAGCAACAGGATCTTCAGCCGGGGCGGATTCAGACCGGCGATACGCGCCTCGTCGTCCCCAAGAGAGAGAATGTTCATATTCCACCTGAGCCGGTAGATAGTCAGGTAACACGCCGCAAACAGCGGGATCAGCCAATAAACCTGCGCTTTCGCTACTGAAGCGAAGCTGCCCATCAGCCAGAAGACGATCGCCGGCAAGGTATCCTGCGGATCGGCGACATATTTTATGACCGAGACAAACGCGATAAACAGCGACGCGATAATCATGCCGGACAAAAGTGTGGTGAGCGCATCCTGCCGGCGTTTGAGGCGGCAGATGCCGAGCACCAGCAACAGGCTCACCACGCCGAAAAGAAACGACAGCAGCGAACTCAGGGCAAAAGGCAAACTCAATAGAATGCCCAGCGCAGCGCCAAAGGCGGAGGCGGAAGACGTACCCAGCACGTCCGGGCTGGCCAATACGTTTTTCAGCACCGCCTGAAAGGTCGCGCCGGCGACCGCCAACCCGCCGCCCACCAGCATCACCGCCACTACCCGCGGCGCGCGCAGGTTAAAAATCACCGAATAGCGGGCCTCATTTTCCCCCGGCATGTTCCCCTGCCATAAAATCTGCGCCACATCATGGGCCGACAAGGCGTAGCGGCCGGCAAACAGCGATGCGAAGGCGACTGCACACAGCGAAATGAACAATCCCGCCATGATCGCCGCATATTTTCCTCTGCCCGGCATCCCCAAGCTCCTCCAATGGATTAACGCTATTCAACCGTGGCGCTAGCGTTGCGCCAGCACCTCATCCAGCAACCGGTCCGGGATCGCGTAGGAGAACATCGTCTGATAATAACGACGCGTTTCCTGCCGCAGCGTCTTGTCGCTAATGTCTTCGGGCGCGTATCGGTTGATCATGAACAGCGGCAACAGTGACGTTTCCGCCGACAGGCCCCCCCAGTTGTGAATGCCCACCGGCGTCGAGAAAACCTTGCCGTTTTTCACCGCCCTGAGCGTCTCCCACGCCTGGCCGGGGATCCCCCCGTGCAGCAGCGCTTTTGCGCTGCCGAACACCACGAAAATCACATCCGGATCCCAGGCCATGATCTGCTCCATCGACACGTTGATGTACCTGCCGGCATCGCCCTTCACCGGCAAATCCCCGGCGACGTTATCCATGCCGGCCATTTTGAGATAGGTGTCGCCGTAGGTGTGCGGGCCGCTCACCTTCAGCTGCCTGCCGTCGCTTTCTTCCAGATATAACGCCCTGACGTGCTGCGCGCGGATGGCTGCGGCATAGGGGCGGATCTGCTTCAGGGTCCTTTCCCAGGCGTCTTTGAATTTATGCGTGCGCGGCAGGCCGAGGGTGTCGGCGAAGGTATTTTCCCAATACACCTGGGTGGCCATCGGCTGGTATTTGGTCTCCCCGCCGGCGTCCAGATCGACCGTCATCACGCCCGCCCTTTCCAGCCGATCGTCCTGGCTTTTGCCGTAGTAATAAATGATGTCGGGCCGCAGATTCATTAACGACTCCATGTTGACCCGATAGTCCTTATTGATGAAATCGGACGTGATCCTGCCGATGTCAGGCTTCATGTCTTTCAACACATGCATATCGGCATGCATGAATGCCCAGGGGCCGACGCCGACGACGTGCCGATAGGCCGCCTCGTTGGCCAGGATCACGCCGAAGGGGCAGTTGCCGGTGATGACGATCCGCGGGTAGCTGCCGGGCAGCGTTTGCGCCGCCGCGCTCTGCGGCAGCGCGGTCGCTTCCGGCTGGCTGGCGCCGGCGCAAGGCAGCATCGGCAAAGCGGCTATCGCCAGCAAGGCGGTGGCGATGAATGTCAGTTTTACGGCCATGAGGCCTCCTGCGCGCACGCGCAATGGCGCGCGTCGATGAATGGTGTCAGGCCGAGGCGGCGATGCCGGCGGCCATGATGGTGATCCCGGCAACGAAAACGATCGCCGCGGTGGCGACCGCGCCGCCGCCGACCAACGCGGCGGTTTTTCCTTCGGAAATGTCTTTTCGCTGCAGGAAAGAGAGTTGCGACAGGGGAATGATTTTTCCGCTGTCGGCAACGATGTCTTTCGGTTCAACCTTCGCAACCGTCAGCTCGCCGCCGCTGCCGTCCTTCAGGCCGTATTTCAGCCGATCGCCGACATAGACCGGCGGCTGCAACAGATAATACGGGCTATTGAGCCCCGCCTCTTTTTGTTGCAGCGCCACGTCGTGGTAGGTTGAGCAGCCGCTGAGGGAAAACGCCGCCATTCCGATAATGAGCGGCACCAGGTGGGTGAATCGCATGGGAAACCTCGAACGTGCTTATTTGCTGGTTTTTAACGTAACGGCGGACTTGAAGCGCATATAGCTCACGGCCAGAGAGAGAAACGAGAATGCCGCCCCCGCCATTAAGCTGATTGTCGTCGCTTGCGCGCCGCGCATATTGAAGAAAATCGCCACTAACGCCGAACCGACGATTTGCCCGATCAACCGGGAACTGCCCAACAGACCGCTGGCGATGCTGCTGTTTTCATGAGAGACCGAAGTCATGATCAGCAGGTTGTTCGGTGATTGAAACAGGCCGAAACCGATGCCGCACAGCGCCACGCGCCATACGATCGCCCCATTCGACGGATCGGCCGGCAGGTTGGCCATCAGCAGCATGCCGGCCAACAAGCAGGCGAGGCCTGACAGGGCGACGAGATTGGGATCGTATTTCTTGGTCAAATCGCCGGAAATCAACGACGACACCATGGTGGCCAGCGGCCAGGCGGTCAGCAGCAGACCGATTTCCACCACGTTTCTTTGCAGGACATTGTGGAAATAAAAAGGCAGCGATACAAAAGCCAAAAGCTGGGTGCTGTAAGACAGCATCGACATCAGCAAAGACAATGACAGCGTCGGGTTATGCAGCATCGCGACCGGGATCAGCGCGGCGTTGGCCTTTCTTTTCTGATTGATGTACAGCCACCCGGCCAGTCCGGCGAATACCGCAAAGCTCAGCGCCGCCGCCGGCAGATGGCGGGTGGTCATGCTCATCGTGCTGAGCGAGAAAGCGATAAACAGCACAAACACCAACAGGGCGCCCCCGCTGTCGAAGCCAACGCTGCGCCGCTCGCGGGAGCCCAGAAATATCACGCTCAGCAGCAGCGACAGGCAGGCGATGGGAACATTGATGGTGAACAGCCAGTTCCAGCTCGTTTGAGAAAGTATCGCCGAGGCGATGGACGGCCCGGCGGCTGCGGCAACCGACACCACCATCACGTTAATCCCCAGGCCGCGCCCCAGCAGCCTTGCCGGGTAGATCTCCTTAATCAGCGCCGCATTGACGCTGAGCACCGCCGCCGCGCCGAAGCCCTGTATCACTCGGAACGCCGTCAGCATCGCCAGCGTGTCGGAAAGCGCGCAGCCCAACGAGGAAAAAGCAAACAGCACCACCCCGGCCATAAAGATTTTTTTATTGCCCACCGCTCTGCCCAGCGCCGCAAAGGGCATCAACGACGCGACGACGGCAAACTGGTAGGCATTGATAATCATGATGGAGGCCGATTCGGAAACGGCGAAATCTTTCGCGATCACCGGCAGCGCTACGTTAGCGATGGTGCTGTCGAGCATGGCGATGACCGTGCTTAACGAGACGGCGAGAACCGCGAATAGATTTAGCGTCTCTTTTTCCTGGTGTTTAAAAGTCATGTTAACGCTCCAAAAACGTGGGTGTCTTTATGCCGGCATGCCGGCGGCAAAGACGCCGTTTTTATCAATTTTTGTAATTACGTTATAACATATCATTATTGGATGGTAATAAATCTCATTTGAAATATTGGGTTGCATAGTGTTTCAAAATAAGAATTAACAAATGCAATACAAATAAATCACAATATAAACACCCAATAAAATAACCACACTCAGTATAAAAACCGGTTGATTTATAGAATGACATTAAAAGTAACAGGCGCTAACAGACAACGATGATGCCAGCATGAGTTGTTATGTTATAACAAAACAACCTTCCCTTTATGCGGGTTAACCTTATGGCTAAGAAGGACCTTTTGAACACGCGCTTGTCCCGCCGCAGAATGATGCTGGCCGGGCTGGCGGCTCTGGCGCTCAATAGCGCCGTTTCTCCGCTGGCTAGCGCCCACGGCTTGCCACGCCCCAAAAAACAGGCGGGCCCTCAGGGTGCGCGAAAACGATTCCTGGTCATGTTGGATCCCGGCCATGGCGGCATCGACTCCGGCGCCATTGGCCACACCGGTTCGCTGGAAAAACATGTCGTTCTGGCGATCGCCAGAAACGTGCGGGCGCAGCTCGATCGACACGGCATCGATGCCCGCCTTACGCGCGACAGCGACGTTTTTATTCCGCTGTACGATCGGGTGGAGATCGCGCACCGGCATGGCGCGGATCTTTTCATGTCCATTCACGCCGACGGCTTTACCTGCCCCAGCGCCTGCGGCGCTTCGGTCTTTGCGCTTTCCACTAAGGGCGCCAGCAGCGCGATGGCGAAATACTTATCGAACAGTGAAAACGCGGCGGACGATCTCGCCGGCCCCCACGTCATCAAGAAAGATCGCTATTTGCAGAAGATACTGTTTGATTTGGAACAAACGGAAACCATCAAAGAAAGCCTGACGCTGGGCTCGCACCTGATCCAACATATTGCGCCCATCCATCATTTGCATGCCAAAAATACCGAACAGGCGGCCTTCGTGGTGTTGAAATCCCCGTACATTCCTTCGGTATTGGTGGAAACCTCGTTCATCACCAACCCCGAGGAAGAAAGGCTGCTGGGCACCCCTGCATTCCGAAATAAAATCGCCACCGCCATCACGCAGGGGATCGTCAGCTACTTTAAACAAGTCACACACGCTTAAGCTTCACCAGGACGGCAAGCCGGCCGGCTTGCCGCGCACAGGGACGGCGTCATCATGATAAAATGCAATCCTCGCGCTTTTTCGGCGAGCCTGTGGCTCCCGCTGCTGGCCCTGTTGCCGCGCAGCGCCTTCGCCGTGCCGCTGACGGTATCGCAACACAGCAGCCTGAATTTCTACGGCACGATTATCGCCAGACGCTACAGCGGCCAAAGCGAACGCGACGACGGCGACCGCAGCTATCTCTATTTAGGCCTGATCGGCAAAAAAAAGATCGCGCCGCGCTGGCGGGCCTACGCCCATTGGGAATATACCGTCAGCTTCGCCGACGCCACCCGAAACAGCACCCGGCTCGCCTACCTCGGCGTGCAGAACGCCGCCCTGGGCAGCCTCGATATCGGCCGCAACTGGGGCGTGCTCTATGATGTGACCGCCCTGACCGATCGCTCCCCGCTGTTCAGAGAAATGGCCTACAACTACATCGACAACTTTATGCGCGGCCGGGCGCACGACCTGCTCACTTACCGCAAACCTTTCAGCCTGTTTCAGCGGCACGCCGCCCTCGCGCTGCAGTATCAGTTCAAAGACGGCGACGATCGACAGGCGCCGGGCAAACAAAACAGCAACGGGTTCGGCGCCTCCTTCCGCTATGCGCTGACGCCGACGCTCAGCCTCATCGCCGCCGCTTCGGCGTCTCAAACCACGCAGCGGCAGCAACGCGCCGCCGGCTATCGTCGGCGCATCGATACGCTGGCCGAGGGGGTTCTCTATGCGTCGAAAAAAATCTATCTCGCGGCCGTGTTCACCCAAAGCGACAACGCTATCAGCCCGCAACAAACCGCTAACCGCGGCTCGGCGTCCAGTTATGAAGCACTCGCCAAATACCGGCTGACGGACCACATCCAACCCAACATCGGCTATACCCGTTTGATACAGGCCCGGGCAGGCCGCAACACCGACTTATTGAACTACGAGGAGTTGGGCGTGACCTGGTTGCTCAATAGCAACATGCAGGTGTTTATTAACTATGAATTCAATAACCTTTCTCGGCACGCCCCCGGCGTCGATGCGTCAGACAAACTCGATATGGGCATCAGCTATCACTGGTGACGCGCTGCCGCAGCCAATAAAAAGCCCCGCCCGGTGAAGGGCGAGGCTCGCTCGCGCCAATCGAGACGGTGCGAGAGGATCATGAGGGCAGAGTGATGACAAAGTGCCGAATGCGCCTGCTCATGGCGTGACGGACGCCTCAGCGCGGCGCTTGCGCGTTTTTCCACTCCCGCCAAATCGTTTCCAGCCCGGCGCGATACGTCGTGACGGCGAAGTCGGGAAAACGCTGTTTGAACTTGGTTGAGTCGAACAGGTTATCGTGCTCGTAGCGCGGCAGCAGCTCGCGCATCTCACGCGCCCCGGACGAAACCAACCCCGCGGCGATCAACGCCCATTTGCCGATAACGGAATATGAAATGTCCTTCCCAAACACCTCGCAGGCCAACGCGGCGAACTGCGCATAGGTGAGCCGCTCGTCGCAGCACGGGAGATGCCACGTCTGGCCGAACGCGTCGGGCGTATTACCGAGCCGGGCTAACCCACGGCTGGCGTCGGGCGTCCAGATCAGCGTGCGCAGCCTGTCGTCGCGAACCGGCACGCGCGGTTTTTCCCCCGCTTTAAGCCTGTCGACGATCAGCGCATTGGTGAAGCTCTGCGTTTTTCCCGGCCCATAAAACTCGGGCGCACGGCCGATCAGCACGGGGATCTGCTTGCGCTCCATCTCGTCGAGCACCTTCTCGGTCATCAGAGCGCGCACCCGTCCCTTGCGCCCCCGAGGCGCGAACGGCGTCGATTCCGTCTGCGGCTCGCCGTTCTGCGGATACATATAGGTATTGTCGAAATAGACAAAGGGCACGCCCGCGGTACGGCTGGCGTCCAACGCATTCTGCAGCATGGTCGGAAATTGCCGCTCCCACAGCGCCGAATCCGGCGGCAGGCCGGCGGCGAAATACACCACGTCGCTGCCCTTCACCGCCGCCAGGGTCTGCTGTGCATCGAGCAGGTCGGCCGCGACCAGCGTATCGCTGTCGTTGACCTGCCTCGGGTTGCGGCTGACCAATCTTAAATCATCGGTGTACGCGCGCTTCAGTTCACGCGCCAGCTCTTGGGCGATCTGGCCACTGGCGCCCAGGATCGTTTGCATTGGCGTTCCTCATCGCGATGAAAAAAACTCCGCCCACTCAGGGCGGAGCAAAAGTGCTTGTTCGCGCTTAACTGTTCACGAACGCCAGCAGATCGGCGTTGACCTGATCGGCATGGGTGGTCGGTATGCCGTGCGGCGCGCCCTTATAGGTATGGAGCGTGCCGTTTTGCACCAGCTTGGCCGACAGCGCGCCGGAGTCCTGATAAGGCACCACCTGGTCGTCGTCACCGTGGATCACCAGCACCGGAATGGCAATCTTCTTGAGATCTTCGGTGAAATCGGTCTGCGAGAAGGCGACGATGCCGTCATAGTGCGCCTTGGCGCCGCCCATCATGCCCTGCCGCCACCAGTTCCAGATAATGGCCTCCGACGGTTTGGCGCCCGGACGGTTATAGCCGTAGAACGGGCCGGCGGGCACGTCGTAATAGAATTGCGCCCGGTTGGCGGCCAGCTGCGCCTGGAAATCATCGAATACCGATTTTGGGGTGCCCTGCGGGTTACTGTCCGTTTTCACCATCAGCGGCGGCACCGCGCTGATCAGCACCGCTTTGGACACCTTGTCCTCGCCGTGGCGCACAATATAGCGCACCACCTCGCCGCCGCCGGTCGAGTGGCCCACGTGCATGGCGCCCTGTACGCCGAGGTGTTTTACCACCGCGGCGACGTCATCGGCGTAATGATCCATGTCGTGCCCTTCCCACACCTGGCTGGAGCGGCCGTGGCCGCGGCGATCGTGCGCAACCACGCGGAACCCTTTGTTCACGAAGAACAACATCTGGGCATCCCAGTCATCGCTGGACAGCGGCCAGCCGTGGTGGAAGTAGATAACCTTGCCGTTTTTTGGGCCCCAATCCTTGTAGAAAATCTCGACGCCATCGCTGGTCGTTACATAACCCATGTCGTTTCTCCCGTTTACACTATGGTTAAAAAAGAAGGTGTATACTGCGCACGGCGCCGGGATCTCTGGCTCCCTCATCCCGGTTGGCCGACGATCTTGCGTTGATCGTTTAACGAGTATAGGTTTAAAGTTCACTTTAAGGTCAAACCCCATTCGGCAAACCGCATTCCGGCTTTCACTCGGCATCAGGAGAATTCAAGTGCAGGGAGATGACATCCTCATGACGATGGAGCCGCGGCTTGCCGCCCAGCGCCACGCCTTCCTGCGCGACGGCGCGCCGACGATGCAACAGCGCAAGGCCGCCCTGCGCCGCTTGCGGAGCGCCATTCTGGCCCAGCGCGCCGCGCTGGCGGCGGCCGTCAGCGCGGACTTCGGCCACCGCTCGCCCTACGAAACCGACATTCTGGAGATTCTGGTCACCGTTCAAGCGATCGATTACCTGCTGCGCAACCTGAAACGCTTCATGAAGCCGGAGCGCCGCCACGTCGCCCTGCCGTATCAGGCCGCACGCGCCTATGTGCACTATCAGCCCAAGGGCGTGATTGGCATCATGGCGCCGTGGAACTACCCGTTTTCGTTGACCTTCATCCCGCTGGCCACCGCCCTGGCCGCCGGCAACCGCGTGATGCTGAAACCTTCGGAGCTCACGCCACATACCAGCCGCCTCATCGAAACGATGCTGGCGGCGCTGTTTCCCGCCGATGAGGTCGCCGTCGTGACCGGCGGGCCGGACGTCGGGGCCAGATTCAGCGAGCTGGCGTTCGACCATCTGGTGTTCACCGGCAGCACGGCGATCGGCCGTCAGGTCATGCAGGCGGCCGGCAAACATCTGGTGCCGTTAACGCTCGAACTGGGCGGCAAAAGCCCTGCCGTCATGGCGCGCGGCGCGGTTAACGCCAGAAACGTCAAGAGCGTGGCGTTCGGCAAGCTGTCGAACGCGGGCCAAACTTGTATCGCGCCCGATTACCTGCTGGTTCATCAGGACGATCTGGCAAGCTTCATGGCGCTCTATGACGCGGCGGTTAAAAGCTTTTATCCCGACGGGCCAACCGGCGACGACTACGGCGCCATCATCAACGACAGGCACTATCGCCGCTTGCAAGCGCTGCTTGCCGACGCACAGGCGCGCGGCGCGCAACTCCATCCGGTCGGCCACCGCCCGGACTCGGCGTCTGAACGGCCGAACACGCTGGCCCCTACGCTTATCGTCGGCGCCCCCGATGACAGCGCGATCATGCAAGAAGAGATCTTCGGGCCGCTGCTGCCGGTGCGCACCTACGCCGCCTTTGATGAAACGATCGACGTTATCAACGCCGCGCCCCGCCCGCTCGCGCTCTACTACTTCGGCCCGCCGGGCGAGGATCGGGACCGGCTGCTGGCGCGCACCGCCTCCGGCAACGTCAGCATCAACGCCACCCTGCTGCACTTCGCCCAGGACGACCTGCCGTTCGGCGGCATCGGCCCCAGCGGCATGGGAGCCTGTCACGGCATCGAAGGATTTCGGGCGCTGAGCCACGCCAAAGGCGTTTTCATCCAGAGCCGCTGGCGTTTTACCGACCTGCTGCGCGCGCCGTTCGGCAAGCTGGCGGACGCAGTGCTCGCGTTCATGTTGCGGCGCCGATAACGCGGCGTGTTGACTATCAATAGCACACCCATAAATCGCCGCAAGCTATCACAATATTCACTCATTCCTATTTTATCTCTCCGCCGCCGCTGACTAAGCTTAGCCCTATGTCCCCCTTTGCCCGTTGGCGGCGAGGGTGACGTAAATCGATTGAGTTCAGTTATTTAGCGCAACACCCGACGCAAGCCTTACCCGCATGCCTTGTTAACCGCTCCACGCCCGGCGGCTGGAGCATCTTTACGGAAGCAGAGAGCGCATTATGACAACTGAAAGCAAATGCCCGTTTTCGGGCGGCAAGCAGCCCGCACCGCAGAACGGCCCCACCAATCAGGATTGGTGGCCTAATCAGCTCAGCCTGAAACCGCTGCACCAGCACTCCCCCCTGTCCGATCCGATGGATAAAGACTTCAACTACGCCGATGCCTTCAACAGCCTCGATCTGGCGGCGGTCAAACAGGATCTGCACGCCCTGATGACCGACTCGCAGGAATGGTGGCCGGCGGACTTCGGCCACTACGGCGGCCTGTTCATCCGCATGGCCTGGCACAGCGCCGGCACCTACCGCATCGGCGACGGCCGCGGCGGCGCAGGCGAAGGCCAGCAGCGCTTCGCCCCGCTCAACAGCTGGCCGGACAACGTCAGCCTCGACAAGGCGCGCCGTTTGCTGTGGCCTATCAAGCAGAAATACGGCCGCAACATCTCCTGGGCCGACCTGATTATCCTGACCGGCAACGTGGCGCTGGAATCGATGGGCTTCAGAACCTTCGGCTACGCCGGCGGCCGCGCCGACACCTGGGAGCCGGACGACGTCTACTGGGGCTCTGAGAAGATCTGGCTGGAACTGAGCGGCGGGCCGAATAGCCGCTACTCGGGCGACCGCGATCTGGAAAACCCGCTGGCGGCGGTGCAGATGGGCCTGATTTACGTCAACCCGGAAGGCCCGGACGGCAATCCCGATCCGGTGGCCGCCGCGCGCGACATCCGTGAAACCTTCGCCCGCATGGCGATGAACGACGAAGAAACCGTGGCGCTGATCGCCGGCGGCCACACCTTCGGCAAGACCCACGGCGCCGGCCCGGCGTCTCACGTCGGCGCCGATCCGGAAGCCGCCGGACTGGAAGCGCAGGGCCTCGGCTGGCACAGCACCTTCGGCACCGGCGTCGGCAAAGACGCCATCACCAGCGGCCTGGAAGTCACCTGGACCACCACCCCGACCCAGTGGAACCACGACTTCTTCCGCCACCTGTTCGAATACGAATGGGAGCTGAGCCAAAGCCCGGCCGGCGCGCACCAGTGGGTGGCGAAAGACATCGGTGACACCATTCCCGACGCCTTCGATCCCAACAAGAAACGCCGCCCGACCATGCTGACCACCGACCTGTCGCTGCGCTTCGATCCGGCCTACGAGAAGATTTCGCGCCGCTTCTATGAGCACCCGGAGGAGCTGGCCGACGCCTTCGCCCGCGCCTGGTTCAAGCTGACCCACCGCGACATGGGGCCGCGCGCGCGCTACCTCGGCCCGGAAGTGCCGCAGGAAGCGTTGATTTGGCAGGATCCGATCCCGGCGGTCGATCATCCGCTGATCGATGAGCAGGACATCGCCGCGCTGAAAAACGCCGTGCTGGCTTCCGGCCTGTCGGTGTCAGCGCTGGTCTCCACCGCCTGGGCTTCCGCTTCCAGCTTCCGCGGCTCAGACAAGCGCGGCGGCGCCAACGGCGCGCGCATTCGCCTGGCGCCGCAAAAGGACTGGGCGGTCAACCAACCTGCGCAGCTCGCCGCGACGCTGGCCAAGCTGGAGAGCATCCAACGCGCCTTCAACGATGCGCAGACCGGCGGCAAGCGCGTCTCGCTGGCGGACCTGATCGTACTGGCCGGCGCGGCGGGCGTGGAACAGGCGGCGAAGAACGCCGGCTTGACCCTGACGGTGCCGTTCGCACCGGGCCGCACCGACGCTTCGCAGGAACAGACCGACGTGGACTCCTTCGAGGCGATGGAGCCGCTCGCCGACGGTTTCCGCAACTTCCTGAAGGGCAAATACCGCGTGCCGGCCGAAGCGTTGTTGGTCGACAAGGCGCAGCTGTTGACCCTGACCGCGCCGGAAATGACGGTGCTGGTCGGCGGGCTGCGCGTGCTCGGCGCCAACGTCGGCGGCACGCAGCACGGCGTGTTCACCCATCGCCCGCAGGCGCTGACCAACGACTTCTTCGTCAACCTGCTCGACATGGGCACCACCTGGCACCCGGTCGGTGAAGACGGCCTGTTCGAAGGCCGCGATCGCCGGAGCGGCGCGGTTAAATGGACCGGCACCCGCGTCGATCTGGTGTTCGGTTCGCACGCGCAGCTGCGCGCGCTGGCCGAAGTCTACGGCAGCGCCGACGGGCAAGAGAAGTTCGCCCACGACTTCGTCGCCGCCTGGAACAAAGTGATGAACCTCGATCGTTTCGATCTGGCCTAACTAAGCGACAGCACAAAGCCCGCCACGGTAAACCTGGCGGGCTTTTTAATCATTGATGCATATCTTTATCGCAATCTCGTGCTAACGTGGGTTAACCACAGCCAAGGAGATGGCATGATACAGACATCGGACAACGCTCACCCGCTCTTCAGCAGTTACAAAAAGACCTTCACCTACTCAGGGCGCGAAAGCCGTGGGTCTTATTCAATGCTGCTTTTGTGCCAGCACGTTTGGTTTCTGCTTTATCTCGCTGTTATCGCCAGCAAGATGAATGAGATTTCCATTTTCGCGCTTGCAGCGTTTTTGCTGCCTATGCTAGCGGCCAATGTGCGCCGTTTGCACGATGCGGGTTACTCCGGTGGTTGGTGCCTGACCTGGTTCTGCTTCACACCCTATGTGATGCTGATCTTCGCGCTGTTCCTTCCCGCAAAGAACCTCAACAACCCTTACGACGATCGCCCAAACCTGGCGTAAGCCCCCTCAACAGCCTGCTTCGGCGAGCCATGGCTGGCGCCGCGATATTCTCTTTTCCCGCTTATTCGTATTTACTCAACAAGTCATATAAAAATTTGATGGGCGGCAATTCTTTTAATGCTGTATTTATATTTAGAGGGCAATGAAGAGCGTAAACTCACATCGTTAATGCGATATATCCCATCAAGGAGATGACCGTTATGGATTATCCTCGATACACCTCAACACGCGACGAGGCGGGTATCATCATCTCCGTCCCTTAGCGGCAGCGGGTTTGGCCGGCAAAGGCGCCCCATCGTTTTACGCCATAAAAATAGATGTTCTGCACCTGCGCGATATTCGCCTGGGCGCCTGACGTTTGCCCTTCGTTAATGTTTCACGGCGCGCATTGCGCTTTTGGTTTTTATTTTTCAGCCGACGGGAAAGCTCATGGAAAATTATGCTTCACTCAGGAAAATAACCGCTACCTGGAGGTCAACATGCAACATATTATCGGCATTTCTTCTCGTCGGCTGAGGATATCGGCCCTTGCGCTGCTGCTCCCGGCGATGTCATGGGCGGCCGATACGGCGTCTGTCGCCGTAGGGCCGCAGTATGACACCACCCATGTCTACGTCGAACGCGGCAAGATGGATGCCTTTGTCGACAGCATCCTGAAAACCTTCGGCGGCACCAGCACCGAACGCGTGCTGGTCAACGTCACGCCCACGCCCAGCGAAACCTACTCCCAGCTGATACTGACGCCGGCCGGCAGCTTCTCGGTGTTCGATTTCAAAACGCCGATCCCGCATCCGTTTGGCGCTGAGCGCAACGGTTTTCTGGTCAGGGATATGGACGCCGCCATCCGGCAAGCCAAGGCCGCCGGCGCCGATGTGCAGGTCGAACCCTTCGACGACCCGATTGGCCGCGACGCGGTGATCCAGTGGCCCGGCGGCGTCAACATGCAGCTTTATTGGCACACCAAAGCGCCCAACTACAAGCCGCTGCTGAGCGTGCCGGAAAACCGCCTGTACCTCTCCGCCTATCGCGTCGACGACTTCCTTAACAGCTATCGGGCATTCTCGCACGCCAAGGTGGCGAGCGACGCGCAAATCAGCGATGCGGCGATCGGCCGTAACGGCAACGGCAAGATCCGCCAGATCGAACTGGACTCCCGCTTCGGCAAAACGCGCATTTTCGTCACCGACGGGCATCTGCCTTATCCGTTCGGCCATGAGCGCACCGGCTATGGCGTCGACGATCTGTCGGCCACGCTGGCCAAAGCGACGGCCAGCGGCGCGCAGGTGCTGTGGCATTCGACGGCGGCGGAACGCCGCGCCTCGGCGCTGGTGAGTTTCCCCGGCGGCTATATCGCCGAAATTCACCAGACGGCTAAATAAACCCAAGGCGCGCTGCGGCGCGCTTTTTTCTTCGGATATCCATGATGAAACGCACGCTACCCGCACTGTTGCTGTTCTCCACGCTCCCCGCGCTGGCGGCGGAGCCAGCCGCTTCCCCCTGGAAAAACATCCCGTTGGGCGATGCGGCCACGTTTTCTTTCGACGGTTCACTGCGCGAGCGCTATGAATGGACGGATCAGCGGGATCTGAACGGCGGACGCGACGACACCTTCATGCAGCGCTTGCTGGTTGGCGCGCGCCTCGACTACGGCGACTATATCGGCGCCTATGTGCAGGTGGGATCGTCGCTGGCCACGCCGCGCGACCGCGGGCGCAAGCCGACCGACGAAGATCATGCCTACCTCGGCCAAGGCTATATGGATATGAAACTGCCCACCGCCTACGGCCTCGGCACCCTGCGGATCGGCCGCCAGGAGATTGCGCTGGGCTCGCTGCACCTGCTGGGCACCCGCGACGGCCCCAACGTGCGCCGCTCCTTCGACGCTTTCCGCGCCAGTTGGGTCAAGGACAAAAACCGCCTCGACGCCTTTATCGGCCACCCCATTACGCTCAAAACCGGCAGTTTCGACGACGATACCGACAACAGCCAAAAGGTATGGGGGCTGTACGGCACCACACCGCTGACGCCGCTGGCTTCCTCGCTCGATCTTTATACCTTCGGCTTTGAAGATAACGACGCCCACTACGCGCAGCTCAGCGGGCAAGAGCGGCGCTACACCGTCGGCGCGCGCATTTTCGGCGCGGCGCAGGGCTTCGACTGGGACAATGAGACCGCCTGGCAATTCGGCAGCGCGGAACAGCGCGACATCCGCGCCTGGTCGGCGTCGGCGCACGCCGGCTATACGGCGAACGACTGGCGCTGGCGGCCGCGCTTTGGCGGCAAAATCGGCATCGCCAGCGGCGACAAAAACGGTCACGACGGGCAGCTCAATACCTTTAACGCCATGTACCCCAAGCTGCCCTACCTGACCGAGAACGGGCTGGTGGCGCCGGCGAACCTGATCGCCATCCATCCTTCGGTCACGATCACGCCGTGGCAAACCCTGTCCATCGACTTCAGCTGGGACGCGCTATGGCGGCAACGCCGCGAGGATGCCTTCTACCTCAGCCCGATGCGCCCGGTGAAAGGCAGCGCGCAGGGCTCGCGCTTTATCGGCAACCAGTACCAGGTCGAAACCACCTGGACGCCGAGAAGCGATCTCCAGTTCAAGGTGGCCTATGTCTACTTCGACGTCAGCAACAGCCTGCAGCACCATGCCGGGCTGAAAAGCATGAACTTCGTCCTGGCGCAGGGCACCTACAGTTTTTAAGTATCAGGCAAGTTAATCGGTGTACGCGGGCGCCCTCAATAATCCCGTATCCGATTAATGACGACAGCCGGCGTGCGGCCGCCTCTATGCGTTACGGCAATGGCGGCTACTCACCGCATTTCACAGATAAAAAGCTGGAAAAGCAGAAAGATAAATCAGCGACGCAAACGCCGCGCGCCGATTACAGAGAAATATTAAATAAAGATTTAATTCCAACGAGTTATTTAAACACGTCTTTTACTCATATCTTATGTAAAAGATTCATATAAGAATAACTCATTAATAAAATAATTGTGTTTATACTGCTTTAACTCAATCACAGTGCACAATTAATTCCTCACCGTGATTAATGATAAGGATATATTCCGCTTGAACGCAATATTCAAGCCAGACCAAGGAGGCAAACCAATGATATCTCTTTAATTACCCCTGATTTTCAAACCTGTGTACGAGCATATAGAGCGTTAGGTGCAATATTGTCAACGTCCAAAGGAGTTTGATATGTCATTAGCGACCGATAAGATTTCCGATTATTTAACCCGTTATGAAAGAGGCGATCACGCGGGGAGCAGTAAACCGTCATATACCACGCAAGAGGTTTCAGATCTGCTGCTGAGGAGCCATTATTCCGCCAATGGCAAAGGCGTGACCGACCATGCGGCTACCTTGACCTACTCTTTCCCCGTCTATACGGGCAGCGACAAGACGGGCGCCGCGCAGCTTACCGCCGCCCAGCAAGCCCAAACCAAGCTTTCATTGCAATCCTGGTCGGATGTGGCCAACATCACGTTCACCGAGGTTAAAGGCAACGACGCGAAAAATGCAGATATAAAGTTTGGTTTTTATAAGGCGGCCAGCGGGGGCAATTACACCTCGTATGAAAGTACGCAGAGCAATCTCAAAAGCACCATTTGGATCAGCGGCAATAACGGCTACGACGCCTCCAATCCGCAAACCAATAATTACGCCAGGGATACACTCACCCATGAAATAGGGCATGCGTTGGGGCTTTCTCATCCCGGCAATTATGATGCGTCAAATGCCACCTACCCCACCTACGCCAACTCGGCGAAGTATTATGAAGACGACCATCAATATTCTTTGATGAGCTATTTTAACGAACAATACACCAGCGCTGACTATAAAGGCGTTTGGCCATCGGGGCCGCAGCTGGATGATATTACCGCCATACAGAAGCTTTACGGCGCGAATACCACCACGCGCACCGGCGATACCACCTATGGTTTCAACTCGAATACGGACAGAGACTTTTTGAGCGTTAAGGCGTCCACGGACAAAATCGTGGCGGCTATCTGGGATGCCGGCGGCAATGACACGCTGGATTTTTCAGGCTACAGCCAGGATCAGCGCATCAACATTAACGAAGGCGCATTCTCTGATGTCGGCGGCTTGAAGGCGAATATCGCCATCGCCTACGGCGCGCAGATCGAAAATATCATCGGCGGCAGCGGCGCCGACATTCTTGTGGGTAACGCGCTGAACAATACGTTAAAAGGCGGTGCAGGCAACGACATCATTTACGGTGCCGGCGGCGCCGATCAGCTCTGGGGCAATGCAGGCGCGGACACCTTCGTCTTCCGCGAAGCCGGCGACAGCCAAGCCGCCGCACCGGATTGGATCCGCGATTTCCAGACGGCGGTGGATAAAATCGACCTGTCGTGGCTCAACCAGACAGCTAAGGCCGAAGGGAGCGAGTTGCACTTCGTGGATAGTTTAAGCGGCTCTTTGTATGAAGCGGCGCTGAATTATGACGCGCAGCAGAATGTCACCGATCTGGCCATCAATCTCTCCGGCAATCAATTGCCTGATTTCCTTGTCAAAATCGTTGGGCATGTCGACGCTTCCGCCGATATTCTCGTCTAGCCAAGGCAAACCCGCAGTCCGGCCTTCACGCCGGACTGTTTATCTCTCTCAGGCCCCACCCCGGCGTCTTTTTACATTGCCACAGCAATAAATCGCGCCGACGAGGTCACACCGCTTCCAGCTCCGCCGCCAGGGTGGCGACCAGCTCCGCCGCCGGCATCGGCCGCGCCAGGCCCACGCCCTGCCCGGCCCACAGCGACATAAACTCCCCGCGCCCGGCCTTGGCCGCCGCCTGGCGAATATCGCCGGTGAGCGCGTTCTGCACCGGATAAGGCAGGATCTGCGCCTCTTCCGCGCGCATCTGCCGCATGAAATCATTAACGATGCCGCGCGCCGGGCGGCCGCTGAAGGCACGCGTCAGGCGCGTGCTGTCATCGCCGGCGTTGCGCAGCGCCGCTCGCCAGGCTTCGGCGATGCCCGACTCCGGGCTGCACAGAAACGCGGTGCCCAGCTGCGCCGCCTGCGCGCCCAGCAATTGTGCCGCCGCGATGCCGCGCCCGTTCATGATGCCGCCTGCGGCGATCGCCGGGATCTTCACCGCCGCCGCCACCTGCGGCAACAGGGCCATCAGGCCGACGCAGGACTGTTCGATATCGCCGAGGAAGGTCGGGCGATGCCCCCCCGCCTCCGCGCCCGAGACGCAGACGAAGTCGGCGCCCGCCTCTTCCCAGGCGCGGGCTTCCGCCACCGTGGTGGCGGTGCCGATCACCCGCGAGCCGGCCTTCTTGAACTGCGTGACCGTCGCGCGCGGCAGCACGCCGAAGGTGAAGCTGACCACCGGCGGCGCAGCCTCCAGCAGGGCCGCGATCTGGTCGCGGTTGTTTTCGGCGAATTGGGCCGGCATGGGCGGCTCGCTCAGCCCCAGCGCTTCGCGGAACGGCCGCAGCAGGTGCTGGGCGCGCTTGAGCTCGGCGAGATCCGGGTGCTGCTCATCGAGCAGAAACAGGTTGATGTTGAACGGCGCGGCGGTCTGCGCGCGGATCTGCTGCACGCGCTCGAGGATCACCGCCGGGGAAAACAGCGCCGCCGCGCACGATCCCAGCGCCCCGGCGTTGCTCACCGCCACCGCCAGCGCCGGCGGCGACGCGCCGTTCATCGGCCCCTGAACGATCGGATAGCGCAGCCCAAGCTCGCGGGCAAAAGCAGAAGGTGCCGTCATCAATATGTCTCCCTGTGCTGACTACATTCGTCTTACGGCGGCCGCGCCGCCGAACCGACCAAAAGCATAGCACCTTCTCACCGCCTGGCCGTGCAGTTAATGCTTCACCTGACGCCGGTCGAGCGACAGGAAGTGATGCACCACCGGTTTCTCAGGGCCGATATGGAAGCGCAGCGCCTCCTGCTGCAGATCGGCGTCGGCGTGCGATACCCGCTGGTGCTGCCGCAGATGCTCTGCCCAGGACTCCACCAGGAACCACTCCATGATGCATTCCGGATCGCCGGTGTGCTCGGTGATGCCCCAGGCGTAAGCGCCATCGCGGCGACGCGCCCGCTCCAGCATCAGAAGCGTACGCAAGAACTGCGGCCGATCCTGCTCGCGAATGCGGTACTCCACCTGAATCATCACCGGGCCGCGATCGTTCTCGACCGGCGTGTTAACCAACGGCTCCGGCCAATGGTTCGACGGCTGCAGATCGGCCTCACCGGTCGGCAGACGCAGGCGGTGGAACAGCAGCCCCGCCGCCAACAGGCCGACGCCGCCGACCAGCAGCGTGGCGGCCACGCCCAGCTCCTGCGCCACCAGCCCCCACAACAGGCTGCCCGCCGCCATCGCGCCGTTGAACACCATCAGATAGATGGCCAGGCCGCGGCCGCGCACCCAGTTGGGCAGCACGCCCTGCGCCGCGCCGTTGAGCGTGGTCAGCGCGATAATCCAGCCGGCGCCCAGCACCAACAACAGCACCACCGCCAGCCACTGCGGCGGCGCCAGCGACAGGGCCGCCATTACCACGGCGGTGAGCACCGCCGCCAGCAACACCAGCCCGTCGGCGTTCAGCCGCTGGCGCAGGCGCGGCAGCACGATCGCCCCGAGAATCGCCCCGGCGCCCACCGCCCCCAGCAGGACGCCGTAAAAACCGGCGCTGCCGCCCAGCATGCGGCGCGCCACCAGCGGCAGCAGCGCCCAGACCGAGCTGGAGAAGGCGAAGAACACCGCCGCCCGCAGCAGCACCACGTGCAGCTCGCGGCTGGAACGGGCATAGCGCAGCCCGGCGCGGAAGGCGCCGAAGAAGTGTTCAGACAGGCCGCTGTCCTCAACCTTCGGCCGCTTCCACCACAGCAGCGCCGCGATCACCAGCACATAGCTCATCACGTCAGCGCCGTAGGCCGCGCCGGCACCGAAGCTGGCCAGCAGCAAACCGCCGGCCGCCGGGCCGATGGAGCGGGCGATGTTGATGCCCAGCGAGTTCAGCGCCACGGCGTTTTTCAGCTCGGCGCGCGGCACCAGCTCCGGCACGATCGCCTGCCAGGTCGGCCCCATCAGCGCCGCGCCGATACCGCCGACGAAGGTCAGCGCCAGCAGGTATTCCACCGTCAGCGCGCCGGTCTGCGACAGCAGCAACAGGCTGCCGCTGACGCAGGCCAGCAGAATTTGCACGAAGATCAGAAAGCGTCGCCGATCGAGAATGTCCGACAGCACCCCGGCCGGGATGGCCAGCAGGAACACCGGCAGCGTGGCGGCGGTTTGCATCAGCGCCACCGCCGAAGGGTTGCTCGACAGGTCGGTGATCAGCCACGAGCTGGCGACGTCGCGCATAAAACTGCCGACGTTGCCGAGCACCGTGGCGCCCCACAGCACCGCAAATAATGGAATTTTCAGCGGCGCGAAGCCGCCCGCCGCCGCCTTGTTTTCCGTCTGTTCAGCCATCCGTTCGCTCCTTCAAATCGTTAAATGCCACCAGCAACAGCGCGCCGGCCAGCCCGAGGTGTTCAAAAAATCCGTTCATCATCTGGCCCCGCTCCGCCCCGTCGAACTGCCAGAACGGATTGGCCATCAGCGTCGCCATCAGGGTAAAACCGGCCAGCGCCAACGCGCCGAGCCAGCGATAAAAACCGCTCAGGATCAGCGCCGACGCCGCCAGTTCCAGCAGCGTCACCAGCACGGCGAACAGCGCCGCCGGCTGCAGGCCGAAGTGGGCCATCTCGGCGATGGCGCCCTCAACGTTCAGCGCCTTGGCCAGCCCGCCCTGAATATAGGCGGCGCAGATCGCGAGCAGCAGCACCCAACGCACCGCAGGCGCGTGCAGCCGCTGCGCGCAGCGGGCGGCGATAACAGTCAGGTTCATCGCGCCCCCTTAAAACGGCGAATTCTGGATGAAGGCCAGCAGATCGGCGTTGAAGCGATCGGGATCGGCCTGCGCCAAACCGTGAGAGCCGCCGGCGTAAACATTCAGCTCCGCCTGTTGCATAAGCTTAGCGGCTTTCAGCGCCGAGGCGCCGATCGGCACGATCTGATCGGCGTCGCCGTGCACCAGCAGCGTCGGCTTGTCGATCGCCAGCAGATCGGCGGTGTAATCCACTTCGGAGAACTCGCGCACGCAGTCGTACTGCCCTTTCACGCCGCCCTGCATGCCCATCAGCCAGAAGCTGTCGATCAGCCCCGCGTTGCTCTCCACCTCGTCGCAGTGGAAGCCGTAGAACGGCACCGCCAGCTCTTTGAAGAACTGCGAGCGGTTGCCCGCCACGCCGCTGCGAATGCCGTCGAACGCCGCCATCGGCGTGCCCTCTGGGTTGACCGGCGTCTGCAGCATCAGCGGCGGCACGGCGCCGACCAGCACCACCTTCGCCACCCGATCGCTGCCGTGACGGCCGATGTAGCGCGCCACTTCGCCGCCGCCGGTGGAATGGCCGACCAGGATCAGATCGCGCAGATCCAGCGTTTCGATCAGCAGGGCCAGATCGTCGGCGTATTGGTTGATGTCGTTGCCGTGCCAGGTTTGATCAGAACGGCCGTGGCCGCGGCGATCGTGGGCGATCACGCGGAACCCGCTCTGGCCGAAAAACAGCATTTGGTTGTCCCAGGCATCGGCGGACAGCGGCCAACCGTGCGAGAACAGGATCGGCTGGCCGCGGCCCCAATCCTTATAGAAAATGCGTGCGCCATCGGGCGCGGTAAGAGTGCTCATGACGTGTTCCCCGCTCGGTATCGAATTGGATTTTGAACGGGTTAACAGTACGGCAGGCGCAAAGGCAGTGATAACGGAATAATTTTCGCATGATCGCGAGTTTTTTTGCTGAAGAGGCCGGCGCAGCCGCCGGCTCAGGAAGACAGGGAAACGCGGCCGCTTAACGGCTGTGGTGGTGGTGCAGCCGTTCGCTGCGGTAGGCGCTCAGCAAGCACCAGCCGAGGGCGATCAGCGCCAGCGGCGCGGCGACGAAGCCGATGTTGCCCATGCCCAGATGCAGGCTCACCTGGTTGCCCAGCAGCGCGCCGCTGCCGATGCCGAAGTTGTACAGGCCGGAGAAGATCGCCATCGCCACGTCGGTGGCGTCCGGCGCCAGGCTCAAGACCCTGGCCTGCATCGACAGACCGATCGCCATGATCGCCATGCCCCAGAAAATGCACAGCACCGTCAGATGGCTTTCGCTGCCGGCGGCCGGCAACAGCAGCAGCAGGCTCAAGGCCAGCAGCGTAATGGCGCCGATAAAGAAGCCGGAAGGAAAACGCTCGCTGTAGCGGCTGAACAGCAGGCTGCCGACGATGCCGGCGGCGCCGAACAGCAACAACATCAGCGTGGTGAAGTTCTCCGACAGCCCGGCCACGGTCTGGATAAATGGCTCGATGTAGCTGTAAGCGGTGAAGTGCGCCGTCACCACAATGATGGTCAGCATGTACAGCGCCACCAGCGCCGGACGCTTGAACAGCAGCGGCACGCTGGCCAGCGAACCGGAGTGCTCGCTTTTCAGCACCGGCAACAGGCGCCACAGCAGCACCAGCGCCAGGGTGGCGCACACCGCGATGCCGATAAAGGTCATGCGCCAGCCGAGCAACTGCCCCACCACCCGCCCGAGCGGCAACCCGAGCACCATCGCCAGCGCAGTGCCGCCCGCCAGCAGGCTCAGCGCCTGGGCTTTCTTGCCCGGCGGCGCCACGCGGATCGCCAGCGAGGCGGTGATCGACCAGAACACCGAGTGCGCCAGCGCCACGCCGGCGCGCGAGATAACCAGCGTGGTAAAGTTCCAGGCCACGGCGGTCAGTATGTGGCTGGCGATAAACAGCATGAACACGCCGATCAACAGTTTGCGGCGCTCGATCTTGCTGGTCAGCAGCATGCACGCCAGCGAGGCGGCGGCGACGATCCAGGCGTAAATGGTAATGATCAAGCCGACCTGTTCGGTTTGCATCGAAAAGCTGGCGGCGATATCGCTCAGCAGACCGACCGGAATAAACTCGGTGGTGTTGAAAATAAAGGCCGAGACGGCGAGGATGACCACGCGCAACCAGGCGGTTGAGCGGGAAACGGGAGCGTGTTCCATGGTAAAAAAAATCCGGACAGGTGCGGGCAAGTCGCGATATTTTAACCAACCGGCCCGCTAAATGCGATACGCGTCACATTTTAATTGTGTGGTTTTTTTCACCGCTCACCGACGCACGGTTGCCAAAATGCTGTGCTAATCTATTGAAGCGTACCAATTTTTCCTGCCGCTCTTCCCCGGCCGTCCACGCGCCGCGCCGAAGACCCGCGCAGTGTCCCTTTGGCGTTTCCTGAGGCGAGGTCATTATGATGTCCGCGATTTATGATTGGTCCGTACTTGCCCTGCGCAATGTTTACGATCGCCGCATCCAGGGCCAGCCGGTGCTCGACAGCGCGGCCCTCTTCCCCGACGCCGAACGCTTTACCGCCCAATGGCGGCAGATCCGCGAAGAGGCGCTGACGGTCGCCCACGATCTGCACAATATCCCGCGCTTCCACGAGATCATGAGCCAGCAGGCGTCCATCTCCGCCAACGACGCGCGCGACTGGCGCATGTTCATCATGAAGGCCTATGGCCAGCCCATCCCCCGCAACCTGGCGCGCTGTCCGACGCTGGCGGCGCTGATCGCCTCCTCGCCGGACGTGCTGTCCGCGTCGCTCTCCTTCCTGGCGCCCGGCAAACAGGTGCCGCCCCATCGCGGCCCGTTCCGCGGCATTCTGCGCGGCTATCTGGTGCTGGACATGCCCAAACGCGCCGACGGCGCGCCGGCGGCGGTGCTGAAGGTGGACGGCCGCGAATATCGGCTGCACGAGGGGGAGTTCATGCTGTGGGACGATACCTTCGAGCACGAGGTATGGAACGACAGCCCGCAGGTGCGCACCGTGCTGCTGCTGGATATTCGCCGCCGCGACATGCCCGGCGGGCTGCGGCTGCTCTCCAGCGCCATCATCGCGCTGGTGCGGCTGAACGTGCGCTGGATGCAGCGCCAGTTTTGACTGCGGCGCACAGGCGATTAACCGCCCTGAGAAGCCAGCCACTGGCCGGCGGTGGTGGCGGCCATGCCCTGGCGCGCATTGAAGGTGTTCGCCTTATCCCAGGCCACGCCGTCGGGTCGGGCGAAAGCCAACCGGTATTTCGCGCCGACGTCATGCGGATGATTCCGCACCTCCGCCTGCAGCCGCTCTTTGTCCAACAGGACTCTGTTGACCTCCACGCCCCAGTGCGCCTGCATAAGATCGGCAAGCTCACGGTAGGTCAGCGTGTCCCCGGCGATATAGACCACCTGGTTGCGAAACGCGGGCCGATGGAAAAAAATCGCGGCCGTCAGCCGGCCAATGTCCTCGGGAGTGGTCAGCGTCACCGCATACTGCCAGTCACCCAGCGCGCGCACGGTTTTGCGTTCCACATCCACCACGCCAAAACCCGAGTCAAACAGGTAGCTGGTGAAAATACCCGTGGAAACAATCACCCACTCCGTTGCGCTCTGCGCGCGCAGCAGGTGACGCACCTCGAGCTGTTCATCCCACACCGGCTGCCCGCTGCCTTTACCGACGACATCGTAGTCCACGCCGAACTGCCACGGGAAGTAGCGCGCCACGCCGGCCTGCAAAACGGCCTGGGTGATCTTTATCTGCGTGCCCGCCCCACCGACGAAGCCGCTGCAGTTGATTACCGCATCAAAGCCACGCAGCAGCACGCTCAGCGCATCCACCCCGCTTTGCTGCAGATCGCCTTCCACCACGGCGATCCCGAGCCGCGCCAGCTCATCCCGCCGCGCCCGGAGCGGGCCGCTCACGGCGCGGGCGGCCTCCGGCCGGAGCAGTACGCTGATTTTTAAAGATGGAGATAACCGAGCCTGCCGGCTCATCGCTCGCAGTACCGGCAGCCCCAGTTCGCCGGCGCCGAGTATGAGCACGGTATTGATGGATGGATTTGTGGATTTCATGCTTGCCTCCTGTCTTGACACTGCGTCATCCTGACAGCTGACAAAAACGGGTTCAATTAGGTACACGCGTGATACCGGGGAGGAATATGACGAGCGATCGGGAAGCGCTGCTGCAATTTTCGCAAGCGTTCTGTGAAGCATTGAGCAACGACGATGAAGGATTGAAGCGCGAGATCCTCGCGCATGCGGGCAACCGTTGGTCGCTGGGCGTATTGCATCTCCTGGGCACCCACGGGCCGCTGCGCCACGGCGAACTAGGCCGCCAATTAGCGGGCGTGACGCAGAGAATGCTGACGCGGACGCTGCGCCATCTCGAGCGGGATGGGTTGATATCGCGCTGCGATTATCAGGAAAAACTGCCCCGCGTGGTTTACACCATCACCGAGGCCGGGGAAGAAATGCTGCTCAACATGCTGCCGCTCTGGTCGTGGATTATCTCCTCCGCCGACGCCTTCAGGGCAGCCCGCTCGCACTACGATGGCCAAGAGCGCGACGCCGAAAAATGAACGCGGGCTTCCCTGCCCGCAGGCGGCTATCAGCCGCCGCCCAGATACGCCTTTCTCACCTGCGGATCGTTCAACAGTTCTTCCCCGCTGCCGGTGAGGCGGATCTGGCCGTTGACCATCACATAGCCGCGATCGGACAGTTTCAGCGCATGGTTGGCGTTCTGCTCAACCAGAAACAGCGTCATGCCGCTGCGGGTCAGTTCGCGCAGCACCCCGAAGATCTGCCGCACCACGATCGGCGCCAGCCCCAGGCTCGGCTCATCCAGCAGCAACAGCTTCGGCCGGCTCATCAGCGCGCGGGCGATCGCCAGCATCTGCTGTTCGCCGCCGGACATGGTCATCGCCCGCTGGTTGCGCCGCTCTTTCAGGCGCGGAAACAGCTCGAACATGCGCGGCAAATCCTCTTCCAGGTAGCGATTGCCGACGGTGATGGTGCCCATCAGCAGGTTCTCCTCCACGCTCATGTCCGGAAAGATGCGCCGCCCCTCCGGCGCCTGCGCGATGCCGCTGCTGGCAACAAAGTGCGTGGAGCGGCGGCTGATGTCCTCGCCGCGAAACAGGATCTGCCCGCCAGCGATGCGCGGCTGACCGAAGATCGACATCAACAGCGTGGACTTGCCCGCGCCGTTGGCGCCGATCAGCGCCACCGTCTCGCCGGCGTTCACCTGCAGCGATACCTGGCGCAGCGCCTGGATCGGCCCGTAAAACACATCGACCTCGCGAAATTCCAACATCGCTTCGCTCATCCCGCCAGCTCCTCTTCGTCCGCGCCCAGGTAAGCGGCGATCACCGCCTCGTTGTGCTGAATCTCCTGCGGCGTGCCGCGGGCGATCACATCGCCGTGATCGAGCACGATCACCCGATCGGAGATCTCCATTACCATGCCCATGTCATGCTCGATCAGCAGCACCGTGATGCCGTGATCCCGGCGCAGGAAGCGGAGGATGCGGCTCAGCGCGGCCGTCTCCACCGGGTTCAACCCGGCGGCCGGTTCGTCGAGGCAGATCATCTCCGGCGCGGTGCACATGGCGCGCGCGATCTCCAGCCGCCGCTGCTGGCCGTAGGACATCTCCCCCGCCAGCCGGTTGGCGCAATCCGCCAGATCCACCACCTCCAGCCAGTAGAAGGCGCGGTCGAGCGCGGCGCTTTCCGCCCGGCGGTAGCCCGGCGTATTCAGCACCCCGGCGATCAGATTGCGGTTGCTCTGCATGTGCTGCGCCACCAGCAGGTTCTCCACCACCGACATTTCGCGGAACAGGCGGATATTCTGGAAGGTGCGCGCCAGCCCGGCGCGGTTGACCAGGTGGGTGCCGCCGAACATCTTGTAATAGAGGCGCGAACCGAGCCGCTTCGGGCGTATCCAGTCGCCGGCGCGGAACTTCTGCCCCAGCACCTGGATCACGTCGGTCGGCCGCTTGTGGGTATTGAGCAGGATCGCGCCGCCGGTAGCGCGATAGAAACCGGTCAGGCAGTTGAACACCGTGGTCTTGCCGGCGCCGTTGGGGCCGATCAGGGCGGTGATGGAACCGCGCTCCACCTCCAGATTGACGTCGTTCAGCGCCTTGATGCCGCCAAAGCGCATCATCAGGTGTTCCACCCGCAAAATGGCGTCGCTCATGGCGCCACCCCCTTGCGTTCCGCAAAGCTGGCGCGGCTGATGCGCACCAGCCCGCGCGGCCGCCAGATCATCATCGCCACCATCAGCACGCCAAACAGCAGCACCCGGTATTCGGCGAAGCTGCGCAGCAGCTCCGGCGCCACCGTCAGCACAAAGGCCGCCAGCACCACGCCGAGGGTGGAGCCCATGCCACCCAGCACCACGATCGCCAGGATCAGGGCCGACTCGAAGAAGGTGAACGAAGTCGGGTTGACGAACCCCTGGTAAGTGGCGAAAAACACCCCCGCCAGCCCGGCGGTGGAAGCGCCCAGCATAAACGCCGACAGCTTCACCAGCACGTGGTTCAGCCCGAGGGAGCGGCAGGCGATCTCGTCCTCGCGCAGCGCCTCCCAGGCGCGGCCGATCGGCATGCGCGTCAGCCGGTGCTTGATGTACAGCACCAGCAGCACCACCAAAAACAGCATCGCGTAGATGAAGATGAACTTGAGGTTGGGATTGTAATCGATGCCGAGAAACTCGTGGATCGGCACCCCGCCGTCTTTAGCGCGCCGGCCGAACTCCAGGCCGAACACCGTCGGCGCCGGCACCGAGACGCCGTTCGGCCCGCCGGTGAGCGACATCCAGTTGTTCAGCACCAGCCGGATGATCTCGCCGAACCCGAGCGTGACGATGGCGAGATAGTCGCCGTGCATCCGCAGCACCGGAAAGCCCAGCAGCGCGCCCGCCAACGCCGCCATCAGCGCCCCGAGCGGCAACATCGCCCAAAAACCAAGCCCGAGATACTGGTAGCCCAACGCCAGCCCGTAGGCGCCGATGGCGTAAAACGCCACGTACCCCAGATCGAGCAGCCCCGCCAACCCGACCACAATGTTCAGCCCCAGGCCGAGCAGCACGTAGATCAGGCCGAGGATCGCCACCGTCAGCAGGTATTTGGTGGCGACGAACGGAAACAGCAGCGCAATCGCCGCCATCAGCGGCAGGAACCAGCGCAGATTGGATTTATAGCCCAGCGGACGTACGTACACGCCGTCGTTGCCGCCGTCGAAGCGCGCCAGCACCTTGCGGCCCGGCGCGGTTTGCAGGAACAGGCTCAGCAGCAGCCGCCCGGCCATCACCGCGACGATGATCCACACCAGCCGGTGCGGCTCGAAGTTAAAGCTGTAGCCGTTCAGCACGATGCCGACGATCGGCCCGAACACGATCAGGGCGATCAGCCCGGCCAAAACGGCATCCAGCAGGCTGCGTTTGACGTTCAGCCCGCCGTTGATTGCGGATTGCGACATGGCGTTCTCCTTAAACCTTGGCGACCAGCGGCCGGCCGAGCAGGCCCTGCGGGCGGAAGATCAGGATCGCCACCAGCAACCCGAAGGAGAACACGTCCTTGTAATCCGAATTCACCATGCCGGCGAACTGCGCCTCCGCCACGCCGAGCAGCAGCCCGCCCAGCATCGCGCCCGGCAGCGAGCCGATGCCGCCCAACACCGCGGCGGTGAAGGCCTTGATGCCGATGATAAAGCCGACGTAAAAATCGAAGGTGCCATAGTTCATGGTGATCAGCACCCCGGCCAGCCCGGCCATGGCGGCGCCAATCACGAACACCAGCGAGATCACCCGATCGGTATTGATGCCGAGAATCGAGGCCATTTTGCGATCCTGCTGAGTGGCGCGGCAGATGCGCCCCAGCCGGGTGCGCTGAATGATGTAGGTGAGGATCGCCATGCCGAGCAGCGACGCCACCAGAATGAACACCTTGGTGTAGGTGATCTGCACCACGCCGCCGTCGAATTCCAGGCGGAACACGCCGCTCAGCAGCGTCGGGATGCCCTGCTGGCGCGGCCCTTGGCTTATCTGCGCATAGTTTTGCAGGATTAACGACATGCCGATGGCGGAGATCAGCGGCGCCAGGCGGGTGGAGTTGCGCAGCGGCCTGTAGGCGATGCGCTCGATCACCCAGCCGTACACCCCAGTGATGACGATGGTGAATACCAGCGTGCCGAGGATCAGCAGCGGGAACGATTGCAGCCCGAAGAACGACAGCAGCGCCAGACCGATGGCGCACAGGTAGGCGGAGATCATGTACACCTCGCCGTGGGCGAAGTTGATCATGCCGATGATGCCGTAAACCATGGTGTAGCCGATGGCGATCAGGCCATACACCGCGCCGAGGGTCAGGCCGTTGATCAGCTGTTGCAGAAAGAATACATCCATAATGAGCAGTCTCGCCTGGTAAGGCCGCCAACGCAGTCCGACGCGGCCCAAAGGTAGTCGCGGAACGGGCGCGCCAAGGCGGCGGCCCGTCGGTCATAGGGTCACACCCTCAATGTTCGGCCGTTTACAGTTGGTGATATTTGCCCTTGTCATCCCATTGATAGACCACGTAATCCGAGACCTTCAGATCGCCCTTCTGATCCCAGGCTTTTTTACCCATCACGGTGTCAACATCGTGCGACTTCAGCCATTCGGCGGCCTTGGCGCTGTCTTTGCCGCCGGTGGCGTTGAAGGCGGCGGCGATCGCCTGGATCGAAGCGTAGGAGTAAAGGGTGTACCCTTCCGGCTCAAAGCCGCTGGCGCGGAACTTGGCGATCACCGCCTTGCCTTCCGCGATCTGACGCGGATCGTTGCCGAAGGTCATCAGCACGCCGTTGGTGTACTGCGGCCCGCCGGCGGCGGTCACCAGCTCTTCGGTCACCACGCAGTCGCCGGAGAAGAACTTGGCGGTCACGCCCTGCTCGCGCATCTGGCGCACCAGCGGCCCGGCTTCGGGATGGCAGCCGCCGAAGTAGACCACGTCCGGCTTGACCGAGGCGATCTTGGTCACCAGGGCGTTGAAGTCTTTCTCGCCGCGCGACAGCCCCTCATACAGCACCTCTTTAACCCCGCGCTTGTTCATCGCCGCCTTGGCGGCGTCCGCCAGCCCCTGGCCGTAGGTGTCTTTATCGTGGATCACCGCGATGCGTTTGGCCTTCAGGGTATCCAGCATGTAGTTGGTGGCGATGACGCCCTGCTGATCGTCGCGCCCGCACATGCGGAACATGGTCTTCATGCCGCGCTCGGTGATCTGCGGGTTGGTGGAGCCGGGGGTAATGGCGATGATGCCGGCCTCGTCATACACCTCGGAGGCGGGCATGGTGGATGAGGAACAGAAGTGGCCGACCACCGCCGACACCTTGTCCTGATCCACCAGCCGGTTGGCGACCGCGACCGCCTGTTTCGGTTCACAGGCGTCATCCCCCTGCACCAGTTTGATTTTTTCCCCTTTGATCCCGCCGGCGGCGTTGATGTCCGCCGCCGCCTGCGAAGCCCCGCGCCAATATTGATCGCCATAGGTGGCGTTCGGCCCGGAGAACGGCCCGGCGACGCCGATGACGATATCGGCCTGCGCGGAAAACGCCGTACCTAAACAACCGATGAGCAAAGCAGCGAGCGGACTTTTTATCAATTTCGATGACATTGTTATCTTCCTCAGCACTGTTGTAGCGAAACGCCCTGGGGCGCGGATCAGTCACTTTATGTGTAGACGGGGAAAATAATTTTCTTGAGAGCGCAGTCGCATTCCCCAAAAATGGGTAAGCAAAAATCCAGCCATTGTGACGACGAATACATATTGTTTGCTTATTCATCCTACATATCAGTTGCGGCGCGGCGTGTGGCGGCGTTAACCAGGGTCTGGCCAATACGGTTAGCGCGAGTGGAAGTATGGGTGGGAGAACGGCCCTGCACCATCGCCGTGCAAAGGCGTGTGCAAGCGGCGTCAAAACGATTGGGGATGCAAAAATCAACGCATAGCGATGGAAAATGCCGAAAAACAGCGCAAGGTGCTCATTCCCTCAGCAAACGCGCTTTTTTTGCAGTTTAGCGCTTTGACAAACCCCGGATGCCCCGCTATTATTCGCCCCGTTCCAACGATTCCTCTGTAGTTCAGTCGGTAGAACGGCGGACTGTTAATCCGTATGTCACTGGTTCGAGTCCAGTCAGAGGAGCCATATTTAGAGAAGCCCGCTTAAGGAAACTTAAGCGGGCTTTTTGCTTTAACGCTGAATGCATGGGCAGACAGCGTTACTCTTTGGCTATCGGCGCGTCATTCTCTTCAATTTTTACCTTGCCCTGAATATCCGCAATCTTCTTCTCCAGATCCGCCACCTGCGCTTTGCTGTGCAGCAAGGTATAGGTCAGATCAAACTGCGCACTGGCGCCAGGCTGCAGTTGCTTAACGCGTTTTTGTTCGCGCTCAATAGTGACCGGGTAGGCATAGCTGGTGCCCGGCTCAATCCCCGTCACATACCCCTGTTTTAACGTATCGGTATTCTTCCACAGCGTCAGGACGGGCAACTGGCGGGTATCGAACTGAATCGCCACCCCTTTGTCGCCCGCGTTATTGACCAGCGCCGCCAGCGTTTGATGATTCGGATCCGATAATGGCTTAATGTTAAAGACCATTTCATCGAACCCTTTGGTTGGCCCGGCATAGGTTCCCCAAGTCTTCAGCCCGGCTTTGGCATAGTCGTTAAACGGGCTGATGCTGGCCATCGGCGCCAGGAAGCGGGCACCATTTTCCAGAATCGGCGCGCCGAAATTGCTGTGATAAATAATCTGGTAGTCATGGGGATAATCCGCCCGGTTGGTTAACACATCATGCAGGCTGAAACTGTTGCTGCCGGGCACGTAGCGCAATTCGGTCAGGGTTTGCAGATCGGCTTTTTTGAATGTGCTCTCTTTGATCAGGCCGCGAATACGAATTTCATACGGCGCCGTATCCGCTACCTCAACCTCAACCCGCGAGGCCGGCGTATTGCCCGCTTTGCCGTGCAACGTGTAAATTTGCCCTGCGTCGGTCACCGGATGCCCGGTCCACTCATAGCCACAACGCACCATCATCTCATTGAAACCTTCCAGCCAGCCGAGCCCATTGCGGCTTTCCAGGTTGATAAAGGCGGGGTTGACCACCTCTTTGACCGGGGAATCCCATCCCATTTTCGCGCCAAAGCCTTCTGCCCGCAGGAGGTTCATGCCGCGGGTGGGACTCAGCGTGATGGTCAGGCCATCCTCGCTGCGGATAATGACGACTTTGCTGCCTTCTTGCTTGCCGCCGTGCAACACTTTCTGCTCAATGCTGAACGTTTTATCCTTCACCTTCAGCGCCTCGCTCGAAATCTTCCAGTTTCCTTTCTCCACGCCATCTTCAGCGCTGGTCAGCACCCAACTCTGCGCCGCCGCCTGCCCTGAAATCAGGGCCGAAAACACCGCCATAACCCATGTCTTTTTCATTTCCCTTCCCCTTTAGCTGAATCGATTTTTTCTAAGCAAGGAAAATCTACTGTTAAGCAGGTTAAAGAAATGTGATGAGCTTCACCGGGTGAGTATTTGAAGAGATAGCGCGATAAAAATACGAATTTCATCGCAGTTTTAATGAAAGACGTTGAGTTTTTGCACGTTAAATGAGCGATTAATCAACATAATTTGTATCGTTTCAGCTAAGGAGCAAAGAGACAGTTACAGGCAAGCAAGACATCATGAAGGGAGTGCGGGTGGCTTGTTTAACGCTATCCGGCCCAAACGAAAGCGCTCAGACAGCCTGCCCGTCTTGAGCCTCTTTGCTTTCACGGCCGCCTGCTTGTGTCAAAGGAGCCCTGGTGCACAAAGCCCGCTCCGGGGAACCTGAGCGGGCTTTGTGCCTTTCTGGCGTTAGCGCTTACAGCACAAACTCGTAGTGAGAGCCGTCCGGCAGTTCGATGTCCAGGCGCAGTTTGCCGCCGGCCGCCTCAACATATAGTAGAGAGGCGCTGGGATAGCATGCAAAGGCATACGTGGATACTGCAAGGCTGAACGTACATCCACGTATTTTGCAAACGCAGTGCGAGGCATTCACCTTTTTACGCACGGTATCGAACAATCGTTCAGAGGCACGGGGCGCTTCCCCGCCGCCCCTTTATGAACCCTGTCACAAAAAGCGCATAACGTTTTCGGCGTTCTGCGCAGCGGGCGATGAGCGACAAACTTGTTAACGCCACGTTACATCGGGTTAGGCAACATTGTTAACGCCGATTGATGCGTCAAACGCATCGCGCCATGAGTTTATTGCGCTTATTTACTTTATTTTCCTGAGCGAGTCTTCAGCAACAGGCGCGGCGTCAAGCGCCAATAACAAACTGGAGATAAAGATGCATTCCTCTACCTCACCCATGACCACCCGGGCCAGAACCGGCGCGATACTGCGCGTCACCTCCGGCAACTTTTTAGAGCAGTTCGATTTTTTCCTGTTCGGCTTTTACGCTACCTACATCGCACACACCTTTTTCCCGGCCAGCAGCGAGTTCGCCTCGCTGATGATGACCTTCGCGGTATTCGGCGCAGGTTTTCTGATGCGCCCGATCGGCGCCATCGTGCTGGGCGCTTACATCGATAAAGTCGGCCGCCGCAAAGGGTTGATCGTGACCCTGTCGATCATGGCCGCGGGCACCTTCCTGATCGTGCTGATCCCCTCTTACCAAAGCATCGGGCTTTGGGCGCCGCTGCTGGTGCTGTGCGGGCGTCTGTTGCAAGGCTTCTCGGCGGGCGCGGAGCTGGGCGGCGTGTCCGTCTATCTGGCTGAAATCGCCACGCCGGGCCGTAAAGGCTTCTACACCAGCTGGCAGTCCGGCAGCCAGCAGGTGGCTATCATGGTGGCGGCGGCCATGGGCTTCGCGCTCAATGCGGCGCTGGAAGAAAGCGCCATTCGCGAATGGGGCTGGCGCCTGCCTTTCCTGTTCGGCTGCCTGATCGTTCCCTTCATCTTCTTCCTGCGCCGCAAGCTGGAAGAGACGCAGGAATTTACCGCTCGCCGTCACCACCTGGCGATGCGCGACGTGTTTAAAACCCTGCTGAAGAACTGGCCGGTGGTGATCGCCGGCATGCTGATGGTCGCCATGACCACCACCGCGTTTTACCTCATCACCGTCTATGCGCCGACCTTCGGCAAAAAGGTGCTGCTGCTCAGCGCTTCCGACAGCTTGCTGGTCACCCTGCTGGTGGCGATCTCCAACTTCATCTGGCTGCCCATCGGCGGCGCGCTGTCGGACCGTTTCGGCCGCAAACCGGTGCTGGTCGCCATGACGTTGCTGACGTTGGCCACCGCCTACCCGGCGCTCAGCCTGCTCGCCGCCGCGCCCAGCTTCAGCATGATGCTGGCCGTGCTGCTGTGGCTGTCCTTCATTTACGGCCTCTACAACGGCGCCATGATCCCGGCCTTGACGGAGATCATGCCAACGGAAGTGCGGGTGGCCGGGTTCTCGCTGGCCTACAGCCTGGCGACGGCGGTGTTCGGCGGCTTTACGCCGGTAGTCTCCACCGCGTTGATCGAATACACCGGCGACAAGGCTTCACCGGGTTACTGGATGAGCTTCGCCGCGCTGTGCGCCCTGCTGGCGACGCTGTATATGTATCGCCGCATCGCCATGCCGCTGCAAACCGCGCGCTAAGCCGCCATCTCAAAAGGAATGATGCCATGCAAAAACTCACTCGTTCGATCCTCGCCGCGCTGGTGTGCGCCTCCTGCAGTACGGCGGCGCAGGCCAAAGACGTGACCGTCATGATCTCCGGCGGCTTCAAAGCCGCGCTGGAGAAGCTGGCCCCGGAGTATGAAGCCCAAAGCGGCGACAAAATCATTCTGGTGTCCGGCCCCTCGATGGGCAAAACGCCGCAGGCGATCCCCGCGCGGCTGGCGCGCGGAGAGCAAGCCGATGTGCTGATCATGGTGGGCGACGCGCTCACCCAACTGGAAAAAGAGCGCTGGACCCAGCCGGGTTCGCGCGTGGAGCTGGCCGATTCGCCGATCGGCATGGTGGTCAAACAGGGCGCGCCCAAACCGGTGATAAAAACGGATGCCGACCTGCGCAATGTCTTGCTGCAGGCGGACTCTTTCGCCTATTCCGACAGCGCCAGCGGCCGCTATGTCAGCGGCCAACTGTTCAAAAAGCTGGGCATCGAGGAACAGGTGAAAGGGAAAGCGCATAAGGTTGAGCGCATCCCGGTGGCCTCTGAAGTGGCGCAGGGGAAATACGCGCTGGGCTTCCAGCAAGTCAGCGAATTGCTGCCCGTGGCGGGCGTGACCTTTATCGGCGAGCTGCCTGAAAACGTGCAGTACATCACCCGCTTCGCGGGCGCGGTAACCGCCAAGGCGGAACACCGCCGCGAAGGCAAAGCGCTGCTGGACTTCCTCGCCTCCTCTCAGGCGCAGCCGACCATTCGCGCGACCGGCATGCGAACCGTGCCGGCGCCGCAGCCGGTCAGGCAGAGTGATACTGTTCAGTAATCAGCTTTTCCAGCTCGGCGGCGACGAAAGACTGCATGCGGCCGCCGCGTCTGATGAGGCCTACGGTGCGTTTCACCACCGGATCGACCAGCGGCACCGACGTCAACACCGAGTGCTCTGAAGCGGGCATCGACATGGCGGGCACGGCGGCAATGCCGATGCCCGCCTCAACCATGCCCAGCATGGTCGTCACATGGCGAGTTTCACACACGCTGGGGCGTTCCGGCACGAGGTGTTCCAGGCGCTGATCGAGCAGATTGCGATTGCCGGAGGTTTTATCCAGCGACACGTAATCCTGCTGATAAAACTCCCGCCAGCTGAGGCTCTTTTTACCGGCGAGCGGATGGTCGCGCCGGCAGGCGGCCACGTAGACATCCCCCACCAACGGCACAAACTCAAGATTAGGCTGCAGCCGCCCGGCGAAGCAGATGCCGAAATCGGCCTGGCCGCCAGTGACCGCCTCGATGACATTGCCTGCGCTGCCGTCGATCAGCTTAACGCGCACGCGCGGATAGCGAAGCCGGAAACGGCGTATCACGTCGGGCATGAAATAGTAGGCCGCCGACGGCACCGTGGCGACGGTGACCAGCCCCACCCGCTCCTGGCTGACCTTATCGATATCGGCCATCACCGCTTCGACGTTCATCAGCAGCTGCTCCGAACGTTCGGCGAAGGCCTGCCCGTACAGCGTCAAGGTCACGCGCCGGGTGGTGCGATCGAACAGTTTGATGCCCAGCGCGTTTTCCAGCTTCTCAATCCTGCGGCTCAATGCCGACTGCGACAGGCAGATGGACTCTGCGGCCAGCCGAAAATTGCCGTACTCCACCAGCGCGCGAAACGCATAAAGATCGTTGAGATCAAAATTCACGGGCATAACGGCAACCTATCCTTACCATGGCGCCAAAGGCGTAAAGCAACGATAATAGCCGCTTATTTAGCCGCAGCAACCGGTTTAACGCCGGAGCGCGCCTCGCCGTTATCCTCCCAGCAGCACCGTCCCCCAAATAATGATGGTCATTATCACCGCCACCAGCTGCGCTGCGCCGCCCAGATCTTTGGCGCGTTTGGATAACGGATGCAACGCCAGCGAAATGCGATCGACCACGGTTTCAATCGCCGTATTAAGCAGCTCAACCACCAGCAGCAGGAAACTGCAGGCGATTAATAACAGCCGCTCCATTTTTGTAATATCCAGAGTAAATGTAACAACCAGTAAAATGGCGTTAATAACCAATAATTCACGAAACGCATTTTCGGTCAGCGCGGCGTCAATAAAGCCGGCCCAGGAGTTCCTTATGCTGTAGGTTAATCGGCTTATTCCCTTTTTCTTTTCCACAGGCATGCATTCTGCTCTCTTCAGCATCACGGCGATCGCGGTTCAATAAATCACGCGCCGTGAATTTATCTCGGGTTTATTAATTAACGGCCTTAACCGTTCCACTCTGGGGACAATGCTTTCACTCACGCTCAGTCCCCCAAAACGAACGGCGCCGCACGCAATACGCTTATTATCCTGATGGCGTTAAAAGGCGATGCGATATCAGTCGATTAAAGCGTCTTTTCGTACAAACGGTAGCGCTTATAAGGCACCGCGCCGATACGTTCTAAAATCGTCCGCATGCCGGTATTGGTTTCCAGGATCCAGGACATTTCCAGCGCGTCGATATTGCGCTTGGCGAACGGCTCGCGCAGCGCCTCAATCAACAGCAATGCAATAATCGGCCCGATGCGGCTGAATTGATATTCCTGGCGAACGCCCATCAGCGGCACGCGCGCGGTGCGAACGCCGCTGACTTTCAGCCGCCACAATAACTTCGCCCAACCGAACGGCAATAACCGCCCCTGCAGATCGGCAATCGCCTCATTAATGTTCGGCAACCCGACGATAAAGGCGCAGGGCGCGCCATCCACCTCGGCGATATGGATCATATCGTCGGGCACCAGGAACTTCAGCTGATCCCCCATGGTGGCGAACTCATGCTCGGTGAACGGAACAAACCCCCAGTTATGCTGCCACCCCGAGTTGAACACCTCGCGCAGCACCTGCATCTCCTCGCGAAAGCGCTTGCGGTTGAGGCGGCGAACGGTCACCTTTTTGCGCACCTGATCCATCATCCGGGTTAAAGACGGCGAAAAGTGCAGATCGGTTCTTTTCATCCAATAAGCAAGCAAATCAATCCCTTCGCTGTAGCCCTGTTGCGCTATTTGCGCCGCGTAGTAGGGTTTGGCATGCGTCATCAGGGCCGATGGCGGGGTGTCGAACCCTTCGACCAGCAGGCCGCTTTCCTGATTGATATTGAGGCTGAACGGCCCGGTGATTTTCCGCGTGCCCTTGGACCGCAACCACTCCTCCGCCGCCGTGAATAACGCGCTGAACACGGCGGGATCGTCAACGGCGTCGATCATGCCGAAGTGACCGGTATCTTCTCCGTGCAGCGCCCGGTGCAGAGAATCGATTTGCGCGGTGATGCGCCCGACGACCTTCCCCTGCTTTTTCGCCACCCACGCCTGCCATTCGATATGATCGGTGCCGGGATTCTTCTTTGACAGATGCTCTACGCGCTCTAAATACAGCGGCTCAATCCAGTTCGGGTCATCACGAAACAGTAACGAAGGGAAAGCAATAAATTCTTTAAGTTCGCGTTTATCCAGAACTTTCTCAATACGGATCATAAATAGCCTTACGTTTTAATAAAATAATTAAATATGAGCGCGACAACGCCTTTAGCATTTTTTATGCTGTTCTCTTTTATTGGATTGTGTATCGCCTCCGGTTCAACGATAAGAAAAACCGAATATTTCCCCCTGTGAACCAGCGCATTATTTGCCTATCACGCGCACTGAGGCGGCGTGATTAAACAAAAAAAGGAAAGCCCAAAGCGGCGCTGACATGCTACGCTATGCGTGCTCTTTTATTATTTAGTGCTATTTGGGCGAAAGAAACCCGCCGCTTTAAGTGTACCGACTTTAATCAGGAGGCGCGCCGCCATTTTTATCACTTAATGCTATTTTTAAGAATCAACTTAAATGAGGCATTCACTTTTTGATTTCTTGCGGCATACTGTTTAGGAAGTGTTTAAGTTCGAAGATAGCCATGCATGAGGTCATAACCTATGAGCCGACAGTTATTTCCTGCCCGACAGATGCAGACTAAAGAACGGCGAACCTCGGGTATTACAATCACCTCTCGTATATCTCCAGGTCGCCGCTCAAGGCTGATAATGCAGGCCGCTCACGCGCTACCGGGTTAATAACCGGCGTGCCGCTCAAGTACGGCAATATACGCAATTCGCGGAATGAAGATGGTTGAATAACAAACTTATTCAAAACCTATTCATAGTAAAACATCAATTACCTCGCCAAGAGTGATTTAACTCTTTTGGTGATTTTTAATCTATGGCTAAGTTTGTCTATGTCTGAAACAAGTTCCGTTCATTCTCTTCCCATGCGCTATGCGGACTTCCCCACTTTAGTGGACGCGTTGGATTACGCGGCGCTCGGTAATACGGGAATGAATTTTTACGATCGGCGCAATCAACTCGTGACCGTTCTCGATTATCGCACGCTGCAGCAAAAAGCGATCTCGGGCGCGCGGCGTTTATTGTCCCTGAAGCTCAAGAAAGGCGATCGCGTGGCGCTTATCGCCGAAACCAGCGCGGGGTTCGTCGAAGCCTTTTTCGCTTGCCAATATGCCGGTCTGGTGGCGGTGCCGCTCGCGATCCCGATGGGCGTGGGCCAGCGCGACTCCTACACCGCCAAACTGAAAGGGCTGATCGCCAGCTGCAACCCGGCGGCTATCATCAGCAGCGAAGAGTGGACGCCGCTCATCGCCTCCGCCACGGAAAACGCGTTAGCGATGCACATCCTCAGCGACGCGGATTTCAACGCATTGCCGGAGCCGGAGATCGCGCTGCCGGCGCCTTCGCCCGACGATATCGCCTATCTCCAATACACTTCGGGCAGCACCCGCTTCCCACGCGGCGTGATCATCACCCAGCGGGCGGCGATGGCGAACCTGAATGCGATCAGTCGCGACGGCATCAAGCTGCGCGCGGGCGATCGCTGCGTGTCGTGGCTGCCCTTCTATCACGATATGGGCCTGGTCGGTTTCCTGCTGACGCCGGTGGCGACCCAGCTGTCCGTCGATTATCTGCGCACGCAAGATTTCGCCATGCGCCCGATGCAGTGGCTGAAACTGATCGCCAAGAATCGCGGCACGGTGTCCGTCGCCCCGCCGTTCGGCTACGATCTGTGTCTGCGCCGCAGCAACGCCAAAGAGCTGGCCGATCTGGATCTCTCCAGCTGGCGGGTCGCCGGCGTGGGCGCCGAGCCGATCCCGGCCGAGCTGCTCAGCCAGTTTGGCGAACACTTCCGCAGCATCAACTTCGACAGCAAAGCCTTCATGCCGTGCTACGGGCTGGCCGAGAACACCCTGGCGGTGAGCTTTTCCGATCCTTGCTCCGGCCCGCAAACCAACGCGGTCGACCGCGATATTTTGGAGTACGAGGGTAAAGCGGTCGCGCCGGGCAAAAAAACCCGCGCCGTCTCGACCTTCGTCAACTGCGGCCGTGCGCTGCCCGGCCACCGCATCGAGATCCGCAGCGAAACCGGGCAGCCGCTGCCGGAACGCCAGGTCGGCCATATCACGATTTCCGGCCCTAGCCTGATGAACGGCTATTTCTGCGACGACGAATCCCAGCAACAGATCCAGGTGACCGGCTGGATGGACACCGGCGATCTGGGCTATCTGCTGGACGGCTATCTGTACGTCACCGGCCGCAAGAAAGATCTGATCATCATTCGCGGCCGCAATATCTGGCCGCAGGATATCGAGTACGTCGCGGAATCCGAACCGGAAATCCGTTCCGGCGATGCGATCGCCTTCGTGACCGAAGAACACGACGAAGCGGCCAGGATCATTTTGCAGATCCAATGCCGAGTCAGTTCGGAAGAGCGCCGGGAGCAGATCGTGCATTCGCTGAGCGCGCGCATTCAAAGCGAATTCGGCATCGCGGTGGACATCGAGCTGCTGCCGCCGCACAGCATTCCCCGCACGTCATCGGGCAAACCCGCCCGCGCCGAAGCCAAGAAACGCTGGCTGAGCGCTTCGCTCTACCCGCAAATGCCGCAGTTGGCCGGTTTCGCGCAATGAGCGGCACCGTGGCGGTGACGGGCGCGACCGGCTTTATCGGCCGGCATATCGTCCGGGAACTGCTGGCGCAGGGGTTTAGCGTGCGCGCCCTGACGCGGCAAGCCGACAAAGCCGCCGCGGACAACCTGCAGTGGATCCCCGGCGCGCTGGAAGATCGGCCTTCGCTCACCGAACTGGTGCGCGGCGCCGAGTGCGTCGTGCACTGTGCGGGCCAGGTGCGCGGGCATGCGGAAGCGGTGTTCACCCGCTGCAACGTCACCGGCAGCCTGAATCTGATGCAGGCGGCCAGGCAAAACGGCCGCTGCAATCGTTTCTTGTTCATGTCGTCGCTGGCGGCGCGCCATCCGGCGCTGTCCTGGTACGCCCATTCAAAACAGGCCGCCGAGCAGCAACTCATCGCCGCCTCGGGCGAGATCGCACTGGGGATTTTCCGCCCGACGGCGGTTTACGGGCCGGGCGATAAAGAGCTGAAACCGCTGTTCAACGGCCTGCTGCGCGGCGTGCTGCCCCGGCTGGGCGCGCCTGACGCCAGGCTCTCTTTTCTGCACGTGAGCGATTTGGCGAAGGCGGTCGGCCAATGGTTATTGGCGCAGCCCGCGCAGTCGAATATTTACGAACTGTGCGACGGCGTGGCCGATGGTTATGACTGGCTGCGCCTGCGGGACATCGGCGCCGCCGTGCGTCACGGGCCGGTGCGGCTGGTGGGCATTCCGCTGCCGCTGCTGAAAGCCCTGGCGGATATCAGCGTGGTGTGGAACCGCCTGATAAAACAGGAGCCGATGCTGACGCGCAGCAAAATACGCGAATTAACCCATCAAGACTGGTCCGCCAACAATCAGGCGCTGTCGCAACAGATTAATTGGTTTCCACAGGTGAGTTTGGAACGCGCGCTGCGTGAAGGGCTGTTTTAATTATTCCAAGTAGAGGTATGTCAACGTTCTTATGCTAAATCGCGATGCTGTAATGGATTATATCCTGACGTGTTTGCAAGGTATCGTCGAAGGCGGAGTGGAAATAAAACCTGATAGCGATCTCGTCAATGATCTTGGCCTGGAATCCATCAGAGTCTTGGATCTGCTGATGATGCTGGAAGATGAATTAGATATCTCCATTCCGATCAATATATTGCTTGATGTCAGAACGCCTGAGCAACTGCTTGACGCGCTGCGCCCTTATCTGGAGAAAAACCATGGGACTGTATGATAAGTTTGCGCGGCTCGCGGGCGATCGCGAACAGTTTCAAACCTCCGGCCTGAATCCGTTCGGCACCTGCATCGACGAAGTCTATTCCGCCACCCAGGGCCGCATCGGCGATCAAAAGATTGTCCTCGCCGGCACCAATAACTACCTTGGCCTGACGTTCGATGCGCAGGCGATCGCCGCCGGCCAATCGGCCCTGGCCGCGCTCGGCACCGGCACCACCGGCTCGCGCATGGCGAACGGCAGCTACGGATCGCACCTGGCGCTCGAACGGGAGCTGGCGGCATTCTTCGATCGCCCGAGCGCCATCGTGTTCTCCACTGGCTACACCGCCAACCTGGGCGTCATCAGCACGCTGGCGGGGCCGGGATCCGTGGTGTTGATCGACGCGGACAGCCACGCGAGCATTTACGACGCCTGCGCCCTCGGCGGCGCGGAGATTATTCGCTTTCGCCACAATGACGCCGCCGATCTGGAGCGCCGCATGGTGCGCCTGGGCGAGCGCGCCCGCGAGGCGCTCATTATCGTGGAAGGCATCTACAGCATGCTGGGCGACGTCGCCCCGCTGGTGGAAATCGTCGATATCAAGCGGCGGCTGGGCGGGTATCTGCTGGTCGACGAAGCGCATTCCTTCGGCGTGATGGGCGAACACGGCCGCGGCCTGGCCGAAGCGCTGGGCGTCGAGCAAGACGTGGATATCATCATGGGCACCTTCAGCAAAAGCCTGGCTTCGATCGGCGGTTTCGCCGTCGGCGGCAAGGGGATGGACGTGCTGCGCTACAGCAGCCGGCCGTATATCTTTACCGCTTCGCCGTCGCCGTCCAGCATCGCGTCGGTGCGCACGGCGCTGCAAAAAATCGCGCGCCAGCCCGAGCTGCGGGAAAAACTGTGGAGCAACGCGCACCGCCTGTATCACGGCCTCGCCGAGCTGGGCTATACCCTGGGGCCGCGCATCAGCCCGGTGGTACCGGTGATGATCGGGTCAAAGGAAGAAGGGCTGCGTTTCTGGCGCGAGCTGATCGCCCACGGCGTGTATGTGAATCTGGTGCTGCCACCGGCCGCGCCGGCGGGCGTCACCCTGCTGCGCTGCAGCGTCAATGCCGCGCACAGCGATGAAGAGATCGACACCATCGTGCGCGCCTTTGCGGCGCTGAAAAAATAAAGCCTTTCCCTCTCGGCCGCGGCGACGGTGCCAAAATAGCATCGCCGCCCTGTCGAATCGCTGCGCCTCAGCACGCAGCCGGTGATGCCCCATCAGCCGAATAGCGATACCCCTGCGCCGCCATAAATTCCGCGATGGCTTTTTCCGCCGCCGAAAGCACCTCCTCGATCGGCCGATCGGCATCGAGATCCACGATGTCGGCGCCTTCGAAGGTCAATAACGGCGTGACGGCGATCTTCTTCTCCAGCGCCGCTTTGCGGTGATCGGGTTTACGGGCGCAGGCCACGTCCAGACTGACATTCAGCTTGAGCACCAGATCCGGTTTTTGCTTCGCCATCCACTGGAACGCCGCCCGCTCCCGCGCCGCCAGCCAACGGACGAAACGGCTGCCTTCAACATCGACGGGAAATACCGTGCCGTCATAAGCGCCGGGGATTTGCGCCTGCGGAAAACGGTCGGTCAGCACGATGAACCCCTGCCGCCGAAACGCCAGCATGCGGCGAAACCGCAACAGCCGCCGCCCCACGAAGGCGATGACCACCGCCGACGGCAACAGGCCGATGCGGGATTTCTTCGTTTTGACTTTTTTGGTATTGCTTTCGATAGCCTTGCCCACCGAGCGCCCGAGCAGCGGCAATTTCGCCGCCGCGCGCCCGACGTTGCCCGCCTGTTTGCCCAGATGCACGTGCACCGCCGGGCCATAATGTTTCACATATTCGATCAGATGTTCACAAACGGTGGACTTACCCGATCCGTCGCTGCCGATAACCGCAATCAGCGGCGGAAATTTTGCATTCATAATCAGACTCTCTTTCAATACACCAGAAACGGCATGCCCTATTTGCAACGAAATATCGCTCACGGCCGCGACGGCAGCGCGAAGATAATTGCCATAGCGCCGCGCCAAACCGCACAAAAGATTAAGCGAAAATTGAAAACCTCTGCTCTTTTTTCGCCGTGAGCCAGGCCGAAAGTTAACATAAAAAGCGAAACCGGCCCACGCACCAACAATTAGCACAAAATAACAAGAACGAACGCCATAAATATCAATTCAAATAGCGAACAGGAATAGCAATCTCATTATTTTATCGCAGCAAAGCACAATAAATATCTTGAACCCAAGGCGTATTGGAATACAATAGTTTTTTTCGCATTGGATTAATTATTGTGAGTCAGCAGATAAGACCTTCATCTGATCGCTCGCCCGTGCGCGTAATAGCGATAACCGGCTGTGACGGCTCGGGAAAATCCACATTAGCCGCCAGCCTGGTCAACGCCTTATCGCCACAAGAACCTGCCGAACTGCTTTATCTCGGCCAGTCTTCCGGGCGTATTGGTGAATGGATCAGTTCGCTGCCGATTATTGGCGCCCCCTTCGGGCGTTATTTGCTGAAGAAGTCAGAGCGCGTGCACGATCGCCCTTCCACGCCGCCGGATAATGCCACGGCGCTGGTGATTTTTTTACTCTCCTATTGGCGCGTTTATAAATTCCGCCGCATGCTGAAGAAAAGTCGCCGTGGCGCATTGCTGATTACCGATCGTTATCCGCAGGCCGAAGTGGCGGGATTTCGTTTTGATGGCCCGCAGCTGGCAAAAACCGCCGGCGGTAATCGCTGGGTACGCTGGCTAAGAAAGCGCGAACAAAACCTGTACCACTGGATGGCGTCTTATCAGCCCTTATTATTAATTCGGCTGGATATTGACGAGCAAACGGCCTATTCACGCAAACCCGATCACTCGCTGGCGGCGTTGCGTGAAAAGATCGCGGTCATCCCGCACCTGACGTTTAACGGCGCTAACATATTGGATTTAGACGGCCGCGAACCCGCCGACCATATTTTCGATGCTTCGCTGCGCGCCGTTAAAATATCGCTGAGGGCAGCCAATGCCTAGCCGACAAATAACCTTTTCGTACCGAAACAGATGAAAAAAAATAAACTCACCGCCGAACAGGATACCTCTTCCACCTGCATCACCGGACTGATTGCCGTGGTGGGCAGCGACGGCACGGGCAAGTCCACGCTGACCGCCGATCTGGTGAAAAACCTGCAGCAGCATCGCCCCACGCAGCGGCGCTATTTAGGGCTGATCTCCGGCGAAGACGGCGACAAAATCAAGAAATTGCCGTTCATCGGCGTATGGCTGGAACGGCGCCTGGCGGCCAAATCCGATAAAACCCAGCGCATGAGCAACAGGCCGCCGGCGCTGTGGGCGGCGCTGATCATGTACGGCTTCTCGCTGTGGCGCGCCTCCAACCTGCGCAAGGTGCGGCGGCTGGCGCAGAGCGGCGTGCTGGTGATCAGCGATCGCTACCCGCAGGCGGAAATTTCAGGTTTTTACTACGATGGGCCCGGCATCGGCGTGGAACGCGCAAAATGCTGGCTATTGAGCCACCTGGCGGCGCGCGAACGCCGCTTATATCAACGCATGGCCGTCTATCGGCCGGAATTGATCATTCGCCTTGATATCGACGTCGATACGGCGTTTTCCCGCAAGCCCGATCACAGTTACGAAGAGCTGAAAGACAAGATTTCCGCCATGGTGCGCCTGCAATACAACGGCGCGCGCATCATCGAGCTGGACGCCAGAGCCCCTTATGACGAGGTGCTGAGCAACGCGCTCAACGCCATTTCGGCCGTGGTGCCCCCCGCGAAGCGCCCACAGAGCGACATCGGGCAACCCGGCGAAAACGCCGGCAAAGAAACTCAGGTTTATTAAAAAGAGACAGGGCAAGCGCATGAGTGCGGAACACAAGATGCACAAAAATAACGATGATGGCTGGTTTAAGTTATGAAACGGTGGTTTTCCGATGGCGCGTTTCGTTCCATTTTACGTAATGCCGCCTATTTAGGCTCCGGCAGCGTCGCCAGCGCGCTGCTTGGCCTGCTGGCGCTCTCCTGCGCCGGTAAAGGCATGTCGCCTGAAATGTTCGGCGTGCTGGTGGTGATCCAAGCCTATACCAAAGCGGTCAGCGATTTCATCAAATTCCAGACCTGGCAGTTTGTGGTGCAATTCGGTACCCCGGCGCTGGAGCATCAAAACACCGGGCGCTTCCGCGACGTCGTCGCCTTCTCCTTCAGGCTGGATATCGCCAGCGGCGTCATCGCCGTGCTGGGCGGCATGATCATGCTGCCGTTCTTGTCTCACGCCCTGGGGCTGGACAGTGAAAGCTTCTGGCTCGCCATGCTGTACTGCACCCTGATCCCGTCGATGACCTCGTCCACGCCGACCGGCGTGCTGCGTGCCTTCAACCGCTTCGATCTCATCGCCATCCAACAGGCGATCAAGCCGTTCCTACAGGCGGTGGGCAGCGTCATCTCCTATTATTTCGATCTGGGGTTCCCCGGCTTTATCGTCACCTGGTACGCCTCTAACCTGATCGGCGGCACGCTGTTCTGGTGGTTCACCGCGCGCGAACTGCGCCGCCGCGATATCCACGGCGCGCTGAGGCCGCGCCTGTTCAACATCGCGCGCCGCATCGAGGGCGCCTGGAACTTCGTCTGGACCACCAACATCGCGCATACCATCTGGGCCGCGCGCAACTCCTGCACCACCGTGCTGGTGGGCGTGGTGCTCGGGCCGGCCGCCGCCGGGCTGTTCAAGATCGCCATGACCTTCTTCGATGCGACGGGCACCCCGGCCAAGCTGCTGGAGAAAAGCTTCTATCCGGAGATCATGCGCCTGGATCCGCGCACCAAGACCCCGTGGCTGCTGGGCCTGCGCTCCTCGCTGCTGGCCGGGGGCATCGGCCTGGCCGTCGCGGTGTTGATGTTGCTGGTGGGCAAACCGCTTATTTCCGCGGTGTTCGGGCAGCAATACCTGGAAGCCTATGACCTGATTCAAATCATGCTGGGCGCGATCATCGTTTCCATGATGGGCTTCCCGCAGGAATCCTTACTGTTTATGGCAGGCAAGCAGCGTGCCTTCCTGATCGCGCAGGCGACGGCCTCGGCGGCCTACATTGCGCTGCTGGTGTCGATGGCGTATGCCTTCGGCGTGCAGGGCGCCGCCTTCGCTTATTTACTGGGGCAATGTTTAGACGTTCTGTTATCCCTGATACCGACGATCGGCGCCTACCGCAATCGCTTTATGTTGGGGCTGAATGTGCCCAAAGAGAGTAATCAATGACCGCTAACACGAATTGGAAGAAGTTCTCCGCCGAAACCACCCAGGCGCTGTTTGTCGCGGTGGAAGAGGACGACCTGGTCGAGGCGAATATCAGCCTGCCGCAGCAGATCGGTCTGGAATGCTCCCCCGAGAGCATTCGGGACAACTACGCGCTGTGCCTGCAGTTTTGGGAAGACGGCTTTTCCCGCCGCGAGCTGCTGCAGTTGGTGAACGGTTTCCTGCAAGACCCACAGTTGGCGGCGGCTACCCGCATGCGCTACAAATATATCCGCGCCCGCTATAAGCACCTGCGCTTCGCCCAGCAGCTGTACGGCGCTCCCCACCGCGCCAACCGCCTGTTCCACACCACCACCGTGGTGCTCGGCCATTTTCAGGACGCGTTTCGCAACGGCAACCAGAAGAACCTGACGCTGTACGGCAACCTGCTGCGGCTGCTGCTCAGCAAGCCAGTGTGGTCTTACGTGCGCTATGCGCTGCGCCACACCCGCCTGGAAAGCGCCCAGGGCTTTATCACCTACCGCCAGGAGCAGATGCGCCAGCTGCAAACGCTGATCGCCGGCCCGGCGCTGACCGGGCATCAGTTTCACGACGTGCGCAAAATCGTCAGCCGCCAGGTGTCGTTCTACGACACGCTGAGATCGATCGATCCCGACAACCGCGAGGCCCGGCAGATCTCACGCTTCCTGGCGGCGATTAACGGCCTGATGGGCGACCGGCACGACGTGATGGTGGCGGACAAGCTGGCCGGCGGCGATATCTATGATCGGCCGGCGATCCTGGATATCGACATCCGCCAGCGCCTGGAGTTGCTGCTGGCGCGCTTTCCGCTGTCGTTTTCCCAGCCGGCCATCGCGGCGGGCAGATAAGCGGGTTGCGCGGAGCCATGATGACGTTACGCCGCTTGCTGATCCTCGCGCTGCTGCTGTCGCCGCTGGCGGCGTCCGCGCATAACTTCGTGCATGGCCGGCCAGTGGCGCCGATCGCCATCGCCGATCGCGGCGAGCTGTTGCTGCGTAACGGCGATTTCAGCTACCGGCCGTGGAGCAGCGCAAAACTGGCGGGTAAGGTGCGGGTGATCCAGTACATCGCCGGGCGCACCTCCGCCAAAAAGAAGAACTCGCTGCTGATCAACGCCGTCAAGGACGCGAACCTGCCGGGCGATCGCTTCCAGCCGACCACCATCGTCAACACCGACGATGCGATACCGGGCTCCGGCTTCTTCGTGCGCGGCAAGATCGAGAAAAACAAACGGCATTACCCCTGGGCGCAGTTCATCGTCGACAGCGACGGGCTGGGGCGCATGGCCTGGCGGCTGCCGGAGGAGAGCTCCACCATCGTGGTGCTGGACAAGGCCGGGCGCGTGCAGTGGGCGAAGGACGGCGCACTCACCCCGCAGGAAGTTGACCAGGTGATCGCCCTGCTGCGCGCGCTGATCGCGCAGGAGACGCCATGACGCGCACGCCGCCGGGAGCCGATGACGCATGCCTTTGATTGAACGCTATATCACGGTTGAGATCCGCCGCCTGGTGATGATGATCGCCGGGTTTCTGATCTTCATGTTCGCCAGCTACTCCGCCCAGCGCTACCTGACCGACGCCGCCAACGGCACGCTGGCGCTGCGGGTGGTGGCCGACGTGGTTTTCTATAAATCGCTGATCGCGCTGGAGATGATATTGCCCGTCGCGCTGTATGTCTCGGTGGCGGTGGCGCTGAGCCAGCTGTACAGCGATGCGGAGATCACCGCCATGCTGGCCGCCGGCGCCAGCCCGCTGCGGCTGTACAAGGCGGTGCTGCTGCTCGCGGTGCCGCTGGCGATAGCGGTCACGCTGCTGTCGCTGTATGGCAGGCCCTGGGCGTACGCCAATATTTATCAGCTGCAGCAACAGTCGCAGTCGGTGCTGGACATGAGCCACCTGCAGGCCGACAAATTCAACGTCAGCGGCAACGGCCGCATGATCCTCGCCAATCAGGTCGACAAAACGGCCAACCACCTGACGGACGCCCTGATTTATGTGCGCGGCGGCCATCACACCAACCTGTACCGCGCGCAGTCGGTGGAAGTGCTCGACGCCTCCCCCGCCAGCCCCGCCGTGCGGCTGAAAACCGGCACCGCCTATGTGCTGGATCGTGAGGGTGCCGACGACAACGGGCAGAATTACGACAACTTCGACATCGCGCTCAAACCGTTCGTGCCCAGCGCCGAGAGCCGGCACAAGTCGGCCTCGCTGGCTGAGCTGGCGCGCTCCGCCGATCCGGGTGACGCCGCCGAACTGCAATGGCGCGAAAGCCGCGGGCTGACCACCGTGCTGATGGTGCTGCTGGCGATCCCCTTGAGCCGCATCAAGCCGCGACAGGGCCGCTACGCCGCGCTGCTGCCCCTGACGGTGCTGTTTACCGTGATTTTCTATGGCGGCAACATTTGCCGCACGCTGGTGGCCAACGGCTCTCTGCCAACGATCCCCGGCGTTTGGCTGGTGCCGATAGCGATGGCTGTCGGCATCGCCCTGCTGCTGGCGCGCGACTTATCCCTGCTGCGGAAACCCTCCCGATGACTATTTTTAGCCGCTACCTAATGCGCAACGTGTTCATCGGCTTCGCCGCCGCGGCCGGGCTGCTCATCCCGCTGTTCACCACCTTCACGCTGATCAACGAGCTGGAGGACGTCACTCCGGGCGGCTACCGCTGGCAGCAAGCGCTGCTGGTGACCGTGATGACCCTGCCGCGCAGCCTGGTCGATCTGGGGCCGTTTATCGCGCTGCTCGGCGGCATCGTCGGGCTGGGGCAGCTGTCGAAAACTCTGGAGCTGACGGCGATCCGTTCCGCCGGGATGTCGATATTCCGCATTGCGCTGGTGATGCTCGCCGCTGGGCTGCTGATGAACCTCTCGCTCGGCGCCCTCGATGAATGGGCCGCTTCGCCGCTGCAGCAACGCGCGCTGCAGATGAAGAACAACGCGCTGGCGCAGTCGAACAGTAATGATGTTACCGTTAACCCGCTGTGGGCGCGGCGTGGCAACGAGTTTGTGACGGTCAAAACCGTCGATGAGAACGACCAGCCCCACGGCATAGAGATCTTCCGTTATCAGGCCAACCGCGCGCTGGAATCTTACATTTACGCCGACAGCGCCAGCACCGCCGCCGCCGACGGCAACTGGCTGCTGCACAACGTGATGCAAAAAAGCTGGCAAGGCAGAAAGGAGACGATTAATCGGCAAGATAGCCTGCTCTGGCGCTCGCTGTTCGCCGTGCCGAGCCTGAAAGAGCTGACCCTGCCGGCGGGCAGTTTCTCGCTCCAACAGCTGGATCGCTATATCTATTATCTGCAGGGCTCTGGGCAACCCAGCACCGAATACCGCCTGGCGCTGTGGAAAAAACTCGGCCAGCCCCTGCTGGTGCTGGCGATGATTTTGCTGGCCATCCCGTTTACCTTCACCGCCCCGCGCGCCCCCGGCATGGGCAGCCGGTTAGCGCTCGGCGTCATCATCGGGCTGCTGACCTACATCGCTTACCAGATCGTCCTCAACCTGGGATTGCTGTTCGCCCTCAACGCGCCCTTCACCGCCCTCGCCCCGCCGCTTTTGCTCCTGGCGTTGGCGCTGGCGCTGGTTTATCGGTTTGATCGGCGGGGTTAGGATTCAGCGAGAGGCGGCGATCGTTCGCTTGCAAACATTCCTTTCTCCGCCAATGATGAAAAACCGCAGACCGTAGCCTCATGGCCATGGTCTGCGGTTAGACTGAGCGGTGAATAATGCGGGCCAGAGACAGACCTAAGACGCGGCCCTTTCATTCTGCCGCCGATCGTCAGGGCGTATCTTGAACCAAATGGCATACATTGCCGGCAGAAACACCAGCGTGATAACGGTGCCGCCAAACGTCCCGCCAATCAGGGTATAAGCGAGCGTTCCCCAAAACACCGAGTGAGTCAGCGGGATAAATGCCAATATGGCGGCCATCGCCGTCAGCAACACCGGCCGGGCTCGCTGTACCGTCGCCTCCACGACCGCGTGGAAAGGCGCCAGCCCTTGCTGCTCGTTGTGATGGATCTGGCCAATCAGGATCAAGGTGTTGCGCATCAGAATGCCCGACAGCGCGATTAACCCCACAAGCGCATTGATGCCAAAGGGCTGGTTAAAGAGCAGTAGCGTTGGCACCACGCCAATCAGCCCCAGCGGCGCGGTGAGAAACACCATGACCATTGCCGACATCGAACGCACCTGCAGAATGATGATCAACAGCGTCACGGCAATCATGATTGGGAACAAGGGCGCCATCGCTTTGGTCGCCTTTGCCGACTCCTCAATGGATCCGGCCTGCTCAATGCGATATCCGGCCGGAAGCGCGTCGATGGTTGGTTGCAGCGCCTTCATGATGGCCGTTGAGACATCCGGCGGCTGCAGGTTTTCGGCAATGTCCCCCCGCACGGTAATGGTCGGCGTGCGATCGCGACGACGCAGGACAGGTTCTTCCATTCGCACGTCAACCGTTCCGATCTGAGACAGCGGAATGCGCTGTCCGGAAGATCCGACAAGGGTAAAACCCGCTATTTTCGCCGGATCGAGCCGGATATCTCCCGCCGCGCGCGCCATGACCTGCACAGAACGGATGTCTTCACGTACAGAGGTGACAGGAATACCGGAGAGCAAAAACTGAAGCTGTTGGGCCACCGCATTCGAGGTCAATCCCACCGCCTGCAAGCGATCTTGATTGAGCGCAAAATGCAACGTCGGCACGCGCGGGCCCCAGTCGGTGTTGGTGGTCCTCATCATCGGACTGGCCCGCATCACCCTTTCCACGCCCTCCGCAATCTCGCGCAGTTTGGCGGGATCCGGCCCCATGACGCGGAATGCCACCGGATACGGTGAATACGGGCCAAACACCAGTTGGGTCACGCGGATACGCGCCTCCGGCACCAGCCCGCCCGCCACCGCTTCACGCAGGCGCAGCTTGAGCGTCTCACGCGCGGCCTGGCTGTCCGTCAGCACGACAATTTTCGCAAACGAGGGATCGGGAAGCTCGGGCGCCATAGCCAGATAAAAACGCGGCGCTCCCTGGCCGATGTAAGAGGTGACGATTTTCGCTGCTTCCTGCTTGCTCAACCAGGCTTCGATTTTCGCCGTTGCGACGCGGGTCTGCTCAATAGCGGTGCCATATGGCATCTGAACTTCGACCAACACCTCCGGGCGGTCGGATGTAGGGAAAAATTGTTTTTTTACCAGCCCCATGCCGAGAATCGCGACGGTAAAGACGGCGATAACGGTGCCCGCGACGCGCCATTTGCCCGCGATAACGCGGGTCAGCAGCCGGCGAAAACGGTTGTAGTGCCGGGTGTCGTAAATGGCCGCGTGCCCGCCCTGCACCGTTTTGATGTTCGGCAGCATTTTCACGCCCAGATAAGGCGTAAACACCACCGCCACCACCCAGGAGGCCATCAGCGCGATGCCCACGATCCAAAACATGTTGCTGGTGTACTCACCGGCGGTGGATTGTGCAAACCCGTTCGGCATAAAACCGACCGCCGTGACCAGCGTACCGGCCAGCATCGGCGCGGCGGTGTGGCTCCAGGCATAGGCGGAGGCTTTGATGCGATCGTATCCCTCCTCCATTTTTACCACCATCATTTCGATGGCGATGATGGCATCATCCACCAGCAACCCCAGCGCCAGGATTAAGGAACCCAACGTAATGCGGTCGAAATTTTTGCCTGACGCCGCCATCACGACAAAAACGACAGCCAGCGTCAACGGCACCGCCGCCGCGACCACCACCCCCACGCGCCATCCCATGCTGACGAAGCAAACCCCCATGACCACGAGCAGCGCGACAAAGAATTTGATCATGAACTCGTCAACGGCGGAGCTAATGTTAACCGCCTGATCGGTGACCTTCGTCAAGGTCATGCCCAGCGGCATGTCCTGATTGATCTTCACCGTTTCCGCATCCAGCGCCTTGCCCAAATCCAGACCGTTCCATCCCTCGCGCATAACGATACCCAGCAGCAATGCCGGTTCTCCCTGATTGCGCACCAGGAAGGTCGCCGGATCTTCGTAGCCGCGCTCCACCGTCGCCACGTCTGAGAGCTGCAGCGTCCGGCCCTGAGCGACGATGGGCGTCGCACGGATCTTCTCCAGCTTGTCAAAGGCGCCATCCAGGCGAATAAAGACCTGCGCGCCCTGGGCGTCGATCGAACCGGCCGGCGTCAAGACGTTCTGGTTGTTGAGAGCGGAGAAAATATCCTGAGGAGAAACGCCCAGCGTCGCCAGCCTGTCATGCGAGAACGAGACGAAGATGCGCTCCGCCTGTTCACCGATAATATTGACCTTCTTGACCCCAGGCACGTGCAGCAGACGCTGGCGTAACGATTCCGCATCGCGAACCAGCAACCGCTGCGGCTCCCCTTTCGCCTTTAGCGCAAAAAGCGCGAAGGTCACGTCGGAGAATTCGTCATTCACCATCGGCCCGATCACGCCTGCCGGCAGGCTTTTCGTCTCATCGCCAAGCTTCTTGCGCGCCTGGTAGAATTCTTCCTGCACCTGCGCGGGCGGCGTGCCGTCCTGCAGTGACAGCTGAGTAAAAGCCAGGCCCGGACGCGTGTAAGTCTCACTGCGGTCATACCACTTGAGCTCCTGCAAACGCTTTTCAAGCGGTTCGGCGACCTGCTCCTGCATTTCCTTCGCGGTGGCTCCCGGCCAAGCGGAAACGATCGTCATTTGTTTGACCGTGAACGGCGGATCTTCCGCTCGTCCCAGTTCAAAGAACGAAAAAATGCCGGCGACCGTAATCAGGACGATCAGGAATAAGGTAATGGCTCGCTCGCGCACGGCGAGCGCCGAGAGATTAAAACGCCCGCCGCTCATAGCCGGCTCCCCGCGACAGCGCCATCGTCTTGTTGCGCCGTGCGCACAGGTTCACCGTCATGCAGCAAATGCGCCCCGAGGGCGACCACCCGTTCACCGGCCTGCAGTCCGCCCGTGACGTTTGCCGCATCGTCCCCGAGGCTCAGCACCTGGACCGGTCGCCATGACACTTTGGCCGGCTTGCCGGCAATCCCCCAGACGCCCGGCCCGTTGCCCGCATCATAGATGGCCGCCAAAGGCACCTGCACTACCTGACGGGTTACTTTATCTTCGGTAATGCGCAGCGTGACGGTGGAGCCGAGCGGTGCGCTCGCCAGCGCGCCCTCAAGCACATATCTCGCCTCGAAGGTGCGCGTCACAGGGTCAGCCGCATCGGAGAGCAGGCGCAGTTTCGCAGGCACTGACTGTTGATCGTTACCGTACAGCGCAGCCTGGGCTTCGCTTCCGACCGCCGGGCGCAGCGTCTCGGGCAATTGCACGAAGGCCTCGCGCTGCCCCGCCCTGGCCAGCCGGACAACGGGCTGACCGGCGCTGACAACCTGACCGGGTTCAGCCAGCGTATCCATGACCACGCCATCGGCATCGGCCAGCAGCACGGCGTAGCCCGTCGCGTTTTGCGCCACGTTGGCCTGAGCCTGGGCGGCACTAAGTTCCGCTTTGGCCGTCTCCGCGGTGGCCTTGATCTGATCGTAAGCCGATGCAGAGACAGCGCCGGCGGCAACCAGACCGCGATAGCGAGCTTCATCATTGGCGGTTTGCCGGGCACGGGCTCGCGCAGCGGCGACGGCCTGTTGCTGAGCCTGCGCCTGTAGGTGCAAATCAACGGGATCGAGACGCATTAAGGGTTGGCCGCGTTTAACGCTCTGGCCGGCATCCACCAGGCGTTCAAGGATTTTGCCTTGCACTCTAAAACCAAGGTCGCTTTGAATCCGCGCGACGACTACGCCACTGAATGCGCGAGCAGTATCGACGGCATTGACTACGATTGCCGTTCTCACCAGAGGCGGTTGCGTTCGCGGATCGTCAATACCGGAAACGTCGTCGCAGCCCGCCAGGGCGAGCGGCAACAGGCAAATAACGAGGGTGACGGGGTTAAGCCGGAGCATGGGTTCCCTTACTGATTTAACAGGACAGTAACCGCATTCTCTGACTAGTGACCAATATTGTCAATGGTCACAAATCAAGGTGACAAACTTCTCAGTATCAGCGATGACAGGAGCGTGGCGGCTGAGGATGCCGTCTCCAGATTGCATTGCAGCTGTATCGGGCTGATATAAGGCCGCATGACCAGATATATTGCATCCGCAGCCTCATCCAGCGGCGTTTTTCGCTCAAACTCCCCCGTCTGCCGTCCTTCAAGGATAATGAGTTCAACGAGTTGCCGCAGGCGCTCTTCATGCCGCACGGCGGAGGGCCACTTATCACGCGCCGCGACCGCGGCAATGTCATACAGCTTACGATCGTGAAAAAACAGATCGCTGCCGGCTTCAGTGAGCGCCCTCAACAAGCGTCTCATTTTTTCGGCAGCCGTAGACGCATCTGCGATCGCTGAATTGACAATCTCCATGACCATCGCCAGCCGGTTGGCGCAGATCACCTCGCCTATCGCCTGCTTGGAATCAAAGAATTTATAGATATAGGCTTTAGAAAAACCTATTGATCTAGCCAGATCGGAGACCGTGGTTTTTTCATAGCCAAAATGCCCGAAATGCTCCATGGCAGCGTCCACGATCTGATCGCGGACGCTGTGGTCAGATGGGCCCCGCGGGGGATTCGCATTTGTGTGTTTAGTCATTTTTCAAGCTTAGCTCAATGAACCCAGGTTAACAACGAGTGACCATCCTGGAATTTGGTTACAATGCAGCATTGTCTCAAGGAATATCAAAACATCTCCTGCGCCCGCCTTAGCGGCAAACGCTGGTTCACGGTGAATTGCGTCGTCAGGCGGATTATAGCCGCTATGGCAATCGCGATGAAACCGCTCTGAACCGCCGGTGGGAGATTGAGGTATCGGTGGGCCGCAAAACGCTTGCCAGGCTGATGGACTTGGAAGATAAGACGAGTGCTGGCTCAGGTATTGTCTCATCGTGAAGCGCCTTTGCGATCGCGATCCGCTAGAGGATAGAGGATAGAGGATAGAGGATAGAGGATAGAGGATAGAGGCAGAAGCGGGCCACATGGAAGCAGCCCACTGCTTACCGTATTGCCATGATTTGCACCTGCCTTTCCCCTGTAATGCGAGCTCTGTTAGAGGAAGGCGATATCGAAAACCAACCCCAATGGCAGACGCTGACCTTATCGCAGTTCCTTCGCTATCGCGCTAAACATCAGCGATGCCTCCAGCGGTTGTGCGCTGAAAGAAGGCTCCGCCTGCGGCCAAGTAGACCACTGGACGATCACCAGATTCTCAGCCTGATTGACCATAATCATCTGGCCGAAGATCCCCAGCGCCCACAGGGAATGTTTCAGGGATGCCTGCGGGGCGGGTTCCACGTTGGCCGCATTGGCCGGCACTTCGTTGTTCCACCACTGGAAGCCATAGATGCCGTTGGGATGGGCCGCCGATACCGAGCCTGTCGCCCGCGTCCAGTTGGACGACTGGGCTACCCAATCAGCCGGCAAGATCTGTTTGCCGTTCGGCAACGTCCCGTTATGCAAGATGAACTCACCGAAGCGCCCCCAGTCTTCCAGCGTGGCGTTGAACCCGTGCGCGCCCACGTCGTGCTGGCCTTTGGCGTAGGCATGCCACACGCCGTCGCTCGCCATGCCGTAGGGCTGCCAGATGCTTTGCTGCAGATAGGCCGCCAGCGGCATGCCGGTGGCGCGTTCCAGCACGTCGCCCAGCAGCCACGCGCCGCCGGAGGAGTAAGACCAGTTCTGCCCGGCCGGATGCGCACGCTGCAAACCGGCTACCAGCTTGCGCACGCAGGCATAGGTGCCGGGCTTGGCTTCACACTCGGTCAGCTGCGCGAAGTCCGATTTCGGGTTGGTGTAATCCTCATTCCACGCCACGCCGGAGGTGTGGGTGATCAGCTGCCTGAGGGTCACGCCGTCCCACGCGGTGCCTTTCAGATCGGGTTCGTATTGCGTGATGAGATCGTCGAGCGAGCGGATCTTGCCCTGTTTAATCGCCACGCCCACCAGCGTGGCGACCACGGATTTGCCCACCGAACGCGACGTCCACAGGGTAGCGTCGGTATTACCCTCTCCCAGATATTTCCAGGCGATTTTGCCGTCTTTCAATACCAGCATGCCGCTGACGTTCTGGCGCTGCAGGTAATTCTGCAGGCTGTAGGTTTTGCCATTCACCCGATAGCTGGCATCGGTTAGCTGTTTAGCGGCAGCCACCAGCGGTGTGGCATTGCCGTGATGAAACACATCCCCGGCATAGTTGCGGTAGTCGTTACGAAAACCGATCACCCGGTCGCTCTGGCTCCAGGTGAGCATCTTGTGCGTGTCCGGCAATTGCGCATCGAAAGGTGCGGGACAGGCGCTGAGTTCAGTGCCCGCACAGGCGGCCAGCGCGGCGGGCGCCAACAGGCCGCTGCAGAGACTGATGACAACGCCCGCCAGCAGGCTGCGGTTAAACACTTTGCTTTTCATATTTTTTCTCGCTTAGCTCAGGAAGGCGTTCAGCTTAAAAAAACGCGGCCTATAATAAAAAACGCCTGATGGGGGAAAATCCCCCGCAAAATCGACGGGAGAACCGCGTGCCGAGCCTGATTTATTCCTTTGCCCAACTGGAAGCCTTCACCGCCGTGGCCGAGCACGGCAGCCTGGCGAAAGCCGCGCTCAAGCTGGGCAAAGACCGCACGACGCTGCGCGATTTGATTGATTTTCTCGAGGATGGGCTGGGCTATGCGCTGTTCCTGCGCGAGGGGCGCAGCCTGCACCTGACGCCGGAAGGCGAACAGCTGCAGCGCCAGGCGCACCTGCTTATGCGCCAGGTGAAAGCGTTTGAGGCATTTGCCAAAGACGTGCCCAAGAGCGCGGCGCAGGAAATCTCGCTGGTCTACGATCCCTTTACGCCCCGCGCGTTGCTGCAGGCGCTGATTGCCGCTATGGCCCAACGCAACACGCGCCTGAGCCTGATTAACGCCTCGCGCGACGAAGCGGAAAGCCTGCTGGCAAACGGCCAGGCCGATCTGGGCATCTGCCAGGCGCGCCACCGCAGCGTGGGCGACACCATGGAGTGGCGCGCCTTAGGGGCGATAGAGATGGATTTTTACGCCGCCGAAACGCTTTTCCCCGGCGCGGAACAGCCGCTTTCGCTGCTGGAACTTTCGCTCACGCCGCAGGTGATCATGCACCCGGATTCTGACGAACCGGTGGCGCGCCGCCTACAAATTTCCGGGCACACAATATTTACCAACGAGCTGGAAATGCTGCGCGCCCTGCTCGAACAGGGCTGCGGCTGGGGATTCCTGCCGACGCATATGCATGCCGAACGGTGGAAAAACGTCAACACGCTGCGCACCGAAGTAGGCAGCCAGGGGATCAGCCAAACCATGGTGACCATCTGGAAGCCGGGCAATGACCGACGAGCGCTGATTGATGAGACGTTAGCGTTGTTGCCGGGGTTGTGGCGGGAGGTTGGGAGTGAAAAGCCGCTGTTAGATTAGCGGTGTTGTTGCCGGAAGAAGGTCGTAGAACTCATCATCTGCGTTGCTTATTCGATCGTTCTTAAGCGGGGCACGCTGTTTTCCCCAATGAGAGTCCCTCACCACCATCGCTCCAGCGCTACTGGCGCTGGTTTATTGATTTGATACGCGGCATTAGAGGGGCGGCTTTGAGCGAGGAGCAGACGTTGTTAACGTCCTTTTTTGTTGAGGAGATTATGGTCGAGCCATAAACGACTCCTCAATGATTCATCAAATATTTGGCAATTTAGAACGCCTTATAAAACTATTGTAGGTCTATATATATTCTTATAATTCTTCCTTTATATTGCTCTCCCATTATCCTATATGCACCATCGCCAAAAACAGTTTTTATACATAGGGCTGCACCTAAATTCCCATTATCAAATGGGAGAATATCAAAACCTGCATTTGTAAGAGTAGCGTATGCTGCACCTGCATAAGAATACGATAATTGACGATTTTCTTTTATTAAAGATAGACTCCCGTCTTTTATTAGCTGATTTATATCTTTGTTGTACGGCGAGAGAATTTCATCAAACCTATTAAAATCACGTCCAAATTTAAATACATCTCCAGATTGAGGGTCTATATATGAATCCTCTCTAACATATTCAATATTTTTCCATTCCGTATCAATATAGCACGGATCTGTAATCATTAGAGAGCCAGAGTCAACAAAAACTTCACCTAAATCTATCAATTCAACTTCTGATTCTGGGATTATAACTTCATCATCAATATCTAAGTCATAGTAGGTTAGTGCTCTACTAAAATATTTTGCTTTTTCAAGTTCTGAATTTAGTTTGTCTAATTGTCTGTTTTTCTCTTCAATTTCGCTCTTGTTTTTTATCGTATCTTCATTTAACCTTAATAATTCTTGCTCTCTTAGTTTTATTCTATTAGCCAATACTCCCTCAAAAAACTCAGGAGACTTTTTCTCTAATTCGGTAGCTTTGTCTTTCCAAAAAATCAAGTTTTTTTCTGAAACTTTGATTTGTTCATCTTTTAACTTTATTTCTGCTTTTATATTTTTTACATAAGCAAGATAAAGCCAGCCCAAAACAGTCAAAACTATTCCATTTGTTCCTAGTTGCAAATAATCAATTAGGACCTTCATGCACACCCTCTAATTTTCTATGCTTTAAAATTGGTTTTTGGCATTTAATAACACTCATTATTAAATGATATCATAACCGTTTTTATGCTCCAATGAAAAAATGATATAACATTAACGAAGTATCTTGGTTTTGATTCAACATGATTACTTACAAAACCTTGATTTAATTTCACGTAAACGAATGACCTTCGTTAATATACAGCCTAACTAAGAATAATATGACTTCTATAGTCTATAGTTAGCTTATATGTGCAACAGTTATGATTCCACGTTACTTTTCTGCTAACCCGTTGATTATGTGAGCTCTTGGCACAGGGCTGCTGTTGCAGCCCTGACAACCTTAGACTTCGATTGATTCAGAGATCTCTAATGCATCATCGACTTCAATGCCCAGATAACGGACTGTGCTTTCCAGTTTCTTATGGCCCAACAGAAGTTGGATCACCCGGAGATTCTTGGTTTTCTTGTAGATTAGGTAAGGTTTTGTTCTTCTCATGGAATGTGTGCTGTAAAGTGAATCATCAAGACCAAGCTTTTCTACCCACCCATGAAAAATTCGGTTGTATTGCCGGGTTGATATGGACTGGTTAGTTCCGACTCGGGACCGAAACAAGAAGTCTTTACTATGCAAATTGTCATGCTTTATCAATGCAGCAACAGCTTCTCTTGTCCCTTTGGTTATCTCAAATTGCACAGGGCTACCGGTTTTCTGTTGCAACACCGTAGCTCTGCTTGAAACAGAGCTACCATATGCAACATCAGATACTTTGAGTTTGAACAGATCACAGCCTCGGAGCTTACTGTCCAAGGCCATATTGAACAGAGCCAAATCGCGCGTTTTACCTTCCAGTTCAAGCCGTATTCGGATCCCCCAGATATGAGATAACTGAAGTGGTCTTTTTTGGCCGATGATACGGTCTTTGTTCCACGGTGACGTGTTCATACTCAAATCTCCTGCAATGTGGGAGATTTGAGTATGGTTGTCCCTTATGAGCGAACATCGGAAGTTCACAGTTGATCTTGCAGCCAAATAGTCGCATTACTAACACTGCTGCGTGTTAATCAACGGGGAGCAGGTCACCTGACGGGGTGTCAGATGACGCTAGCTAGAAGTATTGCGTTACTTTAATAGTTAAATCACTGAAGCGATTGTTTTTTATTCACTCTAATCGTGTATTAAAGTGATACAAATAGAACATCATATTAAATATTTGAAAATCCACCTTCTATATACCATCTTTCGTTAATTAGCTTGCTAAATAATGCATACTCCCAAGAGTCAGGTCGACGACTGACCATTCTTTGTTGATCAATAAGTTCCTCATAAACCGAATCCCAATCATTAATTTCCAGAAGCGGCTGGAAGTTGTTTTTCATATCCTCTAATCTGACTATTGCATTTGAAGAATAAAGCTCATCTAGTTTCAAACGTCTGAAATGGCTTTTAAGTTTCTCGTCTGCACCGTTTCCTAAGTGAAGGTTATTTTTACATACGTAAGTCAACTCAATAGGGTTAATGTTTGTGAATCTAACTTCAAACCATTGTGCTTGTGAAAAGTCATCATAATAAGGATGAATGAATTGTTTATTCAGTTGGTTAGGCATCGTGTGTTTTTTAGCTTCGTTACATCTGGAGCAGATAGGCACGAGGTTTTTTGGGAAGACAGAATAAAGAAAATAACTTGATTTGGGCACATGATGGTCTAAGGCTGTTACTATACTTTCCGAACACATAGGACATTTTTTTCTTGGCGCCGAAGCCAAAATTCTATCATAGTCATCGCGGCAACTGCCTGTTTTGCCTACAAGTTGTTTGGTGTAAAGACTTTTCATAAAATCTGCGTTCAGATTTCCATATGCCAGTGAACGCGGGATCGTATAGCCCGTACTCGCAGTCATCAAACGATCATAGTCTTGATAAATCTGTGTGAAATATGGAATTGCACCCATCAATTCCTGTGCTAATAAATCATCAGTACAAACTAAAGCACAGTTAGTAAGTATGTTTATATCATTGATTGTTGGCTTATTTATATTAATCATCGCTATCCCTTTTTTTATTATTTATAAGGGACCGGGCTAACGCTCGTGCTTCTCCACCTAATTTATTGCTAAAATAATTATTTACTTCATCAAATGTAGCAGATTTTTCACAGGCGTCCGCTATCATTTTATAAAAGCCAGTGTTCACGACTTCATGGCTGAATACTTCACGTGTCAGAGTTCCGACATTTTCCCCAAACGTCTCAATTTGCGGCCGGTCGGCACTGACATACTGACCTGTCCTGTTTAATATCCATACACAGTCTGAGCGAACCTCCTGAAGAACTACCGGAGAGTGTGTAGCAACAATTGCTACTCCGTTTCTTTCACTCATAAGATGTGACACAGCACGGATATAAGCAGAAATCAACGGAGGGTGCAGGTGAGCCTCTGGTTCGTCAATGAGAGTCAGGGATCTGTCTTCTGTTACCTCAACCAATTTAGTGATGCTGAGTAGCGTAACAAGATGACCTGAGCTCAACTTATTCAAAAATGTTTTTACAATCTCTCTCCAGTCCTTTGTATAGTCTTTATCCTCGAATTGCGCGAGTTTCGAAACCCCTGCTTCAGAAAAAAGAGGGTCATTCTCTAAAATATTTAGACATTCCTCCCATCTTTTCCTTCGTACTCCTACTAAACATTCCTGCATACTACTGCAAAACTCTACGTGCAGTTCATCTGAACTTTTCGGTCTTAGTTTCTGTTCTTTATCATTCCCTCTCAAGTCTAGTACCATCAAGCCTATATACTGATATTTAACGCCAGAGGGTAGTATATTCGATCCTACAGGACCAAATCTGTCAAATGGGCTATATGAACATAAGTTGAGGGAGTTAAAATAAGTACTATTATCCTCCCACGTGACACCTTCCTTTACTTGAAGTGAGCCAACAGGATTTTCATTGCCTGTATTAAGTTTTATTATACCTTTAATAAATCCTGAAAATAAGGTGGTTTTCCCTACTCCGTTTCTGCCAATTACAGCTTGGATATTGCTCTGTGGCATGTCTTTATTATTTACGCTAAATTCCAATCTAATTTCACTCTCATTGACATCTTTGTTTGGGAAAAGATATGAGAAGTTGAAAGGCTTATTGTGATCTTCTTCATAAGCTATTGCGTGCAAAGATTCTTTAATATTTCTTTCACTGACGTCCCTTAAAAGAGACTCCTTCATGGCAGGGTGAGATTTATAATTTTCATAAATCCCCAAATTATAAGCACAATCCCTAATGCCCTTTAATATTTCAATTCTTATATTGATTGAGATCTGATTGAGTGTTTCATAAAAGTTCTCGCTCTGCCCTAGAGAGAAAAAATTTTCATCTAATGAAGGGAATTCCTCAGGTAAGTCAGGTGTATAAAAAGGCTGTCCCTTTTCATCTTCTGAAAGAGCAGATAACTCCTTCATACCTTTGCTAGCTATTTTTGTGTTACCAATTTTGTATAATTCACCCGTATCATTACTATAAAACATAGTAAAAAGAGTTTCCCAGTAAAACCAGTCATTCCAAGAGTCTTTAACTAGGTAAACCGTGTCTTTTTCTGACTTATCTGGCATGTTTTTTACTTTTCTAAATTTCATAACCTCCCCCCGCTATAATGAGATGTATTTCGAATCTATTGTATAAAGCACTGCATCTTTACAAATTTCATCAAATAGATTAAAACTAATAAATTAGATTATTAAGAGTCTCGGGATAGCTTTCTGAACTTATATAGGCCAGAAAGCTCGTCCTGATCAAAGCTCGTCGAAAGTATCAAGCTTGCAAAAGCTCACCAAGATATTATCATGTTTTCTCTTGAAGTCTTCGCTTACGGCAGTCTGTGACTCAGCAAACAGAAGTACAAAGTGATCATCACCCCATTGCTTAAGTCGGCCAAAGGTAAGCCCTCCATCAAAGCTAAGCTCGGTTTCATCTGAGAGCCCTGACAGCTCATGTCGCAAGTCACCCACAGTAAATTTCATGCCCATCTATATTGCTCACTTTAGTTAAGTTGAGAATTTATTGTAACGGCATATATAAAACATGCATCCTCTGTCAACTGTAACCTGTTCCCCGCAGATTAGTACATCTTGGTGTTAGCAATGTCTGCTCCTGGCACAAAGCTGCCATTGATACCTAGCTTCGAACATGAAACACACCTTATCAAATTCCCCCGCAACAAAATATAGCCACATAAAATGATTAAATTCATAATTAATAAACCAACGACATTATTACTCCTGCTTTCATTCTATTATTTTCCTCCCCCCATTCCAGCCCCTCCCCCCCAACTCCCCCCTAGCACCGCCCCCGCCCTTTCCCTACAATAAGGGATCTGTTGAGGCATAACGCAAGGAAAGACGGTGTCGAAAGCCAATCCCAATGCCACTATCGTGGATATCGCCCGCCGCGCCAGGGTGACCAATATCACCGTTTCCCGCGCCTTCAATAAGCCCGAGCTGGTCAAGCCGGAAACCCGCGAGCGCATTCACGCCATCGCCAAAGAGCTGAACTATGTGCCCAACGCCTTCGCGCAGGGGCTGAAAAGCAGCAGCAGCCAGATTATCGGCATCGTCACCAGCAGCATGTACAACCCGTTCTATTCCGGCCTGATCAAGACCGTGTCGCGCATTGCGCGCCAGCAGGGCTACCAGATCATGCTGTTCGACACCGACGGCAGCGAAGAGGCGGAAATGCGCGCCATTCAGGCGCTGTTCGGCTACAAGGCGCGCGGCATCCTGCTCTCGGCGGTGCGCGACGACAAGCGCTACCGCCCCGCCTATCTCGAGCTGGCCGAGGTGTACGGCGTGCCACTGATCCTGATCGACCGCGATCTCTACGATCAGCAGCTGAGCGGCGTGTTCCTCGATAACCGCGAGATCGGCGTGCTGGCCGGGCGCTATCTGGCGGAGCAGCCAGAGCAGAAGCTGCTGATTATCGGCGGCCCGGCGGATTCGGAAATTACCTTAACGCGCACCGCCGGCATCGTCGCGGCGCTGCAGGGCAGCGGCCGTGAGATTCATATCATCAACGGCGACTACGATTTCACCTCGCAAGAGAGCGAGGTGCGCGCCTATCTGGCGCAGCCGGAGAACCGCCCGGATTACATCATCGGCCTGAACGGCATCATCACGCTGGGCGCCATCGCCATCTGCCACGAGATGGGGCTTTATGAGCAGGTGAAGTTCTTCTCGATAGACGAACCGCCGCGCGCCGGCGCTTACGGCCTGCACATTCCGGGGGTGTATCACGATACGCAGAAACTGGGGGAGATCGCCGCGGAGCTGCTGTTCAGCGCCATTCACAGCCCGCGCGGCGAGCTGCCGGTGCGCAGAGAGTTCTTCACCGGCTCGCTGTTGAATCGCTGACGGGCGCTATTGCCCGTAGTAGGCGTGTTTGCCGTGCTTGCGCAGGAAATGTTTGTCCAATAGCTCCGGCTGCATCGGGGCGATGGCCGGCGCCAGCTGGCGTGTCGCCATCGCCATGATCGCCACCTCTTCCAGCACCACCGCGTTGTGTACCGCATCCGCCGCGTCCTTGCCCCAGGCAAACGGACCGTGGGAATAGACCAATACTCCCGGTACCTGCTGCGGATCGCGCCCCGCCTGATTGAAGGTCTCGATAATCACCTTGCCGGTTTCCCCCTCGTAATCGCCGGCGATCTCCGCCTCGCTCATCGGCCGGGTACAGGGAATGTCGCCGTAAAAGTAGTCGGCGTGGGTGGTGCCCAGCGCCGGGATCGGCTGCCCGGCCTGCGCCCAGATGGTGGCGTTGCGGCTGTGGGTGTGCACCACGCCGCCGATATCGGCGAAGGCGCGGTACAGCGCCAGATGGGTGGCGGTGTCGGATGAGGGCTTGCGGTGCCCTTCGCGTACCTTGCCCTCCAGATCCACCACCACCAGATCCTCCAGCGTCATCGCCTCGTAGGCGATGCCCGAAGGCTTGATCACCACCAGCCCGCTCTGGCGGTCGATCGCCGAGACGTTGCCCCAGGTAAAGGTCACCAGCCCGTATGCCGGCAGGCTGAGGTTGGCGGCCAGCACCTGCCGCTTGAGTTCGTTCAGCATGCGATGCCTCCCTCGATCATCTGTTGTTCGATCCAGGCCTTGGCCTGGGCGATGCGTTGCTTGTCCTGCCCGTCTTCGCGCGCCCACATCTCCAGCAGGTAGGGGCCGCGATAGCCGAGCGCGTTGAGTACGGAAAAGGCGTGGGCGAAATCCACGCAGCCCTCGCCGAACGGCACGTCGCGGAACTGCCCGGCGCTGCCCGGCCCCACCGCGACGGTGTCTTTGAGATGCACGGCGGTAATGCTACCGATGCCCAGCGCCAGCTCGGCGGCGACGTCGTTGCCCCAGGCGCTGAGGTTGCCGAGATCGGGATACACCGTGAACCAGGGGCTGCTAACGTGGTGGGCGATGTCGCGCCATTTGCTGATGCTGTTGATGAACGGCGTGTCCATTACCTCCACCGACAGCATCACCTGCGCCCTGGCGGCCTGCGCCGCCGCCCACTGCATGCCCTCGATAAAGCGCTCGCGGCTGTGGCGATCGGCGGGTTCGTAATAGACGTCGTAGCCCGCCAGCTGGATGTTGCGGATGCCGAGATCCGTCGCCAGTTCCAGCGCCTTGCTCATCAGCACCCGCGCCCGCTCACGGGTGGCGGCGTCGGCGCTGCCGAACGGATCGCGCCGGTGCGCCGACAGGCACAGGCTCGGCACCGTCACCCCGCTGTCGAGCCGCGCCTGGATAAACGCCAGCCGCTGGCGGCGATCCCAGTCCAGCCGCTGCTGGCGCGCCGGCTGTTCGTCGATCGACATCTCCACAAATTCAAAGCCCAGCTCGGCGGCGGTGGCCAGCCGCTGCGGCCAGCTCAGATCGGCAGGCAGTGCCTTTTCATACAGCCCCAGACAGGCGGCGTTAGTCGTTTGCATCAGTCACCTCACTCAAAGCCTGAGCGACCGCCAGATAGCGCGCCTGCTGGGCGCGCAGGCGCCGGTGGGCGGCGGTCGCGGGATAATAACAGCGCAGTTTGGGCGGCGCGGCGGCGATCGCTTCGGCGAACCCGGCGTACTCCCCGGCGCCGACGGCGGCGCACAGGGCGGCGGCGCGGCAGCCGCTCTGGCGCGTTTCCACCACCTCGAGCGGCAGGTTGCCGGCGTCGGCGTACATCTGCATCCACACCTCGGACTGCGTCGGCCCGCCGGTCATGCGCACCCGTTCGATACGCGGGTTCAGCTGCACCATGCGCTCCTGATGGATCAGGTGCGAGAACACGATGCCCTGGTAGATCGCCTGCACCACGTCCGCCATCTCGTGGTGGGCGCTCAGGCCGATCAGCCCGCCCGGCGTGTTGCCGCCAAGGTTGGAGCCATACAGATAAGGCAGGAACAGTAGCCCGCTCGGCTGCTCGCGGCGCTCGGCGACCCAGGCGTTGAACTGGGCGTAGCGCTGCCGGTCGTCGGCGCAGAACTGGCGCAGGAACCAGGCCAGGTTGCCGGCCGAGGTCGGGCTGCCTTCGTGCACGAAATAGCGGCCGTCGATGCAGTAGCGCCCCCAGGCGTAGGGATAGTCGGCAGGAATGATGCGCTCGGTCACGCAGGTGGCGATCGACCAGGTGCCCGCCACCGCGCTGAGCGTGCGATCGTCGGCCACGCCGGAGCTGAGCGCCGCGCCCACCACGTCGAACAGGCCGCCGTACACCGCGGTGCCCGTTCGCAGGCCGCACTGCGCCGCCGCCGCGGCCGTCACCCGCCCGGCCAGCTGCGCCGAGCCGATCGTTGGCGCGGTCTTCTCCTGCGCCTCTTCGATGCCGAAGGCCGCCATCAGCGCCGGATCGTAAGCGCCGCTGCGCTGGTTAAACAGGTTGCTGCCGGAGATGTTGGTCACTTCGGCCGCTGCCTCGCCGGTGAGGCGAAAGCGCAGGTAGTCGTGCGCCATCAGGATGCGATCGACGGCGGCGTACTGCGTCGGTTGCCGCTGCTTCAGCCAGCGCAGCAGCAGCGCCGGGTGGCTGGGCCACAGCGGCTGCAGGCTGCGCGGGTAGGTCTGTGCGTCCACCCCGGCGCGGCGCAGCTCAGCCGCCGTGGCCGCCGCGCGGTTGTCCGAAGAGAGGATGCCGTTGCCGACCGGTTTGCCGTGGCGGTCGATGGCGTACAGGCCTTTGCCGTGCGCCGAGAAGCTGACGCCGCGCACCTGTCCGGCCTCCAGCCCCGCCGCGTGCAGCGTCTGGCGGATCGCCGCGCAAACGTCATCCCACAGCGCGTCCATATTGCGTTCGCTGAAGCCCGGCTGGGCGGCAATCGCCGCGCCGTCGCGCTCGGCGATCGCCAGCTCTTCACCGCTTGCCCGGTACAGCCCGGCCTTGATCACCGTGCCGCCGACGTCTATGCCAAGAAAGACTGACATCGCGCCTCCTATTTGCGCCGCACGGAGCTGAGGTAGATGGCGGCCAGGATGATGCCGCCCTTCACCACATTCTGGATATACGGCGATACGTTCATCAGATTGAGGCCGTTGTTGAGCACCCCGAGCATCATCGCCCCCACCAGCGTGCCGACGATGGCGCCGCGCCCGCCGGAGATCGCCGCCCCGCCCAGCACTACGGCGGCGATGGCGTCCAGCTCGAAGCCTTCGCCGGCGTTGGGCTGCCCGCTCATCAGGCGCGAGGTCAGCACCAGCCCGGCCAGCGCGGCGGTCAGGCCGCTGATCACGTACACCAGCATCTTGTAGCGCGGTACGCGGATGCCGCTCAGGCGCGCCGCCTCTTCGTTGCCACCCATCGCGTAGACGTAGCGGCCGAACGGCAGCTGGTTGAGCATCAGCCAGGCCAGCACGTACACGCCGAGCATGATCAGGATCGGCACCTGGATGCCCAGCACCGTGCCGCGGCCGAAGAACGAGAAGACGTCGGGCAGGCCGGAGATCGGGTAGCCGCCGGTATAAAGCAGCGCCAGGCCGCGGGCGATGCCCATCGACGCCAGGGTGACGATGATCGGCGGCATGCGCAGATAGGCGATGCAGGCGCCGTTGGCCAGGCCGAACAGCGCGCCGAGCGCCAGCGCCGCCACCATCGCCAGCGGGATAGGCACCGCCGCCAGCATCAGCCCGGCGGCGACCGAGCCGGCCAGCGCCATCACCGGCCCCACCGAGAGATCGATGCCGCCGGTCAGGATGGCGCAGGTCATGCCCACCGCGATGATGGCGTTGATCGACACCTGGCGCGCCACGTTGGTCAGGTTGTTGACGCTGAGGAAGCTGTCGTTCAGCAGGCTCATCAATACGAACAAGATTACGAAGCCGATAAACGGCAAGACCGCCGGGTGATGCAGCAGTTTTTCCCAGCGCTTGCCGAGGCTGGGGCCGGCGGCGCGGCGCGCCACGGCGGGTTGTTCAATTCCGATCATAAGGCACTCCCGGTCGCGTGAAGCATTATGTGGTTGGATTCGATGTCGTCGCCGGTCAGCTCAGCGACGATGTGGCCGCCGCGAAACACCAGCACGCGGTCGCACACGCCGATGATCTCCGGCAGTTCGGAGGAAATCATGATGATGGAGATGCCCTGCTGGGTCAGTTGCTGCATCAGCTGGTAGATCTCGGCCTTGGCACCCACGTCGATGCCACGCGTCGGCTCGTCGAAGATCAGGATGTTGCAGTCGTTGTTGAGCCAGCGGGCGATCACCACCTTCTGCTGGTTGCCGCCGCTCAGGGTGCTGACGGCGGTCTCGGCGTCCGGGGTTTTCACCCCCACGGCGCGGATCAGCCGCTGCACGACGTCGCGATCCTTGCAGGCGCTGACGAAGATCTTGCCGCGCCGGTGGTGCCGATTGAGGGTGATGTTCTGCGCCACCGAGAACGGCAGCACCAGGCCCTCGGTTTTGCGGCTCTCCGGCAGCAGGCCGATGCCCTGCGCCAGCGCCTGCGCCGGGGAGCGCAGCGCCGCCGATTGGCCGCCGAGGCGGACACGTTTACGGTGGCAGCGGCTGGCGCCGATCAGCGCCGAAACGGTCTCGGTGCGCCCGGAGCCCACCAGCCCGGCGAAGCCGAGGATCTCGCCCTTGTGCAGCCGGAAACGGTCGGTCGCGCCGTGCTTCTCGCGCTGGATCTCCGCCTCCAGCAGCACCGTCGCGGTATCGACCGGGTGCTGTTTCACCGGGAAGGCGTTCTCGATTTTGCGCCCGACCATCAGCCGCACCAGCTCTTCCACGTTGGTGTCGCCGGTGGCCAGCGTTTCGATGTAGGTGCCGTCGCGCAGCACGGTGATGCGATCGCAGATGGTGAAGATCTCATCCAGGTGGTGCGAGATAAATACCATGCCGACGCCCAGCAACCGCAGATCGTTCATCACGCTGAACAGGTGTTCGGCCTCGCCCGGCGTCAGCGTGGCGGTCGGTTCATCCAGCACCAGCACCCGCGCCTCCAGCGACAGCGCCTTGGCGATCTCAACGAACTGCTGCTGCGCCACGCTCAGCTGCTCCACCGGGCAATCGAGATCGATAGCCACCGTCAGCCGCTTGAAGATCGCCTCGGCCTTGCGCCGCATCGCCCGCCGATCCAGCAGGCCCCAGCGGTTCCTGATCTCCCGGTTGAGGAAGATGTTGTCGATGGCGCTCATGTAGGGAATCAACGAGAATTCCTGAAAAATAATGCCGACCCCGGCCTCGATCGCCTGGCGATAGTTGTTAAAGCGGCGCTGCTCGCCGTCGATAAAAATATCGCCCTCGTCCGGCTGATAGATGCCGCACATGATTTTTACCAGCGTCGATTTGCCGGCGCCGTTTTCGCCCAGCAGGGCGTGCACCTCGCCGCGTTGAATGGCCAGATCGATACCGTCCAGCGCCTTCACGCCGGGAAAGCTCTTTTTTATTCGCTTCAGTTCCAGTAAAGGTGTCACCGTATTGCCCTCCGCGCCGAACGCCCCGCCGCAGCGGGGCGAACCTGGCCGCTGTTACCAGCTAAAGCCGGCCGCATTGCTGCGGTCGATCAGCTTCACTTTGACCGGCACGGTTTTCGGCACCGTGGCGCCCCAGTAGCGGGCCAGCGCAATGCCGAGCGCGATGCGCAGCTGGTCGCGCGGGAACTGTGCCGAGGTGGCGATGAACGGCGAGTTCGGCTTGAGGATCTCTTTGATGGCTTCCGGCTGGCCGTCGACGCTCACCAGCTTGACCTTGGCGCCGTTGCTTTCGATCGCCGCCAGGGCGCCAAGCGCGCCGACGTCGTTGACGCTGAAGATGCCTGCCAGATCCGGCGCCGACTGCAGCATGTTTTCGGTGACGGTCAGCGCGGTGTCGCGCTCCTGCTTGCCGTTTTGCTTGGTGACGATCTTGATGTCGGGGTATTTCTTCATCGCCGCTTCAAAGCCGCGCACGCGCTCCAGGATCGGCACCACCGGGATACCGTCGAGGATCGCCACCTTGCCTTTGCCGCCCAGCGCTTTCGCCAGGTATTCACCCGCCTGGAAGCCGGCGTCGTAGTTTTCCGAGCCGACGAACGAATCCAGCGGCCCTTCCGCCTGGGCGTCGATCGCCACCACCACCGCGCCGGCCTTATGGGCGGAGATCACCGCCGACTGTACCCCCACCGAATCGGTCGGGTTGATCAGCAGGATATCCACCTTCTTCTGCAGCATGTCTTCCACGTCGCCGATCTGTTTGGCGACGTCATGGCGCGCATCGGCCACGTACACCTTGGCGCCGATATCCGCCGCCGCCTGATCCAGCGCCTGCTTCATGGTGACGAAGTAGTCGTTGTTCATTTCCTGGAACGACATACCGATAGTGATTTGCTTGGCCAGCGCCCCATGGCTGGCCGCCAACATTCCACCGGCGACGATAAAAGGCAGGGTCTTTTTGAATAATGAAAACATAGCCAATTCTCCTGTAGGGAAGCTTCTTGTTGTGGTTATCAGAGCAACAGCATGTCTTTACGTTTGGCCGACCGGCCGGCCCCCCATTGCGGGCGGGTCGGCGGTCGTGACTGCAACAGCGGTACGGCGGGAGGGTCAGGGAACCAGGATCACCTTGATGGAGTCGGTCGAGTCCGCCAAGGCGAAGGCTTCGTCCCAGTCGTTCAATGAATAGCTGTGGGTAACCACGCCATTGGAGGTCACCAGCCCGCGCTCGAACAGATCGATGGCGATTTCGTAGCTGTAGGGCGCCAGATGCGCGCCGCGGATGTCCAGTTCTTTGCGATCGCCGATGATGGACCAATCGACGGTGGTTTCCTTGCCGAACACGCTGAACTCCACGAAGCGGCCCAGCTTGCGGATCATCTGCAGCCCCTGGGTGACGCCGATCGGCGCGCCGGTGGCCTCGATGTACACGTCGCAACCGTAGCCGCCGGTCAGCGATTTGACGATCTGGTCGGCGTCTTCCTTCAGCGGGTTGATCACCACGTCGGCGCCGAATTCCTTCGCCAGCGCCAGCCGCTCGTCGATGGCGTCGATCACGATCAGTTTCTTTGGCGTTTTCAGGCGCGCCACCTGCACCATGCAGAGCCCGAGCGGCCCGGCGCCGGCCAACACCACCACGTCGTCCAGCTGGATGTCGCCGCGCGCCACGGTGTGGATGGCGCAGGCCATCGGTTCGATCAGTACCGCGTCTTCATGGCTCAGGCTTTCCGGGATCTTGTGCACGATGGCGTTCTCGGAAAAGCGCATGTATTCCGCCATGCCGCCCTCCGCCACGTCTTTTTGGAAACCGTAAATGTTATGCGTCTCACACATCCAGTAACTGCCGGATTTGCAGTAGCGGCACTCCCAGCACGGTACGATCTGCTCGGCGATCACCCGCTCGCCGAGCCGGTATTTGCCTTCCGCGCCCTCGCCCAGTGCGGCGATGCGGCCGTAGAACTCATGCCCCGGCACCACCGGCGGTTTGACCCACGGGTTCTCCCCCCAAAACATCTGTGCGCCGTTCTTGCACTTGCAGTCGCCGGCGCAGATGCCGCAGCCTTCCACCTTGATCACCAGCTCGCGCGCCTTCGGCAGCGGCGTGGGCACCTGTTCGAAACGATAGTCCTGCGGGCCGTGGCAAACGACCGCGCGCATTTTTTCCGGCAACTGGCTCATCTCTTCCTCCAATACACTCGTTAAACGCTTGAATTTTCTTAATGTTGACGTTGTCATTTTTATCCAACAAAAAACAACAAACGTTATAAAGTGATAAATTTCAATTGATTAATCATAAAACACCCAGGAAAACTCAAAATGACAACGTGAACATAGAGCGACATATAACCAAAGCTGCAAAAATAATTATTTGAGCGAAATCACATATCGTTAACATTGCGGCTAAAAATGCTACAAATGCGGATCGCGATCCCATTTACGGGATCGTCGATCCGGGGGGATCCGCTAAATCAGCAGGCGCACGCGATCGTAGATCTGGCGATCTTCCGGCCGCGACGATCGCGCCTGCTGGCGCAGGGTGCGCACCAGTGTGTCGATAAACGCATGGGCGGCGGCGCTCAGAATGCTGTTGCGCCGAGTGACGATATTCAGCTGCGTCGGTTGGCAGCTTTCCCGCAGCGCCAGCGGCTGCAGGCGGGAGGCGAACTGCGGCAGCGCGACGATCGGCCGCGGGCACCAGGTGCACATCTCGCCGGACTCCACCAGCGCCTGCAGCATGCCGAACGAATGCGCCTGGATAATGCGCTGACGCGGCAGGCGCGCGCCGTGGCGGTGGAACACCTCGTCGAGCAGCGCATCAAAACTTTCCGGGGTATAGCTCATCACCCAATCCTGCTCCAGCAGCTGATGCAGCGAGGTGCTGTGCGCCAGCGGGTGACCGCGCCGCACCATGTAGGCCGTTTCATACTCCAGCAGCGGCTCGCAGTGAAATTCCTGCGGCGCCGACGATGCCGGCAGCGGCGTAATGGCAAAGTCCATCGTGCCCTCGCGCAGCTGCGACTGAGCGTTGGCCATCAGGCTTTCCGACAATTCCAGCCGCACCGCCGGCACCTTGCTGCGAAACGCCATCACCGCCGGCGGCAACACCGTCAGCATCAGCCAGGGGGTGATCGCCGCCTTGACCAGATCCGCCGTCCGCCCGCGCAGCGCCGCCATTTCCCCCTGCGCCTGCTCCAGCTGATTCAACACCAGCCGGGCGTGCGCCAGCAGGGTTTTGCCGTAGGGGGTAAAGCCCAGCCCGGTCGGGGTGCGGATCAGCAGCGGCAGCGCCTGCTCCTGTTCCAGTTCGCGCAGCGCGCGGGTCACCGCCGCCTGCGACAACCCCAGATGCCGCGCCGCCGCGCGAATGCTGCCGCTATCGGCGCTGGCCACCAGCGCCTGCAGTTGGTGCAGTTTCATGTTCGCCTCCTGACAATCATTGGTTGTCAGCATAACCGAACGGTGGCTACCCGGCAAAAACGGAGTTTGCTAGTCTCGATGCCTACCCCTCTGCCCCGTTCCGTGCCCGTTAGCCGGAACCCTTTACCGGAGATCGTGATGATGCATTCACTGGCACTGCCTGATATCGCCGCCGTTCATGATGAGATGGTCGCCCTTCGCCGCCACCTTCACGCCCATCCGGAATTGGGCTTCCAGGAGTTCGCCACCTCGGATCTGGTGGCGCGGCGGCTGGAGGAATGGGGTTACCGCGTCACGCGCGGCGTAGGACAAACTGGCGTTGTCGCCACACTGCAGCGCGGGCCGGGAAAATCACTCGGCATCCGCGCCGACATGGACGCCCTGCCGATTGCCGAAACAACCGGCTTACCGCACGCCAGCACCCATGCCGGGGTGATGCACGCCTGCGGCCACGACGGGCACACCGCCATGCTGTTGGCGGCTGCACGCTATCTGGCGCAGCAGCCGAACTTCAGCGGCACGCTGCACCTGATCTTTCAGCCGGCGGAAGAAGGCGGCGGCGGCGCCAAAGTGATGATCGAAGACGGCCTGTTTGAGCGCTTCCCTTGCGACGCAGTGTTCGCCATGCACAACGTGCCCGGTTTCCCCACCGGCCACCTGGGCTTCGCCAGCGGCCCCTTCATGTGCTCGGCCGATACGGTACACATCACCCTGCACGGCCACGGCGGCCACGGCGCAGTGCCGCAGAGCACCGTTGATCCGGTGGTGGTCTGCGCGGCCATCGTCATGAGCCTGCAAACCGTCGTGGCGCGCAATATCGATCCACAGGAAACGGCGATCGTCACCGTGGGGGCGATGCAGGCCGGCCAGGCCGCCAACGTGATCCCGGCGACCGCCAGCCTGACGCTCAGCGTGCGTGCGCTGACGGCGGCGGTGCGAGCGAGGCTGGAGCAGCGCATCACCGAGCTGGTCACGGCGCAGGCCGCCAGCTTCGGCGCCCGCGCGGAGATCGACTACCAGCACGGCTACCCGGTGCTGGTGAACCACCCGGCAGAAACCGAGCTGGCGCGCGCCGTAGCCCTGGAGTGGGCCGGAGAGAGTCGAGTTATTCCTACGCTGCGGCCGTTCACCGCCAGCGAAGATTTCGCCTTTATGTTGGAGAAGTGCCCAGGGAGCTACATCTCGATCGGCAACGGCCCCGCCACGCCGGGCAATTCTTTGCACAACCCCGGTTATGACTTCAATGACGACAGTCTGTCGTTGGGCGCCACCTACTGGGTCAAATTGGTCGAGCGCTTTTTGGCTCGCCCCGCGGTTTAATCACCAACGCTGAGGAAATGACATGAAAACCATCAAAGGGCTGTTGTTGTTGCTGCCGCTGGCCGCGAGTTTTCCCGCGCTGAGCGGTGAATTTAGCGGCAAAGTGATCAAGCTGGGCATCGATCCCACCTTTCCGCCGCTGGAGTATAAAAACCCGCAGGGCAAGCTGACCGGCTTCGGCGTCGATATCGCCCAGGCGCTGTGCGACCAGATGCAGGCCAAATGCGTGTGGGTAGAAAGCAGTTGGGACGGCATGATCCCCGGCCTGCAGGCGAAGAAGTTCGACGCCATCGCCTCATCGATGACCATCACGCCGCAGCGCCGGCAGCAGATCGCTTTCTCCAGCAAAGTCTCCAACGCCCCGGCGCGGCTGGTGGCGCATAAGGGCAGCAACCTGCAGCCGACCGCCGCCTCGCTGAAGGGCAAATCGGTCGGCGTGCAGCAAGGTTCCAGCCAGGAAGCCTACGCCAACGCGCTGTGGCGCCCGGCCGGCGTCAACGTGGTCGCCTACCAAAGCCAGCAGGAAGTGAATGAGGATCTGGCCAACGGCCGCCTGGATGCGTCGCTGCTGGCCAGCGTCAGCGCCAGCGAGTTTTTCAAAACGCCCGGCGGTAAAGATTTCGCTTTTATCGGCGCCGAGCTGACCGACAGCAAATACTTCGGCGTCGGCGACGGTATCGGGGTGCGCAAAGACGATACCGCGCTGCTTAACGCCTTCAACGACGCGCTGCAGACGATCCGCGCCAACGGTACTTACAAGAAAATCAACGACCAATATTTCGACTTCGACATGTACGGCGCGGAGCAGTAACACGCGTTCCCCGGCGGTCACCTACAGATCCTGCCGGATGGGGAGGCGCCTTCGGCCGCCGGGGAACGCCCCCAACGGAAACGGCAGTGTCGGCAAGAACGGGAAATCAGGCGGGATAAGGATACGGGCCAGGCATCGCGCCCGGCCCGATAAAACGGGTTACTTCACTTCGCCCATCGCTTTCAGCTTTTTGGACAGCTCGCGGCGCTCTTTGGACAGATCGGCATTTTTGATGATGTAGTCATCAACGCGATCTTCGTAGTCGCTGCGCATGTTGGCGATGATGCCCTGAATGTCTTCAATGCTCATGCCGGGCTTGATGTACTCACTCAGGTTGTCGAGCAGCAGCACGCGCTTCTGGTTATCACGAATTTTCTTTTCGTTGTCGACGATCTCGCGTTGCAGTTTGTTTTTGCGGCGGAACATACGCACAAACTCCAGCACGTCCTGGAAACTCGGCTTATTTGCATTATCCATCTTTATACCCTTGCTTTAGTAATACACAGATTCATTTGCTTACGGCCACATGGCACCAAGATACAGGTTTGTGGCGGTCCGGCACAACAGTGATTGGCTTATCTTACCCACTTTGCCCCGGCGGCCAAAACCCAAAGCGCCGCCTTCATGATCTGACCCCTTATTCGCGCCCGGCGGCGGTGCAAACCTGGAGTAAATCCCCCAACTCTTCCAACTGCTGCGCCAGCTCCATGCTGAGCCAAACGTAGCCGTAAATCGGCGCTTCGCCGTGTTGGCCGACGCTGACTTCCTGCATCAGCGTTTTCAGCTCGCCGGCGATTTCCGCCAGCTGCCCCGCCGCCGCCTGGCGCTGCGCCTGCGGCCCTTCGCGCATCAGCACCGCCAGCGACTCCAGCGAGCTCAGCGTCAGCAGCTGGGTACTGCGCAGCGTGCGGGCGTTCAGCATGATGAAGTGCGTTTCGCGCGAGGCCCAGTAGGCATCGGCCATCAGCTCCAGCGTGCACACCAGATTGCGGCTGAGGGTTTGCACCGCTTCGAACACCGCTTTGGGGATGCGGGTTTCCTTGCTGGCGGGCACGATCAGGCTGCGCAGCTTCACCACCTGATTCAACAGATCCTTGAGCTGCGGCTCCAACCGCGGCCGCTCGATAACGTTCGGCGAAAAATACGCGCCGTAGAGGCGGGCGGCGGTTTGCAGGCAGTCCGCCATTTGCATGCGCCACAGAATGTAGGCGCGCTGCGGGTAGATGCTGGTGAACAGCAGCGCCAACAGCGAGCCGAAGATCACGTCGCCGCTGCGCCACAGCGCGGTGTGCATGTCACCGGCGCCCGCGCCGCACACCACCGCCAGCGTGATCCCCACCAGCAGCGCCATATACGGCCGTTTGCCGAGCGTCAGGTAACCGCAGACGAACATCACCACGCCGCACCAAATCAGCATCAGCGGCAGCGAATAGAGTTCCAGATACAGGGCGATCAGGCCGGAAGCCGCGCCGAACACCGTGCCGGCAATGCGTTGCAGCGCCCGCTGCAGCACGTTGCCCCAAAACGAGATCGGCCCCATCACCACCACCAGGGTGATCAGCGGCCAGGTGCCTTCGGGCACCGCCAGCAGGCGGATCAGCAGAAAGGTCAGGATAAACGCCAGCCCGATGCGCACGCCGTGAACGATGCGGTAGTGGCGATAGGTCAGCAGTTCAAGGGAAGAGATTTTTCGATCGAGGCGCACAGTGCCTCCGATAAAGACCAGCCAGGCCGCTATTTTAGCGGAGGAAGCCCGCCGAGGAAAAGGCGAATGAGGCGTCCCCCATTCACCTTCAGGCTCAGGCGACGTACTTGTCGACCAGCGCGCGCAGAACGGCGGCGGTTTCAACATCCATCACGCCGTCATACTTCTGCTGACGGAAGTGCAGCTGGAACGCCCGCACCAGCTGGCGATAGCCTTCTGCGGTGTTCGCCGCCGAGGTGTCGTAGCCGTATTGGGCGAACAGTTTCAGCAGATCGGCCTGCGCCGGTAGGCCCTGGCTGCAGTATTCCTGCTGGCGCTGCTGCTTGGTCGCTTCGTCATACCAGGCGCCGACGCCGGCCTGATACAGCTGCTGCCATGGGAACTGCGGGCCCGGATCGCTCTTGCGGCCCGGCGCGATGTCGGAGTGCGCCACCACATTCACCGGCGAGATGTCCGGATAACGCTGCAGGATGTTCTGCGCCAGCTGGGTGACGGCCTCGATCTGCTGCGGATTGAACGGCGGGAAGGTGATGTTTCCACCGTCGCCGCTCGCCAGGTTGACGATCTCGATGCCGATTGAGGTGTCGTTGATATTGCTGCGGGTGCCCCATTGGCTGCTGCCGGCATGCCAGGCGCGCTCATTCTCGTCCACCAGGTTGAAGATGCGCACGCCGCTGAAGCCGGCCGCCTGATAGGTCGCCTCGGTCGGATCCGGCACCAGATAGTGCGCGCTGACCGATTTTCCGGTCAACGACTTCACCGAGTCGGCGAAGTTTTGCGCCGTGTAGTGCAGCACCAGAAAGCGCACGCGGTGGCCGAAGCTGGCGACCGATCGGTAGCTATTGTAATCAATCTTGTACATCGTAAAGTCCCTCTCTCGTTTGATTTCACTGAGCGGCCCCTCATCATGACAGACCGCCCCGCACGGGTGAACCTTTGGCTCACCCTTTTTGTTTTAGCTAATTGCTAAATCATGCGCAAGTATTTTTTAGCAAAATCGTTATTTACCTTTTTGCTAAAGAGTGCGATCATTGCACGATGGAAACTAAAGAAATCAGGCGCAACAATCTGCGCGAATTGATGGCCCGCTACGCCCGGCAAGGCGTCAACCAGAATGAATTCGCCACGCTGGTTGAGTCTTCCGCGCCGACGCTGAGCCAAATCATCGGGGAGAAATCCTCCCGCAATCTTGGCGACAATCTGGCCAGGCGGATCGAGGCCAAGCTGAATTTGCCCAAGGGCTGGTTCGACGTGTTTCATGAAAAGCAGCTGGTGCGCCCGTTTGACAACGTGGCGGCGGAGTCGGACTTCCAACCCGCCCGCTTGAAACCGGTGGTATGGGAAGATACCGAACAAGACAAGGAAGAGTTTGTGGAGATCCCGCTGCTGGATATCGATTTTTCCGCCGGCGACGGCTGCTACGAAATCGTCGATCGCGAGGAGTTTTCGCTGATCTTTCGCCGTTACTATCTGCACAAGATGGGGGTGGCGGTCAACGCCGCGCGCATTATCCGCATCTCCGGCTCCAGCATGGAGCCGCGCCTGCAGGACGGCGACGTGGTCGGCATCAACACCGACGACACGCGCATCCGCGAGGGCAAGACCTACGCCATCCGCCACGGCAATTTGCTGCGGGTGAAGGTGCTTATCGAGCAGCCGGACGGCGGCGTCATCATCCGCTCCCTCAACCGGGAAGAGTACCAGGACGAGCATCTCAGCTATCAGCAGCGCAAAGAGCAACTGGTGGTGCTCGGCCGCGTCTTCTGGTCATCTTCGTCCTGGTAACGGACCACAGCGCCGGGCGCCCAGGGCGCCCGGCGGTTATTTGAAGTCCACCACCATCTGCTGCTGAATGGACAGCCCGCGGGTCGACTGCACGCAGCCGTCGATGTAGTCGGTGAAGCGCGGCGGTTTCGGCATGCCCAGCTTGAGGATTTTCTCGTTGCTGAAACGCACGTTGAGCATGGCGAACGATCCGTACAGGCGCATCGCTTTGAGCATCAGCCGCTCGTTGCACGGGCCGAAAATGTCTTTCAGCTGACGGCGCATTTTCACCAGCGCGTCATACGTCACCTGCGCATACTCATCGCCCACCGGCGCCTTTTCCAGCGCCGCCGCCATGGCGCGGTCGATTTCGGCAAAGCTGACGCTGCTCTCCTCACCGGCGGAGATATGATAAACGTCGTTCTCGAGCGTTTCGCTGTTCATCAACATCACCAACGCATCCGCACAGTAGTCCGCCGGGATCACATCGATATTGTCCTGCAGCGAACACATGAACTTGCGCAGCATCAGCGCCATGCCGAACACCCAGAAAATGCTGCTGGAAGGCTGGCAGCCCAGGCGAGTGTGGCCAACGACGATCGACGGACGGGCGATGGTCAGCGGCATGTGCGGGCAGCGCTGGCGCATCAGCTGTTCGATGGTGGATTTGGAACGCGTATATTCCACCAGGTGCTCTGCGTCTTCCTCAAACTCGCCGCTCTCCGACACCAGCGAACCCGGCTCCGGCGAACAGGACATGGCGGTACCGACGTGCAGGAAGCGTTTTAATCCCGGCACCTGCGCCATTCTTTCGGCAAAGGCCAGTGTGCCTTCTACGTTTACCTTCCAAATGAGCGGGTTATTACCGAAAGAAGCAACGGCCGCGCAGTTAATAACGTGCGTGACTTTGTTAATGCGTGCGTCAGTTAAAAAGTCGGCCGGTTCGGAAAGGTCGCCCAACAATATATTTTCTATCGTAATTTTAGACAGCAGATTCGCGTCGATATTAAATTTTTCCATATTCGCGCGAATACGGGCCAGCCCTTGCTGCGCATCGTCGGCGCGCACCAGTAAAAGATAATTAACAGCCTGATTTTCAATCAATAATTTTTCAAGAACCGCACCACCGAGAAAGCCGGTAGCGCCGGTCAACAGCAGCGTTTTCATAATTGTCACCCACATTGGCATTGAATGTGGAAGATTGTATCTGCGGATAATTAAACAATTATTAAATAGAATTACGGCGCCCTTAAACACTTTTCTTAATATTATCTTAAGGAATCTTTTGAAACATCCATCATGGGTTTAGTAACAAAAGAGTCGGGACAAGATTACGATTAATCCCTGCTGTTTAAATACCATTGATGTAACCCCTGATTTAATTTAACGGTCAATGTTATTTCTCTTAGCGTCCGTGGAGGACTTATGACCTATAACCAAAAAATCTGGTTGGGGGTTTTGCTGCTATGCACCCTGTTTTGGGTGGCGGTGATCGGCGGCGCCTGTTCGCTGTATCAACGCGTGGATCGCTTCCAGGCACATCACGCAGAGAGCGAGTTCGCCGCCCGCCACGGCCAGGCGCCTTGCGCGCAACCCGGCGCTCAGGCGTCGACTGCCCCCCGGAATGGGTAGGGACAATATCCGCTAACGATCCTATTATGCCCTAAGGTTAACAGGGAGATAACGATGGCTCGAAAGCTGGATAGCTTACCGCAGGCGCAACGCGAGAAAATAGAAACCGATTTGCTGGCCATCAGCGTGATCTACAACGAACGCTACGGCATCGCCTCCACTCAGGCGGAAACAGAACAACAGATCCCCGACCACCTGCTCCCCTACTTTCATCAACGGCTGAATTATTATCGCCGTGCGTAATTGCGCGCATTTCGCTAACCGCCGCTTGGCATCGCTCCCCACGCCGTTACAATAGAGGCATATTGTATCCGCCACTGAAGAGACGCGATTTTGAGCAGCAAGGCAACGGCCACATTTTACATTCACGATTACGAGACCTTCGGCAAGAGCCCGTCGCTGGACCGCCCGGCGCAGTTCGCCGGCGTGCGCACCGATATGGATTTCAACATTATCGAAGAGCCGCTGGTCATCTACTGCGCCCCGGCCGACGATTACCTGCCGGAACCGGAGGCGGTGATGATCACCGGCATCACGCCGCAGGTGGCGCGCGCCAAAGGCGTTAACGAAGCCGAATTCACCCGCCAAATCCATCAGGCCTTCAGCGTGGCCGGCACCTGCATTCTCGGTTACAACAACATCCGCTTCGATGACGAAGTGAGCCGCAATATCTTCTATCGCAACTTCTACGATCCCTACGCTTACAGCTGGCAAAACGGCAACTCGCGCTGGGATCTGCTGGATGTGATGCGCGCCTGCTACGCTCTGCGCCCGGACGGCATCGTTTGGCCGGAAAACGAAGACGGTTTCCCCAGCTTCCGCCTGGAACACCTGACGCGCGCCAACGGCGTCGAGCACACGCAGGCTCACGATGCGATGTCGGACGTTTACGCCACCATCGCCATGGCCAAGCTGGTCAAGCAGGCGCAGCCGCGGCTGTTCGATTTCCTGTTGCAGCACCGCAATAAACACAAGCTGAACGCCCTGATCGACGTCGCCGACATGACGCCGCTGGTGCATGTCTCCGGCATGTTCGGCGCGGCGCGCGGCAATACCAGCTGGGTGTCGCCGCTGGCCTGGCACCCGGACAACAAGAACGCGGTGATCATGTGCGATCTGGCCGGCGACATGACGCCGCTGTTGACGCTGAGCGCCGAGCAGCTGCGTGAGCGGCTGTACACCCGCCGCGACGATCTGGCGCCGGATCAGGCGCCGGTGCCGATCAAGCTGGTGCACATCAACAAATGCCCGGTGCTGGCGCCGGCCAAAACCCTGCTGCCGGAGAACGCCGAGCGGCTGGGCATCGATCGTCAGGCGTGCCTGCAAAATCTGCAGCTGCTGAAACAGCATCCGGAAGTGCGCGAGAAAGTGGTCGCGCTGTTCGCCGAAGCCGAGCCGTTCAAAGGTTCCGAGGACGTCGACGCCCGCTTGTACGACGGTTTCTTCAGCGACGCCGACAAGGCGGCGATGAGGATTATCCAGCAGACCAAGCCGCAGAACCTGCCGGCGCTGGATCTGGCCTTCAGCGACGGCCGCATGAAAGAGCTGCTGTTCCGCTTCCGCGCGCGCAACTACCCGAATACGCTGGACGACGCCGAGCAGCGCCGCTGGCTGCAACATCGTCAGGAAGCCTTGAGCGCGGAGCGCGTGCAGAGCTATCTGCTGCAGCTCGAATCGCTGTATAACCTGCACGAAGGCGACAAAGAGAAAACCGCCCTGCTGAAAGCGCTGTTCGATTACGGCAAAGAGTTGGTGGGATAAAACCCGCCGCAGCAGAAAAGGAAAAGGCCGCGAAAGCGGCCTTTTTTGTGGCTGAGGAGACGGCTCGCGCTTAGGCGGCGTCTTCGCTCGCTTGCGGCACCGGCAGACGGAAGCTGCGGGTGACGAAGGCCAGGTAGATCAGGCCGATGGCCGCCCAAACCAGGCCCAGCGTCATCGAGCTGGCTTCCAGGTTGATCCACAGCGCGCCGACGGTCAGTGCGCCCATCACCGGCAGGATCAGGTAGTTGAACGTGTCCTTCACGGTGCGGTTCATCTTGTCGCGAATATAGAACTGCGAGATCACCGACAGGTTAACGAAGGTGAAGGCCACCAGCGCACCGAAGTTGATCAGCGCGGTCGCGGTCACCAGGTCAAACGACACCGCTGACAGCGCGATGGCGCCGACCAGCAGCACGTTCAGCGCCGGGGTACGCCACTTCGGATGCACATAGCCGAAGAAGCGAGTCGGGAACACGCCGTCGCGGCCCATCACGTACATCAGACGCGAAACGCCCGCGTGCGCCGCCATGCCCGACGCCAATACCGTCACGCAGGAGAACACCAGGATCACCGACTGGAAGAATTTACCCGCCACGTACAGCATGATTTCAGGCTGCGACGCGTCCGGATCCTTGAAGCGCGAAATGTCTGGGAAGTACAGCTGCACGAAGTAAGACACCACGATAAAGATGATGCCGCCGATCAGCGCCGTCAGGAAGATGGCTTTCGGGATCACTTTTTCCGCGTCTTTGGTCTCTTCGGACAGCGAGCTGATGCCGTCGAAGCCCAGGAACGAGAAGCACAGGATGGTCGCGCCGGTAATCATCGGCACCACGTGAGCGTTATCGGACCAGAACGGGCGGCTGCTGACCAGCGTACCGGCGCCTTCGCCGTGGTAAATGCCGTTGATCACCAGGCCGAGGAACACGATCATGATCGCCACCTGCACCACCACGATGATGGAGTTCAGGTTAGCCACCAGCTTGATGCCGCGCAGGTTGAAAATCGTCATCAAGCCGACCAGCACCGCCACGAAGATCCAGGACGGTACGCCCGGGAAAATCGCTTCCAGGTAAATCTTGGCCAGCAAAATGTTGATCATCGGCATGAACAGGTAGTCCAGCAGCGATGACCAGCCCACCATAAAGCCGACGTGCGGGCTGATGGCTTTCTGGGCGTAGGTGTAGGCGGAACCGGCGGAAGGGAACTTCTTCACCAGCTTGCCGTAGCTCAGGGCGGTAAACAGGATCGCCAGCAGAGCGAAGGCGTACGCGGTCGCGACGTGACCATCGGTCAGGCCGGATACGATGCCGAAGGTATCGAAAATGGTCATTGGCTGCAGGTAAGCCAAGCCCATCATCACTACCGGAACTAAAGTCAGGGTTTTACGCAGCTGAGTGCGCTGAGCCGGAGCGGCGTTGATGGTGTTATCGGACATTGTTCAGCCCCCCCTTACCTTGAGCCTTGCGGATGGCGGACACGCCAAGACTTAAGGTTGCGGGGAAACTTCGCAACGAGCGACTTAATTCTAAAAGAAGGGGGTTGTAAGCTGGATAACGGGTCGAGGTAACCTCGGCTGCTCCATAGTCGCTGCGGCCACAGCGGAAACCGGCGGGCACCGGCGCTAAAGTGAAAAATTGCCCCATCTTTCTAATCCTCATGAGTCACGACCATAAAGTTTTGTTTGATCGTGCACGAAACTATTTATCTATCCGGATCGGTGTCCGGCCTCGCTTGGTGTATGAAACGCTACGTTGGTAAAACATAATGCAAAAAAAATAACCGACGCTTTCAAAACGTCGGCTATCTGCATTTGAGATATTTTGCACCAGAATGCCTCCGAATGACAAGATCCGGAAACCCTCAAATACAAATTCTTTTTGTCGATCGCACGGAAAACCAGCCCGGCAGGCGAATTAATCCGCTGCCGGCAGGCCAGTCGCCCGCACATACCTCTTACTTTATACGCCTATTCAGGCATTTTTCAACATCCAGTCGATCTCGGTTTCCGTCACTCGCCGTTCAAACTGCAGCAGTTCGTCGGTCTTGCAGGCGTGATAAACGCGGGTGAAACGCTCGCCGAGATAGTGCGTCAGCGCGTGCTGATGTTCAAACTCGTACAGCGCGTCGCTCTGGCGGATCGGCAGCGGCAGCCCCTCTTGCTCCAGCCCGTTACCGGTCACCGGCTCAGGGAGCGGCAGTAGGTTGTCCAGCCCGTACAGCATGCCGGCCAGGATCGCCGCCATCACCAGATACGGATTGGCGTCGGCGCCGGCCACGCGATACTCCACCCGATGGTTCTCCGGTTCGCCGCAGGGAATGCGCAGCGCCACGGTGCGGTTATTGTGGCCCCAGGCGGCCTGGATCGGCACATACATCCCCGGCTGGAAACGCCGGTAGGCGTTGACGTTCGGCGCCAACAGCGCCATCGACGCCGGCATCAGGGTGATCATCCCGGCCAGCGCCTGTTTCAAGAGCGGCGAATCCTCGCCTTCGCCGTCGGCGAACAGGTTGTTGCCCGCGCCATCCTGCATACTGACGTGCACGTGCATGCCGCTGCCGGCGTAATCCTCATAGGGCTTGGCCATAAAGGTGGCGTGCATGCCGTGGTTCTCGGCCACCAGCCGCACCAGCCGCTTCAGCGCCAGCGCGTGGTCGCAGGCCTGCAAGATATCGTCGGTATGGCGTAGGTTGACCTCGAACTGCCCTGGCGAGGCCTCCGCCACCGCGCCGTCCGCCGGCAGCCCCTGCAGCTTCCCCAGCGCGTCGATATCGTTCAGCACCTCGGCGAAATGGTTCAGGTTATCGACGGAGTACACCTGGCTTTGGGTGTTGCGCTCCTGCGTGCCGGGCGCACACGGCGGTTGCAAATCGCCTTCCGCGTCGCGCTGCCGATCGATGAGATAAAACTCCAGCTCTACCGCTGCCACCGGGAACAAGCCGCGCTGTCGCAGCGCCTGCCACACGCGGTTCAGCACATTGCGGGGTTCAACGTCAAAGGGAGTGCCATCTTCATCCAGCATGGTGAGCAGCACCTGGCCGATGTGCTGCGGATCGGCCGCCGACGGCGTCAGCGAACCGGGCACCGGCAGGCATACGCGATCCGGTTCGCCGAGTTCCTGCCCAAGGCCCGCCTCCTCCACCACGTTGCCGAGGATGTCCATAGCGAACACCGACGCGGGGAAGTAGCTGCCTTTTTCCAGTTTTTTCAACCCTGAGACGGGTATGCGTTTGCCGCGGAAGGAACCATTGAGATCGGTGAGAAGGATATCGATATACTGCGTGGCGGGATGGCGTTCCAAATAATGAGCGACCTCATTTTGGAACGCGCTACTTCGCCTCTCTTCATGATGCTGTGCAAAATGTTCAACTGCTGCGCTATTGGTTTGCATACGTCACCCGCCATTATGCTCTTAAGGCGCGTTGGCGCCCGTCCGCCGTTCGATTCAACACATGATTGGATTTCTCGCCAGGTCGCGCCGCTGCCGGGCGCTCAAAATAACATCCACAATATGAAACATAGTCTTAACAGAATGGGTTTGCAAATGTTACAATCCTGTTTGATTATTCGCCACCGGCTGCTAAATTGATAAAATATTGACCGAAAAGGCCTTGATGCCATTTTCACGTCAACTATTTTGTCCGCCGCGCCGACGGTGAGCATGGGCAATATATTTTCCAAACCTACCCTAACTACCGATATCATGCAGCATCGTTATCGACCAGGCAGGCGCCCGATACCGATCGTCATTTCAGCCTGTCGCCCTTACCAGAAGGAAGTACCGCTATGAGCGAAGCCAGCTTGGCACCGGGCAAACGCCTGTCGCAGATCCGCCAGCAATTGGGTTTGTCGCAGCGCCGGGTCGCCGAACTGTCCGGGTTAACCCACAGTGCGATCAGCACCATCGAACAGGACAAAGTCAGCCCGGCCATCAGCACGCTGCAAAAGTTGCTTAAGGTGTATGGCCTGTCGCTGTCGGAATTCTTTGCCGAACCCGAGGCCGTCGACGAGCCGCGCGTGGTGATCGACGCCGAGGATCTGATTGAGATCGGCAGCCAGGGGGTGTCGATGAAGCTGGTGCACAACGGCAGCCCGACGCGCAACCTGGCGATGATGCTGGAAACCTACCAGCCCGGCACCACCACCGGCGAAAAGATCAAGCATCAGGGCGAAGAGATAGGCACCCTGCTGGAGGGCGAGATCGTGCTGACCATCAACGGCCAGAGTTACTGCCTGACCGCCGGTCAGAGCTACGCCATCAACACCGGCATTCCGCACAGCTTCAGCAATACCTCGGCGCGCATCTGCCGCATCGTCAGCGCACACACCCCCACCACCTTCTGACCGTTTATCGCTCCGGCGCAGCCTGACGCGGGTTGCGCCCCTGTCCGCCCACGCTTTCATCGTCGTTATGCCATTTTGTTGGTTGCCAACGGCGCAATCTGTGTTACAACAGAGCAAAACAGCCATCTAAACATCTAAACGGCCTTACTACGCAATGTCAACCGCAACGCCTTCGCGCCTCGAGATGCGCAATATCTCGATCGCCTTCGCCGGCTTCAACGCGCTGCAGGACGTGGACTTCACGCTGCACGGCGGCTCAATCCACGCGCTGGTCGGCGCCAACGGCGCGGGCAAGTCAACGCTGATGGCGATCCTCTCCGGCGCCCACGATCACTACCGCGGCGAGATCCTGATCGACGGCCGGGCAGTGGAAATTCATTCCCCGCTGCAGGCGCGCCGCCACGGCATCCACGTGGTGCAGCAAGAAGTCGACGTCGCGCTGATCCCCACGCTGTCGGTGGCGGAAAACATCATGCTGGACTGGCTGAACGAACCGGGCCACTGGCTGAACTGGGCGGAACTGCACCGCCGCGCCGCACAGCTGCTGCAGCAATGGGCGCTGCCGCTCAACCCGCGCAGACGCCTGGCGGACTGCACGCTGGCGGAAAAACAGCAGGTGCTGCTGGCGCGCGCGCTGTCGCACCGCTGCCGTTTTCTGGTGCTCGATGAACCGACCGCGCCGCTCGATCGCGCCGAGAGCGAGCGCCTGTTCAACGTGGTGCGCCGCCTGCAATCCGAAGGCATCGGCATCGTATTCATTTCTCACCGCATCCACGAACTGAGCGACATTTGCGATCGGCTGACGGTGCTGCGCGACGGCCGCCGCGTCAGCGAAGACGCCATGCGCAGCCTCGGCGGCGAACAGATCGTCGAGAAAATGCTTGGCCACCGGCTGGACGACATTTTCCCGCCGCCGCGCCCGCCGCACGCGGAGCGTACGCTGCTGCAGGTGCAAGGCTTGCGCGATCGCCATAAGCTGCGCGACGTTTCGCTGCGGCTGCATGAAGGCGAGATCCTCGGCATCGCCGGGCTGGCCGGGGCCGGGAAAAGCGAGCTGTGCAAGGCATTGTTCGGCGTCGGCGCCGTGCAGCTGGAACGCGGCGAACTGCGCGGGCAGCCCTGGGCGCCGCGTGCGCCGCATCTGTCGGTCGAACAGGGGCTGGCGCTGGTGCCGGAAGAACGCCGCAAAGAAGGCATTTTTATCGATGAGGCGATCCCGATGAACCTGAGCGTCAGCGCCGATGACAGCTTCTCGCGCTGGAGCCTGTTCAGCCGGCGGCAAGAGCTGCGCTGGGCGCGCGAGATCATGCAGCGTCTGAACATTCGCGCCTCCGGTCCGCAACAGCGGCTGGCGCGCCTGTCCGGCGGCAATCAGCAAAAAGTGGCGATCGGCAAGTGGCTGCGCGGTGACGCCGACGTGCTGATCTTCGATGAGCCGACCAAGGGCGTGGACATCAAGGCCAAACAGGAACTGTTCAGCCTAATCGACGGCCTGGCCCGCGCCGGCAAAGGCGTGATTTACGCCTCCGGCGAGTTCGCCGAGCTGGTTGGCCTGTGCGATCGCATCTGCGTGCTGTGGGATGGCCGCATCGTGGCGGAGCTGAACGCCGCCGATACCGACGAAGAAACCTTATTGCTCTATTCCACCGGAGGAACCCCTGCGTGAGTAAAGAATTTGCCTTGCGGCCTGCGCTGCCCTGGCGCCAACAGCTGTTTGATTTCCTCTACAAGTGGGGCATGCTGCTGACCGTCGCGGCGCTGATCGCCCTGTTTGGCCTGGCGTCGGACAACTTTCTCGATGCCAACAACATCATCAATATCCTGCGTTCGATCGCCATCGTGACGGTGATCGCCATCGGCGTCTCTATCTCGCTGTCGGTCGGCGGTTTCGATCTGTCGGTCGGCTCGACCGCCTCGCTGGCCAACGCGCTGGTGATTTCACTGTTCGTCTGGCACGGGTTCGGCACCGCCGGCGCCATCGTGGTGACGCTGTTGCTGTGCACGCTGGTCGGCCTGTTCAACGCTCTGCTGATCGTGGTGCTCAAAATCCCCGATATGCTGGCGACGCTGGCCAGCCTGTTCGTGATCCAGGGCGTGGCGATGACCTACAGCTACGGCGGCTCCATCACCCAAAACATGGTGCTGCCGAATGGCGACATGGCGGAAGGCCTGATCCCGGAAGTGTTTTCCGCCCTCGGCCAGGTGCCGGTGATCGTGCTGATCATGCTGGCGGTCACCGTGGCGGTGCAGTTGTTCCTGTCGTTGACTAAGCACGGCCGCCGCATGTACGCCATCGGCGGCAACCCCGAGGCGGCGCGCCTGTCGGGCATTCGCACCGTGCGTTACAGGGTTGCCGCTTACGTCATTTCTTCCTGGCTGGCGGCGCTTGGCGGCATCCTGCTGGCGTCACGTATCGGCTCTTCGCAGGTCAATGCCGGCGGCGGCTATCTGATGGATGCGGTGGCGGCGGCCTACATCGGCTTCTCGCTGGCCGGCTCCGGCAAACCCAATGCGCTCGGCACCCTGATCGGCGCGGTGATCCTCGGCGTGCTGCAAAACGGCCTGGTGATGCTGTCGGTGCCCTACTACGCCATGGACATTATCAAAGGCCTGGTGCTGGCGCTGGCACTGGCCATCACTTACATCCAGAAACGCTGATCCTGCCCGGCGCACATCCGCTGCGCCGGTTTTCCCTTTAATTCATCCGGTTACTCTTTCCAGCAAGAATATCAAGTATACAAATGATATGAATTATCATTAGCGTTTACATTAAGTAAAAAATCCTTACAATACCCTCACGCAACGCTGACGAAGCACCGGATTTCTCAGCGAACGATGAATAATTTCATTAGAAATTCAATTGGTTAATTACTTTCACTTCAATCCAGGAAAGGTTTACCTCATGGAAACGCCACGTTACAGCAAGCTCGCCGCCATGGTCATCGCCTCGCTCAGCGCCACCGCCGCGCTGGCCGCGCCGCAGACTGACGCCCAGGACACCATGGTCGTCACCGCCTCCGGCTTTCAGCAAAAAATTCAGGACTCCGCCGCTTCCATCTCAGTGATCCCGCGCCAGCAAATTGAAGATAAAGCCTATCGCGATGTGACCGATGCGCTGAAAGACGTGCCGGGCGTGGTCGTCACCGGCGGCGCCAGCAGCAGCGACATCAGCATCCGCGGCATGTCCTCCAAGTACACGCTGATTCTGGTGGACGGCAAGCGCGTCGACACCCGCGGCACCCGGCCGAACAGCGATAACGCCGGCATCGAACAGGGCTGGCTGCCGCCGATGGAAGCCATCGAACGTATCGAAGTGGTGCGCGGGCCGATGTCTTCGCTGTACGGTTCCGACGCCATGGGCGGCGTGATCAACGTCATCACCCGCAAGACTTCCCGCACCGAGTGGAAAGGCTCGCTGCACGGCGACGCCACCCTTCAGGAAAACCGCGATTCCGGCGATCTGTTCCAGACCAACGCCTACGCGTCCGGCCCACTGATTGAAGGCCTGCTCGGCGTGCGGGTCAACGGCCTGCTGTCGCGCCGCGCGGAAGATAAAATCGTCAACGGTTACAACGAACAGCGCATGCGCAGCGGCACCGCGGTGTTCACCCTGACCCCGGACGAGAAAAACGAATTCGACTTTGAAATCGGCCGCTCGCTGCAGGATCGCAACAGCACGCCGGGCAAATCGGTGGCGGCGGAGCGCTGCAGCAGAGGCAAGTGCAAACCGTCCTCACGCAGCGAAGATCTCTACACCCGCACCAACTACTCGCTGACCCACAACGGTTATTACGACTTCGGCAACTCCACCAGCTACGTTCAGCGCGAAGAGACCAACAACCCGGGCCGCAAGATGAAGATGTACAACACCATCTTCAACACCCAGAACCAGTTCGAGCTGGGTGCCCACATGCTGAACCTCGGCGGCCAATACCGCTATGAGAAACTGGGCGACAGCGGCAACCAGCTGAGCTCGGCGCAAGACGTCAACCAGCTGACGCGCTGGAGCTGGGCGCTGTTCGCCGAAGACGAATGGGCGCTGACCAACGACTTCAGCCTGACCAGCGGCATCCGTATGGATCGCGATCAGAACTTCGGCAGCCACTGGTCGCCGCGCATGTACGGCGTCTGGCACCTGACCGAACAGTGGACGATGAAAGGCGGCGTCTCCGCCGGCTACCGTTCGCCGGATCTGCGCCAATCCTCCGCCAGCTGGGGCCAGGTCACCGGCGGCGGCGTGCGTAACGGCATCATCGTCGGCAACCCGGATCTGCAGCCGGAGAAGAGCCTGAGCGAAGAGATCGGCCTGATGTGGGACAGCCTGGAAGGCGTCAACGCCGGGGTGACGGTCTTCAACACCGACTTCAAGAACAAGATCACCGAAGTGCGCCGCTGTGAAGACACGCCGGACTGTAAGATCGGCAATGACGTCTACGACTTTATCAGCGATCGTGTCAACGTCGACAAAGCCAATATGCGCGGCGTAGAGGCCACCTTCGGCTGGCAGATCAATAAAGACTGGAAGTGGAACGCCAACTACACCTACACCGCTTCCGAGCAGAAGAGCGGCGAGTTCCAGGGCAAGGCGCTGAACCAGATGCCTAAGCACATGCTCAACACCGTGCTGGATTGGCAGGCTACGCAAGACCTCAGCCTGTGGTCGCGCGTTAACTTCCGCAGCCGCACCTCAGACTACCTGAGCCGCACGTCGATGGAGACCAGCACCCCGTCCTACACCTTCGTCGATGCGGGCCTGAGCTACCAGGCGGCGAAAAACCTGCAGTTGACCGGCGGGGTCTACAACATTCTCGACAAGACCGTGGATTACGATCACTACCGCACCACGCTGGACGGCCGCCGTTACACCGTCGGCATGACCTACAACTTCTGATGCCCCCGGGCGCGCACTGCGCGCCCTTTTCATTCCATCACCGAGAGGAAGCTCCATGAGATTACGTCGCTCCCCCCTGATGATCGCCCTGCTGGCCGCGATGGCGCTGGCGGGTTGCCACAGCAAAACCGACGCGCCGGCGGCCTCGGCCACCGTCAACGTCCAGCACCTGAACGGCAGCACCGAGGTGAAGAAGCACCCGCAGCGTATCGTGGTGCTGGATTACGCTTCGCTGGAAACGCTGCAGCTGCTGGGCGTCGAGCCGCTGGCGCTGCCCGGCAATCGCAAGAACTTGCCGGATAACCTGAAGCGCTATCAGGATGACAAATACCTCAATGCCGGCACCCTGTTCGAGCCGGATATGGCCGTGCTGCGCGCCGCCAAACCGGACCTGATCCTGATCGCCGGCCGGGCGTCCAAAGCCTATGACGAGCTGAACGCGCTGGCGCCGACGTTGAACATGTCCGTCGATCAGCAGGATCAGTTGGGCAGCCTGAAACAGCGCACCCTGCAGTTGGGCGAGCTGTTCGATAAGCCGCAACAGGCGCAGGCAGCGATCGATAAGCTGGATGCGCAGATCGCGGCGGTCAAACCGCAGGCAGCCCAGGCCGGACGCGGGCTGGTGGTGCTGTTCTCCGGCGGCAAGATCAGCGCTTACGCGCCCAAGAGCCGTTTCAGCTTCGTCTATGACGCCCTCGGCTTCTCGTCCGCGCTGCAGTCCGACGAAAAAGACGTGCGTGGCAATAAGCTGACGCCTGAGCAGGTCGCCAAACTGAACCCGGACTGGCTGTTCGTCATCGACAGAGATGCCGCGACCGGTCGGCCGAACGCGGTGGCGCCGCAGAAAATCCTCACCGGCACCGCGCTGAAGAAAACCACGGCGGTGAAAAAAGGCCAGGTGGTTTACCTGCCGGCGGCCGAGGTCTATCTGTCCGGCGGCATCGTCACCGCCCAGCACGTCGTCGAACGCGTGAGCGAAGCACTGAACCGCGCTGCGCGATAAAAAAAGCCCGGCGATGCCGGGCTTTTCTTGGATTATATCGTCGGCTGATTCACCAGACCGTCTATCAGCACCTGCGGCGTGCCCTGCGAGCAACGCTCGATGCGCCCGCGCACGCCATAGACCCGCGCCAGGCTCTGCGGCGTAATCACCTGATCCGGCGCGCCGTCGGCGATCAGATCGCCATCCTGCAGCATCAGCACGTGGTCGCCGTGACGCAGCGCAATGTTGATGTCATGCACCACCACCACCGTCACGATATCGCGCTTGCGGGTTTCGCGGCGCACCAAATCCATCACGTGGAACTGGTAGTTGAGATCGAGCGCGCTCAGCGGCTCATCCAGCAGCAGCAGCGACGGCTGACGGATCAGCGACTGCGCCAACCCCACCAACTGTTTCTGGCCGCCGGACAGCTGATCGAGATAACTCAGCGCCAGGTGGGCGATGCCCAGCTGTTCCAGCAAAGCCATCACTTCCGCTTCGCTGCCGGCGTTGCTGCGGCCGCCCGAGGCGCGCTGCGCCACGATGATCGACTCCAGCACGTGCAGATGCACCCCGGCGGGCAGCGACTGCGGCAGGTACACCACTTTCTCCGCCCGACGGGCGAACGGCATCTGCATCAAATCGCCGTCGTCCAGCCACAGCTTGCCCTGCGCCGGGTTCAGCCCGGCCAACGAGCGCAGCAATGTCGATTTGCCGCTGCCGTTCGGCCCCAGCAACACGGTGATTTGCCCGCGCGGCAGCATCGGCACCGAGAGATTGTCGATCACCTGGCGTTTCGGGTAACCCGCCGAGAAGTTTTCTATCCGTAAACCCTGGCTCATACGTTCCCCCGGTGGCGCAGAATAATGCTCAGGAAGAACGGCACCCCGACCAGCGACGTCACGATCCCCACCGGGATGATTACCCCAGGCACCAGGTTTTTCGACGCCACCGAGGCCATCGACAGCACCAGCGCGCCAATCAGCGCACTGGCCGGCAGGTAGAAACGGTGATCTTCGCCGAAGATCATGCGGGCGATGTGCGGCGCCACCAGACCGATAAAGCCGATCGGCCCGACGAAAGCCACCGCCAGCGCCGAGAGCATGCTGATGCGCAGCAGCGTGGTCAAACGCAGCCGACGCACGTCGATGCCGAAGCTCACCGCCCGGTCTTCACCCAGACGCAGCGCGGTCAGTTTCCACGAGCTCATCATCGACAGCGGCAGCAGCACGGCGAACACCCCGAACAGAATGCCCAGTTTGTCCCACGAGGCGCGCGCCAGGCTGCCCATGGTCCAGAACACCAGCCCCTGCAGCGTGTCCTCGCTGGCGATGAACTGCATCATCGAGACCAGCGCGTTGAAGGTAAACACCAGCGCGATGCCGAACAGCACTACGCCGGAGGTGGCGACCCGCGTCCAGCGCGTGATGCCGTCAAGCATCAGCGCGGCGAACAGCGCGAAGATAAAGGCGTTGGCGGAGATGAACCACTGATCGGGGATCCCCGGAATGCCGATGCCTAGCACGATCGCCAGCGCAGCGCCAAAGGCCGCGGCGGAAGACACCCCGAGGGTGAAGGGGCTGGCCAGCGGGTTATTCAGGATGGTCTGCATTTCCGCCCCGGCCAGGCCGAGCGCAAAGCCCACCACCACCGCCATCAACGCATAGGGCAAGCGGATGTCCCAGACGATCACCCGCGTGCCGGCATCGGCCGCGGCGGGATCAAGCAGCGTTTGCCATAAGGACGACAACGACAGGCCGGACGGCCCCATGGTGAAATCCAGCAGCAGCGAGCCCAGGATCGCCAATGCCAATACGCCCATCATCAACAGGCGATGGCGAAGAATATGCTGATAACGCCCCATCACGCCGGCGTCGGGTTGCCCCTTGGCTTCAGTCATGGGATCGGTGGATACGCTCATTAGTTAAGATACCTGTTGCAACCATCATGACAGCGGCGCGAAAGCGGCCGCCGTGAACCGAAAAGTGCGCGGCAGCAGCCTGCGCACGGCCGTTAACAATAAAACAAACGATAATACTTATCAATCATATCAATAGGTGAAAACGGCGTTGTCGAAATGTAATAATTTGTTTTTTATCGCCATTTTTCAAACCGCCACGCTTTCCCCCGCCAACGGCCAGTAGGTTAATTATTCTGAAAATTCTTCCTGATCCGACCAGACTCTGACAAATAACGGCAAAACCACATAGAATCCAAAATCACAGCACCGCGCGTGCAAAAAAACTTCAGGCCGCCGCAAGAGCGGCCTTATTGATTGACGAGGCTGTAATGAGAAGTCCATCTCCGGCGGTAACGCCCAAACGCCCGGCGCTGCTGAACTGGCTGTTATACAGCCCGCTGCACGCCGATGACGAGCCGTTTCAACGCCAGCTGCGTCTCACGCTGACGCCCTCTCCTCTCACGCCCTGGCTGAATGCCGCAGGGCCGGCCGCGCTGCTGGCGGGGTACGCCTGGCTGGTCCAGCGGCCGCTCGGCATCGGTTTGTTGCTGCTGCTGCTGTTGTTGACCGCCGGGCGAGCCTGGCTGGCGCGCCGGCGTCAACCGGCCTGGCCGAACGCCATGCTGGTGACGGTGCTGCTGTGGGCGCTGCTGGTCGGCGCCAGCGCCGCTCTGGCGATGCTCTCGGGCCGCTTCGTCTTAATGCTGTTCGCCGGCCTGACGATCACCGCCCTGGCCTGCTGGCTGATGCAGCGCCACGCCGCCGCCCCGCGCTTCGCGCTGCTTGAAGTGATCGCGCTGACGCTGCCTTACCTGCTGGCGGCGCCGCTGTCGCGCGTGCAAAACCTGTTTGTCCTGGCGGACCTCGCGCCGCTGTGGCTGGTGCTGGCCCACGGCATGATCGCGCGCTACCACCGCCAGCTGGTGCAGCACGTCACGCTGGCGTGGGAGAAGCAGCAGGCGTCGCACCGCGATCGCCTGACCGGTTTTCTCAACCGCGCAGGCGGCGAGGCGGTGATGCGCAGCATCTGCCGTCCCGGAACGGCGCAGCCGATCTCCCATCTGTTCATTCTTGAATTCGGCCCGCTGGCGGCGCTCTACCAAAGCCACGGCGTCCAGATCGGCGACGACGTGCTGCGCACCGTCGGCGAGCGCCTCAAGACGCTGATCCGCCCCAGCGACTATATCTGCCGCTATACCGGCGGCCAGTTTCTGATTCTGGTGCACGATCTGCCCTACGGCGCGGAAAGCGAGTTTCTGGCGCGCATTGTGCCGCCGCTGGAGGCGCCCTACGATTTTGGCGCGTTCGGCGAGGTGAACATGCAGCTTAACGCCGGCATTGTGGCGCTGACGCAGGATTACGCGACGGTAGAGAGTTTGATGAGCTCGGCGCAGCAGGCGCTGGCGGAAGCCAAAGGCGGGAAAAAGTAAAACAAAACGCGGCGGGAGCCCCCGCCGCGTGTCACTCACCGAAAATTACTTCACGTCCATCTTCGGGAATTCCATCTCGCTGTACTTCACGACACGGGTGCCTTGCGACAGCTTGTAACCAAACCAAATCAGCAGGAACAGCGGAATACCGATGTAGGTCGCGGTCACGCCGTACCAGTCGATCTTGTCTTGCAGGAAGGCCTGGTAGTTCTGCCCCAGGGTGATGATCAGACACAGCACGAAGGCGAAGATCGGCCCTAGCGGGAAGAAACCGGAACGGTACGGCAAATCGTTCAGATCGCGCCCCTGCAGCATGTAGCCGCGACGGAAACGGTAGTGGCTGATGGCGATGCCCAACCAGGCGATGAAACCGGTCATGCCCGAAGTGTTCAGCAGCCACAGGTAAACCGACTGGTTACCGAACATCGACGTAAGGAAGCACAGGCCGGCCACCACGCAGGTCGCGTACAGCGCGTTGCGCGGCACGCCGCCTTTCGACAGCTTGGCGAAGATGCGCGGCGCCTTGCCTTCCGAAGCCAGGGTGTACAGCATGCGGGTCGACGCATACATGCCCGAGTTACCGGCCGACAGCACCGCCGTCAGGATCACCGCGTTCATCACCGCCGCCGCCGACAGCAGGCCGGCATGTTGGAACACCAGCGTGAATGGGCTGACGCTGATGTCTTTCACGTCGTTGCGCAGCAGGCTCGGATCGGTGTACGGAATGATCAGGCTGATGATCAGAATGGCGAAGATATAGAACAGCAGGATACGCCAAAACACCTGACGCACCGCGCGCGGGATGTTTTTACCCGGGTTTTCCGATTCGCCGGCCGCGATGCCGATAAGTTCGGTGCCCTGGAACGAGAAGCCGACGATCATGGCCACGCCGATCATCGCCGAGAAGCCACCGGCAAACGGCGCGTCCCCTATTGTCCAGTTCTGCCAGCCGGCATGCTCGCCGCCCTTCAGAATGCCGACGATCATCATCACGCCGACGGCGATAAAGATAATCACGGTGCTGACCTTGATCAGCGCGAACCAGTATTCCGCCTCGCCGAATCCTTTCACCGAAATGTAGTTCAGCAGGAACATCAGGCCGAGGAACAGCGCGCTCCAGATCCAACCCGGGGTGTCCGGGAACCAGTAGCTCATCACCAACTGCGAGGCCACCAGGTCAACGGCGATGGTCACCGCCCAGTTGTACCAGTAGTTCCAGCCCAGCGCGAAGCCGAAGCCTTCTTCTACGTATTTGGCGCCGTAGGTGGAGAATGAACCGGAGACCGGCATAAAGGCCGCCAGTTCGCCCAGGCTGGTCATCAGGAAGTACACCATCAAACCGATCAGAGCGTAAGACAGCAGCGCCCCGCCGGGGCCTGCCTGAGAAACCGTGGCGCCCGAGGCGACGAAGAGGCCGGTGCCGATGGAGCCGCCGATGGCGATCATGGTCAAATGCCGGGCTTTCAATTCACGGCGCAATCCGGGTGCTTGCTGCCCCGATGTTTTTATATCCTGCTGAGCCATTCGTTCCCTATCTATCTGCTCTTCGAAAAATGAGGGCGGATTGTAACAAATACCCGCCGGTGAACTAGCAACATTGCACCGATATAAGATAGCTTCATAATTCAGAGGCAATTATTAGCTGCGGCCCTTATAGCCTTACTTACTCTCATTAATGTGAGCGCGCGCAGGTTTTTATGCTTTTTCCGGCCTGCGCGGCAGCAGAGGGCTTGACGTGCCGCCGGTTACAGCACGCAATAGCTGAGAAAACGTTGCAACGCGTTGGAGACGTGCTTTTGCCGATGGCGGATCAGGTACAGAGTGCGGCGCAGCGGCGGCAACGGCACCGGCAGTTCCACCAGCGCGCCGCTGGCCAGCTGTTCCGCCACCACCCGCCGCGACAGGCAGCTGATGCCGATGCCGTGCCGCACCGCATGCTTGATCGCCTCCGAGTTGCCCAGCTCCATCACCAGCTGGAAGTGCGGCAGATGCGCCAACAGCAGATGGTCCAACACCTCACGGGTGCCGGAACCGCGCTCGCGCAAGATCCACGGCGCATTGGCCAGCGCCTCCAGCGTCGGCGGTTGACGGGTCAGCGGGTTATCCGGCGCGGCGAACACCACCAGCTCGTCCTCCAGCCACGGCTGCGTCACCAGCTCCGGCATATGGCAAGGCCCTTCGATCAGCCCCAGATCGACGCGAAAATCCGCCACCGCCACGATCACGTCCTGGCTGTTGCCGACGTTCAGCTCCAGCGGCGTGGCGGGAAAATCCCGGCGGTAGCGGGCGATCATCTCCGGCAGCATGTAGTTGCCGATGGTGCTGCTGGCGGCGATGCGCAACGCCCCGCCGTCATGGCGAAACAGCTGCTCTATCTCCCCCGCCTGTTCCAACAGCGCCAGCGCCTTGGGATACAGCAACCGGCCGTGCTCGTTAATCACCAGCCGTTTGCCGACGCGATCGAACAGCTGCACGCCCAGCTGCCCCTCCAGATCCGCCAGCGCCGCGCTGACCGCCGACTGCGACAGCGCCAGCACCACAGAGGCCTGCGTGGTCGAACCGCTTTTCAGCACTTCGGTAAAGACTTCCAGTTGACGCAACGTGATATGCATAGCTGTCCCGGTATTGAAAGAAGGTTCTGCCAGAGAACCCCCACATGGTGTTGTGGGTAGCCCGGCCGGGCTACCCTGTTTGCGGCCAGATCGGCGCGCTATTTGCCCAACGCGACCAGCTGCGCCGCCGCGGCCAGCACCGGCTCTCGCGGCGTGCCGGTTTCGTCCCGCAGTATCAATTGCAGCATCGCTGCGAGATGGTCGCGGTCGATCGCCTTGTTTTCTTCAATCAACCGCCGCACCGCGCGGCCCACTTCCTGATCTACCTGCTCTCTGCGTTGATCGTCGGTATCCATCGCCTGCTCCTGTTAGTTGGAAAATTGACGGCGGCTCGCCGCTCCTCCACACCCTAGCCGCAATGCGGCGTTATGCCAATGGCTGACCCCATACCACTTATTCAGATAGGTTATAAATATATAATCAATTTCTCTTTTATTCAGCCCAAACGTACTCTTGACCGCAAGAAACAGACTGAAGGACTGACTTTATATGGCGACTGATACCACTCACACTTACCCCGAGCGACGCTTCCCGCTGTTCGGCCTGCCGCGGCTGGTGCCGGGGCTGGCGCTGACCGGCGCGCTCACCGCGCTGGCCGTCTGGGCCGGCGACATTCCCTGGGTGGCGGAGCTGGGGCTGGGGGCGCTGACGCTGGCGATCCTGCTCGGCATTCTGGTGGGCAACACGCTGTACCCCCGCTGGCAAACCGTTTGTCACAGCGGCGTACAGCTGGCCAAACAGCGCCTGCTGCGTCTGGGCATTATCCTTTACGGCTTCCGGCTGACCTTTCAGCAGATCGCCGACGTGGGCGCCAGCGGCATCATCATCGATGCGCTGACCCTGATCACCACTTTCCTTCTGGCCTGCTGGCTCGGCAAGAAAGTGTTCGGCATCGACAGCCAAACCGCGATACTGATTGGCGCCGGCAGCAGCATTTGCGGCGCGGCGGCGGTGATGGCCACCGAGCCGGTGCTGAAGGCCGATTCCAGCAAAGTGGCGGTGGCGGTTTCGACCGTGGTGGTGTTCGGCACCCTGGCGATCTTCGCCTATCCGTGGCTGTATCAGTTGAATGAACACTTCCAGTGGCTGCCGTTCAGCCAGGAAACCTTCGGCATCTACGCCGGCTCCACCATCCACGAAGTGGCTCAGGTGGTCGCCGCCGGGCACGCCATCGGGCCGGACGCCGAAAATGCGGCGGTGATCGCCAAGATGATCCGCGTGATGATGCTGGCGCCGTTCCTGCTGCTGCTGTCGGGCTACATCAGCCGAGGCAGCGCAGGCAAGGCGGAAAAATCCGCCATCACCATTCCGTGGTTCGCCGTGCTGTTTATCGCCGTCGCCGGGCTGAACTCCTTCAACCTGCTGCCGGCCACGCTGGTGCGGCACCTGATCACCGCCGACACCTGGATGCTGGCGATGGCGATGGCGGCGCTGGGGCTGACTACCCACATCAGCGCCGTGCGCCAGGCCGGGATGAAACCGATTCTGCTGGCAACGCTGCTGTTCGTCTGGCTGCTGGTCGGCGGCGGCGCGATAAACCAACTGGTGCAACACCTGCTGTAATCTCCCTCGGCGGCCCGCTTCGGCGGGCCGCCGCTTTTCTCCATTCAATCCGCCCGCCATCAATGCCATAATGTCACCGATAACACAGGAGAATGAAGATGAAGTTTGTCGGTGCACATGTCAGCGCGTCAGGCGGCGTGGATCAGGCGGTTATCCGCGCGCACGAATTGGAGGCGACCGCGTTCGCCCTGTTCACCAAAAATCAGCGTCAATGGAAGGCCGCCCCGCTGGCCGCCGACGTGATCGATAAGTTCAAGAGCGCCTGCGCCCAGTACGGTTACGGGCCGGGGCAAATCCTGCCGCACGACAGCTACCTGATCAATCTGGGGCACCCGGTAGCCGACGCGTTGGAAAAATCGCGCGAGGCGTTTATCGACGAGCTGCAGCGCTGCGAACAGCTGGGGCTGACGCTGCTGAACTTCCACCCCGGCAGCCACCTGCTGCAAATCGATGAAGACAAGTGCCTGGCGCGCATCGCCGAATCGATCAACATCGCGCTGGATAAAACCGCCGGCGTGACGGCCGTGATCGAGAACACCGCCGGCCAGGGCAGCAACCTGGGCTTCAAATTCGAGCACCTGGCGGCGATCATCGACGGCGTCGAAGACAAAAGCCGCGTCGGCGTTTGCATCGACACCTGCCACGCCTTCGCCGCCGGGTACGATCTGCGCACCGAAGAAGAATGCGAGCGCACCTTCAAGCAGTTGGGCGACATCGTCGGTTTCAACTACCTGCGCGGCATGCACCTGAACGACGCCAAGAGCGAGTTCAACAGCCGCGTCGACCGCCATCACAGCCTGGGGGAAGGCAACATCGGCAAAACGGTGTTCAGCTACATCATGCGCGATCCGCGTTTCGACAACATCCCGCTGATTCTGGAAACGGTAAATCCGGATATCTGGGCCGAAGAGATCGCCTGGCTGAAGGCGCAGCAGTAACCCTCCCCTGGCCGCTCGCTTAAGCGCGAGCGGTTTCCCCCACCGCGTGCTCCGCCGCCAGCATGGCGCCGAACTGACGCAGCGTTTCTTCATCCAGGCCCGCAGCCCTGAACACCGCGGTGGTAAAACTGACCGGCGCCGATCCCGGTGACGTAATGACGCGGTCATCCACAACGGCGACGGCGCTCGCAACGTAATGGCGCTGCCCGCTGTAGCCCGCAACGTTGCGCGTCAAGAACTCGGCATCGTTGGAGGTATGCGCCCTGCTGTTCAACAGGCCGGCCCGCGCCAACGCCAACGTCCCGCCGCAAATACCCGCCAGGATCGCGCCGCGTTGACGCTGCTCATTGAGCAACGCGCGGATATCCGGCGCCCGTTCGGTTTCCCACAGGGTGCCGCCGACCACCACCAGCACCTCGGGGCGCCAGTCCGCCAATTCAGCCACGCCGTGAGCAACGTCCACCGTCAACCCGCCCTGTGAGCGAAGCCTTCCGGCCTGCGGCGCAAAAAACGCCACATCCAGCCCATAAAACGGGCCGCCAACGCCGGCAATCAGCGCGTATTCCCAATCGGCGAAACCGGATGTCAGTACGATCGCCACTTTTTTAGCCACTGATGAATCTCCTTGAGTCATTCCTTGTTCGCAGGAAAAAAGTCGCGCTATCAGCTTAGAAAGCCTTGTGGTTTCTGACCAGGGGTAAATCGTGAACTGCCTAAGACACAAATAAAAACGCGCAGCTCTTGGGCTGCGCGTTTTGCGGTATCGGCGAGGCTTACGCCGCGGCGGCGACCGGCGTTTCAGCACGTTTCAGCAGGGCATAAGCCACCCCGGCCAACAGCGTGCCGGCGGCGATCGCCACCAGGTACAGCAACACCGGCGAAATCGCGCCCGGGATCAGCAGCACGAACAAGCCGCCGTGCGGCGCCATCAGCTTGGCGCCGAAGGCCATCGACAGCGCGCCGGTCAGCGCCCCGCCGGCGATACAGCACGGCAACACGCGCATCGGATCGCGGGCGGCGAACGGAATCGCCCCTTCGGTGATGAAGCACAGCCCCAGCACCAACGCCGCCTTGCCGCCTTCCTGTTCGGATTTCGGGAACTTGCGGCGCGCCAGCAGCGTCGCCAGGCCCATCGCCAGCGGTGGCACCATGCCCGCCGCCATGATGGCCGCCATCGGCGCATACACCGAGGAGCTGAGCAGCGCCACGCCGAACGCGTAGGCCGCTTTGTTCACCGGGCCACCCATGTCGGTGCACATCATGCCGCCCAGGATCGCCCCCAGCAGCACGGCGTTGGCGGTGCCCAGAGACTGCAGCCAATGGGTCAGGCCTTCCATGATTTTCGCCACCGGCGTGCCAACCACGTAAATCATGATGAGGCCGGTGATCAAGCTGGCCACCAGCGGAATGATCAAGATGGGCTTCAGCGCTTCCATACTTTGCGGCAGGCGCAGCTTGCTGCTGATCGCCCTGGCGACATAACCCGCCAGGAAACCGGCGATGATGCCGCCAAGGAACCCGGCGCCGGTGCTCACCGCCAGCATGCCGCCGATCAGGCCCGGCGTCAGGCCCGGACGATCCGCGATGGAGAAGGCGATGAAACCGGCCAACACCGGCACCATCAGCGCGAAGGCGGAGCCGCCGCCGATCTGCATCAGCGCCGCCGCCAGGGTGCCCTTGACCTCAAAGGCCTTGATGCCGAACACGAACGACAGCGCGATGCACAAACCGCCCGCCACCACCATCGGCAGCATGTAGGACACGCCGGTCAGCAGGTGACGATACGGGCCGTTGCCCTCTTTCTTCTTCGCCGTCGGCGCCGCGCCGCTGCGCTGCTGCGGCTGGAACACTTCGGCTTCGGCCAGCGCCTTGTCCAGTTCCTGCGCGGTTTTCTTCAGCGCCAGACCGGTGGAAGTACGATACATCGGCTTACCGGCAAACTTGTCCAGATCCACTTCGATGTCCGCCGCGACGATCACCAGATCCGCCGCCGCCACTTCTTCCGGGGTGATGGCGTTGCCGGCGCCGACGGAGCCGCGCGTTTCCACCTTCACCCACCAGCCGCGTTTCTTGGCTTCACTTTCAATGGCTTCGGCCGCCATAAAGGTGTGCGCCACGCCGGTCGGGCAAGCGGTGATCGCCACGATGCGTTTTTGTCCATCGGCTTTCACCGCAGCCGCCTGCGGCGCCTGATAGGTTTCAGCTTCGGCCTGGGCGCGCGCAAGAAACGCGTCCGGTTCACGCACCGCCTGTTCTACCTCGCCCACATAGATCAATTTGCCGTTCAGCGCGGCGTCAGCAGGAGCAGCCTGCCCCGCCACCGCCACCAGTTCGGCGTCCTGCAGCGACTCGACCAGCGTCAGGCCGGCTTTGGCCGCGGCGGCCTCCAGCATGCGTTTCGCCAGGTGGCCACGGGCCTGTCCCTGCGAACTGTCTACCATCAGCAGCGTTTTCATTCTGCCTCCTGCTATTGATTGAAAGGTTTCAGATCGACGCGCGCCATCATCGCGGCCAACTGGGGACGATCGGTCACGCCGACGTTGCTCTGGCTGACCGCCAGCGCCGCTACCGCCGTGGCCAGACGCAGGGTGTGTTCGCTGGATTCGCGCATCAGCAGGCCATAAATCAGGCCGCCGACCATCGAATCGCCGGCGCCCACGGTGCTGACCACCTCACAGGACGGCGGTTTGGCGATCCAGGCGCCGGATGCGTTAACCCACAGCGCGCCTTCCGCGCCGAGGGAGATGACCACGTGGGCGATACCCTGTTCGCGCAGCGCATGCGCGGCCTCGACCACGTCCGCCAGCGTCGGCAGCGGGCGACCGGCCCAGATTTCCAGCTCGCGGCGGTTCGGTTTGACCAGCCACGGCGAGGCCTTCAGCCCGGCGACCAGCGCTTCGCGGCTGCTGTCGAAAATGATGCACGGGCACTTGGCGCGCAGTTGGGTCATCCAGTCGGTAAACGCGTCAGGATCGACGCCGGCCGGCAGGCTGCCGCTCACCGCCACCATGTCAAACTGGCCCAGCCAGCTCAGCGAGTCGCTGACGAAGCGATCCCAGTCCTGCGGCGTCACTTCGAAGCCGGAGAAGTTGAAATCGGTCACTTCGCCGTCTTTTTCCGTCAGCTTGACGTTGATGCGGGTGCGACCCGGCACCACCTGAAAGCGGTTGGCGATCCCCAGATCGCTGAACAGCAGCTGGAAACCGTCCTGATTATCTTTGCCCAGGAAGCCGCCGACGGTGACGTCGATGCCTAAATCTTTCAACACCTTGGCGACGTTGATGCCCTTACCGGCGGCGTGCAGGCCGGCGGTTTTTACCCGGTTGACTTCCCCGCGTTCAATCTGCGGGCAGAAACCCACCAGATCGTACGCCGGGTTCAGGGTGATTGTTGCTACTCTTCTGCTCATGCTGCGCCCTCGCCCAGTCCTTCATTAATCGCTTCGCCGATCGCCTTCAGCGCGGCTTCAGCATCTTCTCCATTGGCGGTAAAGCGCAGGTGATGCCCTTTCTTCACGCCCAACGCCACCACCTTCATCAGGCTGCGCCCGTTGGCCGGCTTGCCGCTGCCGTCCAGGTTGGTGACGGTGATGTCACTGTTGAAACTTTTGATCACGTTGACCAGCGCCGTGCCCGGCCGCGCGTGCAGGCCATGCTCGTTGCGGATCACGAATTCGGCGCTCAGCACGCTGCTCTCTTCCGCCACGTCGCTGGTCAGCAGCGCCAGCACGCCGGCGGCATCCGCCTTCAGCAAGCGTTCAGCTTTGTTGGCCAGCAGCAGATCGCTGAGGTAGTTGAGCACCGCCAGCGGCTGCGCGTCGGCGACCGACACCGTCAGCAGCAGCGCCACCGGCTCGCCGTCTTCCACAAAAGCCTGCGCCGGGCGGCTGACGGTGGCCGCGCTGGCCAGGTTGCCTTCAACGCTGTCGCTGAGCCAAATGCCCTGCCCCAGATTCAGCGGCTTGCGGGTGATGGCATCGCTGACGAACTGCGCGTTGACCGCCCCGATTTTTTGCAGACGGCCGGCGTTCAGCGCCTGCAGCGTCATCAGGCTGTCGGCGGCGACGTCGAGCGCAATCAGCGAAACGTCGAACTGGAATTCGGCGCTCTGCCGTTCGCCCATCAACAGGCTGCGCAGCTCTTCCACGGAGGTGGTTTTCGCCAGCCGCTCCGCCACGCTGTCATCGCTCAGCACGTGGGTGAGCTGACGCAGCAGCGCCAAATGCTCGTCGGAACGGGCGGCGATGCCGATCGCCACATAGGCGGTCTGGCCCTCCCCCCACGCGATGCCCTGCGGGAACTGGAACACCTGCACGCCGGTTTTCAACACCAGATCGCGGGTATCGGTGGTGCCGTGCGGAATGGCGATGCCGTTGCCCAGGTAGGTGGACGTCTGCAGTTCGCGCTGCAGCATGCCGTCCACATAACCGGCGCTGACGCAGCCGGCTTCGGTCAGCGCGGCGGCCACCTGACGGATGGCCTCCTGCTTATCGGCGGCAGCGGCGCCCAGATGAATGTCTTGCGGTGACAACTGGAACATGATTCTCCTCTCCTGCTGAATTGAATCGTTTCAGCTTCATTGAGAAAAAGGAGCGTTACCCGCTGCCCACAAGCGGTCGGATAACGCTGAAACGTTTCAAGGAGTGTGTAAGCAGCGCAAGATGAAAGCAAGCTTTCTCCCTTTCGCCATTGCAGATTTTTGAGCTTACGCACACTTTCATCGGCGCATTGGTCAGCGCCGGGGCAAAATGACATACTGTGCTGAAACTTTGCTGACGGAGAAAAGCATGAATGTAGTGACGGGCGTCGGGGTGATCATCGTGAACCCGCAAGGCGAGATTTTGCTGGGCAAACGCTGCGGCTCCCACGCGCCCTTTTGGTCGATCCCCGGCGGGCATCTGGATGCCGGTGAAACCTTCGAGCAGTGCGCCCAGCGCGAAATTGCCGAAGAAACCGGGTTGATCATCGATCCGCCGCGCTTCGTTGGCGTCAGCAACAATCTGCAAACCTGGCGCGCCGAAGGCAAACACACGGTGTCCATCTGTCTGCAGGTGGCGCATCCCGGCGGCGAAGCCGAGCTGAAAGAACCCGAAAAATGCGCCGAATGGCGCTGGTGCGCGCCAGACTCTCTGCCGGAACCCCATTTCGAAGCCAGCCGCACGGCGATCCGCCTGTGGCTGAGCGGCCAAACCTACTTGCCAACGGCCTGAGCCCTTCGCGAGCGCGCGGCGTTCGCGTTGCCTGCCTCACAGCTCATCGTTATATAAAATAGAATATAACGCTATTTTTTGCGATATACGCCATTTTTTTGACTACGGATAACCCCATGGGGTTAACCCTCTTCTATCATTACCCCTGCAATCGACGTGGCATTCTGACCTCCGGTCAGCGGCCTTTTGGCAAGATTTTATTTTAAATTCATAATTATAAGCGGGTTTACCATGAGCAAAAAACTGACTGGCTTTGAAAAAAAGCGCCGGTGGGGATGGCTATGGCTTTTGCTGCTGGGGATTATCCTCGGCGCGGCGCTGTTGGCCGGGACCGCCACCGTATTCCATAAAACCAGCGATACCGCCTTCTGCGTTTCCTGCCACACCATGCAACAACCGCTGGCCGAATATCAGGGCAGCGTCCACTTCCAAAACACTAAGGGTATCCGCGCCGAGTGCGCCGACTGCCACGTGCCGCACCAGCCGATCGATTACCTGTGGACCAAGATCCGCGCGGTAAAAGACATCTACGGCGAGATGGTCGGCACCATCGATACGCCGGAAAAATATGAAGCGCACAAGCTGGCGATGGCGCAGTCGGTCTGGAAGACGCTGAAAGAGAACGACTCGGCCACCTGCCGCTCCTGCCACAGCTACGACGCCATGGACATCACCGCCCAGCGTCCCGAAGCGCGCCTGCAGCACCCGGTGGCGATCAAACAGGGCGAAACCTGCATCGACTGCCATAAAGGCGTGGCCCACATCCTGCCGGACATGAGCGGCGAAACCCAGGCCGGCGCCGCCGAGCTGGCCAAGGCCGCGGCGCTGACCGCACCGGGCGCCACCACCCTCTACACCATCGCCACCGAACCGTTCTTCCTCAGCGCAGACGACAGCCATAATGCCGGCAACCTGATGCCGTCCACCGAAGTGCAGGTGGTGAAAAAGGATGGCGACAAGGTGCTGGCCACCGTGAGCGGCTGGCAGCAAGACGGGGTCAGCGAAGTGTTCTACGCCGCGCAGGGCAAACGCATCCTCAGCGTGCTGCTGGGTGAAGACGCGCGCAAACAGCTGAAGACCGCGTCCACCCAGACCGATGCGGAAACCGGCCTGGTCTGGCATCAGGTCTCTCTGCAGGTGTGGCTGCCGCGCAAGCAGCTGATCGACGATCAGCAAAAAATCTGGCGCTACGCCGCGGACATGATGTCGGCCAACTGCACCGGCTGCCACGGGCTGACCGCGCTCGATCGCTTCAACGCCAACCAATGGATCGGCGTCATCAAAGGCATGGCGCCGCGTACCTCGCTGACGCAGGAACAGCTGCGCGTGCTGACACAATACGTACAAAAACACGCCAGCGACATGCCACCTGCCGCACCGGCCAAGCTTTAAGGGAGAAGCGCAATGAGCAACCAAAAACCGTTAACCATGAGCCGCCGCCGCTTCCTGACCGGCGCCGCCGCGCTGACCGCCGCCCCGCTGCTGGCGGGATTATGGCCCAAAGCGGCGCTGGCGCAGGCCATCAGCGAAGCGCTGCCGCAGTTCATCGTCTTGCGTCAGGCGCAGAAAGGCATTCTGACCGGCGCCCACTGGGGCGCGTTTGAAGCCATCGTGCAGGACGGCAAGATGGTCGGCGTGCAGCCGGTGCAGGACGATCCGTATCCCAATGAGCTGATCACCATGGCGCCTTATCAGGTGCACGCCGAGAACCGCATCAAATACCCGATGGTGCGCAAAAGCTGGCTGGAAGGCGGCCCCGGCAGCCGCACCGAGCTGCGCGGCCGCGACGAGTGGGTGCGCGTCAGCTGGGACAAAGCAACCGAGCTGGTGTGCAATGAGATCACCCGCCTGCAAAAAGATCACGGCCCGCAGTCGATCTACGCCGGTTCCTACGGCTGGAAAAGCGTCGGCATGCTGCACAACAGCCGCACGCTGCTGCAGCGCCTGATGAACCTGACCGGCGGCTTCCTCGGCTACGCCGGCGACTACTCCACCGGCGCGGCGCAGGTGATCATGTCGCACGTGGTCGGCTCGATGGAGGTCTACGAACAGCAGACCGCCTGGCCGAACGTGATCGAGAACAGCGAGCTGGTGATCCTGTGGGGCTGCAACCCGATGGTCACGCTGAAAAACAGCTGGAACGTGCCGGATCACGTCGGCCAGACCGGCTTCGAGGCGCTGAAGAAAAAAGGCACCCGGGTGATCAGCATCGATCCGGTACACAACGACAGCGCCAAGTTCGTCAATGCGCAGTGGATCGCCCCGCGCCCATACACCGACGGCGCCATGCTGATCGGCATCGCCCATACGCTGCTGACCGAGAAGCTGCATAACCCGGACTTCCTGAAAACCTATACCGTCGGCTTCGACAAGTTCCAGGCCTACCTGCTGGGCGAGAGCGACGGCGTGGCGAAAACCGCCGAATGGGCGGCCGACATCAGCGGCGTCGATGCCGACACGCTGCGCGCGCTGGCGCGCGAGATGGCGAAGCACCGCACCATGATCATGGGCGGCTGGGGCATTCAGCGCCAGCATCACGGCGAACAGCAGCACTGGCTGCTGGTGACGGTGGCGGCGATGCTCGGCCAGATCGGCCTGCCGGGCGGCGGCTTCGGCTTCAGCTACCACTATTCGTCCGGCGGCAGCCCGACCGCCAAGGGCGGCATCATCGCCGGCATCTCCGCCGGCAACGCGCCGAAGAACTCGCCGGCGCCGATCCCGGTAGCGCGCATCGCCGAATGCCTGAGCAATCCGGGCAAAACCATCGACTTCAACGGCGCCAAGGTCACCTACCCCGAGGTGAAAATGGTGTATGTGGCGGGCGGCAACACCTTCCACCAGCATCAGGACACCAATAACCTGGTCAAAGCCTGGCAGCGGCCGGACACCATCGTGGTCAACGAGCCTTACTGGACCGCCACCGCCAAGCATGCCGATATCGTCCTGCCGGCCACCACCAGCTACGAGCGCAACGATCTGGAAATGGGCGGCGACTATTCGCAGCTCTACGTGTTCCCGATGCATCAATGCGTGCCGCCGCAGCACGAGTCGCGCAGCGACTTCGACATCTTCTCGGCGATGGCGGCCAGGCTGGGCGTGCAGGAGGCCTTTACCGAGGGCAAGGATGAAACCCAGTGGCTGAAAGGCATGTACGACGACATGAAAAACCAGGCGCGCGCCGCGCGGGTGGCGCTGCCGCCGTTCGACATGTTCTGGCAATCCAATAACTACGTGCGTTTCCCGGTGCCGGAGGCCAATAAGCAGTGGGTGCGCTTCGCCGATTACCGCGACAACCCGCTGCTGAACCCGCTGGGCACGCCGTCGGGCAAGATCGAAATCTACTCCGACGCCATCGCCAAAATGCATTATGAGGATTGCCCGGGCATCCCGACCTGGATGCCGCCGCACGAGTGGTATCGCGGGCCGGAAGCGGCCAAGTATCCGCTGTCGCTCAATACCGCGCACCCGACCAACCGGCTGCACTCCCAGCTCGACAATACGCCGCTGCGCAAGAAATACGCGGTGGCGGATCGTGAAGCGATCCTGATCCACCCGCAGGACGCGCAGCCGCGCGGCATTACCGGCGGCGATCTGGTGCGGGCGTTTAACGATCGCGGCCAGATCCTGGTGGGGGCGGTGGTCAGCGAAGACGTGCGGCCTGGCGTGGTGCGCATCAGCGAAGGTGCCTGGTTCGATCCGGCCGATCCGGCGCAGCCCGGCTCGCTGTGCAAGAACGGCAACGTCAACTGCCTGACCTTCGACATCGGCTCCTCCAGCCTGGCGCAGGGCAACTGCGGGCAGATGGCGCAGCTGCAGATCGAGAAGTATCAGGGGCCGGCGCTGAAAAATACCGCGCACGCCGTGCCGCAAGGCGCCTGATCCCGCGATAAACAGAGGGCGCAACGCGCCCCCTGTTTTCCTCGTCGCCGCGCGACATAGCCGCTTACCCTCCGCCGAGGGATAGCGGTTTGCGTTTCTTTTCAACGGGCGTATGATGCGCGCGACCTCACTTTTTCGACGAATTCTCCATCGCCATGCCGACTTCATCCGCAGTAACGCGACGCACGCCCGATCTCACTTCGCTGGCCTTTTTGGCGGTGGCCTTCCTGACCGGCATCGCCGGCGCGTTGCAAACCCCGACGCTGAGCCTGTTTCTGGAAACCGAAGTCAAGGTACGGCCGGCGCTGGTTGGCCTGTTCTTCACCGGCAGCGCGGTGATCGGCATTCTGGTCAGCCAGTTTCTCGCCGGCCGCTCGGATAAAAAAGGCGACCGCAAATCGCTGATCTTCCTCTGCTGTATGCTGGGTGCGCTGGGGTTCACGCTGTTCGCCTGGAGTCGCAATTACTACCTGTTGCTGCTCGTCGGCGTGCTGCTCACCAGCTTCGGTTCCACCGCTAACCCGCAAATGTTCGCCCTGGCGCGCGAACACGCCGATCGCACCGGGCGCGAGGCGGTGATGTTCACCTCCATCATGCGCGCGCAGGTCTCGCTCGCCTGGGTGATAGGCCCGCCGATCGCCTTCGCGCTGGCGCTGGGTTTCGGCTTCAAAACCCTGTATCTGGCGGGCGCGGCGGCCTTTGTCCTGTGCGGCCTGCTGGTGTGGAAACGGCTGCCCTCCATGCCGAAAAGCGCCGTGGCGAGCGCGCCTCTGGCCGCACCGCGCCAGCATCGCCGCGACGCGCTGCTGCTGTTTGGCGCCAGCACCCTGATGTGGACCGCCAACAGCATGTACCTGATCAACATGCCGCTGTATATGGTGCACGAACTGCGGTTGCCGGAGCGGCTGGTCGGCGTGCTGATGGGCACCGCCGCCGGGCTGGAGATCCCGATCATGCTGATCGCCGGCATGGTGGCGAAACGCTGCGGCAAACGGTGTTTGATGCTCGGCGCCGCCGTCGCCGGCGTACTGTTCTACTGCGGCCTGCTGTTTATCACCGGCAGTGGGCAACTCATCGCTCTGCAGCTGTTGAATGCGGCGTTTATCGGCGTACTGGCGGGGATCGGCATGCTCTACTTCCAGGATTTGATGCCCGGTCAGCCCGGCACGGCCACCACGCTGTTCACCAATACCATTCGGGTGGGTTGGATCATCGCCGGCGCCATCGCCGGCGCGGTGGCGGAAATCTGGAATTACCATGCGGTGTTTTACGCCGCGCTGGCGATGGCGGCAGGCGCGACGCTGTGTCTGTGGCGATTGAAAGACGCTTAAGGCGCGGTGTCCGCTTCCAGCCTGGCGAGATAAATCAGCGCCTGATCGCGGTGATCGTGGCACATGTCGCGGCTCGGCTGCAGGCTGCCGCACACCTTCGGCCGCAGCGGCGAATGAAACAGGCCGCAGCGCAGCTGTTCATCCAAATGAATGCAGCGGGTATTGGCGGGCTTGCCGTTCGGCATGCCGGGGATCGGGCTGGATATTGACGGCGCGATACAGCAGGCGCCGCAGTCGCTGCGACAGTCCATCAGCGCTACTCCTGGTGGGCTGGGGAAAAGAAGCGCGACAATAGCAGCCGCATGCGGCGGCCGCCAGCAGAATCCCTGCGCCTTGGCGATCTTTACACTCCTCTCGCAACCGTCTTGCCCCGCCGGATTCGCCGCCTGGCGAATAAACGCCCAAAAAGCCGCAATTTAAAGACAAAAACGCGTGAAGCATGCAATTCCCACGCTTTACATGCGCCATGTGCCCATGTACCATTGAGCTAGTACAAAAGAACCTCTTCCATCAGGAGCACACATGTCTACGGACACCATCCAGAAGCTGGCCCCCCCTTCCGTTCTCGGCGGCGCGATGATCATTGCCGGTACCGCCGTAGGCGCCGGCATGTTTTCCATTCCGATCGTCACTTCCGGTGTCTGGTTCAGCGGCTCCGTCGCGCTGCTGGTGTATACCTGGGCCTGCATGTTGCTTTCCGGCCTGATGATCCTCGAAGCTACGCTGCACTACCCGAGCGGCGCCAGCTTCAACACCATGGTCAAGGATCTGCTGGGCAAAGGCTGGAACGCCGTGAACGGCCTGTCGGTGGCGTTCGTGCTGTACATCCTGACCTACGCCTATATCTCCGCGGGCGGTTCGATCATCGCGCACACGCTGGAGGGCATCGTCGGCGTCGGCCAGACCACCGCCGGCCTGGTGTTCGCGCTGGTCGTGGCGTTTATCGTCCGGCTCTCCACCCGCGCGGTCGACCGCCTGAGCACCATTCTGATCGGCGGCATGGTGATCACCTTCGTGATGTCGGTGGGCGACATGTTCACCCACGTGCAGCCTGCGGTACTGTTCAATACCGGCGATGACCAGGCCAGCTATCTGCCTTACGCCCTGGCGGCGTTGCCTTACCTGCTGACCTCGTTCGGCTACCACGGCAACATTCCCGGGCTGGTGAAGTACTACCACAAGGACAGCGGCTCCGTGGTGCGCAGCCTGGTGTACGGCACCCTGTTGGCATTGGCTATCTACATCCTGTGGCAGTATGTGATTCAGGGCAATATCGCGCGCGACGCCTTTAAGCAGGTGATCGCCGAGGGCGGCAATATCGGCAGCCTGCTCAAGCAAATGGGCAACGTCTCCAGCAGCCAGACCGTCAGCCAACTGCTGAACGCTTTCTCCTATATGGCACTGGCCAGCTCGTTCCTCGGCGTGTCGCTGGGCCTGTTCGACTACCTGGCGGACTTCTGCAAATTCAAGGACGACGCCGTCGGGCGCAGCAAGACCGCGCTGGTGACCTTTGTGCCGCCGACGCTGGCCGCGCTGCTGTTCCCGAACGGTTTCCTGTACGCCATCGGCTTCGCCGGGCTGGCGGCCACCATCTGGGCGGTGATCGTGCCGGCGCTGATGGCGCGCGCCAGCCGCCGCCGCTATCCGCAGGCCGGTTATCGCGCACCGGGCGGCAACGGCGTGATCCTGTTCGTCATCCTGTTTGGACTGATCAACGCCGCCGCGCATATTCTGTCGCTGTTCGGCCTGCTGCCGGTCTTCCGGTAATCCCCGACGGGAGGGCTGCCGCCCTCCCCTTCCCGCACTGTTTTTGCGCCGGGCTATTGCCTGAAATCGGCGGCGCGAGTACCTTGTCGCAACTTCTCTAATACTCTTCATTGCGGATGAATTGAAATGGCAAGAGCTAACGAAATTAAACGCGGCATGGCGATCAGCTACAACGGCAAGCTGCTGCTGGTAAAAGATATCGACGTGCAGAGCCCGAGCGCCCGCGGCGCCAGCACCCTGTACAAAATGCGCTTCTCCGACGTGCGCACCGGCCTGAAAGTGGAAGAACGCTTCAAGGGCGACGATATCCTGGACACCATTTCCCTGTCGCGCCGCAAGGTGAACTTCTCCTATATCGACGGCGAAGAATACGTGTTTATGGATGACGAAGATTACACGCCGTACATCTTCAAGAAAGACCAGATCGAAGACGAGCTGCTGTTCATTCCGGAAGGCGGCCTGCCGGGCATGCAGGTGCTGACATTGGACGGCCAGGTGCTGGCGCTGGAGCTGCCGCAGACCGTGGATATGGAAATCGTCGAGACCGCGCCGGGCATCAAAGGCGCTTCCGCCAGCGCCCGCAACAAGCCGGCCACCATGGCGACCGGTCTGGTGATCCATGTGCCGGAATACCTCAGCGCCGGCGACAAGATCCGCATTCATATCGCCGAACGCCGCTACATGAGCCGCGCCGACTAGTCGCGCCAGCGGGGCCGATATTCGGCCCCGTTTCATTTTCCGCTACGGCAATTCCGGGAAAAAGCGCCGCTTGAGCGCCAGCTCGACGCCGCGCAGCTCCGCCAGCCCTTTCAACCGCCCGATGGCCGAATAGCCCGGATTGGTTTTCTTTTTCAAATCGTCCAGCATCTGATGCCCATGATCGGGGCGCATCGGGATCGGCCGCCGATCGCCCGCCCGCTGCCGACGCAGTTCTTCGGTCAGGATCGCTTCGATCACCGCCACCATGTCCACATCGCCCTGCAGATGCGCCCCCTCGTGGAAGCTTTTCGGGTTTTCCTCGCGGCAGGTGGCGCGTAAGTGGGTAAAGTGAATGCGATCGCCGAAGGTTTCAATCATCCGCACCAGATCGTTGTCGGCGCGCACGCCGTAGGAACCGGTGCATAGGGTGAAGCCGTTATGAATGCTGTCGACGGTCTGCTTCAGCCACTGCATGTCTTCGATCGTGGAGACGATGCGCGGCAGGCCGAGGATCGGCCGCGGCGGATCGTCGGGATGCACCGCCAGCCGGATGCCGGCCTCTTCCGCCACCGGCACGATGGCGCGCAGAAAGACCGCCATGTTTTCGCGCAGCTGCGCCTTGTCGATGCCGTCGTATTCCGTCAGGCGGCGGCGGAACTGCTCCAACGTATAGCCTTCTTCCGCCCCCGGCAGCCCGGCGATGATATTGCCCGTCAGCGTGGCTTTCTCCTCCTCGCTCATGGCGGCGAAATAGGCCGCCGCCTGACTGCGCTCTTGCGCCGTATAGTCCGCCTCGGCGCCGGCGCGTTGCAGGATATGCAGCTCGAACGCGGCGAAGGCGATTTGATCGAAACGCAGCGCTTTGGCACCGTCCGGCAGCGAATAGGCCAGATCGGTGCGCGTCCAGTCGAGGATCGGCATGAAGTTGTAGCAGACGGTGTCGATGCCGCAGGCCGCGAGGTTGCGCAGCGTCTGTTGATAGTTGGCGATATGCCGCCGCCAATCGCCGCTGTGGGTTTTGATCTCTTCATGTACCGGCACGCTCTCTACCACCGACCACACCAGCCCTTTTTCCGCCAGCAGCGCCTGCCGCGCGCGGATCTCGTCGATCGGCCAGACTTCGCCGTTCGCAATATGGTGCAGCGCCGTGACCACCCCGGTCGCCCCAGCCTGACGCACGTCATCCAAAGAGACCGGATCGTTCGGGCCATACCAACGCCATGTTTGTTCCATGTTGTGTCCTTATGCCTGTCTCGCATCGCGATGTTGTTATACCAGTTTAATTTAGATGTCAGCTAGCTTTAACTTACTCTTTCGCCGTGCGCTGTCAAAATTGAACCATTCATTGGTTGATCCGCTTCACGATTCTGGCTTATTTTGGCCTGACCAATTCCCTTAACCTGCCGATAACTTTAGACTGGTGGCAGTTTTTTATCGCCGGCGCCCCGCTGCCCTTGCGTCGGCAAACTGGTCCGCTAACTTGACGCAAGTGGCCCGCCAGCTGTCTACTCGCTTTGGAGATGAGATGAATACGATCGCCAACACCCCGCTGCCGGGCGCCGTCCGGCAACCGAATTATGATCGCCGGGCCCTGCGCAGCCGCATCGTGCACCTGGGTTTCGGCGCGTTCCACCGTGCGCATCAGGCGCTGCTGACCGATCGGGTGTTGAACGCCCAGGGCGGCGACTGGGGCATTTGCGAGATCAGCCTGTCCGGCGGCGTGCCGCTGTTTCAGGCGCTGCGGCAACAGGATCATTTATACAGCGTGCTGGAGAAAGGCGCGGACGGCCATCAGGCCCTGGTGATCGGCGCGGTGCATGAGAGCGTGCACCGCAAGCTGGAGGGTATCGCCGCGGTGTTGGAGAAGCTGGCCGAACCGCAGGTGGCGATCGTCTCGATGACCATTACCGAAAAGGGCTACTGCATCGAACCCGGCAGCGGGCGGCTGGATCGGCGGCATCCGGGGATCGTCGCCGATCTGGCGGCGCCGCATCAGCCGCAGACCGCGCCCGGCATTTTGGTGGAAGCGCTGAGGCTGCGGCGTGAACGCGAGCTGCCCGCCTTCACCCTGCTCTCCTGCGACAATATTCCGGAGAACGGCCACGTGCTGCGCCGGGCGGTGCTCGATTTGGCGCAGGCGCGGGATCCGTCGCTCGCCGACTGGATCGCCTCCGCCGCCACCTTCCCCTGCACCATGGTCGATCGCATCGTGCCGGCCGCCACGTCGGCCACGCTGGATGAGATCGCCGCCGCGCTGGGCGGCGTACGTGACGAATGCGCCATCGCCTGCGAGCCCTTCATTCAATGGGTCGTGGAAGACAATTTCGCCGCCGGACGCCCGGCGTGGGAGCTGGCCGGCGCCCAGTTGGTCCGCGATGTGCTGCCGTTTGAGCATATGAAGCTGCGCATGCTGAACGGCAGCCACTCGTTCCTGGCATATCTCGGTTACCTGGGTGGCTATCGCTATATCAACGAGTGCATGGCGGACGAGCACTACCGCCGCGCCGCACAGCGGCTGATGCTGTGCGAGCAGGCCCCGACCCTGAGCGTCACCGGCATCAGTCTGCCCGACTACGCCGCGCAGCTTATCGCGCGCTTCAGCAATCCGGCGCTGCAACACCTCACCTGGCAGATCGCCATGGACGGCACGCAAAAGCTGCCGCAGCGCCTGCTGGACGCCGTGCGCTGGCATCTGCGGCACGGCGGCGACTATGGCGGGCTGGCGCTGGGCGTGGCGGGCTGGATGCGGTACGTCGGCGGTGTCGATGACGCCGGCCAACCCATCGACATTCGCGATCCGCTGGCAGATGTCCTGCAACAGACGATCGCCGCCACTCCGGACGATCGGCGGCGCGTAACGGCGCTCCTGGCGCTGAAATCGGTGTTTGGCGAACAGCTGGCGACGCATGCCGCGTTTATCGAGGCGGTGACGCAAGCCTATTTGTCACTGCGCGATCGCGGTGCGCGTGAAACGGTGAAGGAGTGGGTGAAGCGGTGAAGTGCCTGCAGGCTGAGAATAACCATGCCGGCGTAACGTTACGCCGGCATGGCGGAACGACTTAACGATAAACGACCGTCATAACAGCAAGTTTCTTCTGTTGGTCTACCCACTTCATTTCGGTTGTGCCAAGATTCAGCGGAAGTTCTTTGCGTGTAGTATCAAAACCTGACAACGCTTGCTGGGCCTGATAATGCTGGCCGTTGCGGTAACATTGCGTATTCGCCTTAGAATCTGCAATCTTGACCGTGCAAGGACTTTCAACGATAGAGCCGACGAAGCGAATTACCCCGCCGGCCACTCCTGCCTGACTCACTGCCGTCCATGAAAACAACATTCCTACGATCAAAAATAACCGAAAGGTATTCATGGCAACCTCATTTTTAGTTAAGCCAATTTAACCATAGAGGATCTTGTTCGGAATAATCGCAAGGAAAGGGACGAGATTTGATCGTTAATCGCGTCATTAACAATGTAAAAACAAGCTACTAACAAAAGTTAACCGTATCTAATACAGGGTTTTATCTAAGAATTTTCTTGCCAAAAAAAGTGGATTTTGCCGGTTGAAAAGCGCAGGGTGGCGTGCAAAATTTGCGAGGTAGAGCACAAATTAAATCGCGCTCGCCGCCGCGACCGCGCAGAATCGCTCATTTATTAGGCAGGTTGATTTTTGCACCCAGGAATGATTAATGACTAAAACCAATCTGATTACCGGCTTCCTCGGCAGCGGTAAAACCACCGCCATCCGCCATTTGCTGGCCCATAAGCCCGAGCATGAACGCTGGGCGGTACTGGTCAACGAATTCGGCGAAATAGGCATCGACGGCGCGCTGCTGGCGGACAGCGGTGCGGTGCTCAAAGAGATCCCCGGCGGCTGCATGTGCTGCGTCAACGGCCTGCCGATGCAGGTGGGTCTGAATATGCTGTTGCAGCAGACCAAACCGGACCGTCTGCTGATCGAGCCGACCGGGCTCGGGCATCCGAAGCAAATCCTGTCGCTGCTGACCCAGGAGAGCTATGCCGGCTGGATCGATCTGCAGGCCACGCTGTGCCTGCTGGATGCCCGTCAACTCAGTCAGCCCCGCTACCGCGACAACGAAAACTTCCGCGATCAGCTGGCCGCGGCCGACGTTATCCTGGCCAGCAAAAGCGATACCTATCGGCCGGAAGACAGACGGGCGCTGGAAGCCTGGACGGCGCAAGATCCGCTGCAGCGGCCCTGCTACGCCATCGCGCAAGGCGAGGCGGATGTCGCGTTGTTGTCACTTCCTCGCACAAATCGTACAGAATTGCCGGACGCACGACATCATCATGGTCAGGCGAAAACGCAGGGACTGGCGGCGTTGCGGCTGCCGGAGAACGCGCGTTGGCGGCGAGCGCTGAACGAAGGGCAAGGCTTCACCAGCTGCGGCTGGATTTTTGACGGCGACACCCGGTTCGACACCGTCGGCTTTATGGAATGGGTGCGGCTGGCGCCGGTCGAACGTGCCAAAGGCGTGGTGCGCATCCCCGAAGGCACGTTGCTGATCAATCGCCAGGGCCAGGATCTCAACATCGAAACCCGCCCGAACGCGCCGCTCGACAGCCGGGTTGAACTGATCCACAGCGAAAATGCCGACTGGAACGCCCTGCAATCCGCCTTGTTTAAGATTCGTTTAAGTTAAACCCCGTACCGTTGCCCCCCGGTTGCCGCAGGGCGGCCGGTTTTGTTTCGTTTTCATTTTTCCAACAGGTTTATGTCATGACACGCCGCAATTTACCCTTCATTCTCTTCTTCAACTTACTGGGCGTTGCGCTGTTTCTGTCCTGGTTCCTGCCGGCCAATCACGGCGGCTGGTTTACCCTGGATTCGGCGATCTTCTTCTTCTTTAACCGCCATCTGGCCACCGACCCGGCATTTTTGCACCTGGTCGCCATCACCAACAACCGCGCGTTCGATGTGATTTCGCTGCTCGCCATGGGCCTGCTGTATTTGTACTTCTACCTGAAGCAGGACGCCGCCGGCCGCCGCCGTCTGGTGATCACCGGCGTGGTGATGCTGCTGACCGCCGTGGTGCTGAATCAGCTTGGCCACCTGCTGCCGGTGAAGCATCCGAGCCCCACCCTGACCTTCGACAATATCAATCGCGTCAGCGCATTGACCGGCATCCCCACCAAGGACGCCTCCGGCGACAGCTTCCCCGGCGACCACGGCATGATGCTGATTATTTTTTCCTGCTTTATGCTGCGCTATTTCGGCCGCGGCGCCTTCGCCGTTGCCCTGCTGATTACGCTGATCTTTTCATTGCCACGCGTGATGATTGGCGCCCACTGGTTTACCGATATCGCCGTAGGCTCGCTGTCCGTGGTCTTGGTTGGCGCCAGTTGGGTGCTGATGACGCCTTGCAGCGACTGGATTATCGAACGGTTGAATCGCCTGTTGCCCGGCAAGCACCGCCCCGGCCAACCATAACTTACGTCTATGAGTCATTCCGGGAGGCGCCCGCCTCCCGCGTTTTATCCCCTCGCGATGCGCAAAATTTCTCCGCCCCCCGTTAACGCTTTTGCAACCTGATTTCACGCCAGATTCATACATCGGACAATTGGCGTTTTTTATATGAAGATTTACATTATGTTACATCACAAATTCATATAAAAAAGACCGGAAAAAGACTCGCAATCCCCTATTTGTTCCGGTAATCTCAGATGCGTTTGTGCCTGGTTTAAGTCGAATCAGTACGGAATCCGATAAAAATGTGCGTTCCCGCACGTTTTCAACGGTAACTGATTGTCGATGCAACAGGTGCGGACTAGGCTCGTTTCGTTTGGCATTTTTCAGGTAGCGACTTTCGTCGTTAAGGACTTCAAGGGAAAACAACAACAATGGTCAAATCTCAACCGTTTCTGAGATATTTTTTGCGGGTAGTCCCTGCAATTGCCGCTGCGGTTATGCTGTCAGCGTGCAGCTCGACTCACACTTCGAACTTGAGTAACGCACAAACTGAGATGCGTGCAGTTAATGACAAAGACGGTCTTTTACTGCAAGCCTCTCAGGATGAATTCGAAGCGATGGTCCGCAACGTTGACGTCAAATCAAAGATTATGGATCAGTACGCGGACTGGAAAGGCGTTCGCTACCGTTTAGGCGGTGACACCAAGCGCGGCATCGATTGCTCGGCGTTTGTACAGCGCACCTTCCGCGAACAGTTCGGCATGGATTTACCGCGTTCTACCTACGAACAGGAAGACCTCGGTAAGAAAATCCAGCGCACCAAACTGCGCGCCGGCGATTTGGTGCTGTTCCGCGCCGGTTCTACCGGGCGCCATGTCGGCATCTATTTAGGCAACGATCAGTTCGTTCACGCTTCTACCAGCAGTGGCGTCATGATTTCCAAGCTGACCGATAACTATTGGAATAAACGTTATCGAGAAGCGCGCCGAGTGTTGACCAACGGCTGACGGCGCAACGCCCTGAAGATCCTGAATACCAAACGAGCGATAAACGCCGCCTACGGGCGGCGTTTTTTTTGGCTGTCGAATGAGAGCCCCCGGGGCTGAGCCAGGCCTTATCGTCACCTCACACCATTATTTTGATAAACTGCCGGCCGGAAATCGCGCCGACGAGGAAAAACTCGCCTATTATCGTCAGATGACGGCAACGGCGCGCCCGGCGTTATTTAAAACGTTTCCGCTTAATAGGTGCATTATATTTCTGTCGGCGACGCCTTGTATTTAAACGGCGTCGCCGGTTGGGTACGGGATAAAAGGCAAAAAATGAATAAAAAGCCGTTGGCACAATCCATTAAATGGCTGCGCGACACGCCTGACGCCCCGTTGCAGAGGTCTCGGTTATGGGCTTGAAAAGGGCGTTCTCTCGCAGCGTGTCGCACCGACAACGCAGTCTGGCCAAAAGCGTCGTCGCCGCCCTGCTATTTTTTACGCTATTCACCGCGGTCACACTTTCTTTGATCAACCACCAGCGCACGCAATATCAACACAAGGTTGAAGCGCGTACGCAAAAATTCGCGCTGGGTTATATCTCGCACCTGACGGATGTCATGCAAAAAATGATGCCGCTGCTGGACAAACCCTGTCTCTCAAGCCAGTCGGACATCACCTATCAGGCGGCCTTTACCAGCGGCGTACGCACCTTCCTGCTGGTGAAAGACGGTTACGCCTACTGCTCCTCCGCCACCGGCGACATGATGCTGCCGATGAAAAACCTGTATCAGGACATCGATACCCACCTGCCTTTGGATCTGAAGCTGCAGCAGGGCACGCCGATCGTGCCGGACAAGCCGGCGGTCGCGGTTTGGCTGCGGCATCCTGGCGCATCGGCGACCGGCATCCTCGCCACGCTGGACATCAATTTGATGCCCTACCTGCTGTTCACTTCGCATGACGAGCAGGCGCCGGGCATCGCCATCGTGATGGGCAACCGCGCGCTGACCACCTTCAGCCCGAACCTGATGCCGATCGCGCAGTTGCCGCAAGACAAGGCGGACACCCTGACGCTGCCCAATCTGCCGCTGAGCATCCTGTTCTACAACGAGAAACTGACGCCCAACGATATTCGCCTGACGCTGCTGGGCAGCCTGGTGCTGTCGCTGATGATCGGCGTGCTCTGCTACTACATGCTGCTGTTGCGGCAAAGCCCGGAGCGCGCGCTGCTGCGCGGCATCAAGCGCAACGAGTTCTTCATCGAATATCAGCCGGTGTTCCATACCGGCAGCAACAGCATCGGCGGGCTGGAAGCGTTGATCCGCTGGCAGCATCCTATCGAGGGCCGCATTCCCCCGGATGTCTTTATCCCGTACGCCGAAAGCAACGGGCTGATCGTGCCGCTCACCCGCCATCTGTTCAGGCTGATTGCCGAAGATGCGCCGCAGCTCGCCAAGGCGCTGCCGCGGGGAGGCAAGGTCGGCCTCAATATTTCCCCCGCCCACCTTAGCGCGCCGTCATTCCATCAGGACGTGTATGAACTGTTGGCGCAGCTGCCGGGCGATTACTTTACGCTGGTGTTTGAAATCACCGAACGCGGCATGGTGGAAGAAGAGAGCGCGCTGGCGGAGTTCGACTGGCTGCATAAACAGGGCATCGAGATCGCGGTGGACGATTTTGGCACCGGCCACAGCGCGTTGATCTATCTTGAGCGTTTCACCATGGATTACCTGAAGATCGATCGCGGCTTCGTCAACACCATCGGCCAGGACACGGTCACCGCACCGGTGCTGGATGCGGTGATTTCGCTGGCGAAAAAGCTGAAAATGCTGACGGTGGCCGAAGGCGTGGAAACCGCCGAGCAGATGCAGTTCCTGCAAGAACGCGGCGTTAACTTCATGCAGGGCTATTACTTCAGCAAGCCGCTTAGCATCGCTAATTTCGTCGCTTACTGCAATGCTCATCAGGTCTTTGATTATCAGGAAAAAAATAGTTAATCTTTAAGCATCTTTACCCTGCGCCCGCCCGAAGAATGTTATGCTGGGCGCCGGTTGTACTTTATTCCACAGCAGGAGCTTACCGTCTGATGTCCGTGCGCATTTTCGCTGCTCTGGTGCTCTCGGCACTGAGCTTCGCCTCGCAGGCCGAAGCCCTCAACGAAAGCTACGCTTTCGCCCTTCTCGGTGAACCGAAATACGCCGCCGACTTCAGCCATTTCGACTACGTCAATCCGGCGGCGCCCAAGGGCGGCGACGTGCGCCTGGCGGCCATCGGCACCTACGATAACTTCAACCGCTTCGCTACCCGGGGCGTGCCAGGCGAGCGCACGGATCAACTTTACGACACGCTGTTCGCAACGTCCGACGACGAACCCGGCAGCTTTTATCCGCTGATTGCCGAATCGGCGCGCTTCCCGGCCGACATGCGTTGGGTGGAAGTGGATATCAACGCCCGCGCGCGTTTCCACGACGGCAGCCCGATCACCGCCGCCGACGTGGCCTTCACCTTCAGCAAATTCATGGCCGAGGGCGTGCCGCAGTTTCGCTCCTACTACAAAGGCGTCACGGTCAAAGCCATCTCTCGGTTGACGGTGCGCATTGAATTCCCGCAGCCGAACAAAGAAGCGATGCTGTCGTTATTCGGCAGCCTGCCTATTCTCCCGGCCGCCTTTTGGCAAAACCATAAGCTCAACGAGCCGCTCAACACGCCGCCGCTGGCCAGCGGCCCGTATAAAATCGGCGATTATCGCCTCGGCCAGTACATCACCTATCAACGGGTGCGCGACTACTGGGCCGCCAACCTGCCGGTGAACCGCGGCCGCTATAACTTCGACAGCATTCGCTACGATTATTATCTGGACGATAAAGTGGCGCTGGAAGCGTTCAAGGCCGGCGCTTACGATTTCCGCATCGAGCCGTCGCCCAAGAGCTGGGCCACCCAGTATCAGGGTGGCAACTTCGCGCGCAACTACATCATCAAACAGGACGAGACCAACCAGGCGGCGCAAAACACCCGCTGGCTGGCGTTCAACATCCAAAAACCGCTGTTTGCCGACCCGCGCGTGCGCGAGGCGATCACCCTGGCTTTCGACTTTAACTGGATGAACAAGGCGCTGTATTACAACGCCTATCAACGCGCCGACAGCTATTTCCAAAACACCGCCTACGCCGCCCGCGGCTATCCGGACGCCGCCGAACTGGCGCTGCTGGCGCCGCTCAAAGGCCAGGTGCCGCCTGAGGTGTTCACCAGCATCTATCAACCGCCCGCCTCCGACGGCAGCGGCAACGATCGGCAAAATCTGCTGAAGGCGACCCAACTGTTGAAAGAGGCCGGTTGGGTGGTCAAAAATCAAAAGTTGGTCAACGCCAAAACCGGCCAGCCGTTCGCCTTTGAGCTGATGCTGCTGAGCGGCAGCAACTTCCAGTACGTGTTGCCGTTCCGCCACAACCTGCAGCGGTTGGGCATCGATATGGCAATCCGCGAGATCGACGCCTCGCAATATACGCGCCGCATGCGCGAACGCGACTTCGATATGATGCCGACGGTGTACATGGCGATGCCGTTCCCCACCGCCAATTTACGCATCATTTGGGATTCGGAGTACATCAACTCCAGCTATAACACCCCCGGCGTCAAGGACCCGGCGGTCGACAGCCTGGTCAGGCAAATCGCTGAGCATCAGGGCGACGAAAAAGCGCTGCTGCCGCTCGGCCGCGCGTTGGATCGGGTGTTGACCTGGAATCGCTACATGCTGCCGATGTGGTACTCCAACCACGACCGCTACGCCTATTGGGACAAGTTCTCCACGCCGCCGATCCGCCCGGCCTACGCCATCGGCTTCGACAACTGGTGGTACGACGTCAACAAGGCGGCGCGCTTGCCGGCTCAACGGCAATAAGGAGTCGGCATGGCGGCCTATCTGATACGCAGACTGTTGCTGGTGATCCCCACGCTGTGGGCGATCATCACCATCAACTTTTTTATCGTGCAAATCGCCCCCGGCGGCCCGGTCGATCAGGCCATCGCCGCCATCGAACTGGGTCAGGGCAGCGGTTTCGGCAGCGGCGGGGTCAATGAAGGCCTGGGGCACGCCAGAGCCGGCGTCCCGGCCGCGACCGAAGGGCAATACCGCGGCTCGCGCGGCCTGGATCCGGAGGTGATCGCCGAGATCACCCAGCGTTATGGCTTCGATAAACCGCTGCACGAACGCTATTTCACCATGCTGTGGAACTACATGCGTTTTGACTTCGGCGACAGCCTGTTTCGCGGCGCTTCGGTGATGCAACTGCTCGGCCAAAGCCTGCCGGTCTCCATCACGCTGGGCCTTTGGAGCACGCTGATCATCTATCTGGTGTCGATCCCGCTCGGCATCCGCAAGGCCGTCCACAACGGCAGCGCGTTCGATACCTGGAGCAGCACGCTGATCATTATCGGCTACGCCATTCCGGCGTTCCTGTTCGCCATCCTGCTGATCGTGCTGTTCGCCGGCGGCAGCTATCTCGACTGGTTCCCGCTGCGCGGCCTGGTCTCCAGCAACTTCGATACCCTCTCGTGGCCGGCGAAGATCGCCGACTATCTGTGGCACATCACGCTGCCGGTGCTGGCGACGGTGATCGGCGGTTTCGCCACCCTGACCATGCTGACCAAAAACTCGTTCCTCGACGAGATCCGCAAGCAGTACGTCACCACCGCCCGCGCCAAGGGCCTGGACGAGAAAAAGATCCTGTACCGCCACGTGTTCCGCAACGCCATGCTGCTGGTGATCGCCGGTTTTCCGGCCACCTTTATCAGCATGTTTTTCACCGGCTCGCTGCTGATCGAGGTGATGTTCTCGCTCAACGGCCTGGGGCTGCTGGGTTACGACGCCACGCTGCAGCGCGACTACCCGGTGATGTTCGGCACGTTGTATATCTTCACCCTGATCGGCCTGCTGTTGAACATCCTCAGCGATATCACCTATACCCTGGTCGATCCGCGCATTGACTTCGAGGCCCGCCAATGAGCCGCCTTAGCCCAATCAATCAGGCGCGCTGGGCGCGTTTTCGCCGCAACCGCCGCGGTTACTGGTCACTGTGGATCTTTCTGGCGCTGTTCACGCTCAGCCTGGCCGCCGATCTTATCGCCAACGACAAACCGCTGTTGGTGCGTTATGAAGGTCGGCTATACCTGCCGTTTATGATCAACTACAGCGAAACCGCGTTCGGCGGCGAACTGAACACCGAAGCCGACTATCAGGATCCGTTCGTCCAGCGCCAAATCGACCAGCATGGCTGGGCGATCTGGGCACCGATCCGTTTCAGCTACGACACGATCAACTTCGCCACCGAGGTGCCCTTCCCCTCCCCGCCTTCGCGCCATAACCTGCTGGGCACCGACAGCAACGGCGGCGACGTGCTGGCCCGCGTGCTGTATGGTTTTCGCATTTCGATGCTGTTCGGCCTGGCGCTGACGCTGTTTTCCAGCCTGATCGGCGTGTGCGTCGGCGCGACACAGGGGTATTACGGCGGGCGTTTCGATCTGTGGGGGCAACGCTTTATCGAAGTGTGGTCGGGCATGCCAACGCTGTTTCTGATCATTCTGCTGTCGAGCATCGTCCAGCCCAATTTCTGGTGGCTGCTCGGCATCACTATTCTGTTCGGCTGGATGAGCCTGGTGGGCGTGGTGCGCGCCGAGTTCCTGCGCACCCGCAACTATGACTATATCCGCGCCGCGCGCGCCATGGGCGTGCCGGATCGCGTGATCATGTCCCGCCACATGCTGCCCAACGCCATGGTGGCGACGCTGACCTTCCTGCCGTTTATCCTCTGCGGCTCGATCACCACCCTGACGTCGCTCGATTTTCTCGGCTTCGGTCTGCCGATCGGTTCGCCGTCGCTCGGCGAACTGCTGCTGCAAGGCAAAAACAATCTGCAGGCGCCGTGGCTCGGCATCACCGCCTTCCTGGTGCTGGCAGTGCTGCTGTCGTTATTAATCTTTATCGGCGAAGCGGTACGCGACGCCTTTGACCCCAGCAAGGCGCATTGATATGGCTACACCTCTGCTCGCCATCCAGGATCTCAGCATCGCCTTCCGCCAGGGCGACGCCGTCACGCCGGTGGTCAACGAACTCTCTTTACAAATAGCCCCGGCGGAAACGCTGGCGCTGGTGGGAGAATCCGGCTCCGGCAAAAGCGTCACCGCCCTGTCGATACTGCGACTGCTGCCCGCGCCGCCGGTGGTTTACTCTGGCGGCGATATTCTGTTCAACGGCAACTCGTTGTTGCATGCGCCGGAGGCTGAACTGCGCAAGGTGCGCGGCAATCAGATCGCGATGATCTTTCAGGAACCGATGGTGTCGCTCAATCCGCTGCACACCATTGAGAAGCAACTGGCGGAAGTGCTGATGCTGCACCGCGGCCTGCGGCGCGAAGCCGCACGCGCAGAGATCGTCGACTGTCTGGAGCGCGTCGGCATCCGCCAGGCCAAAACCCGGTTGCAGGACTATCCGCATCAGCTCTCCGGCGGTGAACGCCAACGCGTGATGATCGCCATGGCGGTGTTAACCCGCCCGAAATTGCTGATTGCCGACGAACCCACCACCGCGCTCGACGTGACTATCCAGGCGCAGATCCTGACGCTGTTGCAAGAATTGAAACAAGAAATGGGCATGGGGTTGCTGTTCATCACCCATAACCTGAATATTGTGCGCCGTCTGGCGGACAACGTGGCGGTGATGCGTCAGGGCCGTTGCGTGGAGCAAAACGGCCGCGCACAGCTGTTCAGCCGGCCGCAGCATCCCTACACACGGCAACTGCTGGCCGCCGAGGACGTCGGCGAACCGCTGCCGCTGCCGGCCGCAGCCAGCGCGCGCCCCGGCGATGAGCGGCCGCTGCTCAAGGTGGAAGATCTGCAGGTGCGATTCCCCATTCGGCGCGGCCTGCTGCGCCGCACGGTGGACTATCACTATGCGTTGAAGTCATTGAGTTTCGAACTGCGCGCCGGAGAAAGCGTGGGGCTGGTGGGGGAATCCGGATCGGGTAAAAGCACCACCGGGCTGGCGCTATTGCGTCTGCTGGCCTCGCAGGGGGCCATCTGGTTCGACGGTGAACCGCTCCACCCGCTGACGATGAAACAAATGCTGCCCTACCGCAGCCGGATGCAAATCGTCTTCCAGGATCCGTATTCCGCCCTCAACCCGCGCCTGAACGTACAGCAGATCATCGCCGAAGGGCTGGAAGTGCACCAGCAGCTGAACGCCGAGCAGCGGGAACAGCGCGTGATCGAGGTGTTGCAGGAGGTCGGCCTGGATCCGCAGCTGCGCCACCGCTACCCCACCGAGTTTTCCGGCGGCCAGCGCCAGCGCATCGCCATCGCGCGCGCGCTGATCCTGCAGCCGCAGCTGCTGATCCTCGACGAGCCGACCTCTTCGCTGGATAAATCGGTGCAGGCGCAGATCCTGACGCTGCTGAAATCGCTGCAGCAACGCCACCGGCTGGCTTATCTGTTCATCAGCCATGACCTGCAGGTGGTGCGTTCGCTGTGCCACCAGGTGATTGTGCTGCGACAGGGAGAAGTGGTTGAGCAGGGAGACTGCCGGGCGATTTTCGCGGCGCCCGCAGCCGACTATACCCGACAACTGTTGCAGTTGGCGGATTAGCGGCGAATTCAGAAGGGGTATTGCGCGCTGAGCGGTTCGGCGATCGCGGCGCCGACGTTTTTCAGGCGGCACATCGTCGCGCTCTCATCGCTGCGCTGCACGAACAGGCAAGGTTCTCCTTCCCATTCGACGATCGCGCAGTCGACCTGAATCTCCTGCAACGACAGATTAAGCTGTTGCATCACCTGCCAGGCCTCGGCCCCTTCATGGCTGAGCAGCTTCAGCCCAATCAGGTTGTTATCCTCGTCTATTCCGTTAAACGGAATCGGTTCGACCTTTACGCCGGTGAAACCGGATAGCCAACGATAACTTTGCGGCAAGCGATGCACTACCGAAAGTTGGATACTCTCCACATGAAATCCCTAGTTTGAAAAGGTGAAACACTTTTACCTGACAGGGTTACTAAGTTATAGCCGTTGACTCCCGACTCTGCCGCGCACAAATGTTATTTAAATGTAAATTTTGCCGCAAGCCATTAACCTGACCCCGTGCTTGCCGATGCCGTGCCATTTTTTGGCGCGCCGTGCGGTGTTATTTCACGGCATTTTGCGACTCAGCTCGCATTTTTGCGTTATATGTAACCCTTTCCCGCAGCGATCTCAACTCTTTTTTCTTGCAATGCGACTACTTTTTCGTCGCCATATTTTTACATTGAGGAAACATTTCACCCGTCGCGTTAGCGCACCGTCCTCCGCTAATACCTTGATTTACATCACCCCTAATGCAAACCGCCCGCACCGACCCGCCGGCAAAACGCCGCGCATACCGGAGGATATCGGGCAGCTCAGCGACGGTATTTTTTAACAAAAAGCACACAGAAGGGTAAATGCCCCATTAATTAGCAGGCATATGTTTGGCAACAAAATTTTCATTGCCGGTTGCACCACAAACTGGCAAGGCGCAACCCTGTGACGGCTCGGGGCAACTTCGCCCCGAACCTGGAGAACGTCAGGCTGCGCGATCGCGCGGCCGGCTGGCGTACAGATAGAACAACACCGCCACAATGCTGCACAGCGCCATCGAGGTGACCATCGGCCAGGCGCTCTTGCCCGGCGCCATCGACAGCACCGCGCCCACCAGCGCGCCGATGCTGAACCGCAACGTACCGGCCAGGGAAGACGCGGTGCCCGCCATATGCGGAAAATCATCCAGGATCACCGCCATGGCGTTGGAGGAGATCATCGCGATGCACCCCAGATAGACCGCTACGCCGATCACCAGCGCCCAGAAGCCCAGCCCGACGGCGCTCACCGCCAGCAGCCACAGCCCCATCGCCAGCTGCACCAGCAGCCCCAGTTTGAACATCTTGACCGCACCGAACCGCCGCACGTTGCGGCTGTTGATCAGCGTCGTCAGGAACAGGAAGACGATATTCAGCGCAAAGTAGTAACCGAAGTGCTGCGGCGAAACCTGGTTCAGTTCGATGTAGACGAACGGCCCGGCGCTGAGGAACGAGAACATGCCGGCGAACGAGAAGGCGCTGGCCAGCATGTAGCTCAGCACCCGCTTGTGGCGGAACAGCGAACCGAAATTGCCCAGCGTAGTGCGCAGGTGGAACCGCTGTCGCCGCTCTTTCGGCAACGTCTCCTTGATGAACAAGGCCACCAGCAGTGAACCGATCAGCGCCGCGGCGCCCATGGTCCAGAAGATGGCATGCCAGTTGAACCACAGCAGCAGCGCCCCGCCGATCATCGGTGCCAGCAGCGGCGCGATGGTCATCACCAGAATGACGAACGACATCATGCGCGAGAACTCGTCCTTGGTGAACATGTCGCGCATCAAGGCGTTGATCACCACGCTGGCGGCGGCGGCGGCCAGGCCGTGCAAGAAACGCAATCCGATCAGCTGATCGATCGACTGCGCCATGGCGCAGGCGCAACCGGCAATGGCGAAGATCAGCGTTCCCCACAGGATCACCGGTTTGCGGCCGATGCTGTCCGACATCGGCCCATAGAACAGCTGCCCGAAGGCGAAGCCGAGCATATAGGCGCTGAGCGTCATCTGCACGCTGCCGGACTCGACGCCAAACTGGGCGGCGATCACCGGCATGCTGGGCAGGTACATGTCGATGGCCAGCGGCATCAGCATGGACAGCAGGCCCAGAATGAAAATCAAACCGAGATGAGAGGTTCGGTTCTGTTGCACGTTCCACGACTCCTTAATCGGCCGCAATCAATGATCGGTTATCAGTCCTGCAGGTGCGGCGCGCCCACGCTGGCGATCTCTTCTTCGGTCAGTGGGCGATATTCGCCCGGCGCAAGATCGTCATCCAGCACGATGGCGCCGATGCGCTCACGGTGCAACTCGATCACCCGGTTGCCGACCGCAGCGAACATCCGCTTCACCTGGTGGTAGCGCCCTTCGCTGATGGTCAGGCGCACCACATGCTCGTCAACCTGCTCCAGCGTCGCCGGCCGCGTCAGATCTTTCTCGTTGTGCAATTGCACCCCTGCGGCGAAACGCTGCGCGGTGTCTTCCGCCAGCGGGTGCTCCAGCGTCACCAGATAGGTTTTCTCGCAGTGGTGGCGCGGCGAGGTGACGCGGTGCGACCACTGGCCGTCGTCGGTCATCAGCACCAGCCCGGTGGTGTCGATATCCAGCCGCCCGGCGGCGTGCAGTTTGTACGCGACCGGCTCATCGAGGAAGTACAGCACCGTCGGATGATCGGGATCGTCGGTGGAGCAGACGTAACCCTGCGGTTTGTTGAGCATGAAATAGCGCGGGCCGTTCTGCTGCTGCAGCGGATTGCCGTCGAACGCCACCTCTTGTTCCGGGGTCAGTTTGACAGCCCCGCTCTTCACCACCTCACCGTCTACGGTGACGCGTTTAGCCCGAAGTTCGCGCGCGACCAGCGCACGGCTGATGCCTAACTGCTGAGATAAAAACTTGTCCAATCGCATGGGATCTGCTTTGCCTGTCGTTGTTATGATCGCATTGATCGTATTGCCAAAATATGACGCCCGCCGTTGCACCGGGTGCAAATGGCAGGCTCAGGGGGGAAATCGCGTGGGGGCACAGCGATTGCTGCCACACGAGTATAGCGGCACAACGCGCTGCCCGACAGGGGTAATTTTCACGCTTCTCGCACCGCGCGCGCTCAGAAGGCATAATATAGACATTTCTCGGTCGCCCGGGGCGTAAAATGTCAGCGTTTCTGTGGCAACAGCGCTGACAAACCTAACCCCCGCGGCCCATTCCAACCTACGGCGTTCATTTATGGCCTTTACCCTACGCCCCTACCAACTGGAAGCGGTCGAAGCCACCATCAACCATTTCCGGCGGCATCCCGAGCCGGCGCTGATCGTGCTGCCGACCGGCGCCGGCAAAAGCCTGGTGATCGCCGAGCTGGCGAAGCGCGCCCGTGGGCGAGTGCTGGTGTTGGCGCACGTCAAGGAACTGGTGGCGCAAAACCACGCCAAATACTGCGCCTACGGCCTGGAGGCGGACATCTTCGCCGCCGGCCTGCAGCAGAAAGAGAGCGCCGGCAAGGTGGTGTTCGGCAGCGTGCAGTCGGTGGCGCGCAACCTGCCGCTGTTCGACGGCGCCTTTTCGCTGCTGATCGTCGATGAATGCCACCGTATCAGCGATGACGACGACAGCCAGTACCAGCAAATCATCCAGCACCTGCAGAAAACCAACCCGCAGCTGCGGCTGCTGGGGCTGACCGCCACGCCGTACCGGCTGGGCAAGGGCTGGATTTACCAGTACCACTACCATGGTTTCACCCGCGGCGACGGTGCCAGTCTGTTTCGCGACTGCATCTATGAGCTGCCGCTGCGCTACATGATTAAACACGGTTTTCTGGTGCCGCCGGAGCGGCTGGATATGCCGATCGTGCAATACGACTTCAGCCGTCTGGAGGCCAGGAGCAACGGCCTGTTCAGCGAAGCGGACCTGAACCGTGAGCTGAAACGGCAAAACCGCGTCACGCCGCATATCATCAGCCAGATTGTAGAGTACGCCGACGATCGCAAAGGCGTGATGATCTTCGCCGCCACCGTCGAGCACGCCCGCGAGATCCACGGCCTGCTGCCGAACGGCGAAGCCGCGCTGGTCAGCGCCGAAACGCCGCCCGCCGAGCGAGATGCGCTCATCGAGGCGTTCAAACAGCAGCGTCTGCGCTATCTGGTCAACGTGGCGGTGTTAACCACCGGCTTCGACGCGCCGCACGTCGACCTGATCGCTATCCTGCGCCCCACCGAGTCCGTCAGCCTGTATCAGCAGATCGTCGGGCGCGGGCTGCGTTTGGCTCCCGACAAAAAGGATTGCCTGATCCTCGACTACGCCGGCAACCCGCACGATCTGTTTACGCCGGAGGTCGGCGTCAGTAAACCGCACGGCGACAGCCAGCCGGTGCAGGTGTTCTGCCCGGCCTGCGGTTTCGCCAACCTGTTCTGGGGCAAGTGCACCGAAAACGGCGACATCATCGAACACTACGGCCGCCGCTGCCAGGGCTGGCTGGAGGACGACGACGGCCACCGCGAACAGTGCAATTACCGCTTCCGGTTCAAGAGCTGCCCGCACTGCGGCGCGGAGAACGACATCGCCGCACGCCGCTGCCATCAGTGTCAGGAGGTGTTGGTCGATCCCGACGACATGCTGAAGGCGGCGCTGAAGCTGAAAGACGCGCTGGTGCTGCGCTGCGGCGGCATGGAACTGCAGAGCGGCCGCGACGACAAGGGCGAATGGCTGAAGGCCACCTATTACGACGAGGACGGCACCAGCACCAGCGAGCGCTTCCGCCTGCAGACGCCGGCGCAGCGCAAAGCGTTCGAGATGCTGTTCCTGCGCCCGCACCAGCGCGCGCCGGGCGTACCGTTCGCCTGGCACACCGCCGCCGACGTGCTGGCGCAACAGCAAGCGCTGCGCCATCCGGATTTCGTGGTGGCACGCAAGCGCGGGCAGTTTTGGCAGGTGCGTGAGAAAGTGTTCGATTATCAAGGCCGTTTCCGCCGTGCCAATCAGTTGGCCTGAGCGAACGGCCCTCAATCTGGGCAGGTTTTCGTTGCCCTGCGGGCGGCTTTCCGTTAAAATGCCGCGCGCTTTACCTGGGCCTGCCCAGCGTTAAAGCGGAATTCCGAACTTGCTACTTGGGTCGCCTGTAGCAGGGTAAATTTTCTTTTAAGAGAAAAAACAATGTTCACTATCAATGCAGAAGTACGTAAAGACCAGGGTAAAGGTGCGAGCCGCCGCCTGCGTGCAGCAAACAAATTCCCAGCTATCGTTTACGGTGGCAAAGAAGCTGCAGTTTCCATCGAATTGGATCATGATTCTGTCAAGAACATGGAAGCTAAACCAGAATTCTACAGCGAAGCAGTAACTCTGGTTATCGACGGTAAAGAAACCAAAGTTAAGGTTCAGGCTGTACAGCGTCACCCGTTCAAGCCAAAACTGGCTCACATCGACTTCGTTCGCGTTTAATCGCTACGTTTTCGAACCTTTCGGGACGCCGAAATAAAGAACGCCGCAATTGCGGCGTTTTTTATTGTCTGCGATTCGGCAAGCTTACTTGCCGCTGCCGGTCCGGCGCTGCAGCTGATCGCGCAGGTTCGGCGGCGTGCCTCTGATGGTCAGCGTGTCGGTGGCCGCATCCCAGAAAATGCGCTCGCCCAGCAGCATGGCGTCGAAGTTCAGGCTGATGCCGCCGCCGCTGCCGGCGAATTTGGTCAGCTGACGCAGCGTGCCGCGATCCGCCGGGAAGCTCTCTTCCAGCTCATACCCTTGCTCGCTGGAGAACTGCATGAAGTCTTTCTCGCCGACCGGCGACAGCTCCTGCGACAGCGCCTGCAGTTCAATCTCTTCGCCCGCCTGCAGCTGTTCGTTGCAGTAGCTGTACACCTGCTGGCGCACCGACTGGCGCTCATTCTTGTCCAGCTGCGCATCGGCGCAATAGTCGTCTACCGCCTGCAGCAGCCCGCGGTTTTGCGCCTTGGTGTCCAACCCTTCGGACGCCGCCAGGAAGTCCATGAAGAAGTCGGCGACCTTGCGGCCCACGCGCCCGCGCAGGAAGGTCAGGTAGCGGGTCGATTCCGGGTTGGTTTCCCACTCGGTCAGATCGATACGCGCAACGATATCGGCGTTGTTGATGTCCAGATAGTGCGTAGTGTTGATATCCAGCTCTTCGTTGACGCGCATGCTGTTACGGCTGTTCAGCACCGCGATCAGCAGGTACTCGACCGCCAGATAACGGTATTGGCCGAACAGCACCACGCCGCCTTCGGCGAATGGATACTTCGCCAGTTCGTCGCGCAGACGGCCGGTCGCCGCGCGGCTGAAAGCCAGAAAGTCCTTATCGTCCTTGCGGCAAGTGCGCAGCGCTTCCGCCAGCTCGCTGCCCTCGTTGAACAAGCCCAGGGCCTTGCTCTTGGCGCTGTAGACGCGATGCAGTTCCGCCATCATTTCTTCCACCGCCGCGTTGGTGGGAAGCAAGGAATCGCGCAGCACCACGTCCAGCGTTTGCTCGTCGCGTTTCACTAACTGGTGCAGAGCGATCTGGTCGATATCCAGACTCATGGTAAATCCTCCTGTTCTTTAGGCGCGTATTCAAACACTGAAGGCCCCGCCCTGCAATACTAAAAAACCGCGGCAAACCGGAAAGGCGCAGCGGTGAGCGGCCCCGTTGCGGGCGAACCCTTTCCCGAATGACAGGAAGTGATAAAAGAGCGGAAAATCACTGTCCTATACGGTAAGATAGGGCACTTTGCAGATTACTAAGCGCAATTTTATGCCACAATCATCCCGTTACAGTGACGAACACGTTGAACAACTGCTCTCAGAGCTGGTCAATGTTCTGGAAAAACACCATACCCCCACCGATCTTTCCCTGATGGTGCTGGGCAATATGGTCACTAATTTGATCAACACCAGCGTTGCCCCCGCGCAGCGGAAAACCCTGGCGAGATCGTTCGCGGAAGCCCTACAGGCTTCTGTCCGTGAAGATAAAGCGCATTAATATTTATTTATGGTGACAAACCGTCAGCGTTATCGTGAAAAAGTCTCCCAGATGATCAGCTGGGGGCACTGGTTCGCCTTATTCAACATCCTGCTCGCCCTTGGGCTGGGCAGCCGCTACCTGTTTGTCACCGACTGGCCCGCTTCCCTGCTGGGCCGGGTCTATGCCCTGGTCAGCCTGCTGGGGCATTTCAGCTTTATCGTGTTCGCCGGCTATTTGCTGGTGATCTTCCCGCTCACCTTCGTGGTGATGTCGCAGCGGCTGCTGCGATTTATTTCCGCCGCGCTGGCCACCGCCGGGCTCACGCTGTTGCTGGTCGACAGCGAGGTGTTCTCCCATTTCCACCTGCACCTAAATCCGGTGGTGTGGGATCTGGTGGTCAACCCGGATCAAAGCGAGCTGTCGCGCGACTGGCAGCTGATGTTTATCTGCGTGCCGGTGATCTTCCTGGTGGAGATGCTGTTCGGCACCTGGAGCTGGCAGAAGCTGCGCAGCCTGAACCGCCGCCGTTTCGGCAAGCCGCTGGCGGCGCTGTTCATCAGCGCCTTTTTCGCCTCGCACCTGATTTACATCTGGGCCGACGCCAACTTCTATCGCCCGATCACCATGCAGCGGGCCAACCTGCCGCTCTCGTACCCGATGACCGCGCGCAAGTTCCTCGAAAAACACGGCCTGCTCGATCAGCAGGAATATGAACGCCGCCTGGTGCAACAGGGCAATCCGGAAGCGGTGGCGGTGGAGTACCCGCTCAGCGATCTCAGCTACGGCGATAAAGGCAGCGGCTATAACCTGCTGATGATCGTGGTGGACGGCATTCGCGCCAAAGACGTGGCGCAGGACATGCCGACGCTGACGCGTTTCGCCCAGGAAAACGTGCGCTTCAGCGATCACTACAGCTCGGGCAACCACGCCGACACCGGGCTGTTCGGCCTGTTCTACGGCATTTCCCCGACCTATCTGGACAGCGTGCTCGCCGGCCGCAAGCCGTCGGCGCTGATCAACGCGCTCGGCGAGCAGGGTTACCAACTGGGGCTGTTCTCGTCCGACGGCTTCAACGCCAGCCTGTACCGTCAGGCCCTGTTGACCGACTTCTCGCTGCCGACGCCGGCGCCGCAAAGCGACGCGCAAACCACGCAGCAATGGCAACGCTGGCTGGCGGATCAGGGCGACAAAGAGCCGTGGTTCTCCTATATCAACTTCAGCGGCGCCGAGCCGGCCGAAGGCGCTAAAACTCCGGCGCCGGCCGATTTTATCCAACGCTATCGCACCGGCGCTCAGGACGTGGACGCCCAGATAGCCCAGGTGCTGGATACCCTGAAACAGCGCGGCCTGCTGGATAAAACCGTGGTGGTGATCACCGCCGAGCACGGCGTCGAGTTCAACGACAGCGGCAAAGGCCAATGGGGCGCCGGCACCGCCTTCAACCAGGCGCAGCTGCAGGTGCCGCTGGTGATCCACTGGCCGGGCACGCCGGCGCAGACCATCAACAAGCTGACCGGCCATAACGACGTGATGCGTACCTTGATGCAACGGCTGTTGCACGTGAAAACCGCGCCGAAAGACTATTCGCAGGGCGAAGATCTGTTTACCGCCCAGCGCCGCAACAACTGGATCGCCACCGGCGATGGCAACCAGCTGGTGATCACCACGCCGACGCAGACGCTGATGCTGGACAACAGCGGCAACTATCGCGTCTACGATCAGAACGGCGATGAAATAAAAGACGAGAAACCGCAGCTTGCTCTGCTGTTGCAGGTGCTGACCGATGTAAAACGCTTTATCGCCAACTAACTGCCTAAAACTAAAGCAATCAAGTGGTAAGGCGCTTGCATAAACATCGAGAATCGGTAGTATGATTTTTCATAGCGTCGGCATGTAGCGCAGCCTGGTAGCGCACCGTCATGGGGTGTCGGGGGTCGGAGGTTCGAATCCTCTCATGCCGACCAAATTCAAAAAACCTGCTGTAACAGCAGGTTTTTTTTCGTCTGTACGTGAGAGGATGAGAATCTCCGAAGGAGGTTTGAGCCGAACGTAGTGAGACCACGTTGCTTTAGCAACGGCCCGCAGGGCAAGCATCGAAGATGCGCATAATCCTCTCATGCCGACCAAATTCAAAAAAACCTGCTGTAACAGCAGGTTTTTTTCGTCTGCACGTCGAGAGGATGAGAGCGCAGCCGCTGCACCACTGCCTCCCCCAACGATCATTGCGCGCCTCGCTTTCGCGACGGCCTTTCTCCTTATCAAGCTCAGGCTGAGATTTTGTCTTGTTGGTTTTCGGGCGCTGCGGCGATGAACGCCGGGAGCTGAGTACAGGCGTCGTAAATCGCTTTACAGCGCGGGTACCCGCTCAGATCGCACCCCATCCGCAGGGCATTCGCCCACTGAGGGATCAGGCAGCAATCCGCCAACGTCGGGTTGTCGCCAACGCAGAAGGGCCCTGGCGGCCTCTGGAGCAACAGCTGCTCCACGGCGCTCAGCCCTTGTCGGATCCAGTGCGCATACCAGCGTTTTTTCTCTTCCTCACTCACCTTCAGCTCTTCACTCAGGTAGCGTAACACCCGTAGGTTATTGACCGGGTGAATATCGCAAGCGATGACATAAACGATTTCCAGTACCCGGCTGCGCGCCGGATCTGCCGTCGGCAACAGCGGCGACTGGGGGAAATGGCGATCCAGCCAGTCGGTAATCGCCAGCGACTGGCTGAGAGACTCGCCGTCGTCCGTGAGCAGCGTCGGCACCAGCCCGACCGGGTTCATACGCCGATAAGCCAGCTCATTCTGCTGCCCGATGCGAATATTGACGCCCACCGTCTGGTAATGGATACCTTTCAGCGCCAGCGCAATGCGCACGCGGTAGGACGCTGAGCTATTAAAAAAACTGTACAGCTTCATCATTCACCTCAGAATCAGCCTCAGACAATCTTCACGGCGATAGGGGTAAGCCCCTCTACATTCCCGGTAATCACATCGCCTTTCACCACTGCCCCCACCCCTTCCGGCGTACCGGTAAAAATCAGATCGCCGGGCTGCAGCTCAAAAAAGCCGGACAGATAGCTGATGGTTTCATTCACCGACCAGATCAGATGACGGATGTCGCTGCGCTGACGATCGCTGCCATTGACCTGCAGCCAGATAGGCGCATGGTTGACGTCTGCGCTGTCGCCGGCTTTATGCAGTGGCGCGATGGGCGCAGAGAGATCGAACGACTTGCCGATTTCCCATGGGCGCCCCATTTGACGCATGTCCATCTGCCGATCGCGGCGGGTCATATCCAGGCCCGTGGCATATCCCCAGATATATTCATGCGCCTTTTCCAACGGAATATCGCTCCCCCGTTTGCCAATCGCCACCACCAGTTCGATTTCGTAGTGATAGTTGTCCGTTTGCGCCGGATACGGCAGCGCCAGCGTTTCGCCGGCCGCCACCGGCACCACCGCATCGGCAGGCTTACAGAAGAAGAACGGCGGCTCACGATCCGGATCAAAGCCCATTTCGCGAGCATGGGCGGCATAGTTGCGCCCGACGCAGTAGACACGGCGCACGGGGAACTGTTTATCACTCCCCACGACAGGAACAGTCACGGGGGCTGGCGGTGCAAATACGTATTGCGTCATTTTGTCTCTCCCAAATTAATAACGTGCTTCACGGAACAGCCCCAGGGCTTCCTGAACCGGCCGGTCCGAAAAACTGAATAACACGGTGTCTTCATCCGCCTGAAACGACACGTCGAACCAGGTCGGCGCCACAAAGATATCTTTTGCCGAAAAGTGAAGGGTTTCATTGCCGATGCTGACCTGGCCGCGCCCTTCCACCACGTGGTAGAGGGTGCTGTCCGTAGTGCGCGCCTTTCGTGAGGAAAAGCCTTTCGGCAACAGTTGCAGGAAGGCGCCCATCGAGGGCATGGGATAGCCGCCGGTCACCGGATTGACGTAGCGCATCTTGTAGCCGTCCCACTCGTCGGCGTCCCCCATGCGGGTGAGGTCGTACAGCGTTTCGCGGCTGCGATCGTAGCGGTAGTTGAAAATGGGCGATGAGTTGCCTTTCTGATGGCGCAGCGGCAGCATATTGGCCGCATAACGCGGTAAATAGTCCCCCTCCCGGCGCGTCACGGGCTGCTGTTCTTGCGGATAGTCTTCCGCGAAACCGCAGCCCAGCAGGTTCACCAGCGGCAGATCCAGACCGTCCAGCCATACCACCGGCTCAGCGCCGGGATTGCCGTGATCGTGCCAGCGCCACTGCGGCGTCAAAATGAAGTCGCCTTCATGCATTTGCGTTCGTTCGCCGTCAACGGCGGTAAACGCCCCATTCCCTTCGACGATAAAACGCAACGCGGACTGATTATGGCGATGGCTCGGCGCGATTTCGCCCGGCATGATCAATTGCAATCCGGCGTACAGCGTCGGGGTGATGGCGGCTTGTCCGCGCAACATCGGGTTTTCCAGCACCAGCACGCGGCGCACCGCTTCTTTGGCGCCAATCAACTCGCCGCTGGCCAGCAGGTGCGGGCGAATCTCCTGATAGTTCCAGTAAGCCGGTGCGCAGTTTGCATTCGGCGTTGACGGTACCAGATAGTGCAGCGACTCCCACAACGGGGTCAGGTTCTGCCCGGAAATCTGCCGGTAAAACTGCTGGCGGCTGGGGTTAACATCCTGATGGCGTTCAGGCATAGGGATTCTCCTTTTTCATTCACGACGCTGCGCGAGGCAACGTGTCAGGGGCTGGGGCAGACAGACGAACGACAGCCGTCAGCCGCATTAACATCACCGTACTGAGCGCCGCCGGAAGGGCAATAATGAAAAATAGCGTATCGAATGAGAAATTCATCGCCATCATCACGCCGCCGGAAAGCGAGCCGACAATCGCGCCGCAGCGGCCAATGGCATTGGACCAGCTGACGCCCGTCGCCCGGCTTTGCGTCGGATAGAGCGTGGCGGTCAAAGCATTCAGCCCGACCTGCGACCCGCTGATGCCGATGCCGGTGCCGAAGATGGCCAGCGCCATTTGCCACAGGCCGTTCTCGCTCAGGCCAATCATGACGATACACACGGCGCCCAAGGCGTAGCTCACCGCCAACACCCGGAAGGGATTGCATTTGTCCATCAACACGCCCAGCCCCAGCGCGCCCACCGTGCCGCCTATCTGGAAAGCGGCGGTCACCCAGGAGGCATGCCGCAGATCAATACCGCGGTGGTTAAGCAGCGTCGGCATCCAGCTGGAGAGCAGGTAGATGATCAGCATGCTCATGAAAAAAACCGCCCAGAGCATGAGGGTGATGCGCAACTGGCGGCCGGCGAACAGTGGGCTGATGCTGCCTTTGGCCGCCGTGGCGGCTTCGTTCAGATAAAAATGGGTCTCTTCATCGCACTCGCCAGTCATGGCGCTGACCGTTTTGGCAATCACCTTTTGCGGCAGTTGGCGGCGAACCTGCCAGCGCGGGGACTCCGGCAGGGCAAACAGCAGCACTACAAAGAGCATCAGCGGCAAGACGCCGCCGAGCACCAAAATGCCGTGCCACCCCATCACCGGCACCAGTTGGGCGCTGACGATCCCGCCCAGGGCTGAACCGAGCGTGAAACCGCAGAACATCAGCGTGACCAGCGCACCACGGCGGCGAGCAGGCAGATATTCAGAGGTCATCGTGATGGTGTTCGGCATCGCGCCCCCCAACCCCAGGCCGGTGAGAAAACGTAAAATGACCAGCGTTGGCATATCGGGGGAGAAGGCCGAAATCAGGCTCAGCGTGCCAAACAGTGCCACGCAAAGTTCGATAACGCGCTTGCGGCCAAAGCGGTCAGAAAGCGGGCCGCAAAGCAGCGCGCCCGCCGTCAATCCCAGCAACCCCGCGCCAAACAGCGGTGCCAGTTCGCCGGCGGTCAGTTGCCATTGGGTACGGATGTCGGGCGCGATGAAACCAATGGCCGCGGTGTCAAAACCATCGAGCATCACCACCAAAAAGCAGCAGAGAATGACGCGCCACTGCGTCTTGCCGATAGGGGCTGCGTCGATCAGTGCTTGTAAATCACGCCGTTGAGTCATAGTGAGCGCCTCGCAGCAGGTAGGGAGATGTCTGTGTTGTTTTAGGTATGTTACGAATTTGTATCTTTAGCGATAAAATGTACAATGGCTTTTCGGGCGGAGACATAACCGGAGGGCTATAACAAATGGCGAACTGGGCGCAGAAATTGAAGCTGCACCATCTGCAAATGTTGGTGGCATTGGGTGAACAGGGAAATCTGACCCACGTTGCGCGGATGATGAACATCTCCCAACCCGCTCTGTCAAAATGGTTGTCGCAGCTCGAAGATGAGATTGGGCTCACGCTCTTTGAGCGGCATAGCAAAGGGCTACGCCCCTCCGAGGGGGGGAAATTGCTGCTTCAGCATGCGCAGCGTTTGATCAATGATCTGGAGCGTTCGCAGTCTGAAATCGCCCGCTTTAAGCAAGGCGGGCTGGTGGGAAGCCTGAAAATCGGCTGCTCGCCGGTGGCGACCGACTGCGTTTCGCAGGCCATATTGAGCCTGCTGCAGGAAATGCCGACGCTGCATCTCAATATTGAGGAAAAGGTGATGACCCCCCTGCTGCACGATCTGCTCGCGGGCGCGGTGGATGTCGTCGTTGGCCGCGTCGGGGGGCGGGCGCTGCAACTGCCGCTCAACTATCAAGTGCTCTACACCGAACCGGTATGCTTCGTTGCCCGCCCTCACCATCCGCTGGCAAAATCCGCCTCCCTCACCTGGCACGATCTCACCCACTGGCGCTGGATAGTCTGGCCGACCGGCACGCCAATCCGCCTCAGCATCGATAATGCGTTGGCAGATAACGGCGTGATGCTGCCTGAAAACACGGTTGAATCGGCATCGATGAACGTCAGCACCAACCTGCTGCAAAGCAGCGACATGATCTCCATTCTTTCACTACGGCTGGCGCAGCGTTATGCCAGCCAGGGGCAACTGGCGATCCTGAACCTGCCGAAGATTGAGCAGAAAGGCAGCGTGGGTGTTTTCTGGCGCAACAGCGAGCCGCCTTTTGCCGCACTGAGCCGCTTTTTGCAGCTGCTGACGCAGGCCAGATAAAAATCGCCTTAACGCGACGGCTCCCTTTTCTGGCAGAACGGGGATTCAGCGGCGGGCTTTAGCGCACGCCGCGCAAGAATAAACACCCCTTGTAAAATTCCGCGCCCCCTCTTGCCAACCCGAGCGGCTCAGGCCAGAATACTGTACATTAAATCAGTATTTACAGGTGAGTCATGTTTGTAGAATTGGTGTACGACAAACGCAACGTCGCTGGGCTGCCCAACGCCGCCGAGATTATTCGCAGCGAGCTGGAAAAACGCGTGCATGCGCTGTTCCCGGAGGCGGAAGTGCGCGTGAAACCGATGCAGGCCAACGGCCTGAACTCCGACGCCAGCAAAAGCGATCGCGAAAAGCTGAACCGGATGTTGGAAGAGATGTTCGAAGAAGCGGATCAGTGGCTGGTTCTTGATAGTTGATGAATAGTAGCCTGCGTAGAACACCCTACTGGTAGCCAAACCTGAATCTAGTACTATCACGCTTTTTTATAGGAGCAAGGCAGCGTGGCAACATCGTGTCTGCCATCTACTATACTACCCAAGCCTACATCTGAGAAAATAGTGGCTCTCAAAAGTCACGGCTTGCACTACGATGCAATTCTCATAATGCCGCCCACCGACTTTCACTCACATAGTTTGATAATTTCAAGGCCCACGATAAAGCCAAGTAAAACCACAAATTCTAAATGGGTTACATTCGGAATTTGTCAGCTAACCTCCCAACATATCTCATGCTATAATATCAATAATCTAATCAACCCATTGGAATTGTTAATGAAAATTTATTTAGGGGCTTCTCTTTATGCAACCTACTAAAAAGTGGTCACAGGAACTCGAAGGGTTACGCGGCCTGGCATCGCTTTGGGTTGTTTTAGGCCATATCTGCATTTTAACTCGCTTCCGTCCCCCCATTCTTTCTGATCCCGCAGTGGGTGTAGATCTTTTCATCCTGCTTTCTGGCTACCTGATGGCCAAAAATTATGTTGAACGCAAGGAACAAGAACCTTGGACCGATTCGTCGACTTTTAAAAAATTTTGGACTCGGCGATTCTTTCGCATCGCGCCGCTCTACTATGTCTTATTGGTTTTAGCTATCGTATTCGGTAACTACTTTGGTGAGGCCAGGGACATCATCGGCCACTTCTACAGCGAAACGCAAACCAACAGCTCACGTTATAGCGACCATTCATTTTTAAACGTGTTCACACATGTCAGCTTTATGTTTGGCTTCCTACCTGATTTTTCATTCAATACAGTTCTACCCGACTGGAGTATTGGGTTAGAAATGCAGTTCTATTTTCTTTTCCCATTCATCATGTTAACCGTCTTGAGGCTGGGTTTTGCGCGAACATGTCTCACCGCTGTTTTGTTATGTGGACTCGCCAAGTTTCTGGTACCGGACTACTTTGCGGCGTTCCCAATGCCTTCCATGATCCTCATAAAGCTAAACTTATTTATCGCAGGTATGCTGATAGCTGAGTCAATCCGTAGAAAGAGCATTCAATATGCAGGTTTTGCTCTGCTGACTGTATTGGGCAGCGTGTATTTACCAAATGAATTTAATAAATACCATCTGCTTGCTCAGGTAGGTCTGATCTTAATGCTGGTCACGATACTTTGGACTCGGAGTGAAGATAGCAAATGGGCACGCGCGTTGCGCTTGCCACGTTGGTTCCTGACAAACCGCCTCAGCGTATTTATGGGCGATGTCTCATACTCAGTCTATCTACTCCACCTATTGATAGTTCTACCAGTCGTCGCTTATTTGCTCTCAAACACATCGTTTGCCGAGCTTTCTTCAGTAATGCGGTTCATTGTTGCATCAGGGATCATTATCCCGCTCACTTATGGTATCGCAACATTGCTGTATCGCTTTATTGAGAAACCGGGTATCAAGTACGGTAAAATGCTTATCAGTCGCAACAGAGCAAAAGCCGCCGTGCTACCGTAATTGCTATCGATACTCTATAGGCATCCTTAGCTGTTGACCCAGCGCCACCTGGAGAATTCATTCCCGTGGCGCCTTTTCAACAACAGTCATAGTAAAAAAGCCATCTGCTAAGCAGGTGGCTTAAACACTACCTTTCTAGTCCTAGATGCATTCGCTTTACTCTTCCTTGACCTGGTACCGACCATACCATCGAGTTATCTCTTCGTTTGCTCCAGCTATGTCCAGAAAGCCTCCCTTTGCCAACAGTGATAACCTCAACAAGTGTGCTTTCTGAGATAAGGAAACTTAGCGAACGGCCTGATGGCTGCATCTGTACTTCGGTGTCCATACGAAACGATACTGACAGCGATAAAACACTCGAGGAGTAGGTTCATATCTGCCGATGCTGCTCAATCCTTGATTTACTGGTAACAAACCGAGGCAGTAATCAGCATGGGTATTCCACAGGAACGATCATCACCGCCACAGGAGGTGATGTAGCATTGATAACAAAAAGCCCCAGCATCGCTGCTGGGGCCTCTGTCATGGTGCCGGCTACCGGAATCGAACTGGTGACCTACTGATTACAAGTCAGTTGCTCTACCTACTGAGCTAAGCCGGCTGAATTTGGCGGAAGGACAGAGATTCGAACTCTGGGAGCTGTTACACTCGACGGTTTTCAAGACCGTTGCCTTAAACCACTCGGCCATCCTTCCAATGGGCGCTGATATTAGCGATACCGTTATGAAATGTCTATCGTTTTGATGCAAAAAAATCGCATCGGCGGCGCAGTTGCCTAAACTTCAGGCCTTAAACGCTTAAAAAATGAAAAGCCCCGCAAAAGCGAGGCTTTTATGTTCGGCTGAAACGCGATTACTTCGGCTGCGAATCGTAGTCTGAACAGGTTTGATAGCCCTTGTTCATGACATGGCCCGTGTCGTTGTAGCTGACAAAATACGTTTGCACTTTGCCATCGCGCGGCGCGACCGCATAGGTGTCGCAGGTGCCCTGCGCATGGATCAGCGTGGCAGACGTCGACGGCGGACCGGCAATCGCCCGCACCTGCTGCTTGGTCATCCCTACTTTGACATCGCTGACCACCGGCTCATTGACATAACTGGTTGCACGGTCATAGGCGGTGCAGCCGGCAAGAATGGAAAATACCGCCGCAGTGCCGACGGCCAAAACCAACTTCTTCGTCATAGCTTGTCCTCTTGGAGTACGTTTGTTGTCCCCTAAGTCTAGAAGTGGAAAGGCTTTTCTACAAACTCCCCTTTGTCGATCGGTGCGCTTTTTCTCGCGATCGGCCGGCGCGGGCGCGACATCGGATTCAAAAGCCGAAATCGCTCAGCGCCGGGACATCGTCTGGGCGCCGACCCAGCGGCCAATGAAAACGCCGACCCTGTTCGCGAATCGGCATGTCGTTGATGCAGGCATGGCGGTTGATCATCAACCCTTCCTGATTGAACTCCCAGTTTTCGTTGCCGAAGCTGCGATACCAGTTGCCGGAATCGTCGCGCCACTCATAGGCGAAACGCACCGCGATGCGCGCGCCGTCAAACGCCCACAGTTCCTTAATCAGCCGATACTCCAGCTCTTTCGCCCACTTGCGTTGCAAAAATGCGACCACCGCCGCGCGGCCGTCGACAAACTCCGCGCGATTACGCCAATGGGTATCGAGGGAATAGACCTGCGAAACCCGCTCAGGATCGCGGCTGTTCCAGGCATCTTCCGCCAACCGTACTTTTTCGATGGCAGATTCACGGGTAAAAGGCGGCAATGGGGGTTTAATGCTCATGATCATCTCCTGGGTGAAGGTGCGTAGACAACTCTGTCTACATCATTACGCTAGCGCATGTAGACAGAGTTGTCTACAATCACTCGAAAATAGCCAGGGAGAAAAATGATGACCACCGATCGCAACACTTTGCCCGCCCGTCAGCGCATCCTGCTGACGGCCCACGATCTGTTCTATCAGGAAGGGATCCGCGCCACCGGCATCGATCGCATCATCAAGGAATCAGGCGTCACTAAGGTGACGTTTTATCGCCACTTTCCCAGCAAGAACGATTTGATTACGGCGTTTTTGGCCTATCGCCACCAGCAGTGGCTAACCTGGTTCAGTACAGCGTTGGATCGACATGTGGCGCAGAGCGGCGGGTTACTGCCGGCGCTGGCGCCCTGCCTGGCGGAATGGTTCGACGATCCGCGTTTTCGCGGCTGCGCGTTTATCAATACGGCCGTGGAGATCGCCGATCTGCTGCCGGAAAGCCTGCACCTCGCCGGCCGGCATAAGCAACAGATGACGGATGAACTGGCGCGCCACCTGCCCGCAGGCCCGCAGCGGGAACAGCACGCCGCGATATTGGCGATGCTGATCGACGGCGCCATCGTCAGGGTACAGATTGAGCGCCAGCCGCAGCCGGCGTTGCAGGTGCTGAATGCCGCGCTGGCGTTGTTGGCGCAAGGCGGGTTCGATCAGTAATTGGCCCAGATGCCCGGCGTCACCAGTTCCAACAGGTGGGCGTCGGGATCGCGAAAGTAGATGCTCTCGCCACCGTGATCCCAACGCATGCGCCCCTCAATTTCCACGCCGTTGGCCGTCAGATGCCGTTCCCAGTGCGGCAGTTGGTCTTTTGCCACCGCCAGCCCGATATGCGCCGGCCCCACGCCATCGTGCGCGGGAATAAAGCCGGTCGGATAATGCGCCCCACGCAGCGAATCGCCCTCGACAAACAGCAACAATACGCTCCGATCGCCAACGTTATAGGCGCGGAACCGCTCGTTGGCGACCATCGCCGGCAGCTTCAGCACTTCTCGGTAGAAGGCGTCCGCTCGCTCAATATCGCTGACGTACAGCACCGTTTCGATCACCTTATCGATCTTGAGTTCCATATCATCCCCCTCTTTTTTGTACTGACAGCGTAGGCTTAGAGGAGGAAAACCACGGTGCTTCCCGTGCCGATAGCGGATCAATCCGTGCTTTTTACCGGTTTACAGGCAAAAAAAAACGCGGCCCGAAGGCCGCGCGATGACGTTCACACTGAGGTGCTTAGAACTGGTAAACCAGGCCCACGGCAACCACGTTGTCGGTGTTGATCCCGGCAGCGTCGGTGAAGTCGTTGTTGTCCACCAGGTTGATTTTGTAATCAACATAGGTAGACATGTTTTTGTTGAAGAAGTAGGTCGCACCCAGGTCGACGAATTTGACCAGGTCTTGATCGCCGTAGTCCTTGCCGTTACCGGCGCGGCCCAGGTCTTTACCTTTGGTCTGGTTATAGCCGACGAACGGACGCAGACCGAAATCGAACTGGTAGTGCGCGTAGGCTTCGAAGCTCTGCGCCTTGTTGGCGTAGCCGTAAACGCTGCTGTCGGAGCTGCCGAAACGCGCCGCGTTGTAGGACTGGGTGAACATCACCGCCAGGTAGACGTCGTTGGCGTCATATTTCAGACCGCCGGAGTAACCTTCGGCCTTGTCGCCGCGGCCCATGATGTTCTGGTGACCGTTAGCGCCGTTCTGCTCGCTGGTGCGGCGAGAGTTGAAGAAGGCGCCCGCCGCGCTGATGCCGTAGCCCATGTCATAGCTCATGGACATACCGTAGCCTTCGCCGTTCTGGCCAAGGACGTCGCGACCGTTGTTGGTCTCTTCGCCACTGCCGTTTTTACCCTGGTACTGCAGGGCGAAGTTCAGGCCGTCAACCAGACCGAAGAAGTCGTTGTTACGGTAGGTCGCCAGGCCGCTGGAACGCTGGAACATGAACTGGTCGGCGCCGTAGGTCATACCGTCGAACTCAGGCTGCAAGTCGGTATACGCCGCGACGTCGTACAGCACGCCGGTATTACGGCCGTAGTCGAAGGAACCGTAGTCGCCGAATTTCAGACCGGCGAAGCCGTAACGGGTGAAGTTCTTGTTGTCCTGGTTTTCAGCGTGGTTCAGGTTAGCCTGATATTCCCACTGGCCGTAGCCAGTCAGTTGATCGCTGATTTGCGTTTCGCCGCGCAGGCCAAAACGCATATAAGACTGGTCACCGTCCACGCCGTTGTTGCTGGAGAAATAGTGAAGACCGTCGACTTTACCGTACAAATCCAGTTTATTACCGTCTTTGTTGTAGATTTCCGCCGCGCCTGCTGTGCCTGCAACCAGCAGTGCGGGTACCATCAGAGAGAGTACTCGAAGTTTCATCGTTATTATCCTCGTTAATTATGTCGAGCTACGGCCACTGCCCTTTTCGAGCATTATTAGCACGACTGTGCATTACCATTCTGGTAACAAGGGTTATATTAATCCAGAAAGAAAATGATACCAAGTATCCGATAGTGTTTCAGCGTGATTAATAAAGGTTTCAAAATGTAAATGCGCGCGAACTTTCACAAAACATTACCGACAAACAAAATAAAGCACTTAAAGACAAAGAATAGATTAATTGATAAAAAATCATGTAGTTATACAAATCTTTAAGAAAAAAAAGCCAACCATACAATTGTACTGGACAATAAGCACATTGTGCCAAAACGCCGCCTGCACGCAGCCGCTATAATCACCTCGCTATCATCATTATTTTCATTATTACCTTCATTATCCGAAGATAATTTCTGCATACCTTTAACCGGCTTCTGGCCGGTTTTTTATTTTCCTCCACACTGTCCTCACAATTTCAATCCGCACAAATAGCACGCAAATAAATAACCTCGCGATATAGTTTCGCCAATTTACATCCGCACTAATTGCTAATCTTTTCTCTTATTTTGGTCTACAAATTGAATTTGTTTTTCATTTCGTGCTTTATCTCGCCGAATATTGTGTGTCACAGGCAAAATTGGCCGCAGAGTTTCACTTCTGGTAGCCTGAAAAAAAGCTCACCCTCAGCGAGTAAAGTCATGATGCCATTTCACCCAGAGGCGCTATGGCGGCGGCTGCAAGGCTCGCCCTTCCGCGCCCGTTTCCGTTTGAATCCCAAAGACCAGAGCTATCTTGACGACAAAGGCTTGCCGCTGATCCTCAGCCATGCCCGCGACTTTATCGATCGCCGTCTGGCCGCCGCCCACCCCAAAAACGATGGCAAGCAGACGCCGATGCGCGGCCATCCGGTGTTCGTCGCCCAACACGCCACCGCCACCTGCTGCCGAAGCTGCCTGGAAAAATGGCACGGCATACCGCAGGGCATCGCGCTGGACGAACAGCAAAAAGACTATATTGTCCAGGCGATCGCCCTGTGGCTGGTGCGCCGAGGCGGCGCCAGAGAGGAATCAGGCGCGAATCTTTTCGACCCGGATCGCGGATTGTGATAAAAACTGTCAGTAACTTTCGCCACTCTTTTGACCCAAGATCCTGACGCTTACATGACAGCCACCTTGTGCAATGAACAGCAAACGCCCGGCGTTCCTCAACAGATCGCCACCCGCCTGGCCTTTTTCGTCGCCGGCCTCGGCATGGCCGCCTGGGCGCCGCTGGTGCCCTTCGCCAAAACGCGCATCGGCCTCGATGACGGCTCGCTCGGCCTGCTGTTGTTATGTATCGGCGCCGGCTCCATGTTGGCGATGCCGCTGACCGGCTTCCTGACCGGCAAACTGGGCTGCCGCGCGGTGATCCTGATGGCGGGGCTGGGGCTGTGCATCGATTTGCCGTTGTTGGCGCTGATGGACTCCCTCGGCGGCATGGCCGTGGCGCTGCTGTTGTTCGGCGCGGCGATCGGCATGATAGATGTGGCGATGAACGTGCAGGCGGTGATCGTCGAGCGCAACAGCGGCAAGGCGATGATGTCCGGCTTTCACGGCTTCTTCAGTATCGGCGGCATCGCCGGCGCAGGCGGCGTCAGCGCGCTGCTGTGGCTGGGGCTGACGCCGCTGCAATCCACCCTGATCACCGTGCTGGCGGTGATCGTGCTGCTGGCGTTCGCCAGCCGCCATCTGCTGCGTGACAGCGGCGCCGACGACGACGGACCGATGTTCGTCTTGCCGCGCGGTTGGGTGATGTTTATCGGCATTCTGTGCTTTATCATGTTCCTGGCGGAAGGCTCGATGCTCGACTGGAGCGCGCTGTTCCTCACCACGCTGCGCGGCGTCGAACACAGCCAGGCCGGGCTGGGCTATGCGCTGTTTTCCATCACCATGACGCTCGGCCGCCTCAATGGCGATCGGGTGGTGAACTCGCTGGGCCGCTACCGGGTGCTGCTGCTGGGCAGCCTGTGCGCCGCTGTCGGTCTCAGCCTGGCTATCGCCTTCAATCACGCCACCGTTTCGCTGGCCGGCTTTATGCTGGTTGGCCTGGGCGCTTCCAACGTCGTGCCGATTCTGTTCAGCGCCGCGGGCAACCAACGCGATATGCCGGCCAATTTGGCGATCGCGTCCGTTACCACCGTCGGCTATGCCGGTATTCTGGCCGGCCCGGCGCTGATCGGCTTTGTCGCTCAGTTTTCCAGCCTGACGGTGGCCTTCGCCTGCGTAGCCGCTCTGCTGTTGGCGGTGACCGCCAGCGCCAGGGCCGTCACTCGCTGATTCAGGAATGCGCAGCCACTATGCAAAATAAACAACTGACCATTAGCTCCAGCAATATCACTCGCTGCTTCCTGCTGTTTATCGTGCTGCTGACGATCGGCATCGGCCTGTATGGCTACAACTACACCAACGCCTGGCTGGCGGAAAAGAAGTACACGCTGAACAGCATCGCCGGTTCGCTGCAAAAGCGCATCGATACCTATCGCTACATGACCTATCAGGTCTATGACAAATTCGGCAACGCGCCGGCGCAGAATGTCGATCCCGGTTTGCAGGAAACCCGCCTGCGCCCCGACGTCTACTATGTCGAGAAGCCGCACAAGAAAACCGACGCGGTGATCTTCGGCAGCCATGACGAGAACACGCTGGCGATGATCGCCAACATCTCGGACTACCTGGACAACCGTTGGGGCGCCAAGACCGAGAGCTACGCCATGTATTACCTCAATGGTCAGGACAACAGCCTCAGTCTGATCACCACTCAGCCGCTCAAAGAGCTGGCTTCGCGCTTTAGGGAAAGCTACCTGACCACTTCGGCGGACGAACGCCGCGCCGAGATGCTGCAACAGGCCAATATGCTCGACGAACGCGAGAGCTTTTCCGATCTGCGCAAACAGCGCTTCCAGAACGCCTATTCATTCTCGATTCGCACCACCTTTAATCAGCCGGGACATCTGGCGACGGTGATCGCCTTCGACTTGCCGATCAACGACATCATTCCGGCCAACCTGGCCCGCGCCAATTTCCTGCTGCAGCCGGACGATGTCGAGCTCGACGACAGCGCCATCCCGGCGGAAACCGCCCTCGGCGCCCAGGCGGCGATGAGCGGCGGCTGGGTGGAGTTCAGCGCCGCCCTGCCCAATGCGCCGCTGAAGGTGGTGTATCGCGTTTCGGCCATTAATCTGGCCATCGATCTGCTGCGCAACAACATCTGGCTGATCGCGGTCAACCTGCTGCTGTTGGCGCTCTCGATGCTGAGCATCTACTTTATCCGCCGCCAGTACATCCGCCCGAGCGAAAACATGGCGGTTGAGCTGGAGGCCGAGCGCGCGCTGAATCAGGAAATCGTCTCCAGCCTGCCCTCCGGCCTGCTGGTTTACAGCTTCGCCAACAATGCGGTGATCGCCAGCAACAAAATCGCCGAGCACCTGCTGCCGCACCTCAGCCTGCAAAAAATCGCCCATATGGCCGAACAGCACCACGGCGTCATTCAGGCAACGGTCAACAACGAGGTGTATGAAATCCGTATTTTCCGCAGCCAACTGTCGCCGGATACCTACCTGTTCCTGATGCACGATCAGGATAAAGAGGTCATGGTGAACAAGCGGCTGCAGCAGGCACGGCGTGAATACGACAAGAACGTGCAGGCGCGCAAACTGATGTTGCACAACCTGGGCATCGAACTGAATCAGCCGGTGCGCCAGATGTACGATCTGGTCGACAGCCTGCGCAACCAGCCGGATGAGGAACAACAGCAGGCGCTGCTGGGCCAACTGACGGCGGCGTCGTCGTCGGTGCTGGGATTGATCGATAACATCACTCTGCTGACGCGGCTGGAAACCCAGGACTGGCAACCGACGCGCGAGCCGTTCAACCCGGCGGCAATGATCGACGAGTTGCTGCTGGAAGCCCTGCCCGCCCTCAATCAAAAGGGGCTGGCGCTGTTCAAGCATTTCCAGCTGGACGTCGAACAGAACTACATCGGCGACGCCAACGCGCTGCGCAAAGTGATCTCGCTGCTGGTGCATTACGCCATTATCACCACCGCCTGCGGCAAGATTTCTCTGGTCATCGACCATGAGCCCGAACACCCGGATCGCCTGATTTTCCAAATCAACGACACCGGCTCCGGCATCTCCAACGAAGAGATCAGCAATCTCAATTACCCGTTCCTCAGCCAGACGCTGGTGGACCGCTTCAACCACGGTTCCGGCCTCACTTTCTTCCTGTGCAATCAGCTGTGCAAAAAGCTTAACGGCCAGTTGGACATTCGCAGCAAAGTGGATATCGGCACTCGCTATACCATTCGCGTCGCCATGGAGATGGAGAGAAAAGAGCCGCAGGAACAGGAAAAGCTGCTCGACGGCGTCACCGCCCTGCTGGACATCACGTCAGATGAAGTGCGCGGCATCGTGACCCGCCTGTTGCAGGCTTACGGCGCCGACTGCCTCGTCGCCGAAGATCGCGCGGTCAACCGCGATTATGACGTGCTGCTGACCGATAACCCGCAGCGAGCCGATGATTACACGCTGTTGCTGGCGACCGATGAACCGGGTTGGCAAGCGCTGGATAAACGCTACATTCGGGTGAACTATAACCTGAACGGCGCATTAATCGACGCCGTGCTGATGCTGATCGAACAGCAAATGGCCGCGCTGGAGCAGGAAGAAAGTCCGCTTTCATTGAGCTCAGAAGATATCCAACTCTATGAAAAACAATTGAAATCAAGTGATTACTATGGGCTGTTTGTCGATACAGTACCCGATGATGTCAAAAAACTGTATACTGAGGCGGGCAGCAGTGATTTCAATGCGCTGTCACAAACCGCACACCGCCTGAAAGGCGTGTTTGCCATGTTAAATCTGCTTCCCGGCAAGCAGCTGTGCGAATCGTTAGAACAGCGCATCGCAGAAGGTGATGCGCCCGAGATCGAGAATAACATCAGTCAGATTGATTTTTTCGTCAGCAGACTGCTGAAGCAAGGTAGCCAACAACATGAATAACCTGAACGTAATTATTGCTGATGACCATCCTATCGTACTGTTTGGCATCCGGAAGTCACTTGAGCAAATTGAATGGGTGAATGTCGTTGGGGAGTTCGAAGACTCAACCGCACTGATCAACAATCTGTCCAAGCTGGATGCCAACGTGCTGATCACCGATCTGTCGATGCCGGGTGACAAGTATGGCGACGGCATCACGCTGATTAAGTACATCAAGCGTCATTATCCGCAGTTGTCGATCATCGTGCTGACCATGAACAACAACCCGGCGATCCTGAGCGCGGTATTGGATTTGGATATCGAAGGCATCGTGCTGAAACAAGGCGCGCCGACCGATCTGCCGAAGGCGCTGGCCGCCCTGCAGAAAGGCAAGAAGTTCACGCCGGAAAGCGTCTCCAAACTGCTGGAGAAAATCAGCGCCAGCGGCTATGGCGACAAACGCCTGTCGCCGAAAGAGAGCGAAGTGCTGCGTCTGTTCGCCGAAGGTTTCCTGGTGACCGAAATCGCCAAGAAACTCAACCGCAGCATCAAAACCATCAGCAGCCAGAAGAAATCGGCGATGATGAAGCTGGGCGTAGAAAACGACATCGCCCTGCTCAACTACCTCTCGTCCGTCAGCATGACGCCGTTGGACAAAGACTAAAGCCCGCCTCACGGCAGGTTAACGCCAAACAGGCACGGCATCCGCCGTGCCTGTTTGCTTTTCAGGCCTCGCTGCGGTTGTAGCGTACCTGCTGGCTGTAATAAGCCAATGTCTGCTCCAGCGTCTCCAGCGTAACCGGTTTCGACAGGCAATTATCCATGCCCGCCTCGAGACAGCGCTGCTTCTCCTCCGCCAACGCGTTCGCCGTCACGCCGATCACCGGCGCGCTGAACTGCATCTCCCGCAGCGCCTGCGTCAGGCGATAGCCGTCCATGTTCGGCATATTGACGTCGGTCAACACAATATCGACGTGGTGCTGTTTCAGTACGCTTAGCGCGTCTACGCCGTCGTTGGCGGTCACCACCTGATACCCCAGCGACCCCAGCTGATCGGAAAGCAGGCGACGGTTGATCGGATGATCGTCGACCACCAGCAGATGAATATCGCCGTTGTCCGCCGCGCTGGCCTTGGCGGGCACCGGCAGCTGCACCAGCGCCTCTGCCGCGCCGTTGCCGACGCCGAACAATCGGTTGATCAAGGTCAGCGTTTCACGCGGCGTAGAGGTGCTGTGCATCCAATAGCCTGGCCGGGTTTCCAGCGACGGGCCGATATGTTCGGTCGAGAACTGGATCTGAGCCAACAGCGGCGTGTTTAGCATCAGCGGATAATCGCTGAGCATCACCTCGTCGGCGGCGGTCTCCTGCCCGTCATAGCGCTGGATATCGGCGCCGTAGCCGCCCAGAATCGCCATCAGGTAGCTTTCCAGCCGCTGATTGCGGATATCCAGCCACAGCCGCCGGCCCTGCCAGGTATCGCTGGCCTGCGGGATCGGGAACTGGGCGTTAAACAATGGAATGCGAATGCTGAACAAGCTGCCCAGCCCCGGTTCGGACTCGACGGAGACGTCGCCGTCCATCAGGTTGACCAATTTCTCGCAGATCGCCAGCCCCAAACCGGTGCCCTGGAAGTGGCGCTGCACGCCGGTGCCCACCTGGAAGAACGGATCGAACAGGCGTGAGATCTCCTTCTCCGGAATACCGACGCCGGTATCGCGCACGCTGAATTCCAGGTAGCTGCCGCGGGTGCAGACCTGCAGCACGATGCAGCCGGTATCGGTGAACTTGATGGCGTTGTTCACCAGGTTGGACAGCACCTGCTGCAGCCGCACCGGATCGCCGAAGATACGCTCCGGCACGTTTTGCTCGATAAAGCAGTACAGCCCCAGACGTTTCTTCACCACCAACGGCAAATAGTTGCCGGCGATATGGGTGATCACCTCCAGGCAGGAGAACTCACGCGGTTCAATCTTCAACTGCTCGGACTCGATTTTGGAGAAGTCGAGAATATCGCTGATGATTTTCAGCAGCAGCCCGGAAGAATTGTTCATCGCATTGACCAGCCGATCGACCCCTGGCGGTAGCGCCTTGGTCTGCAGCAGATCGAGGTTGCCGATAATGCCGTACAGCGGCGTACGCAGCTCATGGCTGACGGTGGCCAGGAACATCGATTTAGACTGGCTGGCCTGCTCCGCCGCCGCCGCCATCTCCTGCAGCGACTCTTCCATTTTCACGCGCGCGCTGACGTCCACCAGCACGCAGATCGCCACCTCTTCGTTGCGGTAACGCGAATGGACAAAGCTGATCTGCAGGTTATTGTTGTTGCTGGTCATCACATCGACGAAGTTCGCCTGCTGTTCGCAGATGATGCGCGTAATGCGATCGCGATCTTCGTGGGTCAACAGGTTGATGTAGTTGTGCGCCAGTTCGTTACTCAGAATATTGGTGCCATCGCTGATGCGCAGGATACAGATGCCCACCGGCGCCGAGGCGACGATCTTGCGGTTGAACTGTTCGTGTTCTTCCAGCCGGAAGGCATTGTCCTCCGCCGGCAGGAACATCTTGCGCTCAAACAGCCACGCCAGCGTGAACAGCACGATTGCCGACAACAGGTTCAGCAACAGCGCATTGAGAATCAGCATTTTGAAGCGTTCCACCACGCTTTTCACCGGCAGCGCATAAACGATGCTCAGCGATGAAGGCGGCAGCGCTTTTTTCAGGATCAGATCGCGGTAGTTATCGACATAACCGAAGTAAGCATGCTCTTCGGGGTAGCTGTTGAGCGCAGCGGCATAGCGATCGCCATCCGCCAGGCGCAGTATCGGATCGTTGTTTTCATCCAGCAGCGTGACGCCGATCGGCAGGTTGCCGGCGGTGACGAAATCTTCCAGCCGGACGGTTTGCTCGATGCCCAGCAGCGCCTCCAGCTTGTTGCCGATATAGAGAGGCGTCAGCACATACAGATAACCGATGTCAGGCCGCTGCGCGCTGGGGCTAATCCAATACAGGTTGTTGTCTTTGTCCAGATTCTTGGCGTTGCGGTATTTCAGAATGCGCTCGTGCAGCAACTTCAGCATGTTTTCCCGGTTGGCGACCGCGTTGCCGCCGCCGAATTCCGCCAGACACAGGCTGTCGCCGCCGATAAAGAACACCCGGTTGAGATCGTAGGCCGCCACGAAGTTCTCTTTCCAATACTGGATCAGGCCGCTCAGCGAATCGAGTGAACTGCGGTAAGTGGCGCTCAGGGCGCAGTTAGACTCTGGATACAGCGGATAGAATTGCGGTGGGCTGCCCTTGCCGGGGATCACGCCGCTGAACATGTCCAGGCCGCTGACCGAACCGTTGAGGCGGTTTTCCGCCATGTACTTGATGTCGCGTATGATGTCGGCGGAATGGCGAATATAGCCCTGCGCCTGATCGAAATTGAGGTTGTACTCCTGGCGGATGTCCGATTCTTTCTGATGCAGGATATTCAGAATATAAAAGGTGGTGAGCAGCGCTCCCAACGACCACAGCAACATCGCCAGCACCCGGAACAGATAGCGGGATATCTTCAGCGTAGTTCGAAAAGAGGCTAAATATTTCAATCGGATACCATACGAAAGTCAGTGGCGGCGCGCGTTGTCGCCGGCGCAGCGGCCGGCGGCTCGGTGCGCCAATTAAACCATATAACTGAAAAAGGGCCTAGCATCGCTGCCAGGCCCTTTTGTCTCAGTGCATTACGGTGTCGGCATACCGACGCCCTCACCTTGCTTAAACGTTGTCGTCGTCCATCGGCTCAGCCGCGTCGTCGCCATCGTCCAGCGGCGTAGTGTCTTCTTCTACCGCTTCCGCGCCCGGTTCCAGGCTGTCCAGCTCTTCGTCTTCCACCGGCTCGGCCACGCGCTGCAGACCGACGACGTTTTCGTCTTCCGCCGTACGGATCAGCGTCACGCCCTGGGTGTTACGACCGACCACGCTGACTTCCGAAACGCGGGTACGCACCAGCGTGCCGGCATCGGTGATCATCATGATCTGGTCGCTGGTTTCCACCTGCACGGCGCCGACCACCTGGCCATTACGCTCGCTCACCTTGATGGAGATAACCCCCTGGGTGGCGCGTGACTTGGTCGGGTACTCGGTGACTGCGGTACGTTTACCGAAGCCGTTTTGCGTGACGGTCAGAATGTCGCCCTCGCCGCGCGGCACGATCAGCGAAATCACGCTGTCGCCTTCGCCGAGGTTGATGCCGCGCACGCCGGTCGCGGTGCGGCCCATCGAACGCACCTGCGTTTCCGGGAAGCGCACCACTTTACCGTTGGCGGAGAACAGCATCACTTCGTTGGTGCCATCGGTCAGATCGACGCCGATCAGCTCGTCGCCCTCGTTGAGGTTGACGGCGATAATGCCGGCGCTGCGCGGACGGCTGAACTCGGTCAGCGCGGTTTTCTTCACGGTACCGCTGGCGGTGGCCATGAACACGTGACGCCCTTCTTCATACTCGCGCACCGGCAGAATGGCGGTGATACGCTCATCGGCTTCCAGCGGCAACAGGTTGACGATTGGGCGGCCGCGCGCGCCACGGCTGGCTTCAGGCAGTTGATACACCTTCATCCAGTACAGGCGGCCACGGCTGGAGAAGCACAGGATCGTATCGTGGGTGTTGGCCACCAGCAGGCGATCGATAAAGTCTTCTTCTTTAATGCGCGCGGCGGACTTGCCTTTGCCGCCGCGGCGCTGAGCTTCATAGTCGGACAGCGGCTGATACTTCACGTAGCCCTGGTGAGACAGGGTCACCACAACATCTTCCTGGTTGATCAGGTCTTCGATGTTGATGTCGGAAGTATTGGCGGTGATCTCGGTGCGACGGCCGTCGTTGTACAGCTCTTTGACCGCCACCAGCTCTTCGCGGATCACTTCCATCAGGCGCTCTGGGCTTTCCAGAATAAAGATCAGCTCGGCGATGAAGTTGAGCAGCTCTTTATATTCGTCCAGCAGCTTTTCGTGCTCCAGGCCGGTCAGTTTCTGCAGACGCAGATCCAGAATCGCCTGAGCCTGCTGCTCGGTCAGGTAGTACTTGCCGTCGCGGATGCCGAACTCCGGCTCCAGCCACTCAGGGCGAGCGGCGTCGTCACCGGCGCGTTCCAGCATGGCGCTGACGTTGCCCAGATCCCACGGCTGAGCCACCAGCGCGACTTTCGCTTCCGCCGGCGTCGGCGCACGGCGAATCAGCTCGATGATCGGATCGATGTTAGCCAACGCGATAGCCAGCGCTTCCAGGATATGGGCGCGGTCACGGGCCTTGCGCAGTTCGAAGATGGTGCGGCGGGTAACCACTTCGCGGCGGTGGCGCACGAAGGCTTCGAGGATATCTTTCAGGTTCAGCAGCTTAGGCTGCCCCTGATGCAGCGCGACCATGTTGATGCCGAAGGTAACCTGCAGCTGCGTCAGCGCATACAGGTTGTTCAGCACCACTTCGCCGACCGCGTCGCGTTTGACTTCGATCACGATGCGCATGCCGTCTTTATCGGACTCGTCACGCAGCGCGCTGATGCCTTCTACGCGTTTTTCTTTCACCAGCTCGGCGATCTTTTCGATCAGACGCGCCTTGTTCACCTGATACGGGATCTCGTGAACGATGATGGTTTCGCGGCCGGTTTTGGCGTCGGCTTCCACTTCCGCGCGCGCGCGCAGGTAGACTTTGCCGCGCCCGGTGCGGTAGGCCTCTTCAATGCCGCGACGGCCGTTGATGATCGCCGCCGTCGGGAAGTCCGGCCCCGGGATGTGTTCCATCAGCCCTTCGATGCTGATGTTTTCATCATCGATATAGGCCAGGCAGCCGTTGACGACTTCAGCCAGGTTGTGCGGCGGAATATTGGTGGCCATGCCCACGGCGATGCCCGACGAGCCGTTTACCAGCAGGTTCGGGATCTTGGTCGGCATAACGGCCGGGATCTGCTCGGTGCCATCATAGTTAGGCACGAAGTCGACGGTTTCTTTTTCCAGATCCGCCAACAGTTCGTGAGCAATCTTGGACATGCGCACTTCGGTATAACGCATCGCCGCGGCGGAGTCGCCGTCGACGGAACCGAAGTTACCCTGACCGTCCACCAGCATGTAGCGCAGTGAAAACGGCTGAGCCATACGCACGATAGTGTCGTAAACCGCGCTGTCACCGTGCGGGTGATATTTACCGATCACGTCCCCGACGACACGGGCCGATTTCTTGTATGGTTTATTCCAGTCGTTACCCAATACACTCATCGCGTAAAGAACGCGGCGGTGAACCGGCTTCAGTCCATCACGAACATCTGGCAGCGCACGTCCGACAATAACGGACATCGCGTAGTCCAGATACGAGTTTTTCAACTCGTCTTCGATGTTTACCGGTGTGATTTCTCTGGCAAGGTCGCTCATGGAGCTGCTATCCCTCTACTAATGATTCATCTGCCCGCTGCCATAGTGGCAAAGGTGTAAAACTATATCACAAAGCACGCTTTACGGGAAAATAACCGCCGCTGTTTCACGGAAATTGTACAGATTAGTGCGCTAAAAACGCATCGACGCAGACGATGCCGCGCCGGAACATGTATAATCCGCGCAACGAGAACAAGGAGCCAGACAAGCCCATGAACGCAGAATCATCCAGCCGAGTGCAAAACGTTGACCACCAGGAAATCGCCAAGTTCGAGGCCGTCGCCTCCCGCTGGTGGGATCTGGAAGGCGAGTTCAAACCGCTGCACCGTATCAACCCGCTGCGCCTGAACTACATCATGCAGCGCGCCGGCGGCATTTTTGACAAGCAGGTGCTCGACGTGGGCTGCGGCGGCGGCATTCTGGCGGAAAGCATGGCGCGCGAAGGCGCCGAAGTGACCGGCCTGGACATGGGCGGGGAGCCGCTGCAGGTCGCCCGGCTGCACGCGCTGGAAAGCGGCGTGAACGTGACTTACGTGCAGGAGACGGTGGAAAGCCACGCTCAGGCCAACCCGCAGCGCTACGACGTGGTCACCTGCATGGAAATGCTGGAGCACGTGCCCGATCCGGCCTCGGTGGTGCGCGCCTGCGCCCAACTGGTGAAACCGGGCGGCCACGTGTTCTTTTCCACCATCAACCGCAACACCAAAGCCTGGCTGATGGCGGTGATCGGCGCGGAGTACGTGCTGAAGATGGTGCCGCAGGGCACCCACGATCATAAGAAGTTTATTCGCCCTTCCGAACTGATCGGCTGGGTCGACGGCACGCCGCTGCGCGAAAAGCACATGATCGGCCTGCATTACAACCCGATCACCGATCATTTCAAGCTTGGGCGCAACGTTGACGTGAACTACATGGTGCACACCCAGCACGAAGGCTGAGCGCTGTAAACCGCGCCGGCCCTGCGTTATCGGGGTTCGGCGCCAACGCGCTGTTAGGAAAAATACCTAATTTCCGCGACTTCGATCAAAATCGTGGTTGTAGACAGTTTTTTAGAATATTAAATCAGATCAATATGCCGTTTTTTTCTAACGTTTAATAAAGCGCCAAACGATCGGTTTTTTCAGTTTTTCAGTAAAATCTGATCTCGCTTATTGACAAGCTTGTCGCGCCAGTCACGGCGCGCACTGCGAACGGCAAGTTACATTTCACCCCCAAGTTATCCACAAATTAGGCCGGTTTTGTTCACTTGCAAACGCCGTTTTTTCTCACTATCTTGTTACCTCACCGACATACAACCCCTATATATAGTGTTTACATACTGAGCAGAGCGACTACACTTCTGCTTAGGGGCACCATACGGACAGGTAAAACACCACATGAACCAAAGTCTGCTTGTAACTAAACGCGATGGCCGTAAAGAGCGCATCAACCTCGACAAAATCCACCGGGTCATCGATTGGGCCGCAGAAGGATTGCACAACGTCTCGGTTTCTCAAGTAGAGTTGCGTTCCCACATTCAGTTTTATGACGGCATCAAAACCGCCGACATTCACGAAACCATCATCAAAGCCGCTGCCGATCTGATCTCCCGCGATGCGCCGGACTATCAGTACCTGGCCGCTCGCCTGGCGATCTTCCACCTGCGTAAAAAGGCTTACGGTCAGTTCGAACCGCCGAAGCTGCACGCTCACGTGACCCGCATGGTCGAGATGGGCAAATACGATAAACATCTGCTGGAAGACTACAGCGCTGAAGAGTTCGAGCAGATGGACTCCTTTATCGATCACTGGCGCGACATGAACTTCTCTTATGCCGCCGTCAAGCAGCTGGAAGGCAAGTATCTGGTGCAGAACCGCGTCAGCGGCGAGATCTACGAAAGCGCCCAGTTCCTGTACATGCTGGTGTCCGCGTGCCTGTTCTCCAACTACCCGCGTGAAACTCGTCTGGATTACGTCAAACGTTTCTACGACGCGATTTCCACCTTCAAGATTTCGCTGCCTACGCCGATCATGTCCGGCGTGCGCACCCCAACCCGCCAGTTCAGCTCCTGCGTGCTGATCGAGTGCGGCGACAGTCTGGACTCCATCAACGCTACCTCCAGCGCCATTGTGAAATACGTTTCGCAACGCGCCGGCATCGGCATCAACGCCGGCCGCATCCGCGCGCTGGGCAGCCCGATCCGTGGCGGTGAAGCCTTCCATACCGGCTGCATCCCGTTCTACAAACACTTCCAGACCGCCGTCAAATCCTGCTCGCAGGGCGGCGTGCGCGGTGGCGCGGCAACGCTGTTCTACCCGATGTGGCACCTGGAAGTGGAAAGCCTGCTGGTGCTGAAAAACAACCGCGGCGTTGAAGGCAACCGCGTGCGCCACATGGACTACGGCGTGCAGTTGAACCGTCTGATGTACCAGCGCCTGATCAAAGGCGAAGACATCACCCTGTTCAGCCCGTCCGACGTGCCGGGGCTGTATGATGCGTTCTTCGCCGATCAGGACGAATTCGAGCGCCTGTACACCCAGTACGAGAAAGACGACAGCATTCGCCAGAAGCGCGTGAAAGCGGTTGAGCTGTTCTCGCTGATGATGCAAGAACGCGCCTCTACCGGCCGTATCTACATCCAGAACGTCGACCACTGCAACACCCACAGCCCGTTCGATCCGCAGATCGCGCCGGTGCGCCAGTCCAACCTGTGTCTGGAAATCGCCCTGCCGACCAAGCCGCTGGAAGACGTCAACGACGAAAACGGCGAGATCGCGCTGTGCACCCTGTCCGCCTTCAACCTGGGCGCGATCGACAGCCTGGACGATCTGGAAGAGCTGGCGACCCTGGCGGTACGTTCGCTGGACGCCCTGCTGGATTATCAGGATTATCCGATCAAGGCCGCGCACCGTGGCGCGATGGGTCGCCGCACCCTGGGCATCGGCGTCATCAACTTCGCCTATTATCTGGCGAAGAACGGCGTGCGCTACTCCGACGGCAGCGCCAACAACCTGACCCACAAAACGTTCGAAGCCATTCAGTACTACCTGCTGAAAGCCTCCAACCGTCTGGCGCAGGAACAAGGCGCTTGCCCGTGGTTCAACGAAACCACTTATTCGCAGGGCATCCTGCCGATCGACACCTACAAGAAAGACCTGGATGCGATCTGCAGCGAGCCGCTGCACTACGACTGGGAAACCCTGCGTAAAGAGATCCAGGAAACCGGCCTGCGCAACTCGACGCTGTCCGCCCTGATGCCGTCGGAAACCTCTTCGCAGATTTCCAACGCCACCAACGGCATCGAGCCGCCGCGCGGTCACATCAGCATCAAGGCGTCGAAAGACGGCATCCTGCGCCAGGTGGTGCCGGAGTATGAGCGTCTGAAAGACAACTACGAGCTGCTGTGGGAAATGCCGAGCAACGACGGCTATCTGCAGCTGGTGGGGCTGATGCAGAAATTCATCGACCAGTCGATTTCGGCCAACACCAACTACGATCCGACCCGCTTCCCGGGCGGCAAGGTGCCGATGAAGCAGCTGTTGAAAGACCTGCTCACCACCTACAAGTTCGGCGTGAAAACGCTGTACTACCAAAACACCCGCGACGGTGCGGAAGACGCCCAGGAAGATTTGCAGCCTGCCAAGGCCGGCGATGACGACTGCGAAAGCGGCGCCTGCAAGATCTAAAGTTTGACCTAGCGGGCCGGAATTTTCCGGCCCCTTCATTTAGCCACGTTACGATGGATTCAGGCTTATGGCTTACACCACTTTTTCTCAGACCAAAAACGACCAGCTGCAAGAGCCGATGTTCTTCGGCCAGTCGGTAAACGTTGCGCGTTTCGACCAGCAAAAGCATGAAATCTTCGAAAAACTGATCGAAAAACAGCTCTCCTTCTTCTGGCGCCCGGAAGAGGTTGACGTTTCCCGCGATCGCATCGATTACCAGGCGCTGCCGGAGCACGAGAAGCACATCTTCATCAGCAACCTGAAGTATCAGACCCTGCTGGACTCCATCCAGGGCCGCAGCCCGAACGTCGCCCTGCTGCCGCTGATCTCGATCCCTGAGTTGGAAACCTGGGTGGAAACCTGGTCGTTCTCCGAGACTATCCACTCCCGTTCCTACACCCACATCATCCGCAACATCGTCAACGATCCGGCGCTGGTGTTCGACGACATCGTCACCAACGAAGAGATCAAGAAGCGCGCGAAAGACATTTCCGGCTACTACGACGATCTGATCGAGATGACCAGCTACTATCACCTGCTGGGTGAAGGCACCCACCAGGTGAACGGTAAAACCGTCACCGTCAATCTGCGTGCGCTGAAGAAGCAGCTGTACCTGTGCCTGATGAGCGTGAATGCGCTGGAAGCGATCCGCTTCTACGTCAGCTTTGCCTGCTCCTTCGCTTTCGCCGAGCGCGAATTGATGGAAGGCAACGCCAAAATCATCAAACTGATCGCCCGCGACGAAGCGCTGCACCTGACCGGCACCCAGCACATGCTGAACCTGATGCGTTCCGGCGCCGACGATCCTGAAATGGCGGAGATCGCCGAGGAATGTCAGCAGCAGTGCTACGATCTGTTCGTGCTGGCCGCCCAGCAGGAGAAAGAGTGGGCGGAATACCTGTTCCGCGACGGCTCGATGATTGGCCTGAACAAAGACATCCTGTGCCAGTATGTGGAGTACATCACCAATATCCGCATGCAGGCGGTCGGCCTCGGTCTGCCGTTCGAAACCCGCTCCAACCCGATCCCGTGGATCAATGCCTGGTTGGTGTCCGACAACGTGCAGGTAGCGCCGCAGGAAGTGGAAGTGAGCTCTTACCTGGTTGGCCAGATCGACTCGGAGATCAACGCCGACGACCTGAGCGACTTCGAACTGTAAGCGATGGCGACGCCAACCGTAACGCTGCGCGCCGCCGGCACGCAGCTCTCTTGCCCTAACAGTGAAAACTGCCTGCTCGACGTGCTGGAACTGCACGACGTGCAGGTGGAGTACCAATGCCGCTCCGGCTATTGCGGCGCCTGCCGCCTGAAGCTGGTGAAAGGCGAAGTGGCCTACCGCCAACAGCCGCTGGCGTTTATCAACGCCGGTGAAATCCTGCCCTGCTGCTGCATGCCGCTGACGGATATCGAGCTGGAAATGTAAAGTCGGGTGCCGGAAACCGCGCCTGGAGACCAGAAGGCGGGGTTGCCCCCGCCCTAGGATTACCGCTTCACCTCACACGCCAACCTGATCAGGATAGTGATATTTTCCTGGTAGATTTTCAGCTCGCACAGCGAGTCTCTTATCATCCAGATAAATAACAAAACCGTAATACATACAACGGTTAGCGAATGAAACACATGCCTTAAGCGCATGCTTGCCTCCTTGCTGTGAAGGGGCTACCATACCGGTGTCTAGGCGGTATGTGCAGCCCCATTCTGATTGAGAGTCAGTCTGGGGCTTTCATCTATCCGCCTTGTCACACAATGCCCAAGACGAACAGTCTCAAGCACCCGTCAAGAGAGTAACAGCATTCCCTCACCGCGAATATCCCCTATAAGATTATGATTAATCAGGGATATATAACTATCCTCAAAGTATTTCGCTTAGCGCCCCTTTCCCGCCGATGTGGAAAAATAACGCGCCGGGGAATCGCCGAAGGCTTTACGAAACATGGCGATAAAATTGCTCGGCGAGGCATACCCCAGCGCCTCCGCAATCTGCAGCACCGTTTCGCCTTCGGCCAGCTTCGCCAACGCATATGACAAGCGAGCCTGCTGACGCCACTGGGCAAAACTCAACCCCGTCTCGCCGATCATCAGCCGCCGCAGGGTACGCGGCGACATCGCCCCCCATTCAGCCCACGCCTCCAGTGAACGTTCGCTCCCCGGTTGCGCCAGCAAGGCCTGCAGAACGCCGGCCAGGCGCGGATGGGACGACATCGGTAAATACAGCGGCTCCGTCGGCGCCAGCCGTATCTCGTCACGCATCACCTGCGCCATACGCTCCTGCTCCAGGGTAAGCGCGCTGCGTTTGTCCCAACCTTCCGCACGCTGAGCCAGCGCCTGTAGCACTGCGCTGATGCCGATAACGCAAGGTGTATTCGACAGATCGTGGCAGGCCTCCGGCGCCAGCAGTAAACTCCAGCCGCTCAGCGCGCCGCAAACCTGCACCCGGTGCTCCGTCGCCGGCGGGATCCAACCCGCCCGCTGAGGCGGCAGCACCCAATCGCCCTGCGCCGTGCTTACATGCAGCAAACCGCTTTCAACGCACAGCAACTGCCCGCGCACATGCTGATGCCAGTCGTATTCGCGCGTGCCCAACCGATACTCCCGGCCTGCCGCGTCGCGGCCGCCAAGGGCGATCAGCCAGGGGCCCGCCGACCATTCGCTGCAGTCAGCATCGAGGGCGTGAAGGTTCGCATTCATATTGGCCACTAATCACTATTTTTAGTCCAGATACCGTTATACCAACCTTTTCCTGCACCGACATAATGAAATGCTTCCGGCCGCGACCGTCTGCGGCCACGGACTCACGAGGGAACATGATGACAACACTCAGCATTGGCATTATCGGCGCCGGGCCCGGCGGCCTGTGTCTGGCTCAGGGACTGCGCCGCTTTGGCATCCACGCCACGGTGTTTGAACGCGACACCACACCGCAAGCACGCGATCAGGGCTACCGGCTGCGCATCGATCCGTCGGGCCAGCAGGCGCTGGCCGCCTGCCTGCCGCCGGCGCACTACCGCTTGCTCTGCGCCGGCAGCGCGCAAAACAGCGGCGAGAGCAATCTATGGGATCCGCAGCTTGCCCCGCTCATCGGCCGGCGCCCCGAGCACTGGTTGCCCTCCAGCCAGCACCAAACGCAAGAACCGGGCGGCGATCTCGGCATTCATCGCCAAACGCTGCGCGAGATCCTGCTTGCCGGCCTGCAAGACCGGGTGCGTTTCGGCCATACCTTGCGTGAATTTGCACAAACGCCGCAGGGTGTGGAACTTCAGTTCGCCAACGGCGAACACGTGCGGGTCGATGTGCTGATCGCCGCCGACGGCGTCAACTCGCTGGTGCGGCGGCGCTGCCTGCCCGAGGCGGGGCCAGAAGACAGCGGTGCGGTCACCCTCTACGGCAAAACGCCGCTCGATGCGGCGACCCGGGCCCAATTGGCCCCTGAGCTGTTGAACGGCGTATCGGTGATCTTCGCCGACGGCGTGTCGCTGGTGGTTGAACCGATGCGCTTTCAGGCCCCCATGGCGCAACTGGCGGCCGACTACGCGCCCGATTGCCGCCTCTCGCCGGTCGACGACTATCTCTATTGGGCCTGTATCGGTTCGGCTGAACGTCTCGGCGGAGCCCCGGGACTGGAGGAGAACACCGCGTTGCAGGCGCGCGTACGGCATATCTCGCAAGGATGGGCGCCCGCCTTGCAAACGGCGTTAGCGCTGGCGGATCCCCTATCGCTCAGCGTGCGGACGGTGCAGGTTACGGCGGCGATACCGGAATGGCACAGCGAACGCATCGCCTTTCTCGGCGACGCCGTGCACGCCATGAGCCCGGCAGGTGGGCTCGGCGCCAACACCGCGCTGGTAGACGCCGCCAGCCTGGCGGCGCATCTGGCGCACTCAGACAGCGCCGCGCAGGCGCTCAGGAACTACGGTACAGAGCTGCAAACGCGAGGCGCGGCGGCAATACGTCTTTCACGCCTGGCGTCCGAACGGCTACAACAAAACAGTGAGGCAGACAACTCAGCGCCATGAGCGTCACTCGATAATTTCCACCACCTCCAGCCAGGCGTTTTTACCGCACGCCTGGCCCCCATTCAACCAACGGCGCAGCATATCCAGCGCCAGCATCGCCACCGACTCCTGCCGCAGCCGCAGCCCGTGGCGCGACGCGCGATAACGCACGGTCTGGCCAATCCCGCCGCGCGGCGTGTGCAGCGCAATGCTCACCTGCTCATCGCGCATGGCGCTGACCGCCAACGCCAACGGCGCGCCGGTCAATTCCGCCAGCGAGCGGGCGCGCGCCAGCGTCGTTTCCAGCGTTTCGATGCAGTGGGCCGGCAGCAGCTCTCCCCCCGCCAGCGGCGCGCCTTCGCTCTGCAGCTGCAGGTTGATCAAGCCGCCGCTGAATTGCTCGCTCAACGCCAGCTTCAGCCCTTGCTGATTCAGGCGCTGCGTCAGCGTCGCCGGCAACCCGACGGTGCCTTCGAAGATGCAGTTGTCCCCCGCTACCTCGCGCACGCGTCGCCAGGCCAGCTCCATCTCCGCGCGCCGGCTTTCCGGCCCGGTCAGCTTCAGCTCAATGATCGGGCTGGACGAGCGGTAACCCAGCACCACGTCCGGCGGCAGTGGCAGGCTGTCCAGTTCGGCGGCCAGATCGCTCTCGGAGGTACCGAACGTCGTCAGACGCAGGCACAGCGGCGGCGCCGGCAAAGTGAAGCGCTGGCGCAGACGCGGCACGATCTGCTGTTCGACCATCACTTTGAATTCCGAAGGCACGCCGGGGGTGAAGAACATCAGGCATTGGTTCAGCTGCAACGCGAAACCGCAGGCGGTGCCCACCGGGTTATCCAGCATTTCCGCATTGGCCGGGATCTGCGCCTGCTTGCGGTTGGAAGGGGCCATCGGCCGCCCGCGCTCGGCGAAATAGGCTTCCATACGCGCCAGCCAGTCGGCCCGTTCAATCAGCTCTACGCCGCAGGCTTTCGCGGCGGCCAGCGCGCTCAAATCGTCGCTGGTCGGCCCCAGGCCGCCGTTGACGATCAGCACATCGGCGATATGGCTGCGTTCCTGCAGGATCTCGATCAAAGCAGAGAGGCTGTCCCCTACCGTTTCCCGCCCACTCATCGGCACGCCCTGCTGGAACAGGTAGTCCGCCAGCCAGGCGGCGTTGGTATCAATAATTTGCCCGTGCAGCACCTCATCGCCGGTGCTGAGCATCTCCACCCTTAACATTGATCTCTCCCACATTTTTTGGTCATTCCACTATAGAAGCCCGTAAATAACTTTTCACTAGCCGCCGTCGGATTATTTCCGCCATCGCGTCGTTCATCATGCGCCATGCCGCCCGCAAGGTTGTAAACTTTAATTTACAATGCGCGTAACGCCGGTTTGACACAAATTAGGGCTTCCACTATCCTGCCATCCTCATAAATCGTTACCTATAATTTTCAAAATCTTTCGGCTGGTAGAGAAAAAACGTGAAGAATCGCACTCTTGGCAGTGTTTTTATCGTGGCGGGTACCACCATTGGCGCCGGGATGCTGGCGATGCCGCTGGCGGCGGCCGGCGTCGGTTTCGGCGTCACGCTGGCCTTACTGGTCGGGCTGTGGCTGTTGATGTGTTACACCGCGCTGTTACTGGTGGAGGTTTACCAGCATGAGCAGGCGGATACCGGTCTGGGCACGCTCGCCAAACGTTATCTTGGCGGCGGCGGCCAGTGGCTGACCAGCTTTAGCATGATGTTCCTGATGTATGCCCTCACCGCCGCCTACATTAGCGGCGCCGGCGAACTGCTCGCCACCAGCATCAGCCAATGGACATCACAGGACTTCCCGGTGTCGCTCGGCGTCCTGCTGTTCACCCTGGTGGCCGGCGGCGTGGTGTGCATCGGCACCCACTCGGTCGACTTGTTCAACCGCATCCTGTTCAGCGCGAAAGTGGTGTTTCTGGTGGTGATGCTCGGCCTGATGTTGCCGAATATCCACCAGACCAATCTGATGACGTTGCCGCTGGAGCAAGGCCTGGCGTTATCGGCCATTCCGGTGATCTTCACCTCATTCGGCTTCCACGGCAGCGTGCCGAGCATCGTCAACTACATGGGCGGCAACATTCGCAAACTGCGTTGGGTGTTCATCATCGGCAGCGCCATCCCGCTGATCGCCTATATCTTCTGGCAGCTGGCGACGTTGGGCAGTATCAGCTCCGACACCTTCGTCGGCATTCTGGCGCAGCAGGCCGGGCTGAATGGCCTGTTGCAGGCGGTGCGTGATGCAGTAGCTTCGCCGCACGTTGAACTGGCGGTGCACCTGTTCGCCGATCTGGCGCTGGCGACCTCGTTCCTCGGCGTTGCGCTTGGGCTGTTCGATTTCCTGGCTGACCTGTTCAAGCGGCAAGATAACGTGCGTGGCCGCCTGAAACCGGCGCCATCACCTTCCTGCCGCCGCTGGCCTTCGCGCTGTTCTATCCGCGCGGTTTCGTGCTGGCGTTGGGTTTCGCCGCCATCGCCCTGTCGGTGCTGGCGCTGCTGCTGCCTTCGCTGCTGGTGTGGAAAACCCGCCAAGAGCATCAGGCGCAGTATCGCGTCTGGGGCGGCACCCCTGCGCTGGCGCTGGTGTTCGTCTGTGGGGTAACGGTGATCGCCATCCAACTGGGCATCGCCAGCGGCATGCTGCCGGCGGTCGGGTAAGCGACGAAAGACAAAGAATGATAAAGAGAAAGGGGCCGCAATGGCCCCTTTTTGCTGAGCGTCAGAAGCTCAGACCGACACCGACATAAGGGCCATCGGCCAGGGTGTTGTCGCGACGCCCGTCTTTGCCTTCCATCTGCATGTAACGGTAGCCCACGTCCACGCTCAGCGGACGGAACTTCCAGCGCAGGCCGCCGCTGGCTTCGTTATAGGCCTTCACGCCGCTGGTGAAAGACTCAGGGGCAAAGTAACCTTCGCCGTGCAGGCTGAAGTAACGGTTAATTTCCCACTCCAGGCCGCCGCCCAGCGCCACCGCCCCGCCGCTCTTCCCGTCTTTCGGGCTGAGGTACAGCGCTTTGGCGCCCACGGTCGCCGTCAACGGCCCCAGCGGCACGCCGAAGTTCAGGCCCACGCTGCCGACGTTGCCGTCGTGGTCGCTGCGCGCCCAGTTGCCGGTCAGGCCCAGACCTGAAGAGCCGGTGCTCATGCCAACGCCCAGGTTGGTGTAGTGTTGCCCGGCTTCGCCCGACACGCTGATGGCGTTCGCCGCGCCGGTCACAAACAGCAATCCTGCCGCGCACGCGACCCAAGTCTTTTTCATCATCTTTCCCTCTGGTTTGTCATCCGTACCGAATGATCGAATCAACGTAAAATAATAACGTCATGAGTCTATACCAAAGCGCAATGAGTATTTAAGGGATAAAAGCGAAAAAATTCTTCAATAATCAAATAAATGTAAAAATTTGCAAACAAAAATCCATATTCGTCAAGGCGATGCCAACGATAACCGAGACCTATTTGCCGTCGCTCGGCAATAGGGCTACAACTAGTAGTGGCTTTGACCAAGGTCAGGGGAAGAAGCCCCGCCAAAGGACTATGCTGATGAACGCTTAAACCGCCCGAGTCTTTACTTAACTGCACTACGATAAGGAGCAAGTGATGAGCAAGAAAGGACTGACCACCGCAGCCGGCGCCCCGGTTGTCGATAACAATAACGTGATCACCGCGGGCAAACGCGGCCCGATGCTGTTGCAGGACGTGTGGTTCCTGGAAAAACTGGCCCACTTCGACCGCGAGGTCATCCCCGAGCGCCGCATGCACGCCAAAGGATCCGGCGCCTACGGCACCTTTACCGTCACCCATGACATCACCCGCTACACGCGCGCCAAGATCTTCTCCGAAATCGGTAAGCAGACCGACATGTTTATCCGCTTCTCCACCGTCGCCGGTGAGCGCGGCGCGGCCGACGCCGAACGCGACATTCGCGGTTTCGCCATGAAGTTCTATACCGAAGAAGGCAACTGGGATTTGGTGGGCAACGATACGCCGGTGTTCTATCTGCGCGATCCGCTGAAATTCCCCGATCTTAATCACGTGGTGAAACGCGATCCGCATACCAACCTGCGTAATCCGGTGTACAAGTGGGATTTCTTCTCTCACCTGCCGGAATCGCTGCACCAGCTGACCATCGACTTCAGCGATCGCGGCATTCCCAAGTCCTACCGCCACATGCACGGTTTCGGCAGCCACACCTTCAGCTTTATCAATGCCGCCAACGAGCGCTTCTGGGTGAAATTCCACTTCCGCTGCGAACAAGGCATTGAAAACCTGATGGATGAAGAAGCGGAAGCGATCATCGCCAAGGATCGCGAAAGCTCACAGCGCGATTTGTTCGATGCGATCAAACGCGGCGACTTCCCGCGCTGGAAACTGCAGATCCAGATCATGCCGGAACACGAAGCCTCGCAGACGCCGTATAACCCGTTCGATCTGACCAAGGTCTGGCCGCACGGCGACTACCCGCTGATCGACGTCGGCTTTTTCGAGCTGAACCGCAACCCCGACAACTACTTCTCCGAGGTCGAGCAGGTGGCGATGAACCCCGCTAACGTGGTGCCGGGCATCAGTTTCTCGCCGGATAAAATGCTGCAGGGCCGCCTGTTCTCCTATGGCGATGCGCACCGCTACCGCCTGGGCGTCAACCACCACCAGATCCCGGTGAACGGCGCCAAATGCCCGTTCCACAACTATCATCGCGACGGCGCGATGCGCGTGGACGGCAACAGCGGCAACGGCGCAACCTACGAACCGAACAGCTTTGGCCTGTTCCAAGAGCAGCCGGACTTCAGCGAACCGCCGCTGAGCATTGAAGGCGCGGCCGACCACTGGAATCATCGTGAAGACGACGATTACTACAGCCAGCCGCGCGCGCTGTTCAACCTGCTGAGCGCCGAAGAGCACCAGCGCATGTTCACCCGCATCGCCGGCGAACTGTCGCAGGTGCCGGAACACATCCAGCGCCGTCAGGTCGAGCTGTTCACCAAGGTGCACCCGGACTACGGCGCCGGCGTCGCCAAGGCGTTGGGACTGAAATAACCCGCCGTCATCATTCGCTCAGCCGCCCTTTCGGGCGGCTTTTTTATGCCTGACGCAGGCGCTCCGCCACCCACGCCTGCAACCGGCGGCGCGAAATCTTGATGCCGCCGTTTTTCAGCTCGTCAGGCAGCGGAAGCAATGCCGTCGGGCGTTGGAAATTGGCGAGCTTATCCTGCGACCAGGCGAGCAGCGTCGCCAGCGACAGCGACGGATCGCCGTCGATCACCGCCACCGGCCGCTGGCCGAATTCGGCGTCCGCCACCGGCACTACAAACGCCTGTGTGATCTGCGGATGCGCCGCCAGCACGCGTTCGATATCTTCCGGCTGCACCCCTTCGCCGCCGCTGAAAAACAGGTTGTCCAGCCGGCCGAGAATTCGCAGTTCCCCCTCGATCATCGCGCCGCGATCGCGGGTCGGGAACCAGCCCTGCTCATCGGCCAACGGCTGCAGATGGCCATGACGCCAGTAGCCAAGCGCCAGGCTGTCGGCGCGGATCCAGACCTCTTCATCCACCAGTTTTACCTCGCGGCCGCCGAGCGGCAGGCCGACGCCCGCCCGCGCATCGGCACGCTTGGCGCAAACCGTGGAGGCCAGTTCGGTCAGCCCGTAGCCGCACCAGCAACGGATCCCCGCCGCCTCCGCCCGTTCGGTCAGTTCCACCGGGATTATCGCGCCGCCGAGCAGCACCGCCTTCAGCGTCATGCCCGCCAGCGGTTGCGCCAGCAGCCGCCACAGCTGGGTCGGCACCAACGAGGCATGCGTGCATCCCGCCAACGCCTCGTTCAGCGGGTGCATCTCGCGCACCGCCAACCGAGCGCCCGCCGCCAGCCAGCGCCAGACAATGCCCTGTCCGGAGACGTGAAACAGCGGCAATGACAGCAGCCAGCAATCCTCGCGCTGAAACGCCATCAGCTCCAACACCCCGGCGGCGCTGGCCAGATGGTTGGCATAGCTGTGCGCGGCCGCTTTCGGCATGCCGCTGGAACCGGAGGTCAACGTCAGCGTCGCCAGACGCTGCGCATCCCACGTCGGCAGGTCTGGCCAACGCGGCTCAGTTGACGGCGGGGTCAATCGAATCACGTCTTCCGGCAGCGCCGGCAACGAGTCCGGGCCGAAGACAAAGGTCATATCCAATTCCGGCAACAGCTGCGCCAGCAGCGGCGTCGGCAAGGCGGGATTGAGCGGCAACAGGCGTGCGCCGCATTGCAGCAGCGCCAGATAGGCCAGCAGCAGTGGATAGCTGTTTTTACCGCACAGCGCCACGCCGCAGCCCGGTTCAACGCCCTGATGCTGGAAATCCGCCGCCAGCTCATCCACCTGGCTCTGCAACGCCAGCCAGCTCAGCGGTTGTTCGCCGAGCATCAGCGCCGTCGCCTGCGGCTGAGTACGCGCCCAGTGTCGCCACGGCCAATCGTTCAACGGCGCCATAGGCACTCCAGCGCCGAGACATCCAGCAGCGGCAACGCGCTGCCCGGCCACGGGCGCAGCACCTGCGCCTGCATCAACCCCAGCGTGTCCAGGCCCGGCACGGTATCCGGCGTCAGCCAATGGGCAATGCGCGCCAGCTGGGTCAACCCCAGGCTGGATTCGAGGCTGGAGCTGATCACCGCCGTCAGGCCCGCCGCGTGCGCCTGCGCCACCAGCGTCTGGCAACGCGCCAGGCTGCCGACCAGCGTCGGCTTGATCACGATGGCCGCCACGCCCGGCTCGGCCAGCACCACAAAGTCCGCCTCCCGCACGCTCTCATCCCAGGCGATGGCGATACCGGTCGCCCGGGCGAAGTCGCGCGATTCATCACGGGTCTTGCAGGGCTCTTCCAGGAAGGCGATGCGATCGCGCCACGCCGGGTTAACGTACCTGGCGAAGCCGTCGGCCTTGGCGCGGGTCCAGCTGCGGTTGGCGTCCAGCCGCAGCCGCAGATCCGGCAGCACCTCCAGCAACACGTTGACGATCATGCCGTCCCGCACCGCCTCATACAGCCCCACCTTCACCTTGGCGACTTTCTCGCCCGGCAAAGCGCTCAATGTCTCGAACAGCTCATCCGGATCGCCGGTGCACAGCGGCGCCTTGCGAAAATCCGCCTGCATCGGCAAGCGCTGCTCCAGCTCGGCCTGCGCACAGCTGAGCCCAAAAGCCACCGAGGGCAGCGCGCTGTGCTCCGGTTCGTTGCCCGCCAACCAGGCCTGCAGCCACGCCAGCGCGGCCTGTTCGGCCTGCGCCAACGTTTCCCGGCTGAATTCCGGCAGCGGCGCGATCTCGCCCCAGCCTTCACGCTCGCCCTGACGCAGCTGCACCACCCATCCGTCACGCGTTTTCAACCGTTGATTGCGCAGCACCACGCCCGCCTCCATCGGCAGGCTGTAACGGTATAGCGCCGCGCTGCGGTTTGCCCCGTTCATTACGGGTTACGCTTGAATTTGCTGAAGTCCGGTTGGCGCTTCTCGTTGAACGCGTTGCGCCCTTCCTGCCCTTCGTCGGTCATGTAGAACAGCATGGTGGCGTTGCCCGCCAGCTCCTGCAAACCGGCCTGGCCGTCGCAGTCGGCATTCAGCGCCGCCTTCAGGCAGCGCAGCGCCATCGGGCTGTTCTGCAGCATTTCGCGGCACCAGCGCACCGTCTCTTTTTCCAGATCGGCCAGCGGCACGACGGTATTGACCAGGCCCATGTCCAGCGCGGCGGCGGCGTCGTACTGGCGGCACAGGAACCAGATTTCGCGCGCCTTCTTCTGGCCGACGATGCGCGCCATGTAAGACGCGCCCCAGCCGCCGTCGAACGAGCCCACTTTCGGGCCGGTCTGGCCGAAGATGGCGTTATCCGCCGCGATGGTCAGATCGCACATCATGTGCAGCACGTGGCCGCCGCCGATCGAATAGCCGGCCACCATCGCCACCACCGGCTTCGGGCAGGTGCGGATCTGGCGCTGGAAGTCCAGCACGTTGAGGTGATGTACGCCGCTGTCGTCGCGATAGCCGCCGTAGTCGCCGCGCACTTTCTGATCGCCGCCGGAGCAGAAGGCCTTATCGCCGGCGCCGGTCAGAATAATGACGCCGATGCCGTCGTCGTAACGGGCGTTGGCCAGCGCGTCGATCATCTCTTTGACCGTTTGCGGACGAAACGCGTTGCGCACCTGCGGCCGGTTGATGGTGATTTTGGCGATGCCGTCGGCGGACTTGTGATACAGAATGTCTTCGAAATCGCCGGTGCAATCCTGCCAGGCGATGGCGGCATACAGGTGTTCTTCATTCGGATAAAGCATGTTCGGTTCCTTTAACCAGGGTTAACGAGAAAGGTCTGCAGCTCGGCGACGAAATCCTGCGGATTGGCCAGATGCGCGTTGTGGCCGGCCTGCGGCACGATGCGCAACGGCAACCCGGCATCGCGCGCCAGCCGTTGAAATTTGGGGTCGTTCTCACCGCACAGCACCCGCAGCGGCACGGTCAGTTGGCGCAGCTGCGGCGCCAGATAAGGCTGTCTCCCGAGCGAGGTGGCTTCGAGCATGTCGGCAATCGCCGGGCCGCTGTTGACCGAACGCGCGGCGATCAGCGCCTGGCGGTGCACATGGCTAAGCTCTTTGAACACCGGCTGCTGATACCAGTCCGCCAGGACTTCGGCAATCGGCTCACTGCGAAAACGCGCCGCCCATCGCGCATCCTGCTCGCAACGATCGCGGCGCTGTTGTTCGTCCTCAAGCCCCGGATTGCCGCCCTCGACGATCACGCCTTGCAGGCCGTCATGGCGGCCGTGGCAAGCGTGATACATGGCGATGCGCCCGCCGAGCGAGTAGCCCACCAGCCAATAACGTTCAATATTGCGCAGTTGCAGGGTCGCGGCGATTTGCGCGCTGATGTCGTCAAAGCCGCGGCAGCTCACCGCCACGGAATCGCCGTGGCCGGGCAGATCGATGGCCAGCGACGGCCATTCCGGGCAACGCGCAGCGATCACCCGCCATTCATTGTTGTTGCCAAGCAGGCCGTGCAGCCATACCAGCCACGGACGCCCCGCTTCGCCCTGTTGCAAAATTCGCGTCGCCAGCATCATTGCACCGCCATCTGTTGCACCAGATATTGCAGGCTTTCGGCCCCTGCGCTCGGCGACACCTGCAGTTCTATCAGCGTGGCGCCGCCGCGCCGCCAGCCTTGCTCAACCGCCTGTTGCAGTTGGCGCCAGTTTTCCGGCCGCGCGTAGCCAAGCTGGAACATCGCCGCTGCGTGGCTGAACTCGACGTTCTGCGGCATGCAGTAAAAACGTTGGCGCTCCTCGTCCGGCGTCGGCAACAGCGAGAAAATTTGGCCGCCGTTGTTATTGACGACGATCAGCACCGTCGGCGCCGAACAGTGGCGTAAAAGCGCCAGCGCATTGAGGTCATACAACGCGGAAAGGTCGCCCACCACCGCCAACGTCGGCCTGGCGGTGGCGCGCTGTACGCCGGCGGCGGTGGAAATCAGACCGTCGATGCCGCTGGCGCCGCGGTTGCTGAATACCGGGTAAGCGACAGGCAGCGTGGTTAACGCGTCGATCAGTCGCACCACCAGGCTGTTGCCGAGAAACAGCTGGCCGTTCTCCGGCAGCAGTTCCGGCAGGCGGTGCGCCAGCTGCGCTTCGCCAAAGTTATCGTGCAGATGCGTCGACGCCGCCGTCAGCGCCTTATCCGCCAAGGCCGCCAGCCCGGCGGCCCACGGCGCGCGCGGTTGCGCCGGATGCTGCGCCAACCACTGCGCCACCCCGGCACGCAGACGCCGCCCCCGATGCTGGGCCGGATCGAGCCGCCCCGGCAGCTCGTCGATGACCCAATACTCTTCCGGTCGACACTGCGCCTGCCACTGCAGCAAGCGTTTACCGGTCAGACTGCCGCCGAACTGCACCACCAGCTGCGCGTCTTGCAACACGCGCTGCGCCTGCGGATGAGCGAGCCATAAATCGGCGCAGGGCAGCGGTTGCCCGGTCTGCGACAGCACATCGCCGATCAGCGGCCAGCCCAGCGTCTCGGCCCAGTCGGCCACCTGTGCGCCCTCTTCCGCGCTCATGCGGCCAGCCAGCACCACGCCGCGTTTTTGCCGCCAGAAGAACCAGTCCGGCTGCGGCGACGGTGCCGCACGCGTCTCGCTTTCCTGCAGCCAAGGCCGATCGCTCTGCCACCAGTCGCCCAGCGCGGCGGACCAATCGGCATACTGACGCTCATCGCCGCCGTACAGCGGTTCGGCGAACGGGCAGTTGATATGCAACGCGCCGTGCTGCAGGCGCGCCATCGCGCTGTCGACGCTGGAGGCCAGCCACGCGGCCGGAATATCCGGCGTAGGACGCGGCAGATCGATCGCCAACGTCGGGTGGCTGCTGTAGAGGCCGTTTTGACGGATCGCCTGATTGGCGCCGCAGTCGATCAGTTCCGGCGGCCGATCGGCGGTGAGAAACACCAGCCGCTCACCGGTCAGGCCGGCCTCGATTAAAGCCGGGTAAAGGTTCGCCGCCGCGGTGCCGGACGTGACAATCACCGCTACCGGCTCACGCGCCGCCTTCGCCAGCCCAAGCGCCAAATGGCCAAGCCCGCGTTCATCAAAGTGGGTATGACAGATAAAAGATCGGTTGGCCGCAGCGGCCAGCGTCAACGGCGTGGAGCGCGATCCCGGAGCGATACAAACATGCCGCACCCCATGGCGGGCCAGCGCCTCGAGCAGCACAGCCGCCCACCGGCGATTAAAAACACTTGTCGACATAGTTCGCTCACAAGTCAGTTAGCAGAGATCGTCCCCGGCGCAGCCGACGAACGCCGCGCCTGTAGTTACGCTCTGTATTATATGAGGTGTTATTTTCACGGCTTTTGCGCCAGCGCAAAAACGCCGTATATCCCTGGGTGTTTACACCAGATAATTATTTGATTTATAACAAAAAATAAACAATAAATACACAAACACTTTACACCTGCGGCGACATGGCCTCAATCCGTCCACACAAAAAATAGGGGAATAGCGCCCCGCCTGCGGCGGCTAGCGGAAAGTATAGGCGGGATATGGAAGAACTATCGGAGAAACAGCGGGATGAAGCACACAGTCTGCAGAAAAGAACGAGGCGGCTTGCGCCGCCCCTGGGTCGTGATTTATTTGCGGGCCAGCAGCAGCCCCAGCACCAGCCCGACGGTGGCGCCGATGCCCACGCTGTGCCAGGGTTTATCCCGCACATAGTCGTCGGTGCGGTGCACCGCTTCTTTGGCGCGGGCATAGTAGGATTCGCCGGTGTTCACCCAGCGCGCCTTGACCTCACTCAGCGCCTGCTCGGCGTGCGACTTGATGTCGATGTAGGCCTGATCCGCGCGATCGCCGCTGTATTGCAACACTTCTTCCAGCGTTTCGGTCAGCATTCTCAGATCGTCATCCAGCGTAGTTTGCTCAGCATCCGTATGTCTTGCCATCGTGAGATCTCCGTGGTTGAAAAATTAAGCGTTCCTACACTATAGACAACGATCGTCACCTGCGGCCATCGGACTTTTACCCTAAAACACTAATTGCACCTTGGCGGCCTGGCGCTTGTCACCGGCAAACTCCAGCGCCTGCGCCAGTTGGTCCCCGGCGAACTCCGCCGACAGCAGCGGCAGCGGATCGACCACATCGCCGGCCAGCCAGGCCACCGCCAGCGCGAATTCCTCCACGAAGCGGAAGGAGCCGAGCAGATTCAACTCCTTGGCGATCAACAGCATCAGCGGGAAATCAGGGAAGCTGCCGCCCATCCCGACCTGCACGACGGTGCCCTTGGCGCGCGTGACTTCCAGGCAGCGCTGCAGCGACGTCGGATGCCCTGCTGCCTCGAAAGCGATGTCGAAATAGCCTTTGTGTTGCTGATATACGCTGAAATCGTCGTCTGCGGCATGCAGACAGCGGTCCGCCCCCATCTGGCCGGCGAGCGCCAGACAGCGCGGGCTGAGATCGGCGCAGACGATCTCGGCGGCGCTCAGCGCTTTCAGCGCCGCCACCAGCAAACAGCCGATCGGGCCGACGCCGGACACGAAAACCGTTTTACCCTTCACCGCGCCGGGCTGTTTCGCCGCGTGGATCGCCACCGCCAGCGGTTCGGCGAATACCATCACCCTGTCGTCGCGATCGGCGGCGTAAGGAATGCACTGCGCACTATCCACCACCTTGTATTGGGTGAAAGCACCGTCGACGTGCGGGAAATACATCGCACTGCCGAAAAAGCGCATTTCAACGCACTGATTGCTTTGCTGCGCCAGACAATATTTGCACTGCCCGCAGGGTTTGCTGGGATTGAGCGCCACCTTCTGCCCGATCGCCAGCTGCGGCGAATCGCTGGCGACCACCTCGCCGATCGCCTCGTGGCCCAGCACCATCGGCTGGCGTACCTGAAAATTGCCGACCTTCCCTTCCTGAAAGTAATGCAGGTCCGAGCCGCAGATGCCGCCGCGGCGGATTTTCACCAGCGTGCCCTGCCCCTGATAATTCACTTCTTGCGCGATCACCGCCACGTCGCGTTTGCCGTTGACCATGCAGGACTGGGTTTGAATTTTCATCTCAACACTCCACGAAAGAGGGATTACACCGCGGCGGACATGCCGCCATCGACAAACAGCAGTTGCCCGTTGACGAAGCTGGAAGCGTCGGCAGCCAGGAACACCGCCGCGCCGATCAGCTCCTGCGGATCCCCCCAACGCGCGGCGGGCGTGCGCTGGGTCAGCCAGGCGGTAAAGGCCGGGTCGTCGGCCAACGCCTGCGTCATCTCGGTTTTGAAATAGCCGGGGGCGATGCCATTGACCTGAATGTTGTAACGCGCCAACTCCACGCACATGCCGCGCGTCAGCATTTTCACCGCCCCTTTGGACGCCGCGTAAGGGGTGATGGTGTCCCGCCCCAGCTCGCTTTGCATCGAGCCGATATTGACTATCTTGCCGCGCCGGCGCGGCACCATGTAACGGGCCACGGTCTGCGACACGATGAAGACCGCCTTCTGGTTGACGGCGATGATGTCGTCCCAGTCTTGCTCCGGGAACTCGGTGAAGGGATGACGGCGCTGGATGCCGGCGTTGTTGATCAACACGTCTATCGCGCCGATGTCCGCTTCGATACGGCCGATGGCGGCATGCACCGCCTGAGAGTCGGTGACGTCGAACGCCGCCGCGTCGGCGCGCAGCCCCTCTTCGCGCAGGCGATCGGCGGCGTGCCGGGCATGTTCTTCGGTGGTGGCGTTGACCAGAATATGCGCGCCTTGCTGCGCCAGGCCGCGCGCCAGCAGAAAACCGATGCCGCGCGAGGCGCCGGTGATCAAGACGGTTTTGTTATCCAGAGAAAACAGGTTGTTCATGGTAATTCCCGGCCTTCAGGCCTCCAATCGGACAGGCCTCTATCTCAGCCGATTGTTACCGGTAAAAACGTGATGGAAATCACTGAAAATAATGTTACGAAACCCTGTTACCCTTAACGTGAACTCACGCAGACAGCGAGAGAACAAAACCAACCTATCAAATTGAAAAATAGCCACTTTCAATAAAATCGCATGCGTTGTTATCACCAAATCGATTTGTTAACATACCGCTATCCACCCTTGCCGCGCCGCCCGTTAAGGCTACCGAATGAAACACCCCCGCGTAACGCTACAGGACATCGCGCAATTGGCCGGCGTGACCAAAATGACCGTCAGCCGTTTTCTGCGCACGCCGGACAAAGTGGCGGCCGACACCGCTGAACGCATTGCGCAGGTCATGCGGGAGCTGAACATCACTGACGCCGATACCGCACAGGCCGGCAGAAAACCGCGCATCGGCGTGTTGATCCCCTCTTTCAATAACCAGATTTTCGCCGATCTGCTGGCCGGCATCGAATCCGTCACCCAGGCGCGGGGTTATCAAACGCTGGTGGTGAACTACGATTACAGCCCGCCGCGGGAAGAAGAGCAGATTGCACAACTGCTGGCTTATCCAATCGCCGGGCTAATCCTCACCGATTCGGCGCACACCTTACGCGCGGAGACCTATCTCGCCGCCGCGAAAATTCCCATCGCGCAGGTGATGGATCTCGACGCGCCGCCGGGGCGGATCGCGGTGGGATTTGACAATGAACAGGCGGGGTATGACATGACCGCCGCGCTGCTGGCCAGCGGCAAACGCCATATCGTTTACTTTGGCGCCATGTCCGACGCCCGCGACACTAAACGTTACCAGGGTTACTGCCGCGCCATGGCGGCTCAGGGGCAAACGCCGCGCCAGATCACGCCGCATCGGGTCTCATCGGTTTCGATCGGCGCCGACATGCTGGCAATGGCGCGCGAACGCTACCCGCAGTTGGACGGTATCCTGTGCACCAACGACGATTTGGCGGTAGGCGTGTTGCAGGCCTGCCTGCGTCTCGGCGTGCGCGTGCCGCAGGAGGTTGCGCTATCGGGTTTTCACGGTCTGGATATCGGCCAAGCAACCACGCCGGGCATCGCCAGCGTGATCACGCCGCGCTTTGAGATGGGTAAGGCCGCCAGTGAACTGTTGCTGCAGCGGATCGCGGGCGAGCCCTGCGCCGAGCGTCTCGATCTGCACTACCGCCTCTCACTCGGCGGCACCGTTTGAGCCGGTATGCCGGCTGACCGGCTGTGCGGCGCGGGCTTTTTCGCTGCGCGCCGCCCACCACAGCCCGCTGTTTTTCATCGCATAGCCGAATAGCAGGCCCACCAGCAAAGAGAGCGTCACCAGCGGCCAGTCGCCGCCGCCGGCGAAGGTCGCACAGGCGCCGATAAAGGTGCCGGGCACGAACCCCAGCCATTGCTGTTTGGCCTGTATGCACATCAAGAACGCCACGGCGCCGGTCAGCAGATACCCCAGCAAATTCCATTGCGGCGCCAGTTCACTGCCGTGGATGATGACCATTGCCCAGAAAACGCCGCTGCAGCAGGTCAACGCGCCGATCAACAGCCCTTTCAGGCCGCCCTGCGGGCAGGCAAAATAGGCCGTGCAGCCGAGAAAACCGGCCCAACCGATCAGGCCCAGACTGACGGCAACCCATCCCCAAACGCCGGACAGGATCCCGGTGGTGACGGCAATGGCGAAAAGAACGTTCATAAAGTGACCTGCAGCAAAAAGAAAGCGCGCAGTTTACCCGAAAACAGGCCAATTTATGCGATACAAATCACACCATAAATGTAATTAAAGAATAATTAATTATAAAAAATAGATATTCATCACAAAATAATTAGCAAGGGAACCCCACCCGGGACGTTTTCCATGCCAGCAACAGGCACACTGCGCTGCTGCTCAAGAACAGCAAATGGGTCGCCTGCTGCAGATCGACGCGATCGACCACCACGCCCAGCAAGATCGGCACCCAGTTGGCGATATAAGCGATAACGTAAAACAGAGAAAGCAAACGCGCATGGCTGGTCGGCGGCGAAATCAAGTTCACCAGGGTCGCGCTGCCGACGAAAATGGCGCCGTAAGCATAGCCGGCCACCACCAGCCCCACCGCCGCCAGCCCCACAGAATGACACTGGATCGCCATGGCGAACACCACTGCCGCCAGCACCTGCGCCAGGCAACCGAACAACAGCGAATGACGGGCGTTAACGCGGCGGCTCAGGATCTGGCTGATGCCGGCGATCAGCAGATACACCGCAATCGCATAGCCAAAGACGCCACGCTGGTGCATGCCTAACAGCGTTTCCGCCACACCGGGGCCGATTGCCAAAATACTGGCGGCCAGCGCCCAACAGACAAACAGCGCTCCGGCGCACACAAAGAATTTACCGCCGGTAGCGCGCAGGCCATCGAGCAGCGTGCTTTTTTCCTGTTCGGCCGGCGCTGCGCGGGCCGGCGACGCAACCTGGCCACGCGGCCACAGCAGCATGACGCCCAACGCCGCCATGGCGGCAATGGCCATGATGAAAACGAACGGCAGCGTCGTAGGATGAAAACCGGTCTGCAAAGCGATGCCGCTGAAGATCGGCCCCAGCGCTAATCCGGTGGTTAATGACAGCGTTGCGATTAACGCCGCGCTTTTACCGCCGTCGCGCGGCCCAAACCGCACCAACGCGATGTTCGCCGCGCCGGTCAGCGCCCCGGTGCCTACCCCGGCCAGCAGCCGCGCCATCAGCATCATGGCAAAGGTATCAGCCAGCGCGAACAGCAGCGCGCCGCTCAACACCACCAGCAACGCCGGCACGATCATGCTGCGTAAATCCTTTACTTTGCCGGCCAGATTGCCGACGCCGAACAAAGAGATCAGCACGCCGGCGGCATAGGCGCCGTAGATGACGGTCAGACTGACCGAGCTTAGCGCAAGCTGCTGCTGATACAGCGGATAAAGCGGCGTCGGCGCGCTGCTGTTCAGCAATGCCGACATCAAAGCCAGCGCCAGGAACAGTAAAATGGCCGTGCGCGACGCCTGTGCGTTTGCTGGCGCCGCGTCCTGGATGGCGGTATTTTCTGACATGCTTCCACTCCCAAAGTCGGCAGGCGGCGGCCTGCCATCGTCGTCTTTCCTCACCCGGCCTACCGGGAACGGCGCTTATCATAGCGTTACGGCGACGGGCGAAGTATCGTCAAGAATGAATCACCCTGATGCATTCTTGCATCACCGGAGAAATAACCGCCGATGTGCGTGCCGTTGACCGTCTTTCTCTCCCTCCAGGCGGAACAACGCTTTATGATAGATACCGGTATCGTTCGCCCGGCCCGCACTGCTCCCCTGGCGCCGACAAATCTGCAGAGAGGAAATGGCATGATGAATTGGGATGACGCGCGCTTCTTTCTGGCCGTCGCGCGCTGCGGCACGTTACGTAAAGCCGCCAACCAACTGCAGGTTGATCAGGCGACAGTCGGCCGACGTCTCACCGCCCTGGAAAACTCGCTGGGTTCGAAATTGTTTATCCGCACGCCAAAATCCTTCTCCCTCAGCCCGCTGGGCGAATCCATGCTGGCGGACATGATGAAGATGGAAAATGCCGTGCAGGCGATCGCTCGCAAAGCCGCCGGCGGCGACGAAAGTCTGTGCGGCAACGTGCGCATCGCCACCACCGATACCCTGGCCGAAGCCTTCGTGATACCGGCGCTGCAAGATCTGCGGCAACGCTATCCGGCCATCACCGTCACGCTGTTGACGGCGCTGAACATCACCGATATCGCTTACCACAGCGCGGATCTGGCGATCCGCGGCGCGCGCCCCGATGACGATGAGCTGATCATCAAACGCTTAGCCACTATCGAAATGGGCCTGTACGCCAGCCCGCACTATCTGGCGCAACGCGGCATGCCGGTCAAAGGCGAGCAACTGCGCGGCCACGATCTGCTGATGTTCCCGCGCGAACTGGTGCCGCGCCACTGGAGCAATTTCGGCGGCGAGACCCTGTTCGAGCCCAACGCCGTGCTGCAATGCAATTCGCAGCTGTTGTTACGTTCGGCCACCCGCAGCGGGCTGGGCATCGGGCTGCTCTTGTCGTGCCTGGCCGACCACGACCCGGAACTGGTGCGCCTCTTTCCCGAGAGCAAAGACTGGGTGGATATCTGGCTGGTGCTGCACCCCGATTTGCAACGCGCCGCTCGCGTGCGCGCGGTGGTGCAGGCGCTGGAAACGTCGTTTAGCGCCCATTACGACTGAGTGCCGTTTCTCCATAAAAAAAGGCCGCCGAAGCGACCTTTTTACCGTCTGAAGCGTTATCAGAACGTCGGCTGCGCCATCTGCACCAGCGAAATCAGCGGCTGAGGATAAACCCCCAACAGCAGCACCAGCGCGGCTGAGATCAGCACCACGACGCCACCGGCGGTCAACGCCCAGTTGTTCGGGGTGTCGCGCTGCAGCGATTCCGGCGCGCTGAGGAACAGACTGACGGTCACGCGCAGGTAGTAGTACAGGCCGATGGCGCTGCCTACCACGACTGCGCCGGTCAGCCACCACAGGTGCGCGCTGACGCCCATCGCGATCACGAAGAACTTACCGATAAAGCCCAGCGTCATCGGGATACCGGCCAGCGACAGCATCATCACCGTCATTACCGCGGACAAGATTGGCTTGTGCCAGAACAGACCACGGTAAGAGAACAGCGAATCCGCATCCGGGCCGCGGTATGGGCTGGACATCAGGCTGACCACGCCGAAGGCGCCCAGGCTGCTGAACAGGTAACCGGCCAGATAAACGCCGGCGGTTTCCAGCGACAGCTGATGGGTTTGCACCGCAATCAGCGCCACCAGCAGGTAGCCCAGATGAGCGATCGACGAGTAGCCCAGCAGACGCTTGATGTTGGTCTGGCTGATGGCCATCAGGTTACCGAACAAGATGGAGCAGAACGCGATGATCGACAATACCATGCGCAGCGCTTCGTTGTCGGCGGCCGGGGCATACAGGAACAGACGCATCACGACCGCAAAGATCGCGATCTTGCTGGCGGTCGCCAGGAAGGTCGAGACCGGCGCAGGCGCGCCCTGATAAACGTCCGGCGTCCACAGTTGGAACGGCACCAGCGACAGCTTGAAGCCCAGACCGACGATCATCATGCCCATGCCGGCCAGAATCAGCGGCTGGTGCATCATGTTTTCCTGCAGGCTCTTGCCGAGGCCGGCCAGCGACAGATCGCCGGATTCGGCGTACAGCAGCGCCATACCGAACAGCAGGAACGACGACGCGGCGGCGGACAGCAGCATGTACTTGATGGCGGCTTCCAGCGGGCGCTTCTGGCGGTAGGCATAGCCCACCAGGCCGAACAGCGGCAGCGAGATCAGCTCGATACCGATGAACAGCGAAGCCAGATGGTTGGCGCTCGCCAGCAGGATGCCGCCCATGGCGGCGATCAGCACCAGCAGGTAGAACTCTTCGCGGTTATCCGGATAGCCGACCAGCCACGGATACGCGAAGGTGCAGGTCGCCAGACTCGCCAGCAGCACCAGCCCAGTGTAGAACATCGAGTAGCCGTCAACCCGCAGCAGCGGGGTGACGTCCATTGGGCCTGCCTGGCCGACAAAGTACAGCGAAAGCAGCGCCAGGTTGAGACCGATCACGGTCAGGGTGGCGTTGATAAAGTGGTCGCGTCGCCACGCAATGCCTAGCATCACAACCACCACCGTCAATCCGACGATCAACAGCGGCAGCAGTGCGATCAGTTGTTGAGGAGTTATTGTCATGGCGAATTACGGCCTTGTTGTTGAAATTGCTGAAACTGACGAACCAAACCAGTGTTGCACGTTGCTCATCGCCGCGTTGGAAGTATCCAGAATCGGCTGCGGGTAAACCCCCAGCAGAACCAGCAACACCACCAGCAGCAGAATGATGAACAGTTCGCGCGCGGTCATGCCCTGCAGCGGCTGGTCGGATTTAGGCGCACCGTAGTAAGCGCGCTGCATCATGATCAGCGAGTAAACCGAAGCGAACACCAGACCGAAGGTGGAGATCACGGTGATCACCGGCACCACCTGGTAGCTGCCGAACAGAATCATGAATTCGCCGACGAAGTTACCGGTACCCGGCATCCCCAGCGTAGCCACGGCGAAGAACAGCGACAGCGCAGGGATGAACTTGATGCGCCCCCACAGGCCGCCCATCTGGCGCATGTCGCGCGTATGCAGACGCTCATACAGCTGGCCGCAGATGATAAACATGCCGGCGGCGGACAGGCCGTGCGCGATCATCTGGATAACCGCGCCCTGGTAAGCCAGCTGGCTGCCGGTGTAGATGGCGATCAGCACGAAGCCCATGTGCGATACCGAGGTGTAAGCAATAAGGCGCTTAATGTCGGTCTGCGCGAACGCCATCCAGGCGCCGTAGAAGATGCCGATCACGCCCAGCCACATGGCGATTGGCGCGAACTCGTGCGAAGCCTCAGGGAACAGCGGCAGGCTGAAACGCAGCAGGCCGTAGGCCGCGGTTTTCAGCAAGATGCCCGCGAGGTCGACGGAACCTGCGGTTGGCGCCTGGCTGTGCGCATCCGGCAACCAGCCGTGCAGCGGCACCACCGGCATTTTCACCGCGAAGGCGATGAAGAAGCCTAGCATCAGCATATATTGCACGTTGTGGGACATCGGCGTTTGCAGCAGGTCTTCGTAATCGAAGGTCCACACGCCGGTGGCGTTATAGTGCACGAACACCAGGCCCAGGATCGCAATCAGCATCACCAGACCGCTGGCCTGGGTGTAGATGAAGAACTTGGTCGCCGCGGTGATGCGGGTTTTACCGTCCGACGCCTTGTGACCCCACAGCGCGATCAGGAAGTACATCGGCACCAACATCATTTCCCAGAAGAAGAAGAACAGGAACATGTCGATGGCGAGGAACACGCCGATAACGCCGCCCAGGATCCACAGCAGGTTGAGGTGGAAGAAGCCCTGATACTTCTGGATTTCACGCCAGGAACAGAGGATCGCCAGCACGCCCAGCAGACCGGTCAACACCACCATCAGCAGCGACAGACCGTCCAGCGCCAGGTGGATGGAGATGCCGAAGCGCGGGATCCACGGCAGCAGGAATTCGCTCTGCCACTGCGGAATGCCTTTCGGCGTGGTCAATGTATAGCCGCCCTGCATCCACAGCTGCAGAGAGAGCGCCAACGTCAGCCCCATTGCGATCAGCGCTATCCAGCGCGGCACCTTAGTACCGAAGCGCTCAAGCTGCCAGCACAGCAGACCGCCGATAAAGGGGATAAGAATTAGCCAAGGTAATAGCATGGCGTTTTGTGTCCCTTATACGAATAATTTCAAACTTTGTACGTAGCGCCTGCCCGGCGCTACGCCCGAAAAATGCGTCTGTTTAAATTATTCAATTAAACCAAAATCAACAGAGCCAATACGACCACTGCACCCACACCCATAGACGCTATATACCAACGCACCTGACCGTTCTCGCTCACCGTCAGACCGCGGTTCCCCCAGCGGGAGAAGACGGCCGGCAGGTTCATCAGCGAGTTCAGCGGATCGCGTTGCAGCAGCTTCGCAATGCCCAGGTACGGCTTGACGAACACTTTGTCATACAGCCAGTCGAAGCCCCAGGCATGGAACCACCAGGTCGAGAAGAAACGACCCGGCGCGCTGTTGGCGATGCTGTTGACCAGGCTGCGTTTGCCCAGCCACAGCGCGGCCGCCAGCAGAATGCCGACGATAGCCACCACGCCGGAGGTGATTTCAAGCCGCAGCACGCTGCCGTGCGCCAGCTCGGTGGTCTCCGGCAGCACGCCCTGCAACGGCGGCACGATCATCGCGCCGACGAAGGTGGACAGCACCAGCAGAACCAGCAGTGGCAAGTGGTGAGTGATGCCTTTACCGGCATGCGCTTTGATTTTCTCTTCGCCATGGAACACGATGAAAATCATACGGAAGGTGTACAGCGAGGTCATGAACGCACCGACCAGGCCGGCAACCATCAGGTTGATGTGGCCGTTGGCCATCGCGCCCGCCAGGATCTCGTCCTTACTGAAGAAGCCGGCCGTGACCAGCGGCAACGCAGACAGCGCCGCGCCGCCCACCAGGAAGCAGACGTACACCAGCGGGATGCTCTTGCGCAGACCGCCCATCTTGAAGATGTTTTGCTCGTGGTGGCAAGCCAGGATCACCGAACCGGATGACAGGAACAGCAGCGCCTTAAAGAACGCGTGGGTCATCAGGTGGAAGATCGCCGCGTCCCATGCCTGCACGCCCAGCGCCAGGAACATGTAACCGATCTGGCTCATGGTGGAGTAAGCGAGCACGCGCTTGATGTCGGTCTGCACCAGCGCGGCGAAGCCGGCCAGCAGCAGAGTGACCGCACCGACGATGCCCACCAGGTGCAGCACTTCCGGCGCCATCAGGAACAGGCCGTGCGTGCGGGCGATCAGATAGACGCCCGCGGTCACCATGGTCGCCGCGTGGATCAGTGCGGAAACCGGGGTTGGGCCCGCCATCGCGTCCGCCAACCAGGTTTGCAACGGCAGCTGCGCCGATTTGCCGACCGCGCCGCCCAGCAGCATCAGGGTCGCCCAGGTGATGGCCGTGTCGCCCACCGCCAGTTTCTGCGGCGCCAGGATCATCAGCTCGCGGATGTTCAGCGTGCCCAGCTCGTTGTAGAGGATGAACAGCGCGAACGCCAGGAACACGTCGCCCACGCGGGTCACGATAAAGGCTTTCATCGCCGCCGCGCCGTTGGCCGGATCTTTGTAGTAGAAACCGATCAACAGGTAGCTGCACAGGCCCACGCCTTCCCAACCCAGGTACATCAACAGCAGGTTGTCCGCCAGCACCAATACCACCATGCTGGCGATAAACAGGTTGGTGTAAGCGAAGAAGCGCGAATAGCCCTCTTCACCGCGCATGTACCAGGAAGCGAACATGTGGATGAAGAAGCCGACGCCGGTGACCACCGACAGCATGGTCAGCGACAGGCCGTCCAGCACCAGGGTCACGCCGATATTGAAGTTGCCGACGGCCATCCAGGTCCACAGGCTTTGCTCGAACAGCTGCACGCCGGCGGCTTTCTGGGCGAAGAAATCCATCGCCACATAGACCGTGACCAGCGCAGCCAGGCCGATAGAACCCACGCCGACGGTGGCCGCCGTGTTTTCAGACCAACGACCGCGGGAAAATGCCAACAGCAGGAACCCGATCAGCGGTAGCAGAATTGTTAAATATAATAGGTTCATCCGCGCATCTCACTGACAGTATCAATATTCAGGGTATGACGACGACGGTAGAGCTGCAGCAGCAGCGCCAGGCCGATACTGGCCTCGGCTGCCGCCAGGCTGATCGCCAGGATGTACATCACCTGTCCGTCCGCCTGGCCCCAGTAGCTTCCCGCCACGATAAACGCCAACGCCGCAGCGTTGATCATCACTTCCAGGCTGATCAGCATAAACAGCAGGTTGCGGCGCACCAGCAACCCGGTCAGCCCGAGCACAAACAGGATAGCCGCCAGGATCAGGCCATGTTGAAGAGGGATCATGCTTGCTCCTCCGATTTTCTTCTCGCCATTTCGCCACTCGCCGGCGCGTTGCTCAGCACCTCGCCAGGCTTGTGCTCGCGGCCGATATGGAAGGCGACAACCAGACCCGCCAACAGCAGCATTGAAGCCAGCTCAACCGCCAGTACGTAAGGCCCGAACAGGCTGATGCCCACCGCCTTCGCGTCGACCATCTCACCGCTGATACCCTGATCGGATACGCTGCGGATCGCGACGATCAATACCACCAGCAGCGCCAGCGACAGCAGGCCAGGCCCGATCCACACCGTCGGCTTCATCCAGTCGCGCTCTTGCTGCTGCACGTTGCCGAGGTTCAGCATCATCACCACGAACACGAACAGCACCATGATGGCGCCCGCATAAACGATGATTTCCAACGCGGCGGCAAAGTAGGCGCCGAGAGAGAAGAAGACTGCCGAGATCGCCAATAACGAGACGATCAGATACAGCAGCGCATGCACAGGGTTGGTATGGGTGATCACGCGAATCGTCGCGGCCACCGCAATCAAACCTGCCAGATAAAATGCAATTTCCATGCTTGCTGGCTCCTTAGGGCAACAGACCTTTGACGTCGATCGGTTTGGCTTCGTTTTCGGCTTCGCCTTTGGCTTTGCCGTCAATCGCCATACCGGCCATCCGGTAGAAGTTATATTCCGGATATTTACCCGGCCCCGAGATCAACAGATCTTCTTTTTCGTACACCAGATCCTGACGCTTGTACTCACCCAGTTCGAAATCCGGCGTCAGCTGGATAGCGGTAGTCGGGCAAGCCTCTTCGCACAGGCCACAGAAGATGCAGCGCGAGAAGTTGATGCGGAAGAACTCCGGATACCAACGGCCGTCTTTCTGTTCCGCTTTTTGCAGCGAGATACAGCCGACCGGGCAGGCAACCGCACACAGGTTACAGGCGACGCAGCGCTCTTCGCCGTCCGGATCGCGCGTCAGCACGATGCGGCCGCGGTAGCGCGGCGGCAGGTAAACCGGTTCTTCCGGGTACATCTGGGTTTCACGCTTGGCGAAGGCATGCATGCCAATCATCCAAATGCTGCGCACCTGGGTGCCGAAACCAACCACTAACTCTTTCAATGTCATGGTTTATTCACCCCTTATTGAGCGTTGTACAAAATGACCGCGGCGGTTGCCAGCAGGTTCAGCAGCGTCAGCGGCAGGCACACTTTCCAGCCGAAAGACATCACCTGGTCATAACGCGGACGCGGCAGCGCGGCGCGGATCAGGATGAACATCATCATGAAGAAGGCCGTTTTCAACGCGAACCAGATGAATGGCGGCAGGAACGGACCCTGCCAGCCGCCGAAGAACAACGTCACAATCAGGGCGGACACGGTGACGATACCGATGTATTCCCCCACGAAGAACAGACCGAACTTCATGCCGGAATATTCGATGTGGTAACCGTCAGCCAGTTCCTGTTCGGCTTCCGGCTGGTCAAACGGGTGACGGTGACACACCGCCACGCCGGCGATCGCGAAGGTCACGAAGCCGAAGAACTGCGGAATGACGTTCCAGACGTGCGCCTGCGATTCAACGATAGCCTGCATGTTGAACGAACCCGCCTGCATCACCACGCCCATCAGCGACAGGCCAATGAACACTTCGTAGCTCAGGGTTTGCGCGGAGGCACGCATCGCGCCCAACAGCGAGTATTTGTTGTTGCTCGACCAGCCGGCGAACAGCACGGCGTACACCGCCAGGCCGGCCATCATCAGGAAGAACAGAATACCGATGTTGAGATCGGACACCGCCCAGGTCGGGCTGACCGGTACGATGGCAAATGCCAGCAACAGGGAAGTAAAGGCGATCATCGGCGCCAGGGTGAAGATCACCCGGTCGGAGAATCTCGGCACCCAGTCTTCCTTGAAGAACATTTTGATCATGTCGGCGACCAGCTGCAGCGAGCCGCCCCAGCCTACGCGGTTCGGTCCGTAACGGTTCTGGAACAGGCCGAGCAGGCGGCGTTCGCCGAAGCTCATGAACGCCCCGCACGCCACGACCACCAACAGGATCACGACCGCTTTAAGAACGGCGATCAGAATGTCGATCACCTCAGGGGTAAACCAGCTCATCGTGCCGCCTCCCGCAGATTGTCTACCTTAGCACCCACCAAGATCGGCGGGATCCCTGGCAAGCCGAGCGGCAAACCAACCTGGCCCTGGGTCAGGGTTTCACTCAGACGCACCGGCAGACGCAGGGTCTGGCCCGCACAGCTGAACTCCACCAGGCTGCCCGGGTTGACGCCAAGCGTCGCCGCGTCGGCCGGGTTGACCATCACGTAGGCTTCCGGCATGCGCTGCTGGATCACGTGAGAGCGCTGCGACATTTCATCGCTGCCGAACAGGTGGTAGTAAGGCGCGACACGCCAGCCGTCGTTCGGATTGAAGGCGGCTGGCACGCGGTCGAAGTAACCGAGGCTGCCCTCCCCCGCTTCGATCAGGCGCACGCCCGGATCGCCGTGGCGCAGTTTGCCGCCCACTTCGGCCTGGAACTTGTTCCATGCCTGCGGTGAGTTCCAGCCTGGCGCCCAGGCGAACGGGATCTGCTGACGATCGGCCAGCGGGCTGTTGTTCCCTTCCATCGAGAAGGCAAACATGGTGTCTTTATCCTGCGGCTGACGCGGCTCGTGCACGCTGATGTTGGCGCGCATGGCGGTACGGCCGCTGGAACGGTGCGGCGAACGCGCCAGCTTCTGACCGCGAATGCGGAAAGTCGCGTCCGGCGCGGCATCGACGATGCCCTGCAGCTGCGGCAACGCGGCGACGCAAGCGGCGATCACGTCATCGAGCTGAGTCCAGTCCACATGGCGGCTGGTGTAGGTGGAGTGCAGCGAGTGCATCCAGCGCCAGCTTTCCAGCATCACGGTGAACTGATTCTTCTTGGCGTCATCGTAGTAAGCCGGATCGTATACCTGGAAGAAGCGCTGCGCGCGGCCTTCCTGGTTGATCAGCGTACCGTCGCTCTCGGCGAAGCTGGCCGAGGAGAGGATCAGGTTGGCTTTGTCCATGATCGCGGTGCGCTGGTGGTCGGCGACGATCAGGTTGTTGACCTTGGCCAACGCTGCGTCCACCTGCGCCGCCGGCGCATGACGATAGAGATCGTTTTCCATCACGATGGCGGTATCGGCTGCGCCGCTCGCCAGCTGTTCCAGCGCCTGATCGAGCGAACCGCCGCCGATCATCGCCAGGCCCATACTGTTGGCGGCGCCCGCCACGAAGGTGATGCCGACGTCGGAACCGCGGCCCTTCAACGCTTTGGCGATGTTGGCCGCCGCTTCGATGATGGCTTCGCTGCCGGCGTTGCTGCCGGTAATGATCAGCGGTTTGCGTGCGCCGGTCAGCGCCTGCACGATGATGTCGACTTTCTTGTTCAGGCCTTCGGCCAGATCGTTCACCGCCGGCGCCGCGCTATCCAGCGCGTGCGCGATGGCGAAGCCGAAGCGCGCCTGCTCGTCAACCGGCGCGCGGTAGTTCCAGGCGGCGATGTCGTCCAGGCGGGTGTTGTCGACGTTGGTGGTAAACAGCGGGTACTTGGCGTGCTGGCCGATGTTCTGCACCGCCGCGATCTGCCAGTCGGCAACGCGCTGCGCCGCCGCCATCGCGCGGGCTTTACCCTTGACGGCCTGACGCACGGACAGCGCGATGCGCGCGCCGGTTTGCGTCAGGTCTTCGCCCAGCACCAGCACCGCGTCGTAATCTTCGATCTCACGCAGCGCCGGCGTATGCACGCCGCCGTTCTTCAGCACGTTCAGCATCAGCGCCAGGCGTGATTGCTCCGCCTGAGCGATACCGGTGTAGTAGTTCTCGGCGCCGACCAGCTCGCGCAGCGCGAAGTTGCTTTCCAGGCTGGCGCGCGGGGAGCCGATGCCGATGGTTTTCTTCGCCTGACGCAGGATGTCCGCCGCGCCCTGCATCGCCTGCTCGGCGTTCAGGGTGATCCAGTCGTCGCCGCGCAGCTGCTGCGGTTGACGCGGACGATCTTTCTGGTTGACGTAGCCGTAACCGAAACGGCCGCGGTCGCACAGGAAGTAGTGGTTCACGCTGCCGTTGTAACGGTTTTCGATACGGCGCAGCTCGCCATAGCGCTCGCCCGGGCTGGTGTTACAGCCGATGCTGCACTGCTGGCAAATGCTCGGCGCGAACTGCATGTCCCATTTACGGTTGTAGCGTTCGGAGTGCGTTTTGTCGGTGAAGACGCCGGTCGGGCACACTTCCACCAGGTTACCGGAGAACTCGCTTTCCAGCGTGCCGCTTTCCGGGCGACCGAAGTAGACGTTGTCGTGCGCACCGTACACGCCGAAGTCGGTGCCGTCCGCATAGTCTTTGTAGTAACGCACGCAGCGATAGCAGGCGATGCAGCGGTTCATCTCGTGCGAGATAAACGGCCCCAGCTCCTGGTTGTTATGGGTGCGCTTGGTGAAGCGGTAGCGACGGAAGCTGTGGCCGGTCATTACCGTCATATCCTGCAGGTGACAGTTACCGCCTTCCTCACACACCGGGCAATCGTGCGGGTGGTTGGTCATCAACCACTCAACCACGCTTTCACGGAACTGCTTCGCTTCGCCGTCATCGATAGAGATGAAGGTGCCATCGGATGCCGGGGTCATACAGGACATCACCAAACGGCCGCGCGTATCTTCCGCGTTTTGGTATTGCTTTACCGCACATTGGCGGCAAGCGCCGACGCTTCCCAGCGCCGGATGCCAGCAAAAGTAAGGAATATCAAGGCCGAGGGAGAGACAAGCCTGCAGCAGGTTGTCCGCCCCGTCTACCTCATACTCTTTGCCGTCTACATGAATCGTAGCCATAGTCAGCATGCTTCCAAGTGGCCTGCCTTGCGGCAGGCGTTAATCAAAAATTCTGGCCGTGTTCGGGCGAGTCGGCTTACCAGCGCTGCTTCAGCAGGTTGTTCGGCTGAATGCCGCCAATCGCATGAGCGTTGCCGAAGTGCTGCACGGCGATACCCGCCTCGAACTCTTCACGGAAATATTTAATCGCGCTTTGCAGTGGCTCTACGGCACCTGGCGCGTGGGCGCAGAAGGTTTTGCCCGGGCCGAGGGAACGGCACAGCTGTTCGAGGGTTTCGATATCCCCCGGCTGCCCTTCGCCGTTCTCCAACGCACGCAGGATCTTCACGCTCCACGGCAGGCCGTCGCGACATGGCGTACACCAGCCGCAGGACTCACGGGCGAAGAACTCTTCCAGGTTGCGCACCAGCGGCACCATGCCGATTTCGTGGTCTACCGCCATCGCCAACGCGGTGCCGAGACGGCTGCCGGCTTTACCGATCGCGCCGTATTCCATCGGCAGGTCGAGGTGATCGGCGGTCAGGAAGTCGGTGCCCGCGCCGCCCGGCTGCCAGGCTTTGAAGCGCAGACCGTCGCGCATGCCGCCGGCGTAGTCTTCCAGGATTTCACGCGCGGTGGTGCCGAACGGCAGCTCCCAAACGCCCGGATTTTTCACCCGGCCGGAGAAGCCCATCAGCTTGGTACCTTTGTCTTCACTGCCGGAGATGCCGGTGTACCACTCCACGCCGTTCGCCAAAATGGCCGGCACGTTGCACAGCGTTTCGACGTTATTGACGCAGGTCGGCTTGCCCCAGACGCCGGCGCTGGCCGGGAATGGCGGCTTGGAACGCGGGTTGGCGCGGCGGCCTTCCAGCGAGTTGATCAGCGCGGTTTCTTCGCCGCAGATGTAACGGCCGGCGCCGGTGTGCACGATCAGCTCGAAATCAAACCCGGTGCCGAGAATGTTCTTGCCCAGATAGCCGGCTTCGGTGGCTTCCGCGATGGCGCGACGCAGGTGCGCCGCCGCTTCGATGTACTCGCCGCGCAGGAAGATGTACCCGCGATAGGCTTTCAGCGCGAACGCGGAGATCAGCATGCCTTCCACCAGCAGGTGCGGCAGCTGCTCCATCAGCAGGCGGTCTTTATAGGTGCCCGGCTCCATCTCATCGGCGTTACACAGCAGGTAACGGATGTTCATGGATTCGTCCTTCGGCATCAGGCTCCACTTCAAACCGGTGGAGAAGCCCGCGCCGCCGCGGCCCTTCAGCCCGGAATCTTTCACCAGGCCGACGATCTCGTCCGGGGCCAGGCCTTTGAGGGCCTTCTCTGCGCCGGCATAGCCGTTTTTGCTGCGGTATTCGTCCAGCCACAGCGGCTGCTTGTCATCGCGCAGACGCCAGGTCAGCGGATGCGTTTCGGGAGTGCGTACAATGTGCTTGGTCATTGATACTGCTCCAGTAGCGTCTCGATATCTTCAGGCTTCAGCTGACTGTGCGTGTCGTCATCAATCATCATGGTCGGCCCTTTATCGCAGTTGCCCAGACAGCAGGTCGGCAGCAGCGTGAAGCGGCCATCAAAGGTGGTTTGACCCGGTTTGATGTTCAGCTTCTTCTCGATAGCGGCCTGAATGCCCTGGTAACCGGTGATGTGACAGACAACGCTGTCACAATAACGGATCACGTGACGTCCTACTGGCTGACGGAAAATCTGGCTGTAGAACGTGGCCACGCCTTCTACGTCGCTGGCGGGGATGCCCAGCACTTCCGCGATGGCGTAAATCGCACCGTCCGGAACCCAGCCGCGCTGCTTCTGCACAATTTTCAGTGCTTCGATGGAAGCGGCGCGCGGATCCTCGTAATGGTGCTTTTCGTGCTCGATCGCATCACGTTCTTCCGCGCTCAGTACAAATGCATCAACGCCGCTCTGAGGAGCGGCTGCGTTGATGGGCTCAAGCGCATCATTGACTGCGTGATTGTCTTTTTGATCATGCATAGTTAGCGGTCCACATCTGACATTACAAAATCGATACTACCCAGATAGACGATCAGGTCGGAAACCAGGCTGCCTCGGATGACCGATGGGATCTGCTGCAGGTGCGCAAAGCTCGGCGTACGTACCCGGGTGCGGTAGCTCATGGTGCTGCCGTCGCTGGTCAGGTAGTAGCTGTTGATCCCTTTGGTGGCTTCAATCATCTGGAATGATTCGTTGGCTGGCATCACCGGGCCCCAGGAAACCTGCAGGAAGTGGGTGATCAGCGTTTCAATGTGCTGCAGCGTGCGCTCTTTCGGCGGCGGCGTGGTCAGCGGGTGATCGGCCTTGAACGGGCCTTCCGGCATATTGTTCAGGCACTGTTCGAGGATGCGCAGGCTCTGGCGCAGCTCTTCCACCTTCAGCATCACGCGGGTGTAGCAGTCGCTGTTGCCGTCACCGACCGGCACTTCGAAGTCGAAGTTCTCGTAGCCGGAGTACGGACGCCATTTACGCACGTCGAACTCGACGCCGGTGGCGCGCAGGCCGGCACCGGTCACGCCCCACTCCAGCGCTTCTTTGGCGTTGTAAGACGCGACGCCGATGGAACGGCCTTTCAGGATGCTGTTCTTCAGCGCCGCTTTCACGTAGGAGTCCAGACGCTTCGGCATCCAGTCGAGGAATTCACGCAGCAGGCGATCCCAGCCGCGCGGCAGATCGTGCGCAACGCCGCCGATGCGGAACCAGGCCGGGTGCATACGGAAGCCGGTGATCGCTTCCACCAGATCGTAGATCTTCTGGCGGTCGGTAAAGGCGAAGAACACCGGGGTCATCGCGCCGACGTCCTGAATGAAGGTGGAGATGTACAGCAGGTGGCTGTTGATGCGGAACAGTTCGGATAGCATCACGCGAATGGTGTCAACGCGCTCCGGCACCTTGATGCCGGCCAGCTTTTCAACCGCCAGCACGTAAGGCATTTCGTTCACGCAGCCGCCGAGGTACTCGATACGGTCGGTATACGGAATGTAGCTGTGCCAGGATTGACGCTCGCCCATCTTCTCGGCGCCGCGGTGGTGATAACCGATATCCGGCACGCAGTCGACGATCTCTTCGCCGTCCAGCTGCAGAATGATGCGGAACGCACCGTGCGCAGACGGGTGGTTCGGGCCGAGGTTGAGGAACATGAAGTCTTCGTTCTCGGTGCCGCGCTTCATGCCCCAGTCTTCCGGTTTGAAGGTCAGCGCTTCCATCTCCAGATCTTCTTTCTGCTTGGTCAACACGAAAGGATCGAATTCGGTGGCGCGCGCCGGGTAGTCCTTGCGCAGCGGGTGCCCTTCCCAGGTCTGCGGCATCATGATGCGCGACAGGTGCGGGTGGCCGTCGAAGGTGATGCCGAACATTTCCCAGGTTTCGCGCTCATACCAGTTGGCGTTTGGGAACACCTTGGTAGCCGTCGGCACGTGCAGGTCTTTTTCAGACAGCGCCACCTTCAGCATGATGTCGCGGTTGCGCTCGATGGAAATCAGATGGTAGAAAACGGAGAAATCCGCAGCCGGCAGGCCGTCGCGGTGGGTGCGAAGACGTTCGTCCACGCCATGCAGATCGAACAGCATGACATACGGCTTCGGCTGTTTTCTCAGGAACGTCATTACTTCCAGTAACTGGTCAGGTTTAACCCATACCACGGGCATGCCGGTGCGGGTGGCCTGAACAGTAAAGGCTTCCGGCCCAAAACGGTTGCGCAGTTCGCCGATCACCGGGTCGTCAAGGTGATCTCGGGTCTGCCAGGCAGGCAAGGCGTCGTGCGTCGTCAAATCTGTCATAATTTTTTTTCACCACACTAAAGGGTTATTCGCCGCAAGTTTCACTTTTCGCTGTGTTAACCAATAGCGCACTAAGATGGACGTTAAATGAACGTCTTAAATCTCGTCAGGCGTCCGGAGGTTGGTCACCGCGATGCGCTCGCCGTGTTTACGCTCTCTTTCAGACTGCATATTGGCGCGGTAAACGCCCTGATCGCCGACAACCCACGACAGTGGGCGACGTTCTTTGCCGATGGATTCCTGCAGCAGCATCAGCGCTTGCATGTAGGCTTCCGGACGCGGTGGGCAGCCGGGAATGTACACGTCGACCGGCAGGAACTTGTCCACGCCCTGCACCACGGAATAGATGTCGTACATGCCGCCGGAGTTGGCGCAAGCGCCCATCGAGATCACCCACTTGGGCTCCAGCATCTGCTCGTACAGGCGTTGGATAACCGGGGCCATCTTGGTGAAGCAGGTGCCGGCCACCACCATCAGGTCAGCCTGACGCGGGGAGGCGCGCAGTACTTCCGCACCGAAACGCGCCACGTCGTGAACGGCGGTAAACGACGTCACCATCTCCACGTAACAGCACGAAAGGCCGAAGTTATACGGCCAAATAGAGTTTTTACGCCCCCAGTTCACCATGTCATGCAGCGCATGTTCGAGTTTACCCATGTAAACCGTGCGGTGGACCTGTTGTTCCAGGGGATCGGCGACGATCTCCTGTTTTTGCAGGGGATAACGGTCGTTCTCACCGTTCGGGTCTATGCGGGTGAGCGTATAGTCCATCTTAATGCCTCGCTGTTACTGCGGATGACTGTTGGTGTTAGTGATCGTGCTCGGTTTGCTGCGGCGTTGGGAACGCGCCGGAGTCCAATCCAACGCGCCGATGCGCACCAGATAAACCAGACCGGCCAATAGCACCAAAATGAAAATGGCGGCTTCGATAAAGCCCACCCAGCCGCTCTCGCGAATCGAGACCGACCAGGCATACAGGTATAAGGCTTCAACGTCGAAAATAACGAAGAACATGGCCACCAGGTAGAACTTGGCGGACAAACGCATGCGCGCCGTGCCGACCGAGTCGATGCCTGATTCAAACGGGGTGTGTTTGGCGCGCGCCCGGGCTCTCCCGCCCAAGAAGAACGCGCCCAGCAGCATTAAGCCGCAGAGCCCGATAGCCACAACGAGAAATACGGCGAGCGCCCAGTGATGAGCGATAACTTCAGTGGTTGTTGACATACTCTATGCTTACTCATCAAAAGTGGCGTCGATCGCACTGCTCTTGTCACCGGCAGTTAGTGCGCCACATCGATTTAAGGGAAGGATAAATAACCACACAAACAAACTGCTTTTACAGCGAGTTAGGCAGCGTTTTTCTGTGGGCTTTTTACTCCTTTCTATAACCTTTTGTCAACTTTGACAAAAGTATCTACACACTAGTTTACATACGTATCATTTGATTAACATTTGATGCGCCAGGGACAGGCTAAATCGTGTCAGTTAATTTTTGTGTAGAAACAGATAGATATAAACCAACATGCACATTTCAGTTTTACTATACCATTGTCTCAGGAATTCCCTGTTCTTCCACTCACTACCTAGGGGTATTTTTTTGATCCAGGACACGTTTTCAGCATAAATCCTCAAAAAAAGTGTGGCCCTTTAACAATTTTCCTCAAATTGAGCCGCAAAAACGGCCGCTATAAGCTAACAAAATAACCCTGCTATTACCATGCCTTTAACCCATTCAATCTTATTGCTCAAAAAACGAACTTAGCGTATTAAACCCGGCCAAACTCTCTTTTCAGTAACGCTTAAAAGTTAACAAAACAGCCAACTCAATTTAAAAAACAAACCAAATACATATAAATACAATTTTAGGTATAAAAAGGACAAAAAAAACCTCCGCCGAAGCAGAGGTTTTCATCAGATATCGCGCCGCAGCGTTATTCTTCTTCGTCCACCAGGCTGGCGTCATCCTGATCGCTCTGGAGACCGCCTTCCGCGCCGTTGAAGCCATAGCCGTCATTGCCGCCCTGCATCGCGCTGAAGATGGCCATCGCCAGCTCGTTGCTGCACTGCGCGTTTTTGCACAGCGCATACTGGGTATCCGGCAACGGCGGCAAACCTTCCGCCGCGCCCAGCACCCGCAGGTCAGGGCTCATCATCTCGATCGGCCGCGCGGTCACGCCCAGGCCGGCCTTGCAAGCCGCCCGCACCGCGGACAGCGTGGAAGCGACGTAGGCGATGCGCCACGGGATGCCGGCTTCGTCCAACTGCTTGATCGCCAGCGAACGGAACGGGCTTGGCTCGTCCATCACCACCAGCGGGATCGGCTCGCCGGCCTGGTAATGGTAATCGGCGGCGCAGTACCACAACGTCGGCGACGTGCGCAGCACGATGTGCGGATGCCCTTCGGGATCGGCCGTGGTCACCGCCAGATCGATCTCGCCCTCCTCCAGCAGATCGACCATCGTCGTGCTGCGCTTCACGCGCACGTCAATAGCCAGCTTCGGATAGATGGCGGTTACGCGGTTCAGCAGGAAAGGCAGAATGGTATCGGCGGTGTCGTCGGAAGCGCCGATGGTCAGAACACCTTTAATATTGTTGTACATCAGAGAGGTACAGGCTTCATCGTTAAAGCGCAGGATTTTTCTGGCATAACCGAGAAGCTGAATACCATGCTCAGTCAGAAGTTTGTTGCGCCCATGGCGGGCAAACAGTTCTTTGCCGACCAGTTGCTCTAATCGCTGCATTTGTTGGCTGACGGCTGATTGAGTACGGCAAACGGCGACAGCCGCCGCTGCGAAAGTATTCAAATCAGCAACCGCAACAAAGGTTCTTAGCAGATCGAGGTCGAGATTAAGTATCGGACGATTTGCAGTTGTCATAGTGTATTCTTCACTTTTTTAAATTCTAATTTACGAACTACTACCCTGGTGTGTTTCTCAGACGCCGTTGAAAAAGGACGGAGCCTGTTATGACAGTACCCCACTCATAAGTGGAGGGCAAAAAAATTACTTATGATTCGTTACCTCTATCGCTTTTTGAAATGCGATCTATCGATACTGCTTATAGAACGCGGGGACTAAATGCCGGCATACGGGGAAAACCCCCACCGGGCCTGAGATTTTACTCATTCATACTGCCTAATTTCCACTCCATTCGTGCTACTGATAACCCTTATCAACTGGCGTTCAGACTGCATTTACGAGCAAGAAATATAAATAATTAACGGCACCGACTTCGTATCACCACGCAATGAATTTAATAAATTCAATCAGTAAGATTTTTACTTTAAATAATATTCTCATAACCACATAAACAATGCTTAAGATAAAATATAAAGTAAAGCTTATGTAAATATGCCATTTTTCTTAGTGTGGTGTGTCATCTGACAACCCGCTATCAGACAACTCCGGTATTATCGTTCCTTTACAGTTACTGAAAACCATTCTCCCTTATGGCTTATCAGTTCTCCACACCCAAGCGCTGACGCCAGCGCGTCGCGTTGAACGACGCTCGATTTCACAGAACAAAACCCTAGTAAAATTATAGTTCATGAAATTATGAACCACAAAATAACTTTACCTTTGCTTATCATAACTAAAATCCCCCGTTACGACATGCATTTGCACCAAAGGCGTGCATAACCCTTCAAAAGCAACTACGCCAGGAGTACATTGGGCGGGTTGCGGCGTCCCACGGTAGGAGCGCCCCTATCCCAGCAAAAGGCTCAACTTTTTATGTCCCCCATTGAGAAATCCAGCAAACTGGACAACGTCTGCTATGACATTCGCGGCCCGGTGCTTAAAGAAGCTAAACGTCTTGAAGAAGAAGGCAATAAAGTCCTGAAACTGAACATCGGCAACCCTGCCCCGTTCGGCTTCGACGCCCCGGACGAAATCCTGGTCGACGTGATCCGCAATCTGCCCACGGCGCAAGGCTACTCCGATTCCAAAGGCCTCTTCTCGGCGCGTAAAGCGATCATGCAGCACTATCAGGCGCGCAACATGCGTGACGTGACCGTTGAGGATATCTACATTGGCAACGGCGTCTCCGAGCTGATCGTTCAGTCCATGCAGGCGCTGCTCAACAGCGGCGACGAAATGCTGGTGCCGGCGCCGGACTATCCGCTGTGGACCGCCGCAGTGTCGCTGTCCGGCGGCAAGGCCGTACATTACCTGTGCGATGAGCAGGCCGGCTGGTTCCCGGATCTGGACGACATCATCAGCAAGATCACCCCGCGCACCCGCGGCATCGTGATCATCAACCCGAACAACCCGACCGGTGCGGTCTACAGCAAAGCGCTGCTTGAGCAGATCGTCGAGATCGCCCGTCAACACAACCTGATCATCTTCGCCGACGAGATCTACGACAAGATCCTGTACGACGAAGCAGAGCACCACTCTATCGCCGCGCTGGCGCCGGATCTGCTGACCGTGACCTTCAACGGCCTGTCGAAGACCTACCGCGTGGCGGGCTTCCGCCAAGGCTGGATGGTACTGAACGGGCCGAAAAAGCACGCCAAAGGTTATATCGAAGGGCTGGAGATGCTGGCTTCGATGCGCCTGTGCGCCAACGTGCCGATGCAGCACGCGATTCAGACCGCGCTGGGCGGTTATCAGAGCATCAGCGAATTCATTCAGCCCGGCGGCCGCCTGTACGAACAGCGCAACCGCACCTGGGAATTGCTCAACGACATCCCGGGCGTCTCTTGCGTGAAGCCGCAGGGCGCGTTGTACATGTTCCCGCGCATCGATGCCAAACGCTTCAACATCCATGACGACCAGAAGCTGGTGCTGGATCTGTTGCTGCAGGAAAAAGTGCTGCTGGTGCAGGGCTCCGCGTTCAACTGGCCTTACCCCGATCACGTGCGCATCGTCACCCTGCCGCGCGTAGACGAACTGGAAATGGCGGTCGGCAAGCTGGGCCGCTTCCTGGAAGGCTATCACCAATAATCATCAGGGGTGCAGCGCCTCGCTGCGCCCTTCCCTCACAGCCCGGTTGCAAAATTCGCCGACACTGCTTCACAATGGGGCCCTCACTTGCCGTTAAAGAGAGCACCATGAGTCAGAGCCATTTCTTCGCCCATCTGTCCCGCCTGAAACTGATCAACCGCTGGCCGCTGATGCGCAACGTGCGCACCGAGAACGTCTCCGAACACAGTCTGCAGGTGGCCTTTGTCGCCCACGCGTTGGCGGTGATCAAGAACCGCAAATTCAACGGCAACCTCAACGCCGACCGCGTTGCGCTGTTGGCGATGTACCATGACGCCAGCGAAGTGATCACCGGCGACATGCCGACGCCGATCAAATACTACAATCCGCAGATCGCCCATGAGTACAAGAAGATCGAAAAGATCGCCCAGCAAAAGCTGCTGGATATGATCCCGGCGGAGCTGCGCAACGATTTTCGCACCATTCTCGATGAGCATTATTACAGCGAAGATGAAAAGCAGGTGGTGAAGCAGGCTGACGCGCTGTGCGCCTACCTGAAATGCCTGGAAGAGCTGTCTGCCGGCAACAACGAATTCACCCTGGCCAAGGCGAGGCTGGATAAAACCCTGGAACAGCGCCGCAGCCCGGAGATGGACTACTTCATGGAAGTGTTCATTCCCAGCTTCAGCCTGTCGCTGGACGAAATCAGCCTCGACAGTTCGCTGTAACCCCGCCGGCGCAGCCTCGCTGCGCCGTTAAAAACCGTAGAGCCACGGCACCACAATCACGCTGATCGCCATCACCAGCAGGGTGAACGGCACGCCGAGACGCACGAAATCGCCGAACTTGTAATTGCCCGGCCCCAGCACCAGCGTGTTGACCGGTGAAGAGACCGGCGTCATAAAGGCGGCGGACGCGGCGATGGCGATAATCATCGCGAACGGGTATGGCGAGACGCCCATTTCGCGCGCGGCGGCGATGGCGATCGGCGCCATCAGCACCGCCGTCGCGGTGTTGGAAATAAACAGCCCGATAGTCGCGCACAAGACGAACAGGCACAGCAGCATCACGCGCGGCCCCGCCCCGCCGGCGACATCCATCAGCCCACTGACGATCAGACTGACCCCGCCGGTCTTTTGCAGTGCCTGCGCGAACGGCATCATGCCGACGATCAAAATGATGCTCGGCCAATGGATCGATTTATAAGCGCTTTCCATGTCGATACAGCGGAATTTGCCCATCAGCAAACAGGCGATCAGCGCCGCGATCGGGTTGGGGATTTCGTCGGTCAGCATCATCGCCACCATCAACGCCAGGCAAAACAGCGCGTGCGGCGCCTGTGTGATGGCCGGCGCCACTTCGTCCACTTCGGCCGGCAAGTTGAGCACGATAAAGTCATGGGTTTTGGCCTGCAGTTGACGGATCGCCTTCCAGTCGCCGATCACCAGCAAAATGTCGCCCAGCTCCAGCGGCTCGTCCACCAGTTTGCCGCCGAGCGTCTCGCCGTGGCGGCGGATGCCCACCACGTTCAGATCGTAGCGGCTGCGGAACGCCGCTTCGCGCAGGCTTTTGCCCAGCAGCGCCGAGTCAGGGATCAGCGAGACCTCCGCCATGCCGACGTTGCGCGACTGTTCCGAGAAGTAATCGCCGCGCAGCACCATCGGCTCCAGCCGCTGTTCGCCGCAGAATTCGCGCAGATCGACCTGGCTGTCCGACATGTCGATCAAGAGGACGTCGCCCTCGCGCAGCTCGGTGCTGCCGGAGGCGCTGACCATCACCCGCCGAAAGCGTTTCCAGCGTTCGATGCCCACCACGTTGGCGCCGTAGCGCGCACGCAGGTGCAGTTCATCCAGCGAACGCCCAATCAGCGGCGAAGCGCTGCGGACAGCCAGCCGCCGCGCGCGGCCGGTCAGTCTGTAATCGCGGATCAAATCGCGGAAGGTGCGGCGCTGCCAGCCGTCGCCGGCTTTGCCCGTGTCACCGCTGCCCAGCCAACGCCGGGCGATCAGCATGTAGCCGACGCCCAGCGCCAGCACCACCAGGCCGATCGGCGTCACGCTGAAGAAACCGAAACCATGGATGCCTTCGCGCACCAGCTCGCTGTTGACCACCATATTGGGTGGCGTGGCCACCAACGTCATCATGCCGCTGATAAGCCCGGCGAAGCTGAGCGGCATCATCAGCCGCCCCGGCGCGATCTTCATTCTGGCCGTCACGCTGAGCACCACCGGGATAAAGATCGCCACCACGCCGGTCGAGCTCATAAATGCCCCCAGCCCGGCGACCGTCACCATCAGCAGCATCAACATTTTGGTTTCGCTGCTGCCGGCCACTTTGACCAGCCAGTCGCCCACCTGATAGGCCACCCCGGTGCGCACCAACCCTTCGCCGATCACGAACAGCGCGGCAATCAGAATCACGTTGGGATCGCTGAACCCGACCGTCGCCTCCTGCAGGCTGAGCGTGCCGCTCAGCACGAAGGCGATGATCACCAACAGCGCCACCACGTCCATGCGCAGCTTGTTGGTGGTAAACAGCACGATGGCAATCAGCAGTAAACTCAGCACCCACAGTAATTCGCTGTTCAAAACGGCCTCATCCGGCAAATGTCCAAGGGCTTAAAAAATAGCATAAAAAAACCCCGCAAAGGCGGGGTCTAATCAATTAGGGTGAAGATAATGCCACTCAGGCCAGTAGACGAACGATCGCGCCCTGCGCCGTTTTATCAACGGCGATCTGCGCCAGCGAATCCAGCCGCAGGTCAACCTGCTCCAGCTTCGGCGCGTCGGCCGGGGCGTTGACCGCAATCACCTGGCAGCCCGCCGCCAGCCCCGAAAGAATGCCGGCCGGCGCGTCTTCAACCACCACGCACTCGTGCGGCGCCAGCCCCAGACGTTCGGCGCCCAGCAGGTAGGCATCGGGCTGAGGCTTGCCATGTTTAACCTGCTCGGCGGTGATGAACACCGCCGGCTGCGGCAAACCGCCGGCCTGGCGGCGAGCGCCGGCCACCGGCACCGAACCGGAGGTGACGATCGCCCAAGGGATGCCGAGCGCGTTCAGGCGCGCCAACAACGCGATGGCGCCCGGCAGTGCGCGAACGCCTTCGGTATCCTGCGCTTCCACCTGCTCCAGCAGTTGGAACTCGCGCTGAATTTCCGCTTCGCTTTCACCCGGCATAAAGTGGCGCAGAGAAGTAATGGCCTGTTTACCGTGAATGAAGTCCAGCACCGCTTGCGGATCGACGCCGCGACGCTCGGCCCAGTGCGTCCAGGCGCGCTCTACCGCCGGCAGCGAATCCACCAGGGTGCCATCAAGATCGAACAGAAAACCCTTACACTCCACAGAAAACCTCTTTTTAATCAAGCATTGATGATTTGCGCTATCTCAACGGCGCTCAAGTGATACTGGCGCGGGCAGGCCAGCCAGATCGCCAGCATACGCTGGTATTTTTCCCACATTTTGGTCTGGGCGTTGAAACCGTGGCTGCCGGAATCGAAGTGAGTATAGCGCCCCTCGGTGTTGACCAGGAAACGCACATAGCTCAGGTAGCGCGCCTCGGTGGCGGCGTCGAAGCCGAGAAACGCCAGGCGGCGCTCGTCCAGCCCCTGTTTCTCTTTCAGATTGCCCCAGGAAACCTGCAGCGCATGGTGCATCTCCATCACGTTGATGATGGTGCGGCACACCTCTTCGCTCAGTTCGCCAAAGTCACGATCCAGCTCGCGCATTTGCAAGCCGAAGCCGCGTTCGACGATGGTTTGCAACCGGCGATAACGATCGCTGTTGTCCGGATCGAGTAGCGTCATCATCTTATACTGATTCGACAGGATCAGGCGCTGGGCATGGGTCATTTCCATCAGGATTTCCTCATTTCTGTATGATGGCGGGAGCATCGCACAGCGCAAGAACGCAGGAAATCACAACTCGACCGTTCTTTGATTTAAACCGGGGTTATTGGCGCTTTCACGAGAAAGGCCGCATCAGCGCGGCCTTTTTCATTTACAGATCGTCGAGGAAGGTTTTATCCAACTGCTTGAAGGCGCGCTTAAGCAGATCGGCCAACGTCTGATAGGTGGGCGTGCCCTCGAGCGGCGCCACCGCCTGCCCGGCTTCCGTCAGCTTGTTGCGCACCTCATGGAACCATTGCAGCAGCGTCGGTGGCAGCGGCGTAACAGAACGGCGCCCCAGCCACCACAAGCCCTGCATCGGCAGGCTGCAGGCAAACAGCGCGGTGGCGATCGCCGGGCCGAGCTGGCCGCCCAGCGCGATCTGCCAGGTCAGCGTGAAAATCGCCAACGGCGGCATGAAACGGATAGCGAAACGGGTGGCACGCGCAACGCGGTTCTCCGGAAAGACCGGTGCCAGACGTTTGTCTGACGGCCAGGTTTTCATATAATGCTGCCCGCGCTGGAAGACCTGAAACCAGCTTACGGAACCGGACGGTTTGCTCGTCATTGCGTACCTCAACGTCACGTAAAGAAACTAAAAGCGTGCTGCCAGAGCCCATACTAAAAAATTTGAAGCTTTAAATTTATTTTGTGTTTGCACCGGGCTATCGGTATCCTAAGCCGGCCTTGTGGCCGGTAGAAGATGACGTAAATTTTGTCAACTTTTAGCCCTATAAAAATCAAGATTATTTAAACCGCAGAGAAATCATCGGTTTTTCCATCATCCTGTGATTTGTGCTCTTCACATGATGTTAATCATAAATGTCATCGGCACTATGCGCTACGCTTGTTGTCTGATTGACGATTAATTCACCACGTGTGTTCGATTTTCTTTTAACAACACGACTATTTAAGTAGGTACTTCCATGTCGAGTAAGCTAGTACTGGTTCTTAACTGCGGCAGTTCTTCTCTGAAATTCGCCATCATCGATGCCGTTAACGGCGACGAATTCCTCTCCGGTTTGGCCGAGTGTTTCCACCTGCCTGAAGCTCGCATCAAGTGGAAAATGGACGGCGCCAAACACGAAGCTGCCCTGGGGGCCGGCGCTGCACACAGCGAAGCGCTGAACTTCATTGTTAATACTATTCTGGCACAAAAACCAGAGCTTTCTGCGCAGCTGACCGCTATCGGCCACCGCATCGTGCACGGCGGCGAGAAGTTCACCGCTTCCGCCGTAATCAACGACGAAGTTCTGCAGGGTATCAAAGATTCCGTGCCGTTTGCACCACTGCACAACCCAGCTCACCTGATCGGCATCGCGGAAGCACTGAAATCCTTCCCTCACCTGGCTGACAAGAACGTTGCCGTGTTCGACACCGCGTTCCACCAGACCATGCCGGAAGAATCTTACCTGTACGCCCTGCCGTACAGCCTGTACCGCGACCACGGCGTTCGCCGCTACGGCGCACACGGCACCAGCCACTTCTACGTGACTCAAGAAGCCGCGAAGATGCTGAACAAGCCGGTAGACGAAGTGAACGTGATCACTTGCCACCTGGGCAACGGCGGCTCCGTCACCGCAGTGCGCAACGGCCAGTGCGTTGACACCTCCATGGGTCTGACCCCGCTGGAAGGCCTGGTGATGGGCACCCGCAGCGGTGACATCGATCCGGCTATCATCTTCCACCTGCACGATTCTCTGGGCATGAGCGTTGACCAGATCAACAAGATGCTGACCAAAGAATCCGGCCTGCTGGGCCTGACCGAAGTCACCAGCGACTGCCGTTACGTTGAAGACAACTACGACAGCAAAGCCGACGCCAAACGTGCCATGGACGTGTTCTGCCACCGTCTGGCCAAATACGTCGGTGCCTACAGCGCGCTGATGGAAGGCCGTCTGGACGCGGTGATCTTCACCGGCGGCATCGGCGAGAACGCCGGCATGGTGCGTGAGCTGACCCTGAACAAACTGGGCCTGCTGGGCTTCGAAATCGACCACGACCGCAACATGGCCGCTCGCTTCGGCAAATCCGGCGCCATCACCAAAGACGGCAGCCGCCTGGCGCTGGTGATCCCGACCAACGAAGAGTTGGTCATCGCGCAGGACGCATCCCGCCTGACCGCGTAATGCTCTCAAAACACCGTCAGCCCAGGCTGACGGTGTTGTTTTAGCCTCATGTTAATCGTGAAGAGGACTATTCTGTGTCACGTACTATTATGTTGATTCCCACCGGCACCAGCGTCGGCCTGACCAGCGTCAGCCTGGGTGTCATCCGCTCCATGGAGCAAAAAGGCGTTCGTCTGAGCGTGTTCAAACCTATCGCTCAACCGCGCACCGGCGACAACGCACTCGACCAGACCACCACCATCATCCGCAGCAACTCCACCATTCCGGCGGCCGAACCGCTGCGCATGGACTACGTTGAGGGCCTGCTGAGCTCCAACCAGCAAGACGTGCTGATGGAAGAGATCGTGGCGCGTTACCACGAGAACACCAAAGACGCGGAAGTGGTGCTGATCGAAGGCCTGGTGCCGACCCGCAAGCATCAGTTCGCCAACGCGCTGAACTACGAGATCGCCAAAACCCTGAACGCCGAGATCGTCTTCGTGCTGGCGCTGGGCAACGACTCCCCGGCGCAGCTGAAAGAGCGCATCGAACTGGCGCGCACCAGCTTCGGCGGCAGCAAGAACAAAAACATCACCGGCGTTATCATCAACAAGCTGAACGCGCCGGTCGACGATCAGGGCCGCACCCGTCCTGACCTGTCCGAAATCTTCGACGACTCCACCAAGGCCAGCATCGCCCACGTCGATCCTGCACAGCTGTTCGCCAACAGCCCGCTGCCGGTTCTGGGCTGCGTGCCGTGGAGTTTCGATCTGATCGCCACCCGCGCCATCGACATGGCTCGCCACCTGAAGGCCCGCGTGGTCAACGAAGGCGACATCATGACCCGCCGCGTGAAGTCCGTGACTTTCTGTGCGCGCAGCATCCCGCACATGCTGGAACACTTCCGCCCTGGCTCCCTGCTGGTGACCTCCGCAGACCGCCCTGACGTGCTGGTCTCCGCCTGCCTGGCGGCGATGAACGGCGTGGAAATCGGCGCCATCCTGCTGACCGGCGGCTACGCCATCGACGAGCCGATCAAGAAGCTGTGCGAACGCGCCTTCCAAACCGGCCTGCCGGTGTTCATGGTTGACACCAACACCTGGCAAACCTCGCTGAGCCTGCAGAGCTTCAACCTCGAAGTGCCGGCGGACGACCACCAGCGCATCGAGAAAGTGCAGAACTACGTGGCCAGCCACATCAGCACCGAGTGGATCGACTCGCTGACCGCCACCTCTGAGCGTTCACGCCGCCTGTCTCCACCGGCGTTCCGTTACGAACTGACCGAGCTGGCGCGTAAAGCCGGCAAGCGCATCGTGCTGCCGGAAGGCGACGAGCCGCGCACCGTGAAAGCGGCGGCCATCTGCGCCGAACGCGGCATCGCGGAATGCGTGCTGCTCGGCAACCCGGACGAGATCCAGCGCGTCGCGGCGGCGCAAGGCGTTGAGCTGGGCAAAGGCATCGAAATCGTCGATCCGGTCGCCGTGCGTGAAAACTACGTGCCACGTCTGGTTGAGCTGCGCAAGAGCAAGGGCATGACCGAAGTGGTTGCGCGCGAGCAGCTGGAAGACAACGTGGTGCTCGGCACCCTGATGCTGGAACAAGGCGAAGTCGACGGCCTGGTCTCCGGTGCGGTTCACACCACCGCCAACACCATCCGTCCGCCGTTGCAGCTGATCAAAACCGCACCGGGCAGCTCGCTGGTCTCCTCCGTGTTCTTCATGCTGCTGCCTGACCAGGTACTGGTCTACGGCGACTGCGCGATCAACCCGGATCCGACCGCCGAGCAGCTGTCTGAAATCGCCATCCAGTCTGCGGATTCCGCCGCGGCCTTCGGCATCGAGCCGCGCGTGGCGATGATCTCCTACTCCACCGGCAACTCCGGTGCGGGCAGCGACGTAGAGAAAGTGCGCGAAGCGACCCGTCTGGCGCAGGAAAAACGCCCGGATCTGATCATCGACGGCCCGCTGCAGTACGACGCCGCCATCATGGCCGACGTCGCCAAGTCCAAGGCGCCGAACTCGCCGGTGGCCGGCCAGGCGACCGTGTTCATCTTCCCGGATCTGAACACCGGCAACACCACCTACAAAGCGGTACAGCGTTCCGCTGACCTGGTCTCCATCGGGCCTATGCTGCAAGGCATGCGCAAGCCGGTGAACGACCTGTCGCGCGGCGCACTGGTTGACGATATCGTCTACACCGTCGCGCTGACGGCGATCCAGTCTTCCCAGGCTGACGCTGCCGCCGCCAAGGCGTAATTCATCGCCAAACGAAACAAGGGCCGGCATTGCCGGCCCTTGTTATTTCATTCATCCTTTCTCTGACTTTTTATTACTCCGCGCTGGTAATAACCTGCGAAATCTGGCCGTCACTGATTTTCAGCGAGAAACTGCGCTGCCAGAAACGTTTGGAATCCGCATCCTGAGGATCCACGGTACTGATTGCTACGGTGTATGGCATATTGCTCTCAAATGCTTTGAACGAGTATGGGATACACTGGCCGGGCGTGATCGTCTCAGCGGGTTTTGGCGGTAGAATGGTCCTGCGCCAGAGTTCATGCGTTTGGCTACCCAACCGTTGTTCAATAGCGATACTGACCAGACTGACCCTGCCACTCTGTGTTTGGTAAGTCTGCGGCAAAGAGAAACAGAGATCATTTCCCCGTAGCGTAATATCAGCAGTGTAAAAACGTTGCTTTTCAAGCATACAACCACTGAGCAACATCATCATGATGAGGGTATAGATTCTTCTCATTTCAGGTTTTTCCTGTCGGTAGGAGCATTAAGAAATCTTTTCAAAACATGCTCATAACGGCTTTTCAAATCTGGACCTATAATACCTTGCATCAGCTTCACCTCAAACCACCGTTCTTTTCCATAACGAGAAAGGATGAAGTAATCTGCAAGAAGGCTGGCTTGCGCCTCCATACCATAATCAGCTAATGAGTAGTAATCGGGCAGCGAGTATTTATAAGTTACCGCCCAGCTCATTATTCCCCGTAGCCGGACGTTCATCCCCATCTGATACTGCCATACGTGGGCCATTTCATGCATGAACCACCATAGATAGCGTGTTGTTTCTGTGGAAAAATCTTCCCTGAAGTGTTTTTCAGGCCAATAAAGTTCACCATTAGGCGTAACGGCCGTTTCCTCATTCTGCAAATCAAACGGGAAATAGCTCGCGTTATGCACTTTAACAAGACTGTAGTCGATGGCATTTTTATAGAGAGAGCGGGATAGCGTGATCTCGCCTAGCGTCAGCCTTCTGAATGAGCCCCTTGCTGTTATCATTATTCACTCCATGAATATAACTAATTGTATTTATTGCATTATTTTTATTATCTCTTTTTACCCAAGCATTGGCCACCTATATTCACCGAAAACAAAAAGCCCCCTAAGGGGCTTATCAGTTAATAATACGTGAGTCATGACTCAAATTCCGGGTCGGAAGGTATATGCTTTCTCCAGAGCACCGAGCCTCATTCGTTACAGCAGTTGTTATTGACTCAAAAACTACTTTTGCTGCAACTGCCCGGCAGCCTCCAGAATGTGCTCGGCGGTCAGGCCGTACTCCTGCTGTAAAAACGCCTGGGTGCCCACCTGGCCGTAACGCTCCTTCACCCCCACGCGCCGCATCGGTGTCGGGCATTCCTCCGCCAATACCTCCGCCACCGCCGACCCCAGCCCGTTATGAATGCTGTGGTTTTCACAGGTGACGATGCGTCCGGTCTTGGCCGCGTAGGTTTTGATCAGTTCACGGTCAATAGGCTTGAGGGTGAACATATCGATCACCGCCGCGCTGACGCCCTGCCGCGCCAGCATCTCCGCCGCCTTCAGCGCTTCCGCCACCATGATGCCGTTGGCGATCAGCGTGATATCGTCGCCGTCGCGCAGCAGGTTGCCCTTGCCGATGGTAAAGCGCGAGCCGTCCTGGTAGATGCGCGTCGCCTGCTTGCGGATGGTGCGCACCCAGTAGAAGCCGCGCAGATCCATCAGCTGGCGCAGAATGTCGGCGAACATGGTGGCGTCGGTCACTTCCAGCACCACCGAGTGCGCCAGCCCGCGCACGATGCCCATATCCTCGAACGACATGTGGGTGCCGCCGTTGTGGCAGGCGCTCACCCCGGCGTCGGAAGCGATCACCTTGACGTTGTTACGCTGATAATCCAGCGACATGAACAGCTGATCGAAACAGCGGCGGCTGGCGAAGGCGGTAAAGGTGTGCACGAAAGGCACCCGGCCGGTCAGCGACAGCCCGGCGGCGACGCCGATCACGTTAGCCTCCATGATGCCGCAGTTAATCACGTGCTGCGGGTGATCCTTATGCACGCCGTCCATCGCCATGGAGCTCATCAGATCCGCCTCCAGCGCGATGATCGGCGCGCCCGCTTCAATCTGCCGCCGGACCGCGCCGGCATAGACTTTGCGCATTTCGACAGCGTCGTTTTCCAACTGCGTCACTACGTTAAACATGGGCGGCCTCCAGTTCGGCGATGGCTTTTTCAATCTCCTGCTGCACGTCCGGCGTCAGGCGCAGGTGGTGTGAGTTCGACAGGTTTTCCAAATAGGTCACCCCCTGTCCCTTGATGCTGTCGAGCACGATCGCCAGCGGCCGCTGCTCTCCGCCGCGCGCCGGCCTCACCGCCGCCAGCAGCGCCGCAATGTCGTCGCCCTTGATGGTCTGCACCTCAAAGCCGAAAGCGCGGAACTTGGCGGCCAGATCGAACGGTTGGATCACCTCGTCCAGCGCGCCGTCCAGCTGCTGTTTGTTGTAATCGATAAACAGCGTCAGGTTGTTCAGATTGTGGTGGGCGATAAACTGGAACGCCTCCCAGCACTGCCCTTCGTTCAGTTCACCGTCGCCGAGGATGCTGAACACCCGATTGCGGCGCCCCGCCAGCCGATGGGACAGCGCCATGCCGGCGGCGATCGACACCCCCTGCCCCAGCGAGCCGGTAGTGGCATCCACGCCGCGCGTGCGCAGCCGGTCCGGATGGCTCGGCAGGCGCGTGCCGTTCTGATTGAGGGTTTGCAACTCCGCCAGCGGGAAGTAGCCCTTGATCGCCAGCGTGCTGTACAGCGCCGGGCCGGCGTGCCCCTTCGACAGCACGAAGTCATCGCGCTCCGGCCAGTCCGGATCCGCCGGATCGATGCGCATCACGCCGCCGTACAATACCGCCAGCGTCTCGACCACCGACATACAGCCGCCGTAGTGGCCAAACCCCAGCCCGGTCAACGCCTTCAAGGTTTCCAGGCGGATGGCGCGCGCCAGGGCGCGCAGCTCTTCAATTTCCATTTCGCTCGTTGTGTCATTCATCACTCTGCCCTCGTTATTTCTCGACGCGGTCAGCGGCCGGCGCGCCTTTGCGTTTTCCCAGGAAGTTATGCGCCACCAGCAGCGCGAACACGGCGACAATCGCCAGCATGATCATCTCTTTCGACATAAAGCGCGCCATGTTGCCCAGCAGGATGCCGATCGCGCCGAAGTCGGCGTCGGAGAAGGTGGTGTTGGCAAAGCCCAGCGCCCCCAGCACCGGCAACAGCAGCACCGGCAGGAAGGTGATCAGCAGACCGTTGGCGAAAGCGCCCAGCATCGCGCCGCGCCGCCCGCCGGTGGCGTTGCCGAACACCCCGGCGGTAGCGCCGGTGAAGAAATGCGGCACCACGCCGGGCAGGATCAGCACCATCTTCAGTTGCCCCAGCAGGAACAGCCCGGCCAACCCGCCGAGGAAGCTGAATAGGAAGCCGATCAGCACCGCGTTGGGGGCATAGGGATACACCACCGGGCAATCCAGCGCCGGCCGCGCGTTAGGCACCAGTTTTTCCGAGAAGCCGGTGAACGCCGGCACGATCTCCGCCAGAATCAAGCGCACGCCCTGCAGGATGATGAACACCCCGGCGGCGAAGGTAATGGCCTGGATTATTGAATACACCAGGTAGTTCTGGCCGCCGCTGAGCTCGCTTTCCACATAGGCCCGCCCGGCACAGATCGCCAGGATCAGGTAGATGACGATCATGGTCATCGAGATCGAAATGGAGCTGTCGCGCAGGAAACTGAGGTTTTTCGGCAGGTTCATCTCTTCGGTCGAGCGCGAGTTTTTCCCCACTTTCGAGCCGATCCAACCGGACAGCACGTAGCCCAGGGTGCCGAAGTGGCCGAAGGCGATATCGTCGTTGCCGGTGATGCGGCGCATATAGCGCTGGGCGATCGCTGGGAAGAACGCCATCACCAGCCCCAGGGTCAGCGCGCCGGTGAACACCAGCTGTACGCCCTCGAAGCCCGCCACCGTCAGGATGATGCCAATCATGCAGGCCATGTAGAAGGTGTGGTGGCCGGTGAGGAAGATGTATTTCAATCGGGTAAATCGCGCCACCACGATATTCGCCACCATGCCGAACGCCATGATCAGCGCGGTGGACGCGCCGTATTTCTCCAGCGCGATGGAGACGATGGCTTCGTTATTCGGAATGATGCCCTGAATATTAAACGCGTGTTCAAACATGCCGCCCAGCGGATTGAGCGACCCGACCAATACCGTGGCGCCGCCGCCCAACACGATAAAGCCGAGAATGGTTTTTACCGTGCCTTTCACCACGTCGGAAAACGATTTCTTTTGCGCCAGCAAACCGATCAGCGCAATAAGCCCGACCAGTACCGAAGGCACCTTTAATATATCCACCACAAACTTAAGCGTTTCCTGGATAAACATATCCACCTCGCCAATCGTTTTATTCAGATGATTGAGTGGGCTTCGAAGTAAGCGCGCAGCTTGGCTTCCAGCTCATTAATGTCGATGATGTTGCTGATCACCACCAGCTGCTCGGCCGGTACGCTGGCGCTGTCGGCGATGTCTTTCGCCATCACGAACACGTCGGCGGCGCCGGGAGTGGCGGACGACAGATCGGAGTGTTCGACCTCGGCCTCCACCCCCATCTTTTTCAGCACCTTTTTAATGTTCATTTCCACCATAAAGCTGCTGCCGAGACCTGAACCGCAAATCGCCATGATTTTCATGATATCCACCTGTTGAATTTAGCGTGTAGGGTAGCGCCGCCGGGAATATTCCCGACGTTATGGGCATTAATAATGTTCCTGGTGATTAAACGTTAATAGCGGGCAATAATATCCTCAATTTGCCGTTTATTTGTGGCGTGAAATAACGCCTCCATCGCCGTGTTATCGGAAAATAATTCCGCCAACTGCGAAATCATTTCAATGTGACTGTTGCCGTCGGGTGCGGAAAGCATCACCACCACCTGAACCGGATCGTTATCCGCAGAATGAAAATTCACGCCCTGGTGGATCTTCAACAGCGACAGCCCCAGCGCGTTGGCGCCCTGCTCCGGCCGCGCGTGCGGCATCGCGATGCCCGGCGCCAGGACGAAGTAGGGGCCAAGCTGCTCCTGCTGATGAAAGATGGCCGTCAGGTAATTCGGCGTAATCACGCCGCGTTGCAGCAGCGGTTGCGCGCTCAGCGTTACCGCCTGGCGCCAGTCCTCCACCCGTTCGCACAGCTGTATATGATCGGCGGTCAGCCATTCTTTCAGCACGTTACCCTCCCAAGCGTTGATGGTTTCGGCCGGTGATTAATTCACCGACGACGGTAAAACTTTAATCAACCCCTCTCGGCTGCACAGTGATTGGCATCACAAAGATAGCGCTACCAAAGCGTTATCATGCAGAACTGTGATAGCGCTATCAAAACACTATGCCGCGGCGCGGCGTTAACCACAATTTTTTCTCGCTCTTCCGGGTTACGGGGTAGAATGTGCCGCATACTGGGATCGTCGAAGCCGCGCCGTCGGCTTCCCACCCTCACAATCTTTATGCGCCGCGCGCGCATTTCAGTCAGGATTAGGCATGTCGATCGGTAAAAAACGCCGCAGCACAGGCAGGGTGACGTTGGCTGACGTAGCGCAGCTGGCGGGCGTCGGCACCATGACGGTGTCGCGCGCGCTGCGCACGCCGGAACAGGTTTCGGACAAACTGCGCGAGAAGATAGACGCGGCGGTAAACGAGCTGGGCTATCTGCCCAATCTGGCCGCCAGCTCGCTGGCCTCGGCCTCGTCCTACACCATCGCCATGGTGGTGCCCAGCCTGTCCGAGTCCGGCTGCGCCGAGATGTTCGCCGGCCTGCAGAAAGTGCTGCAGCCCGCCGGCTATCACATCATGCTGGCGGAGTCGCAGCACCACCTGGAACGCGAGGAGAAACTGCTGGAGACGCTGCTCTCTTACAACCTGGCGGCGGCGGTGCTGCTCAGCGTCGAGCATTCGCAAAATGCCCGCAACGCGTTGATCGCCGCCAACATTCCGGTGGTGGAGATCGGCGCCGTACGCGCCGATCCGATCGACATGAGCATCGGCATCGATTACGTGGCGGCCATGTATCAGCTGACGCAAACGGTGATCGCCAGCGGTTACCAGAATATCGGGCTGCTGTGCGCCAATCAGGAGCAGTGGATTTTCCAGCAGCATCTGCAGGGCTGGCACAAGGCGCTGCTGCGCAACCATATGTCGCCGCATCGGGTCATCAACGCCGCGCAGCCCGCCAGCTTCAGCACCGGCGCGCAGCAGCTGCCGGAATTCTTGCTGGCCTGGCCGGAGCTGGACGCGCTGGTGTGCGCGTCGGACGAACTGGCGGGCGGCGTGCTGTATGAATGCCAGCGGCGGCGCATCAAGGTGCCGGATAATCTGGCGGTGGTGGGCTTCGGCAACAGCGAGTTCAGCCGGGTGTGCCAGCCGCCGCTGACCACCATGACCATTCCGCATCGCGACATCGGCATTCAGGCCGGCCAGGCGCTGCTGGCGCGGCTGAACGAGCATCCCTGGCAGCCGCCAGGCTCCCTGCCCGCCACGCTGTGCCGCCGCGACAGCTGCTGAATCCGCCCGTAAAAAAAGCCGGTCGATGACCGGCTTTTCCATGCGCAGGCGGCTCAGTGATTGTCGAGCGGCTTGCCGTAATCCTGTTCATTGTTGCGCGTCAGCCACAGCGACAGCGCCTTCAGCGAATCCGGGGTAAACTCGTCACAGCGGGCGGTGATCTCTTCCGGCGTCAGCCAGCACACCTCGGCCACTTCTTCTTCCTGCAGCGCGAACGGCCCGTGCGATACGCAGCTGAACAGCGCCCCCCACACCCGGCACTGCTCTTCCTCGAAGTAGAACAGACCGTGCTCGGCGAAAGGCACGCCGGCGATGCCCAGCTCCTCTTCCGCCTCGCGGCGCGCCGAATCCAGCACGTTTTCACCGCTTTGCACTACGCCGCCCGCCGTCGCGTCCAGCCAGCCCGGGTAGAAGTCCTTGATCTCGGTGCGACGCTGCACCAGAATTTTTCCCATCCCATCATGCACCACAATATAGGTAGCACGATGACGCAGCCGCTCCGCCCGCATCTGTTGACGACTGGATTGAGCAATCACCTCGTTTTGCTCGTCGACGATATCAACCCACTCGGTATCTGCAGCCTGACCCTGTTCCGCCATCCTCTAAAACCTTCTATTTTGGCGCGATGCAATCCCGCGCGCTGGTTAATCAATGAGTGTTTTTCAAAGATTTTTATTGTGTGTGTATAAATTAGTGCGTTTAGCGTGTTAACGCCACCTCCGCGACGACCTTGCCGTCGTCGAGCGTCAGCACGCGCAAAGTGCCGCTTTCCAACATGCCGTAGCTGGCGGGAAAGCCCCCTTTCGGGATGCTGACCGAGCCCGGATTGAAGCAATAGATCTCACCCTGCCGCTCCGCCTGCGGCAGATGCGTATGGCCATAGGCCAAGACGTCACCGCAGGATAACGGCGGCAGTGCCGAGGGATGATAAAGGTGACCGTGGGTCAAAAACAATCGTCTTTTTTGCAGTAAAACCTGTTGCCAGGGCGCCTCGATGGGAAACGTCAGCAGCATCTGATCGACCTCGCTGTCGCAATTGCCGCGAACGGCGATGATCTTGTCGCTATAGCGATTCAATCGTTCGGCAACCTGAGCGGGCTGATACCCGGCGGGCAGCGCGTTGCGCGGGCCGTGATTCAGCAAATCACCCAGAAGAATCAACCAGTCGGCGCCGTGTTGTGCGAACAATTCCAGCACGCGTTCGGTCGCCGGCAGCGAACCGTGGATATCCGAGGCGAACATCAGCTTCATAACCTTGTCCTATAGAGGGAAATAAGCGCCATTTTACCGCGCCGGCGCCGTGCGGCAAACCGCCGCCCGCCCCGGTGGAGAATTGTGATCCAACTGCGCAGATAGCATCGGACGAATCCCACATAGCCTGCTATCCTTAGCTGCTATTGTTGGATCTCTGATATACCTTTGTGCGCGGCGAAGACCGCAGCAACGTGTAATGAATTACAGATCACCTTACCGCAGGAGGCAACATGATTGACCTGTATTACGCGCCTACTCCCAATGGTCACAAGATCACCTTGTTTTTGGAAGAGGTCGGCTTACCCTACCGTATCCATCGCGTAAACATCAGCGCCGGCGAGCAATTCAAGCCGGACTTTCTGAGCATTTCTCCCAACAACAAAATCCCGGCGATCGTCGATCAGCAACCGGTGGACGGCGGCGCGCCGATCAGCCTGTTCGAATCCGGGGAAATCCTGCTGTATCTGGCGGAGAAGACCGGCAAGCTGCTGAGCAAGGGCCTGCGCGAACGCGCCGCTACCCTGCAGTGGCTGTTCTGGCAGGTGGCCGGATTCGGGCCGATGCTCGGGCAGAATCACCACTTTAACCACTACGCGCCGCAGCCGGTGCCTTACGCCATTGAGCGTTACCATCTGGAGACCAAGCGGCTGTACGGCGTGCTGGAAGCTGAACTGCAAAAACACCCGTACCTGGGCGGCGATAACTACAGCATCGCCGATATCGCCACCTACCCGTGGGTCGTGTCGCATCCGCGCCAGCGCATCGATCTGGCGGATTACCCGGCGGTGCGCAACTGGTTCGAGCGCATCAGCAATCGCCCGGCGACCGAGCGCGCCTACAAACTGGCCGAACAAGCCTAAGTGCCCCCCGACTCCCCGTCGGCCGGGGAGTCACATCTTCCCTGCGTTATCATTTCCCTACTTTCCGTGTATTCTGAACGCTAATAATCAGACCTATGGAGAATCTCTGATGTCTTTCAGTCAACCCGACGCCGTTATTCGCATTAAAAATCTGCGGCTGCGCACGTTCATCGGTATCAAGGAAGAGGAAATCAACAACCGACAGGACGTCCTGATCAACGTGGTGATCCACTACCCGGCGGACAAGGCGCGCAACAGCGAAGATATCGCCGATGCGCTCAACTACCGCACCATCACCAAAGCGATCATCCGCCATGTGGAAGATAACCGTTTCGCGTTGCTGGAAAAATTAACGCAGGATGTGCTCGATATCGTAAAAGAACACGCCTGGGTGACCTATGCTGAAGTGGAGATAGATAAACTTCTGGCCCTGCGCTACGCCGACTCGGTTTCCATGACCATGAGCTACCGCCGGGACTAATTCAGGGAGGTCGACCATGCGGATCCTGATCACCGGCGCAACGGGATTGATAGGCAGCAGCCTGACGGCAAGACTGCTGGCGCTTTCTCACCACATTACGGTGCTGACCCGAGACGAACGGCAAGCCCGAGCCCGGCTGGGCGACCGGCCGAGCCATTGGCGAACGCTGGACGACCGGCAATCGCTGGATGAATTCGACGCGGTGATCAACCTGGCCGGCGAACCTATCGCCGACAAGCGCTGGAGCGCGCAGCAGAAAGAGCGGCTGTGCCATAGCCGCTGGGATCTGACCGAGCGGTTGGCGAAGCTGATCAAGGCCGGCAGCACGCCCCCCGGCGTGCTGATTTCCGGTTCCGCCGTCGGCTACTACGGCGATCAGGGGCAGGCGGTGGTGACCGAAGAGGAGCCGCCGCACGACGAATTCACCCACCAGCTGTGTCAACGCTGGGAAGCGCTGGCGCTGCAGGCGCAAAGCGACGCCACCCGCGTCTGCCTGCTGCGCACCGGCGTGGTGCTGGCGCCACAGGGCGGCGCGCTGGCCAAAATGCTGCCGCCGTTCCGCTTCGGGCTCGGCGGCCCGATCGGCGACGGTCGCCAATACCTGCCGTGGATCCACCTCGAAGACATGGTCAACGGCATTATTTATCTGCTGGATCACGCCACCCTGAGCGGCCCGTTCAACATGGTCGCTCCCTACCCGGTGCACAACGAGCAATTCGCCGCCCAATTGGCCAACGTGCTCGATCGCCCGGCGTTTCTGCGGGTGCCGGCGTTCGTCATGCGGCTGTTGATGGGGGAAGCGGCGGTGCTGGTGCTCGGCGGCCAGCGGGCGGTGCCGAAGCGCCTGGAAGAGGCCGGTTTCCACTTCCGTTATCTGGAGCTGGAACAGGCATTGGATGACGTTGTCAATCAGCGGGCCGAAGCCCGCTGATCTGAGGTTACTTCAACGCGCCGGACAGGAACTGCTGCAGGCGCGGGCTTTTGGGATTGCCGAACAGCTCGGCCGGCGGGCCCTGCTCTTCGATCAACCCTTTGTGCAGGAAGATCACGTGGTTCGAAACGTGGCGCGCAAATTCCATTTCGTGCGTCACCACCACCATGGTTTTTCCCTCCTCCGCCAGCTTCTGCATGATGCGCAGCACCTCGCCCACCAACTCGGGATCCAGCGCCGACGTCGGTTCGTCAAACAGCAGCACTTCCGGCTCCATCGCCAATGCGCGGGCAATGGAGACGCGCTGCTGCTGGCCGCCCGACAGGTGCACCGGGTACTTGCCGCGCGCCCGCTCGTCGATGCCCACTTTATCCAGGTAGCGCACCGCGCGCTCGTGCGCGTCGGCCTTGCTCAGCCCCAGCACCTGCACCGGCGCCTCCATCACGTTCTCCAGCACCGTCATATGGCTCCACAGGTTAAAATGCTGGAACACCATGGTCAGGCGGGTGCGCAGCAGCTGCAGCTGCTTCTTGTCGAATACCTTCAGCTGGCCGTCCTTGTCACGCACCATGCGAATATCTTCGTTGTTCAGGCTGATCGAGCCTTCGCTCGGCTTCTCGAGGAAGTTGATGCAGCGCAGAAAGGTGCTTTTGCCGGAGCCGGAGGAGCCGATGATGCTGATCACATCCCCGGCGTTGGCCGCCAGCGAGACGCCCTTCAGCACCTCGTGATCGCCATAGCGTTTGTGCAGTTCCGTGACGGCTAATTTATTCTCAGACATGGTTTTTCTTCCCGTCATTTATCAGTGACTAACGTGTGCCATCCAGCGTTTTTCAGCTTTGCGGAACAGGCTGATTAACACGTAGGAGATGATCAGGTACAACACCGCCGCAATGCCGAAAGCGTAAAACGGCTGATAGGTCGCGGCATTGATGTCGCGCGCAATCTTCAGCAGGTCCGGCACGGTGGCGGTAAACGCCAGCGCGGTGGAGTGCAGCATCAGGATCACTTCGTTGCTGTAGGCCGGCAGCGCGGTGCGCAGCGCCGAAGGCAAAATGATGCAGCGATACATCTTGAAGCGCGAGAAACCGTAGGCGTTGGCGGCCTCGATTTCACCGTGCGGCACCGAGCGGATCGCCCCGGCGAAGATCTCGGTGGTATACGCGCAGGTGTTGAGCGTCAGCGCCAGGATGGTGCAGTTGAGCCCGCTGCGGAAAAACGCGTTGAGAAACTCGCTGCCGCGCACGATTTTCAGGCTGTACATGCCGGAGTAGAACACCAGCAACTGCACGTACAGCGGCGTGCCGCGAAACACGTAGGTGTAGAGCCACACCGGGAAACGCACCCAGCGCAGGGAAGAGACGCGCGCCACCGCCATCGGGATCGCCAGCAGCCCGCCCATCACCACGGAGGCGATCAGCAGCCACAGCGTGACCGCCACGCCGGTGAAACGGTAGCCATCGCTCCACAGCAGCGACTGCCAATACTGTTGCAAAATCTCGATCATAGCTCGGCCCTCTTGACGCCCAGTGAGTAACGCCGTTCAAGCCACAACAGCACGCCGTTGGAAACGGTAGTGAAAATCAGGTAAACCACGCCGGCTACGATGGCGAAGAAGAACGGCTGATAGGTGCCTTTCCCCGCCAACTGCGTGGCTTTCACCACGTCGTTCAGGCCAAGGATAGACACCAGCGCCGTTGCCTTCAGGATCACCTGCCAGTTGTTGCCGATGCCCGGTAAGGCGAAGCGCATCATCGCCGGGAACAAAATGCGCCGAAAGATCTGCGCGCCGCTGAAGCCGTAGGCCGTCGCCGCCTCAATCTGCCCTTTCGGCACCGCCAAGTAGGCGCCGCGGAAGGTTTCGGTAAAGTACGCGCCGTAAATAAAACCGAGGGTAATGATGCCGGCGCCGAGCGGGTCGATATCGATCTGCGAGAAACCGAGCAGCGTGGTGATGTTGTTCAAGGCGATTTGCAGGCCATAAAAAATCAGCAGCATCAGCACCAGATCGGGCACGCCGCGGATCAGCGTGGTGTAAGCGCCGAACAGGCCGGAAATAAGGGGGTTGTGGGAGAGTTTGCCGCCGGCGCCGATCAACCCGATCACCACCGCCAACAATACGGAACTGAGGGCCAACTCCAGCGTCACCAGAGCCCCCTCGAAAATCAGTTGGGAATAGCCTTGCAGCATCTACTTCACCCTGTCGTCTAGGATCCGAACCATCGGAGCCGGCGCACCGGCCCCGCAGTCACAGCATGGAACGGTTAGCGGATTAGCCGCCGTAGACGTCGAAGTCGAAGTACTTTTTCGCGTATTTATCGTAGGTGCCGTCTTTGCGCATCTCGGCGAAGGCTTTGTCCAGCGCCGCTTTCAGCTCGGTATCGGTTTTGCGCAGCCCCATGCCGGTGCCGACGCCAAAGAATTTGTCATCCTTCACCGATTCGCCGGCGAACGCATAGTCTTTGCCCGGCGGCTGTTTCAGGAAGCCATCGCTGCCCGCCACTTCATCCTGGAAGGCGGCGTCGATACGCCCGGAGGCCAGATCGGCGTAGACCAGATCCTGGTTCTGATAAGGCACCACGGTGACGCCCTTCGGCTGCCACATGGCGTTGGCGTAGGCTTCCTGGGTCGTGCCCTGCAGCACGCCCACGCTCTTGCCTTTCAACGCATCCACGGTAGGCAACAGCTTAGACCCCTTCGGCGCGATCAGGCGGGCGTTGGCGGCATACAGCTTGTCGGTAAAGGCGATTTCCTGCTGGCGTTTTTCGGTGATGGACAGCGAAGAGATGATAGCGTCGATCTTTTTCGCCTTGAGGGATGGGATCAGCGCGTCAAAGTCGCTCTCCACGAAGGTGCATTGGGTATTTATGCGTTTGCACAGCTCTTTGGCCAAATCGATATCGAAGCCGACCAGCTCGCCTTTGGCGTTTTTGGATTCAAACGGCGCATAAGTCGGATCGGTGCCAATCTTCAATGTCGATGGGATAGCGGCGAATGCGCTGTTTGCGGCCGCCAAAGCCAAGACTAAAGGAAGAACCTTAACCAGCTTTTTCATAAATTACCCTCAAATTGATTTTTTTGATGCCACTACGGGCATTACTTTTCCCCACCAAATCAATTTGCAGTAATCGTGCCACATTAGGTGCTACGGGCGGAGGGAACGGCTCCGGCCTTCACAATACTGTTTCCTGGGACGATAACCGCAAAATTAAATCGGCCGCTCGGGGCCGCGCCACTGGCAGCCGCGACAGGACGGCGCCATGAAACAGTGAACGTGATGAAGTGGGATCATTATGGTGCATGCGCCGCCCTAATTCAGTGCGGTGTTGCACAAATGTACCAATTTGGGGATGAAAATGTTAATCAGAACCCTGCCAACGGGTGAACAGATCGGCCGGCAATTCGATATCAAACTGATCGATCACCCGATTGACGGTCTGATCGATGATGTCTTCCACGCTTTTCGGCTGGTGATAAAACGCCGGCACCGGGGGCATGATCACCGCGCCCATTTCCACCGCCTGCGTCATCAGCCGCAGGTGCCCAAGGTGCAACGGCGTTTCACGCACGCACAATACCAGGCGGCGGCGTTCTTTCAGCACCACGTCGGCGGCGCGGGTCAGCAGTCCGTCGCTGTAGCTGTTGACGATGCCGGACAGCGTTTTGACTGAACAAGGCAAAATCGCCATGCCCAGGGTTTTGAAGGAACCGGAAGAGATGGCGGCGGCGATATCGCGCGCATCGTGAACCACATCGGCCAGCGCCTGCACTTCACGCAGACTGTACGGCGTTTCCAGCGCCAGCGTCTGCCTTGCAGCGTTGCTCATCACCAGATGGGTTTCCACCTCTGCGACGTCGCGCAAGACCTGCAACAGGCGCACGCCGTAGATCGCGCCGCTGGCGCCGGAAATGCCGATGATGAGTCGTTTCATGAAGAATGGCCTCTGCCGTAAAAAGTAAAAAATAAGATCAGGCAGACTTTGCCGCAATGGCGAGGGATAAGCAAGTTCACAGGAGCAAGGCGCACCGCCGCAGACGCGACGATGCCCCCTGATGGATCAACGCAGGCGGTTAGCCTTCGTTATGCAGTTCCAGATTTTCCGCTTCGGTTTGTCCCCGCAGCGCCTTGGCGTCGTCGTTGCGCAGCGACTCCAGGTATTCCAGATAGCTTTGATCGACGTCTTTGGTCACGTAGATGCCGTTGAATACCGAGCATTCGAACTGGGTGATGTCCGGGTTTTCTTCACGCACCGCTTCGATCAGATCGTCGAGGTCCTGGAAGATCAGCCCATCGGCGCCGATGATTTGGCGGATTTCATCCACTTCGCGCCCGTGGGCGATCAGTTCGTTGGCGCTCGGCATGTCGATGCCGTAGACGTTAGGGAAACGCACTTCCGGCGCGGCGGAAGCCAGGTACACGCGCTTGGCGCCCGCTTCGCGCGCCATCTCGACGATCTGCTCTGAGGTCGTGCCGCGCACGATGGAATCATCCACCAGCAGCACGTTCTTGTCGCGGAACTCGGCGCGGTTGGCGTTCAGCTTGCGGCGCACCGACTGACGACGCGCCTGCTGGCCCGGCATGATGAAGGTGCGGCCGACGTAGCGGTTCTTCACAAAGCCCTGGCGGTAGGGTTTGTCGAGAATGCGCGCGATCTCCAGCGCGATGTCGCAGGAGGTTTCCGGAATCGGGATCACCACGTCGATGTCCAGATCTTCCCATTCGCGGGCAATCTTCTCGCCCAGCTTCTGGCCCATGCGCACGCGGGCGCTGTAGACCGAGATCTTGTCCATAAAGGAGTCCGGGCGCGCGAAATAGACGTATTCGAACAGACACGGATTGGTTTTCGGATTCTCTGCGCACTGGCGGGTGAACAGCTGGCCCTTGGTGGTGATGTACACCGCTTCGCCCGGCGCCACGTCGCGCAGGAATTCAAAGCCCAGGGTATCCAGCGCCACGCTCTCGGAAGCCACCATATACTCGCTGCGGCCATCTTCCAGCGTGCGTTTGCCGATCACCAGCGGACGAATGCCGTACGGGTCGCGGAACGCCAGCAGGCCGTGGCCGATAATCATCGCCACGCAGGCGTAAGCGCCGCGCAGTTGCTGATGCATGGCGGCGACCGCGGTAAAGATGTTGTCGGCCTCCAGCGGATAATGCGGGAAGCGATCCAGCTCGCTGGCCAGCACGTTCAGCAGGATTTCCGAGTCGGAGGTGGTGTTGACATGGCGGCGGCCGCTTTCGAACAGCTTTTGGCGCAGCTCATGGGCGTTGGTCAGGTTGCCGTTGTGGGCCAGCGTAATGCCGAACGGCGAGTTAACGTAGAAAGGCTGGGCCTCAGAGGCGCTCGAGCTGCCGGCCGTCGGGTAACGCACATGGCCAATGCCCATGTTGCCCTGCAAGCGTTGCATATGGCGCGCCTCAAACACATCCTTCACCAGGCCGTTGGCTTTGCGCAAACGGAACCCGTTGTGGGCGTCAATGGTGACGATGCCTGCGGCATCCTGGCCACGGTGCTGAAGCACCGTCAGCGCATCATAAATCGACTGGTTTACCGGCATAAAACCGGCGATACCGACAATACCGCACATGTTGTCTTTTCCTCATCAGCGCTACCGCCCCGGCAATTGGGTCGGCAAGAAACTCGACGTGCTCTGCAGGTAGTCAAAGAACCACCTGATGACGTAACTGAACTGGGGAATCAGCTGCGACTGTTTCCAGTCGGCACTTTGTGAAAAGCCGGTAAAGGTATCCAGGAAGAACAGGATCGCCGCAACGATCAACACGCCGCGCAATGCGCCGAAGCAGATGCCCAGCACCCTGTCGGTGCCCGACAGCCCGGTTTTCTCTACCAGTGAGCTAATCACATAGTTAACAATAGCCCCTACGATCAGGGTCGCGATGAACAAAATCGCGATCGCGATGCCGTTTCGCACCAGTTCATCTTCAAAACGAGTGAAATAGACCGCAAGGTAAGAGTAGAAATGGCTGGCAACAAAAAACGCACATCCCCATGTCACAAGTGACAATGCTTCGCGAACAAACCCTCGGATCAGGCTCACCAGAGCCGAAAATCCAATCACCGCTATAATGACGTAATCAATCCAGACCATGAACTATTCCAATGATGAATCGCCCCTGCATCCAATTCGCGGCGAATTCTAACAGAAAAAGAAAACGTTTGCGTAGGGGATTTCCTACCACGTTACAAATAAAAAGCGGCGATTAAAAAATTCCCAATCGCCGCGCCTACATAGGTGATTTCGCCTGTAAAAGGCGCGGTTTCTCTCGAGATCTCTCCACCACTCCTTAATTCAGGGGCGCATCCTGCTGCGCCCCTGCGGGGTTTAACGACCGTACGGCTTCACCTGCCCGCTCAGCCCGCTGATCGAGTTCAGCGACGGCAATGCCGCCTGCAGCTTCTGCTTGGAAGCATCCGGGCCGACGTAGATGCGGGTGATCTGCCCTTGCACCGGCGTTGACGGCACGGTGAAGGCGCGATAGCCCGAAAGACGCAGCGAAGCGACAATCTCGTTCGCCTTGGCGGCATTCTTCAACGCCCCGAGCTGCACGACATAGGCTTGCCCGGCCGGCGCTTTTTCTTCCGCCGGTTTCGGCTGCGGTGCCGGCTCAGGCTTCGGCGTCGGTTCAGGTTTCGGCTCCGGCTTAGGCGTCGGTTTCACTTCCACCGGCTTCGGCTGCGGCGCCGGTTTCGGTTTCACCTCTACCGGTTTGGTTTCCACCGGTTTCGGCTTAGGCTGCTGCTGCACCGGCTGAGGACGCGTCTCGACCGGCGGCGGCGCCACCTGCGTCGGTTGCTGAGCATTCTGTCGCACCGCCTGTTGCGCCGCCGCTTCGTTAGCCGCCTGCTGCTCGACCAGCGCCCCCGCCCCTTCCGGCGGCTGCGCCGGCAACGGCTGCGTCACCGGCGGCAACACGTCGTTCTCTTCGACGTCGCCCGCCTTCGGCACCAAAGGAATGGCCGCGAATTCATCCTCGTAATGCTTCTTTTTGCCGTCCAGCAACCCTGGCAGGATGATCACCCCCAGCGCCACCAGAATCACGGTTCCGACCAGTCGGTTCTGAAATTTACTCGCCACTCACACTCCCCGCATCTCGTCTGACGCCGCCATCACCTGCGCAACGGTGTGGAACGATCCACAGACGATCACAATATCCTGTTTATCAGCATCCTGCATAGCCTGCCGCCAGGCAGTTTCGACATCATTAAAGCGTCGCGGTTCCGCCAGATGTTGCGCCAGCAGTTCAACGCTGGCGCCGCGCGGGCCGTCGAGCGGTGCGCAGTACCATTCATCCACCTGCTCGCTCAGGCAGGCCAGCGTACCGGCGATGTCCTTGTCCGACAGCATGCCCACCACCGCGCGCACCTTGCCGCCGTCGCGCGGCAGCTTGGCCAGACGCCCGGCGAGATAGCCGGCGGCGTGCGGGTTGTGCGCCACATCGAGGATCAGCATCGGCTCCCGCCGCACGATCTGGAAACGCCCCGGCAGCGTCGCCTGCTGCAGCCCGGTGAAGATCGCGCGCTCGTCGATTTCCAACGGGGAACAGTTCAGCGCCGCCAGCGCGGTAGCGGCGTTGGCCAGCGGCACGTTCGGCGTCGGCAGATCGGTCAGCAGCGTGTCGCCGCCCTGCCACTGCCAGCGATCGCCCTGCTCGCTGAAGCTCCAGGCTTCACCACGGCGATACAGCGGCGCGCCCAGCGTTTCGGCGACCTGGCGAATGCTGTCCGGCATGTCGGGTTCGCCCACTACCGCCGGCTTGCCGCTGCGGAAAATGCCGGCCTTTTCACGGCCGATGCTTTCGCGATCGTTGCCCAGCCAGTCGGTGTGATCGAGCGCGATGCTGGTGATCACCGCCACGCTCGGATCGACGATGTTGGTGGCGTCGAGGCGCCCGCCCAGGCCGACTTCCAGGATCACCACGTCCAGCCGCGCCTGTTTGAACAGCTGCAGTGCCGACAGGGTGCCGAATTCGAAATAGGTCAGCGACGTTTCGCCGCGGCCGGCTTCAATGGCGGCAAACGAGCGGCTGTGCTCCGCTTCGCTCAGCTCTTCCCCCTGAATGCGCACACGTTCGGTGTAGCGTACCAGATGCGGTGAGCTGTAAACGCCGACGCGCAGGCCGGCGGCCAGCAGAATAGCTTCAAGGGTGCGACAGGTCGTGCCTTTGCCGTTAGTGCCGGCAACGGTGAACACCGTGGGAGCGGGGGTCAGTAAGTCCAGATGCGCCGCGACGCGCTGTACGCGCTCGAGGCCGAGTTCGATCGCCTGGCTGTGCAGACGTTCCAGATAGTAAAGCCACGAGCTCAATGGCGACGTGGCTTGGGGAATTTGGTGGTTTTGCATGAGTCCCATCACTGAACTTGGGTTCATTAATCCATCAGGGCACCACCCTCACCGCGGTAAAGGCGATGCGCTTCGTCACTGCCGCCCACCTGCAAACCGCAACGTCATAGGCCGCGGCCGGCAGGGAACGGGCATCAGCCGTCACTTAGCCACAAAGTGGCGGCTGAACCCGGGCGGGATCCGTCTTTGCCTCAGGCGTCGGCCTGCTGCTCCGGCTCAATGACCGGCGCGGCCTCATCGAAATGCGGCTGCGGCTGGTTGGTCAGCTTGGACAGAATGCTCGCCAGCGTTTGGCGCATTTCCGGGCGGCGAACGATCATATCGATCGCGCCTTTTTCGATCAGGAACTCGCTGCGCTGGAAGCCCGGCGGCAGTTTCTCGCGCACGGTCTGCTCGATCACGCGCGGGCCGGCAAAGCCGATCAGCGCTTTCGGCTCGGCGATGTTGATGTCGCCCAGCATCGCCAGGCTGGCGGAGACGCCGCCCATGGTCGGGTCGGTCAGCACGGAGATGTACGGCAAGCCGCGCTCCTGCATTTTGGCCAACGCCGCGCTGGTTTTCGCCATCTGCATCAGCGACATCAGCGCTTCCTGCATGCGCGCGCCGCCGCTGGCGGAGAAGCACACTAGCGGACAGTTGTCCTCCAGCGCCTGCTCAACCGCACGCACGAAACGCGCGCCAACCACGGAAGACATCGAACCGCCGATGAAGGCGAATTCAAAGGACGCCGCGACGATCGGCATGCCGTACAGCGTGCCCTTCATCACCACCAGCGCATCTTTCTCGCCGGTCGCTTTCTGTGCGGCGACCAGACGATCTTTATAGCGCTTGGAATCCTTGAATTTCAGAACGTCTTTCGGCTCCAGATCGCTGCCCAGCTCCACTTCGCTGCCTTCATCCAGCAGGGTATGCAGACGCGCGCGCGCGCTCATACGCATATGGTGGTCGCACTTCGGGCACACTTCCAGATTACGCTCCAGCTCGGCGCGGTAGAGAACCTGGCCGCAGCTGTCGCATTTGGTCCAGACCCCTTCAGGAATGCTCGCCTTACGGGTTTGTGTGATATTGCTCTTGTTAAGAATTCGTTCAATCCAGCTCATCGATGACCTTTCTGTTTGAACCTGGCACACGCCAGTCCGCTGTTCATGCTTTAACAATCCCCCTGAAAACACCCCCAATGAAAAAATGCCTGTTCGCCGCGCGGCAAGCGCGCGACCGAGGCATCGGCTTCAGGGTTGTTCGCAGGAACAGACCATAATGTCGCTCATTAAACCATATCGGCCCGACGCTGTGGACAAAAAACTGGTCGAACCGACAGGTTGAGCGATGTTTTTATTGTTTTTGCTGGCGGGCGGCGGCGCGCTTGTGGCGCCAAATTTCAATCACCCCCGGCAGAATCGAAACGATGATGATCCCGACGATCAGCAGTTTCAGGTTCTCCTGCACCACCGGCAGATCGCCGAACAGGTAGCCAGCATAAGTGAAGAGCAGCACCCAAACCAGTGCGCCAATCACGTTGTAGGCGGCGAAGTGGCGATAGGACATATGCCCCATGCCGGCGACGAACGGCGCAAAAGTACGCACGATCGGCACGAATCGCGCCAGAATAATCGTTTTCCCGCCGTGCTTCTCATAAAACTGATGCGTTTTATCCAGGTAGCTGCGGCGGAAGATTTTCGAATTCGGGTTGCTGAACAGCTTCTCGCCGAACAACCGCCCGATAGTGTAGTTCACCGCATCGCCGATGATCGCCGCCACGGCCATCAACGCCACCATGGTGTGCACGTTCAGATCGTTGGTCGGCAAAGCCGCCAGCGCGCCGGCGACGAACAGCAAAGAATCCCCCGGCAGGAACGGCGTCACCACCAAACCGGTCTCGCAAAACAGGATCAGGAACAGAATAGCGTAGACCCACATGCCGTATTGTGCGACCAGTTCGGCCAGATGCACATCAATATGCAGAATGAAATCAATAATAAACTTGATGATGTCCATAAATTCTCTCATTGATACCGGGCGTTTCAATCACCCGGCAGAAGCACAAGGGAGCGACGCTTTCAGGCGTGCCGGCGTTTAATCGTCGGGTAAAAACAGCGGCCCCATCGGCGGCCGCGGGATGCCAAAGTGGTCGGGATAGTCCACGGAAACCAGATACAGCCCCTCGGCTCGCGCCGTCGCCGCCGCCAGATTGCGATCCTTCAGCGCCAGCAACTCGGCCATCCAGTTCTCATCCTGATTGCCGCAGCCGATCTCCATCAGGCTGCCGACGATGTTGCGAACCATGTGATGCACGAAGGCATTCGCCTTGATATCTACCACAATATATTCGCCGTAGCGCGTAACCTTAACGTGTTTTACGCAGCGCCACGGGGTGCGCGACTGGCATTGCACCGCGCGAAACGAGGTAAAGTCGTTCTCGCCCAGCAATGCCTGCGCCGCCCGATGCATGCGGTCCGCGTCCAGCGGGTGATAAAAATGCGTCACCCCCTGTTGCAACACCGCCGGCCGGTAGCGATGGTTGAAAATAATATAGCGGTAACGGCGCGCGGTGGCGCTGAAACGCGCGTGAAAATCATCGGCGACGGGGCTCACCCAGCGCACCGCGATGTCCGGCGGCAAATGGGTGTTGACGCCCATCGTCCAGGCGGCGTCCTTGCGGCGCGCGGTGGTTTCGAAGTGCACCACCTGCCCGGTGGCGTGCACCCCGGCGTCAGTGCGCCCGGCGCACAGCACGTTGATCGGCGCATCCGCCACCTTGCTCAACGCCTGCTCCAGCCGTTCCTGCACGCTGGCCACTTCTTGCTGCCGCTGCCAGCCGTAGTAACGGCTGCCGTCATATTCGATGCCCAGCGCTACCTTCAGCGTCGGCTGAGCGGGCGAGACCACCTCAGACATCAGTACATCTGCTCCTGCACCAGACGCTCGGCGGTTTCGATCGCCATCAACGCGCCGCCGAAGCGGACGTTGTCCGCCACCGTCCAGAACTGCAACAGCTCGGGGATGCCGTAATCGTTGCGCAGACACCCGATGCTGAGCGCATCGCTGCCGGAAGCTTCGGTGACCTGAGTCGGGTAATCATCCTCTTCACTCAGTTGAACGTCTTCGACCTCTTCAAGCTCGCTGCGCGCCTCTTCGGCGGACAGCGGACGCAGCGCTTCCAGATGCACGACCTGGGCGTGGCCATAAAACACCGGCGACTGGATGCAGCTCACCGAAATCGGCAACCCTTCGTCCTGCAGCACCTTGCGTACCTGATCGACGATCAGGCGCTCTTCGCGCACGCTGCCCTGCTCGTCGGCGACAAGCGGCAGCATATTAAACGCCAGCTGTTTAGTGAAAACGCCTTCTTCGGCCGGGATGCCGTTCAACAGGCGCGCGCTCTGGCCGGCCAGATCGTCCACCGCCGCCTTGCCGCGCGAGGATACCGACATCAGCGTCGTGACGTGCAGGCGCGACAGCCCCGCCTGTTCGGTCAGCGGTTTGATCGCCGTCAGCAGTTGGCTGACCATGCTGTCGGCCACCGCGACGATGTTGCGGTTGCGGTAATCCGCCAGCACCTGCGGGTTAACGCCAGGTACCACCAGCGGCACATCCGGTTCCATGGCGAACAGGCCGCTGGTGTCGATCACCAGACAACCCATATTGCCGGCCTCTTCGGCATAGCGCGCGGAAGCGTCGCTGCCGGCGACGAAGAAGGCCAGCTGCGCCTGCGACCAATCGAACTCTTCGGCGTTTTGCACCAGAAGAGACTTGCCGTTGAAGCGCACATTGGCGCCCGCGCTGCGTTCGCTTGCCAGAGGATAGAGCTCACCCACCGGGAACTGGCGTTCCTGCAACAATTCCAGCAACGCTTCACCAACCGCGCCAGTGGCGCCGAGCAGCGCGATATTCCAGCCGTCAGACATTGGGTTTTCTCCAGAGTATTTCATTCATAAAAGCAGACGGGCAGTGCAGCCACCGCCCGATAATCTTTGCCGCTCACTGTAGCGGCGTTGGCTTAAGACAACCTTACGCGCTACGCGATGCTGAAGCCCAACTTGCCGAGCAGCTCGGCGCTGGCGCTGTCATCGCATTGCACGGCCAGCGAAGACCACTCGCGGCGTTCCTGGTAGTGCTTGCGCAGGCGATCGAACTCGCCCGGTTGCCCGGCGACTTTGCGCAGCGGCGCATCATCGCGGCGCACATCATACACCAAGTGCATCAATCGTTTTAACCGCGCTTCATCCAGCGGGCCGTTGAGACGGATCTGGCTGAACTCCGGCACCGGCAGCAGCGAGGCCAGCGCCACCTGTTGCGGCTGCCCCAGATGGCGGCTGAACGCTTCGAACACCTGGGTGGTGCCGCGCGCCTTGCCTTCCAGCGTATACCCGGCGATGTGCGCGGTGCCGATATCCACCCGCGCCAACAGCGGCAAGGCGAGATCCGGCTCCGGTTCCCACACGTCCAGCACCGTGCTCAGCTTTTTGCCTTTTTCCAGCGCCTGCAGCAACGCGGCGTTATCCACCACCGGCCCACGGCAGGCGTTGATCAGAATACGGTTGTCCGGCAACGCCGCCAACAGATCGGCGTCCGCCAGATGCAATGAATGATACGGGCCGGATTTATTCAGCGGCGTATGGAAGGTCAGCACGTCGGCCTCGGCCACCAATTTCTCCAGTGGCCAGAATTCCCCGGCGTCGCCGCGATCGGCGCGCGGCGGATCGCACAGCAGCGTGCGCACGCCCAGCGCTTTGAGGCGCGCGTCCAGACGCGAACCGACGTTGCCCACGCCGACGATGCCGACGGTTTTATCCCGCAGTTGGAAGCCGTCGCGCTCGGCCAGCAGCATCAATGCGGAGAACACATACTCGACCACCGCGATGGCGTTGCAGCCCGGCGCGGCGGAAAACCCGATGCCCTGCCGTTGCAGCCAGGCGTCATCGACGTGATCGGTGCCGGCGGTAGCGGTGCCGACAAAGCCGATGCGGCTGCCGGCCAACAAGGCTTCATTGACCTTGGTGACCGAACGCACCATCAGCGCGTCGGCATCCGCCAGCGCCTCAAGCGGGATCGGACGCCCCGGCACCGCCCGCACGTCGCCCAGGCGGCTGAACAGCTCGGCCGCATACGGCATATTTTCATCAACCAGAATTTTCACTGCGTTCTCCGACGGTTTACGGCTATTTGTCTGCGAAATAGTGTGCCACTGAATCAGGCACGGCGAAAGCGCTCAGGGGTGGTGCCGGCGATCTGCTGGAACATGACGATGAAGGCCGACGCGGAGCTGTAGCCGACCTCCAGCGCCACGTCCTGCACGGTTTTGCCCTGTTCGAGCAGCGACACGGCATGCAGGAACCGCAGGCGCTGGCGCCATTCGCTGAACGGCATGCCCAAATCCTGCTGGCAGCGGCGAGACAGCGTGCGCTCGGTGGTGTATACCCGCTTCGCCCACGTCGCCAGCGAAGTGTTGTCCGCCGGGCAATGTTCCAGCGCTTCCAGCACCGGCGCCAAAAACTTGTCGTCCGACGACGGCAGATAGGTTTGCTGGCGCGGCGACAGATGCAGCTGGTCGATCAGCACCTGGCAGAGGCGCAAATCCGCCTCCGCCTGCGGAATGTACTGTTTGCGCGCATAGAAATCCTCGGCGATGGCGCGAAAGATCGGCGTCACATTGACCAGGCAAGGATCGGCCGGCATGCCGGCGCACAGCGCCGGCGCGATGTCCACCATGCGGCACTGCGCCAGCCGCTGGTTGTAACAGGAGTGTTCGATGCCCGCCGGCGTCCACAGCACGTACTCCGGCGGCGCCAGAAAGCGCTGCCCGCCGATGCGCAGCACCATCACCCCGGCTTTGACCCACATCAATTGGCCCCAGGTATGGCTGTGCGGCTGGAATTCGGTGCGGACGTTGAACTCCTCGCAACGAAACTGCACCGGGTTTGGCGCCGGGATCAGCGACTCGGGGAAATGGCGGATTTCTGGCATGGTTTCGTCTCGTGATTTGTCTTATTTACGCCGATTTTTGTCTGAATATCGTTATATATGATAAACCGGACACGCGTAGACTAGCCAGCATGTTGGACGCTATTGAGAATAATTGTCATGAATATGCTTTTCCCCCTGCTGGCCGTGCTGATTTGGTCGATTAACGCCGTCGTCAGCAAACTCTCCGCCACCGCCATCGATCCGGCGGCCATCTCGCTCTACCGCTGGCTGCTGGCGCTGATCGCCCTGACGCCGTTTGTGCTGCCGGGCGTGCTTCGCAACTGGGCGCAGGTGCGCGCCAACTGGTGGAAGCTGATGATCCTCGGCTTGCTCGGCATGGTGCTGTATCAAAGCCTGGCCTATTACGCGGCGCACAGCGTCAGCGCGCTGTTTATGGGCATCATCGTGTCGCTGATCCCACTGCTGACCATCCTGATCAGCATCGTACTGCTGCGCATTGCGCCGACCGTCGGCGTGCTGCTCGGCAGCATTCTCTCCTTCTGCGGTTTGATCTGGCTGGTCAGCGGCGGTCAGCCCGGCGCGCTGTTGCAGCACGGTATCGGCAAAGGGGAATTGATGATGCTGCTCGCCACCGCCTCTTACGCGCTGTATGGCGTGTTGACCAAACGCTGGGCCATCGCGCTGCCGAACTGGCAATCGCTCTACGTGCAGATCCTGTTCGGCGTGCTGTTGCTGCTGCCGAATTTCCTGATGGCGCAGGATGTTGGCTTGAACGGCCATAACCTGCCGCTGGTGCTGTTCGCCGGCATTCCGGCCTCGATCATCGCGCCGTACCTGTGGATCCAGGGCGTCCTGCGCCTGGGCGCCAACACCACCTCGATCTTCATGAACCTGGCGCCGGTGTTTACCGCCGCTATCGCGGTGCTGTTCCTGCATGAACAATTGCACGGTTACCACCTGATCGGCGGCGGCATCACCCTGCTGGGCGTGATCCTGTCGCAGCGGCTGCGCACGCCGCTGACGCGTAAAGCCAAAGCCCCGGCGGCAGGCGCAGATTCCTGCAAAGAACAGGCCTAAGCCAGCAACCTGAAACGCACCCGCACCAACAGGCCGCCCAGCGCGGCGGAGCTCAACAGCTCCGGGCGGGTGCCGTGATACGCGGTGATGTCCTTCACCAACGCCAATCCCAAACCGGCGCCCGGCTGATCGCCCACGTTGTCCAAACGATGAAACGGCTGCAGCGCCAACGCCTTGTCCTGCAAGGCGATGCCCGGGCCGCTGTCTTCTATCTCCAGCACCCCTTCCCCCGTAGCCTTGTCCCGCGTAAGGCGGGCGGTCACCACGCCCTGGCGCGGCGTGTATTTCAGCGCGTTGTCCAGCAGATTGGCGCACAGCTCGGCCAACAGCAGCGGCTCCCCCGCGACCTGACACGCCGCTTCACCCTCGAAACCGAGATCGATCTGTTTGCTGCGCGCCTGCGGCAAGCGAGAGAAACAGGCGTCGCGCAGCACCTGCGCCAAATTGACTGGCTGCAGCTTGCGATCGGCGCTGTGCTCGCTGGCTTTCAGACGCGAGAGGTGCAGCAGACGGTCGGTGAGCGCCACGGTGTTATCCAGCGTCGCGCTCATCGCCTGCAGACTTTCGCGCCACTGCTGCGGCCGATCGCTGGCCAGCGCCACCCCGACCTGGGTCTTCAGCACCGCCAGCGGGGTGCGCAGCTGGTGAGAGGCGTCGGCGCTGAAGCGTTCCTGACGCGCCACCATCAGCCGCAGCCGTTCGATGTAACGATTAAAGGCCACCAGCAGCGGCTGCATCTCCGACCAGGGAAGAACCCGCGGCAAAGGCGTCAGTTCGCCCGGATCGCGCCGCAGCATGATGCCGGAGAGTTTACGCATCGGCTTCAACACCCGCTTGAGCAGCGCGAACGCCAGGATCAGGGTCAACACCACCACCGTGCCCTGGCTCAACAGCGCCGCGATCATCATCTGCCGCGCCAGGTAACGACGCGATTCCAGGGTTTCCGCCACCAGAATGGTCGCCATGCCGCTCACGCCCGACTCGTTGACCGGTTGAAACAGCGCCGCCACGCGGATCGGCCGGCCAAGGTATTCCGCATCGTAGAAATGCACCAATGCCGGATAGAGGGTGGAGCGTGGAATGTGGGGCGGCAACGACGGCAAATCGTCATAGCCCGAGATGCTTTTCCCCTGTGGCGAGATCACCTCGTAATAGAGCTGATCGTTCATGTTGCGCTCGAAGCTGTCGAGCACCACATAAGGCACATCGACCGCCAGCTTGCCTTCGCGCACCACCAGCCGCTCCGCCACGGTGCGCGCCGACGCCAGCAGCGTGCGGTCGTAGGCCAGGGTGGCGGCGCTCATGGCGCTGAAGTAGTGGGTGTAGATAGAGATGCCGCCCAGCGCCAGCAGCGGCAGGCCAAAAAACAGCAGCAGTTGATAAAACAGCGAACGCGGCGCGTTAAACCACCGCATTGCACAGTTCCAGGCTGTAGCCCAGACCGCGCAGCGTGACGATCGCCACGTCGCTGCCCTGCAGCTTTTTCCGCAAACGGTGTACGTAAAGCTCAATGCTCTCCGGATTGGCCTCGTCAGACAGCGTAAACACCTGCTCAAACAGCTGCTGCTTGGCCACCGGGCGGCCGCGCCGGTGCATCAGCGCGGTCAGCACCGCCAGCTCGCGCGGCGTCAGCGCCAGCGGTTTGCTCTCCAGCAGGAAATAACCTTCGTCATGATAGGTCAACGCGCCGTATTGCAACGCCGGCTGCGCGGCGCCGACGCTGCGGCGCAGCAACGCCCGAATGCGCGCCTCCAGCTCGTCCAGTTCGAACGGTTTGGTCAGGTAGTCGTCCGCCCCCAGATTCAGGCCTTTCACCCGGTCGGTCACGTCGGTGCGCGCCGTCAGCAACAGCACTGGCAGATCCTGCCCGCGCTTGCGCAGGCGCGCCAGCAAATCGAGACCGTTCAGACGCGGCAACGCCACATCCAGCACCGCCAGCGCATAGCGTTCATTAAGCAACAGGTGGTCGGCGGCCACGCCGTCCGGCGCGACGTCGACGGCAAATCCGGCGCCGGTCAGCGCCTTTTGCAACCAGTGAGACAGCTCGGGGTGATCTTCAACCAATAACAGTCGCATGTTCCCATTCCATTGATTTACCTGAACAACCAGACACCGATGCGGCGTCTGTTAACAGGTCGATAACAGAGAATGGCATGGAAAATAAGGGGATAAAAGAGCGCCGCGCCGCCAGTTTTGGGAGCTGGCACACAATTATGCGTACTGGGGCGCGCTCGTGTGACGCCTCAGATCAGCGTGATGGGGCTATCGGCGAGAGCAAGATCCAACACCGGACGCAGCTTGTCGGCGGTAAACGGCGAAGAAACCAGCACGGAGCGGTTGTTGGCGGCAAACACCAGATCGATGCCGGTCACGCAGGCGGTCATCGGGCAGACATACTTTTCACCGTCGGCGTTGACGAAATGCAGCTCAAATACGCCAATCTCAGGGCGCAAGCGCTTCACACGACACTGCCCGGCTTCTCCCGCCATCTCGGCGTAGACCTCTGGCAAGCGTTTAATCGCACATACCTTGGCGCTGTCCCTGCCGCCAAACAATTTCCCTAACGAAAACATATCACTGCATCTCTATTCATTTTATTACAGATGATTTTAACGCGAATGACTATCGGCAATCCTGACATTACGCAGGGTTTTGGCCGGTTTTGCGCGCTGTTCTCTGCGCCCATTCTATGTTAGCGCACCCGCCGTTCGCTCGCGACAAGAGACCCTAATCACAGACTGGAAACTTTTCCGGCCACTGAAAGGTAAATGAAAGGTTGTTGTTTTAACAATTCCGCAACCGCATTCGGCGGGATTCACCATCAGACAATATCGAGGGTAAGTCACAATGAAAAAAATAATGACCCGTACCTTTACCGCCGCCGCCCTGTTGCTGGCGGTCTCTCAGGCCTTTGCCGTGGAAGCGCCCAAACGCACCGAATGCATTGCGCCGGCCAAACCCGGCGGCGGCTTCGATCTGACCTGCAAACTGATTCAGGTATCGCTGCAGGACACCAAGGCCATTGATAAACCGATGCGCGTCACCTATATGCCCGGCGGCGTCGGCGCGGTGGCCTACAACGCCATCGTCGCGCAGCGCCCGGCGGAGTTCGGCACCGTGGTGGCCTTCTCCGGCGGTTCGCTGCTCAACCTGGCCCAGGGCAAGTTCGGCCGCTACAACGTGGACGACGTGAAATGGCTGGCGGCGGTCGGTACCGACTACGGCATGATCGCGGTGCGCGCCGACTCGCCTTACAAAACCTTGAAAGACTTGATGGACGCTTTCCAAAAAGATCCCAACAGCGTGGTGTTCGGCGCCGGCGCCTCGATCGGCAGCCAGGACTGGATGAAAACCGCGCTGCTGGCGCGCGAAGTCGGCGTGGATCCGCGCAAGATGCGCTACGTGGCGTTCGAGGGCGGCGGGGAACCGGTCACCGCGCTGCTGGGCAACCACATCCAGGCGGTATCCGGCGATCTGAGCGAAATGGTGCCTTACCTGCAGGGCGACAAGATCCGCGTGCTGGCGGTGTATGCCGAGCAACGTCTGCCGGGCCAGTTGGCCGATATTCCCACCGCCAAAGAGCAAGGATACAGCCTGGTGTGGCCGATCATTCGCGGCTTCTACGTCGGGCCGAAAGTCAGCGATGAAGAGTATCAGTGGTGGATCGATACCTTCCAGAAAATGATGGCGACCGACGAATTCAAGCAGCAGCGCGATCTGCGCGGCCTGTTCGAATTCAACCTGACCGGCAAAGAGCTGGACGCCTACGTGAAGAATCAGGTTGCCCAATACCGTGAGCAGGCGAAAGTGTTCGGCCTGGCCAAATAACCGCAGGGGAAAACCATGAGCGATCGTATTTTTGCCGGCTTTTGGCTGCTGCTGTGTATCGGCGGGCTGTTCATCGGCTGGGGCATCCAGAGCGAATACAGCTATGAACCGCTGGGGCCGCGCCCTTTCCCGCTGGCGATCCTCAGCCTGATGGCGCTGTGCGCGGCGCTGCTGTTGCTGCGCCGCCCGCAGGCGGTGGAATGGCCGCACCACAAGGTGATGCAGCGGCTGCTGGTGCTGGTGATCACCCTGGTGCTGTATGCCTGGGGGTTTGAATGGCTCGGCTTTCCGCTGGCGACCGCGCTGCTGACGTTCAGCATCGGCCTGCTGTTTCAGGCCAGCCTGCCGGCGGCGGCCATCTCCGGCGTCATCATGGGCGCAGCGTTGTACTACGCCTTTGACCAACTTCTCGATGTCACACTGCCGCTCGGCGCCTGGCTGAGCTAACGGGAGCGATGATGGATACCTGGATGTATTTGACCCAAGGGTTTGAAGTGGCGCTGGTGCCGCAAAACCTGATTATCGCCCTGATCGGCTGCTTCGTCGGCACCATCGTCGGCCTGTTGCCGGGGTTGGGGCCGATCAACGGCGTGGCGATCCTGCTGCCGCTGGCGTTCGCCCTCAAACTGCCGGCCGAATCGGCGCTGATCCTGCTGGCGACGGTGTATATCGGCTGCGAATACGGCGGGCGCATCTCGTCGATTCTGCTCAACGTGCCGGGTGATGCGGCGGCGATCATGACCGCGCTGGACGGCTACCCGATGGCGCAGCAGGGGCGCGCCGGCGTGGCGCTGTCCATCTCGGCGGTCAGCTCGTTCGTCGGCTCGATGATCGCCATCGGCGGCATTATTCTGTTCGCGCCGCTGCTGGCCCGCTGGTCGCTGGCCTTCGGCCCGGCGGAGTATTTTGCCCTGATGGTGTTCGCCATCGCCTGCCTCGGCAGCATGATGAGCCAAAACCCGCTGAAATCCCTGCTGGCGGCGCTGATCGGCCTGGGGCTGGCGACGGTGGGCGTCGACGCCAACACCGGCGTTTACCGCTTTACCTTTGACAGCGTACACCTCTCCGACGGCGTGCAGTTTATCGTGGTGGTGATCGGCCTGTTCTCGGTCAGCGAGATCCTGCTGATGCTGGAAAGCACCAGCGCCGGGCAAAAGCTGGTGCGTAAAACCGGCCGGTTGCTGTTCAACCGCAAAGAGGCGGCGCAGTGCGCCGGCCCGACCCTGCGTTCATCGGTGATCGGCTTCTTCGTCGGCATTCTGCCGGGCGCCGGCGCTACCATCGCCAGCGCGCTGACCTACATGACCGAGAAGAAAATCAGCGGCAACAGCGACACCTTCGGCAAAGGCGACATCCGCGGCGTAGCGGCGCCGGAAGCGGCCAACAACGCCTCGGCCTGCGGTTCGTTCATTCCGATGCTGACGCTGGGGGTGCCGGGATCCGGCACCACGGCGGTGATGATGGGGGCGCTGACGCTGTACAACATCACCCCCGGTCCGGCGATGTTTACCGAACAACCGGATATCGTCTGGGGGCTGATCGCCGCGCTGCTGATCGCTAACGTCATCTTGCTGATCATGAACCTGCCGCTGGTTGGCCTGTTCACCCGCATGCTGACCATCCCGCTGTGGTTCCTGGTGCCGGCGATCGCCGCGGTATCGGCGGTGGGGGTTTATGCGGTGCACAGCACCACCTTCGACCTGCTGCTGATGGTCGGGTTGGGCGTGTTCGGCTACATCCTGCGCAAAATGCACTTCCCGATGTCGCCGCTGATTCTGGGCTTCGTGCTGGGTGAGATGCTGGAGCAGAATCTGCGCCGCGCGCTGTCGATCAGCAACGGTGAATTCGGCATCCTGTGGAGCAGCAGCATCGCGCAAACGCTGCTGGTGCTGGCGGTCGCGGTGCTGGCGCTGCCGCCGCTGCTGCGCCTGATGCGCAAACGCCGCCATCCGGCGGCCGAGGCCAAGGCCAAGGCCGAATAACGCGTAACGGGCGGGAATTTCCCGCCCGTTGTGTTTAACGGCGCAAGGCCGCAATTCCCCTTTCCAGCGCCCCAATATCGTCATCGGCGAGCAGGGGCTGAATCACCGCAAAGTCCGCCTCAGGCAACTCATAGAGGCGCAGGGCGAGCAAGCGCGCGATAACCTCCGGCGCGAACCGCCAACGGATAAACCTCGCCGGATTGCCGCCGACGATGGCATAAGGTTCAACGTCGCCGGTCACCACGCTGCCGGCGGCGACGATCGCCCCTTCGCCTATCGATACCCCTGGCATCAACATCGCCCGCATGCCAATCCAGCAACCGTCACCCAGCCGGGTATCGCCTTTGGGGCGGTACGCCTGTTTGATGGTTGCCATAAACGGGTACAGGCTCAACCAGTCGATGCGATGGGTGTGATTGCCCCCCATCAGGATCACCGCTTCGGCCGCGATGCAGACATAGTCGCCGATCAGCAGGCGATCTATTTCGCCCAGCGGCTGCCATTGCCGGCTGACCGCGTCGCCGTGCAGATAGCGCACCACCGAGCGTTCGAAACCGTTATCCCAGCAGTCGCTGTAGTAGCTGTGGGTGCCTTTGACGATAATATTCGGGTTAGTCACCGTCTGATGCAGCAGTTCGGTGTTGGACCAGTGTTTTTCGGACATGGCGTATTCTCTTGTTACGGGAATAAAAGCCACGGAACGGAATGTCTGTGGCCGTGTTGTCGTTCACTCAACACGGCCATTCAAGCGATAAGCGCTCGTTTCAATCTCGGGTTATTCATGATTACCGCCTCTCTTGCGAGGCGAAATGGTAACCGATCACGCCTCGGCGGTCTTGCTTTTCAACAGCAGCACCCCGCCCATGACCAACGCGCTGCCCAGCAGCTGCAGCTGATTCATGTTTTCCCCCAGCAGGAAATAGGCGATCACCGCGGTGAAAACCAGCTCCAACGACAGGATCAGGTTGGCTACGGCCAGCGGCAGCGTTTTCAGGCTGATGTTATACAACCCGAAGCCCAACAGCGTCGGCCCGGCGGCCAGCGCCAGCAGCAACAGCCAGCCGCTCCACTGAATGCCCTGCGCGCCATGCGACAGGAACCACAGATCGCCGGCCATGCCGTGGAACGCCGTCAGCGGGAACGCCGTCAGCGCCGCGTTGAACACCAGCTGATACAGCGCCGAAAAACCGAACACGTACAAAATGGTGTTCCACACCGGATAGCCCCGTTCGCTGGCCACCCGCCCGCCGAGGGTATACAGGGTATAGCCGATGCCCGACAGCATCCCCACCAGCAGCCCCAACAAGTCGAAGTGCTGGTTGCCCATGCTGTCGCCGTTGCTGACCAGGAAACAACCGCCCAGGCTGATGGCGATCACCAGCAGTTGGCGCAGCGTCAGGCGTTCGCTGTACATCACCCAGCCGAGGAACACGGTAAAGCCCACCGAACAGTAGGTCAGAATGGTCGCCACCGATGCGCCGTTCAGCGCCACCGACAGCGTCCACAGGCTGTTGAACAACGCCAGCAGCAGCCCGTAAAGCGCGTAGAACAAGACCTGTTCACGCCGCAGGCGTGCCCACTGCGGTTTCACCACCAACAGCAGCGGCAACAGCACCAGCGCCACCAGCGCCGCGCGCCAGAACGCCAGCACGAAGGTCGGCAGGTGATAGTATTCGGTCAGCGCGCGGATGATGATGGCGGTAAAGGCCAGCAGCATGGCGCTGATAATGGCGATGACGTAACCCTGGCGGCTGCCCTGAAAGAGACGCGCGCCGGGCAGCAAAGGCCGGGCGGAAACGCCTGACGGTAATGACATGAGATCCTCGGGAAAATGGCGACATAAATGCTCAGGCGCACAGTGTAACGCGGCCATATTTTCCCACTATAGCCACTTTTCGGCCTTGTCATGCAGGCCACTTTTCTGCGCTTGAAGCCCTGTTGATATGGGGTATAGTAAAAATCTCTCTCCCTGACCGGGCCAATTTCGCATGCACATTCCGTTAGATCGCGAGCAGGACGTTCCGCTCTATTTACAGATCGAAGAAGCGCTGCGGCGCGCCATCCTCACCGGCGTGTTCGTGGATGGCGACAAGCTGCCCTCGACGCGCACACTGGCGGCCGAATTGGCGGTCAGCCGTTTGACGGTGGATAACGCCTATGCCGAACTGGCGGCCAAGGGCTTTTTGCACCAGCGACGCGGCAGCGGCGCCTATGTTGCGCACCCGCAGGCGCAAACGCGCCCGGCCCGGCCGACCAGCGACGCCCCCTTCCCGCTGGAGAGCTTCACCACCCTCACCTCGCGGCTGGACGGCTATGCCGACGCCCCGCTGCCGGAGGGGCTGATCAACTTCGCCGCCGGCGTCGGCAGCCCTAAGGTGTTCCCGCTGGAGGCATTTCGCAAAGTGCTGCTGTCAGTGCTCAGCCGCCACGCGGAAGAGGCCTTTAGCTACGGCGAATACTGCGGCTACTACCCGCTGCGGGATACGCTGAGCCGCATCCTCAGCGCGCAGGGCATCCCCACGCAGGCGGAACAGGTGCTGATCACCAACGGCTCGCAGCATGCCATCAGCCTGGTGGTGCAAAGCCTGCTGGCGCCGGGCGATACGGTGATCGTCGAAGAACCGACCTACGCCGAAGCGCTGGGCCTGCTGCGCCAGCACCGCATCAATATCGTCACCGTGCCGGGCGATCGCCACGGCATGCTGGTCGAACGATTGCCCGAGTTGCTGGAACGCCACCGCCCCAAATTGATCTACACCATCCCCAACTTTCACAACCCGACCGGCCGTTGCCTGAGCGAAGCTCGCCGGCGGCGCCTGCTGGCGATCGCCCAACGGGCCGGCGTGGTGATCCTGGAGGACGATTTCGTCGGCGATCTGCGTTACCAGGGCAAACAGCTGCCGTCGCTGCGTGCGCTGGCGCAGCCGGGCGCGGTGATCTACGTCAGCACCTTCTCCAAGATGCTGCTGCCCAGCATGCGCATCGGCTATCTGGTGGCGGACAGCGAGCACTATCAGCGCTTTGCGCGGCGCAAGCACGTTGACAGCTTCACCAGTTCCAGCCTGATCCAGCGGGCGCTGGACGCGTTTGTCACCGTCGGCCGTTACGACAAGCAGCTGCGCCGCGCCGGGCGCGTCTATCGCCTGCATCTGGAAGTGATGATCGACGCGTTGCAACGGCGGTTGCCGCCGGGGTGCCGTTTCGAAACGCCGCAAGGCGGCTTGTTTATCTGGCTGACGCTGCCCGCGACGGTGACCACCACCGAGCTGATGCCGGTGGCCTGGCGGCACGGCGTCACTTTCGCGCGCGGCGAATGCTTTTATGCCCAGGAACAGCTGGGCGCGCACAGTCTGCGGCTAAACTTCGCCGCCAACTCGCCGCCGCAGATTGAAGAAGGTATCGCCCGGCTTAGCCGGGCGATTGAGGAAGTGATAGCAGAGAAAAACGCCGGTTAGACGGCGGCCCACCACAGCCGCAGCTTCATCCCCCAGTAGCTGGTCCAGCCGGTGGTGCTCTGCACCACCTTGCCCTGCGAGACCACCACGAAAGTCGGCGTCACGCCAATCTGCCACTGCGCCGACAGCGTACCGGCCGGATCGTTGACCACCGGCAGCGCCAGCCGTTTGCGCGCCAGCCACTGTTTCACCTGGGTATCGTCGCCCGATCGCAGCGCGACGGTCAGCACGTTGCTGCCCGCCGCCTGCAAACGGGCGACGTCCGGCGTGGTGAAACGACAAACGCCGCACCAGCTGGCCCAGAAGTAAACCAGCAGCGGCCGCTCATGACTGAGCTGCGCCAACGACACGCGCTCATCGTCCAACGTGGTCAGCGTCTGGGCATCGAAGGCCGGCGGCGCCTGCGGCGCGTTCAGCCAATCCATCACCGTGATCACCGCCAGTGCGATCAGCGCCAGCAGCAGCAACTCGCGCCCCCAGCGCTTGAGCTTAGCCATGGTTGGCCTTCGCCAGCTGCTGCTTCACCATCGTTTCCAGCTCTTCATACGACACCGCCCCCGGCAGCATCCGATCGCCGATCAGCGTCGCCGGCGTCCCTTGTACGCCCAGTTGTTCCGCCAACGCCATATTGGTGCGCAGCGTGGTCATGCTCTGTTCGCTGGGCGCCACCGCCTTGACGCCGGTTTTCTCTTGCGCGGCGGCGATGCTGGCGTTGTCGTGGAAGCCCTTTTTCGCCATCAGCCGCTGGTGCAGGGCCCAGAATTGATCCGGGTGCTGTTGCCAGGTGGTGAGCGCCACGCGCGCCGAACTGACCGAGCTTTCGCCCTTGAACGGCAGCAGCTTCACCACCAGTGCCACATCCGGGTATTGCTTGACGATTTTCTCCAGCATCGGATCAAAACGCTTGCAGTACGGGCAGTTATAGTCGGTAAAAGTCACCAGCGTCAGTTTGGCGTTGGCGGCGCCGAGGCGCGGGCTGGCCGGATCCTGGTACAACGTTTTGGCGTTCTGCTTGATAGCCTGGCTGATTTGCTGGCCGGCGGTTTGCTGCTGCCAGGCGTCCACCGCCTGCGCCAGAATGTCCGGGTTGGACACCAGCGTTTCGCGGATCATCTCTTTGATACGCGCCTCTTGTGCCGGGGTGAAAGGCTCGGCGGCCCACACCGGGGCGGCGATGATCATCAGTAAAATCAGTAGCTTTTTCATTGTTCGGTTCCTTTGGCATGGGAAAGCGTTTGCAGCACGGCGTCACGGGTCAACAGCGGGGATAACACCTCGCCGTCCGGGCTGCCGGGGCCATAGATTTGGTTGAAAGGCACGGCGACGCTGCCGCGCTTTTGCAGGAAGGCGCTGATGTCGGCCGACGGGCGGCTCCAGTCGCCGCGCAGCGCAACCACGTCGTCGGCGCTCAGCGCGCGCTGTACGTCATCGCGCAGCAGCACATTGAATTTGTTGGCTTTACAGGTCACGCACCAATCGGCGGTCACGTCGACGAACACCCGTTTATGTTGCGCCAGCGCCTCGGCGATCGCCTGTTCGCTCAGCGGTTGCCACTGCACCCGATCCTGCAACGGCTGGTGCCACAGACCGGCGGTCAGCGAGCCGGCCAGCAAGACGGCGCCCGCCAGCACCAACGTGCCCGCCGCCAGCTTGGCCGCCAACCGTGCCCCCTGCCGGCGCCACACCGCCAGCAGCAGTGCCAGCAGCGCCACCCCCCCCAGCCACAGCGTAGCCTGCACGCCGATATGATTGCTCAGCAGACTCAGCAACCACAGCGACGACGCCAGCATCAGCAATCCCATCGCCAGCTTGACGGTATTCATCCAGCGGCCGGGGCGCGGCAACCGCAGCGCCAGCGAAGGCCCGGCGGCGATCAGCAGCCACGGCAGGCTCATGCCGATGCCGAGCGCGATGAACATGCCCCACAGCACCGGCAGCGACGCCGCCAGCGCGAAGGCCACCGCCGTGCCGAGAAACGGCGCCGAGCACGGCGTCGCCAGCAGCGTGGCGAACGCGCCCTGCCAGAAATGGCCGCTCAGACCGTGCCCGTTATGGGTGGCCAGCGACGTGTTCAGATCGGAAGAGAGGCGCAGATGGAACAGGCCGAACAGGTTGGCGCTGAACAGCAGCGTCACCAGCACCATAAAGCCGATAAACCACGGATTCTGGAACTGAATGCCCCAGCCGAGCGCGTGGTTGCCAAGCCGCAGCAGCGTCATCAGCAGGGCCAACGCCATAAACGAGGCGACGATGCCCAGCGACGATGCCAGGAACTGCAAACGAACGCTGCGCCGATCGCGCCGCTCCACCTGCAGGATGGAACCGAGCTTGATGCCCAACACCGGCAGGACGCACGGCATCAGATTGAGGATCAACCCGCCCGCCAGCGCCATCAATACCGCCTGCCATAACGGGAACGCCGCACCGGCGGGCGCGGCCAGCGGCTCGCCGATCGGCAGCGTAATCTGCTGCGCCATGCCGCCGTCGTCGATCACCAGCGTCAGCGTTTTTCCGCGCAGATCCGGCGCCGCCTCTCCCCAGCCATCGCTCACCGGCACTCGCGCCAGCAGCTGATCGCCGTCGGTTTCAACCTGCGGCTTGCCGAGATCGGCATCCGCCAGTGTATCGAAGAACAGCGCGGGCCGCTGCCAACCGCCGGCGCGTTCGGCGGCAATCTGCAGCTCGCCGCTGCGATACCCGGCCTTGACGTTATCCGTCAACCCGGCGGCGATCGGCACTTGCCCCATCGCCTGCGCGAAGTCGTGATTAAACTGCGGATCGTTCGGCGTCGTCAGATCCAGACTGAACGGGTAGTCGGTCAGAATGCAGACATTGCTGCAGGTGGACAACGTCAAAGTACCCGCCAGCGGGCCGGATACCGAGCCAGGCATCACGATCGGCAGCGTGACCCGATCGTGATAGCCCTGGGTGGAAATGCCGGCCACCTCGAAACGCTGCGGCGTCGGCCAGTGCCAGGTCGCCGGCGGCGGGTGGCCTTGCCAAACGATAGCCGGCGCGATGCCGCCTTCGCCCGGGGAACGCCAGTAGGTTTTCCAGCCTTTTTGCAGCTCGACCGACAGCAACAGACGGGTCTCTCCCGGCTGTGACGTGTCGGCGCGCAGCCGCACCTTGGCATGATCGTTGGCCGGATTTTGCAGCCAGCCGCTGTCCGCCGCCTGCAAGGCGGGCAGCCACAGCATAAACAGGCAAGCGCAGGCCAGCCTGATAATTTTCAACATGTTAATTCTCCATAAATGATTAATTCACCGCGAAAAACGGGCGATTAACTCATTCACGGAAGACGCATAATCGAAGGTGCACCCTGAGGGTGGGCGGAGAAATGGCGCGAGGAGGAGGAATGCGCAGACGCGCGGCAATGGTCGGCGCCAACAGCGCCAGCAGCAGACCCAGCCCGAACAGCACGGTTTCGAACATTACCGGCGGCGCGGCCAGCAATGATTTGGCGCTCAGTTCACAGGGCGTCGGCTGCGCTTCGGCGGCGGCGTCGCTGGACTGAACGGCGGTAGCGGCCGGGATCCCCAGCGTTTGCTGCAGCGCATGCAGGCCCGCCATGCGCTGGGTCATGCACGTCAGCACCACCAGGCAAGCCAGGCATAAAAACCATTTTGCAATCCGCTGCCGTTTAACCATGCCATCCTCATGTTCAGATCTGGGGTTATCTTAGCGGCGCAGACGCGATTAGCAACGTTTTGTCGGTAAAGAAATGTCTGAGCGGCGGTATTGATGGCGGCGAATTACAGGTATCATAGAGGGTAAGCCTGCGCTTTTCGCCGGGTACAATGACGATTCTCTCCTCCAGGCACACTGCGGGGATACACAGCGAAGGACTGGTGATATGCAACCTTTGAGTGGGCCGGGCACCCCAATCGCCGGCGAGCGCCCCCCTTCCCCGGGCAAAACGGCGGCCACTGACGATCAACCCCTCTCTCCGGCGCAGCGCACAACGCTGGAAAAACTGATCGTGAAAATCATGACGCTCAGCCCGGTAAAATCGGCGGAGATCTGGGCGTCTCTGCGTCACGATCTCGGCGCCGACAAAGGCGGCGAACTGCTGGCGCGCCATTTTCAACCGGCGGAACAGCTGCTGCAAACGCGCCTGACGCAGGCGCAGCAAAACCATGCCGGGCGCCAACTGCTGCAACAGCTGGCCGAGTTGCTGCCGCAGGGCAATAATCGCCAGGCGGTCAGTGACTTTATTCGTCAACGGTTCGGCCATACGGTGTTGAGCCAGTTAAGCCCACCACAGCTGCAGCAGGTGCTGAATCTGTTGCAGACCGGCGGCCTGACCATTCCCCAACCGCAGCAAACCGCCACCAGCGATCGCCCGCTGCTGCCCGCAGAGCATCAAAGCCTGCAGCAGCAGGTTACCAAACTCAGCGCCGCGACCGGTGAAGCGCCGGCTAAAATTTGGCAAACGCTGTTCGATCTGGCGGGCGTGAAAACCAACGATCCGCTGCCGGCGCGCCACTTCCAGCTGCTGAACCAGTTTTTACAGGTGAAGGTGGCGCTCAGCCCGCAGAACGCGCCAACGCTGAACAACCTGCTGGCGGCGCTCAAACAGCCGGCGGATGAGCAAGAACTGCAGCAGATGAACGACTATTGCCAGACGCGCTTCAACTGCGGCGCCAACGCGCCGCTGACGCATCCGCAAATGAGCGACGCCATTCATCAGCTGTTTGCCCGCCGTCTGGAGAAAGCCGGCCAGGCGCAGCCGATCGCAAGCCCCCCTGTCGAACCGCAGCCGCTGCTCAACCCGCTGATCGCCACCCTGCCTCTGCCGCTGCAAAAAGCGCTGAGTAAGCCCGCCGTGGCGCTGATCCTGCTGCTGTTGGCGTTGGCCGTCGTGCTGGCGCTGGTGTTTTAACGCCTCAGGCGCAGCCGCAGTCCGCTGCGGCCGCCCGGGAGCGCAGTGACCCCGGCAGTTCGCCGATGGCCAACGGATGGCCGTCGCGCAGCCAGAAATCCAGCCCGCCAATCAACTCCTTCACCCTAAACCCCAACTTCGCCAGCTTGTAGGCGCCTTTGGTGGAGCCGTTGCAGCCGATGCCGTCGCAGTAGGTCACATACACCTTTTGGCGATCCAGGTGCGCCGTGCCGGCTTCATCCATCAGGCGATGCGGCAAGCTGAATGCGCCGGGGATATGCCCGGCGGCGTACAGCGCCTCCGCACGGGTGTCGATCACCACCATCCCGTCCACGCCATTGCGCAAATCTTCCGCCACGTCCCAGGCATCCGCATAGCGGCTCAGCTTGGCCGCCAGATAGGCCAGGCTCTCTTCCGGCGCTGCCGGCGGAAAGGCCAGCACCAAGGATTCTTTCGACATATCACTCACTCCCGTTGATCAAGACAGATGACAATAGTGCCCGATTTTGGTCTTATGATTGATACCCATTTTTTACTCATGATAAGACCCATTATGCGGCACACGCTGATCACGCTGTTTCAGCAATCGCCCCAGGCCATCGGCACGCTGCGCGATCGTCTGTGTGCGGCATTGCGGCAGGCCATCCACCACGGCGCATTGAGCGTTGGGCAACGGCTGCCCTCCAGCCGAGTGCTGGCTGGGGATCTGAACCTCTCAAGGGTGACCGTCGAAGCAGCGTACGGCCAGTTGGAGGCGGAGGGGTATTTGCAGCGCCGCGTCGGCCAGGGCACATTTGTGGCTATCCACATCGCCAAATCGCCGCCGCCGGCGACCCGCACCGCCATGCCGCGCCTTTCGCTGCGCGGCCAACAGATCGTGCACACCGGCGGCTGCCGCGATCCGCAGCATCCTCAGGCCTTCGCTGCCGGCTCGCCGGACCTGCGCGCGTTTCCGCTGGCACTGTGGAAGCAGTTGACCGCTCAACGCCTGCGCCTGCAGGGGGAAAGCCTGCTGCGCTACGGCGATCCGCAAGGCTATCTGCCGCTGCGCGAAGCCATTGCCGCCCACGTCAACCAAACACGCGGCGTAGTCTGCGATGCGAGCCAGGTTATCGTGCTGACCAGTTCGCAGCAGGCGCTGCAAATGATCGCCACCTTACTGTTGGACAGCGGCGACAGCGTCTGGATGGAAGAGCCGGGTTACACCGGGGCGAGAAACGCCTTTATCAGCGCCGGCGCCGCGCTGACGCCGGTGGCGGTAGACGGCGATGGCCTGCGAGCAGAACCTTCCTTGCCCGATCCGCGTTTGATTTATCTGACGCCCTCGCACCAATACCCGACCGGCGCGGCGCTCAGCCTGGCACGCCGCTTAGCGTTGCTGGCGCAGGCGGAGCGGCAACAGGCCTGGATCATTGAGGACGATTACGACAGCGAGTTTCACTACGACGGGCTGCCGATACCGGCGATGCAAGGCCTGGATCGCCATGGCCGGGTGCTCTATCTCGGCACCTTCTCCAAATCGTTGTTCCCTTCGCTGCGGCTGGCGTACCTGATCGTGCCGCCCGCGCTGGTCGCCCCCTTCGTCACCGCACGCACGGTCTATGACGGCCACAGCGCGCAATTGATGCAGGCGGTGACCGCCGAGTTCATCCGCCAGGGGCACTTCGCCGCGCATATTCGTTACATGCGCCAGCTCTACCACAGCCGGCGCGATGTGCTGCTGACGGAAGTGCGCGAAAAGCTGAGCCACTTCGCCACGGCCGCTCCCGCCGCCGGCGGCCTGCAGCTCAGCGTTTGGCTGCCGCCCGGCCGGGAGGCGGCGCTCAGCCAACAGGCGCGGCGGCTCGGCGTCCTTACGCCCGGGTTAACGGCGCAATACCAAACGGTTCAGGCCCAGCGCGACGGCTGGCTGCTGGGTTTTTCGGCCCTGACGCCGGGCGAGATCCGCAGCGCCGTCGAGCGGCTGGCTCGGATCGCCGCGGCTTAGCCCTGCCCCGGAGAGACGCCGGCCGGCTTATTGCTCGGTCAGGCGCATCTCCGCCACCAGCGGCAGGTGATCGCTCACCGCCGGCCAGTGCACGCCGTTCCAATCGCCGCTGGCGTTCGGCACCGTCAGGCTGTCCAGATGCCAACGCTGCGCATTGCCGCTAAAGATGTAATCCACCTTGATTTCGGCGTTTTCCGCCGGCCAGCTGCGGCCGTCCTGCCCGTTGGGCATGATATCGTTCCAATAGCGGCTCAGCTCCAGCCAAGTGACGCTGCCCGGCACGTCGTTCATGTCGCCGAACAGCAGTTTGATGCCACGCACTTCGATGGTGCGATCGTTCAGCTCCCGCACCTGATCCAGACGCATCGTCGGATCTTCCTTGGTATCGAGGTGGGTGTTGAACAGGGTGATCGGCGTCGGGAACTCCGGCACATCGACCTTGGCGCTGAAGGCGATGCGCTGCTCGCGCTGGCCGGACGGCAACGGATAGATCACGGCGTCGTGCAGCGGATACTTCGAGAGAAACGCCAGGCCGTATTCACCGCCGTCGAAATCGATCGCCCGGCCGAACACCGCCTGCATGCCGGTCAGCTTCGCCAGTTCCGCCGCCTGATCGACCCGCCCGCTGCGGGCGGTGAGTTTATCCACCTCCTGCAGCGCCACCACGTCGACGTTCATCGCGCGAATCGCCTTGGCGATAGCGGTCATGTCGCTGACCTTGCCGGCGGCGATATTGAAGCTGGCGACGCGGATCTTCGGCGCCTGTTCCAGCTCGTAGGTTTTGTTCTTCAGGCCGCCCAACGCGCTGGCCACCTCGCGGCTGTTGGCGTTGCTGTTGGCGTGCCCGGTATCGGCGGACGACCAGGCGCTGTGAGAGATGCCCAGGGACAGTAAGGTGATGAGCAAAGCGTGACCGGTGTGCATGAATTCTCCTTGAGGGACAGATAAGTGTTATGCGGGCGCTTCCCGGCCCACAGCTAACACCGATTTTGCCGCAGAAACCTGCGACTATTTCCTAGTTGCACCGCTATTTTTCGTTTCTGCGCGATGCTTCGCATTCTGGCGGTTTACGCATTGCGCCGTTGGACAATCGGCTGATTTCGTTTTAAAACCGGTAGATTGCCAACCGCGAGGAGTTCCGATGACCAGCCCGATTGCCGAACAGCTTACCGAACGTTTCTTCCGCTACCTGGCGGTCACCAGCCAGAGCGACGCCGCCGCAACCGCCCTGCCCAGCACGCCGGGGCAGCATGAGATGGCGCAACTGTTGGCGGACGAGCTGCGCCGGCTCGGCCTGGCCGACGTTCAAATCGACGAGCACGCCACCGTGACCGCCCGCAAGCCCGGCACCCAACCCGGCGCGCCGCGCATCGGCTTCATCACGCATATCGACACCGTGGACGTCGGCCTGTCGCCCGAAATTCGCCCGCAGCGCCTGCGCTTCACCGGCGAGGATTTATGCCTGAACGCCGAGCAGGACATCTGGCTGCGTACCGCCGAGCATCCGGAGATCCTGCCCTACCGGAACGAAGAGATCCTGTTCAGCGACGGCACCAGCGTGCTGGGCGCCGACAATAAGGCGGCGGTCACCGTGGTGATGACGCTGCTGGCCAACCTGACCGCGGCCGATCGCCACGGCGATATCGTGGTGGCGTTCGTGCCGGACGAAGAAATCGGCCTGCGCGGCGCCAAGGCGCTGGATCTGCAGCGTTTCCCCGTCGATTTCGCCTACACCATCGACTGCTGCGAACTGGGTGAAGTGGTGTACGAGAATTTCAACGCGGCGGCGGCGGAGATCCGCATCGAGGGGGTGACCGCCCACCCGATGTCGGCGAAAAACGTATTAATCAACCCGATACGCATCGCCAACGACATCATTAACCGATTCGATGTGCAGGATACTCCGGAGCACACCGAAGGGCGCGAGGGCTATTTCTGGTTCACCGATCTGGCCGCCAACGCCAATCAGGCGACGCTGAAGGTGTCGATTCGCGACTTCGATCGCGCGGCGTTCGAGGCACGCAAAGCCCGCCTTGAGGAGACGGTGCGCCAGGTGGCGGCCAACTATCCGCGGGCCAACGTCAGCTGCAGCGTTAGCGACATCTACAGCAACATCAGCAACGCCATCGGCGAGGACCGGCGCGCCATCGATCTGATCTTCGGCGCCCTCGCCGCCCACGGCATCCCGCCGAAGGTGATCCCGATGCGCGGCGGCACCGACGGCGCGGCGCTCTCCAGCCGTGGCATCCTGACGCCCAACTACTTCACCGGCGCGCATAACTTCCACTCGCGCTTCGAGTTTTTACCCGTCAGCGCCTTCGTGAAATCCTATCAGGTGACCCGCAGCATTTGCCTGCTGGCCGCGCGACAAAGCGGCCAACCGGCTTAGCTCATCACCCAGCCGAGCAACGCGGCCCATACCAACAGCGGCAGCGAATAATAGTGGAAGCGCAACCAGATCTTGCGCTCCCCCGCCATACGCAGCGCAATCAGGTTGGCGAGCGATCCGATCGCCAACCCGAAGCCGCCGGCGTTGACCGCATAGGCCAGCTGAGCGCTGGAGGGCACATAGTTGAGCAACAGTATGGTGGCCGGCACGTTGCTGACGATCTGCGACAGCCCGACGCCCAACGCATACACGCTCCCCTCGCTCAGCCCGGCGATGGCGGCGAACGCCGGCTGAAGCGGCGGCAAACGGGTAAACAGGCCGACATCGATGAACATGGCGGCGAACACGAAAATCAGACTCCAGTCGATCTGCAACAGCACTCGGCGCGCCAGCAGCAAGAAACCGGCGAACACCGCCAGCAGCCCGTACAACGGCAGATCGAAATCGAGACACAGCAGGAAAACCGCATACAGCCCTACACAGCTCAGCAACAGCGGCCGCTGGTAGGGATACCCCTCGGTATTCGGCGTTTTCACGATGTCGCGCGCCGGGAAGCTGAACCAGGTCAGCGCCAGCAGGCTCAACATCATTGCGGCGCCAAACGGCGCCATCTGGCCGATGAAACCGAGGAAAGAGAGGCCGGAGCGGCTCCACAGCAGGATATTTTGCGGGTTGCCGATCGGCGTCAGCAACGAACCGGCGTTCACCGCCAGCGCCTGGAAGATGATCAAGCGGCCAACCGGCAGCGCCGACAGCTTTTTTAGCGTGATGGTGAGCGGAATGACGATAAACAGCGCCACATCGTTAGTAAGAAACGACGACAGCAGCGCGGCGGAAAACACCAGGAACAGCGCCAGCCGCCGTTCGCTGTGCAAGCGGTTGATAATCTTGCGGCCGACAAAATCGAAGTAGCCGCTGACCTCCACCCCTTTGGTCAGCAGCATCAGCCCCAACAGGGTGATGAGGGTACGGCCGTCGATGAAACCACCCAGCGCCGACAGCGGTTGCGGATGAAAAGCGAACATCACCACGCCGGCCAGCAGCAATGTATGCAAGAAGCGATCTTTGACAAAGGGGTGGATAAGCCGAGAAATGGCGGTTGAACTCATAGCGGCAGTGTGAACCTCACCGAAAAGAATGGGCAGACGTTAGCTCAGACGCGGCTTCAGCGCCAGCAAAATGCTATTTTACCTTTATCCGCTTTTCATTTGCCGCGCTTTACTTTATTTGTAGCGGCTTTCACGGTTTTCAAAGGACATGTTATGGCTTCCCTGCTCGCTAAAGGGGCGTTGCTCAGCGCCTTATGCGCCCTGCTCGCCGCCTGTGACGATCCCGCCTCTCGCCCGCAAATCGATATCGACGGCAAGACCATGGGCACCTTCTACAGCGTTAAGGTCAGCGGTGACGTCGCGATCGGCAAACAAGAGCTGCAGCGGCAGATCGACACGGTGCTCGAACGGGCCAACGACGATATCTCTACCTACCGCGCCGATTCGGTGCTGTCGCGGTTTAACCGCAGCGCCAGCCTCGAGCCGCAGCCTATCCCGCGCGGCATGGCGGACATCGTATTGATGGCCCAACGCATCGGCCGCGATACCGGCGGCGCCATGGACATCACCGTCGGCCCACTGGTGAACCTGTGGGGGTTCGGCCCAGACAAGCATCCGGTCAAGGTGCCGGAACAGGCGCAGATCGACGCGGCGAAGCAGAACATCGGCCTGCAGCACCTGAAGCTGATCAGCGACAATCGCGGGGAGTGGCTGCAAAAAGATCTGCCGGGCATGTATGTCGATCTCTCGACGCTGGGCGAAGGCTATGGCGCCGATGAGCTGGTGCGCCTGATGAACCGTCACGGCATTACCAACTACCTGGTGTCGGTAGGCGGCGCGGTCTCTTCGCGCGGCGTCAACGGCCAGGGCAAACCCTGGCGGGTGGCGATCCAAAAGCCGACTGACCGTGAAAATGCGGTGCAGGCGCTGGTGGATCTGCACGGTTACGGCATCAGCACCGCCGGCAGCTACCGCAACTACTTCGAACAAAACGGCCAGCGTTACTCCCATGTCATCGATCCGAGCACCGGCAGGCCGATCAGCCACCGGCTGGTTTCCGCCACGGTGATCGCCCCGACCGCGCTCGAGGCCGACGGCTGGGATACCGGCTTGATGGTGCTGGGCCCGGAGAAAGCGTTGCAGCTCGCAGAAGAGAAAGGGCTGGCGGTCTACCTGATCAGCAAAACCGACGACGGTTTCAGCGCCGTGATGACGCCGCAGTTCAAAGCATTTTTAGTGCAGTGAGATAAAAAAGCCCGGCGCGCAATGGCCGGGCTTATTCCTGTTCCGCGCCGATCACTTGGTCAGCGCGATGATACCGAGGGTCAGACCGGCAACCGCCGCCGCACCGCCGGCGATCGCGCCCGCGGTTTCCCAGTTATCCTGAGTGGTGCCCTTCATACAGGTGTTGGTGTGCACCAGACGCCCCTGGTCATCGTAGACCGGCACGCAGGGAGAATCGGTGGCGCATCCGGCCAACACGGCCGACAGTAACCCAACCGCAATTAACTTTTTCATACTTCTTGCCTCAATGTTCGATCACTTTAGAAAGCTACGCCGAGCGATAATCACGCTACCTGGCTATTGTATGCCCAACGCGTGTAATGGCGAGGTAATGATGTGTCAGGGGATGTGATTTGGGAAAACTCCGAGCGCCCGGCCGGCGGGCTTTAGGCAGTAAAAAGCCCGCGAAAACGCGGGCTTGTTGGCGGAATGACGCGCCGGCGGGATTATTTCGCCAGTTTGCGCATCACCAGCGTGGCGTTGGTGCCGCCGAAGCCGAAGCTGTTGGACATCACGGTGGTCAGCTCGCGCTGGGTCGGCTGAGTCACGATGTTCATGCCGGCCGCCTGTTCATCCAGGGTTTCGATGTTGATGCTCGGCGCGATAAAGCCGTGCTCCAGCATCAGCAGGCTGTAGATCGCTTCCTGCACGCCCGCGGCGCCCAGCGAGTGGCCGGTCATTGCCTTGGTGGAGGAGATGGCCGGGGTATTGTCGCCGAACACTTCACGAATGGCGCCCAGCTCTTTCACGTCGCCTACCGGCGTAGAGGTGCCGTGCACGTTGATGTAATCGATCGGCGCATCCAGATCCTGCATCGCCATCTTCATGCAGCGCACTGCGCCTTCACCCGAAGGGGCAACCATGTCGGCGCCGTCGGAAGTCGCGCCGTAGCCGACGATTTCCGCATAGATGTGCGCGCCGCGCGCCAGCGCGTGCTCCAGCTCTTCAACCACCACCATGCCGCCGCCACCGGCGATGACGAAACCGTCACGATCGGCGTCATAGGTGCGGGACGCTTTTTCCGGCGTGTCGTTGTATTTGGTGGACAGCGCGCCCATCGCGTCGAACTCGCAGGCCATTTCCCAGCACAGCTCTTCGCCGCCGCCGGCGAACACGATGTCCTGTTTGCCCAGCTGGATTTGCTCAACCGCGTTGCCGATGCAGTGCGCGGAGGTGGCGCAAGCGGAGCTGATGGAGTAGTTCACGCCGTGGATTTTGAACGGCGTTGCCAGGCAGGCGGAAACGCCGGAAGCCATGGCCTTGGTCACCACGTACGGGCCAACCGCTTTCAGGCCGCGCGGGCTGCGCATCGCATCGGCGCCGAACACCTGGAAGCGCGGAGAACCGCCGCCGGAACCGGCGATCAGGCCCACGCGCGGGTTGTTTTGATACTCTTCTTCCTTCAGGCCGGAAGACGCGATCGCTTCTTGCATCGCCAGGAAGGCATAAATGGAAGCGTCGCTCATGAAACGCACCGCCTTGCGGTCGATCAGGCCGGTAGTGTCGAGCTTAACTTGCCCCCATACGTGACTACGCATGCCGGAATCTTTCAGCTCCTGGGAGAAAGTGATCCCAGAACGTCCTTCCTGCAGGCTTGCCAGGACCTCCTGCTGGTTATTACCAATGCTGGAGACAACTCCCAGGCCAGTAATCACTGCACGTTTCATTCAATACCTCTTCCACTATTTACCTACGGGATTTTGCATCGCACTTTAGCGTACAGATGTAAGCCGAACAAGTCCGATCAGCGTTTTTCAGCTTTATTGTTGTCCAGTTTGCGCCGGGACGCCAGCGCCGTTAGAATTCGCGGCATCCCTTGAATTTCGAGCCATTGACCGTGAACCACGCCCCCATCCAAACCGCAACGCTAACCTGGAACGAACAGGGTACACCTGTTTCGAAACAGTTTGATGACGTCTATTTTTCCAATCAGGATGGGCTGGAAGAAACTCGCTACGTCTTCCTGCACGGCAATCGGCTGCCGCAACGTTTCGCCGCCCATCCGCGTTCGTTGTTTGTCGTGGCGGAAACCGGGTTCGGCACCGGGCTCAATTTCCTCACGCTGTGGCAGGCCTTCGCCGGCTTCCGTCAAGCCGAGCCGGACGCGACGCTGCAGCGCCTGCACTTTATCAGCTTCGAAAAATTCCCCCTGCAGCAGGCTGACCTGGCGGCGGCGCATGCGCGCTGGCCGGAGTTGGCGCCTTATGCCGACGAGCTGCGCGCCCAGTGGCCGCTGCCGTTGCCGGGTTGCCATCGCCTGCTGTTGGCAGAAGGCCGCATTACGCTCGATCTGTGGTTCGGCGACGTCAACGATCTGCTGCCGCAGTTTGACGCCAGCATGAATAACCAGGTGGATGCCTGGTTCCTCGACGGTTTCGCGCCGGCAAAAAACCCCGACATGTGGACCGATCAACTGTTCGCCGCCATGGCGCGCTTCGCCCGGCCGGGAGGCAGCTTCGCCACCTTTACCGCCGCCGGCTTCGTGCGCCGCGGCTTGCAACAGGCCGGTTTTCAGGTCAACCGCTGCAAAGGCTTCGGCCAAAAGCGTGAGATGCTCGCCGGCGAGCTCCCGGCCGATGCGCAGCCCGCCGCACATCCGGCGCCCTGGTATCGACGCCCGGCTGCGGACAACACCGCAGACATCGCCCTGATCGGCGGCGGCGTCGCCAGCGCGCTCACCGCGCTGGCCTTGCTGCGCCGCGGCGCCACCGTCACGCTGTACTGCGCCGATGAGCAGGCGGCCGAGGGCGCATCCGGCAACCGCCAGGGCGCGATTTATCCTTTGCTGAACGGCAGCGGCGACGCGCTGGAAAGCTTTTTCAGCGCCGCGTTTCCTTTCGCCCGCCGCCAGTACGATGCCCTGTTGCAACAAGGCGTCGCCTTTGATCACCAGTGGTGCGGCGTCAGCCAGTTGGCCTATGACGAAAAGAGCGGCGCCAAGATCGCCAATATGCTGAAAACCGACTGGCCGCAGGCCTTGGCGATGGCGGCCGACCGCGAGACGCTCAGCGAACGGTGCGGTGTCGATACCGGCTTTGGCGGCATCACCTACCCGCTAGGCGGCTGGCTCTGCCCGGCCGAGCTGACGCGCGGCGCTATCGCGCTGGCGCAGCGTCAGGGCTTGGTCTGCCACTACCGGCACGATGCACAGAGGCTGACGCAGGAAGAGAACGGCTGGCGCATCGATTTCGCCAACGGCGACAGCCGGCGCCATGCGACGGTGATCCTGGCCAACGGCCATCGGTTGGCCGAACTGGCGCCGACGGAGGCCCTGCCGCTGTATTCGGTACGCGGGCAGGTGTCGCATATCCCGACCTCGCCGGCCCTCGGTCAATTGAAACAGGTATTGTGTTACGACGGTTACCTGACGCCGGTTAATGCCAACAACGGCCACCACTGCATTGGCGCCAGCTACCAGCGCGGCGACATCGCCACCGACTACCGCGAGCAGGAGCAACAGGAGAACCGCGAGCGCCTGCTGCGCTGTCTGCCGGAGCAGGCCTGGCCGCAGCAGGTGGACGTCAGCGCTCATCAGGCGCGCTGCGGCGTGCGCAGCGCCACCCGCGATCATCTGCCGATGGTCGGCGCGCTGCCGGACTATCAGGCCACGCTGGCGCAGTATCAGGATTTGCAGCGGCAGAACCAGCGCGGCGAAACCGTCGCCGATGCGCCGGTCTATCCCGGTCTGTTCGCTATCGGCGGGTTAGGCTCGCGCGGCTTGTGCTCGGCGCCGTTGGCGGCGGAAATTTTGGCGGCGCAGCTGTTCGGCGAACCGTTGCCGGGCGATGCGCGCCTGCTGGCGGCGTTGAATCCGAATCGGATGTGGGTGCGGAAATTGCTGAAAGGGCGTGCGGTTTAATCAACCTTGAGGGGCGCGGCGACGCGCCCCGGCATGACGATCAGGCGGCAGGGGTTGCAGCCTGATAGAGGTTTTCCCACATGCCGCGCACCAGGATCTGATCCGGCGGCGAGAGTTCCCCGGCGGCGATCGCTTTGTGCAGGCTCTCCTCCACCCGCGCTTTCAGCGCTTCGGCGGTGTGTTCGCCCTGCTCTTCCGCCTCGGCCACCGCCAGCGTCAGATGACCGCGCAGGTAGCCACCGGCAAACAGTTCATCATCGCTGGCGTGCTCTACCATGTCATCAATCAGCGCCAAAATGCGCGCTTCAAATTCTGCGATCATCAAATTTCCTCATTAAATAACGGGCTGTGGCATCAGTTGAGATCTTCCGGATACGGAAAGTGCTCGGCCGCCAACGGTGGCGTATTGTAGAACGATTGCAACGCCTGAATAAAGCGCGCAGGCCTTGTGGGTATTCCCTGCTCCAGCAGCGCCAATACCCGGGCGCGCACCTTGCGTTGGAACGCGATGCGATCCGGCTCGCAGTCGCCGTTCAGGTTGTCGCAGCTGACGTTGAACGGGAAACCGGCCGCCACGCAGAACATCCATTCCAGCGCCTGCGGTTTGATCTCTACCGCTTCAAATTCGCTCTGGGTCTGCGCGTCCCGCCCATCCGGGCAATACCAATAGCCGAAGTCCACCAATTGACGGCGCGCGTCACCGGCGATGCACCAGTGCGAAATTTCGTGCAGGCCGCTGGCGTAGAAACCGTGGGCGAACACGATGCGGTGATACGGCAATTCGTCGTCGGCCGGCAGGTAGATCGGTTCGTCGTCTCCCTTCACCAGGCGGGTGTTGTAGTCATCGCTGAAGCAGCGATTGAAGATCTCGATCAACTGCCCATAATGATGGCGGGTCTGCGTGTCTGACATAAAAAACTCTATAACCACAAAAATAAAGAGGCCATTATACCCGATAACCGGCGGGGGGATACGGGCGCATAAACGGCGCCCATTTTCATCGTCAGCCGTGCACGAAGGCGGACAGCCACTGCTGAATCTCTGCGCCGTGATTGTCGTAAAGCAGCTTGAGGCTCATCACCAGCGAGACGATCACGATCATCGGCCGAATCAATTTCTGGCCACGGGTCAGCACCATGTGCGCGCCCAAACGCGCCCCCAGCACCTGCCCCACCAGCATCACCAGACCGATGCTCCACACCACCTTGCCGCCGATGATGAACAGCGCCAGCCCGCCGACGTTGGAGGTAAAGTTCAGCACTTTGGCGTGCGCCGTAGACTTGGCGAGGTTGAAACCGCACAGCGTCACGTAGGCCAGCGCGTAGAATGAGCCGGCGCCGGGGCCGAAGAAACCGTCGTAAAACCCGACGCAACCGCCGGCCACCAGCCCGAACGGCAAGGCGCCGAGGCGGCGTTGACGATCTTCCTCACCCAGTCGCGGCATCAACAAGAAATAGAGACCGATGCCGATCACCAGCAGCGGCAACATCTGCCGCAGCAAATCGGCGCGCATGTGCTGCACCAGAATCGCACCGGCGATCGAGCCGATCAGCGTCAGAAAAATCGTCAGCTTCTGGTCGTTGAGGTTCACCGCTCGCCGACGAATGAAGTACAGACTGGCGGAGAAAGAGCCGCCGACCGACTGCAGCTTATTGGTCGCCAGCGCCTGCGCCGGAGGAACCCCCACTGCCAGCAAGGCCGGCACCGTCAGTAATCCGCCGCCGCCGGCGATGGAGTCGATAAACCCCGCCAGCAGCGCTACCGCAAACAACACCCCGAGCATTTCGGGGCCAATGACGAACCAGTCCATGTGTTATTCCGCTGAGAAATGGTGATCCAGCAATGCCTGACAGGTAGGCGGTAACGGCGGCGGCACGGGTTTGCCCGGCTTCGCGTTCGGCTGATGCGGTACGAACCAACTCGCCAGTTCGGCGCCGCAGCCATCGCCCGGCGGCGGCGTATCCTGCTCCTGGCACTCCAGGCTGCCGGCCGGACAACGCAGACGCACGTGCATGTGCGCACGGTGGCCGAACCACGGCCGCACCTTGTGCAGCCAGGCGCGATCGGCGCCGGCGTCCAGGCACAGACGCTGCTTGATCGCCGGGTTGACGAAGATGCGCGTCACGTCCGCATCCTGCGCCGCCAGTTTGATCAGCGACTCAATCTGCGGTTGCCATTGGCTCGCCACCACCTGTTTGCCGTCGCCCGACACCAGGTCGATCGGCTGCGGCTTGAGCAATTGCTGCGCGCTCCAGCGTTGGCGCGGCAGCTGCAGCCAGATGTCGACGTCGAGCCCAGACTGGTGGCTGGCGTGGCCGCTGCTGAAGCGCCCGCCGGCCGGCATCGCCATGTCGCCGATCAGCACCGTGCCCAGCGCTTTCTGGTTCGCTTTGCTGCTGAGGCGCTGTATGAACGCCAGCAGATCCGGATGGCCGAAATAGCGGCGCTGGTCGGTACGCATCACCTGATAGTCCGGTGAATTCAGCGGCAACGGCTGCGCGCCGATGATGCAGCCGTTGGCGAAACCGCCCACCGCCTGCGGCGCGCCGGCCACCGGATGGTCGATTTTCTGCCACGGCGTCAGCGCCATGGCGGAAGCGGAGGCCGTCAGGGCCACCAGGCCCAACATCCAGTTTTTCATGGCGATTACCAGCGAGGCACGTCGGAAACCACATCACCGTTTTGCGCACGCTGGCGCAGCAGGTGATCCATCAACACGATCGCCATCATCGCTTCGGCGATCGGTACGGCGCGGATGCCCACGCACGGATCGTGGCGACCGCGGGTCACCATTTCCACCGCTTCCCCGTGGCGATTGATGGTGCGGCCCGGCACCATGATGCTGGAGGTTGGCTTCAGCGCCAGATGCGCGATCACCGGTTGGCCGCTGCTGATGCCGCCGAGAATGCCGCCGGCATGGTTGCTTTGGAAGCCTTCCGGGGTGATTTCATCGCGGTTTTCGCTGCCGCGTTTGGTCACCACGGCGAATCCGTCGCCGATCTCCACGCCTTTCACCGCGTTGATGCTCATCAGCGCGTGCGCCAGATCGGCATCGAGGCGGTCAAACACCGGCTCGCCCAGGCCAACCGGCACGTTTTCCGCAATCACGCTGACCTTGGCGCCGATGGAGTCACCCTCTTTTTTCAGCGCGCGCATCAGTTCGTCCAGCGCTTCCAGCTTGTCCGGATCCGGGCAGAAGAACGGGTTCTGTTCGACCTGATCCCAGTCTTTCAGCTCGCAGGTCACGTCGCCGATCTGCGCCAGATAGCCACGCACCTGCACGCCGAACTTCTGCTGCAGGTATTTCTTGGCGATAGCGCCCGCCGCGACGCGCATGGCGGTTTCACGCGCCGAAGAGCGGCCGCCGCCGCGATAGTCGCGCAGACCGTATTTCTGTTCGTAGGTGTAGTCGGCATGCCCGGGACGGAACACGTCTTTGATGGCGCTGTAGTCTTGCGAGCGCTGATCGGTGTTTTCAATGATCAGACCGATGCTGGTGCCGGTGGTCACGCCTTCGAATACGCCGGAGAGAATGCGCACCTGATCCGGTTCGCGACGCTGGGTGGTGTAACGCGAGGTGCCCGGACGACGGCGGTCCAGATCGTGTTGCAAATCGGCTTCGGTGAGCGGGATGCCGGGCGGCACGCCGTCGACGATACAACCCAGCGCCACCCCGTGAGATTCACCGAAGGTGGTGACGCGGAAAATCTGCCCAATACTGTTTCCTGCCATCACGGCTCCTTACCGTTAGTCTTTTATCGTTATGAGGCCCGCCATGCGGGCCTTGGAAATGCGGCTTAGCTGCGATAGAGGCTGAAGTGATCCTTGCAATCCACCAGCTGCTGTTTGGTCAGCATGAACACGCCGTCGCCGCCGTTTTCGAATTCCAGCCAGGTGAACGGGATGTCCGGATATTGTTCCATCAGATGTACCATGCTGTTGCCCACTTCACAAATCAGCACGCCGTCGTCGGTCAGGTAGTCCGGCGCGCAGGCCAGGATGCGGCGCACCAGCTTCAGGCCGTCGCTGCCCGCCGCCAGCCCCAGTTCCGGCTCAAAGCGGAACTCCTGCGGCAGATCCGACATGTCTTCCGCATCGACGTACGGCGGGTTGGTGACGATCAGATCGTACTGGATCGCGGGAACGTCGCGGAACAGATCGGAACGGATCGGGATCACCTGGTGCTCGACGCCGTGCGCCTGAATATTGCGCTCGGTCACCGCCAGCACTTCGCTGGAGATGTCCACCGCGTCCACTTCCGCTTCCGGGAAAGCGTAGCCGCAGGCGATGGCGATGCAGCCGCTGCCGGTGCACATGTCGAGGATATGGCGCGGCGGGTGCGGGATCAGCGCGCTGAAACGATCGTTGATCAGCTCGCCGATCGGCGAGCGCGGCACCAGCACGCGCTCGTCGACGTAAAATTCCATGCCGCAGAACCAGGCCTTGTTGGTCAGATAGGCGACCGGGATGCGTTCGTTGACGCGGCGGATCACGCGCTCAACGATGCGATGGCGCTCGCTGGAAGTCAGACGAGCGGTATGCATGTCCTCCGGAATGTCCAACGGCAGAAACAGGCTTGGCAGCACCAATTGCACCGCTTCGTCCCACGGATTGTCGGTTCCGTGACCATAATAGATATTGGCGGCGTTGAAACGGCTTACCGTCCAGCGCAGCATATCTTGAATGGTGTGCAGTTCGTTCACTGCTTCGTCGACGAAAATTTTGTCCAATTTGCCCTCCGGCAGGCGCTGTGTTTCATGATTTAGCCGCATAGTTTGCCATGAAGCCCGCGACAAATCACGCGCGCCCCTCGCGCTTTTCACTCTGGCCCGAGTTTTGCGTCGACAGCGCTCATTCACAAGGTAAACTAGCGAAATAAACGATTTCCGGTGAATGAAGCATGAAGAACAAGCCCCCTCTGAGCAAAGACGAACAACAGCTCTTCAGAGAGTCGGTGGCGGGCGCAAAAAAGCTGCGCCAGGACACCATCGTCCACCGCCCGCCGAAGCTCAAGATCAAACAGGTTGCGCCGCAGCGGCTGCTGCAGGAGCAGGTCGATGCCAGCTATTATTTTTCAGATGAATATCAGCCGCAGCTGGAAGAGGAAGGCCCGACGCGCTACGTGCGCCCCGGCAGCAGCCCGTATGAGCTGAAGAAGCTGCGACGCGGCGATTATTCGCCGGAGCTGTTTCTTGATTTGCACGGCCTGACTCAGCTGCAGGCCAAGCAGGAATTGGGGGCGCTGATCGCCGCCTGCAAACGCGAGCATGTGCACTGCGCCTGCGTGATGCACGGGCACGGCAAACACATTCTCAAACAGCAAACGCCGCTGTGGCTGGCGCAGCATCCCGACGTGCTGGCGTTCCATCAGGCGCCGAAGGAATGGGGCGGCAACGCCGCCGTCCTGCTGTTGGTGGAGCTGGCAGAATAGCCTCCCGCCGAAACGACTCAGGGCGATGTCAGACATCGCCCTGAGTTTATTCCGCACCGCATCCGCGGCTCACACTTTGGCCATCACCTGCGACGGGCTGACCTGCCATTCAAATTTGCCGTAGCTGCCGTCCGCCGGCAGATCGACGTTGGCGATCGCCGAGGTCGCGAACATCGGCGGGCACTCGCCCGGACACAGTTCCGCCACCAGATACCCTACCAGCGGCAGGTGCGACACGATCAGCACCGAGCTCACCCCTTGCATCGCCAGCGCCTGAAGATAGCTGCAGACTTGTTCGGCGTTCCCGCCCGGCGTCAGTTCGGGCAGCACTTCTTCGCCCTCCGGCAGCGTCAAGGCTTCACGCACCGTCGCCAGCGTCTGTTCGGCCCGCAGATAGGGGCTGACCAGCACGCGTTCAATATCCACAGACTTGGTGTTCAACCAGGCCGCCATCTGACGGGACTCGTCGCGGCCGCACAGGGTAAGGGGCCTTACCGCATCGCTGGCTGCCTCGAGCGCCGCCTCTCCGTGACGCATAATCAAAACTTGCATATTGCACCGCTGTTGTTGACAAAGTAACGCTATACAGAAACGCCGTGCGTGCTGTACCGCCGAGTTTTACAACCCCAAAGCCAAAGCTTTAAAACGATAACGCGCCGTCTCTTTATGGCGGCCGGGCATTTTGCCTGAAAGTTTGCGTAAAGAAAATGCTGTTTTTTACAGCAATCCTCCCCAGGCAAACCTCGATTGCTCATAGAACAATCAATTCAACGGGTTAAATTTTAACCTTCCCGCCATGAAAATTATTGATGGCGCTCAAGCTAACTTACCGCTGCCGCAACCTTGCTGTACAGCCTCACGGGCTGACGCTGTCGCAAGGAGTGATGGCGATCACAACGCGGCCCTGTTGCAACTATAGTGCAAATCGGGCCGCCCTGCGTTCAACTCCCCAGCGGGTAAAAACGTTCGCCCTGCTGCGCCATGCGCTGCAGGCGTTCGCACGGCGCGAAGTGCTCGCCGTGCTGCTGACGCAGGTAGTCCAGCGTCTTCACCACTTTCTCGGCGCCGAGTTCATCCATATAGCGGAACGGGCCGCCAAGGAACGGCGGAAAACCGATGCCGAACACCGCACCGATGTCGCCGTCGCGCGCGCTGCGGATCACGCCTTCATCCAGACAGCGCGCCGCTTCGTTCAGCATCATCATCACGCAGCGCTGGGCAATGGTCGCCGGCAGCATATGCGCCTTCGGCGTGACGCCGAGCAACGTATACAATGAGGTGTCCGCGCGCTTACGCCGCTGACGCTGCTGCCCCTCGCTCGGGTAAAGATAGAAGCCGCGGCCGTTCTTGCGCCCTTTGCGCCCGTCCTTCAGCACCGCATCGAACGCGGCAGGCGCGGCGAAGCGCGGCCCCAGCGCCTCGACCAGCACCGGAATGATCTTGGTGCCGACGTCGATGCCCACTTCGTCCAACAGGGTGATGGGGCCGACCGGGAAGCCGAAGTCCACCAGCGCTTTGTCCAGCGATTCAATGGGCTCGCCTTCCAGCAGGCAGCGCGCCGCTTCGTTGATGTACGGCGCCAGGATGCGGTTGACATAAAAACCGGCGCTGTCGCCCACCACGATGGCGGTCTTGCCCTGCTTGTGCGCCAGCGCTACGGTGGTGGCGATGGTTTGTTCGCTGGTGCCGGCGTGCGGGATCACTTCCACCAACGGCATTTTGTCCACCGGGCTGAAGTAGTGCAGACCGATAACCTGCTGCGGCCGCTGGGCCTGTTCGGCGATTTGACCGATAGGCAGCGAGGAAGTATTGGAGGCGAACACGGTATGCGGTGCACAGTTCGCTTCGACCTCGGCCACCATCTTCTGCTTCAGCGCCAGATCCTCAAACACCGCCTCGACCACGATATCCACCTGCTCGAAGCCGGTGTAATCGGTAGAGCCGGAGACCAGCATCATCTGTTTTTGCCGTTCCGCCGGGCGCATGCGCTTGCTGCGCACCCGCTTGCCGAGCACGTCCCAACTGTATTTCAGCGCATGATTGATGCCGGTTTCATTGATGTCTTTGATGCGAACCGGCAAACCGCCGCGCGTGGCGGTGACGCAGGCGATGCCGCCACCCATCAGGCCGCCGCCGAGAATGCCGACGCGATGCAAGGCGCGCGGCTGAGCATCGCCGCCCCGCTCTTTTTTCAGCGCGGTGGAAGCGAAGAACAGGCTGCGCAACGCCGCCGATTGCGGCGTCATCGCCAGCTCGCCAAAGGCGCGCACTTCGGCTTCATAGCCGCTGGCGCTGCCGTGATCCAGCCCGGTGCGCACCACCTGAATGATGCGCTCCGCCGCCGGGTAGTTGCCGTGCGTTTTCGCCAACGTTTTCTTGCGCACGATGCTGAACAGCAGATTTCTGCCCAGCGGGCCGTTGAGCAGACGATCCTGCCATGGCAGCTCGCGCTGATGCTTCCAGCCCTGTTTCACCCGCTCGATGGCGGTCTGCAGCAAAATCGATTGCGGCACGGCGTCGTCCACCAGCCCCATGCGCAGCGCCTGGCGGGCGCGAATGTGCTTGCCGGTCAGGATCATGTCCAGCGCCTTGGCGGCGCCTACCAGGCGCGGCAGGCGCTGCGTGCCGCCGGAGCCCGGCAGCAGGCCCAGTTGCACTTCCGGCAGACCGAGCGCGGTTTTGTCATCCAGCGAACAGACGCGGCCGTGGCAGGCCAGCGCCAATTCCAGCCCGCCACCCAGGCAGGCGCCGTGGATGGCTGCCACCACCGGCACCGGGAAGGCGGCGATCTGCGCCAGCGTGCTCTGCCCTTTCTTGGCCAGCGTTTCCGCCTCTTTGGCGCTGGTGCAGGCGGCGATCATGGTGATATCGGCGCCGGCGATAAACGAGTCCGGCTTGCCGGAAACGATCACCAGCCCTTCCAGCGCAGTATGCTGCTGCGCGCGGATCAGCACGTCGTTAACCTGTTCGACGAACTCGGCCTTGAGCGTATTGACCTTGTCGCCCGGCACGTCGATGGTGATCACCCCGATGTTGTCGGGGCGGATCGTCAGTTGAAAGGCCGACGGTTTGGCGCGCTGCTCGTGCAATGCGTTTTCGACGCTCATCATTCCACCTCCACGATCATCGCGGCCCCTAACCCGCCGGCGGCGCAGGCGGTGGTCAGGCCCAGCCCGCCGCCGCGGCGTTTCAGCTCACGCAGCGTCTGGGTAATCATGCGCGCGCCGGTGGCGGCGAACGGGTGACCATAGGCGATAGAACCGCCCAATACGTTGAATTTGTCCATGTCCACTTCGCCGATTGCCTGGCTGCGGCCAAGCTTCTCGCGGGCGAACGCTTCGCTGGCGAACATCTTCAGGTTGGCCAGCGTTTGCGCGGCGAAGGCTTCATGCATGTCGATGAGCGTCAGATCGGCCAGGCCGATGCCGGCGCGATCCAGCGCCAGCGGCGTGGCGTAGGAGGGCCCCAGCAGCATGTCTTCCCACACGTCGATGGCGGCGAAGGCGAAACTGCGCAGATAGCCGAGCGGCTGTAGCCCCAGCTCTTTGGCGCGCGATTCGCTCATCATCAGCACCGCCGCCGCGCCGTCGGTCAACGGCGTGCTGTTGGCCGCAGTGACGCTGCCGTGTTTGCGATCGAACGCCGGTTTCAGCTTGGCGTAGGAAGCCAGGCTGGAGTCTTTGCGGATATTGTTGTCTTCAGAAAGCTGAGCGCGGTAAGGCGGCACGTAGGCGGTCATGACCTCGTCGCGCAGCCACCCCTCCCGCCAGGCCTTGGCCGCCAGCTCGTGGGAACGATGCGCCAGCGCATCTTGCGCTTCACGGGTGATGCCGTGGCTTTTCGCCATCTGTTCGGCGGTATCGCCCATGCGCAGGCCGGTGGAATACTCCGCCACCGCCGGCGGCACCGGCATCAGATCGCGGAATTTCAGCCGGCTGAACAATTTGAGGCGCTGCGACAGCGTGCGCGCCTTGTTGACGTCCACCAACGTGCGCGCCAGCGCCTTGCTGACGCCGATCGGCAAGACGGAGGAAGAGTCCGCCCCGCCGGCGATGCCGACGCTGATGCTGCCGGCCATGATGCTCTCCGCCACGTTGGCGATCGCCTGGAAACTGGTGGCGCAGGCGCGCGACACGCTGTAGGCGTCGGTATGGACGCTCATGCCGGTGCCAAGCACGATCTCACGCGCGATGTTCGGCGCTTCGGGCATTTGCACCACCTGGCCGAACACCAGTTGTTCGATCAGTTGCGGCTCGATACCGCTGCGCGCTAACAGCTCGCTCACCGCCGTTTTCCCTAAATCCACCGCCGGAATGCCGTGATAGGCGGTCGCCTGTTTGGCAAAGGGGGTACGCAGTCCATTCACAATCGCAATGCGGTCACCATGACGGGTCACCAACGGCAGTGCCTTACTCATAAATGCTCCTGAAGAAAATAACGTCAGCGCAATGGGCAGAAAGAGGTCTGACCTGATGAGGTCATTGTTAACCAAACGGTTACATTTGGCAAACCGGCAGAGATCAAAACTGCGAGCAGGCGCACTTTCTATCGGGAACGAGGCGGGGAAGGAAATCCCCGGCGCGCAGCAGGCGGCGCCGGGGGTAAAGCGGGGATTAACGCAGGCCGAGCTGGAAGATCAGGGTTTCCGCCTGGCAGGCGAAGGTAAAATCGGCTTCCAATTGTACGCCGCCGTCAACCGGTTTAATGCTACTGCTGATGTCACAGGGATCGGATTCGACCGCGCGCGCCTTTTCGCTCAGGGCCGCCAGCATCGCCTCCGCATCTTGTTGATTGCTGAACACCTGGCTGTAGGATGCGGTGCAATCGGTGTTATCCATCACGGTGCCGACATCCACGCAGCAACACGCGGCGGTTTCCTGGGCGCTGCATTTATTAATTGCATCTGACATGGTTGGTTCTCCTCAAGGGCCTCTGTTATCAGCCCAAATTGCCGTTTTATTCACCGGCGCAAAGCCACAAAATTCTGTGGGTATTTTACGCTCCCAAGCCGGCAATCACTAGCACTTACTTTTACTGGGTGTTTTAAGTGATGGAAATCACAAATAAAAATGAGCGCCTGCTAAGAAATGGTAAGAATTTTGTTATTTACCACTGTCTTTTTGTTAAGCAGATCTCTTTTTTGATATCAGAGTGGAAATATTTCAAAAACAAACTTGCAACATTTTCACAGGTCAGACCTATACTTCAGCCACTGGTCTGATTTGTCTGAACGATAACGGACCCTACAATCCCGCGCTCCTTGTTACTTCGTGTAACAATAGTTTAAATAATAAACACATAATGAGGTTTTGGTCATGAGCCAGAAAAACCTATTGACTAAATCAGCTCTCGCAGCTGCAGTGGCAATTATTTCTTCAAACGTGTCTGCCGCAGGATTCCAGCTGAATGAGTTCTCATCAGCTGGTTTAGGACGTTCGTATTCTGGCGAAGGCGCCATGGCGGATACGGCGGCCTCCGCAAGCCGCAACCCGGCGTTGCTGATGATGTATACCCGCCCGGAACTCTCTTTCGGCGCAGTCTTCATCGATCCGGACGTAGATATTTCCGGTACCTCGCCTTCCCGCGCCAGTCTGGATGCGAAAAACATCGCGCCGACCGCCTGGGTGCCGAACCTGCATTATGTTCACCCGATTAACGATCAATTCGCCGTAGGCGGCTCGGTCACCAGCAACTTCGGTTTGGCGACCGAATTCAATAACGGTTACACCGCAGGCGCTTACGGCGGTAAAACCGATCTGGAAACCCTGAACCTGAACCTGAGCGGCGCCTATCGTCTGGACCAACACTTCAGCTTTGGCCTGGGCTTTGACGCCGTCTACGCCAAGGCTAAACTCGAGCGTTACGCCGGTGAATTGCCTAAGCTATTGGCCGCTCAAGGCTTACAAACCGGTAGATTAACGCAGCAGCAAGCCGGAATGATCGCTCAAATCCCTGGCGATACCCAGATTTCTCACCTGAAAGGCGATAAATGGGGCTTCGGCTGGAACGCCGGTATTCTCTACGAAGTGGATGAAAACAACCGTTACGGCTTCACCTATCGCTCTGAAGTGAAAATCAAGTTCGACGGCGATTACAAGAGCAGCCTGCCGGCACAGTACAACCCAATTACCCAGGCGCTGGGCGTTGGTTTACCGTGGGGCACCAGCGGCAGCACCATTCCAGGTTCTCTGGATCTGAACCTGCCGGAAATGTGGGAGCTGTCCGGTTACAACAAAGTGGCGCCGCAGTGGGCCGTTCACTACAGCCTGGCTTATACCAGCTGGAGCCAGTTCCAGGAGCTGAGAGCCACCGGCAACAACGGCCAGACGCTGTTCGAGAAGCATGAAGGCTTCCGCGATGCCTACCGTATCGCATTGGGCACCACCTACTTCTACGACGACAACTGGACCTTCCGTACCGGTATCGCCTTCGATGACAGCCCGGTGCCTGCCCAAAACCGTTCGATTTCCATTCCCGATCAGGATCGTTTCTGGCTGAGTGCCGGTACTACCTATGCGTTCAACAAAGACGCCTCGGTTGACGTCGGCGTGTCCTACATGCACGGCCAGAAAGTCACCATCAATGAAGGTCCTTACACCTTCAACTCGGTGGGTAAAGCCTGGCTGTACGGCGCCAACTTCAACTACCGCTTCTAATCTCGCTTGAGATGGATGCCAAAGCGCCCCGCGGGGCGCTTTTTCTTTGCCTGTCGCTCGCAGCGGGCGTAAAAAAACCCGCCAGACGGCGGGTTTTCATGGGCATAAGGCCGGCGGTTACTGCGAGTCGATCTCGTCCAGATCGCCCTGAATCGCCTTGGCGTTCGGGTTCTCTTCCGGCTTGAGCGAACCGCCGTTGGCGATGAAGTCGTGGCGCTGGAAGTAAGCTTCGCGCACCATGACATAAGGATCGGAGGAGTTGCGCAGCAGGCCGTCGGAATCCAGCAGTTGAGCGCGAGTTTCGATACCCTCGACCACCCATTTGCCCGCCGACATCCAGAAAGTCAGGTAGCTCAGCATCGGATACAGCGTATCCGCAAAGTCGCCGCCGTCTTCACGCAGGGTAAAGCTGCCGTAGCCCGGCAGCATCACGTACGGACCGTAGCCCACATCGTAATGCCCCAACGTGCTGCCGAAACGGTTCGGCTCTTCGCGCGCCAGTTTCGGGTTGGCCATGCCGGCCACGTCGATCAGGCCGCCCATCCCGAGCAGGGTGTTCAGGAAGAAACGGTTGAAGTGGATCATCCCGCGGTAAGGATCCCCCTTCAGGAAGGCGTTGACCATGCTGGCCGGCTCTTCCAGGTTGGAGGTGAAGTTGCTGATGCCGTTACGCGCCGGCATCGGCACGTAGTCACGCCAGGCCACCGCGACCGGACGCAGGATATAAGGATCCAGGACGTTGTAGTTGAAGTCGAACATCGTCCGGTTAAATCCTTCCAGAGGATCGGAACGCCCTTGCGGCTCATTGTCTGGCGCGCTGGCACAGCCCACCAGTAATGCCGCTGCGAATGCCACCCCAGTCAGGCGAAAGTTCATATTTTTCTCCATAAAAACACGTTCGGTCTTATTTTTCAGGGACCTGCTTGTTTATCTGAACGCTAACCTGCTCTTTGCCGCTGAATGTCTGCAGCGAGCTTTCGCCGAACCAGTCCCCCGGCTGCGGCGTGGCCAATCCGTCCTGTGAGAGGCGCACACGCACCTGCACCTGATGCTGTGCCGAGAGTAGACGCTCGGGCATCATGGCGTTGCTGTCGTCCAGAGAGAAAGACAGCGGAAAACGGCTCAGCGGCAATTGTTTTACCGCGACCGGCACCGGGCTGACGCCGTCGGTCACCGAGATAACCAGCGTCCCCTGCAGCGGCATGGCTTTCGCCACCTGCGGTGACAGCGAAACAGTCACATTCAGTTTAACAGTTTCTCCGCCGGCCTGGGCTTTTGCTTGTGCAATACTGCGCTTTATCACTTCCGCGCGCGGATCGTTAGCCGGCAGCAGCTGCAGCATCACTTGCCAGGCGCCGATCGCCTGTTTGAAATCGCCCTGTTCGAAAGCGTTGAACGCCAACAGGCTGAGCACCCGCGGATCGCTGTGATTTTCCGCGATCATGCGCCGCAACAGCTGCGTCGCCTGCTTGTTATCCTCCGGATCGTTGGATCGCGTCAAGACCTCGGCATAGCCGAGCCGCACTTCCAGACTATTCGGATCCAATTGATAGGCATGAGCAAACGCCTGCGTGGCGGTGGTGGCGTTGTTCAACGCCATGCCGACGCGCCCCAGCATCATCCAGTCATTGATATTGCGATCGTCCTGCTGCAACTCGGTGCGCAGCCCCAGCCCGAGGCGAGCGATCTCTTCCATGCTCAGCGGTTTGGCGCGCTCATTGGCGACGCGCTCACGCAATTCCGGCATTTGCGCCTGCACCAGACGCCAATCCAGCACCTGCGCCAACCCGCCGGTTTTCAGATAAAAGCCAACGGTCACCGCCAGCAATAACAGCACGCCCGGCACTAACGCCCAACGGTTGATCGGTTTCGCCTGCTCTGCCTGTTCGACGGGGATGTCGTTCAACAGGTTCTGTTGCAGCTCTTTAACCAGCTCCGGGCGCTCGGCCACCACGCCCTGCTGCTCGTCCTGCTCCAGTTCGCTGAGGCGATCCTGATAGAACGCCTTGTTCAGCGCATCGCGCGTAGCGGCGCTCTGCTTGCCGTGGCGCATCGCCGGCACCACCAGCGTTGCTGCGGCGCCGGCCAGCAACACGCAAATAATCAGCCAAAAAGCCATTAGGGTTTCTTCCTGTCAGTCTCTTGCAACAACGCCGCCAGGCGCTGCCGTTCCCGTTCGGAGAATTCATCGTCCACCGCCGCGTCGGGCCGGCGACGGGTGCGCAGGATCACCACCGCCCCGCCTATCAGCACGAACAGCAGCGGGCCGATCCACAAGATCAGCGTCGCCGGCGTTACCGGCGGTTCGTAGGTGACGAAATTGCCATAACGCGCCACCATGTAGTCGATGATCTGCTGCTTGCTTTGCCCCTGCATCATCAGCTCGTACACCTTGGTGCGCATGTCTGCGGCGATAATGGCGTTGGAATCGGCAATGCTGTTGTTCTGGCATTTCGGGCAGCGCAGCTGTTCGGTCAACTCGCGATACTGTTGCTCCTGCTCGACGGAGTTGAAGCGATAGGTATCGATCGCCGCAGCGGCACTCCAGCTCAGCAGTGCGGCGCACAGCAGGACAATCAGCCTCATGCCTCACCCCCGTACTTTCTATACAGCGGCAGCACTTCCTGCTGCCAAACGCGCTCGTTCATGTCGCCGGCGTGGCGATAGCGAATAATCCCCTGGCCGTCGATAAGGAAGGTCTCAGGCGCGCCGTACACCCCGAGATCCAACCCCAGCATGCCGTCGCCGTCGTACAGGCTGAGGGCATAGGGATTGCCGAGGGAATTCAGCCAGGTCACCGCCTTGGCACGATCGTCTTTATAGTTCAGGCCAACCACCCGCACGCCGCGCGCCGCCAGCGTATTGAGATACTGGTGTTCCGCGCGGCAGGTCGGGCACCAGGTGGCCCAGACGTTAAGCAATATCGGCTTGCCGTCGCGCAGCACCGCCTGATCGTAGGTTTTGCCGGGCTGATCCAGCGATTCCAGCCTGAAGGTCGGCACCGGTTTGCCGATCAGCGCCGATTCCAGCATGGTCGGATCTTCGCCGCCGGCGTTGCGCGTCAGTTGCACCATCAGCGCCGCCACCAGCAGCAGGAAGAGGACCAACGGGATAAACAGCAGCTTACGCTTCATGATTGCGCCTCCAGCTTGCCTTCGCGCTTGAGTTTTTTGCTCATGCGATAACGCGGATCGAGAATGCACAGCAGGCCGCCGATCGCCATAAAGACGCCGCCGAACCAAATCCAGCGCACGAAGGGTTTGTAATACAGGCGTACCGCCCAGGAGCCGTCCTCCAGCTCCTCGCCCAGCGCCGCGTACAGATCGCGGCTGAAACCGCCATCGATCGCCGCTTCGGTCATCATGCTGCGCGCCACGCTGTAGTAGCGTTTCTCCGCGTGCAGCGTCGCCTCCGGCTTGCCGTTGCGCGTGACGTCGATGATGCCGACGCCGCCGCTGTAGTTCGGGCCGCGAATGTCGTGCACGTCGCGGAACACGAAGTGATAGTTGTGAATATCCACGCTGTCGCCGGCCTTCATCCGCACGTCGCGCTCCACGCTGTAGTTCTGGCTGAAGGCGATGCCGATCACCGTCACCGCCACGCCGAGGTGGCCGAGCACCATACCCCAGTGGCTGCGGGACAGCTGGCGCAGGCCGCGCCAGAAACCGTGACGGTGGGTAGCGCGCTCATGCAGCTCCATCAGCGTCAGGATGATCACCCACAGCGCCATAATCAGGCCCACCACCGTCATGCCGGCGATGCTGTCCTGCAGCAGCCACGGCAGCAGGATTGACAGCACCAGCGTCGCCAACAGCGCCACGCCGAGGCGGCGCCACAGCTTGCTCGGCTCATCGCGGCGCCAGCGCACCAAAGGCCCGATGCCCAACAGCAGCGCCAACGGCGCCATCAGCCAGGTGAACATGGTGTTGAAGAACGGCTCGCCGATCGAGATGCTGCCCAGCCCCAGCTGTTTGTGCACCAACGGCAGCAGCGTGCCCAACAGCACCACCAGCATGGCGGCGATCAGCAGCACGTTGTTGCCCAGCAGGAAGGTCTCGCGCGAGAAGGTCTCGTGCTGCACCCGGCTGCGCACCTGGCCGCCCTTGACCGCGTACAGCAGCAGCGAACCGCCGATCACGATCACCAGGTAGGCGAGGATAAACATGCCGCGCGCCGGGTCGGAGGCGAAGGAGTGCACCGAGACCAGCACGCCGGAGCGCACCAGGAAGGTGCCCAGCAGGCACAGCGAGAAAGCGGTGATCGCCAGCAACACCGTCCAGGCTTTGAACGTGCCGCGTTTCTCGGTCACCGCCAGCGAATGCATCAGCGCGGTGCCGGCCAGCCACGGCATAAAGGAAGCGTTCTCCACCGGATCCCAGAACCACCAGCCGCCCCAGCCCAGCTCATAGTAGGCCCAGGCCGATCCGAGCACGATGCCCAGCGTGAGGAACACCCAGGCGGCGGTGGTCCACGGGCGCGACCAGCGCGCCCAGGCGGTGTCGAGCCGGCCGGCCATCAGCGAGGCGATGGCGAACGCGAAGGCGACCGAAAAGCCGACATAGCCCATGTACAGCAGCGGCGGGTGGAAGATCAGGCCGATATCCTGCAGCAGCGGGTTGAGATCGCTGCCGTCGATCGGGAAGTTAGGCAACGTGCGGGTGAACGGGTTGGAGGTCATGATGATGAACAGCAGGAAGCCGGCGGTGATCATGCCCATCACCGACAACACCCGCGCCACCGCGTCCTGTGGCATCGCCCGGCTGCACAACGCCACCGCCAGCGACCAGCAGCTCAGCAGCAGCACCCACAGCAGCAGCGAACCTTCGTGCGCCCCCCAGGTGGCGGCGATGCGGTAATACACCGGCAGTTGGGTATTGGAGTTGGTGGCCACGTAGGCGACGGTAAAGTCATTGACCACGAAGGCATGCACCAGGCACAGGAACGCCAGCGCAATCGCGGCGAACATGCCGTAGGTCAGCGGGCGGGCCACCGCCATCATGCGGCTGTCCTGCCGCGCCGCGCCCCACTGCGGGTAAATGCTCAGCAGCAGCGCGATCGCCAGCGCCAGGCACAGCAGAAAACTGCCCAGTTCCGGCATCATGACTTGGCGCCCTCCGCCTGCGGCGCGTTATACGCTTCCGCCGGCCCTTTGTGATTCTCTTTCATCGCGTCGGCCACTTCCGGCGGGGTGTATTTCTCGTCGTGCTTGGCCAGCACTTCGCGCGCGTTGACCACGTTGCCCTCGCCCAGCACGCCCTGCGCCACCACGCCCTGCCCTTCGCGGAACAGGTCCGGCAGAATGCCGGTGTAGGTCACGCCGATCGCGCCGCGCGCATCGTAAATCTTGAAGCTGACCTGCAGCGTATTGGGATCGCGTTTCACCGAGCCGGGCATCACCATGCCACCGATGCGCAGCCGCTGGCCAACCTCGGGCTTCTCATGGTTTTCACCCTTACCCTGCAGGATTTCACCCGGGGTGTAGAACAGATCGATGTTGGAGCGCAGCGCGTACAGCATCAGGGTTGCGGTCAGCGCGATGCCGATCAGCACAACGATCGCCAGATAAAGGCGGCTTTTACGACGTGGATTCACAATGATTTCTCCCGCGGTGCGGCGGATTTTTGTTTTGATTGTTGCGCATGGCGAATGCGCCGCTCGCGCGCCTGACGGCGGCCGATCTCGGCGAGCAACTGCCGCCGTTGCCAGACGGTGTGCACCACCAGCCCCAACAGCGAAATCAGCGTGACGGCAACCGCCAGCCAGACATAGAAGGCATAACCGCCCATGGCGAAAAACGCCGGCCAGGAATCGAACGCGGCATTCATGACTGACGCTCCTTATTCACCAGCCCGGCGACCCACGGGCGCTGGCGCTCCTGGAACAGGATCAGATTGCGCAGGCGCATCAGCGTCAGCGTGACGAACAACAGCAGGTAGCCGAGGATCGCCCAGCGCAGCGGGGTGCGCATGCTTGGCGCGATGGATTGCTGCATGTTGGTCGAGCCCTGATGCAGCGTATTCCACCATTCGACGGAGAAATGGATGATCGGAATGTTCACCACGCCCACCAGCACCAGAATGCCGGCGGCCCGGCCCGCCAGGCGACGGTCTTCAAAAGCGTTATACAGCGCGATGACACCCATATAGAGGAACAGCAGCACCAGCTCGGAGGTCAGCCGCGCGTCCCATACCCACCAGGTGCCCCACATCGGCTTACCCCAGGCGGAACCGGTCACCAGCGCGATAAAGGTGAACACCGCGCCGATCGGCGCCATCGCCGCCACCACGGTATCGGACATTTTCATCTGCCACACCAGGCCGATAAACGCCGCCACCGCCATCGAGGCGTAGATGCCCATCGACCACATGGCCGCCGGCACATGAATATAAATGATGCGGAAGCTGTCGCCCTGCTGATAATCCCTCGGCGCGAAGCCAAAGCCCCATGCCCAGCCGAGCAGCAGGCAGGCCGCCGCCGCCAGCCCCAGCCAGGGGATAAAGCGGCCGCAGACGTGATACAGCCGTTCGGGCCGCGCCAGTTGATGTAACCATTTCCACATTGTCGTCAGTGCTCACGGTAATTTTTATGCGTCGGCCGCTCCGAGCGTTCGAAACGGCGAAAATCTTCTGCGGGGTACGCTCTTGTCGGCCTTGCCCCGTCTGTTCATTCAATACGTTAGCTAGTGCACGCTCACTCGCAGCGCCGCCGCGGTGGCAAACGGCGCCAATGTCACGCTGCCCGCCAGCATCGCGCCGAGTATCGCCAGATAGCCGTCGATCGGCATGCCCATCGAGGCGGCGTCGATCGCGCCGGTGGCGAAGATCAGCACCGGGATATACAGCGGCAGCACCAGCAGGCTGAGCAGCACGCCCCCTTTGCGCAGGCCGACGGTCAGCCCCACGCCGATAGCGCCGATCAGACTCAGCGTCGGCGTGCCGAGCAGCAGCGTACCCGCCACCGCCAGCCAGGTTTGCATATCGAGCGACAGCAGCAGCGCCACCAGCGGCGACAGGATCAGCAGCGGCAATCCCGTCACAACCCAGTGAGCACACACTTTGCCCAGCACCGTCATCGGCAGCGGCGTCGGCAGCAGCAACAGCTGCTCCAGCGAACCGTCGAGAAAGTCGTCGCGAAACAGCCGCTCCAGCGACAGCAGCGAAGCCAGCAGCGCCGCCACCCACACGATGCCCGGCGCAATGCGCGCCAGCAGCTGCGGTTCAGGGCCAATCCCCAGCGGGAACAGCGTGATCACAATCAGGAAAAACCACAGTGGGTTGACGATCTCCGACCCTTTACGGCAGGCGATCTTCAATTCGCGACGCACCAGAGTCAAAAACATCACAAACTCCCCGCGTCGTGTTCCGCCAAACGAATTTTGCCCACCGTTTGGCTGACGCCGGCCAAATCCTGATGCGTGGTCAACAATACCATGCCGCCCCGCTGCGCATGTTGTTCAAAAAGGCTAATCAACTCGGCTACGCCCTGTTTATCGATTGCCGTCAAGGGTTCATCGAGGATCCACAGCGGCGCCGCGCTGAGCCACAATCGCGCCAGCGCCACCCGCCGCTGTTGCCCGGCCGAAAGCTGCGCCACCGGCAGATCTTCGTACCCCACCAACCCCACCTGCTCCAGCGCGCGCCAGATGGCCTGATGCTCGACCGCGCCGCGCACCGCCTGATAAAACTGCAGATTTTCAAAGGGTGTCAATACGGCTTTGATGCCCGGTTGATGGCCGATAAACAGCAAATCTTGCTGATACGCCGCGCGATCGCGCAGCGTGTTGCGCCCGCGCCAGCACACCTCACCGCCGTCCGGCCGCGCCAGACCGGCGAGGATGCGCAACAAACTGGTCTTGCCCGCGCCGTTCGGCCCTTCTACCTGAATGATATCGCCCGGCTGAACTGAAAAGCTTAGCACGCTAAACAGGATGCGCTCATCGCGCACGCAACTCAGACTTTTGGCTTCCAGCATCAGGGAACTCATATTTTTCTTTGGGATAGCGAATCATAGCATAAGCCTTTCCCCGCACGCAGCCTGCGGCGGGCGCGCCGAGGGGCCAATATGGCGAGCAGGATCAAGAATGCGTGGAAAAAATCGGCGGATTTTAACTCTTGTTACCTTTTTCTGTATTTCGCCGCATTTAGACCGGGCAACTACGCTTAATGACGTGAACTCACCCTTATTGAGCAGGAGCGACAGCATGAACGAACAGCCACGCCAGGAGCACGAGCCGGATGAGACAATGCAGGTAGAGAGCGAAGAGCAGGAACAGGGCAAACGCGAAATCGAAGTCAGGGAAGAAAATTTGCCTTCGCGCGCGGCGGCGGTGCATGAGCAGATCCGGATGGAAGGCGAAAAAGAGCTGGAGCGCGACGGGCTGGCGCTGCTGTGGTCGGCGATCGCCGCCGGGCTGTCGATGGGCGCCTCGCTGGCGGCGAAAGGCATTTTCCACGCCCGCTTGCCGGACGATCCCAGCCGCTTTTTCATTGAGAACCTCGGCTACACCTTCGGTTTTATCATTGTCATTATGGCGCGCCAGCAGCTGTTTACCGAAAACACCGTCACGGCGGTGTTGCCGATCATGCATAAGCCCACGCCGCGCAACCTGCTTATCCTGCTGCGCCTGTGGGGCGTGGTGCTGCTCGGCAATCTGATCGGCACCGCGCTGGCGGCGCTGGCGTTTACCCATATGCCGCTGTTCGACGCCGAAACGCGCCGCGCCTTCATCAGCCTGGGCGAAGAGGTGATGCGCCATACGCCGGGAGAAATGTTCGCCAACGGCATCCTGGCCGGCTGGATCATCGCCACCATGGTATGGATGTTCCCGGCCGCCGGCGCGGCGAAAATCTGGGTGATCGTGTTGATGACTTACCTGGTGGCGATTTGCGATTTGACGCATATCGTGGTCGGCTCGGTGGAGATCCTGTATCTGGTGTTCAACGGCGCGATGGGATGGCAAGCATTCGTTTATCCGTTCGCCCTGCCGACGCTGGCGGGTAACATCATCGGCGGCACCTTTATCTTTGCGCTGATAAGCCACGCACAAATCCGCAACGATTTGAGCGCCAAAAATAAGGCGGCGCGCCTGCAAGAGGAAAAACGGCGCCACGGCGGGGAAAAACCGTGATCGCCGTCGGTTAGCCGAGGAAATTTCGGCGCGAACTGGCGAGGTATTGAGCAAACGCGCCGCTAAGCGCTTATTCTGCGGGTAAAAAAAGGTATAATGCCCCGGCAGCTTCGGTTGCCGGTCCGCAGCGTCCCCGTAGTTAAACGGATATAACAAGCCCCTCCTAAGGGCTAGTTACTGGTTCGATTCCAGTCGGGGACGCCATTTTTCCTTATCGAGCCAATGCGCATCGACCGCCCGCGGCCCCTGCTCCAATCCCTTGTTCAGCCCTAATTTCATCCCTGCGGGTGCAGGCACGCCATCCAGGTCATTCCTGCCAACGCGATTGGCTGATGTTCCCGATTATTGGCCATCGCATTTCCTGAAAACATGAACAGAATAAATGCCAGCGTGAATTGAATGGCCCGTTTTCCTAAACCGGCGACGATGATTCGGCCAAAGGCAGACAGCCTTAAATACAGTAGCAGGAGTATGTGGTGCCGTTTATTCATCGAATCGGGGCGATTTTCTCTATTCATGACGTCTCCTTTTCCATCACTACGTCACAGGAATAAGTATATCGACATTGATAACTTTACTGTTTGAATTTTCATCTCTATATAGCTCGATAAAGAAGCTCTCCCTCATTTTGACGTTGATAGCCGGCAAGTAAGCGTCATATATCCCCTCAAAAAAATTAACGTACTCAGGCAACTCGCCCATAAAGGGAATAACAATATATTTGCCCATTGGGATATAGAAGTTGAAGATGGAGTGAAAAACTGCCTGCTCCTTGCCGTTGGCATGGCACTTATTCCCCCTGCTTTTCTCTACATTATATACCCCCCAATTTTTGCTTAGCCGTTTCTCATTAGTCTGCGCAATATCATTGGCATCTCTGTATTTCCTTATAGAATGGAAAATTAATGTTTTGTAATGCTTCAGCATCTCGATGTCATCCGGCATGACCGTATGATAAAAATAGGGTTTATTGTCGCTGCCGTACGGGGGGATCTGGGTGGAGAAATCCCATCCCCGGCTGTTTCTAAAGCTGTTGGGCGTTTCGCCAAAGAAACGTTTGAATGCCCGGGTGTAGCATTGCTGAGAGGCAAACCCCGATGCCAAGGCGACATCCAATATGTTCCCTTGATGCTGTTTGAGCAAGACAGCCGATCGGCTCAGCTTTCTATTCCTTATATACGTCCCGAGCGTAATGCCAAAGTAATGCTTAAACAACCGCTGCAAATGCCATTTAGAGTAACCCGAGATAATTGAAACCTTCTCAACCGAAAGCCCTTCCACAATATTCTTTTCCATATACTCCAATACTTGTAAAAGAATATCTCTTCTGTAATCCATGTGCGCTCCTTGCATTTATAAAAGCCGTATCATTTTCATTAAAATCGTTAAGCGAAGAAATTAAGTCACTAAGATTAATCCTAAAAAATCACGCCCTCTTCTTTTTATTCTCACACCCTCCAAGAGGTCATTATATAAATAACTGAAAATGATCATGTTATATAAATCCACCCACAAGAAAATCGAAAAACAAAATTTAACGACACAAAGTGCATCTATTGAAGGAGCACTTGCGCCGCCAGTGAGAATCACACTTTCTGTTAAATTTTTTATCTTAAAGTGTTTTTTATCGCATCAATTGCATGACCGAATAGGAATTTCATCATCAGAAATGAAATCGCATTTTATAGCCTTGATTGTTGATAACACTTATTGCAGCTAATGGGTAAAGCCTGAGCCGTGGCTAAGGAAGCTGAGAGAAATAAACGTAAAGCCTGAACATCAGGCTTAATAATCACGTGTCGCAACAGTAAGTTTCTTTTTTATCTTTCCCTGCACAGAAAAAGCGGATGCATCAACAAATCATGTTAGAGGCCATATATTGCCTTCCCGTCCCGGGGGCATTGATGCTCCCGCACCGCGCCAGCCTCTCCGCCGTCAAGCGCCAAGCCGATACGCGCCATAGTTTGTTACCGTAACCGCCCGCTCCTCAAAAAAAAGCCCAGCACGCAAAGCTGGGCTTTTCATCCAATGAGCGGATTAGTCCGTCAGGTTGTCGATCTCTGCCGCTCTGTGCTTACGCAACAGATACAGCAGCAAGGACACCCGTCGCTCGGTCCGTTCCGGGGTATCCGGCGGCAAGTTATAGCGCAAGGTGTAGCGCTCGTTGTTCTCGTTGCAAAAATCGATGACCAGTACGGGCGCGGACGCTCCCGCCACTTTTCGATAATTCAGCGAGATGCACGACAGGTTTTTGCCCATCTCAACTCACCGCGACGCTACGGCGGGTTGACTCGGCAATTCGCCCCACGCCGGCGCTCAACGCCGCGCCCAGCAGCAGTATCAGCAGTGAGCCCCACGCGGCGCGAGAGAGTTGCTTGGCCGCTTCATCAGCCGCTTCCCGCGCTTTCTGCTCGGCCTCGGCCTTGAGTTTTTCCACCTTCTGCACCGCCTGCTGATAAGCCTGGGCGTAGTTATCGACGATTTGGCTCGCTTCATCACGGCTCTTGCCGGTACGCGCCGCAACAATATTCACCAGCGCGTCCTTATCGGCGGCGCTCAACGTCGGCTCACCGGACTGCTTAACGCGCTCGAACCACTGCTTAAGCTCGGTGGCGGCCTGCGCCGGATCGGCCGCGGCATCCACGGCCGACTGTTTGCCGTCGGCGGCCGCCCGATTGGCTTTCTGCTCCAACCGAGCCGGATCCAGCTCCGGCTTACCGGTCTGCTTAAGCGTTGCGTTCAACTGGCTTTCCAGGTTTCCCCAGTCCAGGCTGATGCCCTTTTTATCCAACTGTTGCTTCAGGCTGTCGCCCACGCTTGGCGCCGCCGCCGCCAGGCCGCTGCCCGCCAGCGAGAGCCCTTTGCCAACCGCGTTGCCAGCCAGCCCCACCACACCGCTTGCCAGCGACACCATCAACCAGGTGGTCAGTAAGGTGGTGATCGCCCAGCTCAGCAGGCCATGCAAGCCGCCGCGATTCGGCGCAGTGCGGCCGGCGACGAATGCGCCCGCGGCCAGCGACGCCAGCGTTGAAACCAGCAGCCAGATCCCGGTGCCGGTGCCAAATCCGCTCAGCGGGTTGCCCTTTTGCATCATATCCACGGCCTGGGCGCCGATCGCCGTACCCAGCACGCTGAATATCAGATAAGTCACCAGCGCCACGGCACTCCCGGCCAATATCGAGCCCCATGACACCTGAAACGCAAAGCGATTTGATTCATAGACAGTGGTCATCGTTGTTCCTTATATTTTCTGGACAAGTGATTGCAGGCACGGCAGAAAACCGCGCAGACAAATTCAGTCTGCCGCGCGGCATCATCGGCCGTCCCGGTTCATTTGCACCAGAACGCCTGGTGCATTCACACCCTGCGAATACGCACGTTATGCACTAAGCTGCTCAGCGAGTAGCGCAACCCGCGGCCCCTAGAGAGGCCGCTCCCCTTCTGTCTAGCGGAGAACACATGAGCCAATCCGTCTTGGCCAGCGAAACCAACCGCGGCCACCTGCAGCAAATCATCTCCGGCTTGTCCGACGGCGTGATCCTGACGGATACCGATCAAACCCTGCTATGGGCCAACGAGGCCGCGTTAGCCATGCATGGCGTGAGCCACCAGCAAGCCCTGGGGGCCAATGCCGGCGAGTACGCGGCGCGTTTTGCCCTGCGCTATCGCAACAACCATCCGCTGGCTTTGGAACAGTACCCTTTGAACCGGGTTGCCGATGGCGAGACCTTCACCGATGTGGTGGTGGAAGTTCGCCAGGTCGACGATCCGGACAGTTTCTGGGTGCACCGCCTGCGGAGCCTGATCGTCACCGATCCGCAGGGGCAGCCGGAGCTGCTGGCGCTGATCATGAGCGACGCGACGGAGTGGGCCAGCGCCGAACAGCGCTTTGAAAAAACCTTTAACGCCAATCCGGCACCGGCGGTCATCTGTCGGCTCAGCGATCTGCGCTACGTCAAGGTCAATCAAGGGTTCCTTGATATGACCGGTTACCAACGTGAACAGGTCTTGGGGCGTTCGGTTTATGAACTGGACGTCCTGCAACAGGCCGAGCATAAAGAGCTGGCCGTGCAGCGCCTGGGGGAAGGCGCCACCATTCCGCAGATGGAGGCCGAGCTGAAACTGCCCGACGGAGGCAGCAAGCTGGTGGTGGTTGCCGGTCAACCGTTGGACATCAATGAAGACGACTGCATGCTGTTCACGTTTACCGATCTCGAACCCCGGCGCCAGGCTGAATCGGCGCTGCGAGAAAGTGAAGAGCGGTTCGCCAAATCTTTCCGCCTGAGCCCGGTGCCAACGCTGGTGTGCACCGCAGACGGGCGGCGCGTGCTGGACGTTAACGAAGCCTTCGTCCGCGCCATCGAATACGACGCCGAAGCCTTGATCGGCAAATCGGTCGACGAGATCCCGGTTTTTGACGATCCCGAGGCGGGCAGCCGTTTGTTTGCCGCCCTGGAAAAAACCGGCAATGTCGAAGGGATGGACATCCGGGTGCGCAAGAAAGGGAGCGAGTTAATCGACTGCGTGGCCTCGGCGGATGCCGTCAGCATCCATAATGCGCCCTGCTATCTGTTGGTGCTCATGGACATTACCGAACGCAAGCGCTCGGAGCTGGAGCTGGTGAACGCCATCGAGGAAGTGATGCAGGACGCCTCGTGGTTTAGCCAAACCCTGATCGAAAAACTGGCTAATGTGAAAAGCATCAATCGCTCCAACCAGGCCGGGTTTGCCGCCAGCGATCTCACCCCGCGCGAGCGCGATGTGCTGGGTTTGATCTGCGAGGGACTGCCGGACAAGAAAATCGCGGCGCGCCTCAATCTGGCGCTCAACACCATTCGCAATCATGTCGCGACGGTCTATTCCAAACTCGGCGTGCACAGCCGCAGCGAAGCCATCGTATGGGCCAGAGAACGCGGGCTGTTTACCGGCGGACCGGCCTCGATGAATGGCAAGTAGCCTGCAAATGCACTAGCCATACCGATGCAAACGCCCCTTATGAGCACCGAGTGAAGTGCATAACATGGCGGTGCAAATGCAGGCTTTCGCCCTGAGCGAACGCCAAACGGATCGAACCTAAGGAGCGCATCATAATGAACAGCGAAAAAGCCAATGGCATGATGGAAAAAGTGGCGGGCAAAGCGCAGGAAATCGCGGGCGACGTCAGCGGCAACGAACGTTGGCAGGCCGAAGGCGTCACGCGCCAGGCAGTGGGCGCGCTGCAAGAAAAATACGGCGACGCCCTGAGCTGCGCCGGCAGCATGATGAAGAAAAATCCCCTCGCCGCGTTGGCACTCGTTGCCGGCGCAGGTCTGTTGGCCGGCCTGCTGCTGCGTCGCCGTTGATGGGCGCCGACGAGCAAACCACTTTTCCCTGAATGCCGTGTCCGGTGGGCAGCCACCGGGCACGGTTCTTTGCCAGGCGGGGGATTGCTGCCTCCCTCTCGTTGGCATCCGGGCTTAACGCGTGCTCTGCGTCGCCATGCGACGGATTATTATGGCGAAACCATTCTATCCCGCATGGAACATGAGCCTTTATCGTTCAGGCTGTCGCACACCGCCTTTACTCACGGCTTAACGGCACCTCTTTTATTATATTCGTCCTATTGCTGATTATCATCGCCCTCTCAGTCAACGCCCCCTGTGTCTGTTATTTCCGCGTGTTATGCCAGTAAGTTAATTTACCCTCAACATAACGAAATTCCTCGGCATAAAAACCGAATATATCAATCAGGCTGGGTTTATCCTCCGCACCATTAAATGTTAATATTGCCGGATTATGCGCACGGAGAAATAGCATGTTCCCCAGTAAAAAACATTCGCAGCGGGCGACCCCGCTGACCAGCTATCAATTTTCCAGGCTGCATACTTTCGAATGCGTCGCCCGTCATTTATCTTTTGCGCTGGCGGCACAAGAATTGTCGATCACCCCCAGCGCCGTGAGCCACCGCATTAATTTGCTCGAAAAGGAATTGGGGTTTCTGCTATTCCAACGCTTTCATCGCAGAATTACGCTGACGCCGGAGGGCGAACGCATGCAATGGGCGCTGGACAGCTCCTTCAACACCTTGAATCAGGAAATCCTGGACATCAAAAATCGCGAGTTGACGGGGACCTTGACCCTCTACTCGCACCCGTCCCTGGTGCAATGTCTGCTGCTGCCGCGCATCGGCGATTTTATCGCCCAGCACCCCACCATTCACCTCAACATTCTGACCGGGCAGGAAATCATCAACCTGGCCAACCGCGGCGTGGATCTGGCGATGTACTTCGGCAAACTGCGCTCGGGGCGGCATCTGGAAGAAGCCTTTATGCAGGAATCGATGGTGCCGATCTGCACGCCGCAGTACGCCGCCGCACACAATCTGTATGATGCGCCGGAAAACCTGGCTCACTGTACGCTGCTGCACGATCGCTACAACTCCGGCGAAGATGAGTGGCAAACCTGGTCACAACACTTTGCGCTGGGGCTGGATACCGACAGTAAAAGTATGGAGTTCGACCGTTCCGATCTCGCGGTGCTGGCCGCTACGCGGCACCTTGGCGTCGCCATGGGGCGGCTTAATCTGGTGCAGGACTGGATCAAAAGCGGCGAGCTGATCATTCCATTCGCCGATATGACCGTGCCCTGCGAACACTGCTATTTTACCTCGACCATCTCTGAGCGGCAGTGGCCGAAGATCCTCGCGTTTAAGCAGTGGATCATGAAAATATCCCCTCTGGTCTGATGGCCAGAGGGTTATCGCCATACTTTGGGAGAATAAGAAAAATGCAACGCGCAGGCATAGAGCCGGCCGGCCTTTGAATAAGAGATATATTTGCGATTTTTATCCCAGGTCAGCAGGGAATTATTGGCAAAGTAATAAACCTCCAGCGGCATCCCGTTAGCCAATTTCGACCAACCTCGGCTTCTTATCACGGTAAAGTCACCGTTATCGCTGAGCGTAATCAACGGCACGCCCCAGGCATAGCGGGATATTTGCAGCTGAATAATGAATTGGCTTGCGCAGCTTATTTGGTAATTCTGTACATCAACATCCATAATTTATATTTTTGGTGCCACCCTACGGTCAAAATAAATAAGATATGAACAACTCACCACGATTAACCCCAGCACGATCAGCACGGCACCCAATACAAACTCAATTTGCAGCGGCTCGCCGAGCATGACGACGCCGGCCAGGATGCCGAATACCGGCGTCATAAAGGTGAGAATGCCCAGCGAGGACGCCTGATAACGGCGCAACAGTGAAAACCAGATCAGGTAGCTGAAAAACGACACGATCACCGTTTGGAACAGCAGGCTGCTCCAGGCCACCCGGCTCAGAGCGACGTGCAAATTGCCCGAAGCTATCGCCAGCAACGACAGCAGCACGCAGGCGCCCGTCAACTGGAACAGCAGCGTCTGTTTAGCCGGGCACTCCGCCAGACGCGAGGTACGGATCACCAGCGTAGAACCGCCCCAGGCGATCCCCGCCAGCAGGCCGTAGAGATCGCCCTTCAACCGAGCTGCGTCGCCGCTGCCCTCAGCCATGCCCGATATGGCCAACACCACGCCGCCAAAGGCGATGAGCATGCCAAGCCACTGCACCGGCGACAGGCGTTCCTGGCGAATCAGAAAATGCAGGCCGAGAGCGGAAAACAGCGGCGCAGTGTACAAAAACACCGCCATATGCGAAGCGCTGGTATAGCGCAGCCCTTCGGAGACAAAAAAGAACTCCAGCGCGAACAATGCCCCTACGCTCAAACCGGCGCTCAGCGTGGCGCGATCCCAGGTGAAGCACTCGCCGCGGCAGCGCGCCAGCAGGTAAACCCCCAGCGCGGCGAGACCGGAGCGAATGGCAATTTGCAGCACCGCCGACACATCCGGTTCGGCGGCCTTGATCGCCACCTGCTGCATTCCCCAAATGGCGCATAGCATCACCATGGCGGCGGCAGCCCTGCCGTCGATACCGATTCTTGCATTCATAATAGGGTTCTCGCCGCCGTTGAAATAATTACAGGCTGCCGTCGCGTTATTCTTTATACACCACGATTTCCTGATAAAGCTTAATAATTTCGCCATCGCTGTCGACGGAGTCGGTATATTCAGTTTGCTGCGCCAGGTGAATCACCTTCCAGCCTTTTCGTGCCAATTCAGGGATCGTCAGGCGCCCCACGCCGCGGCAGAAAAACAGAGTGTCGTCAGACAACCTTAGCTTACTAACCTCTGCATAATCATAAGCTTGAGAATGGCAGACGTGCGACTCCGCCGCCATCGCCGGTAATGAAAACAGCCCCACCAACAACATTAACAGGTTTCTCATGGCGACCTCCCAATCGCTTATTCCTGCCAACCGATTACGCAAAAATGCCTCACGTTAATACGGCGGTGACAGGCTGGAATTAATTATCTCTTGCATGGCTGAAATTACAGGCTGGGGTTGGTGACTGACAAATGAAAAATATAAACCTTGGCGTTAAATGAATTCATCCGAGTGGAGAGAGAGGCAGAGCGGCCACTTTCACCGCACGAAATGGTCAAAAACCGGCCAATAATTAGCAAGAAAAGTAATTATTTATTTCACCGTTTATGCTACAAATGCCGCCCGCCGCTAAAACACCAAAAAAAACCGTCAAAATGCGCAAAAACGCAGCTTTCTGCGCAAAACATCGGCATGGCGGCGCTGATGAGGGCGGTCATACCTAAAACAGGGATAACACATGGCAATGAAATTGCGCGTAATGACTCAAGCGGTGGCGCTGGGTCTGGCGATCGGCAGCGCGTCGTTCGCCGCTCAGGCGGAAATCACCCTGCTGAAGCAAGATCCACAGGCCGGCGATCCGCTCAGCCGCCTGAACTTCACCGTTGGCGGCAGTATTCGTCCGCAGTTCAACAACATGACGGGCGACGGTGACAAGGGCTCGTACAAGCGTAACGGCTTCGACGGCGGCACCCGCTTCCGTTTCGCGGCGGACTACTATCTGTTCGACGATATCAGCTGGATCAGCTACTACGAGCTGGGCGTGAACATTCCGGCGCTGTTTGACTGGGATCATCACTATGCCGACGGCGCGAGAAACACCAGCCGCCGCATGCTGTACACCGGCCTGAAAAGCAACACCTGGGGCCAGATGACCTTCGGTCAGCAGAACAGCGTTTATTATGACGTGGTGGGCGCCAAGACTGATATCTGGGACTACGACATGCTGGCCCAGGCGCCGGGCAACGGCATTAACGGCGACTACGACGGCTCTTACCGTTCACGCAAAATGCTGAAGTACAAGAACCGCTTCGGCGATGCGGACGTTTACGCCTCGTACCTGTTCAGCGACAGCGACTATCTGCCGGGCAACGGCCTGCGCTACAAGCGCAAAGGCGGCGGCTCTCTGGGTGTGGATTACCATATTACGCCGGATCTGACCTGGGGCACCGCCTGGAACTACACCCGCGCCGAAATGCGCAACCCGTCCACCAGCGGCAGCAAAAGCTACGATCAGAACATTTTCGGCACCGCCATCAGCTGGAAACCGGACAACTGGACCCTGACCTTCGGCGGCGGTTACTACAACGACTTCCTGACCACCAAGAAAGCCGACGTCAATAATTACTTCGCCGGCGATGCGTGGGGTATCGAATACCTGGCCGGTTATACCGTGCCGGTAGGTCAGTACGCGGTGAAATCGGTGATGCCGTACTTCATGGGCGACCGCCTGGAATACATCACCGGCCGCAACTACCAGCGCATCGACAACGGCCTCGGGGTAACCGTACAGTTTGACTACGGTTTCCGCGTTGACGTGGAGCACGTGCTGACATCGAGCACCGACAACCTCGGCGATATGACCGTGGTGCGTCTGCGCTACGATTTCTGATTGCTCAGAATGCAAAAAAGGCCGCGCAAGCGGCCTTTTTCGTTTATTGACGCAGCGTCAGAAGCCGCCGCGCGCCGAGCGCCCGACCGCTTCGCCCAGTTGCCATACCGCCATGGCGTAATGGGTGCTGTGGTTATAGCGGGTGATGACGTAGAAGTTCGGCAGACCGTACCAATACTGGTAGCCGGTGCCGACATCCAGCCGCAGCAGGCTGGCCTCTTGGTTATCACCAAGCGAACCCTGCGGGCTCAGGCCGGCTTCGGCCAGCGCGGCGACCGAGTAGCGCGTCTTGAAGCCGTTTTCCAACCCCGGCGCCTGGCCGTTGGCCTGAATGGCGACCGGCTCGCCTTTGGACCAGCCGTGCGCTTTGAAGTAATTGGCCACGCTGCCGATGGCATCGACCGGATCCCACAGGTTGATATGCCCATCGCCGTTGAAATCGACCGCATAGCTTTTGAAGGAAGAAGGCATGAACTGCCCGTAGCCCATCGCACCGGCGAAGGAACCGCGCAACTCGAGCGGATCGTCGCCTTCGGTGCGCGACATCAGCAAGAAGGTTTCCAGCTCACCGGCGAAGTAATCGGCGCGGCGCGGGTAGTCGAAGGCCAGCGTCGCCAGCGCATCGATAATGCGGGTTTTACCCATTACGCGGCCCCAACGGGTTTCCACGCCGATAATCCCCACGATAATCTCCGGCGGCACGCCGTACACCTGCCAGGCGCGCTGCAGCGCATCCTGATATTGATTCCAGAACACCACGCCGTTTTGCACGTTATCCGGGGTGATGAACTTGTTGCGGTAGCGCAGCCAGGAGCCATTCGGCCCGGTTGGCCCCTGGGTAGACGGCGTCGGCGCCTGCCTGTCCATCAGCCGCAGCACCGAATCCAATCGCCGAGCCTGCGCCAGCACGTCGTGCAGCTGCTGCCGGTCAAAACCGTGTTCCTGCACCATCTTCTCGATAAAGCGCGCGGTATTCGGGTTATTGGCGAAATCCCCACCCAGCGGCGCGCCGCTGTGCGCCGGGCTCAGCAAAAAGCCGCCCTTTACCGGGGTGCTCTGCGGCGTAGCGGTGGTACTGGGTTTCGGCGTGCTGCTACAGGCAGCAAGCAAGGTAATCAGCGGTAAAAGCGCAACCAGGTGACGCATCGGATATCCATATAGCCATGCAAGAGATAAGTGGGAGTTATGTTAATGCATTGTTCAACGCGAACAAACAGGATTATGCCGCCAATGACCGCGTCAGGTAGCCAAACGTGCCAAATTGTGACGTTTTGCACGGGCAAAGAACGCCCGGTGCGGCCGCGCTGAATCTCAACCGCAACTAAATGAGAAAAGTTATCACCTTGACGCCCACGTTTGCCCCGATAAAATGCCCGACTGCTTGCCACCCGGCTATCGCCGCAATGATCACGACAATGGACTGTGATGGAATCTCTCGGACAACTCGCCAAAGACCTGTACCGTGAGCGCATCTCGCGCAAACCGTTTATTTTCTCGCTGGCGATCTTCGCCATCGGTATCGTGCTGCTGTCGTTTCTGTCGACCTATCTGGATAAAAACCATTTTCGCGCCCACGCGCACGGCGACGGCGCCGAATTCGTCTCGGTGCTGCTGTATCTGCTGTGCATTATGGTGTGGGCGTTGTTCTGTTTCGGCCTGGTCACGTGGTTCATGGCCAAAACCGCATTCCGACTCAACGATATCGGCCTGCCCGGTTGGGCGTTGGCCGTAGCGTGCTATGTTTGCTCGGTGCTCAACAACTACTCCCCCGGCCCGGTAGCGCGCTGGCTGCCGCTGTTCAGTCTGGCAGTCATGCTCTGCGCCCTGCTGTTGCCGCCCGACGGGCTGCGACGCAAGCCGCGTGAACAGACCGATTGAGCGCCATTCCGCTCAAGGCTATGGCTATCCGCCGGCCGTGCCGTCACAATAGCGCCTCATTCAAGTTTTAATCAGGGATCGCCATGTTCAGCCATTACTTCGCCCATTACGCCTTCGATCGCGACAGCGACGCCTGGCAGATCGGTTTTCGCGACTTCCCCGAGTGGCAAACCGCCTGCTATAAACGCGAAGACATCGAACTGGAGGCACAGGAAAGCCTGTTGGCCGCCATCGCCGCCACGATGGATGAAGGTTTGCCCCTGCCCGCCCCTTCCCCTCTGCAAGCCGATGAGTTGAGGGTACACCTGCCGGCGCTGGTGGCGCTGAAAATCGAACTGCACAACGCCATGCTGCGCAAAAACACCGGTAAAGCGGCGCTGGCGCGCAAGCTGGGTTTCAACGGCGGGCAAATGGAGCGGTTGCTGGATATCGGTTACGCCTCGAAGGTGGAAGCGTTGGAGCAGGCGCTGTATCTGTTGGGCTACGACGTGCGCGTGACAATAAGTGAAGTTTGCCAATAAGTTAGCAACAGGTAAGCAAAATATTATCCGCAGGGGCTAAATTTTCCTCCATTCGCGCCGATGTGATCGTTACCTAATCCTCTGTCGCAACAACGAAGGCTAAAAATGGAGTGGAGTCGCCGTCATATTTGGGCCGTTATTCTGCTGTCTTGTCTCGTTTTTTGGGTCATTCTGGCGACCGGCATCAACGCCGTCGCCTGAGCGCCTGCCGCTGCATTGCTTCATCCCTTATTTTACAGCCCGCCACGGCGGGCTAGTTCCTGTCGCCCGCCGATAAAAAGCGTTATAAAACAGCGCACCCTGTTCAAAAAACAGCCAAAAATTGTGATCAAAAACACAGTATTGAAATCAGACCAGTATTGAGAGTACATTAGCGCCGATCCTGTCGCGGTTCGGATTTTACCTCACGGAGCATGAGGCGCGACAACCGGACAACCCGCGCGCGAGGACGTTGTTCTTTCGTTTGGAAGAACCCGCCCGACAAACAGGTTGCCCATAAAACACTCAGCACAACAATCGGGATCATTGCTGGCGAGGACTCCAGACAGGAGTTGTTCAGTGAAATATTTTTTGATGGGCGTGTCATTCATGCTGGTTGCCTGGGTTGGCACCTTCATGTTGATGGTTGCCTGACCGGGAACACAGCCAAAGGGACGCGCGAGCGTCCCTTTGTCGTTTCCGTCGTTCGCCGTTATTTGCCCGGCATCATGCGGCGCAGGGTGTCGTCCTTGCGCAGGTAGTGGTGATACAGCGCCGCCAGCGCATGCGCGCCAATGATAAAGTAGCCGATATTCGCCAGCGTCTCATGAACCGTTTTAACCAGCTTGCGCATCACCGGATCCGGCGTCACCCATTGCGGTACCGGCCACCCCAGTAAAGCCCACGATTTCCCGCCGTAGGCCAGGGTTAACACGCCCAGCAGCGGCAACATCAGGAATACCACGTACAGCAGCCAATGGAAGATCTTGGCGCCCACTTCCTGCCATTCCTCCAGCGGCGGCGTGGTCGGCGGCGTCGCGTGGAGGGTGCGCACCGCCAGCCGAATCAGCATCAGGGCAAAAACCGAAGCCCCAAAATTAAAGTGCAGATTTTTGACCAGCGGCGCCCACGCCTCCGGCACCGAATCCTTCAGCAACATCGCCGCGTAGGTGAGGATCACCATCAGCAGCGTCAACCAATGTAAAACGATTTGCGATCGCGCATAGCGGTTGCTCATACACTCTATCCAAAAAAATAAAATTCAGCGTAGTCGAGCATAATGGGGAAATAATGAAGAAAACCTTGGGACGGGAAAAAATAAGGCCGGACAAACGTCCGGCCTGACAGGATTATTTGGCGCCGCCGCCTTTGCCCGGCATCAGCAACCCGTCCGCGCGGAACATGGCCTTGATGCCGCGTACCGCCTGGCGAATACGGTCCTGATTTTCGATCAGCGCGAAGCGCACATGGGTATCGCCATAGTCGCCGAAGCCGATGCCCGGCGAAACGCAAACCTTGGCTTCCGCCAGCAGGCGTTTGGCGAACTCCAGCGAACCGAGGTGGGCATAAGGTTCGGGAATTTTCGCCCAGACGTACATCGACGCCTTCGGGTTTTCTACCATCCAGCCGGCCTCATGCAGCCCTTTCACCAACACATTGCGGCGCTGCCGATACTGCTCGGCGATATCGCGCACGCACTGCTGATCGCCTTCCAGCGCGGCGATGGCCGCCACCTGCAGCGGCGTAAAGGTCCCGTAGTCGTGATAGCTCTTGATGCGCGCCAACGCGCTGACCAGCTCGGGATTGCCGACCATGAAACCGATGCGCCAGCCGGCCATGTTGTAGCTTTTCGACAGGGTGAAGAACTCCACCGCAATGTCTTTCGCCCCCGGCACCTGCATGATCGACGGCGCTTTCCAGCCGTCATAGACGATATCGGCATAGGCCAGATCGTGGATCACCAGCACGTTGTACTGCTTGGCCAGCGCCACCACCCGCTCGAAGAAATCCAGCTCCACGCACTGCGCGGTCGGGTTGGACGGGAAGCCGAGGATCATCATTTTCGGGCGCGGAATGGTTTCGCGAATGGCGCGCTCCAGCTCGCCGAAGAAATCCACGCCGTCCACCAGCGGCACCGAGCGCACCTGAGCGCCGGCGATCACCGCGCCGTAAATGTGGATCGGGTAACTGGGGTTCGGCACCAGCACGGTATCGCCGTGATCGAGGGTCGCCAGCATCAGGTGCGCCAGACCCTCTTTCGAACCGATAGTGACGATGGCTTCGCTTTCCGGATCGATATCCACCTGATAACGATCGGCATACCAGCGCGAAATGGCGCGGCGCAGGCGCGGAATGCCGCGCGAGGTGGAATAACCGTGGGTGTCGTCGCGCTGGGCGACGGCGCACAGTTTTTCCACGATGTGCGGCGGCGTCGGGCCGTCGGGGTTACCCATGCTGAAGTCGATAATATCCTCGCCGCGACGGCGTGCGGCCATCTTCAGTTCGGCGGTGATGTTGAATACGTAAGGGGGAAGGCGTTCAATGCGCGTGAAACGGCGCTGTGGACTGTTATCAGCCATAGGGGATTCCTCGATAGACGTTAGCGCCCGGACCGTCCGAGCGACGCTGGCCAGCGAACTGACCGAATATCGAACATAGCGCAGCGCCGACGAGCTTGTCGATACCCTGCGCGATATTTTTATTTAGCGCTCTGAAACTCCGCCGCCAGCAGCCCGAACAGCCAGTCGTCGCACCACTGATCCGCCAGACGGTAGTTGTCGCGCAGCGTGCCCTCCAGCTGGAAACCGCACGACTCCAGCAGGCCACGCGAGGCGAGGTTGCCGGCGGTCACGGTGGCGGTCAGCTTGTGAAAACCGCAGGCGTTCACCGCAAAATCCAGCACCGCCCGCAGCGACTCCTTGCCATAGCCCTTGCCCTGCCCGGAAGGCAAACTCCCATATCCCACTTCCGCCTGCCGATACGGCGCCCAGTGCGGGCGAAAGCCGGTAATGCCCACCGCCTCTCCGCTGTGCTTCTCACGCATCACCAGGCACAGCCACTGGTCGCCGTGTTTGTCCCAGACCGGCAGGCGCTCCTCGAACCGTGCGCGGATCTCCGCTTCGCTGCGCGGATCGGAGATGTAACGGATCACCTCGGGATCTTGGTACAGGCGCAGAAACAGCGGCCAATCCTCGGCGGTTATCGACTGTAACTGCAGACGTTCAGTGACCAGCTTCATAAAATCTCCGAAAAACGAAAAAGAGGAACTTACGAATGAAAGATATCTCTTTATTTTCCCCGATTGGTTGCCGATAATCATTTACGTTAAAACCACAAAACCATAACGTCTTGCCCGATTCCCTACAACTGCCCGCCGCCGTTACCCACGCGGCATCAGGAGAACACCATGGCCTCTTTAGTCATCGACGATATTCCGCAGGCGATCGTTAACGTCAAGCGTCAGCTGCGCCAGGCATTGCCCAACTATCGCGACGTATTCCAGGCACTGGAAGAGAACATCCGCGGCCAGGTCGAACAGATTCGCCGCGAACTGGCCGCCGGCCACAACCCGGTGCCGCAAATTGACGCGGAAGATATCCTGCAGCAGCGCGTCACTGAACAACAAAAAGCGCTGATCAAACAACGCGGTGCCTGCGCTATTCGCGGGGTGTTTCCGCGCGCCAAAGCTGAGGGCTGGAACCGCGAAATCGGCGATTACCTCGATCGCAACAACTTCGTCGAGCGATTGAAGAACGCCGCCGAAGACAACTATTTCGGCAAGCTGGCCGCCAGCAAGCCACAGATCTACGGCATCTATTGGTCAAAACCGCAGGTTGAAGCGCGGCAGGACGCGCGCATGCATGCGGTGCAGGTGTTCCTCAACAGCCTGTGGGCCACCGAAAGCAACGGCAAACAGCATTTCGATCCGACTCGCGTCGCCACCTACGCCGATCGCACCCGCCGCCGCCCGCCGAACTCCTCGTCGCTGGGCCTGTCGCCGCACGTCGACAGCGGCACCATCGAGCGCTGGCTGGACGAGAACTTCCGCTATGTGTATCGCCACGTCTTCTCCGGCGACTGGCAGCAGTACGATCCCTTCGCCGCCGACGGCCGCACCGAAGTGCGCGAGATAGCCTCTCCGGCGGTCTGCTCGATGTTCCGCACCTTCCAGGGCTGGACGGCGCTGACGCCGCAGCGCACCAACGCCGGCACGCTGAACCTGGTGCCAATCGCCAACGCCATGGCCTATGTGCTGCTACGCGCGCTGCAGGACGACGTCGCCGATGACGATCTGTGCGATGCGGCGCCGGGTCGCGCGCTGTCGATCTCGGAAAAATGGCATCCCCTTTTATTAAGCGGGATTTCCCCTATTCCCGATCTGGAGCCGGGCGACACGGTCTTTTGGCACTGCGATGTGATCCACGCAGTGGAGAACGAACATAACGGCGAGTTCGACAGCAACGTGATGTACATCGCCGCCGCGCCGGGCTGCGAGAAAAACGACGCTTATCTGCAGCGCCAACTGCCGAGCTTTATCGACGGCAGAACGCCGCCGGACTTCGCCCCCGACGATTTCGAGGTCGATTTCGAGGGCCGCGCCACCGTCGAGCTGCTGACGCCGCTGGGCAAAGCGCAGCTCGGCATGGGCTGATCCCCCGCCCGTGGCGCGCGCCACGGGCCTCTCTCGCTGTGGTATACTGCCGTCATCCGTAGGCCGCAGCGAGAACCCGTCGTGCACCCTTTTTTTGAAATGCTGTTGGCGGTGTTTGATCGCGCCGCGCTGATGTTGATCTGTCTGTTTTTCCTGACCCGCACCCGGCTGTTCCGCCAACTGCTGCAAAAAGAAGACCATACGCCGCTTGAGCTCGGCATCGTCACGGCAATCTTCTCGCTGTTCGCGCTGTTCAGCACCTATTCCGGCATCAACGTTGAGGGCTCGCTGGTCAACGTGCGCGTCATCGCCATCATGGCCGGCGGCATCCTGTTCGGCCCCTGGGTGGGGATCGTCACCGGCATCATCGCCGGGGTGCACCGTTATCTGATCGACATCGGCGGCATCACCTCGGTGCCCTGCCTTATCACCAGCATCATCGCCGGCATCAGCGCCGGTTACATCAACCTCAAGGTGAAAAAAGAGCAGCGCTGGCGCGCCGGCATCGTCGGCGGCATGCTGTGCGAATCCCTCACCATGCTGCTGATCGTGCTGTGGGCCAAGCCGACCGAGCTCGGGCTGGACATCGTGTCGCAGATCGCCCTGCCGATGATCCTCGGCACGGTGTGCATCGGCCTGATCGTGCTGCTGGTGCAGAGCGTCGAGGATGAGAAAGAAGTGATCGCCGCGCGCCAGGCCAAGCTAGCGCTGGATATCGCCCACAAGACGCTGCCCTATTTCCGCAACATCAACAGCGAATCTCTGGCCACCATCTGCGATATCATCCGCCAGGATATCCGCGCCGACGCAGTGGCGATCACCGATACCCATCAGGTGCTGGCTTACGTCGGCGTAGGGCGCGAAGCCTACCCGATCGGCCGCGAAGGGCTGAGCCGCGTCACTTGCGAAAGCATTCGCCACGGCAAAATCATCATCAAAAACAACCTGGAAAACCCGGCCGCGCCGCAAATCCATTCGCAGCTGGTGGTGCCGCTGTGGGAAAAAGGCGAAGTGACCGGCGCGCTGAAAATTTACTACTGCCACGCTCACCAGATCACCAACACGCTGAAGGTGATGGCGGTCGGGCTGTCGCAGATCATCTCCACGCAGATGGAGGTTTCGCGCATCGAGCACCTGCGCCAGATGGCGGATAAAGCCGAAATGCGCGCGCTGCAGAGCAAGATTAACCCGCACTTCCTGTTCAACGCTCTGAACGCCATCTCTTCCTCCATCCGCCTGAATCCGGACACCGCGCGCCAGCTGATCATCAACCTGTCGCGGTACCTGCGCTACAACCTGGAGCTGAACGACGAACTGATCGATATCCGCAAGGAGCTGCATCAGATCCAGGATTACATCGCCATCGAACAAGCGCGTTTCGGCGCCAAGCTGACGGTGATTTACGACATCGACGACGACGTCTCGGTGCGCATTCCGAGCCTGCTGATCCAGCCGCTGGTGGAGAACGCCATCGTGCACGGCATCCAGCCCTGCAAGGGCAAAGGGGTGGTGGTGATCGCAGTGAAAGATCAGGGCGACCGGGTGAAAATTTCGGTGAAGGATACCGGCCACGGCATCAATCAGGAAACCATCGATCGGGTGGCGCGCAACGAGATGCCGGGCCACAATATCGGCCTGCTCAACGTACACCACCGCGTGTCACTGCTGTACGGTGAAGGGCTGCATATCCGCCGCCTGGAGCCGGGCACCGAAATCGCGTTCTACATCAGCAAAAACGGCGGCAAGCTGCATCAGGAGCCGAGCGCGCCGCCGGTCGGGGAGGCCTCATGAAAGCCATTATCGTGGAAGACGAATTCCTCGCGCAGGAAGAACTCAGCTACCTGATCAAGAAACACAGCAATATCGATATCGTCGCCACCTTCGAAGATGGCCTCGACGTCCTCAAATACCTGCAGACTCACCAGGTCGACGCCATTTTCCTCGACATCAACATCCCGTCGCTGGACGGCGTGTTGCTGGCGCAAAACATCAGCAAGTTCGCGCATCGCCCGTCGATCGTGTTCATCACCGCCTATAAAGAGCACGCGGTGGAAGCGTTCGAGATCGAAGCGTTCGACTATATCCTCAAGCCCTATCACGAGGCGCGCATCGTCACCATGCTGCAAAAGCTGGAGGCGCTGCACCAGCGCCCCGCCGGCGCGACGGAGACGGCCAGCGCGCCGAGCCGCGGCAGCCACAGCATCAACCTGATCAAAGATGAGCGGATCATCGTTACCGACATCAACGACATCTATTACGCCGCCGCCGATGAAAAGGTGACGCGGGTCTATACCCGCCGGGAAGAGTTCGTGATGCCGATGAACATCACCGAGTTTTACGGCCGGCTGCCGGAAGAACATTTTTTCCGCTGCCACCGCTCTTACTGCGTTAACCTAGCGAAGATCCGCGAGATCGTGCCCTGGTTCAACAATACCTACATTTTGCGGCTGAGCGATCTTGAGTTTGAAGTGCCGGTCAGCCGCAGCAAGGTGAAAGAGTTTCGCCAGCTGATGCGCCTGTAAGCGCTTACCAGCGCGGGCCCGGACGGTAGTAATACCCCGGCGGCGGCGGTGGCGGCATGCGGTAATGCGGCCGGTCGCGCCAGTCGCGCCGCGGCGGCCCGTAGTAAATAATCCGGGGCGGCGGGCCGTAATAGTACCCGCGCGGGCGTTCATACCGGCGGTGATCGGCCCACCAGCGCGGATCGCGCCAGCGATAGCCGTCCCAGTAATGGCCGCGATTGTCGCGATCGCCGATATGCAACGACAGGCCAGGCACGTTCACGCCGATGGAGACGTCGGCCTGGCTCGCCAGCGGCAGCGCCAGCAGCGCAGCCAGTAACAACAGCGTTTTTTTCATTTCATGGCTCCTGCAGAGCGGACCTTGTCCGATCGCAGATAACATAGCCCCGCGCTCACCGCCGCTCTATAGGCGCAATGCCGATTTACGCCTTTCAGACGCATCCTTCACAATTCCACCACAATCGTTCACCGGCGATTAACAATAAATCGTTGATATCTTTGATGTAGATCACGTGTCATCCCCGGCATTTCACGGGCTTTCAGGCGCAAAAACGGCAACTCACGCCGCATAACATGCATTTCATTCCTTCCGTCATGCAACTCATTCCCGATCCGCCGCCCGCCACAGGGGCCGGCCATATAATAAGCCCATACCGCGGGAACGCTGATTCACCCCGCAAATTTCAGCCAACGGCTCACGCCCGGCAACGCACACACAGGAAGGAGACCGGCCATGAACACCAAACCGGCAAATCGCAGCTTAATCGTTCTCGGCACCATCATCTGTCAGATGGGTCTGGGCACCATCTACACCTGGAGCCTGTTCAACCAGCCGCTGGTCGACAAGTTCCACTGGGGGCTGGCGGACGTCGCCACCACCTTCTCCATCACCAGCTTCTTCCTGGCCTTCGCCACGCTGTTCGCCGGTAAGCTGCAAGAACGCTTCGGCATCCGCAACCTGACGCTGTGCTCCGGCATCCTGGTCGGCCTGGGCCTGATCGCCAGCGCTCACGTCAGCTCTCTCGACATGATCTACCTGCTGGCCGGCGTGGTGGTGGGCTTTGCGGTCGGTATCGCCTACATCTCCACCCTGTCCAACCTGATCAAATGGTTCCCGGCCAACAAAGGTCTGATTTCCGGCATCTCCGTCGGCGCCTTCGGCAGCGGCAGCCTGCTGTTCAAATACGTCAACGCCGCCCTGATCGCCGACGTCGGCGTTTCCGGCGCCTTCTTCTACTGGGGTGCCATCGTGATGGGCCTGATCGTCGTCGGCTCCCTGCTGCTGAAAGAGCCGGTGCTGGCGACCAACGCCGCACAGCCAGGCGCCAACGGTCTGGGCAACGACTTCAGCGTGCGCCAGATGCTGGCCACCAAAGAAGCCTACCTGCTGTTCACCATCTTCTTTGCCGCCTGCATGAGCGGTCTGTATCTGATTGGCATCGTGAAAGACATGGGCGTTCAACTGGCCGGGATGGACTTGGCCACCGCCGCCAACACCGTGTCCGCCGTCGCCATCTTCAACACCGCCGGCCGCATCATCCTGGGGACGCTGTCCGATAAAGTGGGCCGTATGCGCGTCATCAGCTTCACCATGCTGGTTACCGTGCTGGCGATTGTCGCCCTGAGCTTCATGACCCTGAACCACACGCTGTTCTTCATCTGCGTCGGCGCAGTGGCCTTCTGCTTCGGCGGCAACATCACCGTGTTCCCGGCGATTGTCGGCGACTTCTTCGGTCTGAAAAACCACAGCAAGAACTACGGCATCATCTACCAGGGCTTCGGCCTGGGCGCGCTGGCCGGTTCGTTCGTCGCCAAATACTTCGGCGGCTTCCACGCCACCTTCATGGTGATTGGCGTCCTGTCCGCCGCCTCCTTGCTGATTACGCTGTTCATCAAAGCGCCGAAAGCCGTGGAAGTGGAAAGCGAAGAAACGGCACAGGCGGCAGAGCTGGCCAAAGCCTGATACCCCGCGAAAACGACAAGGGGCGCAACCTGCGGGTTGCGCCCCTTTTTTTATCATGCCGCCACGTTGCTTACAGCTGCATGCCCAGCGTCTGGCGCAGATGCGCGCCGGCTCCCAGCAGGCCCGGTTGGCCATGGGTTATCATGAACACCGGAATGTCTCGCACATAGTCACGAAAACGCCCTTTATCTTCGAAGGCGGCGCGGAAGCCCGAGGACTTGAAGAATTCCATAAAGCGCGGCACGATGCCGCCGGCGATGTACACGCCGCCAAAGGTGCCCAGATTCAGCGCAAGGTTGCCGCCGAAGCGCCCCATGATCACGCAAAACAGCGACAGCGCACGGCGGCAGTCGATGCAGCTGTCGGCCAGCGCCCGCTCGGTAATGTCCTTCGGCTCCAGTTTCTCCGGCAGGCGGTTGTCCGCCTTGACGATGGCGCGATACAGGTTGACCAGGCCCGGTCCGGACAGCACGCGCTCGGCGGAAACGTGCCCCACTTCACCGCGCAGCACCTCCAGAATAATGTCTTCTTCTTCGCTATTCGGTGCGAAATCGACATGGCCGCCCTCGCCCGGCAGGCTGACCCAGCGGCGATCGACCTGCACCAGGTGGGCAACACCCAGCCCGGTGCCGGCGCCGTACACCGCGATCGGTTTGCCCGGCTGCGCATCGCCGCCGCCAAACTGCAGCACGTCATCAGGTGAAAGCATCGGGATCGCCATCGAAACGGCGGTGAAATCATTGATCACTTCCAGGTGGCTCAGCCCCAGGCTAGCCTTCATCGCTTGGATCGAGAACGCCCAGCTGTGGTTGGTCATCGCGACCCAGTCTTCCGTCACCGGGCAGGCGATCGCGATACAGGCGTCCTGCACCTCGATATCGCACGCTTTCAGGTATTGGCGGATCACCGCCTCCAGACTGTCAAACTCCAGGCCGGAATAGGTTTTCGCCTGGGTAATTTCACCCGTCGCAACAGTGCACAACGCCAGGCGGGCATTGGTGCCGCCAACATCACCCACGAGGGCATAGGTCATTGATTTCGTCTCCGCAAAATGAAAAATAAAAAGCTGCCCACACTGTAAAATCCTGCTGCGAAAACAACAATCACCCGCCTCGGATCTGCACCCCAATAGCGATCCGGATCACAAAAAACGTTTCAGCTGGCCCGCCAAGCCGCGATTTGAAACAAATTGCGGCAAAAAACGCGCCGCCGCGACTGTTAACCGTCATCGACGCCGGGCAATATCAATGCGTGCCTGCTCGCCGATAGTCTGGCAAGCTGTGGTCACTGTCCAACCACCCGCTCTCCCTGCCCTGCATGGAGGCATCGACAAGGGATTATCCATGCTGCATCCGCGCGCCAATGCCATGTTGGCCTTTGCTTTGCCTGCGCTGATTATCGGTTCCGCTTCCAGTCTGGTGCTGCTATTGGTGATGAAAATTGCCGCCGCACTGCAGCAATTACTATGGGTGACGCTGCCCGGTGCGCTGAGCCTGGACGCCCAGTCGCCCTGGTGGCCGGTCGCGATGCTGACGCTGACCGGCGTGGCGGTCGGCCTGATCGTGCGCTATATGCCGGGCCACGCCGGGCCGGACCCGGCGACGGAATCGCTGATCGGCATGCCGCTGCCGCTCTCCGCCCTGCCGGGGCTGGGATTGGCGCTGATCGTCGGCCTGGCCGGCGGCGTCAGCCTGGGGCCGGAGAACCCGATCACCGCCATCAATATCGCGCTGGTGGCGGCGGCGGGGGCGCGCCTGCTGCCTAAGGTGCCGCGCATGGACTGGATCATCCTGGCGGCCGCGGGCACCATCGGCGCGATGTTCGGCACGCCGGTCGCCGCCGCGCTGATTTTCTCGCAAACCCTGGCGGGCAATAATGAAACGCCGCTGTGGGATCGGCTGTTCGCCCCGCTGGTGGCCGCCGCCGCCGGCGCGGTCACCACCCAGCTGTTCTTCGTGCCCAATTTCGCCCTGCAGCTCGACGCCTATGACGTAACCCGGCTGCCGGACATCTTCAGCGGCGCCATCGTGGCGCTGATCGCCATCGCGCTCGGCATGGTGGCGCTTTGGTGCTTCCCGCACGTGCACCGTCTGTTCCATTCGATGAAGAATCCGGTGTTGATGTTAGGACTGGGCGGTTTTGTCCTGGGCCTGCTGGCGCTGTTCGGCGGAGAGATTACCCTGTTCAAAGGGCTGGATGAAATGAAACGCCTCGCGGCAGACGGCAACTATTCGGTGCCGGCGCTGTTGGCCGTTACCCTGACCAAGCTGGCGGCGCTGGTGATCGCCGCCGCCTGCGGCTTTCGCGGCGGGCGCATCTTCCCGGCGGTGTTCGTCGGGGTGGCGCTGGGGCTGATGCTGCACCAGCACGTTCCGGCGGTGCCGGCGGCGATCACGGTCTCCTGCGCCATCATGGGGCTGGTGCTGGTGGTAACGCGCGACGGCTGGCTCAGCCTGTTTATGGCGGTGGCGGTGGTGCCGGATCTGCACCTGTTGCCGATCTTGTGCATCGTGATGCTGCCCGCCTGGCTGGCGCTGGCGGGCAAACCCTTGATGCTGGTGAACCGCCGGCAACCGCCGCACGACGATTAGGCCAGCGCGAACGCCGCGGCGGCGCGAGCGTGGATCGCGGTGGTGTCGAACACCGGCACCGAGGCATCCCGCTCGCTCACCAGCAACCCTATCTCGGTGCAGCCGAAAATAATCCCCTGCGCGCCCTGCTGCTCCAGATCGCTGATGATCCGGCGATACTCGTCGCGCGAGGCGTCGCGAATTTTGCCGAGGCAGAGTTCGTCATAGATGATGCGGTGCACGATGTCACGATCGGCGCTGACCGGCGTCACCACGTCGATGCCGTGCAATTCCTGCAGGCGGCCGCGGTAGAAGGTCTGCTCCATAGTAAAACGCGTGCCCAGCAGCCCGACGCGGCGAATGTTTTTCTCCCGCACCTGCAGCGCCGTGGCATCGGCGATGTGAATCAGCGGCAGGCCGCTGGCCTGCTCGACCGTCTCCGCCACCTTGTGCATGGTGTTGGTGCAGATCACGATGGCTTCGGCGCCGGCGGCGCGCAAAGCCACGGCGGCGGCGGCCAGCAGCCGGCCGGCGCCATCCCAATCGCCCTGGTGCTGCAAGCGTTCAACCTCCTGAAAATCGACGCTGTAGAGCACGATTTTGGCCGAATGCAGCCCGCCGAGGCGCGCCTTTACCTGCTCGTTGATGGTGCGGTAATACGGAATGGTGGATTCCCAACTCATGCCACCCAGCAGACCCAACACTTTCATCCTTCATTCCTCAGTATTTTCCGACGATCCTCTGACCTTACCTGAGAATCGCCGGGCTGACGACGCCTTATTTGGCGCCGGAATTGATCGGCTGGCGCGCTTCGAACCAGCGCTGGCGCAGGGTGTCATACAGCCAGTTGTAGGCCATGGTGTACGGCAGGAAGAACAGGAAGAAACCGATTTCCAGCATAAACGCCTGCGCCCAGGAAATGCTCAGCATCCAGGCGGCGATCGGCACGCCGATCAGAATAAAACCGGCTTCAAAGCCGACGGCGTGCAGCGCACGCACCTTCAGGTTACGCACCACCCGGCTGACCGGCCACAGGCGGTCGAACACCGTGTTGTAAACCATGTTCCACAGCATCGCGACGGTGGACAGCATCACCGCCAACGCACCGACCTGCACCATTGAGCGGTTCAGCAGCCACGCGCCCAGCGGGGCGCAAACCATCACGGCGATGGCCTCGAAACCGACGGCGTGGACGATACGTTCAATGAGAGACTTGTTTTGCAGTTGCATACATCACCTTTTTTTCAACAGTTGTTGCGAAAGCCAGGTGATTATCATCGCTTTTTTGGGTAGATTAAAAATGGGTTCCATCGATAAAGTAGATATATGCACTATTCACCGGAAGCGTTACAGGCGTTCGTTGAAGCCGCCGCCCTCGGCTCATTTTCCGCCGCCGCGCGCAAGCTGCGCAAAAGCCAATCCACCGTCAGCACCGCCATCGCCAATCTGGAAGCCGACCTGGCATTGACGCTGTTCGATCGCAGCGCGCGCCAACCGGTGCTCACCGCCGCCGGCCGCAAGGTGCTGGGGCACGTGCAGGAGATCCTCGCCGCCAGCGAGCGACTCGACGCGCTGAGCATTCAGCTGGCGGGCAATGTCGAACCGCGCCTGAGCATGGTATTTTCCGATACCTACCAACCGAAGCATCACGACAGCCTGATGCAGCGGTTTGAACAACGTTACCCGGAGATTGAGCTGGAATGGATGATCGCCGAGGAAGGCGACGTTATCGATCTGCTGCAAAGCGGCCGCGCGCATTTGGGCATGGTGGAAGTGCAAAAACGTTATCCGCCGGATATCGCCTTCTCCCGCCTGCCTGAGCAGACCGAAATGGGGTTGTTCGTCGCGCATGGGCATCCGCTGGCGCAGGTCGCCGCGCCGACCCCGGAGCAATTATCCAGCACTCGTCAGCTGATCCTGAACACTTACACCGGCGCCGAAGCGGCCAGACAAGGCGGGCTGGTCTGGTCGGCGCCCAGCTATCTGCTGTTGCTCGAGATGGCGGAACAGGGATTCGGTTGGGCGGTGCTGCCGCACTGGCTGGTGCAACAATACGGCCACGGCAGGCTCACCCAGCTGCGCCCGCGCGGCTGGCCCAAACTGATTTCGGTGGATGCGGTATGGTCCAAACTGACCCCGCCGGGCCCGGCGGGATACTGGATGCTGGAGCGATTGCTGGAAGACGACGCGGCTCAGGCGGCGGCGTTGCGCGACTGAATGACGCGCGAGATCGTATCGAGCAGTTCGGGAATATCCATCTTCGGCAGCATCACTTCGATGAAAGCCAGCCGGTCGCCCTGCACCGCCTCACTCAGCGCCTGGCGCAGCGCCTCCGGCTGACTGACCCGTAACGCTGTCACCGGCCGCTCACCGGCCAATGCCGTTGGCAGCTGCGTCCAGTTCCACCGGGCGATGTCGTTGTAACTCTGCTCCGGCCCGTGGATAGCGCGTTCAATCGTGTAGCCCTGATTATTCAGCACGAAGATCACCGGTTTAAGCCCGTCGCGCAGCATCGATCCCAGCTCCTGCACGGTCAATTGCGCGGCGCCGTCGCCGATCAACAGCACCACCCGGCGCTGCGGTTCGGCAGTTTGCACCCCGAAGGTCGCCGGTAAGGTATAGCCGATCGAGCCCCAGAGCGACTGCACGATCATCCGGCTGCCGCGCGGCAGCGTCAAGGTCGCGGCGCCGAAACAGGCCGTGCCCTGCTCGGCCAGCACGATATCCCCCGGCCGCAGGAAATCCTGTATCTGCCGCCAGAAGGCGTGCTGATCCAACCCTTCCCCATCGCCTTCCGGCAGAGTCGGACGGCCGATCGTCGGCAACGGCCAGCGCGACGCCAGCGACAGAGTCAGGCGGTGCAGCGCCTGCACGGCGGCACACATCGGGATGCGGCTGAACCGTTGACGACCGACCCAGGCTTCGAACGGTTGGATATCGATGCATTTTTCCGCCGGCAGATGATGCGTGAATCCTCCGGTAATGGTGTCGGTGAGACGCACGCCAACGGTGATCACGACATCGGCATTTTCAATCAGCGCTTTGGTCGCCGCAGCGCTGGCGCCGCCGCTGTAGGTGCCGACAAAACCGTCGCGGTTCTCATCCAGCACGCCCTTGCCGAGCAGCAGCGTGGCGTGCGGGATAGCCACCTCCTGCATCCAGTTATCCAGCGCTGTTTCAACGCCAAAGCGGTCCGCCAGAAAGTCCGCCAGCAATGACACTTGCCGCGCCGATTGCAGCTTTTCACGCGCTGCGGCGATAAACGCCTGCAATGCGCTCCGCGACAGCCTGGCCTGGCGCAGCATCAGCGGCGCCGGTTTGGCCGGCAGCGGCGCTTCCGCTACGTCGCTGGGCAGCATCAGATAAACCGGACGATGCTCCAGCAAGGCGGCGTCGATCAGGCGGTCGATCTCCCTGGCGGCGTTGTCGGCGCTCAGGTTGGCCTGTGCGACGCTGACTTCTTTGGCTATCCGCGCAAAGTGAGTGAAGTCGCCATCGCCCAGCGAATGATGCAGCAAATCGCCGGCGCGCTGGGCACGCTGCGCCGGTGTGCCCACCACGTGGATCACCGGCAGGTATTCGGCATAACTGCCGGCCACGCCGTTCAGCGCGCTCAGCTCCCCGACGCCGAAGGTGGTGAGCAGCGCCGCGGCCGGTTTGCAACGCGCATAGCCGTCGGCGGCGTAGGCGGCGTTCAGTTCGTTGGCGCAGCCTACCCAGATGATTTGTGGATGAGCGATGACGTGATCGAGGAATTGCAGGTTGTAATCCCCCGGCACGCCGAAGACGTGGCGGATGCCAATCTGGGCCAGACGATCGAGCAGATAATCGGCCACCGTGTAGATCTGAGTCATGATCATCACCTGTCTGCAGCTGAAGCGATTATCTTTAAGTATCGAAGATGACGGTTAATTTTCGAACAGCGCTTTCCGTGTCGAGCGGCAACCTGGCGTTACATGCCGGCCTTGTGATCGCCCCCTCGGCGGCACGCTGTGAAAACGCATACACTCAAAACACGCCACTTCTTCGCCGACAAAGGATCACAATGTCCTACTCAGCCTCCCCCTCGCGTTATCAAGATATGGAATACCGGCGCTGCGGCCGCAGCGGATTGAAGCTGCCCGCCGTCTCGCTCGGGCTATGGCACAACTTTGGCGACGCCACGCTGTACGACAACGCCCGCGGCCTGATCCGCTGCGCCTTCGATCGCGGCATAACCCACTTCGATCTGGCCAACAACTACGGCCCGCCGCACAGCAGGCGCACGCCGAAGGGATCAGCATCGATCTGATGCCGGGCGTTTCATTGCGCATCGGCGATCAGGACAATCGCGGCCGTTACTGGGACGGTTACGACTGGCGCGATCGCGACTGGTGGCAAGGCCATCAGGGACGCTATCTCGGCGATCGCAGCCCGCGCGGCTATTACTGGGATGGCTATCGCTGGCGCGACCGCGACTACTGGCGCAAATATTACTACTCGCGCGACGGGCGCTATTACAAATGCGACCATCATTGCGACAAGCATTACTGGAAGAAAGAGAAAAAACACCACCACGATCATGACCGCGATCGCTGGCGCCGCCACGGCGATGACGACCGCGATTAACGACAACGGGCCGGCGCAACGCCGGCCCGCACTGTTTTCGCCTACAGCACACTGCCGATCAGCAAGTAGCCATTCAACCCCACCACCACCAACACGATCAGCTTGCCCAGGTTTTGCACCACGGGGCCGTTAACCATCTCCCCCATCAGCGCCCGATTGCCGGTGAAAGCCAGCAGCGGCACCAGCGCCAGCGCAATGCCGAAGCTGAGCAGCACCTGGCTCAATACCAGAATGCGCGTGGCGTCCATTCCCAGCATGATGACGATAAACGACGGCAGCATGGTCACCGCGCGGCGCAGCCACAGCGGGATATGGAAATGCACGAACCCTTGCATAACCACCTGCCCCGCCAGCGTGCCCACCACGGTGGAAGAAAGACCGGCGGCCACCAGGCTCAGGCCAAACACGGTGGCGGCGGCTTGCCCGAGCAGCGGTTGCAGCGTCAGATAGGCCACGTCAAGATCGGCGATGCCGCTGTGGCCGCTGAAATGAAACGCGGCGGCGGCAGTGGCCATCATCGCCAGGTTAACGAAACCGGCGATGGTCATGGCGACGGCGACGTCGACTTTGGTGGCAGCATAGCGCTCCGCCTTATCGTGCTCACCGCCAACTTGGGTGAGCGACGAATGCAGATAGATCACGTGCGGCATGATGGTGGCACCCAATACCCCGGCGGCCAGGAATACCGCGTCGCCGTTGGGCAAATCGGGCAACGCCATGCCTTTCAGCAGCGGCGCAAGCTGCGGCTGGGAAAACGCCAGCTCGACGATGTAAGCGGCGGCGACGAACAGCAGCAGGCCGCCGATCACCCATTCCAGCGGCTTTTGTCCACGCTTTTGCAGCATCAGAATTAAAAAGGTGGCGATGCCGGTCAGCACCGCGCCCTGCAACAAGGAGACGCCGAGCAGCAGTTTGAAGCCGATCGCCGCGCCGATGAATTCGGCCAGATCGGTCGCCATGGCGATAATCTCCGCCTGAACCCAATAGGCCCATACCGCCGGCCGCGGAAAGCGATCGCGAATATGCTCGGCCAGATTTTTTCCGGTGGCGATCCCCAGCTTGGCGGACAACAGCTGGATCAGCATCGCCATCACGTTGGCCCAGACCACGACCCACAACAGGCTATAGCCAAACGAGGCGCCGGCCTGGATATTGGTGGCGAAGTTGCCGGGGTCGATGTAGCCGATAGCGGCGATGAAGGCGGGCCCCATCAGCGAGAGTTTGATTTTTCTGGCGGAGCGACCGGAGGTGGTTTCAACCACGCGACTGTTCAGCATATGTTGAACCCTTACTGAAATTACGTTTATCTCCACTCTATATAAATGATAATAATTATCAAGCGCATTTAGAGTGGTAAAACTTATCTCTGCAATAGCCAACATTAACGGTTTTATCGAAGGGTTCGACACCGTACTTGCCGATTTCCGTGCTTTTGGGTTGGGATTTTGGCTGCAATACCCCTGAAAGACAGGTTAGCACAAGAATACGAATTTCCTATGTCTGAGTTAACATCTTGATTTTTTATGCTTTTGCGCAACACTTTAGGAGAACTCCCACTATGATTTTCCATATTTGCAATAGAAGTCTCGTTTTTAAACGTAGCGTTACATAAAATGACAGCCGAAATTCAGCCTGCCTCAAATTTGGAGCAAACATGTCCCATATTGCGCACTTTGCGTTGGCGATAGTGGTGGTGGCGATCCTGGCCCTGTTGGTGTGCCGCGATCGCAAAAGCATCCGCATTCGCTATGTTATTCAATTATTAGTTATCGAAGTACTGCTGGCCTACTTTTTCCTGCATTCGGAAGCGGGTTTGGGCTTCGTAAAAGGATTCGCCGCGCTGTTTGACAAACTGCTCGGGTTTGCGGGACAAGGGACTGATTTCGTGTTCGGCGGCATGGGCGACAAAGGCCTGGCGTTCTTCTTCCTGAAGGTGCTGTGCCCGATCGTCTTCATTTCGGCGCTGATCGGTATTCTGCAGTACATCAAAGTGCTGCCTTTCATCATCCGCATTATCGGTACCGTGCTGTCGAAAGTGAACGGCATGGGCAAGCTGGAGTCGTTCAACGCCGTCAGCTCGCTGATCCTGGGCCAATCCGAAAACTTCATCGCCTACAAGGATATCCTGGGCAAGATGTCGGAAAAGCGCATGTACACCATGGCGGCGACCGCGATGTCTACGGTGTCTATGTCCATCGTCGGCGCCTACATGACCATGCTGGACGCCAAGTTCGTGGTGGCGGCGCTGGTACTGAACATGTTCAGCACCTTTATCGTGCTGTCGTTGGTCAACCCGTACGACACCAATAAAGAAGAAGAGCTGCACCTCGGCAACCTGCACGAAGGCCAGAGCTTCTTCGAAATGCTGGGTGAATACATCCTGGCCGGCTTCAAAGTAGCGATTATCGTCGCCGCGATGCTGATTGGTTTCATCGCCCTGATCGCCGCGCTTAACGGCGTGTTCAGCGCCATCTTCGGCCTGAGCTTCCAGGAAATCCTCGGCTACTTCTTCTATCCGTTCGCCTGGATCATGGGTATTCCTAAGCACGAAGCCCTGCAGGTCGGCAGCATCATGGCCACCAAGCTGGTTTCCAACGAATTCGTGGCAATGATGGAACTGCAGAAAGTCTCTGCCGAGCTGTCGCCGCGCAGCCTGGGGATCCTGTCGGTGTTCCTGGTGTCCTTCGCCAACTTCTCTTCCATCGGCATCGTGGCCGGTGCGATCAAGGGTCTGAACGAACACCAGGGCAACGTAGTGTCCCGCTTCGGTCTGAAGCTGGTCTACGGCTCTACGCTGGTCAGCATCCTGTCCGCTTCCATCGCGGGTCTGGTGCTGGGCTAAGCCTGAAATTTACAGCAATGATAAGGCGCCTGCGGGCGCCTTTTTTATTATTTGCCGCACCTCTCACCTCTGCGCTGGGAAGAAATAAATCTCAGCGCCTGTTGGCATGCCAAATCATAAAGCCTTACTTGCAGTTTGTATAAAAAGAAAACACGCTAAAAAACGAATACCTTAGTTTTTAGGGCGTACTTTCCATTATATCGGTAAAATTGAACGCACGTTATTGTGAAGAAGAATGTTCACTAGCGGCTAATGATAAGATGCATCCTTACTCTGAACCGACTTTTAAAAATAAAGGCTAGTTGCTCGAATCCGTTAAAAACGCTGTGATTTCCTCAGAAATAATCGGCGACGCATTATAGTAAGAATCAACACTTTCCACGACCACGATTTTCTTGTGATCTTCACTTGAAGTCCAACATGGAACCACCGCCAAAGTCCCTTCCACATAGGAAAATGAAGAGATAATGGTAAACAACGAATCCGAAATGATATCTAACTTTCTGCGGTCGATGTAGGCACCGATATCTAAGCTTCGCGTCAAAAACTCCGCAGACTGAGGGACATGAATATCTCCTCCTACTCTGACGATCTTGCCATCAACAGAAGGGACAATCCACAAATTGAACTCCCTTTCTGTAATCATCATAGGCGAAAGCAGATTACCCACAGAGTGGGAAAGATAATAATCTCTGAATACCCGATTAACGGCAGGGCACACCTCGAAGGGCGATTCTATCTCATTGATATTATAGCCATTTGTAAACTTTATGACCGTGTCGTACATGCGTTTATTTTCATCAAAAAAAATCACGCCACTCTCGATACTGTTCAAGTCGCCAATATTTTTGTTTCTAAAAACATTCACACTGGTAAAGAAAGCCAGCTCATCCTGAAAGTAGGAAAAAATTTCTGCCGTATTTAGCAAAATGGAATCATAACTCACAAAAACAGATTTATTTTTACAGTTAAGGAAAGAGGGAAAATTGATGGATTCATCATCTCCGCCGTTTTTCACTTCATAGGGTAGATCATGCTGTTCATAGAGTCTCGCGAGGTGAGGTATTTCAGATCTTTCGACGATGCGCACCATCTTTTCTTTTCTGCCGAACTCACCGCTGGAGGAAAGAATGAATTTTTCCCACATCCATTGCGACTGGGTACATAAACGGCTGAGGCGTTGGTTATTTTCATGAATGCGTCGCCACAGACAATGATTTCCAAAGGAGGTTTTAAAGTCATCATAATCTCTGTCATCAAGGAAGAAATCGACGGAAATTCCTTTTCTGGCGCAAGCCAGCGCCGTCATCGCCGCAGTTACCCCACCGCCACCCACAATTGCGATATTTTTATTTTTTTTCATGGATAACCTCATCCAGCCGTAATGAAATAATGACAATAGTTTCTTCAAGAAAACAGCACCAATGTCAATAGATACCAACAATCAACATTAATTAGCACATTAACTATTTCGCGATTAATCAGAGGATAAAACTATTAACATCGCTAAAATTTGATATAAATTCACACCATTACAGCACAAAAAACTATTTATATAGAATTATAAACCAAAAATACAGCCATAGCCGCCCTTAACGACTGACAATTTTTTTTTCATGTAGACTGAATTTCATTAACAAACAGCACACCAAATGCGCGACACAACTAGCACAAAACACCATTTAAAAAACTAGAATCAGTTTTTTAAAGAAATCTAACATGAAAATCATGGTATCAATCACCAGAAAAAGGGGGTATTTAACATCTATTTACACATGATGGCACAAGAGTAGAAAACGTATAATTTACATACAGTTATAACACAAGGATATTTATATGAATAAGTACATGCTGAACTCATTGCTGCTTGTCGGTGTTCCTTTGGCGATGACCACCATTACCAAGGCTGCCGCGGCGGACGGCACCATTAATTTCACCGGCAATGTCACCGATCAAACCTGCACCGTAGTCGCCGGCAGCGCCAACCAAACCATTCCGATGGGCAACATCAGCGCCAAAGCATTTAAAAGTGCTGGCGATACCGCCCTGCCGACAAAGTTCAGTATTGCTTTAACCAGCTGCCCTGAAACGGTGACAAAAGCGTCGGTAAAATTCGACGGGACATATGCACAAGGCAACTCGACATTGTTGTCACTCAATTCAGAAAGCGGTGTGGCAACGGGTCTTGGCGTAGCCCTCTATGAGGCTGACGGCACCACGCAAATTCCTATGGCTTCGTTTTCTAATGCGCAGAGCGTGCAGAAAGACATCAACAACGTCTTTACCTATGTCGCTAAATATATGGCGACATCGGATAAGGTCACGGTCGGGCCGGCTAATGCCACGACACAATTTAGCATTTCATATAACTGATAAAAACAGCCTGTCAGGTCAGCAAATATGGCTGGCCTGACGGCAAAAAACATCAAGGACGCCATAATAATGAAGCTAAGTAAATATTCTTTGCTGGCAATAGTCTTTTTTTCATGCGGCGCATCGGCAAGCGTGACGCTAGCCGGTACACGTATCGTTTATGAAGAAGATAAAAAAGAGGCAAACATTTCCGTCACCAACCAGGATCACAATAGCCCGGTGCTTATTCAAACTTGGGTAGAAAGTTTCTCGCCTGAAGATAAAAAAGAGGTTCCATTTGTTGTCACCCCGCCATTATTTAGACTGGAACCAGAACAGGATAATATCATCAGAGTCATTTATTCTGGAGGAAATCTGCCACAACATAAGGAATCGATATATTGGCTGAGCGTAAGATCAATACCCTCAACCAAAAAATCAAAAGAAAACAAGTTGCTCATTACCGTACAAAATAAAATAAAGCTATTTTATCGCCCCAAAACCCTATCAAGAGATGAAGCCATAGATGCCTACAAAAAAATTCATTTCTCCTTGAAAGGAAAGACCTTAGAGGCAAAAAATCCGTCACCGTTTTACGTCTCCTTTTACTCAGTAAGCATTGATGGAAAAGAGGTAAAAGAGGTCGATATGATCGCGCCACAAAGCACGAAAAAATGGCTATTGCCACAGGAAGCTCATGGTAAAGAAATAAAATGGCAAGCCATCAATGACTATGGGGGAGTGACCCGTGCGATAAGCGCACCATTATAGTATTTGCCAGGGGATGCGAAAATGACGATGAATAACAAGGCCACCAATAAAACATCGGTGCTGTTTTTTTGTGTTCTATCTTCACCTGCGGTTTTAGCTGAAGACTACTTTGAACCCTCAGCGCTGAACAGAGATTACCAGACCATAACTGACTTATCCCACTTTAATAGTGCGCGCAGTCAATTGCCTGGTGAGTATTGGGTTGATATCTATTTGAATAATGTATTTTTCGCTAATAAAAAAGTGTCTTTCTATTATGTGGATGGTACTTTGCAGCCCCGAGTCTGTCGCAGCGCTCTGGTTAACCTCGGTGTTCGCATGGACAAACTGGAAGTAAACAATGACACCGACCTTGCCTCAACGCCTATCAGCAAGATTATTCCCGGCAGTCAGGCCAAGTTTGATTTTAATCGACAACGATTGGATTTAAATATCCCGCAGGCTTATATCGAAAATCTTCCTAGAGACTGGGTTAACCCCGCACTTTGGGATGATGGCATTCGCGCATTTTTAATGGATTACAGTTTTAGTGGTACCGAGTCATGGAAAACGAAAAATAAAAAAGATAATGGAAATCAATATTTAAACTTGCGCAGTGGTTTTAACTATGATGCCTGGCGCTTCAGAAACTACTCTACCTATTCAAACCAAAGCAGTACTAAATGGAAAGGTATCAACACCTATGCCGAGCGCAGCTTTCGGGACAGCAAAAACACGCTGACCATTGGCGATAGTTCAACATCGGGCGACGTTTTTGACAGTTTTCAATTTCGCGGTCTGAAATTAGCAAGCGATCCCAGCATGTGGCCCGACAGCCAGAGAGGCTTTGCCCCGACGGTGAGAGGCATAGCGCAAAGCAATGCAGAGATCACTATAAAACAAAATGGCTATATGATTTATCAAACATATGTGCCTGCGGGGAGTTTTGAGATAACTGATATTTACCCTACCACTTCCAGCGGTGGGTTACAGGTGATCATCAAAGAAGCGGATGGCTCAGAAAGGAGTTTCTTTCAGCCTTTTTCCTCCGTTCCTATTATGCTCAGGGAGAACATGATAAGAAATGAATTCACAATGGGGGAATATCGCTCTGCGCGAAGCGCTAACCAAAAGTATAAGTTTCTACAGGCATCGACGATTTATGGTCTTAAAGATGATAAAACACTCTATGGTGGCGCCATTATTTCGGAAAAGCACCAGGGAATTTCTGCCGGCATTGGCAGCAGCCTGGGGCATTTCGGCTCCGTCTCTGCCGATGTCACTCACACCAAAAGCCGATTAGCCACAGGGCAGGATCGTAAAGGACAACAATACCGTATCCAGTACGCAAAAAATATTGAAGCAACGGGTACCAACTTTACGCTGGCCGGCTATCAATACTCGACGTCTGGCTACTTAAGTTTCTCGCAGCTCAGTGATATGAATGCCAACATTGAAAGAAACTGGCTGGCGCGCGGCGTGAAAAGAAGCCGGCTGGTTCTCAATATTAATCAGCCTATCCGTGATTTCGGCAGTCTATACATCAATGGTTACCAACAAAACTATTGGCACAGCGATGCCGTTGAACGAAATTTTCTCATGGGATTTTCCACGAACCAATCTGGAGTGAGTTACAATATTGGATTGGGCTACAACAGCGGCCGCTATACGGACAAGCCCGACAAGATCGCCACGCTTAACGTCCAGATTCCGTTAAGCAAAGGGCAATCAAACAGCTGGATGAACTATACCTCGAGCAAGAGCAGCAAAGGCAAACTCAATCAGCAATTAGGGCTAAGTGGTACCGCACTGGAAAATAACCAGCTCAGTTATAACGTCTCTGCAGCTCAAAGCGGTACTCGTGACGGCTATTCTGGCAACAGTTCGGCTTATTATCGCAGTAGATATGGTGAAATTGGCGCCGGATACAGCTTTGATAAAGATGTGCAGCGAATAAACTACAGTTTACGAGGCGGCGCCGTGGTTCATCGAAACGGCATTACACTATCCCAATCGCTGGGTGACACTATTGCTTTAGTCGAAGTGCCAAATGCACACAATGTTGAAATCATCAACAGTACCGGTGTCACCACAGATTCGCGAGGCTATGCCGTGGTACCTTATATCAACAGTTATCATAAGAATCGAATTAATTTAAACCCGCAGTCCTTTGATGACTCAGTAGAAATAGAGAACAATAGCCAAACCGTCATCCCGACGAAAGGCGCCATTGTTGTCGCCAACTTTGCATCTAACATAGGAAACCGAATTATTTTCAAAGTACATCATCGTGGGACGGAAATTCCTTTCGGCGCCGTTGCCACATTGCGCGGCGACCCAGCGAAATCAGGTATCGTCGGCAATAATAACGCGGTCTATATGAGCGGCATGCCAGACGCTGGAACAATAACATTGCGTTGGGGAGCAGGAGGAAGCTGCCAGGGAAGTTACAGTATAGAGCCTAACGATTCTGCCTCAAGAGTTAAGCAGATTAGCTTGCAATGTGAATAAGATAAACACGATAAATCACTATCGCTTGCTTTATTAAATTTTTAGAGCATGGTAGCCCGTAATAAGCAGATTAATAAATCATTTGCGAGAGAATAATCGCCAAAGGACATCAGCATGACGACATCAAGGCTAATCACAGCCGCACATATCGCCAAAGCAGTAAGCATTCTGATCTTATTATTTTCCTGTTCAGCCAGGGGAGATGGTGATTGCCGTGTAATATGGCACAATCCACTACGGATCGAGCAATCCGGTATTACCGTCCCGGCCAGCGCCAAAATCGGCGATCTTATCGGCCAGGGAGAATCTAACTTCGCAGTAAAACTGGTGGAAAACAACACAGGATTTTCCTTAGGTGAGCGAGGAGATTTGGTGATGCAACCCTTCACCGGTCTAACGGCGACAGACTTAAAGTACAATGGCATCACTGTCTATCAAACGAGTTGGAAGGGTGTCGGTATTGCCATGTCGCTTAATGATAAACCGGGCCTCATCGAGTTTTATGGTCCCCGCGAGACGCCTATCGGCTATATCCTAGGCGCTAACTTTAAGCATTATCTGATAAAGACCGGCGACATACAGCCAGGCACCATGCCCTCGTTCGCTTCTTTCTTTTTCAACTATGCTTGCTTAAGAGCCTCAAATGCCAGGAGATTGGGCCACATTTATTATCCTGCCGTTAATATTGCCGTAGAGGGCTGTCGCCTGAACACGCCGTCGAAACAGGTTATTTTAGACAAGGTTAATCGGCGGGTATTTTCCGGTCCTGGCAGCGTGGCAGGAAATACCCCCTTCAGCATCGCCCTGGAGTGCAATGCCAACACAAAAGTTGATTTGGAAATACGCGGGGAAACGGTTAATGGCTATCATCAAGTTTTGGCGATTACGCCCTCCAAAGAGGCCGCCAACGGCGTCGGCCTGCAGATTCTGCACAACGGCATTCCCTTTGAACTGGGTTCCGCAACCAACGTATTAAGCGAGACATTGGTAGGGATAAATGAAATCCCACTCAGCGTACAATATTACCAAACGGAAGAAAAAATCACGCCGGGCGAAGTCAATGCGGTGGCTCAATTCACCGTGTCATATCGCTAGTTTTATTATTGTTCTAACACGCCGGTGCAAGACCCGGCTGGAAGACTGGTATCCCCTCTCGATGACATCGGGAGGTCTATTTCCGCACGAAAGTAAGACTCCCATGCCCATAGAAATGGTTAAAAGCAAAAAGCCGACCCTAAGGTCGGCTTTTCAAATGGTGGTGGAGCTAGACGGGATCGAACCGTCGACCTCTTGCATGCCATGCAAGCGCTCTCCCAGCTGAGCTATAGCCCCACAAAAGTGGTACGCGTTGACCGGCGTTACGGCATTCCCCAACCTCTCTGAGAAGAAGGTTGGTGGAGCTAGACGGGATCGAACCGTCGACCTCTTGCATGCCATGCAAGCGCTCTCCCAGCTGAGCTATAGCCCCGTTCCACAATCACTTTGTGCTGTGAACGGGGCGCATAATATGAAACCCGCTCAAAGCTGTCAACGGCTAAATTGAATTACTGAATCAAGCGTTGAAAAAGCCGCCAAATCAGCATCTTTGGCGCCAAAAAATCATCACTTTGCGCAGAGTTCATCCATTTTACGCGCTACTTCTCAAAATGGCAAAAGACCCTGCATATCACGTTGATTTTTAATTAACGGAATGTTAGCGAAATGCGCTTGAGTCAGGCTCCCGAGCGGCATAGACTGCCCGCGCCATAAACTTTATTACTATAAACCGAGTCCGTCATGTCTTTGCATTCACCAAAAGAAATCGCCGCCCTCGCCGTTCAGGCCGGGGTAAACAAAAGCCGCGCCCCTCTCGCTAATCTGCTGATTCTGGGCTTTCTCGCCGGCGCCTTTATCGCCACCGGCTTCCTGCTGGATATTCACGTCATCGGCACCCTGCCGGCCGAATGGGGCTCTTTCGGCGCGCTGTTGGGGGCCGCGGTCTTCCCTATCGGTTTGATCCTGACCCTTCTGGCCGGCGGCGAACTGCTGACCGGCAACATGATGACCTTGCCAATGGCCTGGTTCGCCCGTGAAATTCCCGCCATCGCCGTGCTGCGCAACTGGTTTTGGGTCACCCTGGCCAACTTCGCCGGCAGCGTGGCCGTCGCCTACTTCTTCGGCCACCTGCTGGGCCTGACCGAAGGCGCGTTTTTACATAAGACGCTGGCGATCGCGCAGGCCAAAGTGGATGCGGACTTCCTGCACGCCTTCATTTCCGGCGTCGGCTGCAACTGGCTGGTATGCCTGGCGGTGTGGTTAGCCTTCGCCAGCAAAGATGTGCCGGGCAAAGTGATCGGCATGTGGTTCCCGGTCATGGCTTTTGTCGCCATCGGCTTCCAGCACGTGGTGGCGAATATGTTCATCATCCCGGCGGCCATCTTTGCCGGCGGCATGGGCTGGGAGCAGTATCTGCCTAATTTCGTCGCGGTATTTCTCGGCAATGCGCTGGGCGGCGCCGGCTTTGTCGGGTTGATGTATTTCCTCGCCTACCGTCCGGGTTTGCCGGCTAGCGAACAAGCCTGACAAAGCGCAATAAAAAAGCCCCGGGATCGCTCCACGGGGCTTTTTCTTTAAGGCGTATCAGCCTAATCAGGCTTGGGCTTCACGCTCGGCGATGTAAGCCAGCGCCATATCGATACGCTGCAGCGAACGCTTCTGGCCGATCGCATGCACGGTCACGTCCATGCCCGGCGACTGGCCGGCGCCGGTCACCGCGACACGCAGCGGCATGCCGACTTTACCCATGCCGACGCCCAGCTCATCCGCCGTGCCCTGAATGGCGTCGTGCACGTTTTCCGGCGTCCAGACGGTGATGGCGGCCAGCTTGGCACGCACCGCTTCCAGCGGCTGACGCGCGACCGGACGCAGGTGCTTCTTGGCGGCGTCGGCGTCGAACTCGCTGAAGTCTTCGTAGAAGTAACGGCAAGACTCCGCCATCTCTTTCAGCGTCTTGCAGCGCTCGCCCAGCAGCTTGACGATGTCCTTCAGTTCCGGCCCGTTGCGGGTTTCAATGCCCAGTTGCTCAACGTGCCATGCCAGATGCACCGCCACTTCTTCCGCCGGCATATGGTTGATGTAGTGGTGGTTCAGCCACTGCAGCTTCTCGGTGTTGAACGCGCTGGCGGATTTGTTGATCGCTTCCAGCGTGAAGAACTCTTTCATCTCGTCGATGGAGAAGATCTCCTGATCGCCGTGGGACCAGCCCAGACGCACCAGGTAGTTCAGCAGCGCCTGCGGCAGATAGCCGTCGTCGCGGTACTGCATCACGCCCACGGCACCGTGACGCTTGGACAGCTTTTTACCGTCGTCGCCGAGGATCATCGACACGTGCGCGTATTCCGGCACCGGCGCGCCCAGCGCTTTCAGAATGTTGATCTGGCGCGGGGTGTTGTTGATGTGGTCTTCGCCACGGATCACGTGGGTGATTTCCATGTCCCAGTCATCGACGACGACGCAGAAGTTATAGGTTGGCGAACCGTCGGTGCGGCGGATGATCAGATCGTCCAGCTCCTGGTTGCTGAATTCGATCGGGCCGCGAATTTTATCGTCGAAGATCACCGACCCTTCCTGCGGGTTGCGGAAGCGCACCACGTGCGGCTCGTCGTCGGTGTGGCTGCACTGGCTGTCGCGGCAGTGGCCGTCGTAACGCGGCTTCTCGCCGTTTTCCATCTGCTTCTCGCGCAGCGCTTCCAGGCGTTCCTTGGAGCAATAGCATTTATAGGCCGTGCCCTGCTCCAGCATTTCGTCGATGACCGCGTTGTAGCGATCGAAACGCTTGGTCTGGAAGTACGGGCCTTCATCCCAATCCAGGTTCAACCAGTTCATGCCATCCATAATTGCGTCGATCGCGTCCTGGGTAGAACGTTCCAGATCGGTATCTTCGATACGCAGAACGAACTCACCGCCCGCATGGCGGCTGAACAGCCAGGAGTAAAGTGCGGTACGCGCGCCGCCGACGTGAAGATAGCCGGTCGGGCTCGGTGCAAAACGGGTTTTGATTTTCATTGGGTTCACTGCCTTATTACGCAACGCGTGTCGGCGATGGCCGACGATTGCTCGGAATTGAAAAAAGAGTGGACGACATTGTATCACCACGCGCTAATTCCTCAACGCCGACACGATATTGCGCCGGTCGATTTCGCGCGTTTTGCGGCGAGTTTCGCAGAGCGTTGCGCAAAGAATCGGCGCCGTTGGCGATAATTATCGCGCCCTGCCTAAATTTGCGGCGAACGATTGAAATCATTTTAAAAACCGTTGACTCACTTTGAACTATCCCTATAATGCGACTCCAACAAGACGGGGCGATTAGCTCAGTTGGTAGAGCATCTCCTTTACACGGAGGGGGTCGGCGGTTCGAGCCCGTCATCGCCCACCATCTTGTTGAGAAAAATGAGAACGAATGAGGGTGATTAGCTCAGTTGGTAGAGCATCTCCTTTACACGGAGGGGGGCGGCGGTTCGAGCCCGTCATCACCCACCATCATTCTCTCGTTTAGCAGTGCCTGGAAGTCCTGAAGTGGGTGATTAGCTCAGTTGGTAGAGCATCTCCTTTACACGGAGGGGGTCGGCGGTTCGAGCCCGTCATCACCCACCACTTCTGCGGGTCGTTAGCTCAGTTGGTAGAGCAGTTGACTTTTAATCAATTGGTCGCAGGTTCGAATCCTGCACGACCCACCAATTCAGAAAAAAGCGCCTTTTGGCGCTTTTTTCGTTTCTGCGCCATCTGAATCTGTTTTTATCTTCTTACTGACATGGCCCACTGAGTCGTGCGGGTGAGATCCTGCGTTCAGGTTCGAGCATCGCGCAGCGATACGACAACGCGCAGCGTTGCCCGCAGGGTGAGGGCCACAGGCCGAATCAATCCTGCACGACCCACCAATTCAGAAAAAAGCGCCTTTTGGCGCTTTTTTCGTTTCTGCCGTTCGCCTCCCTTTCTTCATTCGCCACGCACTGAGATACGAATGGTTATCATTTTTACGGCTTGAATGGTAAATTAGCGGGCATAACACTCCCCAGCAATCCGCACGCGGATTGATACGCCTTTGTGCAAGGAAAGAAAGAGCCCGCTCATGACCCTATCCTTACGTCAGCTGTTCATTTCAGTTATTGCCGCCGCGGCCTTGCTGCTCAGCGGCTGCGGCCCGGACGACAAGAGCGACGGGCAGAAACCGTCCGCCCCCGCTGCCGACAGCAGTTGGCCGCGCACCATCGATAGCGCCAAAGGGAAGTTCACGCTGGAAAAACCGCCGCAGCGCATCGTATCCACCAGCGTCACCATCACCGGCACGTTACTGGCTATCGACGCCCCGGTGGTCGCCAGCGCCGCCACCAGTCCAAATCCCCTGGTGGCCGATCAACAAGGCTTCTTTACCCAGTGGAGCGAAGTGGCCAAACAGCGCCACGTCGAACGGCTGTATCAGGTGGAACCCAATGCCGAAGCCGTCGCCGCCGCCGCCCCGGATTTGATCGTCGTCGCCGCGACCGGCGGTGATTCGGCGCTGAAACTGTACGATCAGCTGTCCGCCATTGCGCCGACGCTGGTGCTCGATTACGGCGACAAAAGCTGGCAACAGCTGGCCAGCGAGCTCGGTGAGATCACCGGTCACGAAGCCGGTGCCAAACAGGCGGAAGATCGTTTCGAGCAGCGCGTGGAACAAGTGAAGCAGGCGATTACCCTGCCGCCGCAGCCGACCACGCCGCTGGTGTATGCCGACAACGGCCGCGAAGCCATGCTGTGGACGCCGGGCTCCGCCCAAGGCAAGCTGCTGACCCAGCTCGGCTTCCAGCTGGCTACCCCGCCGGAAAGCGCCAAAGGCAACGCCAGCATGGGTAAACGCCATGACATCATCCAGATCTCCGGCGAAAAAATGGCCGAAGGCCTGAACGGCAAAACCCTGATCCTGTTCGCCACCAATGAGCGTAAAGTGCAAGAGGTGCTGGCCAACCCGTTCCTCAAACATCTCGAACCGGTGGAACAGCGGCACGTCTACGCCGTCGGCAACGATACCTTCCGCCTCGATTACTACAGCGCCACCAACATGCTGAACCAAATCGAACGGTTGTTCAAAAAGCCCTGAATCACGCCGTCGGCAGGCCAGTCCCCTGCCGACGCTTTTCGCAAACGGGGCAACCATTCACATTCAATCAATTGAAATATCAATAGTTATTAACATCGTCCACGCGCCTTCGCCACCAACCGGCGGGTGCATGCGGGCGTAAACTCGTGTTACTATTGGCGCCCTTCACGAACGCAAATAACAATGAGAATAAAAATCATAAAGGAGTTACCGGTGTGAACGTACCCACTCCGACTGAGCGGACGCTTTCGTCCGCACCGCACGCAGCTTACGCCAGTGGCTTCAAACGCATCGCCGGGTTCGGTATCGGCTTGGCGTTGTTGTTGCTGTGCATCATTGCCAGCCTGATGCTGGGTTCCAAAGCCATCCCCTTCCATACCGTCTGGCTCAGCCTGCAGGGTGCCGCGAGTGGCTCCGACAGCACCATCATTCTCAATGCCCGGGTGCCCCGTACGCTGGCGGGCATCTTGGCCGGCATGGCGCTCGGCGCCGCCGGCGCGCTGATTCAGGCGCTGACGCGCAATCCATTGGCCGATCCCGGCGTGCTCGGCATCAACGCCGGCGCCAGCTTCGCCGTGGTCATCGGCATCATGTTTTTCGGCGCCGCCACCACCGAAAGCTATATGGCCTACGCCTTCGTCGGCGCGGCCGTCACCACCCTGCTGGTCTACGTGATAGGCACGCTGGCGGGCGGGCGCATCAACCCGGTGCGGCTGACGCTGGCCGGCGTGGCGATCGGCGCAGTGCTGGTCGGCATCACCACCGGGCTGTCGCTGATCGATCCGCAAACCTTCGACCAACTGCGCTTCTGGCAGGCCGGCACGCTGGATATCCGCACGCTGGCCACCCTGCCGGTGACCGCCCCCGCCATTTTGCTCGGCTGCCTGCTGACGCTGCTCATCGCCCGGCCGCTGAATACCATCGGCATGGGGGAAGATCTGGCTATCGCGCTCGGCGCGCGCGTAGTGCTGACTCAGGCGATCGCAGTGCTCGCCATTACGCTGCTGTGCGGCGCGGCGACCGCCACCGTCGGCCCGATCAGTTTCATCGGCCTGATGGTGCCGCATATCGCCCGCTGGTGGGTCGGCCCCGACCAACGCTGGATCCTACCTTACTCCATGCTGCTGGCGCCGATTTTACTGCTGTGCGCCGACGTGGTCGGCCGCTTACTGGCGGCCGGTGAACTGCGCGTTTCCATCGTGGCGGCCTTCATCGGCGCGCCGGTGCTGATCTGGCTGGTGCGCCGCAAGAAAACGCTGGGGGGTCTTTGATGAGTCTTCCGCACACGCTGCATATCGGCCGCCCGGACGGCGTCATCAACGGGCGCCTGCCGCTGCGCCTGCTGCTGGTCAACCTTTCACTGTTGGCGCTGTGTCTGGCGATGGCCGTCGCCGCCCTGTGCTACGGCACGCTGCAACTTTCGCTGGAGCAGGTTTTTGCCGCGCTGACCGGCGAGGCGCCGAAAAACCTGGTCACCGTGGTCACCCAATGGCGCTTGCCGCGCATCGCCATGGCGCTGCTGTTAGGCGCCGCGCTCGGCATGAGCGGCGCCATCTTCCAGTCGATTATCCGCAACCCGCTCGGCAGCCCGGACGTGATTGGCTTTAACATGGGGGCTTACACCGGCGCGCTGATCGCCATCACCCTGTTCAACGGCGGCTATTACTACATCGCCGGCGGCGCGTTGGCCGGCGGCATTCTCGCCGCGCTGGCCATCTACCTGCTGGCCTGGCGGCAAGGCATCGCCGGCTTCCGGCTGATCATCGTCGGCATCGCCATCAGCGCGGTGCTGGTCTCCACCAATACCTGGCTGATCATCACCGCCTCGCTCGAGCGCGCCATGGACGCCGCCATGTGGCAGGCCGGCTCGCTCAACGGCATGACCTGGCAGAAAGCCCAGCCCGCCACGGCGTTCATCCTGCTGGCGGCCGCGGCCGCGCTGTTGATGGGCAAACGGCTGCTGCTGCTGGAAATGGGCGACGACACGGCGCGCGCGCTGGGCGTCAATGCCGAAAGCAGCCGGCTGTGGCTGATGCTGTTCGGCGTCACCCTCACCGCCGCCGTCACCGCCACCGCCGGGCCGATTTCCTTTATCGCGCTGGCGGCGCCGCAAATCGCCCGCCGCCTGGCCGGACAATCCTCGGTCACCCTGACGTCCTCAGCGCTGATGGGCGCGGCGCTGCTGCTCGGCGCCGACGTGGTGTCCCAACATCTTTTCGCGCCGATCCAACTGCCGGTCGGGATCGTGACCGTCTGCATCGGCGGCCTGTACCTGATTTGGCTGCTCATCCGTGAGGCCCGCAGATAGATAATGAAGAGTGATAATGCCATGAGCCACCGCCTGCACGCCTCGCACCTGAAGCTGGGCTACGACAATAAAATCATCGCTGACGATCTGAGCGTGGCGATCCCCGACGGCGCCTTTACGGTGATCGTCGGGCCGAACGCCTGCGGCAAATCGACGCTGTTGCGCGCCCTGTGCCGCCTGCTGAAACCCAGCGCCGGCGAGGTGATGCTGGACGGCAAGAACATCAGCAGTTTCGCCACCAAGGCGCTGGCGCGCGAGCTTGGCCTGCTGCCGCAAACCTCGATCGCACCGGACAGCATCACCGTGGCGGACCTGGTGTCGCGCGGCCGCTATCCGCACCAGAGCCTGCTGAAACAGTGGACACAGGCCGACAAACAAGCGGTGGAAGCCGCCATGGAGGCCACCAACGTCAGCCAACTGGCGGATCGCAGCGTCGACGAGCTGTCCGGCGGGCAGCGTCAACGCGTCTGGGTAGCGATGGCATTGGCGCAGCAAACGCCGCTGCTGCTGCTGGATGAACCGACGACGTATCTGGACATCGCGCACCAGATCGAGCTGCTGGATCTGTTCCGCCAGCTCAACCGCGAGCGCGGTCAAACCCTGATCGCGGTGCTGCACGATCTCAACCACGCCTGCCGCTATGCCGATCACATCATCGCCATGCGCGACGGCAAGATCGTGGCGGAAGGGAAACCGGCGGAGATCATTACCGCCGAACTGGTGGAGCGGGTGTTCGGCATGCCGTGCATGATCATCGACGATCCGCTGTCCCACACGCCGCTGGTGATCCCGCGCGGCCGCTACCACTGCGACGCACCACAGGCATGAAAAAGGCCGGGTTATCCCGGCCTTGTCGTTACTTCTCCAGCGACACCTGTTTGAAGATGTGTTTGCCGAACGGGTCTATCTCGTAGCCTTTCACTTCCTTGCGCACAGGTTCGAAGATGGTCGAGTGCGCAATCATCAACGCCGGCATCTGATCGTGCATCATCACCTGCGCCTGCTGATACATCGCCACCCGTTTGGCGTGATCGTTCTCCTCTCGCGCCTGCAGGATCAGCTGGTCGAACGGTTTATAGCACCATTTCGCCGAGTTCGAACCGCCAAGCGAAGCGCAGGTGAACAGCGGGCCGAAGAAGTTGTCCGGATCGCCGTTGGCGGTGGTCCAGCCCATCAGCGCGGTCTGGTGTTCGCCGTTTTTAATCCGCTGTAAATACTCGCCCCACTCGAAGGTGACGATTTTGGCGCGCACGCCGATTTTAGCCCAATCGGCCTGGATCATCTCCGCCATGCGCTTGGCGTTGGGGTTATAGGGCCGCTGCACCGGCATCGCCCACAGATCGATGTCGAAGCCCTGCCCCAGCCCGGCCTCCTGCAACAGCTGCTTCGCCCGCTCCGGTGAATACGGGTAGTCTTCAAGCTGCGCGTTGCTGCCCCATTGGGCCGGCGGCAGCAGGTTCTTGGCCGGCTGACCGGCGCCGTGGAACACCGCGTCGATGATCGCCGGCTTGTTGACCGCCAGCGCCAACGCCTGGCGCACCTTTACGTTATCCAACGGTTTCTTCTGGGTGTTGAACGCCAGGAAGCCGATATTCAAGCCGGATTTTTCCATTACCTGAAGATTGCCGTCCTGCCGCATGCGCGCCAGATCCGCCGGGTTGGGGAACGGCATCACCTGGCATTCGTTCTTTTGCAGCTTGGCGTAACGCACCGCCGCATCCGGCGTGATCGAGAACACCAGCCGATCAAGCTTCGGCTTGCCTTCCCAGTAGCGGTCGAACGCCTTGTAGAGGATTTTCGCGTCCTTCTGGTACTGCACCAGCTGGAACGGCCCGGTGCCGATCGGATCGTTGTCCACCCACTGCGGCGTGCCGGCCTTCAGCATCGCGTCGGCATATTCCGCCGATAAAATGGTGGCGAAATACATGCCCAGATCGGCGACAAACGGCGCCTCGGCGCGGGAGAGCTCAAAGCGCACGGTGTGCTCATCCACCTTGACGATCCGGTCAATCAGCGTGCCGAACTCCATCGACTCGAAGTTGGTGTAGGCGCCATTGGAGACCTTGTGATATGGGTTGTTGGCGTCCTTCTGGCGCATAAACGAGAAGATGACGTCATCGGCGTTGAAATCGCGGGTGGGCGTGAAATATTTATTGCTCTGGAATGCCACGCCCTTGCGCAGATGGAAGGTATAGCGCTTGCCGTCTTCGCTCACCTCCCAGCTTTCCGCCAGGCTGGGTTGCAGCTCGACGGTGCCGGGTTTGAAATCCACCAGCCGGTTGTAGATCGCCGCCGAACTGGCGTCTACCGTGGTGCCGGAGGTGAACAGCTGTGGGTTGAAGCCTTCCGGCGAGCCTTCGGAACAGTAGACCAGCGTATTGGCCCGCGCGCCGCCGGCAATCGCCAACGCCAGCAGCCCGATCGTTATTGCTTTTCTTTTCATTGCGCTATCCCCAGTGGTGAAAAAACAGCCGAACGGATAGCAATAAATCATGCAGTTAGCGATGTAAAGGACAAATTCCGCGCATAAAAACGGGCAGGCGCGCAAGCGGCCTGCCCCGGTGAAACGGCGCGAGGATGATGAAATTAAATCATCTGGCTGAAGTTCATCTGCGCCATCAGCTTATAGTTATCGGCGTAGTCGACCGGAATGGCCACCACCACCGGCCCCTGGATCGCCATCGCCTTGCGCAGCATCGGCCGCAGATCGTCCACCGACTGCACGGCGAAACCGACCGCGCCGCAGGATTCCGCGTAGGCCTTGAAGTCGATCGGCCCGAACTCCACGCCGGATTTGCGCTGGTATTTGTTCACTTCCTGCATTTCCACCATGTTGTAAGCGTTATCGACCCAGATCACGTGCACGATGTTGTTTTTCAGCCGCACCGCGGTCTCCAGCTCCATGCTCGACTGCATGAAGCCGCCGTCGCCGGAGATAGACACCACCTTGTCGCCGGGGCGCACCAGCGCCGCGCCAATGGCCCACGGCAGCGCTACCCCCATGGTTTGCTGGCCGTTGGAGATCAACAGCTGGCGAGCGCGGAAACTGTAAAGATAGCGGGCTATCCAGATGTGGAAACTACCCATGTCCACGCACAGCGTCACGTCGTCGCTGACGATGTCCTGCAGCTCCTTGACGATGCGCAACGGATGGATCGGCATGCCGCCGCGGCGCGCGGCGCGTTCCGCCAATTCGGCGCGCTGGCGGCCAAGATCGGTCAGGATCAGTTCCACCTCCGCCGGGACGCAGACCGCCTCATTGAACGCTTCGGTCATCATGTTCAGCGTGGCGCTGATGTTGCCCACCAGCTCGACGTCCGGCCGATAGCAGGTATCGATGTCCGCCGGCAGCACGTCGATATGCACCAGCTTCAGCCGCCCGTGGCTGTTCCACATGCACGGATCGTATTCGATCGGATCGTAGCCGACGCTGACCACCAGATCGGCCTTTTGCAACAGCTGATCGGCCGGCTGGTTATTGAACAGGCCGACGCGGCCGGCGAAACGGGCGAAGTGATTGACGTCAATCACCCCCGCCGCCTGATAAGTGCCGACCACCGGCATATGGGTGCGGTACAGCAGATGACGCACCGCCTCGCTGTTCTCCGGCCGGCTGGCCTGCAAGCCCAGCAACAGCACCGGGCATTTGGCCTGGCGGATCAGTTTCACCGCCGCCTGAATGTCGTCCGCCGCCGCGGCCCCCATGCGCGGCAAGCGGCAGCCCGCCAGCACCGGTGCCGTGACCGGCTCATTGACGATATCCATCGGCAGGCTGACGAACGACGCCCCCGGCCGGCCGAACTCGGCGCGGCGGAAGGCGTTGGCGATCACCTCGGAAATCGCCGAACCGGCATGCACTTCGGCGCAGTACTTGGTCACCGGCCGGAACATGCTGACGGTATCCATGCTCTGGTGCGTCTGCTTCAGGCTGTCGGCGCGCTTCACCGCGCCGCCGAAGGCCACCACCGCATCCCCTTCCGAGGTGGCGGTTGCCAGCCCGGTGATCAGGTTGGAGCTGCCCGGCCCGGAGGTGACCAGCGCCACCCCTGCCTTGCCGGTCAGGCGGCCGACCGCCGCCGCCATAAAGGCCGCGTTGGCCTCATGGCGCACCACCACCGTTTCGATCGACGGCGCATCTTCCAGCGAATCGAACACCCGGTCGATCTTGGCGCCCGGAATGCCGAAAACGTGTTTGACGCCCTGCGCTTCCAGGTTTTTCACCACCAAGTCGGCGCCGCATTGCCAGTCATTGCCTGTTTTTTCCTGTGCCATGGTTCCACCTCTTAAGAAAACGATCGCCGGGATTAGCCCTCGGCGGAACGAATCGCGCGATCCAAATCCTCTGGACAGAGGTTGGCGCGCAAGAAATCCGCATCATGCGGTAACTGAAGATTGAGACGGGTGATGACGCCGAACTGCAGGCGGCCATGATCGAGCTGGTAATCCAACACGTGGCCGCCGCCGCTGCGGTCGTCGGTAACGAAGTGTTCGTGATAGCCGGCCACGCCGATGCCCTGCATGTAATCGGGCGAGCGGAAGCCGACCAGCGTGCCGCGCCGCTGATGGAACGAGAAGGTCGGCTGCTCTTCTATCGCTTCCAGCATTGGGCGGTAAGGCCGTTCCTGACGCGGCACGGTGCGGGTTTCGACATGGCTGAACTCACCGTCGACCCGCACCGCGCAGAACAGGTTCGGCGAGGCGACCTGTTCATCGATGCATTGGTGCAGTTGCGCCTTGGTGATCGGCCGATCGAATTGCTGGCTGACGCTGGGCTGGAAAAAGGTGACGACGGCGAAAGGGGTTTTCTGTTGCAAACCGGCCGGGCGGGCGCTGCCGTCGGCGCGCAGCTGGTGTATTTCCTGATCGAACGCGATCAGTTCGCCATCCAGATGATTGAAGGTGCCGAGGCCGAAATCGCCGTGTTTCAGCAATTCGGCGATGGTGGTCTCCCCTTCATAAACCCCGTCGATGAGCGCGCTCATCAGCGAGATTTGATAGATTTCGCCCTCCCCGGCGTTGATCGACTGCCTGGCGAAACCCTGCGCCAAATGGCGCGCACAGGAACACCCGTGTTTTTCGTTCATGCTGACTCCTCCACCAGCGCGGAACTGCGGTTCCACGCGTTCAAAAGACCCGCCGACGGCGGGCCAAGATGTCCCTCAGGCGCGTTCATCAGTTGGAACGATTCAGCCTGAGGCGACAAAAAAACCGGCACGGCTGGCCGGCCGATATCCAGAAACAACAGGAAGATAAGTGAAAGTAAAGACTCACTAATCATTAAGGTTGAGTCGGATATCAAATTGAACGGTTAATCTGGTGTTGGAGCGACAATCAACGCCACAGGCGGCTCACACAGCCTGGGAAAAACATCTGCTATTTGGTGCTAAACGCCGTGAGGTTTATGCGTTTTCTCTCTATACGGCCGGGATGCGGCGACGCTGAAGCCCGTCGTCAACCCGCAATCAGAGTAGCCGCAGCATCGCCAACAGAGAAGCGGGTATTCATAAGAAACGCTTTTGCATATAATGCAAAAATGAATGACGCCCGCTATGTAGAACATCTGCCAATCTTTCTCGACGTGGCCCGCCTGGGCAGCTTTTCCGCCGCCGCGCGCCAGCTGGGTATGGTGCCTTCTTCGCTGGTGCGCCATATCGATGCGCTGGAAAGCGCGCTCGGCGCGACGCTGTTCGTGCGTTCCACCCGCGGCCTGTTGCTGACCGACGCCGGCGAGCTGCTGCTGGCACGCGCCGCCGCGCTGATGACGGACATTACCGGCATTCGCGCCGAGCTGAACGCGCTGAACGAAACGCCGCAGGGCACGCTGCGCATCAGCTGCCTGCCGACCTTCGGCAAAACCTATGTGCTGCCGCTGCTGCCGACGCTGGCGGAACGTTACCCTCAGCTGTGGGTCGATCTCGATCTGACCGAACGCCAGACCGATCCGACCCAGGAACGGCTGGACGCCGCCATCCGCATCGGCGAGCAGAAGGACAGCGCGCTGTACGCCAGCCGCATCGCCACCCAACGCTGGGTGATGTGCGCCAGCCCCGGCTACGTCGCCCGCTATGGCCTGCCGAGCGATCTGGAGGCGCTGCCGCAGCACCGGCTGATCGCCCGCTACCACAAACAACAGCCGGCCTGCTGGGCGCAGATCCTCGACGCGGCGTTGATGAACCGCTGCACCATGGCGCTGCGTTGCGATGACTTCACCGCGCAGCGTCAGGCGGCGCTGCTCGGCCTCGGCATCGCCTTTCTGCCCAACTGGGTGGTGGGGCCGGACGTGCAGCATGGGCGGCTGGTGCAGATGCTGGAAGATCCGCGCCATGAACAGCAAGGCATCTATCTGCTGCGGCCGGTGGCGAAAGTGTCCGCCCGCCTGGCGGCCTTCACCGCCCTGCTGCAGCAAACCATCGGTCAACCGCCCAACTGGGCGTAAAGCGGGGTGACGCGGCCGCGCAGCGCCGGGTTGTCGCTCTCGTCTTTCAGTTCGACGCCGGTCAGCCTTCGCCGACACGCCTGTTCCAGCAGCCAGGCCAATTTGAACGCCGCCTGCGGATAATCCAGCCCCTCCGGCCGCACATTGGAGATGCAGTTGCGCTCTGAGTCCCTTCTGCGCGCGTTCGGCTCCCAGGTCAGATAAACCCCCAGGCTGTCCGGCGACGACAGCCCCGGCCGTTCGCCGATCAGCACCGCCACCGCCCGGGCCTGCAGGCACTCGCCGATCTCATCCCCCAGCGCCACTCGCGCCTGATGCGCCAACACCACCGGCGCGATCGCCAGCCCCAACGTATCGAGATAGGGCCGCAGCGCCTGCAACAGCGGCAATGCCTGGCGGTGCACCGCCTTGGAAGAGAGGCCATCCGCCACCACCAGCAGCAGATCGGTCCGGCGCGGCGGCACGCCGAGCAGCAGGCTGCGGCTGTCCGGCGCCAATCGCCGCCCCAGATCCGGACGGCGCAGATAGGCGGCGCGGTCAACGGCCTGGCTGTGCACCGCCAGCGTGGGCCAACCGGCATCGTGCAGATCCGCCGCCAGCCGTTCGCTCTCGAATGGCTGATGCACCGCGTCGCGCGCCTGGGCATGGGCCAGGCCGAAGCGCAGCAGCTCGTCGGTCGGCAGACTGGCGCCGGTGCGCCCCAGCGCGATGCGCGCATCGGTAAAGGCGCACAGCGCGTCCCAACTGTTGACGTGAACCGGTTTGCTCATGTCCGTTCTCCCTGCAGCGCCAGCAACAGCGGGTGATTGACGGCGGCGTCGCGCAGCCGTCCGCGTTCATCGGTGATGTTCATCGCCGCCAGCCAGGCGGCGAACTCCGGCGCGTGCTTCAGCCCCAGCAGTTCACGGATATAGAGCGCGTCGTGGAACGAGGTGCTTTGGTAATTGAGCATGATGTCATCCGCGCCCGGCACGCCGATCAGGAACGTCAGCCCGGCGGCGGCCAACAGCGTCAGCAGCGTGTCCATATCATCCTGATCGGCCTCGGCATGGTTGGTGTAACAGACATCGCAGCCCAGCGGCAGGCCGAGCAGCTTGCCGCAGAAGTGATCCTCCAGCCCGGCGCGGATAATTTGTTTGCCGTCATACAGGTATTCAGGGCCGATAAACCCCACCACGGTGTTGATCAGCAGCGGTGAGAAATGCCGCGCCACCGCATAGGCGCGCGCCTCGCAGGTCTGCTGATCGACGCCGTGATGCGCGTTAGCCGACAGGCAACTGCCCTGCCCGGTTTCGAAGTACATTACGTTATCGCCCAACGTGCCGCGCTTGAGGCTCAGCGCCGCCTGCTGCGCCTCCGCCAGCAGCGCCAGACTGATGCCGAAACCGCGATTGGTCGCTTCGGTACCGGCGATCGACTGAAACACCAGATCCACCGGCGCGCCGCGCTCCATCAGCCGCAGCGTGTTGGTCACGTGGGTCAGCACGCAGGATTGGGTGGGAATGGCGAAGCGCTGGATCACGTCGTCCAGCATGTAGTTGAGCTTTTCCAGCAGCGGCAGGCTGTCGCTGGCCGGATTGATGCCGACCACCGCATCGCCGCTGCCGTACAACAGGCCGTCCAGCATGCTGGCGGCGATGCCCTGCAGGCTGTCGGTCGGGTGATTGGGCTGCAGCCGCACGCTGAGGTGGCCCGGCAGGCCGATCGTATTGCGAAAGCGCGTCACCACCCGGCACTTCTTCGCCACCAGGATCAGATCCTGATTGCGCATGAGCTTGCTCACCGCCGCCGCCATCTCCGGCGTGATGCCGGCGGCCACCTGCGCCAGCATGGCGCTGTCCGCCTGCTCGCTCAGCAACCAGTCGCGAAAATCGCCGATCGTGAGGTGCGAGATGGGCTCAAAGGCGGCGGCGTCGTGGCTATCGATGATCAGGCGCGTCACCTCGTCCTTCTCGTACGGCACCAGCGGCTGCTGCAGGAACGCCTTGAGCGGCACATCCGCCAGCGCGATGCGCGCCGCCATGCGCTCTTCGGCGCTTTCCGCCGCCACCTCCGCCAGATAATCGCCGGAACGCGCCGGCGAAGCTTTCGCCATCAGCTGACGCAGATCGCCAAAGCGATAGCCGCGTTGGCCCAACGTTGCCTGATACATAGCCCCCTCCCTTGCCCTGAGTGACGAGATAAAAGCCCTGCACCAAGTGTAGTCAGTGAAGCAAGAAAATTAATTTGCCTGCTATCGCCGCCATCGTGCATCCCCCCATTTCACCCGCCGCCGCTTCGGGTTACAGTAGCCGCGAAAACAGGAGGGGTGATGGATCCGCAACGGCAAATTATAGACTGGCTGCAACAAGATAGCGCGCGCATGGCCGCCCTGCGCACCGTGCGCCGGCTCGGCCTGAATGACTGGTGCCTCGGCGCCGGCTTTGTGCGCAACCTGGTGTGGGATCGGCGCCACGGCTATGTGGAGCCCACGCCGCTCAACGATATCGACGTGATCCACTTCGATGCGGAGCGGGCGGACGCCGAACGCGATCGCATGCTGGAGGCGCGGCTGCAGCAGTGGCTGCCGCAGCCGTGGTCGGTCAAGAACCAGGCACGCATGCACCTGCGCAGCGGCCGCGCGCCCTACCGCAACAGCGAAGAGGCCATCAGCTTCTGGACCGAAGTGGAAACGGCGATCGGCGCGCGCCTGAACGCCGACGACAGCATCACGCTGGTCGCCCCTTTCGGGCTCGCGGCGCTGTTCAACGACACCATTACCTTCAACGTGAAAAATGGCGATCGCACGGCCTATGCCCAGCGCGTGGTCGACAAAGGCTGGCTGCTGCGCTGGCCGCGTCTGCGGCAGGTAAAGATTTAGCCGCCGCTGCCGATACCCTGAACAGCGAGATCCAGACTCAGGGAGAGCAACCATGTCGACCACCATCACCATGATCGTACCGATCAAGAATACCGTCCCCGGCGTCAGCAACGTCTTCAGCGCGCCGGGCCATCAGGGCGAATTGCTGATGGCCAAACCGGTCAACAACCAGCCGCAAGGCGGCAAGATGGAGAAAAACGAACGCGCCAACGGCAATGACGAACCGGTTAACCTCAATGAAAGCCGCGCTTCGGCTCGCATCAAGGCGCTGAACCGGCAGATTCAGGCGCTGCAGCAAAAGCTGGTGGAGCTGAAGGACTCCAGCGCCGATCCCAAAGAGATCGAGAAGCAGAAACAGCTGATCGAAGCGCAGATCAAGATGTTGCAGGCCGAGATCGCGCGCATCCAGAAAGAAGAAATGGAAAAGCAGCAGCAGGAGCAAATGGAAAAAGCCGCGGCGAAATCCGGCGACGGCGTAAACCGCCCAACGCCGCTTAACGCGGTGGACGTCTATATCTGAGTCAATATGCCGCGTTTTCCCGCCGGCGCTGTTGCAGCAGCGCCGCCTGCTGACGCGCCACCTGCCAGATGGCCTCCGCCGCCGGCGTCAGTGAGCGGTTCTTGCGCCGCACCAGCATCAGCGCGCGGTTAATTTCCGGCACCAGCCGCCGCACCCGGAGCCGCCCCCCTTCCGGCAACGGCAGCGCCAACGCCGGGAAAATGCTGATGCCAATCCCCTCCGCCACCATCGGGAACAGCGTGGCCGGATGGCCGATTTCCTGCACCACCTGCGCCTCCACGCCCTGCTGTCTCAGCGCACTGTCGATCAGCGGTCGGCTGCCCGACGCATAATCCTGCAACACCAGGCGGCAACCGTTCAACGCCGACCAATGCACCGCCTGCTGCGCAGCGAACGGATGATCGTCGCGGCACAGCAACAGGAAAGGTTCGTGCAGCACCGCTTCGCACTCCAGATCCACTGCCTGTACCGGATCGACCACGATGCCGAAATCCACCTCGGCGTTGCGCACGCTGTGCAGCACCTGCTGCTGCGCCTGATCGCGCAGCATGATGCGGATCTCCGGGTATTCACGCTCGCCGGCGGCGATGCACTGCGGCATCAGATGGGCGGAAATGGTTTGGCTCGTCGCCACCCGCACCGTGCCGCTGCGCTGTACGCCAAAGCTGCGCGCATCCAGCAAAGCGGCCTGCAGTTCGTCCAGCAGCCGCTCGACCCGGTTGGCCAACCGCAGACCGGCGTCGGTCAACACCACTTCACGCGTGGTGCGATCCAGCAGCCGCACGCCGACCTCCGCCTCCAGCTCTTTCACGCTGTGGCTGATCGCCGATTGCGTCAGGCCGATCGCCTCACCGGCGCGGCTGAAGCTGCCGTGGCGGGCGATGGCGACGAACACCCGCAGCTGTTTGAGTGAGTAATTCATGTGTTTTATTCATATATGAATTAAATAAATCAATTTAATTATTATATGTCCGCGCGGGAGAATAGCCCTATCGATTTTCGACCCTGAGCGCACCGCCATGAGATTTCTGCCCGATCGTTTTACCCTGACGCTGATCGCTACCGTGCTGCTGGCGTCGTTCCTGCCGGCGCGCGGCGAGTTCGTCGGCTGGCTCAACGCCCTGACCATCGCCGCCATCGCCCTGCTGTTCTTCATGCACGGCGCCAAGCTGTCGCGCGAGGCCATCCTGGCCGGCAGCAACAACTGGCGGCTGCATCTGTGGGTGATGTGCAGCACCTTCATCATTTTTCCGGCGCTGGGCGTGCTGTTTGCCTGGTGGGCGCCGATCGACGTCAGCCCCGAGCTGTACGCCGGTTTCATCTACCTGTGCATCCTGCCGGCCACCGTGCAATCGGCCATCGCCTTCACCTCGCTGGCGGGCGGCAACGTCGCGGCGGCGGTATGCAGCGCTTCCGCCTCCAGCCTGCTCGGGATCTTCGTGTCGCCGCTGCTGGTCGGCTTGTTGATGAATGTGCACGGCGATACCGGCGGCCTACGGCAGGTCGGTTCGATCGTGCTGCAGCTGCTGGTGCCGTTCGTCGCCGGTCACCTGCTGCGGCCGCTGATCGGCGGCTGGATCGAACGCCATCGGCCGCTTATCGGTAAAACCGATCAGACTTCAATTCTGCTGGTGGTGTACGCCGCCTTCAGCGAGGCGGTGACGCACGGCATCTGGCATCAGGTAGGGATGGGCTCACTGGCGTTTATCGTCGGTGGCAGCATCGTGCTGCTGGCGATCGTGCTGGTGGTGAACACTTACATGGCGCGCTGGCTGGGGTTCAGCAAAGCGGACGAGATCACCATCGTATTCTGCGGTTCGAAGAAGAGCCTGGCGAACGGCATTCCGATGGCCAATATCCTGTTCCCGGCGGCGACGGTGGGGATCATGGTGCTGCCGCTGATGGTGTTCCATCAGGTGCAGCTGATGACCTGTGCGGTATTGGCGAAAAGGTATCAGCGCAAGCAGCAGGCGCAACAGGCGGTGCCCAACGCGCAGGCGTCGCGCGGGTAAAAAAAGACGGGCCAAGGCCCGTCAGTTCAGCTTTTCTTCAGCGGCTTGACCAGGTGGTCAAGCCCTTCGATTTTAATCGCCAGCGTCATCTCCATCAGCATGCCGAGCTTGCCTTTGGGGAATTCACCCTTGCGGGCGAACCACAGCAGGTACTCTTCGGGCAGATCGATCAGCACCCGCCCCTGGTACTTGCCGAACGGCATCACGGTATTGGCGATCTCCAGCAGGTTTTCTTTTTCCATCACTCACCCAGCAAGCGGATCATCTCCGCTTCGTCGATCACGGCGATACCCAGCTCCTGAGCCTTCGCCAGTTTGGAGCCGGCCGCCTCGCCGGCGATCACCAGATCGGTTTTCTTCGACACGCTGCCGCTGACCTTGGCGCCCAGCGCCGTCAGGCGATCTTTGGCCTCGTCGCGCGACAGCTGGCTCAGCGAGCCGGTCAGCACCACGGTTTTGCCGGCGAACGGGCTGTCTATCTCTTCCGCCACCACCACCACCGGCGCCGGCCAGTGGATACCGATCTCGGCGCCCACCAACTCGTTGATCACCTGCTGATTGAGCGCTTCATCGAGGAAGTTGCGCGTGTGTTTGGCCACCACTTCGCCGACGTCCGGCACCTCTTTCAGCGCCTCGATGTCGGCGGCGAACAGCTTCTCGAGCGATCCGAAATGCGCCGCCAGGTTGGCGGCGGTCGCTTCGCCGACCTCGCGAATGCCGAGCGCATACAGGAAGCGAGCGAAGGTGGTCTGCTTGGATTTCTCCAGCGCGTTGACCAGATTCTGCGCCGATTTCGGCCCCATGCGATCCAGGCCGGTCAGAATGCCGGCGGAGAGCCGGAACAGATCGGCCGGGTTCTTCACGTACTCCTTGTCCACCAGCTGCTCGATGATCTTGTCGCCCATGCCTTCAACGTCCAGCGCGCGGCGGGAAACGAAATGCTTCAACGCCTCTTTGCGCTGCGCGCCGCAGATAAGACCGCCGGTGCAACGCGCCACGGCCTCGCCTTCCACGCGCTCAACGTCGGAACCGCACACCGGGCAGTGCAGCGGGAACACCACTTCGCGCGCATCCTGCGGCCGACGGTCTTCCAGCACGCCCACCACCTGCGGGATCACGTCGCCGGCGCGGCGCACGATCACCGTATCGCCGATGCGCAGCCCGAGGCGCTCAATTTCATCGGCGTTGTGCAAGGTGGCGTTGCTGACGGTCACCCCGGCCACCAGCACCGGTTCAAGGCGCGCCACCGGCGTAATCGCGCCGGTGCGGCCAACCTGAAACTCCACTTCGCGCACCACGGTGATCTGCTCCTGCGCCGGGAATTTGAACGCCGTCGCCCAGCGCGGCGCACGCGCCACGAAGCCCAGCGTTTCCTGCAGATCGATGTCGTCAATCTTGATCACCACGCCGTCGATGTCGAAACCGAGCTGTGCGCGGTCCTGCTCGACCTGGCGATAAAACGCCAGCACTTCCTCGCTGCCGGTGCGGCGCTGGGCACGATCGCTGACCGGCAGGCCCCAGGCCTTGAACTGCATCAGGCGCTCAAAGTGGCTGCGCGGCAGCTCACCGCCCTCCAGCAGGCCGACGCCATAGCAGAAGAAGGCCAGCGGGCGTTTGGCGGTAATGCGCGGATCGAGCTGGCGCAGCGAACCGGCGGCGGCGTTGCGCGGATTGGCGAACACCTTGCCGTCTTTGCGCCGCGCCTCTTCGTTCATCTGTTCAAAACCGGCCTGCGGCATGAACACTTCGCCGCGCACTTCCAGCCGGCGCGGGATGTTGTCGCCGGTCAGGCGCAGCGGGATAGCGCGAATGGTGCGCACGTTGGAGGTGATGTTCTCGCCGGTGGTGCCGTCGCCGCGCGTCGCCGCACGCACCAGCTCGCCGTCTTCGTACAGCAGGCTGACCGCCAGGCCGTCCAGCTTCAGCTCGCAGCAGAAGGTCAGCGGATCGCTGCTCTTGAGCCTGTCCTGCACGCGTTTGTAAAACGCCAGGAAGCTCTCTTCGTCGAACACGTTGTCCAGCGACAACATCGGCACTTCGTGACGCACCTGGTCAAACGCCGCCAGCGGCGCCGCGCCCACGCGCTGGGTCGGCGAATCGGCGGTGATCAGCTCCGGATGCGCGCTCTCGAGCTCGCGCAGCTCGCGCATCAGGCGGTCATATTCCGCATCAGGCACTTCGGGCGCATCCAGCACATGATACTGGTATTCATGATGGCGCAATGTGGCTCGTAGTTGATTGATTTGTTGGATTATCGATTCCATGGCTCACCATCAAAGATAAAAAACCCCCGGCTAGCGGGGGCTTTGTTGTTACGGATGTTCAGTGCGCGCGGCAACCCGGTCAGGCGTTGTTTTCCAACACTTCACGGATACGCGCTTTGTAGGTTTCCAGCTTCTGCGGCGTCATCATGCGGCGCTCGTCGTCCAGCACCACACCGCCCACGTCGTCGGCGATACGCTGCGCCGACTGCAGCATCAGCTTGAAGTTCTGATTGGCGTCGCCGTAAGACGGCACCATCATGAACATCGACACGCCCGGCGTGGAGAAGTCGGACATCATGTCAGGATCGAACGACCCCGGCTTGACCATGTTCGCCAGGCTGAACAGCACCGGGCCGCTGCCGGCCGGGCTGATATGGCGGTGGAAGATGCCCATCTCGCCAAACTGGAAGCCCGCCTGCAACACGCTCTGCAGCAGCACTTCGCCGCCGATCACGCCGCCCTGATGGGCCGCGACGTGCAGCACCAGCACGGTCTCTTTCAGTTTAGCCTGAACTGGCGCAGCGGCCGGCTGTTGCGGTGCAGGTTCCGACACAGGCTTCACTTCCGGCGCTTGCTGCACCGGGGCGGGCTCGGCGTGGAATGCCGGTTCCGCCGCCAGCGGCGCCTCATGTTCATGCGGCAGATCGTCAACGCGCGGCTCGCGGCGCGCGGCCGGTTGCGGTTGCTGCGGCTCGGCCGGTTCTTCGTCCGGCGCGTAGTTGTTCAGCAGGATGTCATCGTACTCCGGCCGCTGAGACAGCGGAGGCGGCGTCTGATGAGCAGCCGGCTGAACGGCGCGGGGCGCAGGCGCAGCCGCCGGAGCGGGCTTCGGCGCGGCCACGGGTTCTTCGCGTGCGGCATCGAAATGGCCGAATGACGGCTCGTCTTGCGGGTGAGCGGCGCGTACGCGCACCTCACCGACGCCTTCTTCGAGATCGTCGATCGGAGTTTGTTCACGTTCCTTTTGGGAACGTTTGGCTGGGCGATCGCGGAAGAGCGCTGACCGTTCTTTGCGACTGGTCCACAGACCGTGCAATAACAGCGCTATTATGGCGATCGCGCCAACAACGATTAATATCAGACGCAAATCCTGCATCATTGCTATCTCTGTTGTTCCAATACATTGCCACCGCGGCAAACATTCACTCTTTAACTCTATTTGCCCGCGCACACAAGTGCAAGTCCGTGCTGAACTTTATGCCAATAAAGATGATTATACTGCCTTTTTCTGCTGGTTTTTCAGCCAACCCTACCCTAGCCAGTGGAAAATCATCCCTATATGATAATGATGCCTGTTCAGACAACGAGATAACTTAAGATATGTCCTATACGCAGCCCCCTTCCCGTTCCACCAGCGGCATTCATTATTTCGCCGAAGGCTGGCGCCTGATTTCGCGCCCGGGGATTAAACGCTATGTGGTCCTGCCGTTGCTGGTCAACGTGCTGCTGATGGGCTCCGCTTTCTGGTGGCTGTTCAGCCGCCTCGGCGACTGGATCCCGGCGATGATGAGCCACGTTCCCGATTGGCTGCAATGGTTGAGCTACCTACTGTGGCCGCTGGCGGTCATTTCGGTGCTGCTGGTGTTCAGCTATCTGTTCAGCACCCTCACCAACCTGATCGCCGCCCCGTTCTGCGGCCTGCTGGCCGAACAGCTCGAAGGCAGCCTGACCGGCAAACCGCTGCCGGACACCGGCCTGCTCGGCATCGCCAAAGACCTGCCGCGCATCATGGCGCGCGAATGGCGCAAGCTGATGTATTACCTGCCGCGCGCGCTGCTGCTGCTGGCGCTGTACTTCGTGCCCGGCATCGGCCAGACGGTGGCGCCGGTGCTGTGGTTCCTGTTCAGCGCCTGGATGCTGGCGATCCAGTATTGCGACTATCCGTTCGACAACCACAAGGTGAGCTTTGCCGATATGCGCCGCGCACTGCGCCAGCACAAAACCGACAATCTGCAGTTCGGCGCGCTGGTCAGCCTCTTCACCATGATCCCCATCCTCAACCTGGTGATCCTGCCGGTCGCCGTCTGCGGCGCCACCGCGATGTGGGTCGATCGTTATCGCTCGCAATTCGTCCGATAATCGCCGTTTTTTACCGCCGACAGCGCGGGAATTTTCGACAGGGCGCGCATTTCGCGCCCTTATCATTGTGCTTAAAACTTATTTCCTAATAACATATAGATATACCAATTCTTTACTTCCCTGCCGGTACTGTTAGCGTATGCTTTCGATGTTCCCCACATTTTCATAGAGTTAAAGGACGGGCTATGAGCAAGATATATGAAGACAACTCATTAACAATCGGCCATACGCCGCTGGTTCGTCTGAACCGTATCGGCAACGGACGCATTCTGGCCAAGGTTGAATCACGCAACCCGAGCTTCAGCGTCAAATGCCGCATCGGTGCCAATATGATTTGGGATGCGGAACAACGCGGCGTGCTGACCGCCGGCAAGGAACTGGTGGAGCCGACCAGCGGCAACACCGGCATCGCGCTGGCCTTCGTGGCCGCCGCGCGCGGCTACAAGCTGACGCTGACCATGCCGGAAACCATGAGCATCGAGCGCCGCAGGCTGCTCAAGGCGCTGGGCGCCAATCTGGTGCTGACCGAAGGGGCGAAAGGCATGAAAGGCGCCATCGCCAAAGCGGAAGAGATCGTCGCTACCGATCCGAACCGCTACCTGATCCTGCAGCAGTTCAGCAACCCGGCCAACCCGGCCATCCATGAAAAAACCACCGGCCCGGAAATCTGGGAAGACACTGACGGGGAAGTCGACGTGTTCATCTCCGGCGTCGGCACCGGCGGCACGCTGACCGGCGTCAGCCGCTACATCAAGAACACCAAAGGCAAAGCCATCACCACCGTGGCGGTCGAGCCGACCGACTCGCCGGTCATCAGCCAGGCGCTGGCCGGTGAAGAGCTGAAGCCGGGCCCGCACAAAATTCAGGGCATCGGCGCCGGCTTCATTCCAGGCAACCTCGATCTGGACCTGGTGGATCGCGTCGAAAAAATCTCCAACGACGAAGCCATCAGCATGGCGCGCCGTCTGATGGACGAAGAAGGCATCCTGGCGGGCATCTCCTCCGGCGCAGCGGTCGCGGCGGCGGTAAAACTGGCCGAAGAACCGGCGTTCGCCGACAAGACCATTGTGGTTATCCTGCCCTCTTCCGGCGAACGTTATCTCAGCACCGCGCTGTTTGCCGATCTGTTCACCGAGCAGGAATTGCAGCAGTAATTCCGGCACTGCACAAATCGCTAAAAAAGCACCCCACGGGGTGCTTTTTTGTGGACTGGATCAAACTTTATAGCAGTCCAAGATTGCTTTTGCCCGTCGCCTTTAGTATTTAACGGTGCATTATTTCGATGCGCAAAATTAATCACTCTCCGAGCCCGGTCAAGGCTGAATCGATTTACTCATCTGTCGCCGACGCGGCGAATCGGGCATAATGGGGAGCGGATTGGAACGACGTCAAAAGCCGAGTTTTTTGATCTGAAGTGCCTAACGCGTCGTTTTCTGTTGCATCAACGTTCGCCCCTGTCCATAGTCAGGCGCTATAACCAGACAAGCTAAAGTCAGGCCCCTGGGCTAAACTTTAGCTCCACAACATTAATCCAATAAGTTGGGGAAACATCAATGTTCCAGCAAGAAGTTACTATTACCGCTCCGAATGGTCTGCATACTCGCCCTGCCGCTCAGTTCGTTAAAGAAGCAAAAGGCTTCACGTCTGACATCACCGTAACCTCCAACGGCAAAAGCGCCAGCGCGAAAAGCCTGTTCAAACTGCAAACTCTGGGGCTGACTCAAGGGACCGTAGTGACCATCTCCGCTGAAGGTGAAGACGAGCAGAAAGCCGTTGAGCACTTGGTAAAACTGATGGCAGAGCTTGAGTAATCGGCCCGTCTTTTTAGTTAACACCAGTCAAGAGTAAGGTAGGGTTATGATTTCAGGCATTTTAGTATCACCGGGCATCGCTTTTGGTAAGGCTCTCTTGCTGAAAGAAGACGACATTGTCATCAACCGGAAGAAAATCTCTGCTGATCAAGTAGAGCAGGAAGTCTCGCGTTTTCTGGCCGGCCGCGCGAAAGCGTCCGAACAGCTGGAAGCGATCAAGACCAAAGCTGGCGAAACCTTCGGCGAAGAGAAGGAAGCTATCTTCGAAGGCCACATCATGTTGCTGGAAGACGAAGAGCTTGAGCAGGAAATCATAGCCCTAATCAAAGACGATCTGGCCTCCGCAGACGCCGCCGCCTACACCGTGATCGAAGGCCAGGCGAAAGCGTTGGAAGAACTGGACGACGAATACCTGAAAGAACGCGCCGCCGACGTGCGCGACATCGGCAAACGCCTGCTGCAGAACATTCTGGGCATGCCGATCGTCGATCTGGGCTCCATTCAGGACGAAGTGATCCTGGTGGCCACCGATCTGACCCCGTCCGAGACCGCGCAGCTGAACCTGGACAAAGTGCTGGGCTTCATTACCGATCTCGGCGGCCGCACCTCCCACACCTCTATCATGGCGCGCTCCCTGGAGCTGCCGGCGATCGTCGGTACCAGCGACGTGACCAAGCAGGTGAAAAACGACGACTACCTGATTCTGGACGCGGTTAACAACCAGATTTACGTTAACCCGACCGCTGACGTTATCGATCAGCTGAAAGCCGCCCAGAACCAATACATCACCGAGAAAAACGATCTGGCCAAGCTGAAGGACCTGCCGGCGATTACGCTGGACGGCCATCAGGTTGAAGTCTGCGCCAACATCGGCACCGTGCGCGACGTCGCGGGTGCAGAGCGCAACGGCGCGGAAGGCGTCGGCCTGTATCGTACCGAATTCCTGTTCATGGACCGCGACTCGCTGCCAACCGAAGACGAGCAGTTCCAGGCTTATAAAGCCGTGGCGGAAGCCATGGGCTCGCAGGCCGTGATCGTCCGCACCATGGACATCGGCGGCGACAAAGACCTGCCGTACATGAACCTGCCGAAGGAAGAGAACCCGTTCCTCGGCTGGCGCGCCATCCGCATCGCGATGGACCGCCGTGAAATCCTGCACGCCCAGCTGCGCGCCATCCTGCGCGCCTCGGCGTTCGGCAAACTGCGCATCATGTTCCCGATGATCATCTCTGTGGAAGAAGTGCGCGATCTGAAAGGCGAAATCGAGACGCTGAAGGCGCAGCTGCGCGAAGAAGGCAAGGCGTTTGACGAGAGCATCGAAGTGGGCGTGATGGTGGAAACACCGGCTGCGGCGGTCATCGCTCACCACCTGGCGAAAGAAGTCGACTTCTTTAGTATTGGGACAAACGATCTAACCCAGTATACTCTGGCGGTAGATCGCGGCAACGAGCTGATTTCTCATCTCTATAACCCGATGTCCCCATCAGTGCTTGGCCTGATCAAACAGGTTATTGATGCATCTCACGCGGAAGGCAAGTGGACCGGCATGTGCGGCGAACTGGCTGGCGATGAGCGTGCTACACTGTTGTTATTGGGCATGGGGCTGGATGAGTTCAGCATGAGTGCGATTTCAATCCCGCGCATCAAGAAAATTATTCGCAACACGAATTTCGAAGATGTGAAGGCGTTGGCAGCGCAAGCCTTGGCACAGCCAACGGCACAAGACCTGATGAATTGCGTCAATAAATTCATCGAAGAAAAAACGCTCTGCTAAACTTCCACGACACTGGAACGCCGCCCAATTTAATGCTTAGGAGAAGATCATGGGTTTGTTCGATAAACTGAAATCTCTGGTTTCTGATGACAAGAAAGACACGGGCACTATCGAGATCGTCGCTCCCCTTTCTGGCGAAATCGTCAATATCGAAGATGTGCCGGACGTAGTGTTCGCTGAAAAAATCGTTGGCGACGGTATCGCCATCAAACCGGCCGGCAACAAAATGGTTGCTCCGGTTGACGGCACCATCGGTAAGATTTTCGAAACCAACCATGCATTCTCTATCGAATCCGACAGCGGCATTGAGCTGTTCGTCCACTTCGGCATCGATACCGTAGAACTGAAAGGCGAAGGCTTCAAACGCATCGCCGAAGAAGGTCAGCGCGTCAAGAAAGGTGACGTCGTTATCGAGTTCAACCTGCCACTGCTGGAAGAGAAAGCCAAGTCTACCCTGACGCCGGTCGTTATCTCCAACATGGACGAGATCAAAGAGCTGATCAAACTGTCCGGCAGCGTGACCGTTGGCGAAACCCCGATCATCCGCATCAAGAAGTAATCGCGAATGAGCAAGATAAACGGCGCCCTCGGCGCCGTTTTTTTATCCCCTTCGTCGTATCCCAATCTCGCTACGTTATGACGACCAGCGCGGGATACGCAGGGTAATGACCAGCCCCCCTTTATCGCCGTTGCGCGCCTCAACCTGGCCGCCGTGCGCCAATACCACCTTGCGGGTAATCGCCAGCCCCAGGCCGTAGCCCTTGCCCGACTGCGCCGACTTCACGCGCACGAACGGATCGAAGATGCTCGACAGTTTCGACTCCTCCACGCCCGGCCCCTGATCGCTGACGGCGAGCTGGAACTGGTTGTCGATGCGCGACAGCGCTACCGTCACCCGCTGGCCCTGGCTGGAAAAGCGCAGCGCATTGCGCACGATGTTGTCCACCGCGCGCCGCATCAGCTCCGCATTGCCCTTGACGGTATACTCCACGTCCGACTCGGCCTGCAGCACGATCTCCACGCCGGGCACCTGCGCCTCGTAGCGCGCATCGCTCACCACCGCATCCACCAGGCCGTACAGATCGAAGTACTCCTCGTCCGGCAGGCTGCTGTGTTCGGTGCGCGACAGCGCCAGTAGCTCGCCGATCATTTTATCCAGCCGCCCCGACTCATGTTCGATGCGCTTGAGCGAGGTTTCGACGTTGCCGGCATTCTGCCGCGCCAGGCCGATCGCCAACTGCAGGCGCGCCAGCGGCGAACGCAGTTCGTGCGAGACATCGTGCAACAGCTGCTCGCGGGCGCTGACCAGCAGCTCCAAGCGTTCGGCCATGGTGTCAAAATCGCGCGCCACGTCGGACAGCTCGTCATGACGGCGCCGCATTTTCGGGAACAGCCGCACCGACAGATCGCCCTGCGCCACCCGATCCAGGCCGCCGCGCAGCTGACGCATCGGCCGGGTCAGGTTCCAGGCCAGCACGGCGCTGAACAGCAAACCGCCCAGTCCGCCGACCCACAACATCGGCGCAGGAATGTTGAAGAAATGGGAACGCCGCTCCGGCCGATACTCTTCCCGCAGCCCGCGCACGTTATAACTCAGCCAGTATCCCTGCCCTTCCCCGGTCTGCACCCAGGCGGAAATCGCTTTCGGCATCCGCCGCCCTTCAAACAGCGGTTCTTCCGGCGCGGGCGGCGGCGGTTGGGTCATCGGCGTTACCGACAGCAGACGCCTGTCGTCCTCGGGCCAGTCGCGCATCAGCGCTTCCAGCGCCGGCATGCCGCCGCTGCGCAATTGGGTGGCGGCGGAGGTCAGCTGCAGGCCGATCGCCCGCCGCGCCATGGCGTTCTCCGGCGGCACATAGCGATCGCCATAAAGAGAAAACGCCACCCACAGGGCCTGCGTCATGATGAGAAAGGTCAGCCAAAAGCCGAGCAAAATTTTCCAGAACAGTCTTCCGCGCATGTCAGGTTACCGGATGCGATAGCCGATGCTGCGCACCGTTTCGATGCTCAGCGTATTGCCGGCCAACGCGCTCAGCTTCTGGCGGATATTGCTGATATGCACATCCACGCTGCGGTCATAGGCTTCACGCGGGCGCCCCAGCCCCTTCTCGGACAATTCGTCCTTCGACACCACGCGGTCCGGCGCGCGCAGCAACAGCTCCAACAGATTGAATTCCGAAGCGGTCAGATCGAACGCCTTGCCGCGCCATTCGCTGCTGCGGGTTGAAGGGTTTAACGTCAGCTCGCCAACGCTGATGGCGGCCTCGTCGTCCGCTTCTTGCGGCCGTTCTTCGAAACGGCGCAGCACCGCGCGCAAACGCGCCACCAATTCGCGCGGATAGCAGGGTTTGGGCATGTAATCGTCAGCGCCCATCTCCAGACCAATCACCCGATCGATGTTGTCACCTTTGGCGGTCAGCATGATGATCGGCAGCCGGCTCTTTTTGCGCACGTCGCGCAGCACGTCGATGCCGCTCATATCCGGCAGCATGATGTCGAGGATCATCGCGGTATAGTCGCCCGACAGCGCGCCCTCTACCCCCGCCTTGCCGGTCAGCACCAGCGTGGCGTCGAAACCTTCGCCCGTCAGGTATTCGCTCAGCATGGTGCCAAGCTCCAGGTCATCGTCGACCAGTAAAATTTTCATGCCTTGCTCCTTCACCGATTTTCGTTATTTTCCCGCCAATTTCGCCGGTCCGCAGCCGGTTTTACTCAATCCTTACACATCGCTCTTGGCGTCTCGCCACCGTTATTGTGGTCGCTGCCGCGCGATTTCTCTACTTCAGTCATGGTATTGGCGCACGAGCAAGCGGCAGCCGCCGCAAGCGGGGCTGCCATCTGTCGAAAGGAAAGGGGAAAGGTTTTCCCGACGGAACACACCGCCGGGAGGGCGCGCTCAGCCGAACACGCCGGTAGAGAGGTAGCGGTCGCCACGATCGCAGACGATCGCCACCACCACGCTGCCAGGGTGGGCCGCCGCGATGCGCAAGGCGCCGACCACCGCGCCGCCGGAGCTGACGCCGCAGAAGATGCCTTCACGCTGCGCCAACTGGCGCATGGTCTGCTCGGCATCGCCCTGTTCGATATCCAGAACCTGATCCACCAGCTCCGGGCGGAAAATACCCGGCAGGTAAGCGGGCGCCCAGCGGCGAATGCCGGGGATGCTGCTGCCCTCCGCCGGCTGCAGGCCGATGATCTGCACCTGCGGATTCTGGCTCTTCAGGTAACCGCCCACGCCGGTAATGGTGCCGGTGGTGCCCATGCTGGAAACGAAATGCGTGATGCGCCCTTCGGTTTGGCGCCAAATCTCCGGGCCGGTGGTGGTGAAATGGGCGTAGGGATTGTCCAGGTTGTTGAACTGATCCAGCACCTTGCCCTGCCCCTGACGCTGCATCTCCAGCGCCAGATCGCGCGCCCCTTCCATGCCCTGCTCACGGCTGACCAGGATCAGCTCGGCGCCGTAGGCGCGCATCGCCGCCTGCCGCTCCAGGCTCATGTTCTCCGGCATCAGCAGCTTCAGCGTATAGCCTTTCAATGCAGCGATCATCGCCAGCGCAATGCCGGTGTTGCCGCTGGTGGCCTCAATCAGCACGTCGCCGGGCCCGATCTCACCGCGCAGCTCCGCCTGCTGGATCATCGCCAACGCGGCGCGATCCTTCACCGATCCCGCCGGATTGTTGCCTTCCAGTTTGACCCATACCTCGCTGCCCGCCTGGGCGGCCAGCCGTTGCAGTTTTACCAGCGGGGTATTCCCGATGCATTGTTCGAGCGTTGTCACGATCTTTGCCTGTGTGTTGGTGTGCGTAAAGTAAAAAGGCAACCCTGGGGTTGCCTTGAATAAAGGGCTGCTAAAACCTATCAGGCGCTTTTGGCTAACGCAACAGGTTGCAGCAGTTGATCGCCAGCATACAGCCGCGCATTGAGGCTGCCGACGTAATAACGGCCGCCGCGCACCGGCGTGGCGTTGCCTTCCGGCAGCACCACGCTGATCGGTTCCTGGTGCCAGCCGATCGGCTGCACCGTCAGCTGCCAGAAATGGCCGCGCGGACTGACTTCCAGCACCTGAACCGGCAGCGGGCAACGTTCGCTGCTTTCGGTCGCCACTTCCATTTCCCACGGGCGCAGGAACAGATCGACGCTGCCCTGGTGCATCGGCTGGAACGACAACGGCCACTGATGCGCGCCGACGAACAGCTGGGAGCCGCGAATTTCGCCGTTCAGGCGGTTCACTTCCCCCATGAATTCCAGCACAAAGCGGCTCGCCGGTTCGCGCATGATGTCGACCGGCGACCCGACCTGTTCGATATTGCCCTGGCTCATCACCACGATGCGGTCGGCCACTTCCATCGCCTCTTCCTGATCGTGGGTGACGAACACGCTGGTGAATTTCAGCTCTTCATGCAGCTGACGCAGCCAGCGGCGCAGCTCTTTGCGCACCTGCGCATCCAGCGCGCCGAACGGTTCATCCAGCAGCAGAATCTGCGGTTCCACCGCCAGGGCGCGCGCCAGCGCCACGCGCTGTTTCTGGCCGCCGGACAGCTGTGACGGATAGCGGGTAGCCAGGTGGCCCAGCTGCACCATGTCCAGCAGCTGAGTGACTTTCTGTTTGATCGCCGCGGCGTTCGGGCGCTCGCGGCGCGGCAGCACGGTCAGGCCGAAGGCGATGTTATCGAACACCGTCATGTGGCGGAACAGCGCATAATGCTGAAATACGAAGCCCACGCGCCTGTCGCGCGCGTGCATGTGGCTGACGTCGGTGCCGTGGAAGCCCAGCTTGCCGCCGCTCTGGCTTTCCAGCCCGGCAATGATGCGCAGCAGCGTGGTCTTGCCGGAACCGGATGGCCCGAGCAGCGCCACCATTTCGCCGGAAGCAATATCGAGCGAGATATCGTTCAATACCTTGGTGCGACCGAAGGACTTGTTGATGCCGTTAATCTCAATGCTCATGATTTTCCTCCCGCTCGAGACGCGCGTTTTGACGTTCCAGACGCCACTGCAGCGCGCTCTTCAAAAATAGGGTAACGATCGCCATCAGGGTCAACAGGGCGGCAGCGGTAAAGGCCCCGACGGTGTTGTAATCCTGCTGCAACAGCTCGACCTGCAGCGGCAGGCTGTAGGTTTCGCCGCGAATCGAACCGGACACCACCGACACCGCGCCGAACTCACCGATGGCGCGCGCGTTGGTCAGCACCACGCCGTACAGCAGCGCCCAGCGAATGTTGGGCAGCGTCACGCGGCGGAACATCTGCCAGCCGGACGCCCCCAGCAGAATGGCGGCCTCATCTTCCTGGCTGCCCTGGCTGAGCATCATCGGCACCAGCTCGCGCACCACGAAGGGACAGGTGACGAAAATGGTCACCAGCACCATGCCCGGCCAGGAGAACATCACCTGAATGTTATGCGCATCCAGCCAGCCGCCCAGCAGGCCGTTGCTGCCGTAGAACAGCAGATAAATCAGCCCCGCCACCACCGGTGAAACGGCGAACGGAATATCGATCAGCGTCAGCAGCAGCTGGCGGCCGGGGAAGGTAAAACGCGTCACCAGCCACGCCAGCAACGTGCCGAACACCAGGTTGAACGGCACGGTGATCAGCGCGATCAGGACCGTCAGCCAAATGGCGTGCAGCATGTCCGGATCGAGCAAATTGCTCCACATCGCGCCGAATCCTTTGGAGAAGGCCTCGGCGAAAATCGATATCATCGGCACCACCAGCAGCAGCGCCGAAAACAGCGTGCCGATGGCGATCAGCGTCCACTTGCCCCAGTTAACGCGCGGGCGCTCGGCGCCGTTGAAGGCAGAAATATCAGCCATCAGTGCCCTCCTCCCAAACGTCTGCCGAAGCGGCTTTGCAATACGTTAATGCTGAACAGCAGCAGCAGCGACGCCGCCAGGATCACCGAGGCGATGGCGCTGGCCGCCGGGTAATCGAACTCCTGCAAACGCACAAAAATCATCAGCGAGGTCACTTCCGTCTTCCAGGCGATGTTGCCGGCGATGAAAATCACCGCCCCGAACTCGCCCAGACTGCGGGTAAAGGAAATGGCGGTGCCGGCCAGCAGCGCCGGCGCCACTTCAGGCAGCACGACGCGGCGAAAACTCTGCCAGCGCGTGGCGCCCAGCGTCTCGGCCGCCTCTTCGTACTCCGGCCCTAGCTCTTCCAGTACCGGCTGCACGGTACGCACCACAAACGGCAGGCTGGTGAACGCCATCGCCACCGCGATCCCAAGCCAGGTGAAAGTGACCTTGATATCGAAATGCGCCAGCCACTGCCCGTACCAGCCGGTGGTGGAAAACAGACCGGCCAGCGTCAGGCCGGCTACCGCCGTCGGCAGCGCGAACGGCAGGTCGATCAGGCCATCCAGCAGCGAACGGCCGGGAAAGCGGTAGCGCGTCAGGATCCAGGCCATCAGCATGCCGAACACCGCATTGAACAGGCTGGCGACAGCGGCCGCCAGCAGCGTCACTTTATACGCCGCCACCACCTGCGGGTTGGAAATCACCTCCCAATATTGCGCCAGGCTCATCTGCGCCAGCTGCATCACCAGCGCACTGAGCGGCAGCAGCAGAATCAAACAGGTATAGAACAGGCTGCTGCCGAGGCTGAGGCCAAATCCGGGCAGCACCCGCTTACTGGACGACAACGCCAACATTTACTTGCGCCCTGCCGCTAACAGCTGATCCAGCTCGCCGCCGGTGGCGAAGTGGGTTTTCATCACCTGCGGCCAGCCGCCGAATTGATCTTCCACGCGGAACAGTTGGGTGTCCGGGAATTGCCCCTTGGCCGCCGCCATCGCTTTCTGGTCATACACGCGGTAGTAGAAACTGGTGATCACCTGCTGCGCCGCCGGGCTGTAGAGATAGTTCAGATAGGCTTTGGCCGCCTGTTCGGTGCCGTTGCGCGCGACGTTTTTGTCGACCCAGGCCACCGGGAACTCCGCCAGAATATCGACCGGCGGCACAATCACTTCGTACTTGTCTTCACCGTATTGCTTGCGGATGTTGTTCACTTCGGACTCGAAGCTGATCAGCACGTCGCCCAAACCGCGCTCGACGAAGGTGGTGGTCGCGCCGCGGCCGCCGGTATCGAACACCAACACGTTTTTCAGGAAACGGGTCATGAAGGCGCGGGTCTTGGCCGCATCGTTGCCGTCGGCCTGGCTGGCGGCGCCCCAGGCGGCCAGATAGGTGTAACGGCCGTTGCCGGAGGTTTTCGGGTTCGGGAACACCAGCTTCACGTCGTCACGCACCAGATCGTTCCAGGTGTGGATGCCCTTCGGGTTGTCCTTGCGCACCAGAAACGCCATGGTGGAATAGAACGGCGAGCTGTTGTTCGGCAGACGCGACTGCCAGTCCGCCGGGATCAACTGCCCGCGATCGTGCAGGATCTGCACGTCGGTGACCTGGTTGTAGGTCACCACGTCGGCGCGCAGGCCCTGCAGGATCGCCAACGCCTGCTTCGACGAGCCGGCGTGCGATTGTTTGATGGTCAGCTTGTCATTCGGATGCTGCTGATTCCACTGCTGTTCAAAGCCGGGATTCAGCGCGACGAACAATTCACGGGAAACGTCATAAGAGCTGTTCAGCAATTCCGCCGCCGACGCGGCGCCGCTCGCCAACAGCGCAGCCGCCAGCCAACCTTTCAGCACGAGATTTTTAACCCGGTTTTGTTTCATTCTGCACCTTATCACTGAGTCATTCCTTCAGGCTTTCGCCTTATTGACGACCAGTGTATTTATAACTCGGTGCGGAGCTGTAACGCTTTTATATACCGTTTAGTGATTTACAAGCATCAAACGCTATAAGGCAGGAAATGCGAGGCGTTTTGGGGCGGGAAAACAGACCGAAGCCGGACGCGCCGGCTTCGGCAACGGCGTCAAAGTGACAGCAGGCGCGTCAGCGATGGCGCAAAGTAGTAGCTGCCGGTGACCGCACGGCTGAAACGCAGCATCGCGTCGCGTTTGCCGTCCAGATCGCCGAACATGCTCAACAGTTGCTGCTCGATATTGTGCAGGCGCGCGCAATAGGCGATGAAGAACAGGCCGTGCTTGCCGCTGGCGGTGCCGTAAGGCAGGCTCTGGCGCAGAATTTTCAGGCCTTTGCCGTTCTCTTTCAGATCGACGCGGCTGACGTGGGAGGTATCCGGGCGCCGATCCGCCGGCAGCTCTTCGCTGTCGTGCTTGGTGCGGCCGATGATCTGCTCCTGTTGCTCGGTGGTAAAGCGCTGCCACTGGCGCAGGTTGTGCTCGTAGCGTTGCACCAGCACGTAGCTGCCGCCAGCGTCCTCTTCACCTTCGGCGATCGTCGCCACTGCCGGGCGTTGGTCGCCCTGCGGGTTTTCGGTGCCGTCGATGAAGCCGCTCAGATCGCGCTCTTCCACCCAACGGAAACCGTGGGTTTCTTCCTCAATCTTGATGACGTTGCCGAACGCCGCCAGCGCGGCCTGCGCCAGCGTGAAATTGACGTCGTGGCGCAGCGACTGGATGTGGATCAGCATATCGCGCTGGGTGGCCGGCGCCAGCCCTTTGCCGAGCGGCGTGAACGGCTTCAGCTCTTTCGCGCCCTGGCCGCTGGAGAGATCGTGCCAGACGTCGTAGCCGAAAGCGATCACCGCGCCGAGGCGCGCATCGGGGAACTGCTGCTGCAGCTCGCTCAGCGTCTGACAAAACTGTTTGCAGCCCTGGCGCAAATCGGCGAATTCGCCCTGTACGCTGGCTTCCATAAAAATGGCGAAACGGCAGTGCTCCAGCAGAATGCCGCTCTGAACCTGTGTCATGTTGTTATCCTCAATACCAGAATCCGGCAACAGGTAAGGTATGGCGGTTGACGCGCGGGGTCCCTGTTACAAACGCGCGCTATCATACCGCAAGCACAGGCGATTGCCTTGCAGCAGCGCAAAGAAAATAGGGGTAATGATTTGGACAAGCGGGCGCCGGGAACCGGCGCCCGTTGAACGCGTTACTGCTGCGGCTTGGCGTGCCAAATGATTTTGCTGACCGTCCAGCTTTTCAGGGTGTCGTCCGGCGGGATGATATCCTGCGCGCCGGCCCACTTGCCGCTGAAGATGTAGGTGACGTATTTGCTCTGCTCCGCCACGCACTCCACTTTACCGGCGTCTTCGCCGCTGCCCGGCTTACAGGAGCCAAACGCCTTGCTGTACATGTCGCCGAACGGCGTGCCGAGCTTGTTGCCCCACTCCGTCGCCACTTTCGGATCCAGCACGTCCACCCGCTGCAGGCGCCCTTTCGGTTCGCCGGTGATCACCAGCTTCACCTCGTCGCCGGACAGCGCCTGATAATAAGAGACGATCTGGCCGTTGTTGGTCGCCATGCCGCCGCGCAGGCGGTAGTTGCCGTCCAGCCCGTCGTTGATGGCGCTTTCCGACATCGGCGTGCCGGCGTTGAGCTTGCCGACGCCCTTAGCGCCGACTTCCAGGCTGCTGCCGAACCAGTTGAACGGCGACAGGCTAGACCAGGAGAAGTTGGACATGCTCGAACAGCCGGTCAGTAACAACGGAAGCCCTAACAACAGGGGGCGAATATTCATCTCTAGCTCCTTAGACATCAATGGCACGGGGCGGGTCACCCGCTCCTGCCGCATTCGGCGTTTTGCTGCGTGCCAGCCTCTCACAACGGCCCGCACTACGCCAACGGTTGCCAGCTTGGAGTGCGGAAAATGCGAAAAGTGCCGCACTTCTCGGCAATTAGTCGGCGCGCTCCGCCGACGCGAAACAGGCTTTCAGACGCGCATTCAGCAGCAGATAGCTCAGCGCCAGCGCGTCGAGCAGCGCCAACGTCAGCTCCAGCCCCGGCGCATCGCCGTCCTGGCGCCACAGGCTGAACAGCGAGTCGCCGAACGACGCCAGCAGCGAGACAGCCAGCCCCCAGCGCCAACCGCGCCACAGCCGCGGCCATTGGTGGCGACGGCCGCTCAGCAAAAACGCCAGCGCCGCCGGCAGACCGAGCAGCATGCCGTACCAAAAGCGTTGGGTATCCGGATAAAACAACGCCAACAAGCTTTCGCCCTGCTCGCGCGAAGCGCCGGCCATCACGAACAACAGCCAGGTGCGCGCCTGCAAAATCAGCACGGCCCAAAATCCCAGCGGCAGCCGCAGCGCGCCGTGCTGATCGTAATCGTCTGGGGAAAACCGGGGTGAGAATGGCTTCAACGCTCGTTCCTTGCCAACAGAATAAAGACTATGGCTACAGATGGGCGCCGGCGATGGGAATTTCAATGCGTCGGCTTAAGAAGCTCTTAAGATCGGTGTGTTTTAATCCTTATCACTTAGCAAGCACCCGATATCAGCGGGATGTGATTTTCGATAACGATAAGGAAGCGCAACATGAAAAAACTGACTCTGGCCGCTCTGATCGCGCTGTGCAGCGCACCGGTACTGGCGCAACAAGGCGGGTTCCTCGATCCGGCCGCGCCGCAGGCTCAAACGCAAACCACCGTACAAGGTGGTTTCTCCGGCCCCAGCGCGGCGCTGACCACCGTGGACAAGGTGAAATCGCTGAGCGACGACACCTGGGTGATGCTGCAAGGCAACATCGAGCAGCGCATCGGCGACGATACCTACACCTTCCGCGACGCCACCGGCACGCTGACGGTCGAGATCGATCGCAAGCGCTGGAACGGCCAAACCGTCACGCCGAAAGACAAAGTGCAGTTGGAAGGCAAAGTGGATAAAGACTGGAGCAGCGTCGAAGTGGACGTGAAAACCGTCAAAAAGCTGCCGTAATGCGTTGCGGCGGGCGGGGCAACGCCGCCGCCCGCCGCTCGATCAATATTCCTGATCTTCGATCAGCCGCTTGCCCAGGCTGGTGATGCCCTGGATCTCGTAGCCGAGCTTCTCGTACATCTCGACCACCGTGTCGTTGTCTTCGCGCACCATAATCTGGATCTTCGGGCAGCCGCGAGCGATCAGCTTCTTCTCCAGACGATTGATCAACGCATTGGCGATGCCGCGCCCACGATAGTCGGGATGCACCCCGAGGTAATACGCCGAGCCGCGGTGGCCGTCATAGCCGCCCATCACCGAACCGACCACTTCGCCGCCGACTTCCGCCACCAGGAACAGCTCAGGATCGTGGTTCAGCTTGCGCTCGATGTCCATCTCCGGATCGTTCCAGGGCCGCAGCAGATCGCAGCGCTCCCACAGGGTAATGACTTCTTCAAAGTCGTCTTGTCGAAATACGCGAATTTCCATCGATGTTGGCCGCTGTTAATTAAGGTGTTTATCTGATTATCGCGTGATTATTCACTTACGCAATATCAAACTGCGATTTACCGCGCTATTTGCCCCGAAATCGCCGGTAACAGGCGTAATAAATGGAAATAGTTATCGGGTCGATTAATGATTATCAATACGATATAACGTCGCGAAATAGAATCGTCGATGGAGCGTTGCGTAATGAAAAAGCAGGGTAAACAATTCCTCAATTTTAAGCCGCTTGCCGTTTCCCCGACGCGACGCCAACTGTTGCTTTCCGGCCTGGCGGTAGCGCTGTTCGGCGTTAAAAACCCAAGCGCCAAGGCGGAAGGCCTGCTGCGCAATCAGCACAGCAAACCGGCGGCGAAACCGGCCGGCGGCAAAAAGCGGGTGATGATCGATCCCGGCCACGGCGGCATCGACTCCGGCGCGGTCGGCCACGAAGGTTCGCAGGAAAAACACATCGTGCTGGAAATCGCCAACCACGTGCGCCGTTTCCTGCATGAGCACGATCACATCGAGGCTCGCCTGACGCGCGAAGAAGACGAATTCATTCCGCTGTTCCAGCGGGTGGAGATCGCCCACCAGCACCAGGCCGATCTGTTCATTTCCATTCACGCCGACGGTTTTACCAGCCCGTCGGCCTCCGGCGCTTCGGTATTCGCCCTCTCCAACCGCGGCGCCAGCAGCGCCATGGCGCGCTACCTGTCCAACCGTGAAAACGCCGCCGACGACGTAGCGGGCGGCAAATACAAGGATCAGGACAACTACCTGCAGCAGGTGCTGTTCGATCTGGTGCAAACCGACACCATCAACAACAGCCTGACGCTCGGCCGCCACGTGCTCGGCCAAATTCGTCCGGTACACCATCTGCACAGCGACAGCACCGAACAGGCGGCGTTCGCGGTGCTGAAATCCCCGTCCATTCCCTCGGTGCTGGTAGAAACCTCGTTCATCACCAACCCGAACGAAGAACGGCTGCTGGGCACCACCGCGTTTCGCGAGAAAATCGCCCGCGCCATCGCGGACGGCATCGTCAACTTCTTCGACTACTTCGACGCACACCAACGCAAACCCCGCTGATGCCGCGGGCGGCGAATAAGAGTATACTCAGCGCCTTGTTCAGCCAGACGCTATAAAGACCCCGCATGAGTTTACCTAACATCGCTGAAGTAAAATCCTTCCTGCTGGCGCTGCAGGATCATATCTGCGCGCAGCTCGCCCAGGCCGATGGCGGCGCCGTGTTCACCGAAGACCAATGGACGCGTGAAGAAGGCGGCGGTGGCCGCAGCCGCGTGCTGACCAACGGCGCGGTGTTCGAACAGGCGGGGGTCAACTTCTCGCACGTCTCCGGCGCCACCCTGCCGGCCTCGGCGACCGCGCACCGTCCGGAACTGGCCGGGCGCAGCTTCCAGGCGATGGGCGTCTCCCTGGTTATCCATCCGCTCAGCCCCTACGTGCCCACCAGCCACGCCAACGTACGCTTTTTCATCGCTGAAAAGCCGGGCGAAGCGCCGGTGTGGTGGTTCGGCGGCGGCTTTGACCTGACGCCGTTCTACGGTTTCGCAGAGGATGCCGTGCACTGGCACCGCACCGCGGCCGAGCTGTGCGCGCCGTTCGGCGACGAGGTCTACCCCAAATATAAACAGTGGTGCGACGATTACTTTTTCATCAAGCATCGCAACGAAGCGCGCGGCATCGGCGGCCTGTTCTACGACGATCTTAACACCCCGGATTTCGACCATTGTTTCGCCTTCACCCGCGCGGTGGGCCAGGGCTTCCTCGACGCCTACCTGCCGATCGTCGAAAAACGCAAGGCCTTGACCTGGGGCGAGCGCGAGCGCCAGTTCCAGCTGTATCGCCGCGGCCGCTATGTGGAGTTCAACCTGGTGTGGGATCGCGGCACGCTGTTCGGGCTACAAACCGGCGGGCGCACCGAGTCCATCCTGATGTCGATGCCGCCGTTGGTGCGTTGGGAATATAACTACCAGCCGGACGCCGACAGCCCGGAAGCGGCGCTGGCGCGCGATTTCCTGCCGGTGCGCGACTGGCTGCGGGAGACGAAATGATGCAGATTTGGGTCGATGCGGACGCCTGTCCGAACGTGATCAAGGAAGTGCTGTTCCGCGCCGCCGATCGCACCGCCATCACCGTGACGCTGGTGGCGAACCAACCGCTGCGCACGCCGCCGTCGAAGTACATCCGTTCGCTGCAGGTGGCGGCCGGCTTCGACGTGGCCGATAACGAGATCGTGCGCCGCTGCGAAGCGGGCGATCTGGTGATCACCGCCGACATTCCGCTGGCAGCGGAGGTGATTGAGAAAGGCGCGGTGGCGCTGAACCCGCGCGGCGAACGCTATACGCCGGACACCATTCGCGAGCGCCTCAACATGCGCGATTTTATGGATACCCTGCGCGCCAGCGGCATTCAGACCGGCGGCCCGAACGCCCTGAACCAGCGCGACCGCCAGCAGTTCGCCAACGAGCTGGACAAATGGCTGCTGCAGGCGAAACGGGCGCAGTGACTACGCCCTGCTCTGCTGCGGTTTAGAAGCGCACCTCCCCGCCGAAGATATAAGTCCGCCCACGGGCGGTGTTGGTCGGCGTCTCATACTGCGACTGCGACGGCAGCGAGTTCATCTTGTTCAGCGCGTCCGAATAGTCTCTGTCCATCAGGTTTTGCACGCTGAGCTTCAGCAGCAGATTGCGATTCACCTGATAGGTGCCGTACAGATCGATAATGGTCGGAATATGCGGCGCCGGCTCCTTCAGCAACTGCTCATTCTCATCGTAATCAGAGTCCGGCGACAGACGCACCGACTTGCCGGTGTATTTCACCACCCCGCCCAGCGTCAGTTTTTCGTCCAGCAGGCGCACCCCGCTGTCCAGCGTGAAGTAGAATTCCGGCAGCTCGCTGATATCGCCCGCGCCGAATACGTTGCTGGCCTGGTTGGTCGGCTGGGAGGTATGCTCCTTGCTTAACGACAGTTTGGTGAAGGCGAAACCGGCGTCGTACAGCGCTTCAAGCTCCACCCCGCGCGTTTTGACCGGATCGGGAGCATTGCTGTACATGGTCATGCTGACGTTGATGTCCGCGTTATCCCACTCTTCCTGCGTCGCCTGCGAACGGTTGCACTTCTGCCGGTTTTTACACACCAGGTAGGTTTGGCTGGATATGTAGTTTTTGATCTTGGTTTCGAAATAGACCGCTTTCAGTTGGAAGCTGTCCTGCTTGAACAACAGATCGTGGGCATTGGCGTTGAACCCGCCCTGCCAGGTCTCCGCTTTTTCACCCTTCAGGAACGGGTTCATCGACTGGCCGCCGCTGTTGGCGAAGAACACTTCCTGGATATTCGGCCCGCGCATCGACTTGCTGTAGCTGACGAACGGCTGCAGCCACGGCGTCACCTGCGCCGACAGCATGACCGACGGGTTGAAGCCGTGTTCGTTGCGGTTGATAGTGCCGGCGCCCTGAGGGAAGCACTCTACGCGCTCATCACAGGCCGGCTTGTAGCCGGAGAGGCGATAAGCGGTGTAGTTCAGGTCGAAATTTCCCTGCCAGATGCCGTAGTTGGCCTGCAACCCACTGTACAGGCTGGAGATATCTTGTTTGCCGGCAATGCCCACCGGCATGCTTTCCGCCTGATCCTGATCCGTCACCAGCCCGGATGCCTTTTTCTTATACTCGTTGCGCACCAGCTTGCCGCCGTAGCTGAAGGCGAAATCAATATCCCGCAGGCTGAAACGGCTGGTGTTGTTGATATCCAGCGCATCGGAAATGTTTTTCGCCGTGCTGTCGCTGAACCCCGCCATGTTGTTGGACATGAACTTCTGCTCACCGCGGCTGGTGCTGGCGGTCAATTTGAAATCGATCAGTTCCGAGAACGGCGCGTAGTGGTATTTGAGGTAAAAATCGTCGCTGTCGATGTGGCGGCGGGTGATTTTATTCTGGTAGCTGCGCGCCGACAGTTCGATGCTGTTGAAGGCATCCGGCTTAATGTCCACTTTGAACAGCTGGGATTTCGGGTTCTGGCGGTAGGTTTTATCGACGTTGAACATCTCGCTGTCGAAACCGGCGCCGTTTTTGTAGTTAGAGGTGATGGAGCTGCCGCTGATCGCCGCCATCGCCCCCAGGCTGCCGCCGTCGGCAAAGGCGGCAGTTTTGGCGCCCACGGCGATCATGCCGCTGCGGCCGATGCCGTTATTGCCCACCGAGAACTTGGTGCGTACGCCGAACGGGTTATCGGAAAACACCACGTCATCCACGCCGATGGTGCGGAAATTGGCGCTGCCCGCCAAGGCATTCACCCCGTCGGAACCGGTGGCGTTGCCGCGCGCCACATCGACGCCGACGATAAAGTTAGGATCGATCAGCGCCCCGAACTGGCTGGTGGGCATGCCGCCGTGCGCTGCATCGCTCGGGGAGTTGCCGTAGTAGTTTTGCGTGATGCCGTCGACCATGGTGTTGACCCGGCCGAAGCCGCTCAGGCCGCGAATATTGACGCTGACCGATCCCTGGCCGGGGTCGATCTGGGTATAGGTGCCCGGCATGCTGCGCAGAATGCTGTCCACCGACTCCAGATTTTGGTTCTCGTCGCGCGAGCTGAACGCGCCCGGCCTCGCCAACGCGTCTTTTTCGCTGCTTTTGCCGCCGTCGGCGGCCGAGACGTTGAGCGGGCTGAACGCCACGCTGCCTTTATTATTTTCCGCCTGTTCCTGCGCGGCCACAGCCTGCCCGTGCAGCACCAGTCCCGCGCCGATCAGGCTCGCTATCATTTTAATTTTCATATATCCCCAGAAATAGCCAATAAGGTTTGATGGCCGACAATGCCCAGCAAAAAGCCCGCCGAAAGCGCGGTAAAAGATTGTTATTGTTTTATTGCGCCGCAGCGTGCCGCGGCGCTGAAGGTTATTTCTGCGCCTGCCGATCCGCCGCCAAAATAAAGGCGTACTCCAGCGCGCCGTTTTCCAGCCGCGCCAGGCGGCCCGATTTGCCACCGTGGCCGGCGGTCATGTCGGTGGAGAGCAGCAGCAGCGAATCGCCCTGCTTGAAACGCCGCAGCTTCGCCACCCATTTGGCCGGCTCCCAATACTGCACCTGCGAATCGTATAAACCGCTGGTGACCAGCAGGTTCGGGTAACGCTGTTTGCGCACATTGTCATACGGGCTGTAGGACTTCATCAGCGCATAGGCGGCCGGCTGGTGCGGGTTGCCCCACTCCTCGTATTCGCCGGTAGTGAGCGGAATGCTGTCGTCCAGCATGGTGGTCACCACGTCGACGAACGGCACCTGCGCCACCACCGCGTTGTAGAGCTGCGGCGCCTGATTGATCACCGCCCCCATCAGCAAACCGCCGGCGCTGCCGCCCATGGCGTAGATGCGCCCCGGCTGGCCGTAGCCGCCGTTGATCAGCGCCTGGGTGGCGTCGATGAAATCGTTGAAGCTGTTCGGTTTGTGCGTCAGCTTGCCCTGTTTGTACCAGCTCTGCCCCAGTTCGCCGCCGCCGCGCACGTGGATCAGCGCATAGACGAAGCCGCGATCCAGCAGGCTGATGCGGTTGGCGCTGAACGCCGGATCCATGCTCATGCCGTAAGCGCCGTAGCCGTACACCAACAGCGGGTTATGCCCGTTTTTGAACAGCGACTTGCGGTACACCAGCGAGACCGGCACCTTCACGCCGTCGCGCGCCGTGACCCAGATGCGCTCGCTGTGATACAAGCTCGGATCGACGCCTTTCACTTCCTGCTGCTTGAGCAGAGTGCGCTCGCCCTTGTTCAGATCCCACTCATAGGTGCGGGTCGGCGTGGTCATCGCCGAATAGCCGTAGCGCAAACGATCGCTGTCCGGCTCGGGGTTATAGCCCAGCCAGGCCATGTAGCTGGCGTCATCGAACGGGATGGCGCGCTCGGTTTTGCCGTCCCAGCTGATTTGCCGCAGCTGCACCAGCCCGTTGGCGCGTTCCTGCACCACCAGCCAATCGCGGAACAGGCTGAAGCTTTCCACCTCGTGCTGCGCCTGCGGCGCAATCAGCGTCTGCCAGGGGTTGCCCGCCGCCGCCGTGCGGTACAGGCCGAAGTTCGGATCCTGATGGTTGGAACGCAGATAGAACTCGCCGCGGTAGTGATCGAGATAATACTCGCGGCCGTTTTGCCGGGCGGCGAACAGCTGAGGCTCGCGCTGCGGCTGGTTGGCGTCGATCAGGCGCACTTCGGACGTGGTGTTGCCGCTGATGGTCAGAATCAGGTAATCGCGCGAAGAAGAACGGCTGAGGCTGAGGTAGAAAGCCGGATCGTTTTCCTGATACACCAGTTTATCTTCCGCCGGCGGCGTGCCGTACTGATGGCGGTAGACCTGGTACGGCAACAGCGTTTGCGGGTGGTTGCGCACATAGAACAGGGTTTGGCTGTCGTTGGCCCACACCATGTTGCCGGAGGTGTTTTCCAGCGTTTCCGGCGACCAGCGTTCGCTGTCTATCTCGCGCAGGGAGATGCGGTATTGGCGGCGGCCCTGTAGATCTTCGGCCACCGCCAGGCGGCGGTTGTCCAGGCTCACATCCAGCGCCCCCAGGCGATAATAGGCATGGCCGGCCGCGCGCTGATTGGCGTCCAACAGGGTTTGCCACGGCGCGTCGGCGGTGAGCGCCTGGCGCTGATACCGCGCAAAATCTTTACCGGCGGCGTAGCTTTCCTGATAACGATAGCCGTTGAGCTGATACGGCACCGAACGATCGTCAGGGTTCATGCGGCCCAGCATCTCCTGATACAACGTGGCGCGCAACTTCTGGTACGGCGCCATCATCTGCTCGGTGTAGCGGTTCTCCGCCTTCAGGTAGTCCAGCACCTTCTGATCTTTTCGGCTGTCGTCGCGCAGCCAGTAGTAATCGTCGGTACGCGTCTCGCCGTGGGCCTTCAGCGCTTTCGGCGCCCGTTCCGCCAACGGCGGCTGCGGTTGCGCCAGCGCGGCGCCGGCGATGCCTAAAGAAAGCCAGAGCGCGGCCGCGATGCGACGGCGCGGGGTAAATAACAGCGGATTCATAATCCCTCACGAAGTTTGAAGAGCCGGACGGCGGCGCTGCCGCGTCTGCGGGCATTAACGGCGGGCATTCAGCTCCGCCAGATTGAAATCGATCGGCATCCTTACCCTGACGGCCCCCTGCTGGAGCATCTCCGGCGGCGGCGGCGGCAACGGCTGCGCGCGTGACACCACCGCCACCGCTTCCCGATCCAGCGACGCGGTGCCGGAACGCGCCAGCAGGATCACGTTCGATACCCGCCCCTGCGCATCGACGCTAAAACTGACCAGTGGCATGCCGCTGCGCCGGCGGTTGCGGGCATCCAGGGGATACTCTTTGATGCGGTTCAGCTTGCCTTTCACCAGACTCTCCCACGACAGCTTGGCCTGCGCGTTGCTGTTGGCGTCGCTGTTGATCGGGGCGGCGGTTTGGTGAGAGAGCGTCTGCGCCTGCGGCGCAGCGGCGCTGGATGCGGCGGCGTTGCGCGTCTCTTTCGCCTGTTTCTGCGGTTTCGGCTGCGCTTTTTGCGGGGGACGGTGCTCGGCGCGCTTCTTGTCCGCCGTCACGATCTTCGCTTTATCGGCGCGCGCCAGCTTGGGCAGATCCGGCTGTTGCTGCTGTTCCGCCGGCTGCGCCGCAGCGGACTCCGCCTGTTGCACGCCCAGCGGCAAGGGTTTGCTTTCCGGCGCTTCAATCTGCGCCGCCCAGCTCATCATCACCGCCGGCGGCGGCAGCTCGACCGGCTCGAGCGCCGTCTGCGGCCAGTAAAACAGCAACGCTAACGCCGCGTGCGCCGCCAGGGCGAGCAGCAAGCCGCGCGCCCAGCGCGGCTGCGCAAAGGCCGGAGGGGGATAAGACTGACTTAACATAGGGGCATTAGCTTACTTAATTGCGAATGATTGCAGATCACATTTACTAATGATAATCATTTGCAACTATAATTAACACCCCTTTTCACTGCCTTAACGTATTCATTTCACTGATGGTGTGATCCACAGGTAGTCCGCCGTGTGCGCGTCAACCTGTACGCCCGGCTCCGCCAGCATCAGCACCGTCGGCGCCGCCGCCGGTTGCAGATCCCGCACGTGCAGCGGCACGCCCACCGATTTGGCGGCGTGATAACCGCCGGCGATCAATAGCGCGGGCGTCGGCGCCGCCAGCAGGCGCTCCGCCATGCGCCTGTCGCGCTGTTGCTGGATTGCCAGCATCGCATGCAGCTGCGCGGCTTCAATCTGGCCGCCGTGCGAAGTGCGGATGGTCTCTTCCAGCGCCTTGCGCACCGCCGGCTGCGACGAGAGCTGCCCCGCCGGAAAGTGCGGCTGCTGATAGAACGCCGCGATCTCGCTGCGATCCAGGTTGGCCGACCACAGCGGGTAAGGCGCGCGCATCGCCGCCATCGTCACCCCGCCATACAGTTCCCACTTCCAGCCCGGCTGCCAGGCGATCAGCTCCGCCACGCGGCCGTCACGCACCGTGGGATCGCTCTGCAGCCACTGCTTGACCTTGTCGACCTGCGCCTGCTGGTTCGGGTTGATCATCTCCATCAGCACGCTGCCCTGCGGCCGCCGTTGCGGCAGCTGCTGCACCAGCCATTGCTCAATCTGATGGTGGTAAGGATTGTCATGCTTTTCCCCCACGATCACCCGCGGCTGCTGCGCCAACCGCGTCAACAGCTGCTCGGGCGTCAGGGTCACGCCGCTGTGCAGATCGGTGATATTCCCCATGCTCGCGACGTCGCTGGCCGGCGTCTTCACCGGCGTTTGGCTGCAGGCGCCGAGCGCCAACGCCGCCAATAAAATCAGATATCTCATCATGTTGCCCCATTAGCGAAAATGGCGACATTATAGATAATAATTATCATTTGCATATAGATCTGACCTGACGATTTTTTTTACGCGGCGATCGCCGGTGACGCATTGCGTTGAAACGGCATTGCGGGTATAACCAATAGCCATTCAGATATTTAGACGTCTATACGGATAGATTATTATGCACTCATCGGCGCCCGCCGCAGGGCAGTTCAAACGCAGCATGAAGGCCCGGCATCTGGTGATGCTGTCGCTGGGCGGCGTGATCGGCACCGGGCTGTTTTTCAATACCGGCTACATCATCTCCACCACCGGGGCGCTCGGCACGCTGCTGGCCTACCTGATCGGCGCGCTGGTGGTATATCTGGTGATGCTGTGCCTGGGCGAGCTGTCGGTGGCGATGCCGGAAACCGGCGCCTTTCACGTCTATGCTTCGCGCTATCTGGGGCCGGCCACCGGCTATGCCGTCGCCTGGCTGTATTGGCTCACCTGGACGGTGGCGCTGGGCTCCAGCCTGACCGCCGCCGGATTCTGCATGCAGTACTGGTTCCCGCAGTCGCCGGTGTGGCTGTGGTGTCTGATCTTCTGCGCGGCCATTTTCCTGCTCAACGTGGTGACCACCCGCTTTTTCGCCGAAAGCGAATTCTGGTTTTCGCTGATCAAAGTGGTGACCATTCTGGCGTTCATCATTCTGGGCGGCGCCGCCATGTTCGGCCTGCTGCCGATGAAAGACGGCACGCCGGCGCCGTTCCTGCACAACCTGACCGCTTCCGGCTGGCTGCCGCACGGCACGCTGCCGATCCTGATGACCATGGTGGCGGTGAACTTCGCCTTCTCCGGCACGGAACTGATCGGCATCGCCGCCGGTGAAACCGAGAACCCGGAGAAAGTCGTGCCGCTGGCGATCCGCACCACGGTGATCCGCCTGATGCTGTTCTTTATCGGCACGGTGTTTGTGCTGGCGGCGTTGATTCCCATGGATCAGGCGGGGATCGTCAAAAGCCCGTTCGTGCTGGTGTTTGAACGCATCGGCGTGCCTTACGCCGCCGATATCTTCAACTTCGTGATCCTGACCGCCATCCTGTCGGCGGCCAACTCCGGCCTGTACGCCTCGGGGCGCATGCTGTGGTCGCTGGCCCACCAGCGCACCCTGCCGGCCTACTTTGCGCGCGTCAATGCGCGCGGCATTCCGATCAACGCCCTGACCTTCAGCATGCTCGGCGGCGTGCTGGCGCTGCTGACCAGCGTGATCGCGCCGGATACGGTGTTTGTCGCCCTGTCGGCGATCTCCGGCTTTGCGGTGGTGGCGGTGTGGCTGAGCATCTGCGCCGCCCACTATGCTTTCCGCCGCGCCTATCTGCGCAGCGGCCAGCCGATAAACGGCCTGAAATACCGCGCGCCCGGCTATCCATTGACACCGATCCTCGGCTTTGCGCTGTGCCTGCTGGCCTGCATCGGGCTGGCGTTCGATCCGGAGCAGCGCATTGCGCTCTACTGCGGCCTGCCGTTCGTCGCCCTGTGCTATATCACCTATTTCCTGACCCGGCGCGCCGGGCAAAAAACCGCTTTAGGAGAACAACATGTCGGTTAATAACCCCGTCGCTCGTTTGCTGGCCGAACGGCCGACGCTTATCCTGGACGGCGCGCTGGCCACCGAGCTGGAAGCGCGCGGCTGCGATCTGACCGATCCGCTGTGGTCGGCCAAGGTGCTGATTGAAAATCCCGAGCTTATCTATCAGGTACACCTCGATTATTTCAACGCCGGCGCCCAGTGCGCTATCACCGCCAGCTATCAGGCCACGCCGCAGGGCTTCTTGCGCCGCGGCCTGGATCAGGCTCAGTCGCTGGCGTTGATCGCCAAAAGCGTGCAGCTGGCGCAGCGCGCGCGCCGCGATTATCTGGCCGCGCACCCGCAGGCGGCGCCGCTGTTGATCGCCGGTTCGGTGGGCCCGTACGGCGCCTATCTGGCCGACGGCTCGGAATACCGCGGCGACTACCGGCTGGCGCAGGATGACTTCATTGCCTTCCACCGCCCGCGCATCGCCGCGCTGGCCGCCGCCGGCGTCGATCTGCTGGCCTGCGAAACGCTGCCGTCGTTTGCTGAACTGCAGGCGCTGCTGACGCTGCTGCAGGAGTTCCCGACGCTCGGCGCCTGGTTCGCCTTCACCCTGCGCGACAGCCAACACCTCAGCGACGGCACGCCGCTGACGGAGGTCCTGTCCGCGCTGCGCGACAATCCGCAGGTGTTGGCCATCGGCATCAACTGCATCGCGCTGGACAAGGTCGCCCCGGCGCTGCGCCAACTGGGCTCGCTGGCCGACAAACCGCTGCTGGTCTACCCGAACTCCGGCGAGCACTACGATGCGGTGAGCAAAACCTGGCACGCCTGCGGCGGCGAACACGGCAGCCTGGCCGATCAGGCGACGGAGTGGCGCACGCTCGGCGCACAATTGATCGGCGGCTGTTGCCGCACCACCCCGCAGGATATCCGCGCCATCGCCGCACGCTGCAAGAAATGAGAAAGGGGGGGTTATTCGGTTAGCAGGCGCAGTTGCTCCGCGGCTTGTTCAACGTTGAGGCGGCCTTGGGTGGCCTCGACCGTCGTAAAGTACAGGCAATGAATTAAACATCGAATCAGTTTGGATGTCTAAACCGCATAACAAAACGCTCGACAATACTTAAATTGTCGAGCGTAGTAGATGCTAATTATATTTTTCTATTACCATTTATCTCTATAATTGAATGAAAGGAAGTAGTCAAATTTCTCGGTCGATATCTTACTTGTGAAATAGGGTTGAATCAAAGCGACCCAGCTCTCTTTTACATCAAACTCACCATTATTCATTGTATCGTCCAAGGGGAGGCCTAAAGCATCGATGAGAGAGTCATCGTCCCCAAAATCTTTTGAATACTCTTCACCCTTAAAATCATCATTGTTTTTTTCAAACCATGTAAGACGTAATTTTAATCCCATGACACTATCTCCCCTATAAATACTTTTTGATATTTCGTTTTGGATCTGGACTTTTCAACTGCTTACCCGTTTTGGGATCAAAAGCCCCCAGATGTTCACCGTCGCTGGCACGATATCCTTCCAACTCACCATGCTGTGAGTCCCACTCATAAATTTTACGCCCCTTGTCGCCATACCACCGAGCCCGGCGGCCCCCTCCTGACTGCTTGGGAGTTTTTGGTCTACCTGCTTTAAGCTCTCCCAACCCCTTAATTTCATCAGTTTTTGGGGCTGGATGATATTTGTGCCCGCGCTCCGGAGTTCCTTCTCGAGGTTTAATAAGCTCTGGCTTGTCTTCTCGAGCCGGTTTTTTCCGTGGTTTGTTGAACATGACATAAATCGGATCAAGACCACTTTCAACCGGTGGAACCAAAATATAGTCATGGATCTGCTGAACATCACCATTGGGCAATGCAGTCAGCGTTCCTTTCCCTGACACATCGACGCTGCCCCCCGTCGAAAGCTTGCCTGCAGGCGCATCAACCGGCGTGACGGTAATAACATAACCGGATACGCCCTTGTCATTCGCCGGTGTCCAGGTCAGAGAAATAGCACTGTCATCAGTGGTAAAGCGTAACTCCCTTTTCACCGCATCCCATGATAGTGGCCTTAGTGGCACCGCACCTTTTACGTTCCGCTCATCAGGGCGAACGATGTTGATGTGGATTTTCTCTTCCCCGACATCCCCCGTCTCACGAGAAACCAGCCGATAGGGTAACCGCACCGAATTATAGTTGCCGAGTGCATTCCTCACATCGTCTCGCGTCAATCCGAACCGACCGACACCCAGGGATGACATGACGCTCAATGCAGGCACATCCAGACTCTCGGAAAAGACAAAAGAGAGCTGAGCAAACTCGGCCGTGGTGACTTGCCCGTTGGCATACAGTTTTTCCGCAGGTGTCTTCGTCAACGTCGCCGAGGCCCGGGCAAACGCGCCACGGATACCGGCTTCCAGTGTCTCCGTCGCCGCCACCGAATTATAGTTGCTGATAGCAAATCCGCTTTCTCGCCAGAAGTAGGCCGGTTGATCCAGAAACAGCGGACTGGGTTTGCTGCCCATGACCGGAGGATATTGAGGCAAATCGCCATCGCTGATCGCAAGAACGAACTCTTTCTTCGCCTGGTTGCGCCAAAACGCCGCTTGCGCTTGCGGTGACAACGAAGCAATATCCGGATCAGTCGGCTGCCGAGCACGAATTTTGCTCATATTTTCTCGTGCTCTGCGCTCGAATTCGGCAATTTCTGCACGTTTGTCGGTTTCCGCCTGTCGTTGCGAGCCCAGCTGATTATTCAGTGCTTCCGTAGACGCATTGGTCCGGGTCAGCTCGCGGCGATACTGGTCAGCCTGAGCCGGTTGGTTCCGGGCTCTGGCATTCGATTCCTGAACCGACTGGCGTTGCGCGGTAGCCTGCCCGAGAACAATTTGCGCCTGCGTTTCCGCAATTTGCTGCTGTATGATTGCCAGATCTTCTGGCAACAGCCAACCAAATTTCTTGGATTTTTCCTCGCGCGCCTTTTGCATTGCTTCACGCTCCTGGCGGATTTCCTGATAACTCAGAAGCGCTTTGCGTTCGGTCTCGCGGGCATTGACTTCATTTTGCGGAATGATCTCCACCACGGCAACATAAGCCGGCGGCAGATTACTGCCTGGAGGGAACACCACGATACCATCGTGCGTGTTGCCACCCGGTTGCGTCGCAGGCAACGGTTTGGCTTCAGCATTATTTATCTCGGTAACACCGTCCACAGGTTTCGCCGTGGTTGGCGGCGCCGGCGCATTGACGCGAATATGAATATCAGGCATGCCCGGTACAATTCCTACCGTATAGACGTCCGGTCGCTTGGTGGGCTTGGCCTCCACAACCGGAACGCTCATCGGTAACGACGGTGAACGAACAACGGCTACTTTTTGCTGCCCCTCATCAACGAGGTCAGCAATACGAGCGCTGACCAGGGTTGCCGGTTGAGTGGGAAGTTGGCCCGGCGGCGTCTGAGTGACCAAATCCGCAGGGAGTGTCGTCACAATATGTCGCACCATAGACATATCATCAGGAGCGATCTTGGTTGGCGTAATGCCTTCCACGACCAATCCCCACAGACTAGTCCGCCACAATGTGCCTACCGTGGGAATACCGAGCGTTTTCACTTTGGCTATCGATTTTGTGATAAACGATTGTACCTTTTGGGATTTCAGTAGGCTGAATCCCCATGCGCCATCGAACAGTGAAAGATTGAACTGTGCCCCCACCGCGACAGACGCTTGTGCTTCCGGAAACAGGCTCAGGTTAACGTTACTCCCGGTGTTGGTAGAATCCCTGTCCCCACCGTTATTGCCGCCCCCGGTATGTCCACCAGTGTCTTTATCCTTGCCCCCCCCATGGATTATTTTCCGAACTCCAGCCGGAGTGATCGGATGCACCCCCACCCCCACCCAGCCCCGTCGGCCCACCATTCACTCCACCGCCAGGACCGCGGCTGTCTTTACCATCACCACCACTCATAACTCATCTCCTATTGAAATTGCACACAAATACTGTATGCATGAACAGTAATCTAGAAGAATTTAAGAGGAGGAGCAATTCATTAACCCAGCAAGCTGCTGTGCTGTATATCAGACAAAACAAAGAGGGGATTTGCGTGAGTAAGTTCGTCGTCATAAGGACGAACAATGCAGATAATATGTGGCGGCTAGGCACTACGCGAAGGAATTAAGCGAAGTCAATGAGCTGAGGTTTAACAGGCAAAATATGAGCTTAACGTACAATAACTACCAATATTGACACTCTCCCCTAAGCACGCGGTTGGCGGCAGCCTCAACTTTTCTGCCTTCCTGGCGGCCGTGAGGCACTATTTCAGCATTGAATTCCGCAATATCCTCTGCGGTCAAAAAGATCATCTATTCGCCAGCGCCTTAATCGTATCCGCGTGTTTAGCCTGAATGCGCGCTTTCACCTTGGCTTTGACCAAGACCTCATAGTCGGCCTTACTGATGATGTAAACCTCATCGTGCCCGCGGCGCGTCACTTCCACCGGTTGTTTTTGCGCTTCCAGAAGCACCTCAGCCAAATTGTTTCTCGCCGCTGTGTAGCTTATCGTGGTCATTTTCTTTACCTGTACATGTACATATTTGACCACTATTTGTACCATATCAGATGAAAATAAAAAAGCCCCCGGCGCCAACGGCACAGGGGGCCAGTCATTCAACCCGGGCTTACAGCGGTTCGGTCTGGGCTTCCACCACCGCCAGCGCCACCATGTTGACGATGCGGCGCACCGAGGCGATCGGCGTCAGGATGTGCACCGGTTTGGCCACCCCCATCAGCACCGGCCCGACGGTCACCCCTTCCGAGCAGGAGACGCGCAGCAGGTTGTAGCTGATGCGCGCCGCTTCCATGTTCGGCATGATCAGCAGGTTGGCCGAGCCTTTCAGCGGGCTGTCCGGCATCAGATCGTGACGGATGCTTTCCACCAGCGCGGCGTCGCCGTGCATTTCGCCGTCGATCTCCAGCTCCGGCGCCAGCTCGTTCACCAGCTCCAGCGTTTTACGCATCTTGCGCGCCGCCGGGCAATCAGACGAGCCGAAGCTGGAGTGAGACAGCAGCGCCACCTTCGGTTCGATCCCGAAACGGCGCACGGTTTCCGCCGCCATCAGGGTGATCTCAGCCAGCTGTTCCGGCGTCGGATCGTCGTTGACGTAGGTGTCGGCGATGAAGGTGTTGCCGCTCGGCAGCAGCAGCGCGTTCATCGCGCCCGCGACGTGCGCGCCTTCACGGAAGCCGAACACGTTCTTCACCACGTCGTAATGCTCGTGGTAGCTGCCGATGGTGCCGCAGATCATCGCGTCCGCTTCGCCGCGGTGCAGCATGATGGCGGCGATCAGCGTCGGGTTGCCGATCACCGCGCGGCGCGCCTGCTCTTGCGAAACGCCGCGGCGTTTCATGATCTGGTAGTACTCGCCCCAGTATTCGTTGAAGCGCGGATCCGACTCGTTGTTCACCACTTCGAAATCTTTGCCCGGCGTCAATTGCAGGCCCAGCTTTTTCAGGCGCATCTCGATCACGCTCGGACGGCCGACCAGGATCGGGAAAGCCAGCCCCTGCGACACCAGCTCTTGCGTGGCGTGCAGCACGCGCTCTTCCTCGCCTTCCGCCAGCACCACCCGCTTCACCTCTTTGCGCGCCTGCGAGAAGATCGGTTTCATGAACAGATTGGTTTTGTAGACGAACTCCGCCAGCTTCTCCACGTAGGCGTCGAAGTCTTCGATCGGGCGCGTCGCCACGCCGGAGTCCATCGCCGCCTTGGCCACCGCCGGCGCGATCTTGACGATCAGACGCGGATCGAACGGTTTCGGAATGATGTATTCCGGCCCGAAGGAGAGATCCTGATCGTCATACGCGGAGGCCACCACGTCGCTCTGTTCCGCCAGCGCCAGATCGGCGATGGCATGCACGCAGGCCAGCTTCATCTCTTCGTTGATGGTGGTGGCGCCCACGTCCAGCGCGCCGCGGAAAATGAACGGGAAGCACAGGACGTTGTTCACCTGGTTCGGGTAGTCGGAACGGCCGGTACAGATGATGGCGTCCGGGCGCACCGCTTTGGCCAGCGGCGGCAGAATTTCCGGTTCCGGGTTGGCCAGCGCCATGATCAGCGGATCGCGCGCCATGGTTTTCACCATATCCTGCGTCAGCACGCCCGGGCCGGAGCAGCCGAGGAAGATGTCGGCGTTCGGGATGGCGTCGCCCAGCGTGCGCTGGCCGTTATCCTCGATGGCGTAGGCGGCTTTGGTCTGTTCCATATTGGCGTCGCGGCCTTTATAGATGACGCCCTTGGAGTCGCAGACGGTGATGTTCTGTTGACGCAGCCCCAGCGCCACCAGCAAGTTCAGGCAGGCGATGGACGCCGCGCCGGCGCCGGACACCACCAGCCGCACGTCGGAGATGTTCTTCTTCACCACGCGCAGGCCGTTGAGCACCGCGGCGGTGGTAATGATCGCCGTGCCGTGCTGGTCGTCGTGGAACACCGGGATCTTCATGCGCTCACGCAGTTTCTGTTCGATGTAGAAACACTCCGGCGCCTTGATGTCTTCCAGGTTGATGCCGCCGAAGGTCGGTTCCAGCGCGGCGATAATGTCGATTAATTTATCAGGGTTATGCTCATCCACTTCGATATCAAATACATCGATACCGGAAAACTTCTTGAACAAAACGCCCTTGCCTTCCATCACCGGCTTACCGGCCAACGCGCCGATATTGCCCAGACCCAGTACCGCCGTGCCGTTGGAAATCACCGCCACCAGGTTGCCGCGCGCGGTGTATTTGTAGGCCGCCAGCGGATCTTCGGCGATCTCGAGGCAAGGCGCGGCGACGCCAGGCGAATAAGCCAGCGCCAGATCGCGCTGGGTCGCCAACGGTTTGGTTGGGGAAACCTGGATCTTCCCTGGGACAGGAAACTGATGGAAATCAAGGGCACTCTGTTTGAGCTGTTCGTCCATTATGGATTCCTTTGTTTTTTGCTTTTATGTTGAGGTAAGGCTTTGAGGCTGCGCCCTGCCGTGGGCCATGGCGCCCAGGTACAATGACAGGGCACAGCCTTGAAGTATAGTGAGAGAAACATCACAAACTTTGAAGCGCGCCATAACCTTGGTCGAAAGACCGTTTTAAAAGTAAAAAAAGAAGGCCTGCGGGACAAGTCAGACAAGCGCCGCCGTCAGCGCGGCGGCAGCGTGGCGCGCCAGGCGTTGAGCGTCTCCACCTGGCCGGCGCAAATGTGTAACGAGGTTTGTAACGCCAGGGCATAGCTTACCGCATCGCCCCAGGTCTCCCCCTGCAACTGCGGCTGCTCACAGGGAGCGAATACCGACTCAGGGGGCAACAGCGGCACGGCCTGCGGCGCCGGCGGCCGGGCGCAGGAGCTCAAACACAGCGCCAGGCAGAGGCTGAGCGGCGCAGGGATCGTTTTTAATCGCTTCACGGTATTTCCTCTGATAAGCCTCGTGTTGTTGGCGCAGCTGCTGTTCCTGCCGCTGCTGCGCCGCCATCAGCGCACGATTTTGCGCATCCTGGGTCTGCAGGGTGGCGATCAGCCCCGCCTTCTGCGCCAGGCTTTTTTGCAATTCCGCCGCCTGTTGCCGCGCGGACACCAACTGGTGCGACAGCAACGCGCTGTAGCCGCCGAGGCAGATGGCCGCCAGCAACAGCAGCAGCAAACCGCCCTGCATCAGTTTTTGCAGCCAGCCGCTCATGCCGGATAGTCCCGAAACGGCAGCTGGAAGTGCGGGCCGTCCTTGAGGGTCTTCCATTCGCCGCCCCATTCGACGTTGATGCCGCATTCACGCGCCGCGCGCCGCACCGCCACCGCAATTTGCGCGTAGTAATCCCACTCCCAGGAGACCACGCCCGCCGGCATCGCCACCACGTCCACCGCGTGTCCGGTCAGATGGCGGCTGCGCAGCGTTTGGCTGTTGCCGGCGCGCACCATTTCCCGCTGGCGCGCCATGCTGCGCAGCCCCTCGCTGACGGAAAACGGCACCAGGGAATAGCGCAGCGCCAGACGAATAACGCGCACCAGATCCGGATGCACGCCGCGCAGATTCTCTTCGCTGCGGGCGGTAAAGCGAATCTCTTCGATGTCATTTAACATTTTTAAACCCCGTTTTTTTGCCGATGAATTTTTTAATTAAGGCGTTGATGTAATCCGCCCCCATAAAGCCAATCAATACGCTGGCCAAATTCGCCCAGTTTAATTCCAGGCCCATCAACGCCAGCGCATCGCGCACCGTCCAGGCCAATAACGCGCACATCGCCGCATTCAATAAACGTCGCCGAATACCCACGTTGCGATAGGCGCCGTGTAATAGCGCCATCACGCCGGCCAGAATGGCGTTCAATACCGGCTGAAGATATTCACATACTCGCTGGACTATTAAGCCAACAGCGTCAGGCTCTATGCTGGACATAGCTCATCTCCTTTTTTATTTTTAATTAAATGCCAATCACGGCCGGTGGGACATCGGATACTCAGAATCTAGTTAAGGATGCTATTACAAAGCAAATGAATAAATACAGGCCCTATAGTCGAATTCATTCATGCTGAATGCTGGCACAACACATAAACGCCAAGGCAGGCGGCAGTGAATAAAAAATTCATTCTTATCGTGATTTGTTTCGACTGTTATTTCTGCGAAAAATAAACATTAATGGCAACGGGAAATATTCCCCCATCGAAAAACATCCATTCTGGAGAAATGCCATGTCCACACGTAAAGCCGTTATTGGGTATTATTTTATTCCGACCAACCAAATCAATAATTACACCGAGACCGATACGTCTGTCGTGCCGTTCCCGGTTTCCAACATCACGCCGGCCAAAGCCAAACAGCTGACGCACATTAACTTCTCGTTCCTGGATATCAACAGCAATCTGGAATGCGCCTGGGATCCGGCCACCAACGACGCCAAGGCGCGCGATGTGGTCAACCGTCTGACCGCGCTCAAAGCGCACAACCCCAGCCTGCGCATCATGTTCTCCATCGGCGGCTGGTACTACTCCAACGATCTGGGCGTGTCGCACGCCAACTACGTCAACGCGGTGAAAACCCCGGCGTCGCGCGCCAAGTTCGCCCAATCCTGCGTGCGCATCATGAAGGATTACGGCTTCGACGGCGTGGACATCGACTGGGAGTACCCGCAAGCCTCGGAAGTGGACGGTTTCATCGCCGCGCTGCAGGAGATCCGCACCCTGCTGAACCGGCAAACCGTCGCCGACGGCCGCCAGGCGTTGCCGTACCAGTTGACCATCGCCGGCGCCGGCGGCGCCTTCTTCCTGTCGCGCTATTACAGCAAGCTGGCGCAGATCGTCGCGCCGCTCGATTACATCAACCTGATGACCTACGATCTGGCCGGCCCCTGGGAGAAGGTAACCAACCACCAGGCGGCGCTGTTCGGCGATGCGGCCGGGCCGACCTTCTACAATGCGCTGCGCGAAGCCAACCTGGGCTGGAGCTGGGAAGAACTGACCCGCGCCTTCCCCAGCCCGTTCAGCCTGACGGTCGACGCCGCGGTACAGCAACACCTGATGATGGAAGGCGTGCCGAGCGCCAAAATCGTGATGGGCGTGCCCTTCTACGGCCGCGCCTTCAAGGGCGTCAGCGGCGGCAACGGCGGGCAATACAGCAGCCACAGCACGCCGGGCGAAGATCCGTACCCGAACACCGATTACTGGCTGGTGGGCTGCGAAGAGTGCGTGCGCGACAAAGATCCGCGCATCGCCTCCTATCGCCAGCTGGAGCAGATGCTGCTGGGCAACTACGGCTATCAGCGGCTGTGGAACGACAAGACCAAAACGCCTTACCTGTATCATGCGCAGAAAGGGCTGTTCGTCACCTATGACGATGCCGAGAGCTTCAAATACAAAGCGAAATACATCAAGCAGCAGCAGTTGGGCGGCGTGATGTTCTGGCATCTGGGTCAAGACAACCGCAACGGCGATCTGCTGGCCTCGCTGGATCGCTATTTCAACGCCGCGGACTACGACGACAGCCAGCTGGATATGGGCACCGGGCTGCGCTACACCGGCGTCGGCCCCGGCAACCTGCCGATCATGACCGCGCCGGCTTATGTGCCGGGCACCACTTACGCGCAGGGCGCGCTGGTGTCCTACCAGGGCTACGTCTGGCAAACCAAATGGGGTTACATCACCTCGGCGCCCGGTTCTGACGGCGCCTGGCTGAAGGTGGGCCGCGTGGCGTAAGCCGTAAAAAAACCCCGCAGCATTCGGCTACGGGGTTTTCATTGAGTTAACCGTTTGATTTTCGCGTCCCTTCGTCTCTATTCCTTCAGTTGTGGCCCCAAGGATAACCGCCATCCCGCACCACTTCGCGGCCCATCAGGCTGTAGACATCGCTTTTTCGCGTCAGCCGCTCATGCCACCAGTTAAACCCGGCGCCCTTGCTGGCCGGGTGCCACGCCAGCCAAATCATTTCGTCGCCCTTTTGCATCTCCACCGGCACCGTCACCAGTTCGCCGCTGGCCAATTCCTTTTCGATCAAAGCAGGCGGCAGAAAAGCGTGGCCGATGCCGCGCTTGAGCAGCGCCAGGTTGCTTTCCACGTCGCATACCACCAACTGACGCTGCAAGGGCAGCGTGCCGTGATTGCGCTTGGGCAGCTCATGGCTGCTGTCGGCGATCACCACCACGATGTCGTTCAACCGCTGTTTCTTGCACACCGGCTTTCTCTGCGCCGCGAACGGGTGCGAAGGCGACACGCACAGCACAAAGTTGAGCTTGCCGAGCATCAGGGTTTTGGCCTGCACGCTGTCGGGAATTTGGCCGATGGCGATGATCAGATCCGCCCGGTTGTTCTTCAGCGCATCCCAGGTGCCGTTCAACGCTTCTCGCTGCACCGAGATACTGGCGTTCGGGCAATGCTGAATATAGTCGCGGATATCCTGCGTCAGGGTTTCCAACGGGAAGAAGGTGTCTACCGCCAGGCGGATATTATTGTCCAGCTTGGGGATGTTGCGCACCCGGCTTTCCAGATCCTGCACCGCATTTAATATCCAGCTGCCTTCCTGCAGGAGAAATTCCCCTTCATCCGTCAGGGTAATCATGGGGCCATTGCGATGAAAAAGTTTCACGCAGAGTTTGCTTTCAATATTGGAAACCCGATAAGAGATCGCCGAAGGCGTTTTATGCAGCGCCTCCGCCGCCATAGAGAAAGAACCGGTGCTCTTGATGGTGCTGATTATTTTAATCGCGTCCAGGGATAATCTAGTCATACAAATTCCTCTTTAAAATAAAATAAGAAAAATGACACTAAATTCCCAAGGTGATGGCGCACAAAAATCGATCAAATCGAACAAGGGTACTCATAGCAACAAGCAATATACTTCATAAATGAGAGCGCTATCTTAAATACTATTCATCACGACCTGATATAAAATTCATCATAGCGCCCTACTTTTACACAGCGACAGTTAAATAAATTCAGCCTAACGATCAAAGATCGTCATCATAATAATTTTCGTTAATAGCCGTTAAAACATTCCGCTCTATCGCACGACCAGAATGATAAAAATAAAACAAGCCGACAAGAAGGGTTATTTCTAATTGCGTTATTAGTCTCTCATTTTGTCGGTGAAATACGCTCAACTTACAACATAATTTCAGTCAGGAGTGACTTATGAACAAAACTTCCCGTACCCTGCTCTCTCTGGGCCTGCTGAGCGCGGCCATGTTCGGCGTTTCGCAACAGGCGAATGCTCACGGTTATGTCGAGTCGCCGGCCAGCCGCGCCTACCAGTGCAAACTGCAGCTCAACACCCAGTGCGGCAGCGTGCAGTACGAACCGCAGAGCGTCGAAGGCCTGAAAGGCTTCCCGCAGGCCGGCCCGGTTGACGGCCATATCGCCAGCGCCAACAAGTCCACCTTCTTCGAACTGGATCAGCAAACGCCGACGCGCTGGAACAAGCTCAACCTGAAAACCGGCCCGAACTCCTTTACCTGGAAGCTGACCGCGCGTCACAGCACCACCAGCTGGCGCTATTTCATCACCAAGCCGAACTGGGACGCATCTCAACCGCTGACCCGCGCTTCCTTTGACCTGACGCCGTTCTGCCAGTTCAACGACGGCGGCGCCATCCCTGCCGCGCAGGTCACCCACCAGTGCAACATACCGGCAGATCGCAGCGGTTCGCACGTGATCCTTGCCGTGTGGGACATAGCCGACACCGCCAACGCCTTCTATCAGGCGATCGACGTCAACCTCAGCCACTGATCCGTCAAAAGGGGGATGTCTCTGGAGGGTTCAGCCTGGCGCTGAACCCTTTTTTGCGGGTGCCGCTATTGCGACATGTTGAGGATAGTGCGCACATTGAGCGCGCTGGTGGCGATAATGTCGATGGCGCCGGTGCGCAACGCGCCCAAAATCGCCAGCGCCTTGGTATTCTCGGAGGCAATGGCGATCACGCACGGAATTTTGCGCAGCTCATCAATGCTCAGCCCAATCACACGGTCATTCATCACCGTATCGACATGCTGCCCCTGGGCATTGAAAAAGTCATAGCCGGCGATGTCGCCGATCACGCCCTGATTAAGGCTGGCGTCGATAATTTCGTGCGGCGTAAACCACCCCAATTTCACCATATAACTGTTTTCATTCATGTCGCCAATGCCGACTAACGCCACATCGGCCTTACGCGCGCGATCCAACGTTTCCTTGATCGTGCCGTTCTGCATGAAGGCGTCTTTCAGCGCGCGATTTTCGACGTAGGCCGGCGCATAGAGCGTCTCGCTGCTGCCGCCGAACTTCTTCGCCAGACGCCGGCTGATATGGTCGGCGTTTATCGCATCGCCCGGACGGTGGGTGCCGCCGATGCCGCAGATGAACTTGCAGTTGCGCTCCGTCACGCTGCCGACGTGATCGGCGATCGCCGCCACGTTGCGTCCCTGCCCGACCGCCAACACCATATCGTCTTTCAGCGACATCGCCAGGTAGTTGGACACCAGCGCCGCCACCTGCCGACGCTGTTCCTCTTCGTCCTGATGATCGAGCGCGATCAGCGCGCGGCTGATGGGAAAACGTTCCATCATCTGCTGTTCCAGCCGGGTGCTGAACACCGGGTGATAACGCACGTTGATCTCGACGATGCCTTCTTCCTTGGCGCGCTTGAGCAAACGACCGACTTTGATCCGTGAGATGCCGAACTTTTTGGCGATCTCTTCCTGCGTGATCTCATCCTGATAATAAGCAACGGCGATTTCGGTCAGCAGTTCGTTATCCTGGGACACAGTTTGTTTTTCCATCCGTTAGACGTTTCCCCACGGCAGGCCGGTTAATCATGGCGGAGGGACGATACACGCCCCTCCGACAATGCTGAATGCCCGCTAGTATAACGCGTTCAGGCGGCAACGGTATTCAGTCGTTGCTCCACCTCGTCCGCCAATCGGGTCAAGAGCAGGCAGCAAGATACCGCGCCGGCGTCCAGTACGCCGCGCGAACGCTCGCCCAGACGGCTGGCGCGGCCGATTTTCGCCACCAGCTCGCGCGTGGAATCGCGCCCGCGCGCCGCGGCGATCCTCATCTGTTCCAGCGCAGCGGCGAAGTCGTCACCGCGCCCCACCGCCTGCTCAAACGCCGCTACCGCCGGTATCAGCGTATCCATCAGACACTTGTCCCCCACGCCCGCGCTGCTGATGTCCTGCAGTTCGCGCAATCCGCCGTGCAACATCGCCAAAAATGCCTGCTTATCCAGCACGCTGCGCTCGCGCACGCTCTCCGCCATGCCCATGAACAGACTGCCGTACAGCGGCCCCATCGAACCGCCGATGCCCTCCATCAGCGCATCGGAAACCGCATCGAACGCCTGCGCCAACGTGAGCTCGCGGCCGCGAATGGCATCGCCGCACATCGCGAATCCCTTCGACATGTTAATGCCGTGGTCACCGTCGCCGATGGCGCCGTCGATTTCGCTCAGGTATTCGCGGTTGCTGACAATGGTTTCTATCAGCCCCGTAACGATCTCACTGCCGTACCGGGTTGAAATTTGTTCCGTCATGATTCACTCCACCTGGGTTAAGCCTAAAGATTGCGCCGGCATGTCCAGCAGCGTTTTCAGTTCGTCATCCAGCGTCATCAGCGTCAGCGTCACGCCCATCATTTCCAGCGACGTGAAGTAATTGCCGACGTAGCGCCGATGCACCCGCACGCCTTTCGCCGTCAACCGACGCTCTATTTCGGCATAATAGATATACAGCTCCATCACCGGCGTGGCGCCAAGCCCGGAGATCAGCAACGCCACCTCCTGCCCCTGTTCCAGCGGCATGTCGTTGAGCACGAAATCGAGCATGGTGCCGGCCATCGCCGACGCCGACTGGATCGGCGACACCTCAATGCCCGGTTCGCCGTGATGGCCAATGCCGATCTCCATCTTGCCGTCTTCGATATGAAAATTGGGTTTGCCGACCGCGGGAATGGTGCAGGAACTGAGGCCGACGCCGATCGAACGACACCGGTCGATGGCTTTTTGCGCCGCGCCGATCACGCCATCCAGATCGTATCCCTTGGCCGCCGCCGCCGCGCCGACCTTCCACATCAGAATTTCTCCGGCCACGCCGCGCCGTTTATCGATCTCACTGGCCGGCGCCGAGGCGACGTCATCGTTGGCCACCACGGTTTTCACCCGTATGCCGGCCGCCGTGGCCTTCTTGATCGCCATCTTGACGTTCATGTTGTCGCCGGCGTAGTTGCCGTACAGGCAAGCGACGCCCGCACCGCTGTCCGCCGCCTTGAACGCGTCGAGAAAAGCCCCCGCCGTAGGCGATGAAAAAATCTCGCCAATCGCGACGGCATCCAGCATGTTTTTGCCGACATAGCCCAGAAACGCCGGCTCATGGCCGGAGCCGCCGCCGGTGACGATGCCCACTTTGCCGGCGATCGGCGCCGGCGGATATTTCAACACCCGCGCATTGTCGGTGGCGGCGTAATAGTCCGGGTGGGCCAGCCTGTAGCCCTGAATGGCGTCTTCCACTACGTGTTCGGGATCGTTAATGATTCTGTTCATCGCGGCCTCTCTGTCGCCTGAATAAGAAATTATTGAATGGTGTAACCGCCGTCGACCACCAGGTTGGCGCCGGTGATCATCGCCGCCGCGTCACCGGCCAAAAACAGGGCGCTGGCGGCGATATCTTGCGGCTCAGCAAAGCGCCGCAGCGGAATTTTCTGCTTCATCTGCTCAGCCACCTCGCCAGACCAGGCTTTGCGCCCCAGCTCCGTCAAAACCACGGTGGGTGAAATGGCGTTGACCCGCACGTTGTGTGGCCCCCACTCCAGCGCCAGCACCTGGGTCAACCCGAGAACGCCCGCTTTGCTGGCGCAATAGGCCAGGTGATTCGGCAATGCCACCACCCCGGCCTGCGAGGCGAGATTGATGATGCTGCCGCCGCGCTGGCGAATGAAACGGCGGCCCACCGCCTGGCAGGTGAGAAACACGCCTTTCAGATTGACCGCCAGGGTTGCATCCCACGCCACTTCCGGCAGTTCCTCAGCGGGATGCAGCGCGACGATGCCGGCGCTGTTGACCAGCACGTCCAGCCGCCCGAAATGCGCCTCAATCTGCGCCACCGCCCGCTCCACCGACGCGGCATCGGTGACGTCGGCCACGACGCCCACCGCCGCCTCGGCGTCCAGCTGTCGCGCCACTTCCGCAACCTGCGGCGCACGATCGAGCAGCGCCACGCGCGCGCCGTTTTGCAGATAGCGTTCGGCGATAGCGAGGCCGATCCCCGCAGCGCCGCCGGTAATCAGCGCCACCTTGCCCTGCAGCGAGAGCTCGCGCGGCGCCGTAGTTTGATGATTAATCATATATTTCCCCTTAAAACGGTGAACTTCACCCTCGGTCAGGATATTTTCGCCAAACTCGCGCCGCGTTCTTCCGACGCCGTCGCGCTTTCTTTCGGCAGCGTGACAAATTTCATCAGCACGCCGCTGAACAGGTACAAGCCGGTAAAGATCCAGATCACGCCAACGGTGCCGAGGCTGCCGATAAACAGCCCCACCACCGCCGGGCCGACAAAGGTGCTCAGGCCGGCGCCCAGATTGAGAATCGACATTGCCGCGCCCTTATTGTCCGGCGCCAGCGACGGCATGATGGCCGACAGCGGCACGAACGCCGCCAGGCAGGCGCCGAACAAACCGGCGGCGCAAACGGTCAGCAGGTAGTTGGCGCCGAAGAATTGCGGCACGTAGTAGAACATCAGCGTGGTCAAGGCGCAGCCGACGCAGCCGAACCACATCACCACATTGCGCCAGCCGAGCCCGTCGCTGATCACGCCGAAAATCAGGTTGAAAATGATGTTGACCGTCCACAGCGCGGCGTACATCTGCAGCCAATGCGTGCGGGTGAATCCCATATCCATCATGTACATGGGCATGAATACGACGAAGCCGTATGCCGCAGAGGTATTAATGGTGCGCACGATGCCGCCCAGGCCGATCTTCGGGTTTTCAAACGCGATGGTGATGCCTTTCAAGACGTAACCCAGCGACGCTTTTTCCCGGTTGCCGCTCTGTGCCGCGCCGTCGTCGCGATTGAGCATCAGCGCAATCACCGCGCCCAGCACGACGAAAATCAGCGCGCTCCACAGCGTGTGGATCTCGCCGAGATAAGGCAGCATGATGCTGGAATACAGCACGCCCAGCACGCTGAGCCCGCCGCTGTAGACGAACCAGAAAATCCCCACCGCCGACCCCAGCCTTTCCGGCGGCGCCTCATACGCCACCCACACCAGAAAACCGTAGGCGAATAACGGATAACCCAAGCCGCGCAGCGCATAGGTCGGCACCATGATCGCCAGGTTGTTGCTCGGCAGGCCGAACGTCAAAAAGCACACCGAACCGAACAGAAACAGCAGCAGGCCGGCCAACATCACCCGCCGGGCGGTAAAGATTTCCGCCAGCACGCCGGAAAACCAGGCGGCGATCGCGGCCGCAAAGCCATAAACGCTGAACAGCAGCGCCGATTCCTGAATGCTCAGCCCCTTGCCGATCAAATAAGGCGACAGCCATCCTTGTTCCAGCCCTTCGCCCATCATGAACACCAACACGCCGGCATAGCCCAGCAGCAGTTTCGGTGACAGACCAATGCGATGAATCAGTCCATGCAACATAGAACACCCCAGCACATGTGATTATGGAGGCGCAGGCTCGCCCGCACCCGAAGAACGATGCAGGTTTCAGAGGTTTGGATTAAGCACCACTTTGATTGAACCGATGCCGCGCTTCATCAGCTCGAAGCCCTCGGCGAACTGTTCCAGCGGCAGCGTATGCGTCACCACGCCTTCGGTCGGCAGATCGCCATTGGCGATGCCTTCGATCACCAGCGGGTAGCAGTAAGGGCCGAGGTGCGAACCGAGCACGTCCAGCTCTTTGCGGTCGCTGATGATGCTCCAGTCGACGGTCACCGGATCCTTGAACACGGAAAATTCCACGAAGGTGCCGAGTTTGCGGATCAGCGTCAGGCCCTGTTCCACGGACTTTTGGGCGCCGGTCGCCTCGATGTAGATGTCGCAGCCGTAGCCGTCGGTCATCGCTTTAACCGCCGCGGGCACGTCGTCACGGGTCGGGTTCAGCGTCACATCCGCGCCGAAGCGCTTCGCCAGCGCCAGACGCTCGTCGGACAGATCCAGCACCACCAGCTTCGAGGGCCCGGACTTTTTGATCGCCCCGATCATGCCCAGCCCCAAGGTGCCGGCGCCGGCCAGCACCACGACATCGCCCAGTTTGATATTGGCGCGTTGCACCGCATGGAAGGAGCAAGCATAGGGTTCGATCAGAATGGCTTTTTCGATCGGCAGATCGGCCGGTACGTGATAGTTAATCGCCTCTTTGGTGAACTTCATGTACTCGGCCATGCCGCCATTGACGTTTTTCTGGAAACCGTACAGGTCATGCTTTTCGCACATCCAATACTGGCCGCGGTTGCAGAAGCGGCATTGCCAACAGGGAACGATCTGTTCTGATATCACCCGATCGCCGAGATTGAAGCCCTCGACGCCTTCGCCGTATCCCACCACGTGGCCGATAAACTCATGACCGGGGATCATCGGCGCCTTGATGTATGCCGGTTGTTTTTCATCGCCCCAGAAGCTGGGCGCCCCTTCGAACGCTTTAACATCGCCGGCGCAGATGCCGCAGGCCTCGATCTTCACCAGGATCTCTTTCGGGCCGATCTTCGGTACCGGCACCTGTTCCAGGCGGTAATCTTTCGGGGCGTACGCCACAACCGCCTTCATGATCTCGGGGATACCGTCCGCCATTTTCGCCTCTGTCATGCAGGTCTGACACATAGCACTCTCCTCTGGTAGGGTGACTCTTTATGATCAATAAAACAAACAAAGAACAAATGAACACTAACGTCACGCGTTCAATTTGCCCACAGAGAACTTGCCAAACTGTGATATCGCTCAAAAACCCGTCTACATGAGGATAAATAACGATTAAAACCTCTTTTTTAGTGACGAATGTCACCTTTTAAAGGGAGGAACAGAAAAATCAGGTAAAAAACAAAAGAACATCAATTGAACATTTGATTAAACAGAGATACGGTAATGAACGTGGCGCCACCGAGGATCGCCGCCCTTTTCGTTACCAATCAGGAGACCGCTATGCTGCCTATCGCCATCGGCGCCGACGATGCCGCCATTGAATTGAAGGATCTGATCGTCGCCCACCTGCAACGACGGGACATTCCCGTCATTGACTACACGACGGATCGCACCGCAGAAACGGGGATCTATCCCGATATCGCCTATCGCGTCGCGCAGGCGATACGGGAGGAAAAACATCGGCGGGGGATCCTGCTGTGCGGCACCGGCATCGGTATGAGCATCGTGGCCAATAAAGTGCCCGGCATTCGCGCGGCGCAATGTCACGATACCTACTCCGCCCAACGGGCGCGCAAAAGCAATGATGCGCAGATCATCACGCTGGGCGCGCGGGTCATCGGCGCCGAACTGGCGAAAACCATCGTCGATGCCTGGCTGGAATCGGAGTTTGAAGGGGGAGGTTCGGCGCCGAAAGTCGAGCGGATCGGCTATTACGAAAACGCGGTCGGCCGGCGTTAAATCGCCTGCAGTCTCGATGGCGGTCGCGCGCAAGCCGCGCTCCGCCTGGGTTTATTCGTCATTCATTGTTATTATCCATCGCAACAATCAGAAAAAGCGCATTTTCATTCTCGATCCGATGATGCAGTGTGTTCCCCCTATGATGAAAAAGGTTCTCATTTCCCTACGTTGAGCTTGGTCAAGGAGCTTATCAATGAATCAATTAGACGCACTCAAGCAGCTGACCACGGTGGTCGCCGACAGCGGCGATATCGAATCCATCCGCCAGTTCGAACCCCAGGACGCCACCACCAACCCTTCGCTGATCCTGAAAGCCGCCGCGCTGCCGCAGTACAAAGCGCTGATCACCGAAGCGCTGGAGTATGCCCGCCGCCAGGGCGGCAGCAAGGAAACCCAGCTGATCAACGCCAGCGATAAACTGGCCGTCAACATCGGCGTCGAGATCCTCAAAAGCGTGCCGGGCCGCATCTCCACCGAAGTGGACGCCCGCCTGTCGTTCGACCGCGGCATGTGCGTCGCCAAAGCGCGCAAACTGATCGGCATGTATCAGGAACAGGGCATCGACAAATCGCGCATCCTGATCAAGCTGGCTTCCACCTGGGAAGGCATCAAAGCCGCCGAAGAGCTGGAAAAAGAAGGCATCAACACCAACCTGACGCTGCTGTTCTCCTTCGCTCAGGCCCGCGCCTGCGCCGAAGCCGGCGTGTATCTGATCTCGCCGTTCGTCGGCCGCATCTATGACTGGTACCAGGCTAAACAGCCTGCCGCCGACTACGACGCCGATCAGGATCCGGGCGTGAAATCGGTGCGCACCATCTATGAATACTACAAGCGTCATCGTTACCAGACGGTGATTATGGGCGCCAGCTTCCGCAAAGTTGAGCAGATCCTGGCGCTGGCCGGCTGCGATCGCCTGACCATCGCGCCAAACCTGCTGGAACAGCTGAAAAACAGCGAACAGCCGGTCGAGCGCAAGCTGACCCCGTCGACCGAGGGCTTCCACCAACCCGCTCCGCTGGCCGAAGCGGAATTCCGCTGGCTGCACAATCAGGACGCCATGGCGGTGGAAAAACTCGCCGAAGGCATCCGCCTGTTCGCCGTCGACCAGCAGAAGCTGGAAGACATGTTGGCCGCTCAACTGTAATCGCACTGGAGTTTCGTTATGTCTTCTCGTAAAGAGCTTGCCAACGCCATCCGCGCACTCAGCATGGACGCCGTACAAAAAGCAAATTCCGGCCACCCGGGGGCCCCTATGGGCATGGCGGACATCGCCGAAGTCCTGTGGCGCGACTACCTCAACCACAACCCGACTAACCCGCACTGGGCTGACCGCGACCGTTTCGTGCTCTCCAACGGCC